>Ga0326728_10000082_pt1 | contig 375597 bp, 356 predicted proteins | sample MB3enrmetagenome_FD_207602 | JGI IMG/M metagenome (GOLD analysis project Ga0326728, IMG submission 207602) | Lab enriched peat soil microbial communities from McLean, Ithaca, NY, United States - MB31MN | ecosystem: Environmental > Terrestrial > Soil > Wetlands > Peat | place: USA: New York...
AGGGTTCCCCCCACGCCGCAAAAGGCGCGGCTCCCCCCACAAGAGGGCTTCGCCCCCTTGTGAATCCCCCGCGGAATTTTGGGCGGGGGTGCTTGACAGAGGCAGGCCTTCTCATGGAAGCCGCGTTTCCCCCCGACACCGAAGAGACGCGGCTGACGCCGCGTGTCCATTGGGTCTAACCAAACAGCGGCAACTGCCGCCCGCGGTGCCCGCCATCAAACACCGTACGCCCTCCGAGGGAGGGGGAGATGGCGCGTTCATGCGCGAGCACCGCATCGAAGTTCGCCTGTGGTGTGAAGCGCTCCTCGATTCCACGGACAAAGCGGTCGAGGCGCTTCATGCCCTCCATCTTCTCCGTAGCGCCGAGCTTTGCCGCGTCCAGCGAGCGGCGCAGCACGCCGATGGATTCGTCATAGGTCTTCAGGGGGACCGGGAACGGGTGACCATCCTTGCCGCCGTGCGCGAACGAAAAGCGCGCCGGATCGGAAAAGTGCGTCGGCGTTCCGTGCACCACCTCCGCCACCAGCGCCAGCGACTGCAGCGTGCGCGGCCCCAGTTTTTCCAGCAGCAGCAGCGACGCGAAATCGCGCAGCTCCGTCTCCGAGGCCGCGGCCAGCACGGCGCCGAGCCGCTTCAGATCGACGTTTTTGGCGCGCACGTCGTGATGACGGGGAGCCGTGTAAATCCGCTGCACTTCGGCGAGCGTGCGTTCCGGTTCCTGATGGGCGACGCTGAGCAGCGCTTCCTGGGCGGGGCGGGCGCGCGCGTCCACCAGATTCATGATCACGCCTTCGTAACGCCCGACAATGGCTGCGTGCGGCTCCGAGGTGAAGTCGCGAACCGACGCCGAGTGCCAGTGGTAGCGCCGGGCCAGACCGGTGGAGTCGTTCAGGCCCTGCTGCACCACCGCCCAATCTCCGGCGGCAGTGAGGATGAACGTGTGCAGGTAGATCTGAAACCCGTCGGCGATGGCGTTGTTGTCCACCCGCGCGGTGAGCCGGCTGGTGCGGACCAGCGCTTCTCCATCGAGCCCGCGCGCATCGGCCACGGCGCGCAGCTCATTCGGCGTGTTTCGCGAATGCCGGCCGCGTCCGCCGCAGATGTAGATGCCCAGCTCCGGCGCCCGGGGGTTGAGGCCGCGCTTGAGCGCGCCGAGTACGGACGTGGTGATGCCGGAAGAATGCCAGTCCATCCCCATCACCGCCCCCAGCGCCTGAAACCAGAAAGGATCGCTCAGGCGGGAGAGCAGCTCCGGCGGGCCGTAGTGATACAGGACGCTTTCACTGATCGCCGTGCCCAGCTTCGTCATGCGCTCCGCGAGCCAGGCGGGCACGCGGCCGCCGTGCAGAGGCAGATCGGCGATTCCGGAACGCTTCACGCTACGGCCATTGTAGCGGCCGGGTTTTCCCGCGTCTCACCAGCGCAGCAGCACCAGTTCCGAGCAGAAGCCCGGCCCCATGGCCGCCAGCACGCTCCAGGTACCGGGCTCGGGCCGGCGGTGCATCATGATTTCCTCGAGAACGAACAGGACCGAAGCGGAGGAAAGATTCCCGGTGGCTCGCAGGCAGTCCCAGGACGCCGCCAGCGCGCTTCGGTCCAGGCCGAGCGCGTCCTCGGTCGCCTCCAGCACCTTTGGTCCGCCGGTATGCAGAATCCAGCAGCCGATGTCGGAGCGCGTCAGATCGTGCTCGGCCAGAAAGGCGTCGGCGTCCCGGCCCAGATGCTCGCGCACCACGCCGGGCACTTCCGGCGAGAGAACAATGCCGAAGCCTTTCTCGGAAACATCCCATCCCATTACGTCTTGCGTGTCCGGATAAAACGTGGAGCGGGTGGCGATGATGCGCGGCCCCGGCAGATCGCGCTCGGCCCCGGCGACCAGGACGGCAGCGGCGCCGTCGCCGAACAGCGCGCAGGAAATCAGATTGGCCATGGAGAGGTCGTCGCGCTGCCACGTCAGCGAACACAATTCCACCGACAAAAGCGCGGCCACCTGATCCGGATAAGCGCGCACATAGTCCGCCGCGCGCGCGATTCCGGCCGCGCCCCCCACGCATCCGAGACCGAAAATGGGCACGCGGCGAACGTTCGGCGAGAGATTCATCCGATTCACCAGCCGCGCATCCACCGACGGGCTGGAGATGCCGGTAATGGATACGAAAAACAGAGCGCCAATATCCTGAGCGCCGAGGCCCGCGCGTGTCAGCGCCTGGCAGATCGCCTGGCAGCCCAGCTCTTCCGCGGTCTCGATCCATACGCCGTTCGCTTTTCCCCATGTGTCGAGTTCCGGATACGCCTCCATCGGCAGCGTCAGGTAGCGCCGGTCCACGCCGACATTGGCGTGCAAAACTTCCACCAGCCTGGGGTTCTCCAGCCGATCGCCCCAATACCACTTCAGTGCCGAACCGAGCGCCTGCTGCTCGTAGCAGTGTTTCGGAAGGGCGCTGGCCACGCCGGCAATTCTCATCTCGTTATTGTCTCGTGGAACGCCCGTCGGCGAGATGAAAAACCGCGATTTTCACTGTAACCTGGCAAGCTCTTCACGATACAGCGGATTCCGTGGATACGCCTGAGCCAGCCACGTGAGCGTTTGCCGCGCCTTCGGACGGTTGTTGTCGCGCAGCGCGGCCACCGCCAGCAGGAGGCGAGCGTAAGGCATCAGATAGTGGCCCTTTTCGGCAGTGAGGCGAAGATTCGCGATTCCAACATCTTTATCCGTTTCCGCTCCGCCGAGACGCAGCAGCCAGCGTAGCGGAGCCGGTTTCAGACTCAGCATGTAATTCTCGACGCCGATGGCCAGGTAAGCGTCATAACAATCCGGATGCGCTGCCAGAAGCTGCTGAGCAATGTCACGGCCCTGTTTCAATTCGGTTAGCGAGGCCAGATATCGCCTCTCGACCAGTGCGAGGTAATCGACATGAAGACCGGTTCGCAGGACTGTTGCCAGAAGCGCGTTCTCTTCGGACGGCGACCTCTGTAATGCGGCATCGGCGAGCGACCGTCCCCGGGCGAGCGCGCTTTCGAAGCGCGATCTCACGATGGGATCGGGCTCGATACGGCGCATGTGCAGGAATCCCTCATCGGTGGCAAAGAACTCCGACTGCAGAATGTGCAAACGGTCGAACTCCGCAAACAGATACGCCGCGGCATCCGAGACAGGCCCCATGGGGTCGTCCGGATGCAGTTGTTCCCACTGATGAAACGACTCGTGCGCCTCGGCGAACCGCAGATCGTACATCTGACGATAACCGGCGTCCAGGGCCGTACCCTCGGCGGCGAGGCAGTGGAGTGAAACCAGGAACAAGGCAAACCGCAGCACTATGAATTGTGACGCGGCGTTCGACCGAGCCGGTGCAAAAAGGTTGTCGGAATTCGTCGGGGCGGCATGATGCACTATGGATCTAATGCCCGGCCATCTTCGTTTGACTGTTGACTCCCTGTCGCCGTACCTTACGAATGCGGCGCGCATCGCGGCGATCCTCGTGCTTGCGTGGATCGCCTCGCGAGTGGCTCGCAAGGCTGTCGCGGGCCTGCGCGCCCACACGGTTCGCCAGGTGACCGGCAATGAAACGACCGACCTGGAACTGGAAAAGCGTGTTCGTACCATCACCCAGGTCGCCGCCCGCGCGTTGAGCATCCTCATCTGGACCATCGCCTTGTTGATGGTCTTGCATGAGCTCCGTTTCAACGTTGTGCCATTAATCGCCGGCGCCGGTGTGGTGGGGGTCGCCGTGGGGCTGGGCGCGCAGGGTCTGATTAAGGACGTGCTGAGCGGCATGTTCCTGCTGATCGAGAATCAGATCCGCATCAACGATGTGGCGGCGATCGATGGCACCAGCGGTCTGGTGGAGCAGATCAACCTGCGCACCACGGTGCTGCGAAGCGAGGACGGCGCGGTGCATGTGATTCCCAATGGATCCATTCACAAGCTCTCCAATCTGACACGCGATTTCTCGTATGCCGTTCTCAGCTTGACGGTCGATTACAAGCAGGACCCCGATCGCGTGATGCGGGCAATCAACGAGGTTGGCGCCGAGTTGCAGCGGGAGGAGGCGTGGCAACCGGTGATTCTGCGGCCGCTGGAGATGCTCGGCGTCGATGCGCTGGGCAATTCCGGCGTGGTGATCAAGTTCCTCATTCGCACCGCGCCGATGAAGCAGTGGGCGGTTGCAAGGGAGATGAACCGCCGCCTGAAGCGCCGATTCGAGGAGGCGGGCATCGAGCTGGCGTTTCCGTCGCAAACGGTTTCTCTGGCCCCGGAGTCCAGCGCCGGATTGCGCGAGGAACTCCGCGCGGTTGTGCGGGAGGTGCTGGCGGAGCGACGGCCGCCGCCGGCGTGACTGGCAAGGCCGGCACGGGGCGGAGCCGCCCACAGTGCGAGCCGAGTAAAGCCGGCGGTCCGCTCCGTTGTGCCGGCGTTTACTGGCAAGGCCGGTTACTTCGGTTCGGGGGCGGCCTCCTCGGTGGGAAAAAGGATCGTACTCTCCGCGTCGAACTTGCGATAGTTCGAAAACTGAATTTCGTCGCGGGTACGAAACTGGGGTGTGCGTATATAGTGTGTGACGCGGCTCGGAAGCCAGTAGGGTTTCTCTCCGATCGCGAAGGAGGCGTAGTCGATCACGTGTCGCGCGTCGAGCAAGGGCGATTCCGGCGGTATGTTCACGTTCCGGTAATCGATGCGCAGGATCCTTCCGGTCTCCGCGTCGGCATAGACAAGACCGCGATACGCCGACATCCATGGTTTCTTCCGCGGCTGAATCACGCCGTGAATGGTGACGCTGCCCATCTCCAGGCAGCACACCTGATATTTCGAGTGCGCCCGATCCACCGCATAGCGGAAAACCGCCGCCGGCCGGCCATGCAGGCTTTCCAGATGGTCCCAGGTGAAGTGAGCCTCGCTGGATGGATCGAAGGTCATGGCCAGGATACTGCCGAACTCGCCGCGATTCCATGCGCCGCGGATTTTCTCGATCGGACGGTCGTCCGGCTGGCCGTTAACGCGAACGGTTCGATAATTCTCCGCGCCATCCACATAGCTCACTTCTTCCAGGACGAGGTCTTCCGCTCGCCATCCCGCCTTCAATTTTTCGCGGCTCTCGCCGTAGAACTGCGTGGTCTGCGTGCAGACGATGTTGGGGAGCTTCTGAAGATGGACGAAGGCATAGTCGGTCATGCGGGCCAGCAGTCCCGGCACGTCGGAAGGCGGCGTGGCGCTCGCCACCGGCACGGGCGGCACGGGAAGAATCTTTGAGGCCGCGCCGATCGCATCCAGCGCCTTCACGGTTCTCTGCCCCGCCCCCATCTCCCGCAGCACGCGAACGGCTTCCTCGGGAAACTGTTCGGCAGGTTCGATACGGCGCAGCCGCTCGGCAATAACCTCGTCGGAATCGTCCACCACCAGCGCGGCGCTCACCAGTTGAAAAATGTCCTCGCCTTTCAGGCGCTCGGGCGGCGGCGCGGCGGAACCCACGAAAGCGCCGGCCAACAAAACGACGACGAACATTTTCATGACTGACTCTCCGCCGGCCGCGGCTCGCTGGCTTCGATGCGCGCGCCGATGGTGGCCAGCAGTCTCCCCAGTTCGGGCGCTCTCACCGGCCGCGGCAATGTGAAGGTGCTGCTCCCGCGCGCCACTCGCGCCAGCTCGGGACTCATGGGATCCGCGATGAGCACAAAAGCCGCGGTGCGCTGCTGCACTTTTTCGAATAAGTCCACCCAGCTCAGGTTGGGCAGATGCGTGCCGCACAGAATCAGGTCGAAGCGCATCCGCTCGGCGATGTCGGCGGCCTGCTCGGCGCTGGCTACGGGCACGGCGCGGTGTCCATGATCCGTAATCAACCGAACCAGCTCGCTCTGCTGCTTCACGTCGGGCTCCACCACCAGCGCGGTGAGCCGCCGCGATCCGGGCTGGGCGACGTCCGGCAAAGAGACCGCCGCCGGCGTCTCCACCGGCGGACAGGGCAGTTCAATCTCAAAGCGCGATTGCGTGGAGAGGATGCGGGCGAGACGGACATCGCCACCGTGATTGCGGATCACATTCCGGCAGACTCCCAGACTGAGCACGCCCGAGCCTGGACGATGCTCGAAGACGTCCGGCTCCAGAAGCTCCGGGACACAGCTCCACGAAATCTCGATGACCGCCCGATTTGCGCTGCGCGTGGTGGAGACGCCGAGTCTTCTTTGACGCGCCTGCGCCGCTCCGCGCTCGGCGTGCTGCAGGAACATGATCAGAGCCTGCTCGAGCTGGGAGCGCGACCCGGTGACGGTGAGCGGCTGCGCCGAAAAACGGGAATGCAGATCGATGTGGTTGGCGGTTAGTTCGGGCGTTTGGAACTTCAGAGCCGACGCCAGCAGATTGTTCACGTCGAACTGCTGGATCTCGGCGCGCTCGCGGGAAAACGAAATGAGCCGCCCCACGATCTCCAAAGCGCGCCGCGATTCCGCCGTCAACTTATCCACCTGCTCCCGGCAGGCCTCCGCGCAATCGACGCGCAGAATCGCGGCGGTCTTCTCGATCACTTCGAGCGGACTGCGCAGCTCGTCGGCCACCACCGACATCAGCTCCCCCGACGCCGCGAGCTTCTCGCTGCGAAAGAGCTGCTCGCGCACGGCCTGCTGATCCTGCAGGCGCAGCGCCGTCCCGATCTGATTTGCCAGGTGCTGAGCCGTCGCCTGTTCCTCGTCGCTGAAGGCATGCGTCTCCAGCGCCGACTCAAGCACCAGCACCGCGCCGACCTCGTGGCGCGCAAACGCCGGCGCCAGCAGCACGGAACGCGGGACGTCGCGCACGTTCGTATCGCGGAAGAAGGCGCTTTTCCGCGTGTCCGGAATCGCCAGCAGCGTGCGATTCTGCTGGCACAAAGCCACACCCGCCAGCAGCGGACTCGAGCTCTCGTCGTGGGGGCCCGATTCACCCGCCGCGGAGAAGCGGCGGAAAGCGCCGGACGCCGCATCCTGAAGATACAGACTCGCGTCCGTCAGTTTCCACAGCCTGGGCAGCACCGCGTCCACTTTGCGGACGATATCCAGCGGCGAGGCGGCGGCGACGATGTCCTCCACCAGAGCGTTCAGCTCCTTCATGTTGCGCCGCTGGGCGGCCATGCGCCTTTCGCGCACCCACCACACGATGAACGCCCCCACAACCACCACCGCGGCAAAGATCGATTCAGCCGGCGTAATGGGCCACAGCGCGAGCGGCGGACCGGTTTCCCGAGGCAGCAGGCCGGCGCCCATGACCATCGCGGGCAGTCTGCTTCCTCGCAGCGGATTTATGATTCGGCCTGTTGCAGTTCGAGCCATTGCGGAAGCAGGGGATCGCGGAAATCGCGCACCACCACATCCACGCCCGGAAGATCCGTGGTGTGCGTGGCCAGGCCGACGACACGGCCTCCCGCGGCCCTCGCCGCGGCGATTCCCGTTGGTGAATCCTCAAAAATGATACAGTTTTTCGGCGGCGTGTGGAGCAGGTCCGCCGCCCGTAGGTAAATATCCGGCCAAGGTTTCGGCCGGCTCACCTGGTGCCCATCTACGGTAATCGCAAAAAAACGGCGCAATCCGGTGGAATCGAGCACGAAATCGATGTTGGCCGGCTCGGCGTTGGAGGCGACCGCCCGTGGCGCTCCGTCGGCGCCGGCCAGGAACTCGCGGAGTCCCGGAATGATAAGCTGCTCCAGTTGCGGCAACATCATCTCGCGAAACAGCCGTTCCTTCCCCGCGCCGTGGGCAAATACCTCGTCCGCCGACAGATTCGGTCCAATCAGCGCGCGCACCACCTCGTCGTTCCTCCGCCCGTGCATCTGCCGTTCAATGTCGTCGCCGGCAATGCCCAGGCGTTCGAGATAACGCTTCCATGCTTCGGTGTGCAGGGGCATGGAATCGACGATGACGCCGTCCAGATCGAAAACCAGCGCGAGGCCGGCCGCGATGCGCAAGGCTCAGACCGCCTCGCCGGCGTGATACGAGCTGCGCACCAGCGGTCCCGCCTCGACGTGCGAGAACCCCATCTCGCGGCCGCGCTCGCCAAGTTCATCGAACTCCTCGCGCGGCACGTAACGCAGAATCGGCAGGTGCTTTGCGGACGGCCGCAGGTACTGCCCCAGCGTGAAAATGCTCACGGCGCGCGCGCGCAGATCGCCCATCACCTGCAGAACCTCATCCCGCGTTTCACCCAGGCCCAGCATTAATCCCGACTTCGTGGGGGTCTCGGGCCGCAGGCGCCGCGCGCAGGCCAACATGTCCAGAGAGCGTTCATAGCGCGCGCCGAGGCGCACCTGCCGGTACAGCCGCGGAACCGTTTCGATATTGTGGTTCAGCACTTCGGGACACGCGTCCATCACCACGCGCATCGCGGCATGCGATCCCTGGAAATCGGGCACCAGAACCTCCACGCGGCACCCGGGAATGCGCTCGCGAATCGCCTGGATGGTCAGCGCGAACAACTCCGCGCCGCCGTCCCTGCGGTCGTCGCGATTGACGCTGGTGATCACGGCATAACGCAGACCCAGCGCGGCGCAGGCCTCGGCTACGCGGCGGGGCTCGTCGTAGTCCACCGGCAGCGGCGCGCCTTTCTGCACCGCGCAAAAACCGCAGCGCCGGGTGCAGACGTTGCCCAGAATCATGAAAGTCGCGGTGCGCCGGTTCCAGCACTCGCCCACGTTGGGACACGCCGCGCTTTCGCATACCGTGTGCAGATTCAGACTGCCGACCAGTCCCCTGAGCTCACGATAGTTCTCGCCCACCGGCGCGGGCGCGCGCAGCCACGGGGGACGGACCGGCCGGGGATCGAGGGTGACCAGCACCAGACCATTTTACCGAGCGAGGTTCGGACTACTCCGCGCCCGTCGGGACATCGGCGCGGTTATAGACGACTCGCCCGCGCCGGATCGTCTGCTCCACCAGATTCACGCCGAAATGGTAGGGCAGCTCGCGGTAGTCGGGCGCGGCGAGAATGATGAGGTCCGCGTCTTTTCCATGCTCGATGGAGCCGGCGCGATCGGCGCGCCGAAGAGCGTGCGCGCCGTTGACGGTGGCGGCCGAGATGGCTTCGGCGGGAGTCATGAGCATGGCCCGGCAAGCCAGCGCGATCATCATCTGCATGTTGTGCGAAGGGCAGGTTCGTGAGTTGTAGTTGGTTGCCAGGGCCACCGCCACGCCCGCGTCGATGAGCCGCCGTGCCTGAGCGTAGCGTTCCCCGCCCTGGTAAAAGACGGAGCCGGGCAGGAGCGTGGCGATGGTGTTCGAGCGGGCCAGCAGGGCCGTCTGCAGTTCATCGAGATAAACAGAGTGGTCGATGCTGGCGGCGCCGGTTTCCAGTGCGAGTTCCGGCGCGCGGGTTGGCGACCGCTGCCCCGCATGCATTTTCACGCCGAACCCGAACTGACGCGCTGCGCGCAGGAACCGCCGGCATTCCTCATATGGAAAGGCATGGTCCTCGTATTCCACATCCACGAACTCCGCGAGCCCGCGCCGGCGCACGATGGGAAGCAAACGCGTCAGATACTCCAACGGCCCGCCGGCAAAGGAAGCGGAAAGCATGGCGGTGGAGACCACGGGAATGGGATGCTCGTCGAGCACGGCATATGCGCGCAGAATTTTCAATTCACCGGCTTCGGTCACACCGAATCCCGACTTGGCTTCCAGCGTCGTGGTCCCCTCGCGGACGCAGTCCTGAATGACACGCGCGGCCTGATACTCCAGCGTGCTGCCGGAGGTCGCCTCGATTTCCAGCGGATGCGCATCCGCTTCCGCGGGGCCCGCGCCGGCGATCATGGACTCGAACTCGGCCAGACGAGGAGCGCCGGAGACAAGATGGGTGTGGCTGTCGATAAACCCCGGCATGACCACGCGTCCTGCCGCGCTGATCTCAATCGCCTGGCGGGCGATCGCCAGATTCTCCACTCGCCTTGTGGGACCGACTTCCCGAATCACCCCATCGACGATCAGGACCGAGCCGTCCTGCAGCAGTCCGAGGTTTCGCAGGTCGCTCCCGCGTCTTGGCCCGGCGGGACCGCGGAGCGTCAGCAGCTGCCGGGCACCTCGGACGAGGATGGGCCTGCCCATGTGTCACGAACAGAATACAGGCGGAATGTCGTGATCTCAGGCTAAAACACAGAGGCAACAGAGTGTTTCTAAGTGAATCGGCCAGGAGCATCGGCATTGCGCGATCAGGTAAACACCCGTGCGGTATCGACACCTGCTCCCGGGCGACGATCCGGCCGCGCCCTTGTCGGCACAGCGGACGCTGGCGCGTTCGGCATTCCGCACGAACGTGCCCGGCTGTATCGGGACACCGACATCATACTCTTCAAGTCGCGTAAAGTCTCTAATCCAGGCGGTGGTAGCGCCGACTTCGCGGATGGTGAATGTGCGCCTCCGTTATGCTGTACTCAGATGCCTCTCACCTCAATCCCGGATGCCATTGAGGAATTCCGCGCCGGCCGCATGGTGGTGGTGGTGGACGACGAGGATCGCGAGAACGAAGGCGATCTCACCGTCGCGGCGGAGCTGGTCACGCCGGAAATCATCAACTTCATGGCCATACACGGCCGCGGACTGATCTGTCTGGCTTTGAGTCCGGAACTCTGCGATAAGCTGGCGCTTCCGCAGATGACCAATCACAACACCTCGCAGTTCGGCACCGCCTTCTGCGAATCGATTGACGCGGCCGAAGGGGTGACCACCGGGATCTCCGCCGCCGACCGCGCGAACACGATTCGCGTGGCCATGCGCCCGGAAACGCGCCCCGCCGATCTGGCTCGGCCCGGGCATGTCTTTCCTCTGCGCGCGCGGGAGGGCGGAGTGCTGGTGCGAACCGGGCAGACCGAGGCGGCGGTCGATCTGGCCCGTCTGGCGGGACTGCATCCGGGCGGCGTGATCTGCGAAATCATGAACGCGGACGGCAGCATGGCGCGGGCGCCCGAGCTGGAAGCGTTCTGCGCTCATCACGGCCTCGCCATGATTTCCGTGGCCGATCTGATCCGCTACCGTCTGCGCCACGAGCGCTCGGTGGTGCGTGAAGCGGAGAGCTGTCTCACCACGGCCGCGGGTGTTTTCCGGGTGATCACGTATCGCAGCACCATCGATAGCGAACGTCACCTCGGGCTCGTTCACGGCGAAGTCGCCGGCCGCGAGCACGTGCTGGTGCGCATGCAGTCGCATTGCCTGGGCGGCATTGTGCTGGGAGGGCAGGACTGCGATTGCCGCGCCCTGATGGAGCGTGCCGGCGCCCGCATGGTGAAGGAAGGCGGCGGAGTGATCGTCTATCTGCACCAGACGAGGCCGGGGTTCCGCGATCACCGTCCGCTGACCTCGCCGGAGGGTCAGCTTGCCCTGCAACACGAAAACGGCCTCGGGGCGCAGATTCTTTCGGATCTGGGTTTGCATCGCATCACGCTGCTGACGAATCACCCGCGCAAAGTTGTGGGGCTGGAGGCGTTTGGGATCGAAATCGACGATCAGATTCCGTTCTGAGCGTCTGAGCGCACAGCGCGGGGCGCGTTCAATCAGAACGAGCGTGGCGGCACGGGGCGGAACCGCCCACGATCCATTCAAGCAATGGCGGTCCGCTCCGTTGTGCCGGCATTGATCGAAAGCTCGCGCTTCGCTGCGTTGTGCGCCACTTTGACTGGAGAGCGCGCGGCGCGCGAGTTGAGCCGGGGAAGCCGGGGAGCGGCGCCCGCCGCATCGTTGCGGAACTTGTGGCCGCTCACATTCGTTATTGGGAGAGAGGGAATTCAGAATGAAACACCCAATGCTGGTTTTTGCCGCCGCGGCGGCGCTGTTTACGGGCTCTGCACTGGCCACCGATGCCACGCTGCTTACACTGATTCCGCCCGACGCCAAGGTGATCGCGGGCGTTCGCGCGGCCCAGGCGGCATCATCGCCCCTTGGCCAGTTCGTGCTGTCGCGCATGGGACCGGGCGCACAGGGCCTGCAAAGTCTGATCAAAGCCAGCGGATTCGATCCGACGCACGACGTCTCCGAGCTCCTGGTGGCCACGGCAACGCCCGGCACACGCGGACAGGGGATCATCTCCGCGCGTGGCGTGTTCGATCCCGCGAAAATCGACAGCCTGGCTAAAGCGCACGGTTGCACCAGCGCCAGCATCATGGGAATCACCACGTACAAGGGCTGCGCTGGCGCGAGCAACGGCGCTCTGGCTCTGCCGGATCCCACTACCGCCGTTCTGGGCGATGCCGACTCCGTCAGCGCGGCCATTTCGCGTTATCGGAGCAGGACCGCGCCAAGCGACGCTTTGCAGAAACAGATTCAGGCCGCCAGCGTGGATGCGTCCGGGGCGCTTAACGATCTCTGGTTCCTGAGTCTCGTTCCGCTTTCCGATCTGAACCCTCCGCCGCCCGCCGACAGCGCCGGCGCAACCACGCATCAGAACATGAACGCCTTTCAGAAGGTCCAGCAGGCCAGCGGCGGGGTCCGCTTCACCCCCGAGAGTGTGCGCGTGGCCGGGCAGCTGGTGATGCAGACGGACAAAGACGCACAGGCGATGGCCGATATTCTGCGGTTTCTGGCGTCGATGATCCAGTCGAACAGCCAGAAAAACCCGACCGTGGGTACGCTCGCGTCGGTGCTGAGCGCCCTGAATCTCACCACCAACGCCAATGTGACGCAGGTGGCGCTGGCGGTGCCCGAGGCGCAGGTGGAGCAATTGCTGAACACGCTGCAGCAACAGCACCGCCATGCCGAGAGTCCCGCTGCACCGCCGGCAAAGCCGGTAAACTGATCCCCGGCGTTCGAAAAACAGAGAACAATCGTACCACCCCGCCACCGTAAGCCAGTGATCGCGTGGCGTTGTGACAGACCGGGTGCACACAAAAAGGCACAGTGCCGGCTAATACTTTTTCTGTTGAAAGTCGATATGGAGTTGAAACTCAGGCGGTGCGGGTGGCATCATGATGAGTCTTGGTGGTGGCCCGGCGCGTCTAATGCACATGGCACTTGAATTGCTAACGGGATGTGGTATGATTTTTGGAGCCAGTTCGAACCCTCGGCTATCCGCCTCTGGGCGTACCGCCCTTTCAAGGCCAGCTTGGCAGTTTCGTTTAACCGGGTTGAACTTTTCCGGAGGTGTACACGTCTAATCGTGATAGTCGGGTAAGTGGTAGATAGAAGGAGATTTACAATGACGAAGACCGAACTTAACAAATACAGGGAGATTCTGGAGACCAAGCAGGCCGAGCTCGCTCAGTTCATCCGGAACCGTGAAGGTATCACCATCGAAAAGAGTCCGGACGCGCTCGATGAAGTACAGAACGCGGCCGAACGAGAACTTGCGATTCGAAATCTGGACCGCGAATCCAACCTCCTGCGCAACGTACGGGCTGCCCTCCGCCGCATGGACGAGGGCACGTTTGGCGTGTGCGTACATTGCGAGGAGGACATTAACCCCAAGCGATTGAATGCAGTACCGTGGACGCCCTATTGCATCCGCTGCCAGGAAATGGCCGACCGCAATCAGGAAACCAGCGGGAGCGAAGATCTCGACGATCTGCTCGTGCACGCGGCGTAAACATCTCTCGGTCTTCGCATTCAGGGGCGCGGGTCAAATTCCCGCGCCCCTTCTGCGTTCAGCGACCTGTGTTCTTCCTGGATTGGGTGAAACGGCGCTATTCGCCGATATCACGCCCTCCAGCCGATCGCGGAAACCATCCTGCCTGACTGCTCCCTGTCTCTCCGGAACGAATGAAACAGAGCCGGCTCACACTGCGTGCAGCGCATGATCGCGGCGACCCGATTTCGGGAGACGCCCGCTGCGACAAGCTGCTCCAGATTCTCCTGTACCAGATCGATGTGGTGCTTTTCAGCAGATCGGCCGAACTGCACCGCCACTTCGGCTCCGACCTCGTAGCAGCACCCGCCGATCGCGGGCCCAATAGCCACAACAACTTCCTCCGCCCTCGTGCTGAAGCGACGGGTCATCTCGGCCAGTACCTTCTTCAAGATTTCGCTGACCGTGCCGCGCCACCCCGCATGCACCGCGGCGACGGCATGGTGGGCGGGATCGGCGATCAGAATGGGAACGCAATCGGCGGTTCGAACCGCGAGAGCGAATCCGGGCTGATCGGTGATCAGAGCGTCGGCTTCGCCGCGGATTCCAGGGGCATCGGCGAAGATCACGCGGTCGGAGTGGACCTGGCGAACCATCGCCGTGGGCAGCGTCGGCCAGCCGACCGTATCCCGCGTTCCGAATCCGTGCAGAAGATGAGGAATCGCGGACAGGTTCGGGGCGAGAAACACCTAGTGGCCCTTCAATACTTCCGCGATGTCTTTTTCCGGCACCCCGCCTTCGCGGATGATGCGCCACCAGGGTTCGGTGATGTCCACCGTTGTCGCGCCCGGTCCGGCCGAGACGCCGCCGTCCAGCACCAGATCGACGCGCCCATCCATCACCCCAAACACTTCGATCCCGCTGCGGCAGGTGGGCTTACCGGAGATGTTGGCGCTGGTGGCGATGAGTGGCTGATCCAGGTATTCGAGCAGCGCGTTGGCGACCTTCCCTTGTGAGTGCCGCATGGCCAGGCGACCGGTGTTCCCAGTGACCTTCAGCGGCACGGCGGCCGATGCCGGCACGATGATGGTCAGCGGACCAGGCCAGAAATGCCGCGCGAGAAGATGAAACCGGCCAGTCAGGTCGCGCGAGAGTCCCTCGGCCATCAGGATTCCGGTGATGAGCAGCGGCAGCGAGCGGGTGGCCTCGCGGCCCTTGGCTTCAAAGACTCGGCCCACCGCGCGCAGGTTGAAGGGGTCGGCAATCAGCGTGTACAGAGCGTCGCTGGGGATGGCGATCAACCGGCCGCGGCGCACAAGATTCGCCGCCTGCTCGATCACTTCCGGCTGTGGTTGTTCCGGGTTGATCACCAGGAGGTCTGTGGCCAAGTCAGCTCACCACCGGTCTGTCACTTACTGAACGGCCGCTCCCTGAGCGTCCCGGGACGCCGCTGCCGCGCCCCTCAATCGCATCGGCGACCTCGATGGCCATCGCGTAGCGGCCAAACGGGGCGCTGAGCTGCACACCCTGCACCATCGAACGGACACGGCGGACCATTTCCTGAGCGATAGCGACACCCTCCTGCCGCGCGGCTTCGGCGCCGTCGGCGCGGCGCATGCGCTCCATATACTCGTCGGGGACGGGAACGCGCAACTCGTTCACCATGAACTCGGCGTTGCGAAAGCTGGTCAGCGGCCAGATGCCCGCGATCACCGGGATGCGCACGTGCTGAATGCGGCGCAGGAAAGCTTCCAGCAGATCGAGATCGAAGACCGGCTGCGTAACCGCGTACTCGGCGCCGGCCTGCACCTTCCACTCGAAGCGGCGGATCTCCTGATCGAGATTGACCGCGCCGGGGTTCGCGCCAATCCCCAGCGCGAGGGCGGTTCGCGAGCCTATCGGGTTCCCGCCAATGTCCAGCCCGTGATTCAGATTGTTGACGATGTTGGTGAGGCCGATGGCGTCCACGTCGAAGACCGCAGTGGCGTCCGGGTAGGTGCCCATGCGCGGCGGGTCGCCCGTGATGCAGATGAGATTGCGCACCCCCGCGGCATGCGCGCCCAGCAGCTCCGACTGAATACCGAGGATGTTCCGGTCGCGGCAGCAGAAATGGAGCACGGCCTCGATGCCGGCCTCGCGCTGGAAGAGCTGGCAGGTCACCTGAGCGCTCATGCGCGCGCTGGCGCGAGGGCCATCGGGAACGTTGATGCAATCGATACCGTGGGCGGCGCAGAGCTTCGCCCCGGCGATCTCCTTGTCGGCATCGACACCCCGCGGCGGCAGAATCTCCACGAAGGCGACGAACTCGCCCGCCGCCAGCTTCGCCCCGAGCTTGCTTTTGTCGGCCAGCGGAACGGCGGGCAGCGCCTGGGCGACCGCCTCAGGGGTCTCCACGGTGACCGCGAGCTTGCGGCTGCCCGGATGCAACGAACGCACCTCGGAGCGAATCGCCCTGATGTGCTCCGCCGTGGTGCCGCAGCAGCCGCCCACCACGCGCACGCCCGCCCACAGGAAGCGGCGCGCGTACTGCGACATGTACTCCGGCGAGCAGAGATACATGTTGCGGCCGTCCACCATCACGGGAAGGCCCGCGTTGGGCATGGCGCTCAGCGGCTTGTTGGTCAGGCGGCTCATGCGTTCGATCGTTTCGAACATGACCTTGGGGCCGACCGAGCAGTTCAGGCCGATCACGTCGGCGGGCCATTCGTCGAGGCGTGGAGTGAACGTCTCCGGACTGGCGCCGTCGCGAAGGTTGCCGGTATCGTCGATAGTCACGTGGGCGATGATCGCCATCTCCGGCCCAGCCGCTTCACGAGCCGCGTGGATGGCTTCCCGCACCTCGTGGAGGTCGTAGAAGGTTTCAAGGATCAGCAGGTCCACACCGGCTTCGACGAGTGCCACGGCCTGCTCGCGAAAGATGTCGCGCGCTTCGGCGAACGAGGTCGGACCGAGCGGTTCGATGCGCACGCCGAGCGGACCCATGGCCCCGGCGATGTACGGGCCACCCTGCGCCGCTTCGCGCGCCAGACGAACGCCGGCCCGATTGATGGCGGTCAGCTTGTCGGCGAGCCCGAAGGCGCCCAGCCGCAGGCGATTCGCGCCGAACGTATTGGTCTCGAGGATCTCGGCGCCGGCGCGCACGTACTCCTCGTGGACTTCCTTCACCATGGCGGGCGCAGCCAGGTTCAGCTCGTCGTAGCTGCGGTTGATGAAGACACCCTTCGAGTACAGGACCGTGCCCATTGCGCCATCGGCCACAAAGACGTGGTCGCTGAGTTTCTCCCGGAATTCGCCGGCTCTGGACCGGGCGCTGGCTTCAGCAATGGGCATTGTTGACGGGGCGGGGCCGCCCGGCGCGCGTTTCAGGCGCCGTTATCGGCGATTGTACCGCAATGGCGACCGATTCATCGCTAGGGGCGACGTGTCTCGGGACGGTCGAATTGAAGGGGCTGCCTGGGATATGGCAATTCCCGCAACAGCCACAACAAACGTGCACCTGAGTAGCCACGCGTCGAACAGATGCGATGCCACGATGGCTACATTCTATCGGCTTTGTGTCGCCTTCGGGTTAGCGCCGCTCTCAGTCCACTTCCTTGAGCATCTTCGCGTTCTGAGGAAGTTCGAAAAGGCTGTCGGCAAGACCCTGGTTGATTTTCACGGATTCCGAGTAAATCTGGAAAATCACCTCGCCGTTGCGCATGCGCTGCATATCGAATGGCCACTGCACGCCGCCGCCCACGTCGCGGTACTTCGAGAAAACGGTCACCTCTTCGTCACGATCCTTGGTGACCGGATCGCGGCGGTAGAAGACCTGACGGGTTGGCAGCTTCGTGGTCTGGTCGAAGTACACCGTCGTCGTGTCGTTGTCGGCGTCGGTGATGTTCACAATCTCCACCGGACGGTTGTCCAGCACGTCCGCGCCCTGCGATTCAAAGATCATCCCCGGCTCGTGCAGGCGCAGGCGCAGGATGTAAAAGATGTTGCGGCGCTGGGATTCCTTGTAGCGTGGCAGGCGGTCCTTGGGAAGCGGGCGTACGCCGCGATACGAGATGTCCCAGACGCCGTCATTAGTGAACAGGTCGGCGTACATCTCCTTGTCGTCCTTGTGGCTCTTGGCGAATGAGTCGCGCTCGCGAACGCCGAGGTCGTGCGGGTTGGAAGCCGGCACGTAGCGCGTGTAGATGGTGGCGGTGGCGAGACCGGTGATCTTCTCGCGATAAAAGGAATAAACACGGCCGCTTTCGCTGCGGTCCTGCATGGTGAGGAAAGCCTGGCCGCCGAGCGCGGCAACTGCTTCATCGATCACACGCTTCGCGCGAGCCTGGGAATCTTCCGCGTGGGTGGAAAAGGCAAGGAGAGTGAACGACACCAGAAGGCGGGCTGAGAGCCCGCCGCAGGCCGCGGGCCTGCCCCACATCTTCGGCATAAGCATCTGCATACTTTTGGACGTTTCCACTATCGCGCTCCGTTACTTTGGGATGGTCAGGTCAATGGGTTTCACGGGCATGCCTAACGCATTGAGCGACTGGCCGAAGTCCGCCGGGTTGCCCACCGCGACGATGGTCAGCCGCTTTGGGTCGAAGTGCTCGCGGCAGGCGCGCAGCACGTCGGCTTTTGTTACCGACTCCACTGCTTTCTGGAACCGGAAAATGAAATCCCGCGGATACCCGAAATAGTCGTAGCGCACGATGCGATCCAGCGTCTTCGAGGGCCGGTCAAAGGCGAAGACGAAGCTGTTCTCCACCTTGTCGCGGGCGACGCGCAGCTCTTCGTCGGAGACTTCACCCGTCCGCAGCTTCTCGATCTCTTCGCGGATCGCCTGCAGCGTTTGAATCGTGTATTTCGATTGCGTGCTGCCGGAGATCTCGAACAAGCCAGGGTGGTCGTAGTGGGCGCCCCAGCCGCCGCCGATGTTGTATACGTAGCCCAGTTTGGTGCGGATCTGCTGCACCAGGCGGCTGGAAAAGCCGTCCCCCAGAATGTCGGAAGCCACAGCCAGCGCCGCATAGTCCTTGTCGTTATACGTCCCGCCGAGGTGGCCCACCTCGAAGAAGGTCTGGTTCACGTCGGTTTTCGTGGCCGGGAATATGCCGGCCGCGTCCACTTTGCCGACCGCCGGGAACTTCGGAACCGGCGGCTGGGTGCAGGTCCAGTCGGCGAACAAATGCGTGAGCTTTTCGCGCATTTCCGCCGATTTGAAATCACCGTACACCGCGAGCGTGATATTCACCGGGAAATAGTAGCGCTTGTAGAACGCGATCACGTCGTCGCGATGGATGTTGCCGATGGTGGCGTACTCCGGCATCCACCCGTAGGAGTTGTCATGACCGTAAACCGTGTCGGCGAATTCACGATTGGCGATGCCCGCCGCGTCGTCGTTGCGCCGGGCGATGGCGCTGCGGTACTGCGTCTTCAGCAGCTCGATCTTGTCCTCGCGGAATTCGGGCGCGGTGAGCAGGTCGTGGAAAATGCCCAGGGTCAGGTCGAGGTTCTCCTTCAGGCAGTTGAACGAGACGTCGCCGCTGGATTCGCCGATTTCGCTCTCCACCGACGCGGCGACATTCTCGAGCATCACGTCGATCTGATCGCCGGTGAGCTTCTTCGTGCCGCCGGAGCGCAGGACTGCGCCGGTGATGTCGGCGAGCCCCACTTTATTGGCGGGATCGAACAGATTGCCCGTGCGCACCAGGGCGGTTCCGTTCACCAAAGGGAGTTCGTGGTCCTCCAGCAGGTACACGTGCATGCCGTTCGGCAGCGTGAACTCCTCGGGGTTGGGGATCTCCGGCGAACGCAGCGGCGGAAACTTCAGTTCACGCCAGTCCGGAAACGGAATCACTGGGCTACGCGTTTCGGTTTGCGCGGACGCGGCCGCCGCGGACGCGACCAGGACGATGAGTGCGAGCGCGCGCTTCATTTCGCCTCCTCCTTTCCGGACGGCGCTTCGATGTAAGCCTCGGTGCGAGCCTCTGTCACCAGGTATTTGCGGGCGACCCGCTGCACATCGTCGGCGCTCACGCGGTCGATGTCGTCGAGCCCCGTGAAAAGCTTGCGCCAGTCGCCGTAATTCACGTAGTAGAAAGTGAGCAATGAGGCCAGGCCTTCATTGCTGTCGAGTTGCCGGATCACACCGGCGCGGATGCGGGTCTTTACTCGCTTCAGCGTCTCGTCATCCACCTTCTGATTCTTCAGCCGGTCGATGACCGCGTAAAGTTCCTTCTCGTTGTCCTCGATGGTGTGACCGAGGTTCGGAACTACCAGGGCGACGAAAAGTCCCGGGTATTTGCCGCCCGGGAACGTCGCGGAGGTCTGGGCCCCGAGCGAGAGCTGCTTGTCGCGAACCATGTCGGTGTACAACATCGAGGTGCGGCCCGAGGAGAGAATGTCCGAGATTACGTCGAAGACCGGGTCGTCTTTGTCGGCCTGATTGGGACGCTTCCAGGCGATGATCGCGAGGGGCTGAGAGGCCGATTCGACCGCTACGGTTTTGGGTCCCTGCTGAGGCGGCTCAACCGTGCGCACACCCAGCGGCAATGGACCGGCCGGGATACGGCCGAAATACTTCTCGGCGAGTTCGCGCGCCTGTTTCGGATCGACGTCTCCGGCGATGGCAATCGTGATGTTCCCAGGCACGTAATATTCGTGGAAGAACTGCACGGCCTCTTTCAGGCGGAAATTCTCGATGTCGCTGGCCCAGCCAGCCGCGCCTACGCGATAGGGATGCGCTTCGAACGCGGTGGACTGCATGGCTTCGATGAGCTGCCCCTGCGGATCGGACTCCACGCGCATGCGCCGTTCTTCGCGCACCACGTCGCGTTCCTTGTAAAACTCGCGGAACACCGGTTCAGCGAAACGCTCGGCCTCCATCAGGAACCATAGCTCGATGCGGTTCGAGGGGAAGCTATAGAAGAACTGCGTGGCATCGACGGCGGTTTCCGCGTTGAGTCCCACGCCCCCGTTCTCCTCGATGATTTCCGAGTATTCGTTGGGGATCACATAGGAATTAGCCTTGTCCATGGCGGCTTTGAGCTCGGCCTGCAGAGACCTGAGCTTCTCGGGATCGGCCTTTACGCCGCGGGCGCGTTCTTCGTCGTACCGGTCATAGATGCGTTCCACCTCGTCCATGGCCTGCTTTTCGGCCGCGTAGTCCTTCGTGCCGATCTGCGGCGTGCCCTTGAAGGCCATGTGCTCGAACATGTGCGCGATGCCGGTTTCGCCGCTGGGGTCGTTGACCGAGCCGGCGTTCACATAGGAGTGGAACGAAACGACGGGCGCTTCGTGCCGCTCGAGGATGATGAGGTGCAGACCGTTGGAAAGCGTGAACTCGGTGACACGCTTTTCGAAATCGGCCAGAGACTGTGCGCCGGCGGTGGCAAGGGCCACAACCGCGATGACCAAAACCCGCAAAAGAGACATTGACTTTGATTTTAGAACGGCCGGGTGCGGCGGGAGGGAGCCGCAACGCTATACTTCCAGTAGAAGGTCGTCATGTCCGCTCAGAACCTTGTCGACGTCATCAACTCGCTTACCCCGGACGAGCAGGAATCCGTCAGGCAGTTTGTCGAATTCCTGAAGGGACAACCCCCGGCTCAGCCATCACCCTTCCTCAGCGCCGTGGATGAGTTCATCGCTCAGCACCCCGAATTGCTGCGCCGCCTGGCCCGGTGACGCGCTATCCCACCCTCGACGAAGTTGTCGCCGCACATTCCCGATTGATTGCGATGTTCGGAGGATCGCTCGGCATTCGAGATCGCGGCGCACTCGAATCGGCGCTCGCGAGACCGCAAAGCGGCTACTACGCCGACATCATCCAGGAAGCTGCCGCGCTTTGGGAGAGCCTCTCCCAGAACCATCCATTCGTGGACGGAAATAAACGTGTCGCGGTGACCGTGACCGCGGCCTTTCTGAAGGTGAATGGATACCGGCTCGAGTTCGATGACGCCGATGCTTTCTCTTTCCTGATCGGGCTGTATGAACGTGGTGAAATGCGTTTTGTTGAACTTGAGGTTTGGCTGCGCCGGCATGTCGCTTCGGCTGGGTGAGGTCTCTCAAGTTCTCCCGCTCAGCGCCTTCGAAATCGCCCGCACAATCCGCCGATACGGCACGCGCGCGGGGTCGTCGAGAGGAATCCAGTCGCCTTCCCTCCAGCTTGAATAAAACCAGCGCGCCAGCAGCGCGAGATGCTCCTGACGCTCCTGCAGACCGACGCGCGGGACGTCGAGTCCGTCGATCACCTCACGCAACCGATGATCAAGCGAAGAACCCATCTGACCGACCGAAAAGGGAACGGGCCGCAGCCAGACGCTCTCGCGGAAAAAGAGCAGGTTCACGGTGTCCGGCTCGATCGCGGGGGTCGCCACCACGCCGCGCAGGCGATCCACATCGCGGACCAGATCCCCGCGCAGGGCGAGTACGGCGTTGATCCTCTCGCATCGCTGATGCTGGCGCGCGGCTTCTTCGAAATTCATCTCCTCGCTGAGCCGGTCGCGCGCGGCCCTCGCGGAGGCTGCCAGCGACGACCCGTTGCTGGAAAGAAACTCCACCACACGCTGCACCTCGCTTCGATACTCCTCCGGGCTCACCACCTGCTGGCAGGGCCGCAGGCACATGTTCATCTCGCCGTAGATGCAGCCGGGATGCGCGGGCGAGGGCGCCAGGTCTTCCTGACAGCGGCGAATCTGGAAGAACTCGAGGAACTGGCTTTCAAAATTCTCCGCTTCCGCGCGCGAGCGGAACGGCCCGTAGTGCATCGCCTTCGCGCTCAATCGCGTGCCGACATGGGTCCGCGGAAACGCGTTGGCCAGCATCACCTTCACATACGCGGGCATGCGCAGGCGAATCAGTTTCAGGTAGCGATCGGGAAAGAGGCGGCGGGCGACCGCGTAATGCAGCAGGCTGCCTTCCAGCGCCGAAGCCACTGGCCAGTACTCCACCCTGGTAAGCAGGCCTTCGAGCGCCAGCAGCTTCACCACTCGGCGGACGCGGCGGCCCAGCATCGTAGTGCGCGCGGCATACGCGGATTTCTCCCCCGCCCACAACACGAACACAGCGGAAACGTCGGGCAAAGCCCCCAAAGCCTCGCCGGAAGGATTGAGCACCTCCATGGGCGATGTCTCCACAGAACTGGGCATGAGCTAGCGAAGGGTCAGGTCGAGGCTGTGCATCGCGCCGTCGGCAATGGTCACATCCCTCGTGACGCTGCGTCCGTTCCCTTCGACCTCGATGCGATACGTGCCCGGCTGAAGACTCAACACCGCCGGAGTCTTCTGTCCCTGCTCGCGGCCGTTTACGCGAATCGTCGCGCCGGGTGGACTGGAGCTGACCGTCAGGGTGCCGCTGAATTTTTCCAGACCGATGAACAGGTCGGAGCTTTCGGGCGTGTTCAGGATGCGCAGAGCGGGCCGGTAACCGGCGGACTGAGCGCGCAAAGTGTGGCGGCCCGTGGGGAGTTGCAGCATACACGGCGCCGTGCAGGAGAGCGCCGGGTCGTTATCGACTACAACATGGGCGCCAACGGGTTCGGTGACAATCTGCACCGTCGTCGTTCCGGCGTGCGGACGCTCCGGCGGCGCCTGTACCGGACGCTGTTCGGGTTGTTTAGCCGGCGTCTGAACCGGAAGCGGTGAAGAGGCAGCAGTGTCGTTGGCGGGTGGGGGCTGCGCCGCTTGCGGCGTCGCTTGTTTCGGGGGCGTCGAATCGGCGGGTGGCTGAACCGGTTGCGCCGCCGCCGTCGAATCGCCAGGCAAGGCAGAAGCGGGAGCAGTTGCGGGCGCAGGCGTGGAGGATTGGCCGACTGGACTCGGTTTGGCCGCCGTGCTTGTCGTGCTGGCATCGGGTTGTGGCGACATCGTGGCGGCGGACTGCTGGTCGGCACGCGTTTCCGATGGCAGGTTCATCAGAAAACGCTGCGCCGCGATGAGCGCCAGTCCCACGATTCCGATGCCCACCAGAGCCCAGAAGAGGCTGCGAAACAGAGTCTGTCGCGGCGGGGCCGGCCGGTTCAGAGTTTCGGCGGCCGGCGGCGGAGGCGGGGGTTCAATTGTCCGCACCGAGGTTCCCGCCATGGTGGGCATCGTGTCCATTGCTCCGCGGGCCATCGGCGACCAATCGGGTTTGGCGCTGCTCGCTCTGATCAACGCGTCGATAAACTCGGTGCACTCGCCGTAGCGCTCGCCCGGGCTTTTGGACAACGCCTTGCGCACCACCGACTCCACCTGCGGACCCAGTGTGGGGTTCAGTCGCGAGATCGGCGCCGGCTCCTCGCTTACAATGCGGTACAACAGCGTGGGCAGATGATCGGCAACGAAGGGCTTTTCGCCGGTCATGATCTCGTAAACGATCACCGCCAGCGAGAACTGGTCGGCGCGCCCGTCCACCGCCTTCCCTTCCACCTGCTCCGGGGACATGTAGTTGGGCGTGCCCATCATGGAGCCGCTCAGCGTCGATTGCTGCGACGCGATGCGGGCCACGCCGAAGTCGGCGATCTTGGCGGTAACGCCGTCGTGCACCATGATGTTGGCGGGCTTGATGTCGCGATGAACAATGCCCTTGCGATGGGCGTAGTCGAGAGCGCCGGCGGTTTGCCGCAGCAGGCTCAGCAACGTCTCGCGCCGGGGGGGCTGGCGCGCGCCGAGCAGTTTCTCGAGCGTCGGACCATCGACATACTCCATGAAAATGTACGCCATCCCGTCTTCCTCGAGGATGTCGTAGATGGTCACGATGTTCGGGTGCGAGAGGATTCCGGCGGACTGGGCTTCGCGGAACAGCCGATCGCGCATGCGCTGGCGTTCCTGTGCGTCGGTTAAATCGGAAAGACGGATGGACTTGATGGCCACCACTCGTCCGATGGCCGGGTCCCGCGCCTTGTAGACCACGCCCATGGCCCCGTGGCCGAGTTCTTCCCCGATCTGATACCGGCCCACTTGCCTGGCCACGTACCTAGCGTAGCGCGGCGCCGCTGGGCGCCGGTCCGAACGGCCTTTCGAGGGCTTTTAATCGCCAACTCGGAGCAGTATGCTTGGGGTGCAAACAGGAGGTTCGTCTTATGCGTCCTGATATGCGCGTCTTCCAACGGGCAATCCTGGCGGGCCTGATCGCCACGCTGGGCCTCACTGCAATCATGTATCTCGCGCCTTACATCGGCCTGCCGAACATCGACATGGCTTACGCTATCGGCACTCGTCTGATGGGGCACGTCGCCGTGCCCTTCAGCGCGGGATGGTGGCTGGGTCTGGCGATCTTCATACTGGTGGGGGCCGTGCTCTCGCCGATTGTCTATGTTCATGCGCGACCCATGCTGCTGGGCAACTCCTGGCAACGGGGCGCCGAGTGGGGCGTGATCGTCTGGGTGTTCGCGGGAACCGGCGTCATGGTGATGATGGGTGTCGGCTTCAACGAGGCCCATTTTCTGCACCCGGTGACCAGCGTTTTTTCCAGTCTGGCGGGCCACATCGTGTATGGCGCGCTGCTGGGCGCTCTGGCGGCAGTGAAGACTGCGAGCTAAGCAACGGCGGGGCTATGCCCCGCGCAGAAATTTCTTGATCCCCGCCGCGGCCTGCTTCAGCCGGTGATCGTTCTCCACCAGCGCGAAGCGCACGAAGCCTTCGCCCAGCGGGCCGAAACCGATTCCCGGCGACACCGCCACCAGCGCCTTCTCCATCAGGAGCTTGGAGAATTCCAGCGATCCGGCGGCGCGCCACGGCTCCGGCACCGGCGCCCACACGAACATCGTGCCGCGAGGCGGTTCCACCTGCCAGCCCGCGCGGTCGAGCCCCTGAATCAGCACGTCGCGCCGCCGCTGATACGTCGCACAGATGCGCGCGGTGTCCTCGGCGCATTCGCGCAGCGCGATGATGGAGGCGATCTGGATGGGCTGGAAAATCCCGTAGTCGAGGTAGCTCTTGATCCGCGCCAGCGCGCCGATCAGCCTCCGGTTGCCCACGCAGAATCCCACCCGCCAGCCGGCCATGTTGAAGCTCTTCGAAAGGGAGAAGATTTCGACGCCGATCTCCTTCGCGCCATCCACCTGCAGCAGGCTGGGCGGCTTGTAGCCATCGAAGCCGAGGTCCGCATAAGCGAAGTCGTGCACGATCATGGTGCCGTGCTTCGCCGCCATGGGCACGATCTCGCGGAAGAAATCGATCTCCACGCATTGCGTTGTCGGGTTGTGCGGAAACGAAATCAGAATCATCTTCGGCTTCCGCGGCCCGCGATAGAGGTCCTCGAGCGCGTTCAGGAATGTCGCCGGATCGGGCATGGGCAGCGTGCAGGCGTGCCCTTCGGCCATGATCACGCCGTATTGGTGAATCGGATAAGCGGGATTGGGCGAAGCCACCACATCGCCCGGACCGATCACCGCGAAGAGCAAGTGCGCCAGCGCGTCCTTGGCGCCGATGGTGGAAATGGCCTCCGTTTCCGGATCCAGTTCCACGCCGTAGCGTTCCTTGTAGCGCTTGACGATCTCCTCGCGCAGCCGCGGAATGCCGCGCGACATCGAATAGCGGTGATTGCGCGGATTACGCGCCGCTTCCACCATCTTGTTCACCACCGCGCGCGGCGTGGGACCGTCGGGGTTGCCCATCCCGAGGTCCACCACATCCTGTTGTGCCGCCCGTGCCTTTGCCTTCATCTCGTTGATGACGGCAAACACGTACGGCGGCAGTTTCTGGATGCGATAAAACTCCTGCTGGGTTTGAGGTTCGACGGTTACCATACGACTATTTTACGGGTGCGCGACCCGTTACCCTGAAGAAATGGTCACCGATCTCGTCCAGATCCGCCGCCTGGGCGAGAAGAAACGCGAAGAGAACGGCCGCTTCCGGGCATGGCTCCGGCGCCACAATTTCGCCGAGCGGCGTTTCAAACGCATCGCCGAGGAAATGGCCGAGGCCACCGATTGCCTCGCCTGCGCCAACTGCTGCCGCGTGGCCACTGCGCGCGTCACCGGCCGCGACATCGAGCGTCTGGCGAAGTTCCTGGGGATGACCCGCGACGAGCTGGTGCGAGATTACACGTCGGTAAGCGATGACGAGGGCCGCATTCTGCACCGCACCGAAGCTGGCTGTGTCTTCCTGAGCGGCAACGAGTGCACTGTCTACGAAGGCCGCCCGGATACCTGCCGCGATTTCCCGCACCTCGCGCACGGCCCAGGCTCGTTCCTCAGCCGCATGTGGCAGATGCCCGACCGCGCCACGTACTGCCCCATCGTCTACAACTCGCTCGAGGCTTTCAAGGACGAAACCGGCTTTCGCAGATAGGGCCGCGCATCGGTGCAGCCTGCAGGTCAGCCGCCCGCCTCGCGGAACCGTGGCTCCCACAACCGGACTTCCTGGACGTTTCATAGCCAGACGGGGATTTTGCAGCAGCTACCGGATCGTGGCTCGCTGAGGAGCACCTCAGGCTGGGTTACTCGCAGCGCAGAGCCACGGAGGGGTCGAGGCGGCTTGCCCGCCGCATGGGAGGCCACGCGGCCACCATCGTCACCGCGAAGAAGAACAGCACCACCAGGGCGTACATCCACGGCGAGCCCTGCACTTCGCTGCTGGAAAGCGACCGGACCGTGCTCCTGGCAGCAAGCCCCAGACCCAGCCCGCAAGCCAGGCCCGCGACCACCCAGAACAGAGTTGTCCCCAGAACAGTCCGGACGATCGCATCACGGCTCGCGCCCAGCGCCATGCGGATCGCAATCTCGCTGGTGCGTTGCGAAACCAGGCAGGAGATAACGCTGTACATCCCGGCAGCCGCCATTGCAACGGCGAGCAGAGCGAAAACGCCGATGAGAAAGACGTCGAACCGCGGCTCGGTCACCGCATCGGCGATCAGATCGTCCATCGTCAGCACGCCATACACGGCCTGTTCCGGGTTCGCGGACCCGATTGCCGCTTTCACCTGCTTCAGCAATTGCGCCGGAGGCAAAGGCGAACGCACCACCAGGTAGACATTCCCCCAGTCCAGTTGCAGCGACGATATATATACCTCGGGATCGGCGGCTGTTTCGAGGCCGCGCGTTCGCACGTTGCCAACCATGCCGACAATTGTGATGGGCGGATCCTTCGGCCCCTCATCAATCTGCTTGCCAACGATATCCGCGCCCAGTCCGAAGCGGCGCGCGAACTCCTCATTCACGATGGCGACGGTGATTGTGCGTCCGGTGTCCCCGCGGCGAAAAGTGCGCCCCGCCAGCAGCGGAATACGCATTGTCCGGAAATAATCCGGGCTCACCAGATGATTATTGGACCAGATGGTCTTGAGCTGCCCGTTCGTGTCGGTCACCCCGACGAGTTCGGCATTGCCGATTCGCGCAGGCCGCAATGGCGGCCCAGTCGCCGTGGCCGCGGACTCGACGCCCGGAATAGCGGCGATCCGGTCGAGATACTCCTGAAACGCCAGACCCGCCTTGTGGTCGACGGAGTCGTTGTGCGTCCCGGGAAGCTTCAGCCGCATTGCCAGCAGATGGTTCGCATCGAACCCCATGGGCGTCGAGATCAGCGTCCACAGATTCTGCGCCACCAGTCCAGCTCCGCACAGCAGGAAAACCGAAAGCGCGCCTTCGAGCGCGATCATCGCGTGGCGCCACCGATTCCCTTCGCCGATGGCGATGCGCGCGGTGAGACTCGGCCCCGGCATCCACCGGCTGCCCTTCACCGCGGGCAAGGTGGCGAAAATGATCGCAGAAACCAGCGAAATCGCCAGGGTAAACCCAACCGCCCGCACGTCCAGGTGAGCGGAAGCGAGCAGTGGACTGCGCACAGGGAGAATGGCAACCAAAAGCCGCACGATCCACGAGGCGCCCACCAGCCCTGCCGCGCCGCCGCACGCAGCGAGCACCAGCCCTTCAAGAAGAAACTGTCGGATCAGACGTGGGCGGCTCGCACCCAGAGCCGAGCGGATGGCAACCTCACGACCGCGCCGCAGTGCACGCGCGAGCAGAAGCTGCGCGGTGTTCGCGCACGCGATCAGCAGCAATACGCCGACACCACCCAGCAGCAGCCACAGCAGGGAACGCTGCGTCCCCACGATGGCGTCGCGCAGCGGCAGCACGCTGAGGGTGAAGTGGCTCGCCGTGTCTAAGCCGTAAAGGTTGGGAAAGCCAGCATGATGCTCGCGTACAATCGCGCGTGCAATGTCCCGAATATCCGCCCCCGCCTGCCCGAGTGTAACGCCTTCGCGCAGCCGACCAATCACGCTAACCGGGACGCCCCTTGGGCTGGAGAAGAAAGGCGCAGACGGCTCGATCGGATAGGCGACATAAACGTCCACCGGCTCGGCAATGCCCAACGTCGGATAGTCAAAATGAAAGCCGGGCGGGAGTACGCCGACCACCTGTGCAGGCTGGTCATCGAGCCGAAGCGTCCGCCCGACGATGCCGGGGTCGGCGGCGAATCTCGATCTCCAGAAGGAGTCGCTGAGAATCACCGCCGGCGCACGGCCTGGCCGATTGTCTTCCTCGAAGAACGTGCGACCCAGCGACGCGTTCGCTCCGAGCAGCGGAAAGAACGAGGCCGAAACGCGCGCCGCAAAGACACGGGCGGGCTCACCGGCGCCGGTGAGCTGCATGTCGACGTGTTCGGCGAACGCGACGTCGTCGAGACTGCGGGTACGCGCACGAATTTCCAGGAATTCCGACACGCTCGGAATCCAGCCGGTGCTCTCCATGACGGTGACCATCCGTCCGGCGTCGCGATAGGGCAGAGGATCGAGAAACGCCGCCTTCAGCAACGTGAAGATCGCCGCATTGCCGCCGATCCCCACCGCCAGCACCAGCACAATCAGAGCACTGATTCCGGCGTCGCGCCGCAGCAGGACCACTCCATGGCGGAGATCCTGAAGAGAAGATACGAGCCAGCCGAGCACGCGCGCGTCGCGCATCCCCTCCTTCGCCAGCGACTGGTTGCCCATGCGGCGTCTCGTCTCCCACTCCGCTTCCGCTGGATCGAGTCCCTGTTCGCGCGCCCTCCGCAGGCGCATCTGGCGGTGGAACTCCAGTTCGTCGTCGAAATCGCGGTCGAGCCGCTCGGCGCGCAGCACATTGAGCAATCGCAACAGGAATCGCATCAGGCCAGCCTCAATACTCGTGTGATCGCGTCCGCCGCGCGCAGCCACTCGGCCTGCTCGTCCGCGAGTTGACGCCGTCCGGCTGCGGTGATTCTGTAGTACCGGGCGCGCCGGTTGTTGCCCGACGGCGCCCATTCCGAGCGTATCCAGCCGGCTTCATCCATGCGATGCAGCGCCGGATACAGAGAGCCTTCGCCCACTTGCAGCACGTTCGCCGAGAGCTGTTCGATCCGCTCCGCAATCGCGTACCCATGCATGCTCCGGCCGGTTGAGAGCGTGCGCAGAACAAGTAGGTCCAGTCTGCCGAGTAGCTGGTCTTTTCTGGGTCCTCCCATCGACATCGATGGGACAATGTTAGGCACGTTTCGGAACGACTGTCAAGAGGAATCCCTGCAACGCGTTCACTGCGGCGACCCATCCAGCGCTCACTGATGCGTAGCGAGAACAGCTGTTCTCTTCCACAATCCGGCGCCTCATCCTGTAACGGCGTTCCCGTACATGCGGAAGACTGCGCAGCCGCGCAGCCAGGCTGAAGCGAGAGCCGACTTTCCGGAGTGTTTTGACTGGCCGTCCGGCACTGGCTTGCTTTTCCCGTATCTGAAGCTCAGGGCCTGGAACCGCGGTGAGGACAGGCCCATCCAGCGCGAATGCCCGTCAGGGTGGCCGCATGGGTGTTGGCAGGTTCAGCGGCTTCGCGCAAACCTTCTTCCCCCCGGGCGCCTTGCCCGCTGCATCCGAGCGGCACTACATGCGGTTTCTCCAGGCGCTGCGCGAGCCCTCTTTGTTCGAATTGGCCAGCCGGGATCCGAGCGCCGAGGCGTACCGCCTGCTTTGGTTGCGCGACGACGACCGCCCCGCCAGTGTTCGTTTTGCCATAAAGCCTGGCGGGACCGGCTGGTTCTACCGGCGGATGACCGGCGGCACGGGCGCTGCCGGGCCCACCGGCCTGCGCGAAACAGGGACGGCCTGGTCCTGGAAGTCGCGCACTGCATCCTTCCTGAAGACCGTTAACGACGCGGGCTTCTGGAACGTGCCGGAGATCGCCTCGGATTCCGGTGGCTTTTGCCGTTCGCATTGGATTCTGGAAGGAGCGCGCCGCGGTCAGTATCGCGTTATCGACCGCTGCTCACCGGATGAGAACGATCCGGTCCACGCAATCGGGATGCGCGCCATGCGGCTGGGTAACCTCTGAGTCTACGGTCGCCGGATTTACTGAGTCCTGAGCGCTGAATTGAGCACCGCAGGCCGGCGGCCAGTGAGAAGTGCCGGCCGAATCCCCGGCTATCCACTCCGCCCCCTCACATGTGCGAGGCTGTATGAGTATGACCCGAATCACTCGAACCCTGTTCTGCGGCGCCGCGGCCGCAATCCTCGCGTTCGCAGCGGATCAGACGCTGCACCCGGAAATGACCGTCGCACCCGACGCCGGCTCGTACGACAAGCCCGCCGGCACCCTTGGTCAGAAACCGGCAACCGACTGGACCGAAACCACCGTCAACGCCGGCGTCGACAAGAAGCCGCTCCAAGGCAAAGCGGTCACCGTCACCGGCGAGATCATCGACCTTTCCTGTTACCTGCAACTCGGTAAGCACGGAGAGAAGCACAAAGCGTGCGGCGTGAAGTGCCTGCAAAGCGGCCAGCCGATCGGGCTGCTGACCAAAGACGGCGCCATTTACATGCTGATGGCCGAGGAACACGACCCGCGCCGCGACGGCCAGACCGGTGGCTTCCGCCAGGCGGCCATCGACAACTTCGCGAGGATCGTGGAAGTCACCGGCACCGAGACTTCGCACAACGGCTTCCGCGCCATCTACGTTCAGGGTTACGTCTCGAAATGAAAAAAGTGGGCAGCTTGCCGGCTGCCCCCCGGAGAAAACGGGGACTCGGGAATTCACCCGGTCCGCTCGCAATTGCGTCGGAATCAGGCTTTGCGGGAGGAGCGCGCCGGCCGTGGTTCCGGAGGAATAAACGCAATCGCGTTGGTCGCGGCAACCATCGGAGGAATCCAGACGTTGCCGGTAATCTCCGCCATGAAGCGATGGGAAAGGCCTTCCGCCTCGCGTTGGAAAATCATCTCCGGTGAGCCGTCTTCGTAGTCGATGGAAATCGAATCGCCGCCGCGTATTTGCTCCGTGGCGATCAGGTTGGACATGGGCTGCACCACCAGGCGTTCGATGGCCCGTTTCAGGTGCCGCGCCCCGTACCTGGTGTCCGTGCCCTCCTCCAGCAGGTGTTGCTTTCCGTTATCGCTCACCTTGAAGATGAAGGCCCGGTCGGCGCGCGAGCCCAGAATGCGCTGCTGCACCAGGTTCAGCTCGATGTCCACAATCTTCTTCAGTTCTTCCCTTCCCAGCGGCCGGAAGGTGACAATCCTGTCCAGGCGGTTCATGAATTCCGGCGTAAACTTCCGCCGCGCTGCCTCCACCACCGTCCGCTTCAGCTTGCCGCCCAGAGTTTCGTCGTTCGCGCTGCCGTCGGCGATGGCCTGAGCTTTGGCGGCGGCGCCGAAGCCGAGCCGCGGATTCATCAGAGCGGTCATCTCCTTCGCGCCGAGGTTGCCGGTCATGAAGAGCATGCTGCTCGAGAAATCCACGCGACGATTGTCTCCGAGAGTCAATGTCGCCTTGTCGAGGATGCCCAGCAGCAGGTTCCAGAGGGCATCGCTGGCCTTCTCCACTTCGTCGAAAAGCACGAAGCTGAGCTTCATGGTTTCAGTGTGGTGCTCGTTCAGAGCTTCCTGGCTAAGAAGAGCATGGGTTTCGCGATGGCCCAGGTATCCGGGAGGCGAACCGATCAGCTTGGCGATCTCGTGGCTGTGCTGGAACTCGCCGCAGTCGATCTTGATCACGGCGCGGGGATTCCTCACCAAAGCTTCGGCGGTCGCTTCCACCACGCGCGTCTTGCCGGATCCGGTGGGTCCCAGAAACAGAAAGCTGCCGACGGGACGTCCCGGAGGGTTCATACCCGCCAGATGGGTCTGGTAGACGTTTACGATCTGCTCAATGGCTTCGTCCTGACCCACCACCAGACGGCGCAGATGGCTCATGAGGCTGTCCGCATCCCGTCCGGTTCTGGTTGGGTCGAGTGTTACTCCGCGTGGCATCGGTTCGTGCTCCTGCTGAAAAATACCGGCTCGAACCGGATGGCCTGACCCCTTGACCTTGCCCCGCTCTCAGGCCATCCAATGTTCGAGACGCCACCGAAGGAGCACTTCGCTAGCCAACCAATGTCTCTTATGTTTTCTTAGGATTGTGGGGGATTCCTACAACCATGAGCCGCGATGGGCTATATGCCCCGCACCCACGCTGGGCGTGACGGGAACCCGGGTGGGGGAAAACTCACAGGGGTTGTCCTGAAAAAGCGGCTGCTACCTCGTTGCCTTCGTCTCCTTCTGTATTCTCTGTAACAGACTCGTCGCCGCTTTGTCCTGTGGCCAGGGCTTGAGGGCCATGGTGGCGAGCGTGATCATCATGTCGCGACGATGCGGCGTGTCCAGCTTCCTCGGCCCGTACAACTCCGAGAGATCGTAAAACACCTGACCCATGTTGACCAGGAAGGTTTCTGCCGGCGCCGCGGGCTTGGGTTGTTTGAATATCTCCTGCGCCTTAGCCGTGTCTTCGCCCGAGCCGGTGACACGCGCGGCGGCGAGCATCACTCCGCGCTGGATCATGGCCGTCTCCAGACCCTCCGCATCGGCGGCGCTCAGAGGCGTGCCGGATGCGAACCGATCGAGCTGCGTCGGGGAAGCGGCGCTGCCCACAGGCGGCCAGGAAAACTCCAGCGGTACGGTGGTCTCCTTATTGGCGGCCAGGAATTTCTGGAATGTGTCGGCCAGCTCCAGAGCAGTGCTGTTCGCGTTGCCCCGCCAGGCGGTCATCTGACGGCGGATCGGAATGGCCCTCGCCGGGCTCTTCTTCATGGCCGTCTCGGCGGCATCGGAAAGATCCACGTAGCCGCGGGCAATTCCGGAGGCGACGATGATCTCCCACGGCCGCGCTTTCACGGTGAAGTCGTTCTGGTTAGCCGTGAGCTGGGAGAGGTTGTCGAGGGTCTTGAGATAGTCGCCCGATCGCCATGTCTCGCCGGCAGCTCCCCAGTAAAACGCGGGAGTACCGGGCTGGGGCGCGCTCGGCCCCGAGGCGCAGCAACTCAGAAACAACACCAGGATTGCGGCGCACAACGCTCGCACAACGGCACAGGACGCGGCGGCGTCCTCCCTGAGAACACGAAACCGGACGCCGGCCGCGCCCGTTGTGCGCGGTTTCGTGGAAAGTCGGCAGTTTGTCATGATTGCTCCACGCAACTTGTATCACCAGGCAGGCGCGGTTACAAGGGGGTGGTACGATCCTGTCGGGGGCGGCGCGGCCGGGGCTCAATGTGGCGTAGAATCGGAGACGCGACGACGTAGTTTTTTGTACGCGTTTCCGTGACCGAACGCGTCCTGTGATGTGAATCTCGACCGTATTTTGTCAGCAAACGACGCGTCGCCGTCGCTTGTTTCGCTGTGGGGACGGGTGGAACAGCAAATGAGGGGGTGCAACGTGCAGTCTGGTCGCATGATGCTTCTGACAGGAGCGCTGTGCGCAGCCGTTTGCGGGGCGCAGGCCCCGCCGGCCGGTACGAGTCAGCCGGCGGAGCCAGCCGGCTCCATCCCGGTGATCAAGGCGGAGACCCGGGTGGTGCTGGTGGATACGGTGGTTACCGACAAAAAAGGGGCCTACATCACCGATCTTACCGTTAAGGATTTCAAGGTCTGGGAAGACAAGAGGGAGCAGACCATCACCAGCTTCTCCCTGGAGACCGACGCGGCGGGGGCGCGGAATCCGGCGAAGCGGTACATCATTCTTTTTTTCGATAACTCCACCATGGCCGCCGACGAGCAGTCGCGGGCGCGCATCGCCGCCGGCCAGTTTATCGACAAAAACATGAGCCGGAACATGTACATGGCGGTGGTGAATTTCGGCGGCACGCTGCAAATCGCGCAAAATTTCACCGGCGACGCCGAACGGCTGAAGCGGGCCGTGAACGGCCTGAAGATGTCCACCGTCTCGCCCGTGGAGGACACAACGCTGGACGTGGCCACCACCGGAACCATGCCATCGCTGGGTAACACCGCCGCGGACTTCGGAATTCGCACCAGTCTGCTGGCATTGAAGAGCCTGGCGAAAAACCTGGCGAGCGTCCCTGGACGTAAGACGTTGATCCTGCTAACGTCCGGCTATGCGGTCAACGACGAGCACATGCCCGAGGTGACCGCGGCGATCAACGAGTGCAACAAATCGAATGTCGCGGTGTACCCGATTGACGTTCGCGGCCTGGTTGCCCCCAGCCCAACGATGATGCCGACGGGGCCGGCGGCGCCGGCGGCGCCAACAATGCCAGGCACACGACCGATTGGCGGCCTGACTGGTTCTCCGACGGGCTTTCCGCCGGTCGCCTTTGTTCCTGCCAGCTTTGTGAGTTATGGGGATATCGGCTCCGCTCAGCTCGCAGCGCTCGTTGGTGGGTTTGCTTACGCCTCCCCGGGACAGCGCGGTGGCGGCGGCGGAACTGGCGGCGGCGGAACCGGCGGTGGAGGAACCGGCGGTGGAGGAGGTGGGCGCGGTGGCGGAGGCAGTGGTGGGGGCGGCGGGGGACGCGGCGGGGGCGGTACAGGTGGCGGCGGTGGACGCGGCGGCACGGGCAGCGGTGGCACGGGCTCAGGCGGCAGCCGCGGTAGCGGTGGCGGAAACTCCGGGTCCTATTACAACAACTCAAACATCTACAACCCGCTTTCGCAAACCCGCACGCTGATCCCGCAGCTTCCCACGAACATCAATGACAACCAGCAGGTGATGTACATGCTTGCCAACGGCACCGGCGGGTTCGTGATTACCAACACCAACGATTTGCTTGGCGGCCTCGAGAAGATTGCCCGGGACCAGAACCAGTACTATCTGCTCGGCTACACGCCGGCCGAATCTGAAGAGGGAAGCTGCCACATCCTGCACGTCAAGGTGGAGCGCTCAGGAACCATCGTTCGCGCGCGCAGCGGCTACTGCAATGTGCCTCCTCAGGATCAACTTGCCGGCGATCCCGTTGAGAAGCAGATGGAAGCGCATGCCGGCGGGGCGCCGGAAGCCGGAGCGGGCAACATCGCCGATCCGTTCTTCTACACTTCGCCCAATATCGCGCGGGTGAATGTCGCCATGGAGATCCCTTCCACTGAGATCAAAACCGAGAAGGTGAAGGGCAAGCTTCATGGCGAAATCAACGTTCTCGGAATCGCTTATAAGCCGGATGGCACGGCGGCCGCTCGTTTCAGCGACACCGTGAAGGTTGACTTCAAGGACAAGAAAGAGCTGGAGGCATTCCAGCAGCAGCCTCTCCACTACGAGAACGAGTTCGACATTGCGCCAGGGAAGTACACGCTGAAAGTGGTCTACAACTCCGGACAGAAGTTCGGAAAAATGGAAACTCCGCTGGTGGTGGACACCTGGGACGGCAAACAATTCAGCCTCAGTGGGGTGGCGTTCAGCAAGGAGTTTCGCAGGATATCGGGCGAAAGCACCGGTCTCGACGCCCAGCTCATGGAGGGCCGCACGCCGCTGGTGGCCGACGGCGTCGAGATCACCCCCACCGGCACGACTCGTATCAAAAAGTCGGAGAAGGGCGCATTTTACGTGGAAGTCTACGAGCCGCTTCTTCTGAGCAAGACGCCGCCGCAGGTTGGGCTCGATCTGAAGATACAGGACCGGAAAACGGGAGCCGTTGCGCAGGATACGGGCCTGGTCAATGTGGGAAGGACGATTCGGCCGGGCAACCCGGTGATCCCGGTCGGCATGAGGTTCCCCATCGAGACCCTGGCGCCGGGTTCTTACGTGGCGACGTTCCAGGCGATGGACACCGCTGGGCACAGCTCGGTGGTGCGCACAATCAACGTCGACGTCGTCGCCGAATAGCACGGTTGAGCGGCCCGGAAGGTGCGCCACCCTATCATGGGAGGGTGCTGGATCTGCGCACCAGGGTGATTCGGCCCGAACTGCTGGATCATGCCCCGGAGTCCGAGGCCGCCCCGAATCTCGACGATCTGGTGCGCATCAATCGCCGGCTCGGCGGGCACGCTTTGGCGCTGAAGATGCTTGCGCAGGTGGCACGGCCATCGGAGGAATTCACGATCCTCGATGTCGGCGCGGCCACGGGCGACAATGGCGCGGTGGTGTCGCGGGCTTATCCGGGCGCTCGCGTGGTTTCGCTCGATCGCAGCGCCTTCCACCTCAGTCGCGGTGACGGACAGCGCGTCCGCGGCGATGGATTTCAGTTGCCCTTCAGCGATCGCAGCATGGATTTCGTTTTCAGCGCGCTCTTCCTGCATCATTTCCCGAACGCGGAGGCGGTCGCGCTGCTGCGGGAATTCGCGCGCGTTGCGCGTCGCGCCGTGCTGGTCAACGACCTCGAGCGGCACATCCTCCCCTGGTTGTTCCTGCCGGCCACGAGATGGCTGTTCGGCTGGCAGCGCATCACTCTTCACGACGGGCCCGTGTCGGTGGCGGCCGCGTTCCGCAAAGGCGAGTTGCTTCATCTGGCGCGGGAGGCCGGCCTGCGCGCTGTGCGGGAGCAATTGCACCGGCCGGCGTTTCGGATTTCCCTCGTCGCGCGAGTACCATAACGTTGATGCTGTTTCTCGGTGTGGATGGAGGCCAGTCGGCGACGCTCGCGCTCGTGGCGGACGAGGCCGGCCGCGTACTCGGCGCAGGCGAAGCGGGCCCGTGCAACCACGTGCAGGGTCCCGGCGGGCGCGAGAAGTTCCTGGCGGCGATTCGGGGAAGCGTCGAAGCGGCGTGCGCGCAGGCGGGCGTGGCGCCGGCATTCGCGGCCGCGTGCCTGGGATTCAGCGGCGGCCCCGCGGACAAGGAAGCGCTGGTGCGGGAGATCCTGCCGGTGGAGACGCTGCTCGTTACCGACGATGCCGCCATCGCCCTCACCGGAGCGGTCGGCCGGCAGCCGGGGATCGCGACCATTGCGGGCACGGGGTCCATCGCGTATGGCAGGAATGCAGCAGGGAAGCGAGCCCGCGCAGGCGGCTGGGGCTATCTTTTCGGCGACGAAGGCAGCGCGTTCGATCTGGTACGACAGGCCCTGCGCGCCGCGCTTCGCTTCGAGGAAGGCTGGGGGCCGCGGACTGCGCTTCATCCGATGTTGCTCGAGCAAACCGGCGCCCGCTCGGCCAACGACTTGATGCACCGCTTCTACACCACCGATTTTCCGCGCTCCCGAATCGCGGCCCTGGCGCCGTGCATCAATGAAGCAGCGGCTAAGGGGGACCTGTCAGCTATCGAACTGTTGCATGCAGCGGCCGGGCAACTCGCCATGATTACCGCGGCCGTCCGCGCGCAGTTGTTCGCAGCGGGCGAGCCGGTGCGCGTGGCCTGGATGGGGGGCGTGTTTCGCGGCGTGCGCGTTCGCGAGCGCTTCCGCACTTTGGTCGAGCTGGAGGAAGGTTGCACCGCCGGCCCAGCGGCGCACAGCCCGGCGGCGGGCGCGCTCATGGAAGCGTTTCAACTGGCCGGCCTGGCCGTGGAACCATCTGACATCCCTTCCCCAATGCCGTAATATGTTCTGAGGAGAATTCAACATTGTCACGTTCCTTGTTTAGCCTCGCTGCAGTTGCTGCACTCGCTCTTCCGGCCTTTGCCTCCGCCGAAACCTGGCAATTCGACCCCCCGCACACGTCTGCCCAGTTCTCGGTGCGGCACATGGGCATCTCCACTGTCCGTGGAGCGTTCACCAAAGTCAGCGGCACGGTGCAGTACGATCCCTCCGATGTCGCTAAGTCCGTGATCGATGTGACCATCGATACCACTTCGCTGGACACCCGCGTGGAAATGCGCGACAACCACGTGAAAAGCGCCGATTTTCTGGACGTGGCGAAGTATCCGACCATCACGTTCAGGTCCAGGCGCGTGGAGCCGGCGGGCGCGGGCCATCTGAAGGTAATTGGCGACCTGACCATACACGGGACCACAAAGCAGGTGGAGCTGGACGTCGAGGGACCCACTCCGGCCATCAAGGACCCCAGGGGAAATGAGCACATGGGCGCGTCCGCGACCACGACGATCAGCCGCAAGGATTTCGGCGTCTCTAACATGGAGGGCATGATCGGTGACGAGCTGCACATCACAATCGACGCCGAGATGATGAAGCCCGCCGCGCACTGAGTTCCCATGCACTCGCATACGCGGCGCGGTTTTCTGGCACAGACGCTCGGCGCCGGATTTCTCGGCGCTTCGCTGATGGAGCAGGCGTTTTTCCGCGCCACGGTGGCGCGTGCCGCCGCGCCCGGAGCGCCCATCGATGTGTTTGACATCGAAAAAGTGGCAGACGGCGTCTATGCGGCTATCGCTCGGGCTCCGGTGGTGGTCAACTGCAACGCGGCGATTTTCGAAAACGCGAACGACCTGCTGGTCGTCGATACGCACTCGAAGCCGTCGGCCGTGGCCGCGCTGGTCGCGCAACTTCGCAGCGTAACGTCGAAGCCGGTGCGCTGGGTGGTGGAGACGCATTTCCATTGGGACCATTCGCAGGGCGCGCACGCCTACCGGCAGATCGCGCCACAGGCGCAGCTCGTATCGGGCGCCGCGACACGCAATCTCATCGCCGAGTTCGGGGCGGCCCGGCTGAAAGAGTCGCTGGAAGAGTCGGCGAAAGCGCTCGACGGCTATCGACAGCAGCTTGCCGCAGCGCGCTCCCCCGAGCAGAAGGCGCATTTCGAGCGTATGATCGCGGGTACGCGAGCGTACATCGACGAGATGCAGGATTACCTGCCCGAGCTGCCCGATCTCACATTTGAAGACAATCTCGTCCTGCACGACCAGGCTCACGAGTTGCATCTGGCGTTTCGCGGACGCGGGCACACTTCGGGCGACGTGGTGGTGTTCTGTCCTCAGAAGAAGGTTCTGGCCTCGGGCGATCTGCTGCATAGCTGGCTCCCGTCGATAGGCGACGGGTATCCGCGCGAGTGGCCACGCACGCTCCGTCGAATTGGTTCGTTCGATTTCACAAAGGTCATCGGGGGGCATGGCGCGGTGCAGGATTCTCGGCAGCGGCTGGAGCAGTTCGCCGGCTATATCGAGGAGCTGACCGAACGCGTCGAGGCGGGCAAGCGAAGCGGCCAGACCCTGGAGCAGCTTCAGGCCGGCATCACCGCCGCTTCGCTGAAGTCGCTGGCGGGCGAATACGGAGAGTTCGTGGGCCGCCAGATGGTGCGTTATGACGCCGATGCCGAGCTGAGCCGTCCCGCCGATGTGGTGGCGGACAACGTGAAAGGCAACGTCGAAGAAGTCTGGAACACGCTGGACAAAGTCTAGCAGTCCGGGGTGGAACTGATCGCTCAGATAATTCGGTGACGGGCAGCGAATTTGCCGCATCGGAAAACGCTGAAAACGAGAAGCTGGCTGCCGCGGAATTTCGGTGCCCGTCACCGAATTATCTGCCCACCAGCTTCTGTCCCGGACTGCTACTGCGCGGCTGCCAGCGCGCCGTAGGTGCGCTCCACGTACTTGTTCAGAATGTCGATGAATTCGGCGACGATGCGCTCGCCGCGCAACGTGGTCATGAGCTTCCCATCCACGTAGACCGGCGCAACCGGCTCCTCGAAGGTGCCCGGCAGGGAGATGCCGATGTTCGAGTGCTTCGATTCGCCCGGCCCGTTCACCACGCAGCCCATCACCGCCACCTTCATCTCCTCCACGCCGGCGTACTGCGCCTTCCACACCGGCATCTGCTCGCGCAGGTAGGTCTGGATCTGATCGGCCATGTCCTGGAAGAACGTGCTGGTGGTGCGGCCGCAGCCGGGGCAGGCGGTCACCTGCGGCGTGAAGCTGCGCAGCTCGAGCGACTGCAGGATCTGCTGGCAGACGGTGACCTCTTCGGTGCGATCGCCGTTGGGCAGCGGCGTGAGCGACGCGCGGATGGTGTCGCCGATGCCTTCCTGCAGCAGAATGGATAGCGCGGCGGTGGTGGCCACGATACCTTTCGCCCCGAGTCCCGCTTCGGTGAGGCCGAGATGCAGCGCGTAATCGCAGGCCGCGGCGAGGCGGCGATAGACGATGATGAGATCCTGCACGCCGCTCAGCTTGGCGCTGATGATGATGCGGTTGCGCGGGAGGCCGTACTCTTCTGCGGCGCGCGCCGATTCGAGCGCGCTGGCCACGATGGCGTCCATCATGACATCCTTCGCCTCGCGCGGCTCGGCCAGCTTCGCGTTTTCGTCCATGAGGCGCGCCAGCAGAGCCTGATCGAGCGAGCCCCAGTTGACGCCGATGCGCACCGGCTTGCCGTATTCGACGGCCGCTTCCACCATGGTGCGGAAGTTGTCGTCGTGCTTTTTGCCGATGTTGACGTTGCCGGGATTGATGCGGTATTTGGCGAGGGCGCGCGCGCAATCGGGATATTTGCGCAGCAGCAGGTGGCCGTTATAGTGGAAATCGCCGATGATGGGCACGCGCACGCCGAACTTGTCGAGCGTTTCGACAATGCGCGGGACGGCGGCCGCGGCCGCTTCGGTGTTGACGGTGACGCGGACGAGCTCGGACCCCGCTCGCGCGAGCGCCATCACCTGGTTGACGGTGGAGGGGACGTCGGCCGTGTCGGTGTTAGTCATCGACTGCACGACGACCGGATTGTCGCCACCGACGATTACGCCGCCGATATCCACCGGTACAGACCTGCGGCGCGTGATTGCTGCCATGTGCGAGGGTGCCTCCAGAGCTTCTATTGTAGCGAGGGTGGCGCAGACGCTGACGTGCTGCTACGTGAGGATGAAGTCCTCCACGTATCGCACCCCCAAGGGAGAGATCTGCACAGTCCGGGCTGTGGAGTCATACTCGATGAGCTTTGCCTTATGAGCAACGAGGATCACGTCCCGCCTGAATACAGTCCCATTTGAGTGCTCAACCCAACGAAGCAGATCTCGCTCCTGCACCGGGCCGACAAACTGATAAAGCAGGACGACCGCCTTATCCTTCATCGACATGTCTGGACTTAGTACGCGGAGATTTCCACCTACCTTCCAGACAACGGGTATGGTCCTTTCTACCACGCTATCGACTGCTGCCGATGCCTCTTCTGTACCAACCGCATGGAAAACCCGTATAAGTTCGCACATCAACCACTTGCTGATTTCCAGCACGCATACGGCGTCCATGTGATTGGGGTTGATGTCGCCGCCAACGTGGGCCACACTGCGGTTACTTCGGATCTCGTAAAGCGCTATCAACATTCGAGGGATCTGGACCCTAACGGACCTCGGGAGAGCCGGCGAAGCATTCTCCAGCGCAGCACAGGCCTGGGTCATGCTCCTAGGCTTGCTGGCGGCCTGAGGATAGTTGGAATCCGCGTAGCCCCTGATGATCGTGTACACGACCTCACAGAGCTTGCCGCCATCGAGTTCTGCTGGCTCCCATCTGCGCTCGCGGAAGTTACGCACGATGTCTGAATACGTTTGAAGAAGCTGGCCCCGCAGACCGGCAGGGACACCTTTGAGAAGATCCGCCTTAGTCAGTAAGACCGTCGTACTCATCCGCGGTCCGTATCGTCCGCCGACTCGGGGAGGTCATGCTCCACCAAGTTCTCCCCGATGGTAGTGATTTTGATGTCGGCCATGCTCCGCGTGTCCAGCCACCCATGTACGCTCGCGACATAGGCCAGGGTGTTCGCGAGGTTCGAAGGGACCCGCCATTGCATGTGTTTGAAGCACGTGAACACGTGGTTTACCGTGATCGCCGACAAGTCAAGCTCGTGCGCTAAATAGTACACCGCTACGACGCACCGGTGTTTGTGAGAAGCCGGTCTCTTCTGCGCAGCAAACTCGTCGAATGGATCTTTACCTTTCGGCTTAAGATTGAGGTCCCTAACAATGCTGGGCGATCCGCTTGTGCTCGACCTTGTGCGGGATTTCCCTTTAGATCGGGCACCATGCCGCCGCTCCGGCGTGCTGACAGTCACCGTTCCGCCGACTGCACTTGCCATCGGTGCGACGGCAACGATGTACTTTTGGCAAGCCCATCGAAGCACTCGATCACGGGTTGGGTTGTCATCGAGCGCCGCGAGCGCTTGATCGATCATCTTCAACGCCTCGAACTCTGTCATCCGACCTCCCACGGTGCTGAACCGCCCTTCAAGGCTCCTCGGCCCCTTCGGCTAGGCCCTTGAGTACTTCCAGACTCGCTTGCGCCCATCCTTGACCCTCTCCCGCCTCAGTAGCCGCTGCTGCACAAGCCTTAGCAAGGGCCCGGATAGCGTGGTCAGCGGATAATGCCACCCATGATCGGCGAGCTTGCTCTTTATTTCCGCGATGCTTCGCTGGCTGCCAAAGAAGCCCTCATTTCCGAGAGCTTGCACCCTACCGATGCAAGAATCGGAAGCGCGGTCTCCCACGCCGCGTGCTTGAGCGCTACGCCGCCGCCCCCCATCCCGGGGAGCCCCTCCTGGATGAAGCCGACGAGGAGCATCGACCGGATCTGTGTTCGTGATCCGGAGAACCTGCTCCTCAACGAAGTCCCTAGGCCCCTCGAATGTCACCAGTTTTTCACCAACCTGCACGCTCGCCTTTACTGTCTCTGCCATGCTGGACCACTCCTGGTTACATCTTTACACATCGAAAGACAATCGTCAATAGCCTATCATCATTATCACTGGCCGCCTCCAAATGCCCCGCTGGCGTTCGCTGGATCCCGGGAGCACGACGATGGCGGGGTCGATCTAGTGTGAAGCGAGGGAGTAAGCCTCAACATTGCGATTTATGGGGTATATGCCCTCATGGCATCGCAGAGCAAGCAGCAGCCAGAAGCGGAGAACCAGTCTGTGAACGGCCCTGCAGCGGCCGCAATTAGACATCCCAAGGCCAGCAGGCGGGTTACCTATGAGCTCTGACGGGAGCACCGATGAATACTTGCATGGTAATCACATGCCGATGGCGTGCGGCCGACCATTATGATCCTGTATAATCAGTAACATGCTGCACCAGATCACTGTGTGCTTGGCAAACTGGTAGACAATAGTAAGTATCGTATTATTTGCAAAGCAATCCCTCTTCGGTGGCGACTCTTTAACGTTCGCTGGATCCCGGGAGCACGACGATGGCGGGGTCGATCTAGCGTGAAGCGAGGGAGTAAGCCTCAACATTGCGATTTATGGAGTATATGCCCTCATGGCATCGCAGAGCAAGCAGCAGCCAGAAGCGGAGAACCAGTCTGTGAACGGCCCTGCAGCGGCCGCAATTAGACATCCCAAGGCCAGCAGGCGGGTTACCTATGAACTCTGACGGGAGCACCGATGAATACTTGCATGGTAATCACATGCCGATGGCGTGCGGCCGACCATTATGATCCTGTATAATCAGCAACATGCTGCACCAGATCACTGTGTGCTTGGCAAACTGGTAGACAATAGTAAGTATCGTATTATTTGCATAGCAATCCCTCTTCGGTGGCGACTCTTTAACGTTCGCTGGATCCCGGGAGCACGACGATGGCGGAGCCAGTCCGCTGCTACATTGATGCTGGATCGCCTACGAGCCGTGTAGGAAAGCTCAAAAACGAAATCGCCGAACTTGCTCCGCAGGAATTCGCAGCCCTGCGGCAGTTCGGATCCGATGTGATAGCCGGAAAGCTGGATGCTGCAGCCGGACGCGCGTCAACGGACCACGTTGCGGGTCGATCAACGAGACTTTGATCCGATGGGCTTGACAGACCGCTTCAGTCGCACGAACTTCCTGCGTTTGCCCTTGTTCCAATCGAGGTACCGTGTCGAGTCGGCAGTGGTCCAGAACCATCTCTCCTCGTCTTCGCTCTTGAACCTGGGGATTCGACTCTTCACGTTCCGCTGATAATATTGAATCATGTCGACGCTGCTGGAGAAGGCGCTGGAAAAAGTCGCGGTCTTGCCGCTGGACGAGCAGGACGCCATTGCTTCCCAGATCCTCGCGTCGCTCGCCGATGAGGACGCGTGGAAAAAGCGCTTCGTCGAGAAACGCGATGTGATCCAGCGCATGGCGCGTGAGGCTCTCGAAGAAGACGAGAGAGGCGAGACGCTGCCTCTCGACGATCTGCTTTGATGCGGTCCCGCACCACTCGCCGATTCTGGCGCCTGTTTTCCGATTTACCGCTCGATGTTCAGGAGGATGCCAGACGCGCGTATCGTCTCTTCAGGAGCAATCCGTCTCACCCCGGCCTGCAGTTCAAGAAGGTCGAGGGGCAGGACGACGTATACTCGGCTCGCGTTGGCCTCGGCTATCGCGCACTCGGCATCATGAGCAGTGACGGCGTCGTTTGGTTCTGGATCGGAAGTCACGCCGAGTGCAACCGAATGATCTGACCGCCTGCAAACTTGACTTGCCCTCCGCCAATCTGATCTGGTGGTGTTTTATCCCGTGACACGAATCGCGTCCGCACTCTTCCCCGCACTCATCTTCTCCATGACCCTCAGTGCTGCTCCTCCACCAGCCGCCCCCGGCGCCTTTGCGACCGGGCAATATCGGAATCTCTTCGCGGAGGACGGCCGTTCGCCGGATGAGATCTGGCGTAAGATCCATGCCGCGTTCGAGCAATTGTTCCACGGGGACCCGGCGACGCAAACCGTCTACTATCCGGCCGGGCAGAACGCCAACGGTCCGCTCGCCTATCTCACCGACATCGCCAACAAGGACGTGCGCTCGGAGGGCATGTCGTACGGCATGATGATCGCCGTCGAGATGAACAGAAAGGCCGAGTTCGACGCGCTCTGGAACTGGGCGAAGACGTATATGTATCACGCGTCGCCCAGCCACCCGGACCACGGGTACTTCTCCTGGTCGGTGAAGTCCAACGGCACGCCCAACGACGAAGCGCCCGCGCCCGACGGCGAGGAGTACTGGGCCATGGCTCTGTATTTCGCCGCGGGGCGCTGGGGCAACGGCACGGGCATCTACAACTACCGCGCCGAGGCGGACCAACTGCTGAGCAACGTGAAGAACCGCGCGGTGATCAGCGGGACGACGGTGCGCGGGCTCAGGACCGATGGGCCGGAGTTCAACGCCGAGCACAGGATGGTCCGCTTCACTCCGAACACCAGGCTGCACGACTTCACCGATCCCTCCTACCACCTGCCGGCGTTCTACGAACTGTGGGCACGGTGGGGTCCGGTGGCCGACCGGCCGTTCTGGGCGGAAGCCGCGGCGGCCAGCCGGGATTTCTTCTGGAAGGTCACGAATCCCGCCACCGGCCTCGCGCCCGATTACGCGAACTTCGACGCAACCCCGTTTGCGTTTTTCGGAGGGCATGCGAATTTTGGACCTGACGCCTGGCGGACCGCGGCGAACTGGTCGGTGGACTGGTCGTGGTGGGCGGCCGATCCACGCGAAAGACAACTGAGCGACCGTATTCAGGCTTTCTTCGAATCGAAGGGCATGGACACGTACGGAAACGGCTTCACGCTCGATGGCACGCAGTTGTCGAACGACCATTCCACCGCGCTGGTGGCCACCAACGCCGTGGCCAGCCTGGCTGCCACCAACCCGCGCTCGGCGAAGTTCGTCGAGGCGCTTTGGAACGCGCCGATTCCCTCGGGACAGTTTCGCTACTATGACGGCATGTGGTACCTGATGGGCCTGCTCCACTGCAGCGGCGAGTTTCGAATCTGGACGCCGAAATAGCGCATCACCATAGGCCCGGCACCAGCCGGTATCGCGTGTGCATCGTGAACTCCTCGTAGCCGGCGAGTTCGCGGCGCAGCGTGCGATCCTCCATCCCGGTGCGCCACACAAACAGAACAGCGATGACGGCGCCGTCCGCGAGTGCCCACCACGAACCAAGAATCAGCGGCGTGCCCAGAAACAACAGAATCAGGCCAACATACATCGGGTGCCGCACGAAGCGATATGGGCCGGAGGCGACCACCGTGTGGCCGCGCTCGGTCTGAATGCGAACGGTATTCTCAGCGAAGGGGTTCACGGACATCGGCCAGGCCATCGCAGCGCAACCGAGAAGAACGAGCGGCACTCCGGCGTAGGCGGCCGCGAAGGGCATCGATGACCAACGGAAGCGCACGGCGTCCAGTCCAGCGATTGCCGCCTGCAGCAAAGCGAGGGGAACGTAAATGGCCATGAAGACTTTGTCGAAGGTCCTCATTTGTTTGCGGTGCACCTTCGCACGAGCCTCGAAGAGGCCCGGGTTGTAGCGCCGGACGGCAAGGGCCATTCCGCCCATGCCGACCACGCCTGCGCCCATGTAGATCCAACCGCGAACCCACGAGAGGCTGCCCGCGGAAGAAAACAGCTCGGCAGACCACAGGACCACAAAGGCTGTCTGGAATAGCCGGAGCTTCATTCGCGCCTACGCGAAGAGTTCGGAAAGAGGAAGCGCAAAGCCCGGCAGCACGGGCTCGCCGGTGAGGCTGTCGGTCTCGCGGAGGGTTGTTTGCGAGCCGTCGGCGCGGCAAACGCGAACCTGCTTGATCTTCGGCATGACGATCCACACCAGCTTCGCGCCGGCGTTCAGATACTGCGCGATCTTTGTCTCAACGTCCTCGGCCGAGTTGCCGGGGGAGAGGACCTCGATAGCGATGTCGGGCGCACCCTGATACCAACCGTCCTCAGGGGCGTTCCAGCGGCCGAGACCAACGGCCACATCAGGCTGTCTGACGACACGCGGGCCAAGCTGGAATCCGGCCTCATGCCAAACCTCGCCGGAGTGAGCATTCGTCATCCACGCGTCGAGAATTCGAAATAGTCGAAGCGAGATCTTGTTGTGAATCGATTTCGCGGGCGGCACGACGATCACCTCCCCTTCGCTCAGCTCCTGCTTGCCCGGCTCGTCGGGGAGGCGGGCAAACTCTTCGAGTGTCAGGAGAGTCCCGGTCGCCATAAGCCTATTCTACGCGGCTGCGTGGTGCATTTGCCCGGCCAGATGACGGCCGATTCCTTCGGCCGCTTTGCGCCCTTCGGCGATGGCCCACACCACCAGCGACTGGCCGCGGCGGATGTCGCCGGCGGCGAAGACGCCGGGCACGGACGTCATGTAATCGCCATCGGTCTTGACGTTGCCGCGGGCGTCGAAGGCCACGCCGAGCTGCTCGATCATGCCGTGGCGCACAGGCCCGGTGAAGCCCATCGCCAGCAGCACCAGATCCACATCCATGGTGAACTCCGTGCCGGCCAGCGGCTCGAATCGCGGCGGCGGCCCCACGCGGATAGCGTGCAGCTTTTTCACGTTGCCCTGCTCGTCGCCGCTGAAGCCGGTGGTGGCGACGCTCCACTCGCGCATGCCGCCTTCTTCATGGGAGCTCTCCTGACGAAGCTGCAGCGGCCAGAGCGGCCAGGGCGTGGATGGCGAGCGCTGTTCGGGCGGCACGGGCATGATCTCGAACTGCGCGACCGACGCCGCTTTCTGGCGATGCGAAGTGCCCAGACAATCGGCGCCCGTGTCGCCTCCGCCAATAATCACCACGTTGCGTCCCGTGGCCAGAATCTGGTTGGGAACAAAATCGCCCGCCCCGCGTTTGTTCTGCTGCGGCAGGAATTCCATGGCGAAGTGAATGCCTTTGAGCTCGCGGCCGGGCACCGGCAGATCGCGAGACTGTTCCGCTCCGCCCGCCAGCAGCACCGCATCGAAGCCGCGCCGCAGTTGCACCACATCGACGTTGACGCCAACGTGCGCGTTGGTGCGGAACTCCACGCCCTCCGCCTTCATCTGCTCGAGACGCCGGTCAATGATGGATTTCTCCATCTTGAAATCCGGAATGCCGTAGCGCAGCAAGCCGCCAATACGATCCGCCTTTTCGAACACCACGACGCTGTGGCCGGCGCGCGCCAGCTGCTGCGCCGCCGCAAGTCCGGCCGGACCTGAACCAACGATCGCCACGCGCTTGCCGGTCTTCTGCCGCGCGGGCTCGGGCCGGATCCAGCCCGCGGCAAAAGCGTGATCGACGATGCTCTTCTCGATCTGCTTGATCGCCACCGGCGGTTCGTTGATGCCCAGCACACAGGCCGCCTCGCAGGGCGCGGGACAAATGCGGCCCGTGAACTCGGGAAAATTGTTGGTCGAGTGCAGGACGCGAATCGCTTCCTTCCAGCGGTCCTTGTAGACCAGATCGTTCCAGTCGGGAATGATGTTGTTCACCGGACAGCCGGTGTGGCAGAAGGGAACGCCGCAATCCATGCAGCGCGCGCCCTGAGTGCGCACGCGATCGTCGGAGAAGTCCTGGTAGACCTCGAACCAGTCGTTGACGCGTTCGGCCACCGGACGGCGCTCGGCCACCTCGCGCTGATATTCCATGAAGCCGGTGGTTTTACCCACGGATGCCTCCGGCGTGGGGCAGGCACTCTGCCTGGGTGCCCTCTGGGCCGGGGCTCCCAGCCCGCCTGGTCGCGCGTCGATGAACTGGGCGGCCTGAGAAGCCGCCGCAGGCTGTGAGCCTGCCCCACATCCTGTTACCCACGGACTACCTCCCGCACCACCGGCCCGACCTCGACGCGCGCCACAGGCAACCTCTTCACCTTCAGCGCGCGCTTGAATTCGTGCGGGAACACTTTCACGAATTTCGGGAGCATCTGCGGCCAGTTGTCGAGAATCCAGCGGGCGCGCGGGCTGCCGGTCAGGTCGGCATGGCGCTCAATCAGGCGGCGAAGCAGCTCGGCATCCTCGTCGCCGATGGAATCGATATCGACGCTGGTCCGGTTGCACAAAACGCTCTGGAACTCGCCGGTCTCGTCGAGCACGTAAGCGATGCCGCCGTTCATGCCCGCGGCGAAGTTGCGCCCGGTTTTGCCGAGCACCACCACCGTGCCTTTCGTCATGTACTCGCAGCCGTGGTCCCCAACCGCCTCCACGACGGCCGTCGCGCCGGAGTTCCGTACCGCGAAGCGTTCGCCGGCCATGCCGTTGAAGTACGCCTCGCCGCTGGTGGCGCCATAGAGGACCACGTTTCCAACGACGATGTTCTCCTCCGCCACGAACGTGGAATGGCGCGGCGGATAAACGACCAGCTTGCCGCCGGAGAGCCCCTTGCCAACGTAGTCGTTGGCGTCGCCTTCCAGCGTCAGCGTGACGCCCTTCGCCAGGAACGCGCCGAAACTCTGGCCCGCCGATCCGTTGAACTGGAAGCAGATGGTGTCCTCAGGCAGTCCCTCGGAGCCGTATTTTCGCGCGATTTCGCCGCTCAGCATCGCGCCGACGGTGCGATGCACGTTGCGAATGGGCAGCTTGAACTCCACCGGCGTCCTGTTCTCGATGGCTTCGCGCGCGTGGTCGATGAGCTTGTAATCGAGCGCCTGCTCGAGCCCGTGATCCTGCGCGATGGTGCAGCGCCGGCCGATGCGGCCGGGCACCGGCGGGTTAAAAAGAATCGTCTCGAAGTTCAGGCCGCGCGCTTTCCAATGGTTGGCGGCGTCGGCCATCTCGATCATGTCCACGCGGCCGATCATCTCGTCCATGGTGCGGAAACCCATGCCGGCCATGTAACGGCGCACTTCTTCGGCCACGAAGAAGAAGTAGTTGATGACATGCTCGGGCGCGCCCCGGAATTTGCGCCGCAGGTGCTCGTCCTGCGTGGCGATTCCCACGGGGCACGTGTTCAGGTGGCACTTGCGCATCATGATGCAGCCCATGGTGACCAGCGGAGCGGTGGAGAAGCCGAACTCCTCCGCGCCGAGCAGGGCGGCGATCGCGACATCGCGTCCGGTTTGCAGTTTGCCGTCGGTTTGAACGCGGATGCGGCTGCGCAGATCGTTCATCACCAGCACCTGCTGGGTTTCGGCGAGGCCCAGCTCCCAGGGAATGCCGGCATGCTTGATGGAAGTGAGCGGCGAAGCGCCCGTCCCGCCGTCGTGCCCGCTGATCAGCACCACGTCGGCATGCGCTTTGGCCACGCCGGCGGCCACCGTGCCGACGCCGACTTCGGCCACCAGCTTCACCGAGATTCGCGCCCGCGGGTTCACGTTCTTGAGATCGTAGATGAGCTGGGCGAGGTCCTCAATCGAATAGATGTCGTGGTGCGGCGGCGGCGAGATGAGCTGGACACCGGGAATTGAGTGGCGAACGCGCGCGATCACTTCGTCCACCTTGTGGCCGGGCAACTGGCCGCCCTCACCGGGCTTGGCGCCCTGCGCGACCTTGATCTGCAGTTCATCCGCGTTGACCATGTAATTCGTGGTGACGCCGAAGCGGCCAGAGGCCACCTGCTTCACCGCGCTCCGCCGCAGATCGCCGTTGGAGTCGCGCTTGAAGCGTTCCTCGTCTTCCCCGCCTTCGCCGGTGTTCGATCGCCCGCCGATGCGGTTCATGGCAATCGCCAGCGTCTCGTGCGCTTCCTTGCTGATGGAGCCGAACGACATGGCCCCGGTGGCGAAGCGCTTCACGATTTCGACGGCCGGTTCCACGTCGTCGAGCGGCACGGGCCGCGCCACCGTCTTCAGCTTCATCAGGCCGCGCAGCGTGCACAGGTTGCGGCTCTGATCGTCCACCAGCTTGCTGAACTCCTGAAACGTTTCAAATCCCTTTTCCAGACCGCGCCCAACGGCCCCGGCGGCGCCTGGTTTGGGTCCGTTCAGCATAGCCGCCGCTGTGTCCTGTGCGCTCGGCTGCCTCACCGCATGCTGCAGCTTGCTCACGGTGAGCGGGTTCAACAAATGGTATTCGCCGTTGACGCGGTAATGATACTGGCCGCCAAGGTCGAGCTCCTTCTCCGATTCGGTGAACGGGCGGAAGGCGTGTTCGTGCTTCATCTGCGCCTCGCGCGCCAGCACATCCAGGCCGACGCCCTCGATGCGCGACGCGGTGCCGGTGAAATACCGGTCCACCAACTCCTTGTTCAGACCAATGGCCTCGAACACCTGCGCGCCGCGATAGCTCTGCAGCGTGGAAATGCCCATCTTGGAGAAGACCTTCAGCAGGCCCTTGTTGACGGCCTTCTTATAGTTCTTCAGGGCGATGTCGAAGGTAACGCCCTCCGGGAAGTGGCCGCGCTGCGCCTGCTGCTCCAGCGTCTCAATGGCGAGATAAGGGTTGATCGCGCTGGCGCCATAGCCGATGAGCAGCGCGTAGTGCATGATCTCGCGCGGCTCGCCCGATTCGATGATCAGCGCCACCTGCGTGCGCGTCCCCTCGCGTACCAGATGATTATGTACGGCGGTCAGCGCCAGCAGGCTGGGAATCGGCGCGTATTCCTCGTCGATGCCGCGGTCGGACAGAATCAGCAGCGTGTAGCCGGATTTAATGGCCAGCGAAGCGCGCCGGCACAGACTGTCGAGTGCCGCCCGCATTTCGCGCCCGTCATCGCTCCTCGCCCGGAACAGCATGGGCAGCGTGGTGCTCAGCAACTCGCTGGTGGAAACGCGGCGCAGCTTCTCCAGATCGCGATTGGTCAGAATCGGATGCGGCAGCTTCAGAGTATGGCAGTTCTGCGGCGTCTCGGCGAGGATGTTGCGCTCGGTTCCGATGTAGCTGGTAAGCGACATGACCAGCTCTTCGCGGATCGGGTCGATAGCCGGGTTGGTCACCTGCGCGAAGAGCTGCTTGAAATAGTTGAACAGCGGCTGCGGCTTGTCGGAAAGGCAGGCCAGCGGCGTATCCGTGCCCATGGAACCCACGGGTTCCTGGCCATCGATGGCCATGGGCATCATCAGCATGCGAATTTCTTCCTCGGTGTACCCGAAGGCGCGCTGGCGCGTGACTATGCTGTCGATATCCGTGGCGTGGAAGCGCGGCGGCTCGGCGAGATCGTCGAGCTTGATCTGGTTTTCCTTCAGCCACTGCGCATAGGGCCGGCGGCTGGCCAGACGCTCCTTGATTTCCTCGTCGGGGACGATGCGGCCCTGCACCGTATCGGCCAGCAGCATGCGGCCCGGTTGCAGACGGCCCTTGTAGCGCACATCCTCGGGCTTCACCGGAAGCACGCCGGTTTCCGAGGCCATGATCAACAGGTCGTCCCTGGTCACCAGATATCGCGCCGGCCGCAACCCGTTGCGATCGAGCGTCGCGCCGATCACGCGGCCATCGGTGAAAGCGACCGCCGCCGGACCGTCCCACGGTTCCATCAGCGACGCGTGATATTCGTAGAACGCCTTTTTCGCCGGATCCATGGTGGTGTCGGCGTCCCACGCCTCGGGGATCAGCATGGCCATCACGTGGGGCAGCTCGCGGCCCGATAGCTCCAACAGCTCCACCGCGGCATCCAGAGCGGCGGAATCGCTCAGGCCCGCCGGAATCACCGGAAACGTCTTCGCCAGATCCTTGCCGAACAGCGGCGTATCCATGATGCTCTGGCGGGCGTGCATCCAGTTCTGATTTCCACGCAGCGTGTTGATCTCGCCGTTGTGGCACAGATAGCGGAACGGATGCGCGAGCTGCCATGTGGGAAAGGTGTTCGTCGAAAAGCGCTGATGCACCAGACAAAGCGCGCTCTGCGCGTCGGGATCGGAAAGCTCGTGATAGAAATTTGCGATCTGCGGCGCCAACAGCAGGCCCTTGTACACGATGGTGCGCGACGAGAGCGAGGGAATGTAGAAGAAGCTCTTGTCGTGGATGTCGGAGGCGGCGATCTCGTTCTCCACGTGTTTGCGCACCACGTAGAGCTTGCGCTCGAACTCGTCCTGCGGCATGCCCGACGCCGCACGAATGAAAATCTGTTCGATGTAGGGTTGCGAAGCGCGGGCTATTCGTCCGATGGCGTTGGCGTTGACTGGCGTGTCGCGCCAGCCCAGCACGCTGAGCCCCTCCACGCGCACAATTCGTTCGAGAATTCCTTCCACCAGCAGCCGCTGCGCCGGCTCCACCGGCAGAAACACCATGCCGATGCCGTACTCGCCCGGAGCCGGCAACGTGAATCCGAGCCTGGAGCACTCTTTAGCGAAGAAGCGGTGAGGAATCTGGATCAGAATGCCCGCGCCGTCCCCGGTTTCCGGATCGCAGCCGCAGGCGCCGCGGTGCGTCAGGTTGATCAGGATCTGGATGCCTTTGAGAATGATGTCGTGCGAAGGCCGACCCTTGATGTTGACCACGAAGCCGATACCGCACGCGTCGCGCTCGTTGGCAGGGTTATACAATCCCTGCGCGGCGGGTAATCCGTTTTGAAGATCCACCTGTTTCTCCTTCGGATCTGGTGGGGTAAGTGTACAGTATACCAGCCGTCGCAATATAAGTACAGCGAAATTTCCATTGACTAACTATTAGCAGAAATAATACTATGGTGGAAGCTTCGTGACACTCGAAACCCTGCGTTTGTACCGCGACATCGCCCAGTCGCACAGCTTCAGTGCGGGCGCTCAAATGAACGGCGTGAGCCAATCCTCCGCCACCCAGCAGATTCAGCAACTTGAGCGCTCTCTCCGGACAACCCTCCTGGACCGCGGGACACGCCCCTTAAGTGTCACCGACGCAGGGAAACTCTATCTGGAATTCTGCCGGGATGTCCTGCGGCGCGAGGAGGAGTTTCGCGCTGCGCTGGATCAGTTCAGGTCGGGGGTGGACGGCACAGTCCGGATCGCTGCCATCTACTCGGTCGGGCTGTCGGAAATGTCCGAGCTGGAACAGGAATTCTCGCGGCGTTGTCCGAGCGCCCGCCTCGAAGTCGAGTACCTGCGGCCCGAGAAAGTGCAGGAGGCGGTCCTCACCGATCGCGCGGATCTGGGCCTGATGAGTTACGCCGAGTCCACACGCGAGATGACGGTGCTGCCGTGGCGCGAGGAGGAGATGGTGGTGGCGGTAGCTCCTAGTCACCCTCTGGCCCGCTGGACAGGCGTCCACGCCCGCGAGCTCGAGGGGATGGAGTTTGTTGCCTTCGACGAGGACCTGCCGATTCGCCGCGATGTGGATCGCTTCCTGCGCGAGCACGGCGTGACGGTGCAGGTCACCGTGCACTTCGACAACCTGCAAATGATGAAGGAAGCTGTGGCCTACGGCGCCGGTGTGAGCATCATGCCCGCGCGGGTGATGCGCGAGGAAATCGCTCAGGGCCGCCTGCTGGCGGTGCGGCTGATCCCCTCCACGCTCTTCCGGCCGGTGCGCATTGTGCATCGCAAGCGCAAACGCTTCAACCGCGCCACTGACGCGTTCCTCGAGATTCTGCAGGCGCCGGTACCCGCCGCCGCCGAGACGCTCGTCGGCGCGACGCAGAACGGGAACCGATAGGTTCGGCGCTTTTCTACTTCCTGGCGGCCTTTCTGATCAACACCGCGGCCCTGCGAGAATCCTCGGCGTTCGCGAAGCCGGCAACGACTGTACACTTCCTTCCGATCGCCTGCGCCACCAGAAAGTCCAGATTGATTCCCGCATCGGCCAGGGCCTTGCTGATCGCGTGGCCGAGACCCACGCGGTTGTCGGCCTCGATCAGAAGGGCGGAAATCGCCGCCCGTTGCAGCCCCGCCGCTGCTGCCGCGGCGGCGGCCTTCCGGCCCTTGACCGGGAATACCTCGATGGCGGCTTTTGCCTCATTACCGGGATAGCGATACCCCATGACCAGTTGCAAATCGGCGCCTGCTTCAGCGAGCGGCGCGAGGACGCTGGTGAGTGTCCCTGGCCTGTTCTCAACTTCCCTTCGCCACAGTTCGATGGTCCTTACCGTAACGGCCATACATTTTCCCTGCTCGAAGAATACTTCCGGGGCGCAGCCATTTCAAGCCCGGCGAGAGGCTCGACGCCCGGCCGCGTCAGCACTATAATCAGGACGGGATCTCCCCAGGGAGGTGGCGGGATGTTTCACTCCCTCATTGGACGCATCCACGAGGACGAGAATAAGGCCGGCGTCATCATGGCGCGATGGGGCCAGGCGGCGGGCATTGCCGTGGTCCTGATGCTTCTGGCCGTGCTGGCCATCGTGGTCCTGCGAGGTGGATGACCAGGCGGAATCGTCTTATTCCCGTCTGGCTTCGGTCGTCGCGTTGCCCACGGCCCCGAACGGCGCCCAGAAGAATGGGCGACGATAACAACGCAGGATCTGGTCGGCGAAGGCCCGCCGCAGATTGACGCCGGCCAGCTCGGGATGCTGCGCTCCCAGTTGATCGCGCTCGGCATCGGAAGCGGCCGCCGTCTCAACCGAAGCAAGTCGCTGATTCCGCTCGCCGGCCGGAGTTATTGCGGACCACAACGCGATTTGCGAGCGGTCGAGTGCAGCGGCCTCCGCAAGCCTTTCCTGAGGCGCTGCGCGTAGCTGCCATCAGGACCGCCAGTCGTCACTGCACCGGGATTGCCACCGCCCCAACGTCGACTATCGATGGGATCTCCGCCTTGCCAACTTCGATCTTCAGAGGTTGCCCGTTCTTCAGCAGAAAAGCAATGCGCTGTCCGGGCAGGCTCGATGGCTGAGCGACCACAAAGTACGTACCCCGCTTGAAATCCTTGCACTCTATCGAGAACGATCCATCCGCGGGCACGACGATTCCGGGGAGATCGGGGAAAGCAACTCCAACGCGACCCCTTCCGTCGAAAGTGACGGGCATCCCCCCACCCCTGCCGAGAAGTGCAACCTGCAGCTTAGCGTCGTCGAAAATGACCTGACGGGATATGGCATCGGCAACGTTGGTTATCACTCCCTTTATTGTGAAAGTCGCAGTCCTGCCTGAATGACTCTCTGCCCCCGACGCAGGGCACAAGGACACGAGTGCAGTAACCAGCACCGCGGTTGTGGCGAATCTCCTGAACATGGCGCCTCCTGTGCGGCGATTTTTCTGCGAGGATTGCAGCGAAGCCGAGCGCTGAGTCCGGGAGGAAAGCCGAACGGCATTCAGGGATCGACCCCGAACACCCTCGGATTGAAGCGACGCTGCCATCTCGATTATGCGGGTAAGCGGTTGGCCTGGTCAAGGATGGCTGTCCGAAGCGTGAGCACCGCGAATGAGGACGCTACCTGGGGACCTGCCAGAGCTGCATGGAGCCGGAGGTGTTTGACGCCTGCTTCCCGTCGATCATCAACTCCAGATCCTGCTGCTCGCCCGGCGGGATTCGCCAAACGAGACGCCTATGCTCGCTCGCCTCCTTGACGGCCGCGTCCATTTCGGACTGCGTGACGGCATAGAGGAATGGGTACGATTCTCCCTCCTCCCCGCTCGGCACAAGAAACGAGCACCTCCCATTTGCGTCGGTTTGCTTGCTGCTCTTGTGCCACTCTCGTTTGACTGGGTCGTAGTACGCGAGGAAGACGGCTGCGTTCGGCCTGGGAACCGAGGGTTTCCTGCCGACCTTGTTCACCAGCGTGATGCCAATGACTTTCTGAGCGTTCCCATTCGGCGGTGCCGCGGCAAACGCCATGGCCGAAACGACCAGCATCGTGAGGCCGTAGCGGACCATCCCGATGTGCTCAACTCCGTTCTCTTTCTTTCCCATGCGCATTCGGTTGTCTCCTTTCCGGGGCAACGAACCAGGACGGGCAGGCGTTTCACTGTCAGCGCGTCAGGGGCAATGTAACCGCCCCCACGTCAAGGACCGGTCCGGTGACGCGTTCGGGAACGGTGATTAACAGGTAGCTTGTCCCCTTTCGCAGGAAGGGCTGCTCGGCAAAACTCCCGCGTTGCGCCGCGACCAGGTATTTGCCGGGGGTGAGGCCCTTGCATTGAATAGAGAAAGGACCCCTTGCGGGTATCGCCGTCTTCGGCAGGTCCGATTCGTAAGTAACCCGGCCATCCGCGGCGACAGTGATGCTCCCTCTCAACGCCCCACCGGGCGAGACGGACAACAGCTGCAGGTAGGTATCCTTGTCGATGGCGGGCTTTGCTTCCGCGAGATTCGTGATCACCCCTCGGATGGTGATGTTCACCCTTTTCACCAGGGTCTCTGGTTGCCCTCCACAAAATGAAGATGTGGTGGTGGCAAGGAACCCTAATAAGCACGTTCGAAAAAGCCCAGCCCGCATACCGCTCCTCGCTCATTAAGCGCTGTCCATAGCGGAACCAGCCACGCTCAGTCTATCGCTTCCAGGGGCGGTTTGCTGTGGTCGCATTTTCAGGCCCGAGAGGCCCGCCAGGCCCGCCGGAAAAAGTCGCGAAACTTCCCGCGTCGCGGCTCGCAATACGGTGTCATGGGAGAACTCGCGAATCGTCTGAAACACATCTTCCGCCGGCTGCGGCGCTCGCCGATGTTCAGCGCGATCACGCTGCTGACGCTGGCCCTCGGCATCGGAGCGAACACAGCGGTATTCGATGGCGCGCACTTCGTTCACTCTGGTGATGCTGGCTTTCGCCGGAGGAATGGCGCTGCCGCTGGGCGTTGTCGGCATCTACGGCGTAAGCCTATTCGGTGTCGCAGCCCACGCGGGAGATCGGCATCCGCATGGCGCTGGGCGCGCGCCAGGAGCAACTGGCGCGGATGTTCGTGGGCCACGGGATGATTCTCGCCGCCGTCGGTCTCGCCTGCGGGCTGATCGCGGCCGCGGCGCTGAGCCGTCTGATGACATCGCTGCTGTTCGCGGTGAGCCCTCTGGACCCGCTCACGTACTGCCTGGTCTCTGCCGGTCTGATTGCTGCCGCGGCTCTGGCCAGTTACCTGCCTTCGCGGCGCGCGGCGGCGGTGGACCCGACCGAGGCGTTGCGTTCGGAGTAGCCGTCGCGCGATAAAACTCAGCGCATGAGCTGCAGTTGCCGCTCGGCGGTCGGCATGTTCAGGAACATGATCGCGAAGCACGCCACTGTAATCACGACGCAGGCCGCGGCAGCAAAACGAATGAGAGGTTCCCGCCACATCAGGCGCGCACGAGGGGTCGAAAGCACGAAGCCGGTTAGAAACCCGCCGATGGCCCCGCCGATGTGCGCCGCGTTGTCGATGCCAGGAACAATGAATCCGAACAGCATGATATAAATGATCCAGCGCACATATTGGGACCGCAGCGACGTCGCAATCGCCGATCGTTCGGTGATGGTGAATGCGAGCATCGCGCCGATCAGGCCCATCAATCCGGCGGAAGCTCCAATCGAAATCCCGGGCGACCATAAGGCGCTGAGAAAGAAGCCGGTCACCGTGGACACGAAATAGAAGACGATCATGCGCGCGGTTCCGTACGCCGCTTCCACCTCCGCGCCGAGATCGAACAGCACCCAGGAATTCATCAGGATGTGCAGCATCCCGCCGTGCAGGAACCCGGCGGTAACCAGGCGCCACCAATTCCCGTACTCGGACAAAAACGCCAGCCCTAACTTCCCGCCAAACAGGAAGAGTGTGGGACCCGGAATGTTCCAGAGGCTGCCGCCGCTGATTCCCGTGGCAACGTAGAACGCGAAGTTGATGATGAGGATCAGAGTGGTGGTGAAACGTACCTGGGGAATCAGACCCCCGAGAATCTCACCGGGGCTGCGGCGATCTACGGCGCGCGGGCCGAGCTGCATCTCGCAATACGGGCAAACGCGGGTGCTGGTGGGAACAAATGCCCGGCAGTTCGGGCACATGCGGGTTTGAGGCACTGGTCTCCATTCTACAATTGCGTGGAGTGCCAACCCCGCGCGATTACACGCTGCCGCCGGATCTCTATGCCAAGGCCGTGGCGTTCGCACACGCGCAGTATGCGGTTTACTTCGGCGCGACTCTAACCACGCTGCTGATACTCTGGCTGATTCTGCGTCTGCGCATTGGTGCGCGCCTGCGCGATTTCGCGGAGAGCCGCGCACGGTGGCTGGCGTTCCAGGTTGCGCTGTTCGTCCCGCCGTTTCTGCTGCTGCTCGCGCTGGCGGAGCTGCCCTGGCTGATCTTCGCGCATCGCGTTTCGCTGCGATTCGGCATCTCAGTAGAGAACTGGGGGCCCTGCCTGTGGGACTGGGCCAAGGGCGAGCTGGTCACCGTCGCTATCGGCGTTCTCATCGCCTGGTTGTTCTGCGCCATCGTTCGCCGCAGTCCTCGCCGCTACTGGCGGTGGTTCTGGCTGGCCTCGCTGCCGCTGATGGTCGCGGGAGTGTATCTGGCGCCGCTGGTGCTCGACCCCATGTTCAACCGCTTCGAGCCGCTGGCGCGCACGCATCCCGAACTGGTGCCGCCCATCGAGCAGGTCCTGCACAACGCGCGAGTGGAGATCCCGGCCGATCATTTGTTTGAAATGATGGCCAGCGAGAAGGTCACCGCTCTGAATGCCTATACGACCGGTTTTGGGTCATCGAAGCGGGTCGTCCTGTGGGACACCATCATCCGCAAGGAGCCACTGCCCGAGCTGATGACGACGTTCGGCCACGAACTCGGCCACTACGCACTGCACCACATCGCGTGGGGATTGCTGTTGCAGGCGGTGGCGCTGTTCGTCGCCATGTACGCGGCTTATCGATTGATCGGCGCGGTGCTGAGCCGAGCGGGCAGCCGCATGAATATCCGGAGCCCAGGCGATCTCGCCGCGTTGCCCCTGTTCGTGCTGTTCGCGCTGACGGTTTCGTTTCTCTCCGATCCTCTGACCAGCGCCATCAGCCGCGCCTTCGAGCATCAGGCCGATGTCTACTCGCTCGAAGTCACCAACGGCGTGATCCCGCAACCAGGCGAGGCCGCCGCGCGAGCGTTTCAGATCGAGGGGCAAACGGATCTGGAAGTTCCCAATCCGAATCCCTTCATCGTGTGGTGGCTCTACGACCATCCGCCGGTGCGGGATCGCCTGCGCTTTTCGCTGGCCTGGCGGCCCACTCGATAGCGAGCCCTATGCCAGGTGGATCTTGAATCGGCAGCCTTTGCCGCCGCGCTTCAGCGATTCCAGCAGTTCCACGCGCACGGGTTTGCCGGTGAGATCGGAAAACATCTGCGTGACGTAGCCGACGGAACATTCACAGAATGTCCCGGAGAGCCCGTCAGGACCCTTTTCAACCAGCGGGCAGAGACACCAGCCGTCCTTGACCTTTAAGCCCGCCGGATTCTGGACGTAGTCGAAGTAAACGATGTCGCCTTCGCGGCGAATGAACGGCGGATTCGGACCCGCCCACTTCTTCGCAGCTTCGATGTAGGCATCCAGGCCGCCCGGAAACGGCTTGAAACCCGCACCGATGTAGCACGCCCGCCCATTGGCGTGCATGAGGCGCGTGCGCGTGTCCTCATCGCACTCGTGGTCGATATTGTCCATGAGGCGCTTGATGTATGTCTGCGCGAACGCCATGCGCTTATCGATGGGCGTCCCCGCGGGCGACGCGACAGGCGCGGCGGTCTGGGCGGCCGCTGCGCAACAGGGCGCTATGGCAGCCAGGCCAGCGGCTGCCGCGCCATATCCGGTTATCTGAACGAGGAATTCTTTGCGATTCACCAGGTCTCCTTGATTCCGCTTCCTTTGGTCGCGGCTCCGTCTTTCCTTCACACCGCGCACAACGGACGCGGCCGCGCCCGGATCGGTCTTCAGGGCGGACGCGGCCGCGTCCTGTGCGCTTGAGAACCAGGGCGACCCCTGAAAGCACCCCGTCCCCGTCCCCGAAAATCCTCACGTTGCCCGCGCGGAGGCTTTCCCGGGAACTCTGATTGAAGTTACGGCGTCTTCTATTCAGCAGCAAGAGGCGTACGGATCGATACTGGCCGTGTGCCTCTGCGCGCAGTCGGTTTGGCGGCTGCGTTAAGCGAGAAATCGGGGCGTACAGTACCGCACGTTCGTGGTAGCATACGTCCAAAAGGCAGGAAATGAACCGGAGCACCGTCGAGGTGATTCCGGCCCCCAGGCCTGTGTCACCAGCCAGGGCCGAGGAGTTTCGGCTCCAACTGGAGCGAGTACTCAGCAGTCAGGTCTTCCGAAGCAGTCAACGCTGTCAGGTTTTGTTGCGACACATCGGTGAGCGCGCTGCCGCCGGCGACACTGCCTCGCTGAAAGAGCGCACGCTGGGAATCGATGTCTTCGGCCGGGCGCCCGACTACGATACCAGCCAGCAGCCGATCGTCAGGGCGACCGCGGCGGAAATCCGCAAAAAGCTGGCTCAGTATTATCAGGCCCCCGAGCATACCGGCGAGCCGCGCATCCAACTGGCGCCGGGCGCCTATGTTCCCGAATTCCGCGATCCCGGCGAACTCCCCGCCGCCCCAGCACCTCCACGACGTCCTGTCTGGCTGGCCGCGCTTGCCGGCGCCCTCATCGGCGCGCTGATTCCGGTTTCTGGGTACCTGCTGCTCTCGCGGGCCAGCCAGACCGCGCTCGACCAGTTCTGGCGGCCAGTGCTCCAGGCGCCCGCCTCGGTGGTGTTCGGTCTTGGAAAGGCGGGAGCGTACACGCTGGTGGGGGAAGCCGCCGAACGCGAATGGAAGATGTCTCACGGAATGATGGACGCTTCGAAAGACGCGAGCGTCCCGGTCCAGGATATTCTGCCCATGTACGATCGCTACTACGCCGTGGGCGATGTGAATGCGGCGGTCCGCATCGCCGGGCTGCTCGAAAAACAAGGCAAGCCGTACGCCATCCAGGGCGTCAGCTCGGTCACCTTCGCCGAGCTCCGCGAGCATCCCGCGGTGCTCATCGGCGCGTTCAACAACGAATGGGCGATGCGCGCCGTGGGCCAGTTGCGCTTCACGTTCGCGATGGACGGAAACGCCATGGTGGTTCGCGATCGCCTGCACCCCGCGATGAACGACTGGAAAGTGGTGGAGCCGTGGCCGCAGCCGAATGTCACCATGGACTATGCGATCGTGTCCCGGCTCGTCGATTCGGCGACGGATCGTATCGTAGTGGTGGCGGCCGGGATGACCGATCACGGCACGGCGGCGGCGGGCGAGTTCCTGAGCACACCGGGGTATTTTGCGGAGGCCGTGCCGAAGTTGCCCTCCGGCTGGACGACCAGGAACCTCCAGGTGGTTCTGGGCATACCCGTGGTTCAGGGGGCGCCCGGACGGCCGCGCGTTCTCGCCACCCACGCCTGGTGAGCGGTCCCCTTATTCCTTGTTTGAACTGAAACACCACCGCACCAGCGGCTCTGGCTGGTCGCCCCGATTGGCCCGCAGGAGATCTTCGAGATCAAGTTCGCGAAACTCGAAGGCGACTGATCCGTCCGCGGCGACGGTTCCAACCATGTAACCGTAGACGCCGACCCTCGCCTTCTGCGCGGAACCGGCTTCCGCAGGCAGCTTGTATCGCACCGCGCCGGCCGTTCCCACAATCCAGCCGGGTAGAACCTTTCCCTTCCATTCCGGCGTGTCGAAGATGTCTTCCATGTACAGGTGCGAATGGCTGGCCAGCACGTAGACTTTCTTGTGTGCCTGATCCTGCGCGCGCCAAAGAGATTCGTAAACTGCGCGCCCGGAGACCTGGCCCAGCGGCCAGGCGTCCATGCTGTGGCTGGAGCTTGCACTGCCGGGCAGCGCCTCGTGCATGCCGGCCACGATGGTTCGAATCTCCGGCGAGGCGCTATCGCGCTGGATGAGAGCGTCGAACCATTTCATTTGCGCGCTGTCGAACTGATCGGGGGAAGCATTGTCGAGAGTGATGAAATCCACGCCGTGGCTCACCCAGTGGTAATAGCTGCGCAGCTTGTGGTCCTGTGGATCGTCATGGAGACGTTGCGCGCGCAGAACGGGTGTGTCCAGCCAGTCCGCGAACTGGATCAGGAAACTCTCGCGCGTTGCCGGAGGAATCGTCTCGTGGTTGCCCATCGCCAGGTACACCGGCAGGGCGCCGAATGGCGCGAGCTGATGCGCGATGAAGTCGGGCCAGGCGCGGCTTTCGTAATCGGCAATGTTGGCTTGCGGCCCCATGTCCTCATCGAAGGTGTAAATCGCACGGAGATCGCCCAGATGCCAGTAGAATTCGGCTCCGCTCGCGCGAACTCCTTCGGCAATCGCCGGCATGACGATGTCGCCGCAGTTCCGCGAATCGCCGGATACCGCGAATTTCCAGGCTCCCGCGCCCGGTTGCGCCGGCCCGGTCACGCCGGAGAAAAGCCAGACAGTTGCCACGGCAAGACGATAGCCCATGAGGATCGTTCTACCACGGAACGGTGGAAGTTAGCGCAATCTTAGAAAGACGTTATTCACGGGAGTCGAACACGATGATATGATGCTTTGGCACTCTCGAGGTTCTCATGCGCCACAGTCTGCTGATTCTCTGCTTCGGTACGTTCCTTGTACCCGCGTTTTCCCAGACATCCGAGCTACCCAGACTGGCCAGCTTCGATCCGTCGCTGGTGGATAAGTCGCTCAGCCCCTGTAACGACTTCTACAAATACACCTGCTCGAAATGGATTGCCGCTCATCCGATACCGGAGGACCAGCCTATCACCAGCGTCATGCTGCCGCTGTTCCTTTACAACCAGACCATCCTGCGCGAAGCGATGGAGAAGGCCGCCAGCGACAAACAGGCCACCGGCAGCGAACGGCAGGTGGGCAATTTCTGGATGAGTTGCATGGACGAAGCGGGGCGCGACGCTCACGAACGCGAGTGGCTGCAGCCGCACCTGAAGGTCGTCGACTCGCTGGAATCGAAGAAGGATCTGCCCCGCGTGGTGGCCTGGCTGCACCTGAACTTCCCCGCTGTCTGGGACGCGGGCGATAACTCCACCAACGCACCGATGTTCGGATTCGGCTCGCAGCCCGACTTCGCCAACGCCAGCCACATCGTCGCCGGGTTCGACCAGGGCGGCATCGCCCTTCCGTCAATCGATTACTATCTGGGCACGTCGGACCATTTCAAGGAGCTACGCGCGAAGTACCTGCAGCACGTGCAGAAGATGCTGGAAATGGCCGGCGACCCGAGTGAGAGAGCTACCGCGGAAGCCGCGACCGTGATGGATATCGAGACCGCGTTCGCCAGGGCGTCGATGGACAACGTGAGCCGCCGCGATCCGGCGAAGGTCTACAACAAGCGCTCGCTGGAGCAGATCAAGGCGGCGGCGCCCGATTTCGATTGGGACGACTATCTGGCGCGCATGCACGCGCCTGCCGCGCCTTTCTACATCGTGAGCACGCCTGGATTCCTGGATGCGCTGGAACAGCAGATCAAAACACGTTCAATCGAGGACTGGAGAAGCTATCTTCGCTGGTGGACGGTTCACCGGGCGGCCCCGTTCCTCGGAAGCGACTTCGAGCAGGAGAGGTTCGCGTTCTTTGGCACTGCTCTGACGGGCACGCCGCAGATGCTGCCGCGATGGCGCCGCTGTGTAAGTTCCGCCGATGCCTTGCTGGGAGAAGCGCTCGGTCAGGCGTACGTCAATATCGCCTTCCCGCCAGAGAGCAAAGCGAAGGCGAACGAGCTGGTGAAGCAGATTCGCGCGGCCCTGGTGGAGGAGATCCGTCAGGCCGACTGGATGAGCGATGAGACTCGGAAGCAGGCGCTCATCAAGCAGGACGCGACATTGCAGAAGATCGGCTATCCGGACCACTGGCGGGACTACAGCTCGGTGAAGATCGTGCCCGACAATTATCTCGCCAATATGAACGCCGCGAATGCGTTCGAAGCGCACCGTCAGATCGACAAGATCGGCACGACACTCGATCGCACGGAGTGGCAGATGACGCCGGCCACCATCAACGCCTACGAAGATCCGCAGACCAACACCATCAACTTTCCCGCCGGCATCCTGCAGCTTCCGGTCTTCGATGGCCGCCGCGACGACGCCTCGAACCTGGGCGCCATGGGCGCGGTGATCGGCCACGAGACCATTCATGGCTTCGACGATCAGGGACGCAAGTTCGACGAAAAGGGCAATCTGCGCGACTGGTGGACCGCCGAGGACGAGAAGCGGTACGAGCAGAAAGACAAGTGCATCATCGATCAGTATTCGCAGGAGATCCCCGAATACGGCGTGAAGCAGAAAGGCGAACTCACCGCCGGAGAGGACACGGCCGATAACGGCGGCCTGCACCTTGCCATGATGGCGCTCGAGAACCTCTACAAAGCCCGCGGAAAATCGCTGGACACGCCGGAGGAAGACGGGCTGACCGCGCGCCAGCGCTTCTTCCTTTCGTGGGCGTTTGTCTGGTGCACCGCTATGCGGCCTGAAGCTGCCCGTCAGCGTGTGATCACCAATCCTCACTCGCTGCCGATGTTTCGCGTGGATCGGCCGGTCTCCAACATGCCTGAATTCCAGAAGGCATTCAGTTGCCCGGCCGGCGCACCAATGGTGCATCACCCGGCGTGCCGGGTGTGGTGACGCGGCCGGCCTACACGCCGAGGCGGTCCTTGAGAGCGCGCACCCGGTCGCGCGCTACCGGCAGTTCGGTATGTTTGTCGTCGCGCAACCGCACCAGCACGCCGCCGCCAAACCACGCGTCGATCTCCTGGACCCATGCCACATTCACCAGCATCGCGCGGTGAATGCGCACGAAATTCTTACGCGCGAGGCGTTCCTCGAGTTCGGCAATGGTGTAATCCACGCAGAACTGTTTGCCGCCCGCTGCCGCGTACGTCAGCTTGTCCTGCGCGAAGAAATGGGTGATCCGCGAGAGGTCGATGAACTGGATGCGTTCGCCCGAGCGCGTGGCAATGCGCTCCGGCTCCCGTTTCTGCAGTGACGCGGCCACTTGTTCGACGATCGCCCGCAGGTCCGGCCGCGAGCCGCCACGCATTCGATCCAGCTTGGCGATGGCGCGGTCGAGCTGCGCCGGTTCGATCGGTTTCAGCAGATAGTCGATGGAGTGAACGTCGAAGGCTTTGAGTGCGAACTGATCGTACGCCGTGGTGAAGATCACCAGCGGCGGCCCGGCCAGGCGGGCCAGCAGCTCGAAGCCGGTCATCCCCGGCATCTGGATGTCCAGGAAGACGACGTCCACGGTTTCGCGCGCGAGAAACTCCAGCGCCTCCTCCGGGTCGCTGGTCGCGCCCGCAATCTCGAAGCGGCCCGTCGCCTCCAGAAGCCGCCGCAGCCGCCGAACGGCGAGTGGCTCGTCATCCACCAGATAGGCTTTCATGCGGCGCGCACGGGAAACCGCACGCACACGGCTGCCCGTCCCCGCTCGTCCGTCGTGGTCTGCACACTCGCGCCATTCGAATAGATGGCGTTTAACCGCGCAATCAGGTTGTCCAGTCCGTGTTGAGCGGGGATACCTTCCAGCGAGAATCCCGGCCCGGTGTCGGCCACCTGAACTTCGATCGCATCATCCGCGGCGTTCGTACGAACGAAAATCGCGCCTCCTTCCCTGTGCGGTGCGATCGCGTGCTTGACGCTGTTCTCGACGAGGGTCTGTACCGCGAGCAGTGGAACTTCCCAATGCAGAAGCTCGCTGGGCGCGTGGATCGCATAGCGCAGCCGGTCGCCGAATCGCGTTTTTTCGATTTCCAGATAGTCGCGCACAATCTTCAACTCCCGCTCCAGCGGCACCATGCTCTGCAGATTCGCATCGAGGGAACACCGCAGCAGCGCCGCGAGCCTCCCCACCATTTCCTCGGCGCGCTGGGGGTCCTCCTGGATGAGCGCGGAAACGGAGTTCAGCGTGTTGAAGAGAAAATGCGGATGAAGTCGCGATTCGAGCGACGATAGTTGCGCCTCGACGGCGAGTTTCCGGGCCCGTTCCACGCGAATCTGGCGCTCGCGCAGTTCCTCTTCGGCATGGCGCAGGCGCGCGCGCATGCTCTCATATCCGAACATCACCAGCCCGATGGCGAGGGCGATGAACAGGCTGATGCGCAGGTTCATGGGAAAGATCTTCCGCGCCAGCTCCGCGGTGTTGAGACCAACCAGCACAGTGATTACCGTGCCGATGAGGCAGCCGATCACCGTGAGAATAACGATGCCCACGCCAATCGTGCCGTACCGGATCGGCGCCGGCCTGCGTTCGACGGCGACTGCCACGAACGGAAGAATGATGCCGCACATCGTTCCCATGGTGTAGGCGTAAATCAGACCGGTGGCGATCGCATAACCCACATCGCTCAAGCGCGATAAAAGGCCGAACCAGGCGATCAGGGCGACGGCGCCGGTAGCGCCGATCAGATTCACGACGACAACACGGATCAGGTACTGCCGCGTCAGCAGACGCGGATGGAGTTCGGACGATACGGTCATAGCGCCTCCGGCTGGCCTGCCCGTCAGCGATAACTTATCACCAACCGCCTGGGCCAGTCTCTGCAATGACATTAGCCGGGGCCCCGGGCCGTCGTCGCGCGCTATCGGACAAAAGGCGAGAGTACGCGATGAAAGGTGGGCAACTCAGGATCAGGGATGCACGGAGTCGGCGGAGCGATGCCACGCAAGGCCTGTCGATAAGCGCCAGGCGCCGCTTGCTGACGCGCGCGGCTCAGTCTTGTCAGCTCGTCATCGCAGGCGGTTACCGAGCCGCGACCGCCAGGGAGCGGTACGCAAACCGCGCTTTTCAACAAGAGCCTAACGGGCCAGAGACGCACGAATGCGCAGATCAACGCCGTGCGCGCGGCAATCTTCTTCCACCATCAGGCGAATCAGTCCTTCGAAGTTTGTGCCGGCGCGCCAGTCCAGCACAGCCCCGGCTTTTGCGGGATTACCGATGAGCTGATCCACTTCGGCGGGACGATAGAGCTGCTGGTCGGTGATCACATGTTTGCCGTAATCGAGGCCGGCCAGGGAAAACGCCATTTCGCAGAACTCGCGCACGGAGTGCGAGACGCCGGTGGCGATAACGTAATCGTCCGGCGTGTCCTGCTGGAGCATGCGCCACATCGCTTCCACGTACTCCGGCGCGTAGCCCCAGTCGCGGCGGGCTTCGAGATTGCCTAGCCGCACCTCGCGCGCTTCCCCGGCAACAATGGCGGCCACGCCGGCGGTGATCTTCCGGGTAACGAACTCGAATCCGCGGCGCGGCGACTCGTGATTGAACAGAATCCCGTTGGAGGCGTGCAGCCCGTACGCCTCGCGATAGTTGCGGGTCAGGTGGAACCCCGCCACCTTGCTGATGCCGTATGCCGAGCGTGGATGAAATGCAGTCTGCTCGGCTTGTGGCACTTCCTCCACCTTGCCGAACATCTCGCTCGATCCGGCGAAATAGAAGCGGCAGGCCGGCGCGGCGTCTTTAAGCGCGGTGAGAATGAAGTGCGTGCCGTTGACGTTCGTGTTCAGCGTGGAGAATTCGTCGTCGAATGAGTAGCTGACAAAGCTCTGCGCAGCGAGATGATAGCATTCGTCGGGCTGGACCTGCTGCACGATCCGGTAAATGCTCGGAAAGCTCTCCAGCGATCCGGCGTGCAGGATGGCGCGATCGCGCACGCTGGCGATGCGCCGGAGACGATGCACCGGATCTTCCAGCGCGACGCGGCGCACGAGCCCGTGGACTTCATACCCTTTCGACAGCAGAAGCTCGGCCAGGTACGAACCGTCCTGACCGGTGATGCCCGTGATCAGAGCCTTGCGGCTACTCACCGCGGATTCTCCTCCCCAGCATTCTGAGTGGAAACTTCACGCCTTCCAGCATGATCGCCTTGCTGAATTTGGACCGGCCGCTCTCGCGCTCGACAAAAACAATCGGGAATTCCGCGAACTCCACGCCAAGCCGATGCAGATTGAATTTCATTTCCATCAGGAACGCGTATCCTTCGGAGTGTATCGCATCGAGGTCGATCCGACGGAGAACGCTCGACTGATAACCCACGAACCCCGCGGTCATGTCGTGCACGGGCACTCCGGTGAGAAGGCGCGCGTAAAGGTTCCCCCCGAAACTCAGGCACCGCCGGCGGAAATCCCAGTTGCGGCTGCCTCCCCCGCGCACATAGCGCGAACCGATAACCACCGGGTGCGTCTGCAGGAGCCCGATCATTACAGGCAACTGTTCGGGCGGGTGGGAGAGGTCGCCGTCCGACTGAATCACGTAGTCGGCCAGATTCTCGCTCAGGACCTTGCGGATTCCGTCGCGGCAGGCCGAGCCATAACCGCCTTTCCCGGGTCTCGCCAGCAAGTGAATCAGGGGATCCTGCCGCTGGACTCGCCGGATTTCGTCGGCCGTTCCATCCGGCGAGTTGTCATCGACAAAGAGAATCGGCTCAGGGCCGGCCGCCTGCCGTATTCTGGCGATCAGCGACTCGATGTTATCGCGTTCGTTGTAAGTGGGGATAATTAGCACGCGCCGCGCGGAAACTCAATGCTCCCACAGAATCCCGCGGCCTGCAAATAGGTTGGCCCGCGCAAACTAAGGGCTTTTCACGCGTCTGTTACGGGGTCTCGTTGATTGTGGATAGTTGCCGGTGGAAGGATGATTGGGGCAGGAGGTCGGCAGTGCTGCTTGTGACATTCAGGTTTGCCCACCGTCTCTGGCGGGACCGCCGGGGTCAGGACATGATCGAGTACGCACTACTCGCCGCGTCGCTGGTCATCGTCGTGGCCGGCTTTCTTCCTCCCCAGATTGCGCCCGCCATCAGCAAGATCTTCTCCACAGTCAGCAGCATGCTGACCGCCGCCCCTCAATAACAAGTGAAGTTCGTGGCCTCGTTGGTACTCCCTTTGCCCGAGTACCGTGGCACTTTTGGCCAGACGCAGATCGGCATCGTTCGCAGCAAGAGACTCGCCGAATCGAAATCGCTCCCGCGCTTCGCGCCAATGATCGTCCCCGGCGCAATTCCCTTCTCTACCCATCGTTCCAGCGCCGCCTCGATGTCGTGATCGGCGTCGCCGCCTGCGACCCCGAGTTGCCCGAAACCACTCGGACCCGGGCCGCCAAAGCAGTGCTCCATCCCCGGCGCCATGTAGCGGCGAACGAATCCGGCTGTCCGGCGCTGTCCCATCTTCGCCGGGCATTTGAGTTTCCTTTCACTAAGGATGCACTGCTTTGCCCACGCGCCGCATCCACGCGATTTCGTCGTCGCTCAGCGGTCCCAGCCGCAACGCCTCGAGCGCGGCCCCGGCTTGCTCGTCGTCCCGCGGGCCGGTGATGCACACATCCACCGAGGGATTCGCGAGCACAAAGCGATAGCAGTCGGTGGCGCTGGGGACGCGCTCGCCGGCGGGCGCTCGCTTCGGGCTCAGCAACTGCGCCCAGCTCGTGGCCGTGAATACGACTACGCCAGGACGCGTGCCGTCCTGCTGCAGTTGCGGGAAGACTTCGGTCTCCGCTCCGGGATGCGCGGCGTTATAGCGCACATGCAGGATGTCGATGTCCCTGTTGACGGCGAGGCGCGGAATCAGCCGCCGGTTGTGGCTGGAAATCGCGATATGCCGCACCAGCCCGCGATCGCGAGTCCGGCGCGCGGCATCCAGAATCCGCTCGGGAACCGCGCGATTCCACATGCCCAGCAGCAGCACGTCGGAATAGTCGTAGCCGATGCGTCGCAGCGCCCGCTCCACGCCTCCCTGCATCAACGACGCGACGCGGGAGTACGATTGCAGCACCAGTACCAGACGGTCGCGTTGCCGCCTCAGGTTGGCGAGCGCGCGCCCAAAGCTGCCCCAGCGAATGGACCCCCAGTACAGGTAGTTGATTCCCTCTTCGAAGCAGCGCTCCACCGTCGCCGGAGACAGCTTGCGCCCATAACCCGCGGACAACCCAACGCGGCCCACATCGAGACCGCTTCTACCCAGGACCGCACGCGCCCATGTCATGCCCACGTTATATCACCTGTAGTATGGGAATTCATGCTCATGCTCACTCGTCTCATAGCCGCGATCGCCGCGATTCTGCCGCTCGCCTCGCCTCGCGCTGCCACCCTGGAATCCGGGACTTTCAAACTGCACAAGTTCGAGCAGGCGATCGGAGAAGAGAAGTATGAGCTGGACCGCAATGACGACACGCTCACGCTGACATCCACTTTTCACTTCCGCGACCGCAACACGCCGGTCGATCTGAAGGCGAACCTGCGCCTGAAAACCGACTACACACCCGAGCGGCTGGTGATCCAGGGCAAAACGTCGAGGTTCTCCACCATCGACGCCACACTGACCGCGCCCGGCGACAAAGGCACCGCTTTCCCCATCGCGACGTACGCCCCCATTTCCGTCCAGATGGCTCTGGTGCGGTACTGGGTTCAGCATGGCCGCCCGGCGACGGTCGCACGCGCGCCACGGGGCGCCCTGACCATTGAGGACCGCGGGCGTGACATGGTGAGCCTCGACGGGCGCAGCGCCGCGGCAGAACGTTTCACCGTCCGCGGACTCGTTTGGGGGAGAGAGACGCTCTGGTTCGACGACGGCCTGCAACTGGTCGCCGCGGTGACCGTGGACGACGAGCAGGATCATTTCGAAGCCGTTCGCGACGGCTGGGAGAACGGCCTCGGGTTCTTTGTCGGCCGCGCCGCCGAAGACAACATGCAGGCCCTGGCGGACCTCTCGCGGACCCTCACAGGCGGGCAGAGCGCCGTGCTGGCCGTCACCGGAGCGACGCTCATCGACGGAACGGATCGTCCCCCCGTTCGCGACTCGGTGATTCTGGTGGAGGACGGGCGGATTCGCGCAGCCGGCTCGCGTCGCGACGTGAAGATCCCGGCGGGCGCAAGACGATTCGACGCGCGCGGCAAATTCGTGCTCCCCGGTCTCTGGGACACCCACGCGCACTTCGAGCAAGTGGAGTGGGGACCTCTTTATCTCGCCGCGGGAATCACCACCGCGCGCGACTGCGGCAACGAATTCGATTTCGTCACCGCCGTGCGCAAAGCCATCGATTCGGGCAACGGGCTCGGACCGAAGCTCCTGCTCGGCGGAATCATCGACGGCGCCGGACCCATGGCTATCGGCGTGATGCAGGCCGGCACTCCCGAGCAGGGCCGCGCCATGGTGGACAAATATCACGCGGCCGGGTTCGATCAGATCAAGGTCTACAGCTCCCTGAAACCGGACGTACTCAAGGCGATCACGTCCCAGGCCCACCACTACGGCCTAACCGCATACGGCCACGTTCCTTTCGGCATGACTGCCTTCGAAGGCGTGGAAGACGGCATGGACGGCATCGAACATTTTGGATCGTACGTTTATCCGGTGCTGCTCCCACCCAACGCGCCGCGCTTTGGTCCGCTTCCACCGATTGACCTGAAATCGGCGGCGGCACGCGACGGCATCGCTTTTTTCGTCTCGCATCACACGGTGATCGGGCCGACGATTGCGTTGTTTGAATGGATGTGGCACGCGCAAAATACACCGGTCTCCGACTTCGAGCCGGGCATCACGCATGTCGCGCCGGAACTGCGAGACGCGCTGGAACATACCGGTGTGGCCCCGGGCTTTGCTCCGAAATTCGCCGAGTCGTTGAAGAGCGCCCTGACGGCAATCGCGGCCATGCGGCGCGCCGGCGTTCCCATCATCGCCGGAACAGATCAAAGCATTCCCGGCTACAGCCTCTATCGCGAGCTCGAACTCTATGTGCAGGGCGGCATGACGCCTCTGGAGGCAATTCAGACCGCGACAACAGTTCCCGCGCGCGTGCTCGGACGAGAGCGCGAGATGGGCTCGGTGGAAGCGGGCAAGCGCGCCGATCTCATTGTGCTGGACGCGAATCCGCTGGAGGACATCCACAACATCCGCACGGTTCGCTACGTGGTAGCGGACGGAAAACTGTTCGATTGCGCCCCGTTGTGGAAAGCGGTCGGGTTTACGCCATAGGAGGCGATGATGTCCATACGATCGCGGGAGGAGCTGAACAAGCTGCGCGTCATCGGGCGCATCGTGAGAAAGACGCTGGATGAGATGTCCGCAGCGGTGCGGCCGGGCATCAGTACCGGCGAGTTGGATCGAATTGGGGCGGCAGTCCTTGACAGGAGCGGCGCCGAATCGTCGCCGCCCAAAACCTACGGCTTCCCGGCGGCAACGTGCATCAGCGTGAACGAGGAAGCCATTCACGGGATCCCCGGAAACCGCATGTTGCGGGAAGGCGACCTGGTCAAGCTGGACGTGACCGCGGAAAAGGACGGCTTCATTGCCGACGCCGCGGTAACGGTTCGCGTGGGCGCCGTATCGCAGGCGGCGGACGCTCTGGCGCGCTGCGCGGAGCGATCGTTCCGCGAAGCCACGAAAGTGGCCCGGGCGGGCAACCGCGTATACGAGATCGGAAGGGCCGTGGAGCGGGAAGTGCGGCGCGGTGGATTCAGTGTGATTCGCGAATTGTGCGGCCACGGCGTCGGGCGTGCGATCCATGAGCCGCCGACCGTGCCCAACTATCACGACCAGCGTTGCCGCACTCGGCTCACCGAGGGTCTGGTGATCGCGATTGAACCGATCATCGCCGCCGGCGACGGCAAGGCGGAGCTGCAGAGGGACAGATGGACGGTGAGCACGGCCGATGGCAGTCTCGCCGCGCATTACGAGCACACCATCGTGATCACCAGAGAGGCGCCAATCCTGCTGACGGCGGCCTGATTGATCCCTGCGCTACTGCCGGCGAATCGTCACCATCACCGTCGGCGGCGCCACTCCGTCCAGCCTGATGCCCGGGGGCAGTGAGAAATCGCGCTCCGTCGGCTTCATCGGCCAGGTACCCGCCTGCGCATTGCTCAGATCGAAACGCGCCACCAGGCTGTCGATGGCTCCCGCGTCCATGAGCCATGCCCGGCCGCGGAGCGACACCTCCACCTGATTGGGCGAATAGTAAGTCACGTTGAGGCCGCGAGGGACGTGCTGGAATTCAATGGAAGCCGGCACCGTTCGAATCGTGCTGCCGGTACTGAACAACGAGAGAGCCGAGATTACGATCCCCAGGCCGGCGGCGGCCAGCTTCAGCGGCAGATTGTCGATGAGCAGGTGACCCAGTCGATCGTACCAGCGCCGCCCGGCTTCACCTTCCAGGCGCTGCAGTTGCTCGGTCAGAGCCGCGGCGCTGGGAATCACGCGCCACGCCGGGCCGCGCATAAGCGTGACTTCGCCCCGCTCCTCGGAAGAGACGACGACCAGCGCATCGGACCGCTCGGCGATGCCCATGGCCGCGCGATGCCGCGTGCCGAATTGCGCCGGGATGTCAGGCCGGTGCGACAGCGGCAACACCGCATTGACGCGCGCGATGCGTTCCGATTCCACGATGACCGCCCCGTCATGCACCGGCGACGTCTTCTGAAAAATCGCTTCCAGCAGGAGGCGGGAGATCTCCGCGCCAACAGCCACGCCATCCTCAATCAGATCGGAAACCGGATCCTTGCGCACGATCACGATCAGCGCTCCCACGTGGTTGTGCGCCATCGCGAACGACGCTTCCGCGATGGCCTGAAGTCCCGGCTCCAGCGCGGCCACGGACCGCGGGGAAATCCGGAGGATTCGATCGAGGAACTGAAAGGCGCGGCGCAATTCCGGCTGGAAAACAATCAGGAGCATGACGATCAGGCCCATCGCCGCGGCGGTCAGTACCCAGCTCGTGATGATGAGGTCGAAGCGCCTCGCTACAAGAGAAGCGGAGTAGAGACCCACGATCCAGAACGCGAGCCGCATGGCGCGAGCCTGCCGGGCCCAGTTCAGCACGCCGTACAAGGCCAGCGTGAGAACCAGGAAATCGATGAGGTTCAGCCAGCGGACCGGGGTCATCCAGGCCCATTTTAGCGAGTGCGGTTCGACTCGCCGCTATTCCGGTGCGGACCTGGGTTTTTCGGCGCCGCGATGGCACGTGTAGCAACGGATCTCGCTGCGTCCGTTGAAACTCTGCTCGTTAATGCCATGGGTCATGTCGATCATCTGCCGCGCCGCCACTTTTTCCTTCTTGTCGTCGGCCGAGAAATCCTTCTGGACATGGCAGAATTCGCATTCCACGCCAAGCGACATGTTGAACCCAACCATGGTGTCCAGAAAGCGCGACGCCGGCAAATCTCCCAACGCCATCACATTCTTAAACCGCTTGCCGGCGGCGATCTCGGGCTGGCGCAGCGCTTCACCCGCGTCGTTCGGTTGCCGCGTCAGCACGATTGTCTCGGTGTTCTCCTGGCCATCGCGATTGGCGGTGCTGTGAATGGTGAGCGTGTTGCCGTCGGCCGAAAGCGAGTACGTATCGTGGATCGTCTGAACCCGCTGTCCGGCGACGCGGGAATCCACCACAAAAGCGCCATTCTGCCACGCGGCCTTGCTGCGCATGGGCAGCCCGCGCCAGGAGTTCCTGCTTTCCTGCGAACCTGTGCCGAACGTGAAAGCCGCGCGATAATCGCCAAACATACCGGATGTGCCGATCGTCTCGCGCACCACGCTGCCCTGCTGTTGGATGATCATGAGGTAGCTGGTCGGTTTGGGTTCCTGGAACGTGCTGGCATCGAGGTTCGCCTTCCAGACCCCGGTGATCGAAGGCGTCTCGGCGGCAAGGGCGCAGGCAGACAGGATCAGAGCGGCACAACAAAGACGGATTTCTCGCATGTGAGAGCTAGTTTACAACGAGGAGCCGGCGCAGGGCGAAGCCGCCCACAATGTAACCGGGCCAAGCCTGACAATCCGCTCCGTCGTGCCGGCGCTCGCTCAGAGGCTCAGGCCACGGGAGTCGGCCAGGCGAGCTCGATTCTCTCATCGGGCAAGGTCAGATTCGGGCTGAAGAACGGATCGGGCGAAGAAAGCTCTCTTGCCCACAAAGACCAGAACAGCAACCGTTCGGCGGGCGTCACGGCCACGGTGCGGGTTCGCCCCTCGCGGTGATGCAGAACCGCGCCGCTCTCCAGCACCACGGAATACCCGGCGCGGCGGGCACGAAGGCACAGATCGACATCGTTGTAATTCGCGTGGAAACGCCGGTCGAAGCCATCCAGCTCTTCCCACACGGCCCGGCGAATGGCAAGGCAAGCGCCCGTGACCGCCGCGACTTCACGAGTCAAACGCAGCCATGGCCACCACGGCGAGCACATCTGGCCTCGCCCCGGATGGGCCGGCGAAGTACGCATGCCCACGGAGATTCCGGCATGTTGCACGGTCCCGTCGGGATAAAGGAGCAGCCCGCCGGTGATCCCCACGCCGCCCTGGTTCAGGGGCCCGAGGAGAGCGCCGAGCCAGTCCGCGGCGATGGGCTCGACATCGTCATTCAGGAATACGAGGGTTGGCCGCGACGCAGCCTGCACGCCGAGCGAACTCATGAGCCCAAAGTGAAACTGACCCGAGTAGCGGACCGCCCGCGCGCCCTCCGCCGCCGCAACCGCCTCCAGTTGTTCCTCTTCCCCGCAGGCGTGTGCCACCACGATGATCTCTGCCTTCGCCGCATCGCTTCGCCGCAGCGCCCGAAGGCATTTCCGCAGCAAGCGCGGCGTACGCGAACAGACCACGATCGAGGCGTGTCCCGCATCGCCGCGGCCGGTTCCCGAGTCGAGAGGGGACTCGGCGGGCCTGGGAGCGTCGCTGGAGTGCCACAGAACCTCCGGCACTCGCGCTATCGCGGCAGTCGATTCCACGAGGAGGCGTGACACCAGAGAACGAGTCCAGCCCGGGTCGCGGGGATCGAGTCCGGCGCCGCAGCGTCTCAGCAGATCGGTGCGCACCACGAAACAGCCTCCCCAGTAAGCCGTCCGTTTCAACAATTCGCGAGACAGTCCGGGAGTGAAGCGTGGGGTGTGGCGCTGGCCGCTCGCGGTGAGGTGATCCCAGTCGCTGTAGATGGCGTCCGGATCGCCTTCCTGAAGCGCTTCGCCCCACCGATATCCCGCAAGCGGCGAGAGATCCACACCGGCCGGCACGATCGCCGAGTACTCTCCGCGGGCCTGACAGATGGCCTGTTGCCAGCTTGCCGCGTCATTGAATTCGAGGACCTCCGATGCCAGCGGCGGTGGAGCATCCGGGGAAGACTGCATCAGATAGCTGAACGCGACCGGCCGGCGCCAGCCCTCAGCCCGGCGTGCGCACTCCCGCGGAGAAGGTTGCATCCAGCCCGATTGTTCCACCCATCTCGTGTATTCCGGGTGGGGACCGCTGAATGGCGTTTGCTGGGAAATGCGGCTGCCGGTCCAGCGCCGAGCCGTATTGCCGATCCGCCGCAGCATGCGGAAGATCACGCTGTCCTCGACGCGCGCCAGCCGCGATTCCAGCTCCCTTTGTCGAAGCAGAAGCTGACGAATAACCTCGCCGGGTTCGTTCGTTTCGGGTCGCAATTTGCGATTGATTCTGCCCTGCGACGGCGAACTCACAAGAACAATAGTACCCGAGAAATCGATCTCTGCTGCTGAAAAGAAATCGTGCGCCCGATCAGGCGACTTTCTGAATCCTGCCGCTCTTAATACACGCCGTGCAGACTTTCACGCGCTTGTGCGCTCCGTTAATCAGCACACGCACGTTCTGCAGATTGAGGTTCCAGCGGCGCTTGGTTACGTTGTGGGCGTGGCTGATGCGGTTACCGAACTGCGGCCCGCGCCCGCATACATCACATGTCTTCGCCATGACAGCTCTCTCCTGAGTCGTTCAAAACTCTGAGTTTAGCAGCCGGCGTGGTTTCCCGCAACCCAGCCTGTCTTTTCTGCAATGGCTTTGCCCTGGACGAATTGCAGCAGGTAATCCGGCCCGCCGGCCTTGGAGTCGGTGCCAGACATGTTGAAACCGCCGAACGGGTGGGCCCCCACCATGGCGCCCGTGCACTTGCGGTTGAAATAGAGGTTCCCCACGAAGAACTGTTCTCTGGCTTTCTGAACCTTCGCCGGGTCGTTTGTGAATACCGCACCCGTGAGGCCATACTCGGTGTCGTTCGCCAGCTCCAGCGCGTGATTGAAATCGCGCGCCTTTGCGACTGCCAGCACCGGGCCGAATATCTCTTCCCGGAATAGGCGCGCCGTGGGGGGGACGTCGGCGAATACAGTGGGCTGAATGAAATAGCCGTCGCCCTCTGCCGGGCCGCCGCCGGCGATGAGACGGCCTTCGCTCCTGCCGGTCTCGACATAGCCGAGAATGCTGCGTTTCGCGCCCTCGTTGATTACCGGCCCCATGTAATTATCCGAGTCTTCCGCCGGTCCCACCCGAATCCCGCGCACGCTGTGCTGTAACTTCTCCAGAAACTCGTCGTAGACTGCCTGATCCACTATGGCGCGCGAACAGGCCGAGCACTTCTGGCCCTGATATCCGAACGCGGAAACCAGCACGCCCTTCACCGCCGCATCCACATCGGCGCCGGAATCGACAATGATGGCATCCTTGCCGCCCATCTCCGCCACCACGCGGCGGATCCACATCTGGCCCTTTTGCGGTTTCGCCGCCAGTTCGTTAATGCGCAGGCCGACGTCGCGCGACCCGGTGAACGATACGAAACGCGTGCGCGGATGCTGCACCAGCACGTCGCCGATTTCCGCTCCACTGCCCACCAGCAAAGAAAAGCTCTCGCCCGGAAACCCGGCCTCGATCAGCACTTCGGCGAATTTCTGCGCAATGGTGGGCGTGTCGCTGGAGGGCTTCACCACCACCGTGTTGCCGGTCACCAGCGCGGCCGCCGTCATGCCGGCCAGAATGGCCAGAGGAAAGTTCCATGGCGGAATAATCACACCCGGGCCCAGCGGGACGTAGACGATCTCGTCTTTTTCACCGGGCAACTGCACCAGCGCGGGCGCCTGCGCGAGCTTCATCGTCTGGCGCGCGTAATACTCGCAGAAATCGATCGCTTCGGAGACGTCCGCTTCGGCTTCCGGCCAGGTCTTGCCCGCCTCCACCACCAGCCACGCGTCGAACTCGAACTTGCGGCGGCGCAGTATCCCGGCGGCGCGAAGCAGCATGTCCACGCGCGTCCGCGCCGGGGTGACTGACCATTGCGGGAAAAAGCGCCAGGCCGCATCCACCGCTTCGCTCGCGAGAGCCGCATCAGCCTTTGAGTGAACCCCCACTACCTCCGAAGGGTGCGAGGGATTCAGCGACCGCAGCTTGCCGCCGGTCCGCACGCGCCGGCCCGCGATCAGCAGATCGTATTCGCGGCCGAATTCGCCGCGCACGCCCTTCAGCGCGTCTTCGGCGGCGCGCCGCGTTGCCGGATCCGAAAAATCCGCGTATGGCTCGTTCCGGAACTCCGGCAGAGTCGCGGCCGAGCACGATTCAACCGCACTCATGGAATTCGATCGGTCAGACGCGGTCGCGCACGTTGCCGACGGCGCTTTCGGCCAGCTTGCGGCCGCGCTCGAACATCTCGGCGGCGTCGTCGGCCACTTTGCGGCCTTTCTCGTACAGCTCTCGGCCGCGCTCCACGGCGGCGCGTCCCTGTTCCGCCAGCGCGGCGCGTCCCTGTTCGGTCTTTTTCGAGATCAGCCTGCGCGTTTGCCTGCCGCTGGTCGGCGCAAACAACAGAGCGATAGCGGCGCCAACGGCCGCCCCCGCGACGAACCAAACGATGTTGCTGCCGGCATCTTCCTGGGCCATGTTTGCCTCCGCTCCTATTCTAGCCCGGCAGCCGCGTGGATTCCGCGCGAAGCTGGTCCAGGCGCGAGCGCGAAGCTGATCCAAACACGAAAACGCTGAGTGGCGATAGAGTTCCCGCAATGTCCCTGCCGCCGGATCTGGAGTCGGTCATCGAGGCCGCATGGCGGAAAGGGCGCGAGATTCCCGGCTACGTGGGTTACCACGAGTTTCGGGCCCTGGCGATGCTCCACGCCGGCGCTCGCGGGGAGGGAGTGAACGTCGAGATCGGCAGCTTCCAGGACAAATCCACAATTGGTCTGGCGCGCCTGTCGGCGCACTACGGGCTCGGGCCGGTGGTCGGCATCGATCCCCACGACGCCCCTTGTGTCGCCGATCCGGTTCTCGGAACTCTCTCATCCTCATTCGAGAGCTTCCAGTCGGCGCTGCGCTCGGCCATGTCGAGATTCACAAAGCCCGGTCAGCCGAAGTGGCGAAGGGTTGGAATCGGCCCATTCGTTTTCTGTGGATCGACGGCGACCACACCTGGGCCGGCGTGAAGCTGGATTTCGACCTCTTCTCTCCGTTTCTGGTGGAAGGGGCCATCGTCGCGCTGCACGACACCCTTCACGAGTTCGAAGGTCCGATCCGTGTGTTTGTCGAGGAGATTCTGCGCTCGGACCGCTTTGGAGCGGCGGGTCTGTTTCGCAGCATCGGCTGGGCGAGATATTGTCCGCGCGATGGAGCGGATTTTCGCTCCCGGCGCGAGCGCCTCGCCAGGCAGACTGCCCCGCTGATTCCGCTGGCCGCCGGTGGACGCCGAATCGGGGGCTTCGCGAGGATGCAGTGGAAACTGCGCCGGGCCCTCATCCCTCATGCGCTGCCGTCGCCGGCCCGTTGCGAGCGCCTGCTGGCATCCAGCGGCCGCTGGAGCGCACGGGACGCGACGGCGTCCGCCCTGAACATGCCACACCGGACGAAGGCCGCGTCCGTTGTGCGCGGTTTCATGGAGAGTCCGCGGACCAGCCGGGCAGCTCGGGAACCCGCCTGAACCACGCCGGCGATTCGGCCGCGGCGTCTTTGCTCAGCGCGTTGTATCCCAGCGCGACGACGACGAGGAAAATCGTCAGGTCCTCGCTGTCGCCGAAGTTCACATCGGCCATTCCTTCCACCAGCAGACTGAGCATCACGGCAATGCCGCCATGCAGCAGAAATCGGCGGTCGTCCCTTCCCGGCGGCAGGGCCCGGACTCCGCGGCCGAAATCCCAGAGGATCTTCCCGATCAGCCACAGGAACACGATCAGCACGGGAATGCCCCGCTCGGCCGCGTACTCCAGATAAACGTTGTGCAGGTGGATGGTCGATCCGGCCGGCAGCGGCAGGGGAACATCCTTCGGCAGGAACTCCATGAAGCGAATGCGCGGCATCTCCGGCCCCAGACCGAACCACGGGTGCGCTTTGATCATCTGCCACCCGGTGCGCATCAGGATAAAGCGGAACTGGTTCGAGTCGTTAACGGTGGGATGCACGATCGAAAAAGCTCTCTCGCGCATCGAAGCCGGGGCGACCAGCAGGCCGATTCCCACGATCACCGGAATCGCCAGCGCGGCCCTCGGCCGCCAGCACCACAGCAGATAGACCGCTCCCACCAAGGTGGCAATCCATACGGCGCGGGTCTCCGCCAGAACGATCCCGAGTCCCATGGCCATGCCCAGGCCGCTCCACCACCAGATGTGCCGCCGCGCGGCCGGCGAGAAAAGCAGGAACGACCCCAGCATCAGCAGCACCAGCATCTCCTCGACGGAGAACGTGTACCAGTGGCTCATGAAACCGGTGATGCGGCGCACTACGTATTCGGAATAATAATCCTTCCCGTTCTCGTAAATCGTGTAGAACTTCCAGGCGAACTGAAAAACGCCAAGCAGCGCGCTGGCCGCGCCGCACGCCGCCCAGGTGACGACCAGCCAGCGTGCCACTTTCATGCCGCGCAGCAGCGTGAACGCCACCAGCAACTGGCTGAACACATAGATCTTTTTAACCTGGGGGAAGCCCGCCAGCGGGTCGGTGGACAAGGCCACGGCAATCAGGGTGCCAAGCAGGAATAATCCCAGTGGAAGCCGGATCGGAGGGAGCCGCAGTTTCTCGCGCGAAAGCAGCAGGGCCGCCAGCGACGCGCCCAGCAGAATCTGCGAAGGCGCGATGCCGATGAGGATTGCGGCCGACGACGCGAAGGCGCACCATCCCGCTGCCTGGGAGAGTGCGGATTGATTACGCTTCAGCCACCCAGGTTGCTCCACGGAGATACACTAACCTAACACATCGGCATCGAGCGCTTTCCCGGTCCGGAGAGTGTTGTACCGGTTTGGCCCAGCCTGCGAAACCGGGTCTTTCCGGATCTGATTGCCTGCGGTATCCTCGGCCGGCCCGGTCGCCGGTCAGCGATTCCGCAGCCCCACCACCGCGACGAGTTCATCGAGGTGCCTGCGGGTGGTCTGCACCTGCGCGCTCATGGCCGCAGCCGCCTCGGCGGTGTCGTGAGCGTTGGCCGCATTGCTCTGAGTCACCGTCTCGATGCGGGCGATGGCCTGGCCCACGTTGCTGATCCCGCGGGCCTGCTCTTCGCTGCTGGTGGCGATCTGGCTCACCACCTGGCCGCTGCCGGAGATGGTGGCGGCGACTTCATTAAAAGCTGCGTGAGCGAGCGACACCAGCTCCACGCCCTTACCCACGTCGGCCACGGTCTTCTCGATGATATCGCCGCTGTTGCGCGCGGCCTCGGCCGCCCGTTGCGCCAGCGAGCGCACCTCGTCGGCCACTACGCTGAAGCCCGCCCCGGCCTCGCCCGCGCGCGCCGCTTCCACCGCCGCATTCAGGGCCAGAATATTGGTGTGGAACGCAATCTCGTCGATGCTCTTCAACACCGCGGCCACCTGATGGCTGGATTTCGAGATCACGTCCATGGAGGTCTTCAGATCGTTCATCGCCTGGGTGGCCCGCCCCACCGTCTGGGCGGCGGCCTTCATCAGGCGGTCGGCCTCGCCGGCGCGGCTGGCGTTCTCTTTCGTGGTCGCCGAGATCTCCTCCAGCGATGCCGAGGTCTCTTCGATGCAGGCGGCCTGATCCTGGGCGTCGTGCGCCACTTTCTGGCCCGATTGAGACATGCGCTCGGACGCCTCCAGGGCTTCCCCGGTGGCGCTCTGCACGCCCTCGATCACGCGCAGAACGGGCCCGGCGATGGAACGCCGGATGGTGAGATTGACGATCACCGCGGCGATCAGCAGGGTTCCGCCAAACAGCGCCATCGTCAGCCAGCGCTGCGCGGCCGAATGCGCCTGGACGGTGGACAGTTGCTGCCGCAAGCCCTTCGAAAACTCGTTTTTCTGCGTGTCCAGAGAAGCTTTGAGCTCGTCGCTGCGCGCCGCCAGAGCGCGCATCTTCTCCTGAGTGTCCGCGTTCATGTTGGTCGGATTCGCCAGCAGAGCGCCGTAGGTGTTGCGCGCATCGCCGACGTACTGCTCGATGGAGGCGGCCAGCCTTCGGGCCTCCTCGGCGCGCTCGGCGGGAAGGCCTTTGATCGCCGCGATGGCGTTCAGACCTTCGCCGACGTGCCGGCCTTCCTCGCTGGCGCGATCCAGACCCGACGCGTCCTGAACCAGCACCGCGTCGCCGAGAGCCTTCACCATCCTCTGAAACGCCGCTTCGTTATCCTGGCTGCGCTGAACGGCTGGAAACAGCGCCTCCGAGGTGGTTCGCAGGACGCCTTCCGTGCCCAGGCCCTGCACCTGTCCGAGGACCGTCGAGATGACGTATCCGAGTACGAAAACGCCGATGCTCAGCCAGATTTTGGCGGTTATGTTCAGACGCGTCATGGCCGGACCTCACTTCACTTCGAGCGTTTTGGTGCCCGGCGCGGCCGTCCCCGCGCCGACGTAGCCGATGGCCCCTTTGGTCTTTGCCACGAAGGCCGCCACTTCGGCTTCCGAGCCGAGAGTCTTCGGCATGGACGCTTTCCCGGTGAACACCAGGCTGCGGTAATAGGTCTGCAGGGCGGAGTCGGTCTTGCTCAGATACTCCCGGAGAAAGGCCTCGTGCGTCGAGCCGCCTTTGGCCACCACCGGCTCCACCCGGCTGCCGTCGTCGAGCGCGTTCTTTTCCAGCAGGAACACGCGCTTGAGTTCCTCGGCGGAAACCGACGACGCGCCCACGCTGGGGTTGGCGATCACTTTGATCTCGGCGGCCTGCACGGCCAGCGCGGCAAACAGGACCACTGCCGCGGCAACGAAAAGGATCTTTGTGCGTTTCATGGTGTTTCTCCTTATCCCTGACTGCCTCAGAAGCTCCAGCCCGTGCGGACCACCAGCATGTTCGTTGTGGGTTTCAGCCCATCGGGATTGTCCACGCCGTAAAATCCGTGAGACGCCCAGATGTCTCCCGTGCCATCCATAATGTGCGCCTCCAGCTTCACGCTCAGGCAGCGTGTCGGCATGTAGTGGAGGGTCACGACCTGATCGCGGATGTAGTGCGTCGTCGGAATCGGGGACGAATGGTCGTCGAAGTAGTACCGGCTATGGTACGTACCGACCTCGATCTTCCTGGATACCTGATACACCGCCGACACGAACCATCCCTTGTCGCTGTACCACCACCAGTCCGTCTGGCCCGGATCGGGATCGATCTGCCAGTCTTTGTCGAAGTTTCTGCGATACTCCGCATCGAACCGCCACCGGCCCGTGGAATACTCGCCGTAGGCCGAGGCGATCCATTTCGCCGTGCTGGTCAGGGTGCCAGGCACCGGAACCGGGCCGTTAACCACGTCCATGAAGTGGTACTCGTCGCGAATGGCCGCATATGACCCTCCGACCATCAGACCCGTAATGGGAGTATTCCAGCGGAGGTCCGTGCCGGCCATCCTTCCCGCGAACGAGGTGTTCGGGTACCCCAGGCTTGCCCAGCCGTAGTAAATGCCGTCACGGGTGTCGTTCGGACGCATCCCGGCGTAAAACGTATAATCCAGGCTGCCCGCACGGCGAAGGCCGATCCGGCCGTATATATCGGCGCCGATGTGCGCGAGATTGCGCGAGCGCAGGTCCAGAGGATATACGGACTGAGGCATCAGCGCCCAGGTTTGCAGGGACTCCATGTCCTGGGTCTCGTTGTACAAACCCAGTGCGGTCTTCACCTTTCCGGCGCGAATGCCGAACCAGTCCTTGAACTTGTAGTCCGCCATCGCCCAATCCAGCGTGGGGTGCCACTCGCCGAGATGGCCGATATCGCGATCATAGATCTGGGCGCCGACGCGGAACTTGTCGGTGATCTGGCTGGATACGTTCACGCCGCCGTCGGTGAAGAAACTGCCCTGACTGGTGTTCATGGTCAGGTAGTTGTTGTCGTTGGAATAAGCGAAACCCTCCGACACGAAGCCGTGGAACTGAACGGTCTTGCCATCCACGGTGAAACTGGTGTAGTCGCTGAGATCCTGCGCGCCGATCGTGGCGGCGGCTCCCCACAGCGAAATAACCAAAGCTGCAGTCTTCGATCTGAAGTTCATAGATCCCCTCTCCGAGCACCGCCTCGCGACTTGCGCCCCACGCGTTGCCCGCTGCTGTCTTCGGACCGCGTGACCGCGATCCTGCCTGGCTTATCGGGGTCTGTAACCGCAGTAATAGGAATTGTGCGATTTTTGTAACGAGCCGCTCGCAGTGCGGCTATTTGCAACGGCTTTCGCGCACCGGCCCGGCCCAGCGGCTGAAAACCAGCTTCGCCGCGTTTTCCTGCGCCGCATCGAAGGCCCACGGGTCAAGCGGCTCGCGCAGCTCGCGCACGTCGCCGCAGTTGGCGTCCTGACGGCACCAGTCGGCGATCATGTCCGCGGTGGTTTCCAGATGAAACTGAAAACCATAAACATGCGAGCCGTAGCGGAATGCCTGATTGCGGCACCCGTCCGACCACGCCAGATGGACGGCTGCGGAGGGAAGATCGAACGTCTCGCCGTGCCACTGCAGCACCATGGAGGGATCCGGAAGTCCCGCAAGCAGGGGATCGCCTTTGCCGGCCTCGGTGAAATGCAGCGGATACCAACCGATTTCCTTTACCGCGTTCCGGTACACCCTTGCGCCAAGGGCCCTGGCGATGAGCTGGGCGCCCAGGCAAACGCCCAGAACCGGTTTCCCGGCGGCCAGGGCCGCTTCAATGAGCCGGAGCTCCACCTGCAGATATTCGTCGCGGTCGTTCGCCGACATGGGGCCGCCCATCAGAATCAGCGCCGGTGATAAGCCAGGATCGGGAGGCGCGGCGCCGGCAAACAGGTCAAAATAGCGGTAGGCGAGGCCGGCGGCGTCGAGCGCCGGTCCGATGCGCCCCAGGCCCTCGAACGGTACGTGGCGAATCACCGTAACGGGATTATCCGTCATGAAGATACATGAACCTCTTTGGTCCAGAGTACCGAAAACGGCCGGGCCGAAGGAGATGCCTATTCTCCGCGGACAATTCTTCCGATGAGATTTGTGGAGCGGTGCGATACGCTGTAAGGAATCCGTGCATGCGAACGTTGGGCGATGCGGGCCCGCGACGCACGAGCGGATGGGAACGCGTGCGGCCGTCCTGAGAACAGTGACCTGTGCGAGTACTGATTGCCGATGACAGCGTAGTTTCGAGGCATCTGCTGGAGGCGACCCTTCGCAAGTGGGGTTATGAGGTGATTGGCGCTTCCGACGGGGCCGCTGCGTGGGACATCCTGCAGCGCGAGGATGCCCCTGCGCTGGCCATACTTGACTGGATGATGCCGTCGATGACCGGGCTCGAAGTGTGCCGTCTGGTTCGCCAGATGAACCGCGAGCGCTACACGTACATCCTGTTGTTGACCTCCCGCAGCCAGAAGGAGGATCTCATCGAAGGCATGGAAGCCGGCGCCGACGATTATGTCGTCAAGCCCTTCGACCAGCACGAGCTCAAGGTCCGGCTAAGGGCCGGCACGCGCATCATTGAGCTGCAGTCGGAACTGCTGGCCGCGCGCGAGGCGTTGCGCGAGCAGGCCACGCGCGATGCGCTCACGCGGCTGTGGAACCGCTCGTCCATTCTTGACATCCTGCAGCGGGAATTGGCGCGCGCCACCCGGGAAAAGCGGCCGCTCGGCGTAGTGCTGGTGGATCTCGATCATTTCAAGGCGGTGAACGACACGCACGGCCACTTTGCCGGCGACGCCGTGTTGAGTGAAGCGGGCCGGCGCATGCAGAGCGACATGCGCGAATACGATTCGCTGGGGCGGTACGGCGGTGAGGAGTTCCTTGTTCTGCTCCCCGGCTGCGACGAGCGCTCCACCTGCAGTTCGGCCGAGCGCATGCGAGCGCATCTGGCCAATCAACCCATGGTGCTCAGCGATACTACCGTGCGAATGACCGCGAGTTTCGGCGGAACAAGCTTCAAGCCCGGCGTTTCCAGCACTGCGGAGCAGTTGATCCGCCGCGCCGACGAGGCGCTTTACAAGGCCAAGGATCTCGGCCGCAACCGCGTGGAATACCTGGACAGCGGCGAAGACGTTGACGCGACGGCGGCGAAGCCGGCGATGGCCCGCACCACGGCGTGATCGAGCACGGCCCGGCGTGAAGTCGAAGCTGCGCGAAAGCCGCGGGCCCCGCGCGCGGCATATGCCTGCCCTACCGCTTCGTGGTCGCTACCTGGAAGTGGCTGAGCGTGGCGGCGTACTGCGAAAGACCCTTATACAACGCCTCCGCGATCTTCTGCCGGGTTTCGGGCTTCTTTAACTGCCGTTCGTCCTGGGGATTGCTGACGAATCCGATCTCCGCCAGCACCGACGGCATGGTGGCGCCAATGAGCACCACGAACGGCGCTTTGCGAACGCCGCGGTCGCGAGCCCGGCTGGTCCGGCCGGCAGAGGCAATGAGCGCGGTCTGAACGCGTTGTGCGAACTCGCGCGATTCGTCCACTTTGTCCCTGAGCGCGATCTTCTGCAGAACGTCCTGCAGATCGTTGATCGTCATGGACGACTCGGCGTTCTCGCGGGTGGCCAGATCGAGCGCGTCCTTCGATGTCGTGAAGTTCAGATAGTACGTCTCCACACCGCTGGCGGAAGGCACCGGCGACGAATTCGCGTGGATGGAGATAAACAAGTCGGCCTGCTGCGCATTGGCGATCGCGGTGCGCTGTTCCAGCGGGACGAATATGTCGTCGGTGCGCGTGTAGACGACCTGACTGCCCATGCGCTCCTCAATCAGGGCGCCGAGACGTTTCGCGACGTCGAGGACAAGGTCCTTCTCGCGAAGGCCGGTAGGGCCGGTAGTACCGTTGTCGTGGCCGCCGTGGCCGGCGTCGATCACGATGCGGTTCACTTTGAGACCGAGCACGCGGATCATGGAGCGGTCCCCGTTGGCGTTGCGGCGCGCCGGATACGCGATATCCGAAGAACGGACGGGCGCGGGTTGCGGCGGCGGAGAAGGAGGGGGAGGAATCACCTCGGCCTGCACCACCGGCGCGGGACGATCAGTGGCGTGCACGGCAGCGGGAACAGCGGGAGCGGAAGCCGCGGCAGCCGGGGGCGGAGGCAGATCGAATCTCGCCGCGATGACCGGGTTATCGCGGGGCGCGGTGGCGGCCACCGCCGGCGGCTGATCGAAGCGCGTCGGCATGGAAGGAGGAGTCGCGCGGCGCACGGGTGAAGGCGGCGTGAACTTACGCGCCGCGCTCACCGGCAGGGGCGCGGCGAGGGGACGCTCCAGTGCGGCGCTGGCACGGTCGGCCTGGCCGTTTCTCACGCTTGCGGGAGCGTGCAGCTCGATGATGAGCCGATCCGGATTCGCCAGCATCTCGGTGGTAAAGGAGCTGGCGGCGGCCAGATCGAGAACGATGCGCGTCACGCCGTGTTGCGTCTCGGCGATGCGGATCTGCCGGACCAACTGATCGTGCACGGGAATAACGTTCACTCCCCGTTTTTCCAGCTCGGGCCGCGTACCGGGCAGGTCGAAAAAGAGCCGATCCGGATTCGGAAGACGGTCGGAACGGAAGCTGAACTCTCCCGTGGCTTCGACGGCGATGCGCGTCACGTCGCCCAGCGACCAGAAACGCACGGCGGTAACCCGGGCGCCTTCGGCATGGGCCACGGCTGCGCAGAGCAGAGCCAGAATCACTCCGGCACGACCGAACCGGCACTGCTTTCGGGGGAGGTTGAGCATACCGTTTCCGCTTACTGTTCCGTCGCTATATGCAACTGGCCCCGTTCGTCGACGTACGAGACCAGCCGCGGGTGTTGATCCTGCGGCGGCGGTTGAGCCACGACCGGCGCCCCGGCCGCGGTCTTTCCGCTCTCTTCGTTCTCCCTTGCCTGTTCGTACCGCTCACCGACCTTTTTCACGTAGTCCACCGTTTCCCGGTACGGCGGAACGCCGTTGTACTTCGCCACCGCACCCTCGCCGGCGTTATAGGCGGCGATGGCCAGCTTGTCGTCCTTGAAGGTGTCCTGCAGGAACCGCAGATAGCGGACGCCGCCCTCCAGATTCTGCTTCACGTCGAACGCATCGGACACGCCAAAGCGACGCGCCGTGGCGGGCATCAGTTGCATGATTCCCTGGGCGCCCTTCCACGACACCGCCGACGGGTTGAAGCCGCTCTCCACGGAGATCACGGAATCGACCAGCGCCGGGCTCACGTTATAGTCTCTCGCGGTTTTCTCCACCAGCGTCTGGATGGCGGGATCGGGAGCGGTCCGCGGGACCGGTTTGCGAGTAGCCGGCGCCGGCGTTTTCATGGGTACGAAAACGCGGACCAGCCGGCCGGTCTGCGCATCCACGCGCACCACGGATTTCACCCGCGGCGCGGGAGCAGCGGCCTGCGCGCCACTGGGAACGCTTCCTGTACCGGTTTCCGCCCCGCGGGTTGTCGCTTCCGTCATGGCCAGCACCGCGGCCGCGAGAAAACAAAACGCGGCCATTTGTTTCAAACAATTATAGCCGGATCTGATTACGATGGAAAGACTTGATTGCACCGAAGCGCCGCCGGACTGCGATGCTATTATTCTCTCATGCGGGAAGCGGGGTTTGTCCTGGCCGGTGGCCGCAGCTCCCGCATGGGACGCGACAAGGCGTTGCTCCGTCATTTGGGCGTTCCTCTCGTGGTTCGCGCCGCCGCCGCCGTCAGCAGCGCTGCCGGATCGGTGACCATTCTCGGCGACCCCGCGTTCTACGGCCGCTTTGGGTGGCCGGTTGTTCCCGATGAGCAGCCCGATCTGGGTCCCATCGGCGGGCTGTGTACGGCTCTGGAACACACAAAAGCCGAGTGGAATCTTCTGGTTGCCTGCGACATGCCGGAGCTTTCCGCGGATCTCCTGCGCGAACTCATCCGGCGCACGCATCGCTGCCGCAGCCTCTGCATAGCCCCGCTGACTGAGAAGGGCTTGGAGCCCCTTTGCGCGGTGTACAGGCGCACGGCCCTCCCCGAGGTGCGCAAAGCCATCGCCGGCGGCCGGCTGAAGATGCGGGATCTCCTGCCGTTGCTCGACGCCGCGCCTGTCGCCGGTCTCGATCCCGCCTGGTTCCGCAACGTCAACACGCCGGCCGAATGGGCCGGTTACCGCCATAGCCGATGACCGACGTCACCCATTACATAGACTTTCGGCACGTCTATAAGACGTTCGACTACCCCGTTCTGGTCGATGTGAATTTCTGGCTGGATGCCGGAAAAACCCTGGCCATCATCGGGCGCAGCGGCGTCGGTAAGTCCGTCAGCCTGGGCCACATCATGGGTTTTCTGAAGCCGGACCAGGGCCGGGTGATTGTGTCCTACCAGGACATCACCGATTTCAGCGAGGCCCAGCTTCGCGCCATCCGCAAGAAAGTCACCATGGTGTTCCAGTCGGGCGCGTTGTTCGATTCGCTTACGGTGGGCGAGAACATTCTGTTTTCACTCGAGTTGCGCGACGACTACGACGAGCGGAACAAGGAGGACGTGGTGGATGGACTGCTCAACATGGTGGGCCTCCTCCACTATCGCGACGTCTATCCAAGCGATCTGTCCACCGGCTACAAGCGCGCTGTGGCCATCGCGCGAGCACTGGCGGCGCAACCGGAGTGTATCCTCTACGACGAACCCACCACCATGGTGGACCCCATCATGTCCGACGACCTGACCAATCTCATGCTCAAGCTGAAGCAGCAACTGAGGCTGACCGCGGTGGTGGTGACACACGATCTGGATCTGATGCGCAAAGTGGCCGATTCGGTGGTGTTCCTGTACGAGGGAAAGGCCATCTACTTCGGCCCGGTGGAAGACCTGGAGCGCGCCAATCACCCGCACATTCAGGAATTTCTGGCAATGGACCGGGTCGCGTTGTGAGTGCGTCGTGGGGCGGGCTCTCAGCCTGCGGCGGCCTCAAAGGCCGCCTGCCGCGCTTCTACCCAGTGCTCGACACGAGCGTAGCTGTCGATCCGATTGCGACCGCGCGCGCCATTCTGGACGGCGGCGCCCGCATCATGCAGTTTCGCCATAAGGGCGTTTTTTCACGAGCGATTTTCGAGATGGTGCGCGCCATCGCGGATTTGTGCCGCGCCGCTCCCGCGATCTTCATCGTCAACGACCGCGCCGACGTGGCCATGATCCTCCACGCCGGTGTGCATCTTGGCCAGACCGATCTCGCGCCCGCCGACGCGCGGCGAATGCTGGGAGGCGAAGCGATCATCGGACTCTCGACGCACAACGAAGCGCAGTTGCGCGCGGCGGCGTCCGAGCCCGTGGATTATGTTGCGCTGGGACCGATTTTCGGCACAACATCAAAAGATCGGCCCGACCCGGCAGTCGGGGTTGAGGAACTGCGCAGGCTTCGCCCCCTGACGTCGAAACCTCTGCTGGCCATCGGCGGCATCACGCGCGGAAATGCGCTCTCGGTTTTCGATGCCGGGGCGGACTCGGTGGCGGTCATCGGAGACCTGCTGGCGGGATGCGCATCCGCCGCGGAGATCAGGCGACGGACGGAAGAATGGCTACAACTGACCGGCAAACCGGCACGGGTCTCATAAAGGGCCTGGGACTACTCGATTCCACGACGCTGGTCATGGGCTCCATGATCGGCTCGGGGATCTTCATCGTCTCGGCCGATATCGCGCGCCAGGTGCGCTCGCCCGGCCTGCTCATCATGACCTGGGTGATCACCGCGCTGCTGACGATTGTCGCCGCGCTCAGCTATGGCGAGCTTGCGGCGGCGATGCCCCATGCCGGCGGCCAGTACGTCTACCTGCGCGAGGCTTTTGGGCCGCTCAGCGGGTTCCTGTACGGGTGGACCCTGTTCACGGTGATCCAGACCGGCACCATCGCCGCGGTAGCAGTCGCCTTCGCCAAGTTCACCGGCGTGTTCTTCCCGGCGATTTCCGCGCACAACTATCTGGTCGGCTCCGGCAAACTGGGCGTCACCACACAGCAGTTGCTGGCCATCGCCATGCTTGTGCTGCTGACTCTGGTAAACACACGCGGGGTGCGCACCGGCGCTGCGGTGCAGAACACGTTCACCATCGCCAAAGTGGGAGCACTGCTTGGCCTGGTGGGGCTGGGAGTGCTGTTCGGCCGAAACCCCGCCGCGATACACGAAAACTTCGGCGATTTCTGGCGCAACGCAGGCTGGACGCTCACCGCGATTCGCATTACCGGCGTCGCCATGGTGGGCGCCCTGTTCTCTTCCGACGCATGGAACAACGTGACCTTCACAGCCGGTGAAGTGCGTAACCCGAAACGCAACCTGCCGCTGTCGCTGGCCCTCGGAGTCGGGCTGGTATCGCTGTTGTACCTTGCCTGCAATTTCGTGTATCTCAGCGTTCTGCCGCTGGGCGCCATCGCCTCCGCGCCGGAGGATCGTGTTGCCACGGCGGTGGCCTCGGGGATTCTGGGGCCGATTGCCGTGAAAGTGATGGCGGCGGCGATTATGGTCTCCACTTTCGGATGCCTGAACGGGATGATTCTGGCGGGCGCCCGTGTCTACTATGCGATGGCGCTGGATGGCCTGTTCTTCAAGCCTGTCGCTCGGCTGGACCCCGTTCATCACACGCCGGTGGTCTCCCTGGCGGTGCAGTGCGTCTGGGCCTGTCTGCTGACGCTGTCCGGCCGTTACAGCGACCTGCTCGATTACGTCATCTTCGCCGTCCTGTTGTTCTACATGCTGACCATCGCCGGTCTGTTCCGGCTGCGGCTGACCCGGCCCGACCTGCCGCGCCCTTACCGGGCGTTCGGTTATCCGGTGCTGCCGGCGCTGTACATCGTGGCCGCCGGCGTAATCGAAGTCCTTCTATTGCTCTACAAGCCAAACTACACCTGGCCGGGGCTGCTTCTGGTGATACTCGGGGTCCCCATCTACTACCTGTCCCGCCTAATTCGGTGACGTACACCGCGTTTCCGAATTCCCGATTCACAGGCTCCTCATAATGTCAATAACTTACAGACGAAGCACTTTCGGAAATGAGGAAATGAGGTGTACGTCACCGAATTAGGAACGCCCGTGACGTTTTCCACGTACCTCCGTCTATGTCAATGATTGGAAGGGAATACGCAGGCCGTGGCGGCCCCGGCGATCGAGTTCCAGCGAATGGATGAGTCGGCGCTGATCCGGGCGGCTCAACGGGGCGAAGAGCGCGCCTTCGAAGAGCTGGTCCGGCAGTACGATCAGAACGTCCTTCGCATGGCGTTTCATCTGCTTGGCTCCGCCGAAGACGCCAACGACATTTACCAGGAGACGTTTCTCCGTGTTTACCGGAATCTGCACAAGTTCCGATACGACTGCAGTTTCCATACGTGGCTGTATCGCATTGTGACCAACCTCTGCCTGGACGTGCTGCGCAAACGCAAGGTCCGGAAGGAGGAATCGCCGAGCATCGCCACCAGCGAGGGCGAGCTGGATCGCATGGATTCGGTGCCCGACGCACGGGCGCACGGCGATCCCCAGCGCGAGCTGTTCAGCCGCCAGTTGGAGGGACGCATTCGCGACGTTCTGGCGAGCCTGACGCCGCGCGAGCGGATTGTGTTCGAGATGAGGCATTACGAGGGCATGCGCCTGCGGGAAATCGGCGAGGCGCTGGGCACTACCGAGGAGGCCGCCAAGAACTGCCTGTTCCGCGCGACCCAGAAGATGCGGGCCGCTTTGGGAGATTTCATATGAAGTGCGACGAGGCAGCACGACTGATTCCGCTTTATCTGTACGGTGAGCTGGATTTCAACGAGGAAGAACGATTCGAGTCGCATCTGGACGGCTGCGAGCCATGCCGGGCGGAAACGGACCGCCAGCGGAAGCTGCACGCTCTGTTCGATTCGGCGGCCGGCGGCGGGAGCGAAGACGGCATGCTGACCGGAGCGCGGCTGGAGCTGCGCGCGCGGCTGAAACACGAGTCGGCGGCGCATCGCGGCTGGTGGGCCCATTTCAGCGAGCTGTTCGGCGTGCGTTTCGCTCCCGCGCCGGCCATGGCGCAGGTGGCGGGCGCTGTTGCTCTGGTGGCGATCGGCTTCTTCGGTGCGCGTGTGGCGCCGTTGCGGTGGTTTGGAGGCAGTTCAGGCAACGCGGCGTCGATTCTGGATCCGGCGACCTCGCGCGTGCGCTATGTCGAACCGATGGACGCCAATCAGGTGCGGATCGTCATCGACGAGACGCAGCGGCGTACCGTGAGCGGGAGTGTGCAGGACGACCCGATCAGGAAGTTGCTGATCGTGGCCACGAGGGACCCGGACGATCCCGGTGTGCGCGTGGAGTCGGTGGAGTTGTTGAAGTCGCAGTGTGGCTCGGCGGATATCCGCAACACGCTGCTGTATGCACTGCAGCACGATCCCAACGCCGGAGTGCGGCTCAAAGCTCTCGACGGATTGAAGCAGTTCGCGGCCGATCCGGAAACGAAGCAGGTGCTGACCCATGTACTGCTGACCGACGGCAATCCGGGCGTTCGCACGCAGGTGGTCGATTTGCTGGTGCAGCATCGGGAGGACGAGATGGTGGGTGTGCTGCAGGAACTGCTGAGCCGCGAAAACAACGGCTACATCCGGCAGCGCTGCGAGCGCGCGCTCCACGACATGAACGCTTCTCCCGAGACGTACTAGCCGGAGCGAATTCGCGGGCCGGCACAGGCGGAGCCGCCCACAATGGACCAGGGCAACGTCGGCGGTCCGCTCCATTGTGCCGGCATTTGCGTGGAAGACGAGGAAAGGATGCAAGGTTGGTGGAAATCCGCGGCGACGGCTGCCGCGGCGTTGCTGGTAGTGTGCGCGCCGGCCGCTGAAGTACGGCGCGAGGGAACCGTCCCGGCGCGAGGCGTGCGCACGGTCCGCATCACCGCCGCGGGGGCCGTGACGATTCGCGGCGCGGAAACCGCAAACGTCGCCTGGACGGCGATCTCGCGGGCCGGTGACGGGCGCGTCGAAAGCCGCCGTACCGCGCAGGCGCTGTCGCTGGCTTTCCCCGATGCCGAGGTGACCGTCACCGTTCCGCGCGATGTGCGGCTGTGCTGGGTGCGCACGACGGCCGGTTCGGTGCAGGCATGGGATCTGGGCGGCGCCGTGGAGGTGACCAGCGATGGAGGCCAGTTGGGGCTGGATCGTATCTCGGGCCCGGTGACGGCACGCACCGTGGGCGGCGCGATCCACATCGGCAACGTGGCCAGCGACGCGCGCTGTTTCACCGGGGCAGGCGGCATTCGCGCGGAGCGCATCGGCGGCCGGGCAACTCTGGAAACCGCCGGCGGCGAGATCTCCGTGCAGGAGGCGCGCGGGGCGCTGGCGGCATCGAGCGCCGGCGGCAACATCGAAATCGCCCGCGCGGATTCCTCGATCTCGGCGCGGACCAGCGGCGGACTGATCAGAATCGGCCAGGCGGCGGGACCGGTAATCGCGGATACGGGGGGTGGCGCGATCCAGATCGCCGCATCGGGCGGCGCCGTGTGCCAGGCGAGCCGGGGCGGCATTCAGTTGAAGAATGTGGCGGGCATGGTGCGAGCCATCAGCGGTTCGGGCGACATCCTGGCGGAGCTGCTGGCCGGCGCCCGTTTGCAGAACTCGCAACTGAGCACAAACTCGGGAGACATCACGGTGCTCATCCCCGCTTCTCTGGCGCTGACGGTAATGGCCCGCAGCGTGGTGAATGGCGGCGTGGGACGGATCGTCTCCGATTTTCCGGAGATTCGGACGTCCGCTCCGGGCGGGCGCGCGGAGACGGCGGAAGGTTCGTTGAATGGAGGGGGGCCGGTGCTGCAGGTGGTGGCTTCGGGGGGAGCGGTGTACCTGCGTCGCCGGCAGCAGTAGCAATTCGCGGAAGGAGGCGGAAGGAGCAAGAATATGTCAATGTTCAAGGGGATGCTGAGCGGACAAAGTGGCGCGGTCCTGGCGGCGGTGCTGGCGGCAGTGCTGATCGAGTTGCCGCTGGCGGCGCAATCGCCTGCGCCACACGGGGCGTACGGCCCGCTGGTTCTGGCGCTCTCGGGAGGTCCCGGTGCAAGTTTTCTGGGGGTCAACATCTGCGAGGTGGATGCCGAGCGCGCCAAAGCGCTGAAGCTTCCCGAGGAGCGCGGCGTGGAGATTACCCGGGTGGAATCGGACAGTCCCGCCGAAAAAGCCGGCCTGAAGGTGGGCGACGTTGTGCTCGAATACAACGGCGAGCGCGTGGAGGGGATGGAGCAGTTCGGCAGGATGGTGCGCGAAACTCCGGCGGGCCGCAAAGTGACCCTGCAGATCAGCCGCGGTGGCGCGCTGCAGACTCTGACGGCGGTGATCGCCAGCCACAGGTATCTCCCCGGCGGGCTGAACGCGGTGGTCCCACAGTTCGAGATGCCGGAGATCGTGATACCGGACATTCCGGAGGGCTTTTCCGGGTGGCGAAGCGGGATGCTCGGCGTGGAGACCGAGTCGCTCAATCCGCAACTGGCCGAATTCTTTGGCGTGAAGCAGGGAGTGCTTGTACGCAACGTGATGAGCGGATCGGCGGCCGAAAAGGCGGGAATCAAAGCGGGCGATGTGATCACCAAAGCGGACGATCAGGAAGTCACCACGCCCGGACAGGTTTCGGCGGCCGTTCGGGCAGCCAGGAAGAAGCACAGCATCGCTTTGCGCCTGATGCGGAACCACCGCGAGATGAATGTGACGGCGACCCTCGAAGAGGATCGTTCGGGCTGGCCGGGCTTTCCCGATGCCGAGTTCGTCAACCAGGAATCTCGGAAGTAATGCTTTCGGCCGCCTGCTCGAGCTGTTGGACGCGGACCAGCAGCTCGACTTCCGGCCGCGCCAGGTGGAGGGTGGCGGCGACGGTTTCGGCGGGGGTGCCGCGCCGCAGCATACGCAGCGCCTGCGCACGGCTGTTGAGATTCAGACCGGTGCGCGTTGTAAGCCCGGGCTGGCTCGGCCGGGCTTCCACGACGCGAAGCCGATCCTCCATCTCCCGCAGGCGGTCCGCAAGAGGGCCCACGGCGTTGGCGGATGTGCGTTCCAGGACGGCAATTCGACGGCGCATCTCGATGTTCTCCCTTCGCAGGGCCAGGAAGAGAATCGCCGCGGCGACGGCGCCCGCGGTCAGCAGCAGAGAGGGCACGATGGAAATCAGCGCTCCGATTGGCATGGAATTCACCTCACCGTGCGCAGCCGTTCCTGGCGGCTGACCACCTCGTGCACGCGCACGCCGAAGTTGCCCTCCACAACGACAACCTCTCCGCGAGCGATGACACAGTTGTTCACGATAACGTCCACGGGTTCCGAAATGGAGCGGTTCAGTTCGATGATGGAACCGGTGGTGAGCTTGATCACGTCCTTGAGCAGCAACTGAGCGCGCCCGAACGAGACGCTCACGGGCAGCTCCACATCCAGCAGCAGCTCCATCTTCCTGGATCGGCGAATGGCCTCGTCCGAATCGGGCGCGCTCCGGGCCGGGGGAGGCGGCGGGCTCGCCGGCCGCTCGGCGCCCCTGATGGCGGTTTCCAGGGCTTCGGTCAGCGGCTGGTCGGCGGCGAACAGGAGGACCAGCGGGCCCACGCCGCCCCAGCTCACCCGCAACTCCCAGAGCGGCTGCGCCGTCGGCGCAGCGGTTGCGGACTGCTCGTCCGGAGTGCTGGTCACCTGCTGCGCCAGACGGGTGGAGAGGGTCCGCGCCGCTCCACCAAACGTCTGACTGATGATCTCGCTGAAGGTGCTGCGAATGCTCTCGCGATCGCCATCGTCGATTCCGGCCGCCTTGAGGATGGCGTTCCCGATCGTGCTCCATGAATTCTCGGCGGCTCCCACATGGACGCGTGCATTCGGAGCCAGGCTGAGCGATTGACGCCACCAGGAACAGTCCTCGGGCGGCGTGGAGCCGGCCGGCATATCGGCGACGCTGACTGCCGGCCGCTCGCCGGTCATCCCCTCGATGGCCTGGAGCAGGGCCGCGGATACCACTTCGGCGAGCGTGCGCTCAGCCCCGCCTGCCGGCATCGTAGCTTCCCTTCTGCGTGGGCCAGCGTTTCTCGATCCACGAACGGAGCCGCAGAATGGCCTGCGACTTCAGCTGCGAGACTCTCGATTCATGCAGATGGATGATGCGGGAGATCTCGCGGAGCGTGAGTTCCTCGTGATAGTACAGGCTGAGTACGAGACGTTCGGTCTCCGGCATGCGGTCGATCGCCTCCGCCAGCAGTCTCTGCAGTTCCGCGCGCTCCACGACGTGGGACGGCCAGTTTTCTTCCTCGTCGGAGATGTAGCGCAGCAGGTTGTGCCCCTCCTCCTCGCCGGCGACGCTGTCCAGACTGCCGAGGTTAATGCCGCGGATATCCACCAGCCAGTCGTGATACTCGTCGATGGTCAGGTTCAGCTCGGCGGCGATTTCGTCCTCCCCGGGCATTCGCTGCAGCCGCTGCTCGACGCGCGCGATGGCGGCTTCGATCTGTTTGGTGCGTTTGCGCTGCTGGCGCGGAGCCCAGTCGAGGCCGCGCAGACTGTCCAGAATGGCGCCGCGAATCTTGTATTCGGCGTACGTCTTGAGCTTGACGTTGTGGCTGGGATCGAAACGGTCGATCGCGGAGATCAGGCCGACGATGCCGGTGGAAACGAGATCCTCGAAATTGACGTTCTCGGGCAGGCGCTCGTGGATTCGCCGGGCGATCAGCCTCACCTGCGGAAGGTGTTCGAGGATCAGCCTCTCCCGTTCCTCCTCGGGGTTGCCCGAAGCCGCCGCATAGCAGCGCGTCGCCCGACTCGATCCTGAATCCACGCCACTTCCCGTACGCCCGCCCGCGCCACCCGCTGAACGCCCGCTCATGCCGCCCTCGTTCCCGCCGGCGCGCTGGAGAGGACCAGATCGGCGATCCGCGAACGCGACGCCGGCTCGAGGTCGTCGGGAACATGCGGCCCGTCGGCGAGGAAGGATGCGGGGACTCCGGTGCGGACAATTTCGTTCAACAGCGGCCCGTATGTCTCGGTTTCATCGAGGCGCGTGAAAATCAGGCCAGCCGGCCGGAAGACCGAAAAGCTCTTTGAAACGCGGCGCAGATCGGCCGCGCGCAACGACGCCGGAAGAACCAGTTGCACTTCCACCTCCTGGGCCTGCAGCCGCCGCGCGACGGGGACCGCAAACGTCATTTCCGCGGGGCTGAAACCGGGCACGTCCACCAGCACCAGCTGCTGCGCGTGATCGTCGATCACGGCGGGGAGCGAAGAATCGTGGGTGAGCGCCTCGAACCCAATGCCCAGGATCGACGCGTACGCGCGCAGCTGTTCGCTGCCGCCGACGCGAAACTCGTCCAGCGCCACCACGTAAGCGCCGCGATGCATGGCGATCGCCTGCCGCGCGGCGAGTTTGGCGATGCAGGCGGTCTTGCCCGCTCCCGGCGGGCCAACCAGAGCGATCGCGCGGGATCTCCCCGCCTTTTCCTCGCCGGGCGTGCTTCGCACCGCGGCAAGCCGCGTGATGTAGCGGTGGACCAGCGCGGAGAACCGGACGCCGTTTCCAGGGATGAAATCGCCGTCCTCGGTCTGTCCTGCCGCCCACGTTCCCGCCTCGCCCACAATTCGCTGAGCCAGCTCCGGTTCCACCTCGGCGGCCAGCAGCGCGGCCAGCATTTCCCGCACCGGCGCGGGCGCTCCGGAAGTCGCGGACGCGGTGCTCGCCAGAGCGATCGACGACTGGATGCGTTCCATGCAGCGCCGCAGTTCGGCCAGTTCGCCGGCCAGCGCGCGAACGTCCGGATGGGCGCCGTATTCCTCCGCACGTTCCACTTGCTCCCGAGGCGCCGCGGTGACGGCGGCAGTCTCGTCTTCCGGGAGCAGCGCGCAGACGACCTCGTATTCGCCGAATTGTTTCGCTTCGACGGTGGTCCGCCGGGACTGTACCAGCACGGCCTCCGGGCCGAATTCCCGGCGCGCATCGCCGAGCGCCTCTTCCACCGAATCCGCGTAAAACGACTTGAGCTTCATCGCCGTCCATCCATGCTCATCTCACCGTTCCTACGGCGATCACCCTTACCCCCGGCGGGATCTCCCCGTGCGAGAGGACCGTCAGATTCGGCAGAGACGGCTCGGTGATCTGGCGAAGGAAGTATCGCGATCCCGAACTGGTCAGCAGCACCGCGGGGTTTTCGGGCGGTCCCAACTGCGCGCTCACGCGATCCAGAATCTCCCGGATGCGCTGCGGTGCCAGGTTCAGGTGACTGGCGGATTCGCCATGCTCCACGGACGCCTCGACCGCCTGTTCCAGAACGGAATCGGCGATCCATGCGGCGACATCGCCCTGCGCGTTGAGCAACGGCTTCACCAGCGGCCGGCGTATCGCCTGACGCACGTACTCGGTCAGCAGAACCGTGTTCCGCGTGATGCCCGCCGCTTCCCCGAGCGCTTCCACAATGGTCACCGAATCCCGAATCGAAACGCGTTCTCGCAACAGATTCTGCAGAACCTTATGCACCGCAACCAAGGGCAGCAATTTCGGAACCAAATCTTCAATGGCGCGCGGGTTCTCCTCGGCAACGCGATCGAGGAATCTCCTGGCATCCTGCCGCGAGAACAACTCGTGCGCAAAGCGGCGGATCACCTCTCCCAGATGCGTACCGACGACGCTGGTGGAATCAACCACGGTGTATCCCGCGCGCCTCGCCGTTTCCGCGTTTTCCGGCGCCACCCAGAAAGCGGCAATGCCGAAGGCCGGTTCGCGAACGGGCATTCCGTTCAGCGGCGGAGCGCCTTCGCCCGGACTGATAGCCAGGTCTACCCCCTGAGGAAGTTCGAATCGCGCCACCTCCACGCCCTTGATGGAGATCGCGTACTCCCGCGCTCGCAATGCGAGGTTGTCGGCAACCCGGACCGGCGGGAGAACATAGCCAAGTTCGGAGGCCAGTTGCCGCCGGATGCTGCCGATACGCCGCAGCAGCGGCGAATTCTGCCCGCCCTCAACGAAACCCACCAGCCCCAGACCGACCTCCACCGCCAGCGGCTCCACCTTCAGCAGGTTCTCGACACTTTCCTTCGCCGCGGGCGCGGCTGGCGGAGATGTCTTCTCCGTCTCCGCGAGTTTTCGCCGCAGTCGCCATCCGACGAATCCCGTTCCCGCGCCCAGCACCAGAAACGGAATCTTCGGGAGGCCTGGAAACGCCGCCATGGCCATCAACACGCCAGCCGCGAGCAGGACGGGTTGCGGTTGGGAGAAGATCTGCGCGCGCACATCGGCGCCCAGCCGGGAGTCCGACGAGGTTCGGGTGACGATCAGGCCTCCCGAGATGGAGATCATTAACGCCGGAATCACCGTGACCAGACCGTCGCCGATGGTGAGGACGGTATAGGTCTGCAGCGCCTGGCGAAACTCCATGTCGTGCTGCAGAACGCCGATCAGGAAACCGGCGATGATGTTGATGCCGGTGATGATGATGCTGGCGATGGCGTCCCGCTGCGTAAACCGCGACGCGCCGTCCATGGCCCCGTAGAACTCGGCCTCGGCGGCGAGTTGTTTGCGGCGCGCCCTTGCCTCCGCTTCGTCGATGAGTCCGGAGTTGAGGTCGGAATCGATGGACATCTGTTTGCCCGGCATGGCGTCCAGCGTGAAGCGGGCGGTCACCTCCGAAATGCGCACCGCGCCGTGATTAATGACCACGTACTGGATGGCGATCAGGACCAGGAAAATGACCACGCCGATGATGTAGTTGCCGCCGACCACGAACGCCCCAAAGGCCTGAATCACCTCTCCCGCCGCCGACGTGCCGGAGTTTCCGTCCAGCAGAATCAGACGGGCCGAGGAGATGTTCAGCGCCAGACGGAACAAGGTCATCAGCAGAAGGGTGGTGGGGAAGATGCTGAAATCGGCCGGTTTAGTGATGTACATGGCGACCAGCAGCACGATCACCGACATGGTGATGTTCGTGCTGATGAGCACATCGAGCACAAACGACGGCAAGGGCGTGATCATGGCCATGACAATGGCCAGCACGGCGATCGGAATCGCCATTTCCGCCCAGTTGATATCCCGGGCCCCGCCGGCGGCGTGGATGCCCGCGGCGTTCCGCCGGACCCCGCGCTGAGCCGGCTTCGCCGCGGTCTTCGCAGCGGAAGGCGACGGCGTGCCGATCGCCGGAATCTGCGCCGGACCCGCGGCCATGTCAGGACCGTCCTTTCGGTTGCATCAGGCGATAAATGTACGCCAGGATTTCCGCCACCGCCCGGTACAGGTGCACCGGAATCTCCTGGCCGACCTCCACCGATTTGTAGAGCGCCTGGGCCAGCGGCTTATTCTCCACGATGGGAACCTGATGCTCGAGGGCGATCTCGCGGATGCGGCGAGCCAGGTAGTTGCGGCCCTTGGCCACGACCCGCGGCGCGGCCATGCCGGTCATCTCGTAGCGAATGGCCACGGCGTAGTGCGTCGGGTTGACGACAACCGCCGTCGCCGTGGGAACTTCCTTCATCATCCGGCGCCTCGCCAGATCCCGCTGAATGCGCCGAATGCGGCCTTTGATCTGTGGATTGCCTTCCGTCTCCTTCACCTCGTCGCGCACCTGCTGTTTGGTCATGCGCAGGCTCTTCATGTAGCGCCGCTTCTCGCGGACGAACTGGAGGAGTCCGATGATCACCGCGATGGACGCGCATTTCCACAACAGAATGGCCAGGGCGCCTCGTACCGCGGCCCATGAATTCTCGACACCCATGAGCGGAAGCCGGGAGAAGACCTCGGCGTTGCCGCGCGCGACGTTCATCACCACCATGGAGAACAGAGTGATGAGGAGCAGAGCCTGCGCGAAGGCGGCGAAGTTCTGGCCGGGCATGCTGCGCAGCTTCTGCAGGGGATTGAGGCGAGTGAAGTCGGGCGCGAGTTTCTCGCCGGCGAACCCAAAACGAGTGGCCGCCATCTGCACGCTCAGGACAGCGAGCATGAGGGCGGAGCCGGCGGCCAGCAGCGGCATCCCCAACAGCGACGCAAGGCCGCCCGCCAGACGGCAGATCTCCGTCGGCCCAACCGACTGATGAAAAGCCAGCGCCAGAACGCCGCGAAGCGCCAGCCGCAGACGGTCCACCAGCAGCGCGCCGAACGTGGTGATGAGGTAAACAAAGAACAGCAACTGCAGCGCGTTCAGCAGTTCGCGGCTGACCGGAAACTGTCCTTCTTCGCGCGCCTTTCTCTGGCGCCGCTGGGTCGGTTTTTCGGTGCGGTCGTCGGCCATTCAGCGCGCCAGCAGCCGCGTCACCGAAGAGAGCACCGGTTCGGCGGAGGATTCGAGCAGTTGCGGGACCGTGACCAGCATCAGCGCCACCAGCGCGAGGCCCGCCAGCAGCTTCGCCGGAAAGGCAATGTGGAGCAGTTGCAGTTGTGCGCTGAGACGGCCGGCGATCGCGCAGCCGATATCCACGAGGAGCAGGAATCCGGCCACCGGCATGGCCAGGCGCAGGCCCATGGCGAACATGATCGATCCCATGCGCGGGATCACCTCGCCGGCGGCGGCGCGGAGCTGCCAGGCGCCCGGCGGCGCGGAACGCAGGCTGGCGCCCACAATCGCAATGACGCGGCGGTCGAGACCGAGAGCGAAGAAGAGGACCGCGGAGAAGAGCTGCATGAAAACGTACAGAACGCCGGAGTCCGCCTGGGTCGTGGGATCGATGGTCGACGCGTAGGAGAAGCCCGCCTGCAGGCCCGCAATCTGCGCCGCCATCTGCATTCCCTCCAGCAGCAGGGCCAGGGCCACTCCGATCGTCAGGCCGAAGGCCACTTCGTGAAACATCGCCAGGACCAGAAACCCCGCCGTGACGTTAGCGGCGCGCACGACGGGCCAGAGCGGGAACAGGACGCCGGTCAGCAGCAGCGACAAAGCCAGTCGCGGAACGTCGGGTCCGCTGCGCAGGCCGGGTAGCGGGAGGAACGTGAATATGCCGGCCACTCGCGCGAACGCCAGCAGCGCGCCGGCCAGGGCCGGCAGACTGGGAGTGAGCTCACTGGGCATAGCGCGCGAAGTTGCCGAACAGTTCGACGGTGTAGGAAATCAGCCTCATGAGCATCCACGGCATGACCACGATCAGAGCGGTCAGAAACGCCGCGAGCCGCGGAATCGCTCCAAAACTGGTGTCCTGAATCGAGGTGACGATCTGCAGCAGGCTCACCGCGATGCCGGTCAGAAAGCCCACGGCAAGCAGAGGGAGACTCAGCCAGAAGGCGGTGATGAGACCATGGCGAAACATTTCGACTGCCGTCTGTACGGTCATTGATGGAAACTCCTCATAAGCGAGCCGATGACCAGGTTCCAGCCATCGACGAGAACAAAAAGCAGGATCTTGAAAGGCGCCGAGATCATCACCGGCGGCAGTTGCACCATGCCGACCGAGAGCGTGACCGAGGCGACGATGAGGTCGATGATCAGGAATGGCAGGTACAGAATCGCGCCGATCTGAAAGCCCACCTTGAGTTCGGAAAGGATGTACGCCGGCACGAGCACGGCCAGCCCCAGGTCGGACGGACGCGCCGGCGCGGGAGCGTGGGTCAGCTCCAGCATGAGACGAATGTCTTTTTCCCTGGCGAACCGGACCAGGAAGGCCTTAACCGGTTTGCCGCCGGCATCGAAGGCCTGCTCGGAGGTGATCGTTCCCTGCTCGTACGGCTGCCAGGCGGTTGTGTAGACCTCGTTGACGATCGGCTGCATGATCAGGAAACTGAGAAACAGCGCCAGCCCAACCAGCACCTGATTCGATGGCGTGGACTGCGTTCCGAGCGCCTGACGCAGAAAGTGCAGAACCACGGTGATGCGCAGGAACGGCGTGACCGACATGACCACTGCGGGGAGCAGCGCCAGCGCGGTAAGGAGAATGATGATCTCGAGCGGAGAGCCGGCCCCGTTCTTGCCGCCATGCGGAATATCGCCGCCGGGAGATCCGGCAGCGGCGAGTGCCGGCCTCGCCGCACAAAGCAGCCCCGCAACCAACCGCGCAAATCCGATCGATCGACTCACTTAGTCCTCGCTGCAGAAGTCCGTAATGCGCACCCCGACGGCGTCCTCGATGATCACAATCTCGCCAAAGCCCACCAGCGAGCCGCCGACGAGAATGTCGATGTTCTCGCCGGCCGACCTCGTCATGCGGATCACGCTTCCGGCATTCAGATCGAGCACTTCGGCGACGGTCATGGTTTTCCGATCCAGTTCCACCTCGACGTCCACCGGGACATCCGCCATGTGCGCGATCTGCTCGGGCGCGGGCATTTCATTACTGCTTCAGGTTGATGGTGTCCTGGCTCATCTGATCGACCGTGGTGATGACCTTCGCGCTGGCTTCATAGGCGCGCTGGTACACGATCAGATTGGTGAACTCCGTGGCCATGTCCACGGTGGACGATTCCACCGAGCCGCCCACCACCTGCCCTCGCCCACCCGTGCCTGGGACGCCAACCGCCGGCAGCGCGCTGAGCGCGCTGAGCTGATAGCAGTTGTCGCCAACCGCGATCAGCGAGTCCGGATTGCGCACGGTGGCCATGGCCAGTTGTCCGACCACCGCCTGCTGGCCATCGGAATACTGGGCGACGATGGTGCCCCCATTGGCGATGCCCACGCTGGTCAATTGCGCGGCGGCGGAACCGTCCTGCGACAGCGTGGAGACGGCCGATGCCTGCGCAAACTGAGTAATCTCCCCGGTGCTGCCGTTAAACAGGTTCCAGGTCAGGTTCATGTCCGCCGCGCCATCCGCCAGCCCGGTAATCGGTACGGTGGGCATCGCGCTGCCGGCCGCGGGAGAGGTGAGCTGACCCGAGCTGTCGAACTGCAGCGTGCCGGTCACCGGCGTGAACGGAGCGGTAAGGTCGGTATCGGGGACGGAGATGGAGTAGTTCCATTGCCCCGGCGTCGCGGTCGCCGTGAACGTGGCCGTGAGAGTGTGTGGCGTTCCCAGTGAATCGTAGACCTGAAGCGAGGTCGAGAACGTGGTCGGCGGCGGCCCCGCTGTCGAATCTGCGTCCAGGTTCATGTCGAGCGAGAATTGCGTGCTCGCGCTGGGCGGCGCCAGCGTCCCCGTGGGCACGGTGATGTTCCCGACCGGCCCGTTCGTATTCAGAGTGCCATCCGGTCCCGCCATCCAGCCCTGCAGGTATTCGCCGGTAGCGGTCATCAGGTCGCCGTTCTGATCGGTTAGAAAGCTGCCTCCCCGCGTGTACTCGACCGCGCCGTTGGGGGCGTTCACGATGAAAAACCCATCGCCGGAGATGGCCGCATCGAGCGGACCGTTGGTGGTCTGGATCGCGCCCTGAGTAAACTGGGTCAGGGTCACCGGCGCGCCGACCCCGAAGCCGACCTGGGTTTCTCCCAGGCCAGCCCCGAGCGACTGCGCCACCAGATCGTGAAACGAAACCGTGCTGGCCTTGAATCCGTCGGTGTTCATGTTGGCCAAGTTATTGCCAACGACATCGATGGCCGTCGATGTCGCGCTGAGCGCCGAGAGCGCCGTTGAGAACGATGTGAACATTTCTTCCTCCCGCGTTACGACCTTCTAGGATCCCGTCGCGCCCGATGTCTGGTTGTTCGATTCGCCCGACGTGCCGGAGCTCCCCGAGGTGCCGGAGCTGCCCGACGAGGAGCCGGACCCGCTGCCCGATCCGCCCGCCGCCGTGGTCTGGCCGGCAAGTTCATCCAGATCCTGGCGCATATACAGCAGTTGTTCGAAGCTGTTGATCTCGGTGAGCTGCGAAAGAAACTGCGTGCCATCGGTAGGATCCAGCGGGTCCTGGTTCTGCAGTTGCGCCACCAGAAGACTGATGAATTCCTGCTTCGTCGCCTCGGGATTGCTGGACGCGGTGGACGAGGACGTGGAAGTGGCTCCCGGACTCGAGCTGGCGCCCGCCGCGGGCGCGGTCGCACCGTAGGTTATCGGACTGGTTGCCATGATGCTGCTCCTGTGAACGCATTGCTGAAATTCTCGCCGGACTCTTCATCCGCGCTCTCGCCCGGGAATTGCCTCCGTCCGCCGTGCGGATTCCCGCCGGCGCCGTGTTGCGAACCGCCCGACCCCGCCCACCCCTCGGACTGTTCGCGCGAATGCCCGGGGTTCTCCTGACCTGCCGCGGCGCCATGCATTTCGGCAGGGCTCCAGGCTTCGGCTTCCATGCCCTGCTGACTCAGTTTCTGAGTCAGCTCCGGCAGGTTGCTCCTGAGGTCCCGCGTCAGGTCGCTGTCTTCGGTGCGCACGACAATGTGAACGGTACCGGCGCGATCCGTGAGTTGCACATCCACGCGCGGTCCGCCCGGGTTAGGCAGCTGCAGTAAGATATCGCGCGCTGGCGAAACGACGGCGCCGGTTGCGGCCACATCGGCGGCCGCCCTGACCGGAGTTGCATCCCCGGCAGACTGGAGTTTCGGGGCCGGCGGCGGAGCGGGTTCAGCCGCGGATGTCACCAGCGCACTTAGGATCGGCGGGGTCTCCGCTCGGCTGACGCCTCCCGCGCCCTCGCTGGACTGTTTTTGTTTATCCGGTAAGTCCTGTTGTTGTTCCCCGTTCGGGGAGGCCCCCTCGCTCTCCGGTGGCTTCGTCACGGGCCCTGGATCGCTCGGAAGGGTGGGCGGGCGATCCGAAGCGTTTCCGGATTCCTTGTTTATGGCGGGCTCCGGCGCAACAGGAGCCGGCGAAGCGGTGCTCGCCGATTCCGGCGCCGCTGGCTGCAGGATGGCTGGCGCCACGGACGAGGCGGCCACGCTGGTGACGGAATCGGCGGCCGGCTCGTAATTCCCTGCATTTTCCACGTTCGGCGCTCGAACCAGCGCCTCGAAGGCAATCTGAGATCGAGGCGCGCCGGAATCGGTTGTGTTTTCCACCGAGGCGCCACGCCCATCGACGGCGATCGGCCGGGTCGGCGACGGCCCGGTATTTCGCGGCCCGCAGGAACCATCGGTCGAAGGCGTTTCCGGAGCCTGCTTATCGGATGTCTTCGATGGGCCCGGATCGGCCGGCATTTCCGGCAGGCACGTGGCGACTGGCATAGGCGTCTCCGGCGTAACCGGCGGCGCGACACACGCCAGCTCGTTAATCTGATCCTTCGATTTCCCCCTGGCTGGCGCGGCTGTTTTGGCCGGCATCGCTCGCGGGCCGTCCGCACGGCCGGCTCCTGTCTGCGGCTGGCCAGCTGCGTCTGAAATCCCGATCGCCGTTTCGATTCCCAGACCAGCCACCAACAGTGCGAGAAAAGCGTCTCCGGGCGCGCTCGGCGATTGCGCCGGCGGGGAATCCGCCGCACCGACCGGCTTCCCCGGCGGGCCGGCCGAGTCGCCGCCAGCCACAAGGTACGCGGACGCGGTGAGTGCAACGGAAATCACGCATTCGCAGACGCAGTTTGAACGCCAATTCCGAAGTTCCGCGTTCCATTACATTCGCTCTCCGGCCCGGTTCGAAAACGAAACAGGAAGTTCCATAGCGAAACGACGCTCACGCCAATCTGTGCCAATCGGGAATGGCCACCTCCGATATCGAAGACAGCATTCGTTCCCCCCCGCGGTACGCGAATTGCGAGAGCCCCGGTGCGATGGATGCTCTGGCCACAACGGCGGCAAGCGGCATGCGCGCGCGCATGGAAAGCCTGGACATGCTGGCGAACAACCTGGCAAACTCGTCGGCGGCGGGATTCAAAGCGGACCGCGAGTTCTATTCGACCTATGTTGCCGCCGAGGCGCTCGACTCCAACGAAGCCGCAGGCGATCTGTCGGCGCAATCGCCGGTCGTGGAGCGGCGCTGGACCGATTTTTCCCAGGGCGCGCTCACGCCCACCAACAACGCTCTCGATCTGGCGCTGGAAGGAGAAGGGTTCTTTGTCGCGCAATCGCCCTCCGGAGCGGTCTACACGCGCAGCGGCGATTTCCATATCGACAGCCAGGGACTGCTGACCACGCGCAACGGCGAGGCCGTGGAAGGCAGCGACGATAATCCGATTCACCTCGACCCGGCGCAGCCGGTGGAGGTTTCGACCTCCGGACAGGTCCTGCAGAACGGCGTGCCGGCCGGTCAATTGAAACTGGTGCAGTTCGCGGCGCCGCAGGCGCTGAGCAAACGGGGGAACAACTCGTTTCAGCTTTCCGCCGCGGACCTCACGCCGGTTCCGTCCAGCGCAACGGTGCGGCAGGGAAACGTGGAAGCCGCCAACGTCCAGCCCGCCGAGACGGCCGTCCGGCTGGTCGGCGTGATGCGGCAGTTCGAGATGTTGCAGAAGGCCATGTCGCTGGGCAATCAGATGAACCAGCAGGCGATTCAAAACGTCGCCAAAGCGAGCGGATAAGGAGCGAGAGATGATCCGAGCACTCTACAGCGCCGGCAGCGGGATGGCGGCCGCGCAAATGAACCTGGACAACATCGCCAATAATCTCGCCAATTCGAACACCACCGGTTTCAAGATGCGGCGAACCCAGTTCGAGGATCTTATTTATCAGAACTACATACAGCCGGGTGCGGCGGCGGGAACTCAGACCATCGTGCCCAGCGGACTGCAGATCGGGCTGGGCACGCGTCCCGCCGGGAACGAGGTCATTTTCTCGCAGGGCAATTTCCAGGAGACTGATAACCCGCTCGATGTGGTGATTCAGGGCAAGGGCTTTTTCCAGGTGCAAATGCCCGACGGGACGCTGGCCTATACGCGGGCCGGCAACTTCCAGCTGGACCACGACGGGAATCTGGTCACCGCCGCCGGCAACCCCGTCCAGCCGCAGATCGCGATTCCCGCTCAGGCCCAGTCGATCACCATCGCCACGGACGGAACAGTGAGCTATACGCAGCCCGGCCAGACGGCCGCGCAGGTGGCGGGTCAGTTGCAGATCGCCAACTTCCCCAATCCGGGCGGTCTCAACAGCATTGGCAGCACCCTGTTCACGCCGACTGACGCGTCGGGTCAGCCGATTATCGGCGTGCCCGGCGGGCAGGAAGGCCTGGGAACGCTGCTGCAAGGCTACATCGAGCAATCGAACGTGAGCGTGGTGGACGAGTTCGTCAACATGATCGTGACGCAGCGCGCTTACGAGGCGAACTCCAAAGTCGTCAAGGCCGCCGACGAAATGTACCAGGAGGTAAATAACATCCCACAATGAGAGGCTCGTCGCTCATTCTCGTGCTGGCGCTCAGACCGGCGCTCGCCGAGTGCGTTGCCATCACCGGAGACGACATCCACGCGCGCGATCTGGCTCGTGCGGTGCCGGCGTTTTCCGCGGCGGATCCGGACCAGGTCCTGGGCCGCACGCCGGCCGCGGGTGTCCGGCGCATTTTCACGGCCCGGGATCTGATGGCTGCGGCGCGCCTCGCCGGCATCGGCACACCGGAGCCGCCGAAGGGCGGTGCGTGTTTTGAGCGGGCCGTTCATCCGCTGACCGAAGAAGATTTGCGGGTCGCGATGGCCGCGGCGTTTCCCGGAATGTTCGTTCAGATCGCCATCACCGATTTCTCGCGCTATCCGGTGCCCGAAGGGCATCTGCTGTTTCCTCTCTCCGGCCTCGGCACGCCGCCGCCGGCGCACCCGGAAACTCCGGTCGTCTGGCGCGGGAAGGTCGCGCCCGAAGGCGGACGAAGCACGGAGATCTGGGCCAGGGTGCGGATCGTTGGGATGAACTCCGCGTGCGTGGCGCTCACGGACATTCATGCCGGGAACCGGATTGGCGAGAATCAGGTCCGCATGACGCGAGTTTCCGGTTTTCCCCTGCGGTCCGGGCCCCGCGTCGAGGACATCGGGGATGTGGCCGGGCGTATCGCGAAACGTTCCATTGCCGCCGGACAGGAGATTCTGCCGCAGATGCTCGACGAGGTCCGCGAAATCCGTGCCGGCGACAGGGTGCAGGTTCTGGCCGACTGCGGCAACGCGCGGGTCAGTCTCGAGGCGGTAGCCCTCGGCGACGGCCGAAAAGGAGAAACCATCGTGGTGCGGAACCCAGTGACGCACAGCGCTTTCCGTGCGATCGTGCAGGCCAGAGGCCAGGTCGTGGTCCACGCCGGCCGGGGAGACCGATCATGAGCCGGGGACCGCAGATCGCCGCCGCGCTGTTGCTGGCGGCGATGAGCGCGTGGGCAGGCCGGAAGTCGAAGAACGACGCGCCGCTTCCTCCTCCCGCCGTGTTGCCGCCGCCCGCCATTCCCCAGCCCTCGCCCGGCTCCCTGTATACTCCCGCCGGTAGGCTGGCCGATCCGGCTCGCGACCCGCGGGCCAGTCAGCTTCACGACCTCATCACGATCATTGTGTCGGATTCCGCCTCGGCGGTGACCACCGGAGCGACAAACACTTCGCGGAAATCCAGCGTGGCCAGCGCCATTACCTCGCTGGGTGGAATTACGCGCGCGACCGGACCTTTTGCTAACCTGGCCAATACCAGCGGCGACCAGGAGTTGCAGGGCAGCGGCACCACCAGCCGCACCAATACGCTGAGCACGACGGTGAGCGCCGAGGTCACCGGGGTGACGGCGAATGGCGTCCTGATCATTGAAGGCCGCAAGGTGATTACCGTCAATGGCGAGAAGCAGGTAGTGCTGGTCCGGGGCATGATCCGTCCCGACGATGTCTCCCCGGTGAATTCGGTAATCTCCTCGCAGATTGCCGGTCTCGAGGTGAGCGTCAACGGGCGCGGCGTGGTCGGCGACTCCGTCCGCAGGCCCTTTATTCTCTACCGGCTTCTGCTTGGACTGCTGCCATTCTGAACATGATCCGCCGAAGCATAAGCGCGCTCCTGATTCTCGCCGCCGGCGCGGCTCAGGCCGGCACAAAGATCCGCGACCTGGTGAACCTCGAGGGTGTGCGCGACAACCAACTGGTGGGCTATGGGCTGGTGGTGGGCCTCAACGGGACCGGCGATAAAGTCACCACCATATTCTCGGCCCAGACACTCACGAACCTGCTGACCCGCATGGGCGTTTCCGTGCAGCCCTCGGCCATCATGGTGAAGAACACGGCCGCCGTCATCGTCACCGCGAGTCTGCCGCCCTTCGCGCAGCCTGGCTCGCGGCTGGATGTCACGGTGGGGGCGGTGGGAGATGCCTCGAATCTCCAGGGTGGTCTGCTGGTGATGACGCCGCTGAAGGGTCCCGACAATCAGGTTTACGCCGTCGCTCAGGGCTCCGTCGTTACCGGCGGATATGTGGCGAGTGCCGGCGCAACCAGCAAGACCGTGAACCATCCAACGGCCGGCCGTGTGCCCAACGGAGCCATCATCGAGCGCGGGTCGCCCTCTATCGAGCCATCCCAGCGGCTCCATCTTCAGCTTCGAACGCCCGACTACGCCACGGCCGCGCGCATCACCAAAGCGATTGACGGACAGTTTGGGGAGAACCACGCGAGCCTGGCGCATGCGAACAATTCCGCTCTGATCACGGTGGAAGTACCCGCCGCATTCTGGAGCCATCCCGTGGATTTTATTGCCGCGGTCGAGGAACTCACCGTGGATGCCGACCACCCGGCGCGCGTGGTGGTGAACGAGCGAACGGGAACGGTAGTGACCGGCCGCGACGTCATTATCGCTCCGGTGACCATCCTTCACGGACCGCTCACCGTGGAGATCGAGACCACGGAAACCGTGTCGCAGCCTTTGCCCCTGTCGAGCGGACAAACGGTGGTCGCGCCGAAGACGGATATCACCGCCAAACAGGGACCAATGAAAAACGTCAGCCTGAAGCCTGGCGCAACGGTGGAAGAGCTGGTGAGAGCTCTGGTGGCGACGGGTTCGACGCCGCGCGACATTATTTCGGTTCTTCAGGCGCTGAAAGCCGCCGGCGCGATCGACGCCGAGCTGGAGGTCATATGAACCCGGCTGCACTGCCTCCGGCGGCTGCATCCGCCGCGTCGTCGTCGGGCACGTCGTCGCCTGCATCCTCCTCCAGTGGAATCCGCCATGCAGCCGAACAATTCGAGGCGCTGTTTGTAGGGCAGCTTCTTCACTCCGTCCGCGAGTCGTCGGCCGACGATTCCGACGACGACAGCGGCACGAACTCAACGTTTCTGGAACTGGCCGAGGAGCAGATGGCCCAGGCGCTCTCGGCGCGAGGCGGGCTGGGGATGGCTACAATGGTCATGAAAGAGCTCGGAAAAACGCAGTGAAGATCGACAACAGCCGTAACGTCCCGCCACCGGAACCTGCCCCGCCGCGGAAGAGCCCCGCGCACGCCGAGTCGAACGCCGCCGCCCGGACGGATCAGGTCCAGCTTTCGCGGCTCCCTTCCGCCGCAACCGTTGACGCGTCCCGCTCCGCCCGAATCGAAGAGCTTCGCAACCAGGTGCAGCAGGGATCTTATCGAGTCCCCGCCGAAGACGTCGCCCGAAGCATGGTTGACGAGATGCTCGGGAACCCGAAGCCCTGACCCACGCTCGTCCCGGCCAACTCAACCAGTGCCGTTACCAACCTGATTCGCCGATACACGATACGCACGAGCCTCACAACGAGGCGCAGGTCGATGATCCGGGAAACGTTGGAACGGCACTAACCGGCGCAACTGATCGGCGTATATTCGCAGTCCTGCTGCCCACCGGCAGACCGGTGCGTCGCCGTCCGGTAGTGTTCCCAGGCCTCCTGCAGCGTGGTCATGAGCTTTTGCGCTTCCGCCAGCGGCCCGTCCACCTGCCGGCAATTGGCGTCAATCAGCAGCCGCTGAGTATAGTCGTACAACTCCACCAGGCTACGGCTGATCTCGCCGCCCTGCTCGTGATTGAGCGACAAGGCGAGTTCGGCGACGATGCGGATGGCCTTGTTGACGGCCCGGGACCGGCCGGCGATGTCGCGCATCGCCAGGCACCCGCGCGCCCGCACGATTTCATCGAGCGCGCCGCGATAGAGAAGTTGCACAAGCTGGAGTGGTTCGGCGGAGAGGATCTCCGCTTCCTGATAACTGGTGTTGGCGTAAGGCCGCATTCGGTCTCCCCGGAAACCTTATCGGCACGATGATTCAGGACTTGCGACGGAGTTCCTGAGCCATCCGCAACACGTAGTCGGGCGGGATCTGAAACACGACGTCTTTGGTCTTTCGGTCGATCACGCGCACGATGGCCTTGCGCGTGGTCCGATCGAACAAGAAGGTCAGTTCGTTGTTCTCGCCGAGCATCTCGCTCTTGTTCACTTCCCGGACCGCCTGAATCAGTTGCTGACGCTGGGCCAGTTCCTCCGCCGGAACAGGCTGCTGGGTGGCGACAGGGAGTGGCCGTTGCTGTTCGACCGATGAGATATCCATGACAAGCCCGGCGCGCGACCATTCGTGCGCCTTTCCTTCCACGTGGCTTATCGGCTGCCCGCGCGCGTTCTTGAACCGATCCCGGGAAAAAACTCAGGCGAGATTGAGGACCTTGCGAATGGTGCCCCGCTCGGCGTCGATCTTCTTCTGCAAAAGCATGATCGAGTAGATCAACTGCTCCGGCCGAGGCGGGCACCCAGGCACATACACATCCACGGGAATCACCTGATTCACCGGAATCAGCGCATAGTTGCTGAACACGCCCGTCGATGTCGCGCAGGCGCCCATGGAGATGACCCATTTCGGCTCGGGCATCTGCTCGTAGAGCCGGCGGATCACCGGCGCCATCTTGTTGGAAACCCGGCCGGCGATGATCATCAGGTCCGATTGCCGCGGCGAGCCGCGCATCACCTCCGCGCCGAACCGGGATATGTCGAAACGGGAGGCAATAATCGACATCATCTCGATGGCGCAGCACGCCAGCCCGAAGCTCATCGGCCAGATGGAGTTGCGGCGCGCCCAGTTGACCGCCTTGTCGAGCGTCGTGGTGAGCACGCCTTCACCCAGCCCCCGATCGCCCTCGACATCCACACGGGCAAACAACTCCGGCGGAAGACTCAGATCGAACCGGGGCGCAGCGGCATCGGCCATGACGCCATTATCGCATGCGTCCCTTTCGGAGCACCGCGGGAAGGAGGAGCACCGCGGGAAGGAGGAGCACCGCGGGAAGGAGCATCGGGGGCGCCGCGCAAAGGTCATCGGGACACAGACGATAGAATCAGATTTGATCTCCTCCCCGCACGGCGCTGCGCCGGAATCCCCAAACTACCTCGAAAAGCTCGGTCAGGCGGCCGACCTGTGGGGCATCGAACAGGACTACTGGGACATTTTCGGCCAGCGCCATTTCGCAACCTCCGAGGTGCTGCGCGCCATCCTCGGTTCACTGGGCGTCGACGCATCCACCACCGAGTCGCTCGATGCCGCGATCCGCGATCGCCAGGCAGAGCTTACCGGCAGACTGATGCCGTCAACCCTGGTGGTTCTTCCCGGCGAACAGGTGCCGGTCTCCATAGCCCCGGAAGCGGCGGGCGCGGCCGTCGGCGTGTTTATTCGGTTCGAGGACGGGGCCACGCGAAGGTTCCAGACAGACCTGCGCGATTCACGTCTCCCGCTCCCCGAAGATCTCCCGCTGGGTTATCACCAGATCACCCTGCGCATCGCGTTACAGGAAGTCACGTCGCGGTTGATTGTCTGCCCAGCCAAAGCCTATACCCCGCCCGCGGGTTCCCCATCGCGCGCCGCGGGAATCGGCGTCAGTCTCTATGGCCTGCGCTCCGCCCGCAACTGGGGCTGCGGCGATTTCAGCGATCTGATGGCGTTCAACGCCTGGGCGAAGGACGCTCTTGGAGCGAGCTTCGTCGCTCTGAACCCCCTGCATGCCATCGCCAACCGCGCGCCGTTCAACACCAGCCCGTACCTGCCCACCTGCAGCTACTATCGAAACTTCATCTACATCGACGTCGACGCGGTGCCCGAATTCACCCGTTCCTCGCTGGCCCGCCGGTTGCTGGCTTCCGACGCCGTACGGAAAGAACTGGCCAGCCTGCGTGACGCAGCCGAAGTCCAATATGAACGGGTGAGCCGCCTGAAACGCGTCTTCCTCAGGCTGGCGTTTCGGGAGTTCCTCGGAGAGCGCCGCGCCGGGTCGCAGCGAGCGCGCGAATTTCAGGTATGGGCTGAGCGCGAGGGCGATCTGCTTCACCGGTTCGCCGTGCACGCCGCGCTGGACGAAGCCATGCACCGGCGCTGCCGCGACGTGTGGAACTGGCCTGGCTGGCCGGAGCCGTTCCGCTCGCCCGATTCGGAGGCCACGCAGGAGTTCGCCCGGCAGCACTGGCGCAGCGTCCTGTTCCACGAATATGTGCAATGGATCGCCGACGCGCAGCTCGCCCGCGCGCAGGAGCACGCCCAGTCGCTGGGCATGAGCATCGGTCTCTACCACGATCTCGCCCTGGCCACCGATCGCTTCGGGGCCGACCTGTGGATGCTGCCGCAGTTCTTCGTCGCCGGCTGCCGGGTCGGCGCGCCGCCCGACGGCTTCTCTCCCAAAGGACAGGACTGGGGCTTCCCGCCGCCAGACGCGGACGTCCATTATCGCGACGGCTACCGGCTTTTCGCCGAGTCCATTCGCAAGGCCTGCCGGCACGGCGGCGCACTGCGCATCGATCACGTCATGCGCTTCTTCCGCCTCTACTGGATTCCCGACGGCATGGAGGCCGTCGCCGGCACCTACGTTCGCGATCGCCACGAGGATCTGCTCCGCGTCCTCGCCCTCGAAAGCGTGCGCAATCGCGTCGTGATCGTCGGCGAGGATCTGGGCACCGTGCCCGATTATGTGCGCGAGACACTCGCGCGCTACCGTGTCCTCAGCTGTCGCCTCTTCTACTTCGAAAAGGAGCGAAGCGGGCAGTTCAAACCGCCCGCCGATTATCCCGAGCTGGCCCTGGTCTCCGCCGCCACGCACGACCTGCCCACGCTGGCCGGCTTCTGGCAGGATCGCGACATCGCGGCGCGCCGGCAGGCGGGTATTCTGCCCGACGACGAATCCATGCGCCGGGCGATCGAGCAGCGCATGTCCGAGAAGCAGAAGATTCTCGATCTGCTCCACCGGCTCCAGCTCATCCCGGCGCAGTCGCCGCGCAACGCGTCTGAAATCCCCAAGCTGACCGGAGAGCTGCAGAATGCCATTGTGGGTCTGCTGATGAGCACGCCCTCCATGCTGCTGCTCCTGAACCAGGAAGATCTATTCAAGGAAACGGATCAGCAGAACCTGCCGGGCACCACCGCGGAGTATCCCAACTGGCGTCGAAAAATGAAGTACGCGCTGGAAGAGCTGCGCGCCTCGCCGGCGAGCGAGTACGCCGCGATGTTTCACTTATGGGCGGAAAGGACGGGCCGGTGCAGCGCCTCTACCTCGGGTCGTACGTAAACGAATTAATGCCGATCTCGTCCCGGCCGCCGATGTGCAGGCCGAAGCGGCCCTTGTCGAAATTGCCGGCGGGATTGGTCAGCGGGGTCGTGTTGGTCCATCCGCCGGTTCCCTGGCGGAAACTGGTGTTCACCGCTCCCGCACTGACCTCGATGCGCACCGCCACGGGTTGCTCGTGGTCGAAGCTCACCGGCGTTTTCGCGATCTCCCGATTCTTCCCCTCCGCCATTTGTTCCACCACCAGGTTCTTTTTGTCGAGGCGGAACAGCAGGTAATTACGGTCATCCTTGCGGGCGAGGAACCACTCCAGGCGCTTGCCCTTTTGGAGAAGCGCGTTGAACTCGATGCGGCCATTAACCTCCTCGCTTTGGAAGCTCAGGAAATTGCCTCCCTTGTGGATCTGCCACGCGCCTTCCTGGGTCCAGCCTTTGGCGTCGTCCCAGCGGTTCATGCCGGTGACCGCGGCGGGTTTCTTCACTTTCGCGATGAGAGTAATGTCCACGGGCGCCGGCGCGCTGGAGCTGACGGTGACCGTTTTCGAGGACGGGTTGTAGTCCGGCGCCGTCGCGCTCACCACATAGGTCCCTTCGGGAAGAGTGAGCGACTCCTGTGTCAGAGCTCTCGCCGCCGATTCACGCTCGGTCTCGCCGCGAATCGTGACGTGGGCTCCGGCCGGGGACACGTGCACGCGCAGCACGCCTTGTGGCAACTGCAGCGCCAGCTCGCTTCCGGAGAACTGCATGGTCTGACCCGCGGCAAATTGACGCTGGACAGGGCGCGACTGGGCGCGGCCATTTCGCAACATCACCGAATGCGCACCCGGGTTCACCGGCGCGCTGAAAGCGCCATCGGCCTGCACGACGCCGGCCGGATTATCGTCAATCAGCACCTGGGCGCCCGCCGGCGCGCCCTGCACGTGAATTGTGGCCATGCGCACGGCCGGCCTGAGCTGGAACTGCAGCCGCGCGTCCTCGCCTTTCTTCACCGCTACCTTCTGTTCGGCGGGCGGTTCGAAACCGTCCTTGACCACCTGGATCGAATAGTCGCCGGGCTTCAGATTGCCGATACGGATCTGCCCGTTCTTTGTCGGCCGGCGATTAGGCTTGCCGTTAATCAGCACCGTGGCGCCGTCGACGCCCGCCGTCACCAGCACGCCGCCGGTCTCCGGGGCGGCTTTCTGCTCGATGAACGCGGTGAGGGCCGGAGCGGATCCCGACTGGAAGGCGAGGCTTCGTTGCGAAGCGCCTTCGCCAACGCTGAGCGTGTGGCTGCCGGCAGCGAGCACGGGAAGCTCAATCCCGTCCGGGGTGGCGGTCACGGGAGCGCTGTTGTCCACTGAGACCGGCAGCGGCTCGCTCGAATACAACCGCGCGTGAGCGCCGAACTGACTCAGCACAACGGCGTTGATGTTCCTTGCCTGGAGCGCTCCGGCGATCACCGGAAGGGTGGCCGGCGCCGAGTCGAACTCGATGGTGGCCTGTCCCTGCCGGCTGTTCAGGACGAGGCGATGATGGCCGCTGGCGACGGAGTCGGTTGCAAAATCGGGCGCCGCGCCTCCCAGCGCCTGATCGTCCAGCTTCACATCGGGGTTGTCGGCGTCGGTGGTGACCCGCAGGCCGGCGGGGAGCGGGACCAGAGGAGGAATCTGGACGGCAAGTGGAGAATGCGCCGCAAGGCTCACCTGCTGAGACGCGGTCTCATACCCGTCGAGGACCGCCTCGATTTTGTGAACGCCCACCGGAAGTTCGAGACTCACGCCCGAAACACCGCGGTCCTTCCCATCAATGACCACCCGAGCGCCCGGAGGAGTCGTGGTCACGCTCAACGGGACGGTGATAACGGCGGGCGCCGCTGCTTTCCGCGGCGTGACTCCGGCGATGTACTGGGCGGCAAAGGCCAGCGCGAGAACGCCGATGACGGCGAGAGCGACCCACTGCCACATGGCCATTTGGCGCCGTTCCACGGGCGGAGCCGGGGTTACGGGCGGAGCCGCGGTCACGGGCAAAGGAAGCCCTGTTGCCACCGGCGGCACGCCCCCCTCGGGAGACGGAAGCACCGGTGGGCCGCCCGCCGGGGAAAAGGCTTCGGGAAGCGGCGTGACCGGCGTTTCGGTGGAGGGCAGGCTGAATGCGGCAGCCGTGTCGGCGTAGCGCACCTGCGACATCTCGCCGGCCTCCGGCGCGGGCGGCCGCGCGGAAGGAGGGGGCGTTTGCACCGCACTCGGCATCACGGAAATGGGACGCGCCGCGGAGGGCGCCGGCTGGGGACGCTTCGTGGCATCCACTTCCCGCTGCAGTTTCGCCGCCAGTTGCAGGAGGCTGGCCTCCTGGGGCCATTGCGCCAGCCCTTCCTGCACCACCGCGCGCGCGCCCTCGAGATCTCCCGCCGTTTGCAAACGCCGCGCCTGCGCCGTGCACCAGTAGACGAACTCGGACCGCTGGGCATCGGCATGCTGGCGGCGCAGGCTCAGCGCAAAGCTGTTACCCGGATCGAGCTGCAGAACCTCATCGATCAGCGCTTCCGATCCGCTAATGCTCCCCGCTCCCAGCTCGCGCGCGCGTTCTGTCAGCGCGTCCACCAGAGTGGCGCGAAGAACCGGATCGCTGGGATCGAGATCCAGGGCGGCGCGCATCAGCTTCAAACCCTCATCGTGGTTTCCGGCCACGCAGGCGGCGCGCCCCGCTTCAAGCATCCGTTCCACCTCCGCACCGGTGGCGATCCTGTTGCAAGTGAGCTTTTCCAGTTCGAGGATCTCGGCGTCGTTGGGGAACTCGACCAAAGCTGTTTCGGCGGCCTCCGCGGCTTTCTCGAACTCGCGCAACTCCAGCAGCTTGTCGATGCGCTCCACCCATGCCGATCTGGCCTCGCTCCGCGACGCCGCTTCGCGGCGCTTCTCGGCCCGCGCGATTTCGTTATCGAGCCCGGGGTACTGGCCGTGGATGGTGCGCAGCATCTCCCAGGTTTCCACGGCTTCGCTGTAGCGCCCTTGCTCTTCCTGCAGGCGCGCTTTCTGCACCACCGAGCTCACCAGATTGCGCTTGTCGCGCGCCAGACGCACGGAGCGTTCGAAGTGAGGCTCGCCGGGATAGAGCCGGGAGGCCTCCTCCAGAATGGCGCAGCGCTTCTCGGGATCGGGTTCGCTCTCCACTCGCTGGTCGGTCTCGGCGATAAACGCCGAGAGGTTCTTCCGCCGGCGCTCCTCGACGTCGAAGCGCAGCGCCTGAAACAGCGGCTGGTTGGGATACTTGGCCAGGTAATGATCGCAGATTTGCAGCGCGGCGGCGAAGTTCTGTTCCGCCAGCAGGCGGCGCGCCTGGTCGAGCGAATTTCTTAGCGCCTCGTCTTCGGTACGCACCTGGTTATAAAAATTCTGGCACGAAAGCTCGCGAGCGGCATCCGTTTCGGGCAATTCCCGGTCGAGAAACGCCCAGCGGTCCAGCCGCACCAGCGCGGCGCTCACTTCGCCCTTTTCCCAGGCTCGAACGGCTTCGTCGTAGAGCCGCGACTTTTCCTGCCGGCGCGTCTCGAAATCCCCGGCGCGCCGGTCCACCTCGGCCAGCATCTCCCGCGCCTTCGCGTCGCCGGGCTGCAGCTCGAGCAGACTCTCCAGCGCGGCGCGGGCCTCGCTGAACGCGTTGTCATTCAGGTGCTGGCGCGCCAGCCGCGACCATTCCTCAACCTGACGCGCGCGGCGCTTGCGCTCCACCTGGTTCTTCAGATCCAGCGCCTCCGCATGCTCCGGATCGAGCTGCAACGCTTCGTCGATCTTGCGCAGCGCGAGCGAGTACTCTTCTTCCTCGTGGAATCGCCGGGCGCTTTCGAGAATCTGGCGGATGCTGACCTGCCGCCCCGCCCGGCCCACCTGATTGCGCAGCATGGAGATCTCGGGGTCGATGTACCCTTCGCCGTCCAGCTCGTCGAGAATCTCGGTGGCGAACTGATACTCGCCGCGCTCGTACGCCCGCGAAGCGCGCTCCACCCGCGGCAACACTCGCGCTTTGTCGAAGAAAGCGATGGGTTCGTTGTGCACGGCGCGCAGCAGCGTGTCGCCGAATTCGCGCGCGCTGGAGTAGCGGTGCCACGGCTGTTTGGCGAGGGCCTTGTGGACCACCTGGCTCAACAGTTGACCGACCGCCGGATTGACCTCCGAGGCCGGCGGGGGAGAGCTGTGCAGCACCGCCTCGCTGATCTCGGGGTCGGTTTTCCCCCCGAAGGCTCGCCGCCGCGTCAGCGCCTCATAGGCCACCGCTCCCAGGGCAAAAATATCGGTCAGCACCGAAGGCGGCTTGAGCTGAAGGAGTTCCGGCGCCATATACGGCAGCGTCCCGCGCATGGCCGTGTGCGTGGAGCCGGCCTCGGTGAAGGCGATACCGAAGTCGATGATCTTCACCGAATCGTCGGCCATCACAAAGACGTTGCTGGGCTTGATGTCGCGATGGATGAGCCCGCGCTCGTGCGCCGCCTGCAGGCCGCGGCATACCTGGTTCATGATGTCCACGGAGCGCTCCACAGTCAGACGGCGGCTGTCGTTGCGAATCAGCTCAGCCAGCGAGCAGCCCGGCAATAACGGCATCACGAAGTAGGGCCGCACCGTCCCGTTGTCTTCGAACTCACCTATGTCATAGATTTCAATGATGTTGGGGTGGATGATGGAAGCCTGCAGGCCCCATTCTTTGTAGAAGAGGTCGAAGGCCGCCCGGCTCTGCACGTCGAGAATGGTTTTCAGGGCGACATCCCTCTTCATCAGGGTGTCCCACGCCCGGTACACCACCCCCATGCCGCCTTTGCTCAGTACTTCTCTGAGTTCGTAGCGCGAGCGGACGTTCGTGGAGACTGGCATACCGACTGCGGCGGCCCGGGACGTGTCGTCCAATTAATATAACAAGATGCGTCGTGCTGGCTATCGGGTAAACAAGGGGGACCGCAGTCGCGCCAGGGCTCAAAACGGGTCGCGTCCAGGAGGAAACCCTCGCCTGCGAGGAAACCCGGAGGAAACCCTGCCTATTACGATGCCTGCGTCAACTCGAGTTCCCGAAGCGGGCCAGGACGGGCAAAATAGAAGCCCTGTGCCCATTCGCAGCCGAGTTCCTCCAGGCGTGCCGCCTGAGTCTCGTTCTCCACTCCTTCTGCCACCAGCCGCACCTTCAGGTTACGGCCAAGCGAAATGATGGACCGCAACAGGGGCGCGTCGGATCCGTTCTCGGCGATCTCATTCACGAAGGTGCGGTCGATCTTGATGATCTCGACCGGCGCGTTGAGGAGCCGGCTGAAGGCGGAAGTACCCGTGCCGAAGTCGTCGATGAAGATGCCGACTCCCATTTCATGGAGTTGGCGCAGCCGCTCCACCACGGCGGCTTCGCCCTGCGCCATTGCGGCTTCCGTGATCTCCACCTTGAGCCCCTCGGGGGCAACGCAGTGCCTGTCCAGCACAGCCCGAATGTACCGCGGAAGACTTGGGTCGGCGAGCTGCACGGGGCTCAGATTCACCGAAATCCAGGGGGAAGCGCCGTCGGGGGAATTCCAGCGGCGCAGAATGGCGCAGGCCCTCTCGATGGCGTGGTAGCCGAGCTCGATCATCAGCCCGGTCTCCTCGGCGGCCGTCAGGAAATCCGCCGGCAGCAGCAGGCCGCGCCGGGCGTGAGGCCAGCGCAGCAGTGTCTCGTAGCCGAGGACTCGGCGGGTCCGCAGCTCGACGATGGGCTGATAGTGAAGCTCCAGTTCCCGGCGCGCCACGGCACGCCGCAGATCCGATTCCAGCGCGAACCGCGAGACGGCGCTCTCGTGCATGGACGCGTGAAAGAACTTGGATCGCGCGCGGCCGGAGTTCCTGGCCTGATACATCGCGGTGCCGGCCTCGCGCACCAGGTCGCTGGCGGTCCTTGGAGCTCCGTCGGACAGCGCGATTCCGATGCTGGCAGTGAGGTAGATGTTGCCGTTGCCGGACCAGAACGGCAGCGCGAACTGTCCGTGGACGCGCTCCGCGACGGCCCGCGCCTGTTGGCGATCGGCGTCCGCGGGAACGAGTATCGCGAACTGATCGCCATCCAAACGCGCCACACTCTCGGCATTGCCGACGGACCTGCGCAGCCGGGCGGCCACGGCGGACAGAATCGTGTCGCCGATAATGCGGCCGTAGCTATCGTTGACGTGTTGAAAGCGGTCCAGATCCACCAGCAACACGGCCACCCGCTCACCGCCGCGCCACCAGATGCCGCTGATTTCGTTTTCGACCCGCGCGAGGAAGTGATCTCGATTGGGGAGGTTGGTGAGAGAGTCGTAAAGAGCCTGCCAGGAGAGCCGCTGTTCCAGTCTCTTTTTCTCCGTGATATCGACCATAACGCCGCGGAGACAATCGGTGTCGTCGGTGTCGTCGCTGTTCCGCACGGCGGATATGTAATCCGACACCCAGACAATCCGGCCGTCCGCGGCGATCATCCGGTATTCGATGTGGTGACGGTCCCCGGCGCCGGGCGCCGGATGGCGAGCTGTCCGCGCCCACTCGCGGTCCTGCGGATGGAGCTGAGCCAGCCAGAAATCGTCGGTATTCGTCCACTCATTCACCGGAAATCCCAGCAGCGCCTCTGCCTGTCCGCCGACAAAAGTGAACCGGCCCGAGGCGGGATCGGCCTCCCATACGACGCCGCTCACGGTGTTCACCAGGTTCGAATAGCGCATCGCCTCCTGTTTAGCCAGACGATAAGCGACCTCGGCCCAGCCGAACAAACGCGCGTTCTCCAGCGAAATGGCGGCGGCGTTGGCAAGCATCTGCAGTTCATCCATAGGCAGTTCCGGAGGCGTTTCTTTCCAACAAACGGCGATCGCCCCGATGGGATCCGCGGAACGAATCGGCAGGACGGCAAGGGATTTGATCGGCGCGTTCGGGCAGATCTCGGCGGCTAGCCGGGCGTCGCCCGCGATCTCCTCGATCAGGGCGTGTTGACGGCTCGTAATCGCCAATCCGGCAATACTCGAGTCCAGGGGGAAACGATCCGACCGCCACAAAGGATCGATGCAACCATCTGACAAATAACGGACTTCTTCCTCATCGCGCAGCATCACAGTGACCCCGTCCGCGGCGGCCAGCTCGCGGACACTGGTACTAAGGATCGCCACAACATTGCGGCTGTTGCGAGCGTCGCAAAGGCGATCAAAGGCATCGAACAGCAATCTCCGCTTTGCTTCCACGAATAAATCCAGTTCTCCCTCAGCCGCAGCCGGGGTCCGAAACCCACGTGCCGGATAAGTGACCAATTATATAACTTTGTCTCAGTTATTCAAGGCCTGTTTTTTTGATTATCAGATTGCCGGTAAGATCGGCCGTCTGGCACAATTCTCATTGGTTCGGCTTTGCAGTGCGCCGCGGGCCGTCGGGGCCCGGCCTAAACCCTTGCAAAGAAGAGGCTGTATAGCAAAAGAAGAAACACCAGGAGAGTGGCCGCTACATACAGGCGGTCCCGCTCGCGGAGGAAAACGTAGATCGAAAAAGCCACGCGGGCAACGGGGGTCGCGATCAGAATCAGCAGCCCAAGCTGGATGATCGCGCGGCCACTGAAGCCGCCGACTCCGCGCAATATGCCGGACACGAGCCGGAAGGAGGGAGGTTCACTGCGAAAGGCATGATAATCCGGGTTTGATTGGCCGTGGCGCAGGAGGAAAACAACGCCCCCGATGGACACCACGCCGGCGGCCAGAATCACGCCCGCACGCAGCAGGTAACCCAGTGTCACATCCAGCCGCTCGTCGGTCCAGGCGGTCTTCATAGCGTCCCCCTCACCCCGCTGTACAGCATTTCCACCGCGAGGGCAACGATTACCGCGGCAAATACCCAGCGCAACACGGGTGTTCGGACGCCGCCCAGAAGCTTGGCGCCGGCCAGCGAGCCGGCCAGTACTCCAAGCATCACCGGCATGGCGAGTCCCGGATCGATGTAGCCACGGTGCAGATAGACTCCGGCGCTGGCCGCGGCGGTCACGCCGATCATGAAATTGCTGGTGGTGGTGGAGACCTTGAAAGGCAGACGCATCACCCGATCCATGGCAATTACTTTCAGCGCTCCAGAGCCAATGCCGAGCAATCCGGAGAGAATTCCGGCAAAAAGCATGATCAGAAAGCCGCCGGGGATGTTGTGAGCGCGGTAGTGGCGCGGTCCGGCGGGGCTGGGATACGAGCCGTCCATGCGGAAAAACGCCGCGATGCGGTCCACTTGGCCCGAGGCATCGACCCGCTCTCTTTTGGGGCGGGTGGAGGCCCATGCCGACCACAGCAACACGACCCCGAAAATGACGGTAATTGCGCGAACCGGCAATATGGCGACCAGAAAAGCGCCGGCCAGCGCTCCACAGCACGTGGCGATTTCCAGAAACATTCCCACGCGGATGTTGGACCACCCCTCGCGAAGATAGGCGGCCGCTGCCCCGGAAGAGGTGGCAATCACCGAGACCAGCGAGGCGCCGATGGCGTAGTGAATGTCCACGCCGAAAAGAAGAGTGAGTACCGGTACGATGACCACGCCTCCGCCGAGGCCGGTGAGCGCGCCGAGCAGCCCGGCGGCGATGGAAACCAACCCGGTAAGAGCGGTGAATTCCAGGGTGCTCACGGGGGAGACGCTCCGGTCCGGCGACGGTTACGAAAGACGCCAGCGCAATACGGGCTTGCGCGCCGCGGCCACTTCATCGACGCGGCTGGTGCGCGTGCCATGCGGGGCGGTCAGGACGAGGTCGGGATTCTGCTCGGCCTCGGCGGCAATGGCGATGAGGGCGTCGGCGAACAGATCGAGTTCCTGCTTGCTTTCCGTTTCCGTGGGTTCGATCATGAGCGCGCCGTGGACGATCAGCGGGAAACTCACCGTATACGGGTGAAAACCGTAATCGATGAGCCGCTTGGCGATGTCGCCGGTGCGCACGCCGTGCTTTACCTGTCGCTCGTCGCTGAAGACGCATTCGTGCATGGAAGGCGCGGCGTAAGGAAGCTCGTAGTACGGTTCGAGGCGCTTTCGCAGGTAGTTGGCATTGGCCACGGCGTCGAGCGTGGCTGCGCGCAATCCAGGTCCGCCGTGGGCCATGATATAGGCCAGCGCACGAACGATGACGCCAAAGTTTCCGTAGAACGCGCGCACGCGACCGATGGAGTGCGGCCGGTGGTGGTTCCAGGTCCATCCGTCACCGCTTCGAGCGAGACGAGGCGCCGGCAGAAATGGTTCGAGCGCCGCTTTCACCGCCACGGCGCCGCAGCCGGGTCCGCCGCCGCCGTGAGGCGTGGAGAACGTCTTGTGCAGGTTCAGGTGCATCGCGTCCGCGCCGAAATCGCCGGGGCGCGCCACGCCCACCAGCGCGTTCATGTTGGCCCCATCCATGTACACGAGCGCGCCTTTGGAGTGCAGGAGAGCGGCTATCGCGGTGATCTGTTCCTCGAAAACCCCCAGCGTGTTCGGATTGGTGATCATGATGGCCGCGACATCGTCGTCGACAAGCCGCGTCAGCTCGGCCACGTCGAGCATGCCGCGCTCGTTGGAGGCCGCGTGAACCACCTCATAACCCGCCATAGCCGCAGTGGCCGGGTTGGTGCCGTGCGCGGAATCGGGTATCAGCACCTTGCGGCGCGGATTGCCGCGCGATTCCAGCAGCGCGCGGATCAGCAGAATACCGGTAAGCTCGCCGTGCGCGCCGGCGGCGGGCTGCAGCGTGACGGCGTCCATCCCGGTGATCTCCGCCAGCGCCGTTTCGAGGCGCGCAATGATCTCCATCGCGCCCTGCGAGAGCGATTCCGGCTGATAGGGATGGGCCCACGCCAGGCCCTCCGTCCGCGCCACGGCTTCGTTGACCCGCGGATTGTATTTCATGGTGCAGGAGCCGAGTGGGTACAGGCCCAGATCGATGGCGTAGTTCCAGGTGGAGAGGCGCGTGAAGTGGCGGATGGCTTCCACCTCGCTAACTTCGGGAAAGCCTGCGATGTCGTCGCGCGTGTTCTCAGCGCCCAGCGCCGCGCGCGCGTCCACGGCCGGTACGTCGAGATCGGGAAGCTGATACCCGCGCTTGCCGGGCGAACTCAATTCGAACAGGAGCGGCTCGTTCTGGCTGGGGTGCTCACGCACCTTGCGGATCATCGCGCGTACGCCTCCTCGGTCACGAAGACGCCGGCCACTGCGTCCATCTGCTCCCGCCGGCTCATTTCCGTGGCGCAGAAGAGCGTGCAGTCCGCGAGTTCGGGATAGAAGCGGCCCAGCGGCAGCCCGCCGACGATCTTCTTCTCCAGCAGCATTTCGTTCACCTGCTGCGGAGTGCGCCCGTTGGTTCTGGCGACGAACTCGTTGAAGAACGGCCCGCGGAAGCGCAGCGGCAACTGGCCGGCAAGGTAATGCGCCTTGGCCAGATTCTGTTCGGCCAGTTCGCGAAGACCCTCGCGGCCGTACACGGTCATGAACACGGTGGCCATGAGCGCGATCAACGCCTGGTTCGTGCAGATGTTCGAAGTGGCCTTCTCACGGCGGATATGCTGCTCGCGCGTGGCCAGCGTCAGGCAGAAGGCGCGGTTCCCGCGCGAGTCCTTTGTCTCCCCGACCAGCCGGCCGGGGATCTGCCGCATGTACTTTTCCCTGGTGGCAATCACCCCGGCGAAAGGTCCGCCATAGCTGGGTGAAATCGCGAAAGACTGCAACTCGCCGGCGACGATGTCGGCATCGCGCGGCGGCTCGAGAATCCCGAGCGAGACGGCCTCCGTAAACACGACCACCAGCAGCGCTCCGGCGGCATGAGCGATCTCGGCGGCGCGCTTCACATCGTCAACCACCCCGAAGAAATTGGGGGACTGCACGATCACCGCGGCAGTGTCCGGCCGCAGTGCGCGGGCCAACGAATCGAGATCGATGCGGCCGGTCTCGCGGTCGTATTCGAATTCCGCGACAGAAGTCTGTCGACACCGCAGATACGTTGCCAGCACTTCGCGGTACTCGGGGTGCACCGCGCGAGACACGGCCACGCGATCCCGCCCGGTAGCGCGCATGGCCATCATCGCCGCCTCGGGGACGGCCGTGGAGCCGTCGTACATGGAGGCGTTGGCCACTTCCATGCCGGTGAGCTGGCAGATCATGGTCTGAAACTCGAAGATGGTGGTGAGGATGCCCTGCGAGATCTCCGCCTGATACGGCGTGTAAGAGGTGAGGAACTCCCCGCGCGAGACCACCGTATCCACCAGCACTGGCCGATAGTGGGTGTACACGCCCGCGCCCAGGAACGACGCATAGCCGGCGGCCGTCTCCGCGCCGCGCGCGCGGAAGTACTCGACGATCTCGTATTCGGACTTGCCCGGTTCGATGGCCAGTGGCTGCTGCAACAGCGTTTCCGGAGGCAGATGGGCAAACAATTCCTCGGGCGAGGAAATCCCCATGACTTCCAGCATCTGGCGCCGCTCGGAATCGGACTTCGGCAGATAACGCAACTTGCCTTCCTGTCAGGCCAAACTGTGGGGCAGCCTTGACCAGCAGCGAAGCCGGTTGGGTGACCTTATCGCGGGATAAGGTGACCACTGCGACTTCGCCTCTCGTCGAGGCTGCGGCGGTCTCTCAGACCGCCAGGTTCCATGAAACCCGACGAGGCGGGCTGGGAGCCCGCTGCAGGCAAAGTGCCTGCCCCACCATACTTAACGCCTATTCGGCCCCCGCGTATTTCTCGTAATCCTCGGCGGAGAGGAGTTCCTTCAGTTCGTCGGGGGAGGACAACCTGATCTTAACAAGCCAGGCCTCGCCATGCGGATCTTCATTGAGCTTCTCGGGAGTGTTGGCGAGCAGTGGGTTCACCGCGACGACCTCGCCGGAAACGGGCGCGTAAATATCCGACACCGCCTTCACCGATTCCACCGAACCGAAACTCTTTCCTTTTTCCACCACCGTGCCCGGCTTCGGCAAATCGACATAGACGATGTCGCCGAGCTCCTTTTGCGCGTGAAAAGTAATTCCGATCACGCCGGTATCGCCTTCCGCGCGCACCCACTCGTGTTCTTTCGTGTAGCGGTATTGTTGCGGATACATATTCACGCTCGCTTGTAGAATGGCGTCGGCGCCGTGACGGCATCGACGGCTTGATCGCGAATCACGATCTGGATTGGCCGGCCAGGCTCGGCGGCCTCGCGCGGCAGGTAGCAGAGTCCGATATTCCGGCCCAGCGTGGGCGACGGACCGCCGCTGGTCACCCAGCCGGCGGGCGCGCCATCGATGTGCACTTCGTATCCGTCGCGGCCGATGCCCCGGCCGCGCATTTCGAAACCCACCAGCTTGCGATGAATGCCCTCGGATTTCTGGCGCGCCAGAGCCTGACGGCCGACGAACTCGCCTTTGTCCATTTTGACGATCCAGGCCAGATCGGCTTCGAAAGGCGTCGTGGAAGCGGTGATCTCGTGGCCGTAGAGGGCCATTTTCGCCTCCAGCCGCAGCGTGTTGCGCGCGCCCAGACCGCAGGGCTTGATCCCGAACTCCTGACCCGCGCCGAGCAGATCGTTCCAGACGTGACAGGCCTGGTCGGGCGCGATATAGACCTCGAATCCGTCCTCACCGGTATAGCCGGTGCGGGCGATGCGCGCGGCTACGCCACAGACCTGGCCGTCGGTGAAGTGGTAATAACGAACCGCGTCGAGATCCACGGCGGTGAGCTTCTGCAGTGTGGGCAGCGCCCTGGGCCCCTGCACGGCGAGCTGCGCGTAACGGTCGCTGGCGAATTCCACCGTTGCGCGCGTGCGGTTCATGGCGCGGATATGGTCGTAGTCTTTCTCCTGGTTGGCGGCATTGACGCAGATGAAGTAGTGGTTATCGGCGACCTTGTGCACGAGGATGTCGTCCACGAATCCGCCGTGCTCGTAAAGCAACCCCGAATACTGCGCCTGACCGATGTTCAGACGGGAGGCGTCGTTGGTGGTGACGTAGTTGACGAGGGCGAGAGCGTCGGGGCCGCGCACCTCGATCTCACCCATATGGCTGACGTCGAACAGGCCCACCGCGCGGCGCACGCCATGGTGCTCGTCCAGTATGCCGGAATACTGAACCGGCATGTCCCAGCCGCCGAAATCGACCATTTTTGCTCCCAGCCGCCGGTGAGCGGCATTGAGCGGGGTGAGCCGCAGGGTCCCGGGTTCACTCATGAAACCGCCATTGTATCAACCGCGGATACGAGCGCCGAGGATGCGGACGGCGGGCCATCTGTGATTCAATAGCGTTAGCTGAACACACCCAGATGAGTTTCCCGGGCCTTCGTATGACGCTTCCCGGAAATGCCTGAGGGTCCTCACCAGTCGGAGTCACCGTGGAACCAGGAAATCGCAAGCTGATTCGTCCGTCGCTCAATGAGGTCAAGGAGCAAGGCGCCATCCGCCGTCCTCCCGCTCGCCGCAGCGCACCACCCGATCAGACCAACGCTGAGAATTTTTACTACATGAAGCAGATGCAGTCGAAGACTCTGATGGTCATCGTGCTGAAGGACGGCGAAACACTGGAGGGCGTGATTGAGTGGTACGACAAATGCTGCCTCAAGGTGAATCGCGAGGGCGCGCCGAATTTGCTGATCTTCAAGCCGAACATCAAGTACATGTACAAGGCGGGGTAGCGGCCGCCGTCAAAGCGGGGACGGACTACTGCGTGGACAACCAGCGGCGCTAAGCCGGGGTCAGTTAGTCCGTCCCCCGCTGTCCCCCGTTTTGGGCGCCGCGAAGTAGTCCCGGACCTTGTCCATGAACAACGTGGTCGAGTCCCGCATCCCCCGAACGAGCGTCTCAACCGGCGCCGTCTCCGTGGCCGGCTGAAACTCGTCCACGTGAATGAACCTGGTCCCCGACTCGTGCGCCGCGAAGCAATCGACGATCACGTTGTACCGGAACGCGGCGAGATTCCTTCGCAGCGTCACGATGGTCAGACTCTCCGGCGCGAGTATACGCTCGGATTCCAGGCAGTTGACATTGCCGTTGCGGGCGACGATGGTTTTGAAATGAACCAGCCGCGCATCGCGGTAGAGCACCTCGACCTCCCCTGAGCCGAAGCCGATCTTCCGGGGGAAACCAGGATCCGCAAATTCGCGAAACGCCTGCTCTGGCGGACAGTTCAGAAACACTTCTTCCTTTACGCCACTCACTTCCAGCCTCCTGTGCGGCGTGAATCGAGGTCAGCGCCTCGGTTTCCTTTATCAGATTGTTGGAGTGGTTGTCAAAGCAGAAGGCCCGCGGGACGCCGATTGACCGGGTCAGGCCTGATTCTGCTCTTTCCTGCGGGCGCGGTCACGCAGCTCGAGACGATGAAGCCGGCGCTGCTCGGCCTGATCGTAGCGTCTCATCTCTTCCGCGGTTTCGGGAATCACCGGCACAATTGGTACCGGTTTGCCTGCTTCGTCGATCGCCACAAACGTGAGGTAGGCCGATGACGCGTGGCGGCGCTGGCCGGTGCGCAGGTCTTCGGTCTCGACGCGCACGCCCACCTCCATGGAGGAACGGAACACGCGATTGACGCTGGACCGCAGGATCACCAGCGAGCCAATATGGATGGGATGCAGAAAGGTCATGTAGTCGATGGACGCGGTGACCACATGACAGCGCGCGTGGCGGATGGCGGCCATCGCTCCGGCCAGATCCACGAGGTGCATGACCTTGCCGCCGAGCACGTTGCCCAGCGGGTTGGCGTCAGTGGGCAGGGCGAACTCGGTGTACTCGGAGACCGATTCGCGAACGAACTTTCCCGAGGATTCGGGCATTATGCGGCCCCGCAGACCTTTGTGGGGCAGATTTCTAATCGGCGGCCGATTTGTAATCGGCCGATGGCGGGTTGAAAACCCCGGCCCAGAGGGCACCCAGGCTGCAATCCTGCCCCACCGCGCGCCATCAGTAGCGCCCCTGCGTCTTCCGAATCCAGCTTTCCGCGAAGGCGGCGGCCTGTCGGCCGAGGAGGCCATTCCCGGTCTCGGGCGCGACTTCGCCCCGCGCGCGCGAGTACTCCAGAACGCCGTGCTCGCCGGGCCACCACTCGCGTTCGTAAATGTACTGCAGGCGGATGAGATCGCCGTTCTCGGCGGCAACGTGAAACCGGACGGCATCGTGGGGGGACTCGGCCGGGAAATGGGCGCACCGGGAACGCGCGTATCCGCTGTTGCAGGCTTCGTGCAACGCCTCGGCGGGGTTTCCGGAAGCACAACAGAGACCGCTCCAGAACTCGCCGAGGGGTGTGCGCGGCGCAGGGCCCGTGTGCGACTGCGGCATTGGCTGCTGCGGCAGAAACCAGGGGCACGCCATCAGCGGGTATAGTAGCACGAGGATGCCGATGAATCGTTTGGAAGTGTTACGGTCGCTGGTGGCGCAGAATCCCGGCGACGCGTTTGCCCGGTACGGGCTGGCCATGGAGCTGATGCAGTCCGGCCATGCCGCGGACGCAGTGGAGGAGTTCCGGCAATTGCTGGCCGCACATCCGAACTACGTGGCGGGGTATTTTCACGGCGGCCAGGCGCTGGAGAAGCTGGGCCGCGTCGAAGAAGCGCGGGCGTTGTACGAAGCGGGCATTGCCGCGGCAACACGCACGGGCGACGCACACGCACGCAGCGAGCTGCAGGCGGCGCTGGATCTGTTGCCGATTTAGGCGGCCTGCGAGGGCCGGGCCCAGAGGGCACCCCGGCGGGGAGCCTGCCCCACACAGATTTGAGTACAATCAAGCCGAGGCGTTCGTGCTCGAAAACATCAATCTCGATCGCGACCTTTCGAGAAAAGAGTACAAGAAGATCCTGCCGGCGCTGCAACGGCGTCTTTACGACCTGGAAAAAACCTGCTGGGACAACGGCGTTCCCACCATCGTCCTCTTCGAGGGCTGGGACGCTTCCGGCAAGGGTTCCACCATCTCCACTCTGACCCAGCGGCTCGATCCGCGCGGTTTCAAGCTGTACCCCATAACGCCTCCGCGGACCTACGAACAACAGCGGCCATGGCTGTGGCGTTTCTGGCTGAAGGTCCCGAATCGCGGCGAAATGGTGATCTTCGACAGCAGTTGGTACGGGCAGGTCATCGAGGGGCGCGTGGCGCAGGCGACGCCCACGAAAGCCGTCCGCGCCGCCTACCTGGACATCGCGGAATTCGAGCGCATGCTGGCCGACGACGGCACGGTGATTCTGAAGTTCCTGCTGCACATCAGCCGAAAAGAACAGCGCAAACGCTTCAAGGCGATTGAAGCGGATCCGCTGGAAGCCTGGCGCATCACCGAAGCGGACTGGGCGCGCTACAAGAAGTACGACGAATACCTGGCGGCAATGGAGGAGATGCTGGAACTGACCGAATCCGAGTTCGCGCCGTGGACGATTGTCGAGGCGACGTCGAAATGGTACGCGCGCCGGAAGGTGTTTCAAACGATCATCGCGGCCATGGAAGAGCGCCTCGGCGACAAGATGCCACCGCGCCTGGCCGGCGATGGCGGTCGGGAAGACGAGGAACTCCGCGCGGCCATGGAGTCGCTGGGCGAGGAGACGGCCGATGCTTGAAACCGTCGATCTGACAAAGAAGCTGGCCCGCGATGCCTACGTCCGCGAGGTGACGCGCCGGCAAATCGAGCTGCGCGAGCTGGGCTATCAGGTTTATCTGCAAAAGCGTCCGGTGGTGATCGTGTTTGAGGGCTGGGACGCGGCCGGCAAGGGCGGGGCCATCAAGCGCGTCACCGAAAAACTGGATCCGCGCGGCTACGTGGTTTATCCGATCAGCGCGCCGCAGGGCGAAGACAAGACCCGGCACTATCTGTACCGTTTCTGGCGCCGGCTCCCCGAGCGCGGCCAGATAGCCATCTTCGATCGGTCCTGGTACGGGCGGGTGCTGGTGGAGCGCGTCGAGGGATTCGCAAAAGAGAACGAATGGAAGCGCGCGTTCAAGGAGATCAATTCCTTCGAGCGGCAGTTGCGCGATTTCGGCATGATTGTCGCAAAGTTCTGGATTCACATATCGCGCGAGGAACAGTTGCGGCGATTCGAGGAGCGCAAGGACATCGGCTACAAGGCCTGGAAGCTGACCGACGAGGACTGGCGCAACCGCGAGAAGTGGGGCGCGTACGAGGAAGCGGTGGAAGAGATGCTGGTGAAGACGAGCACGCGAACCGCGCCCTGGTGCCTGGTTGAGGGCAACGACAAGTATTGGGCACGGGCGCGAGTGCTCTCGCAGCTTGTAGAGATTCTGTCCACCGGTCTCGGCTACAAGCCGGCCGATCCGCTGCGATCAGCGAAGGCGAAACAAAAGAAGAAGTGAGCGCTGAGTCAGGCCAGCGGATTCGTCCAGCGAAGTCCGGGGAATCTGGCGAAATCCCGGTCCGTGGTGTGGAGGACGCCGCCGTGTTCGATGGTGAGTGCCGCCAGTCGGGCATCGGGAACGAGCGGGCCGCGAGCCTGCCCATCGATCGCCATCTGGCGGAATAGCGCCCAGTGGGCGTCTCCGGGCGCCAGGAGCCGGACGTTCGGCTGTTCGGACCATTGGTCCACCACGCGGGCCGCTTCGGCGACCGTAAACCGCTTGCCAGGGAACTTCGGATTCGTCACGATCCGCAGAAAGGCCGCTGCCGTCTGCCACGGCAGACCGACAAGCTCTCCACCTGACAAGGCTTTCTCGACCCAGGCGCGCGCTGGGACGTGATGCGGTGAGATGCTGTCGTAGGCGTAGAGGAGGATGTTGACGTCGAGAACGATCACTTGTGCGCTTCGCCTTCCAGCGCCTCGATCAGTTCCTCCACGTTGTCGTAGCTCAGGCCGGGAGGAAGACCCAACGGACGGGGAGTCACGACGAAGGGTTTTCGCTTCGTTTGCCTGGCGGCCGACAGTCCCAAGCGCAGGTAATGATTGACGGCCTGCTTGAACGAGGTTCCGGATTGGCGAATCTCGTGATTCAGGAGGGCGGCGACATCGTCATCAAGGGACAGGGTTGTTCGCACATCCTGATGTTATCTCCATAGACATCATGATGTCAACACACTACGGCCGGTACACCGCGAGACTCGTGTCCGTCTCCCAGAGGCGCACTTCGGAGACGCGCACGGGCACTTCGCCGCCGGTGAGCCCCTTGCCGATCTCGTCGTAGAAATATTTCGCCATGTTCTCGGCCGAGGGATTGATCACGTCGAACGGCGGCAAATCATTAATGAAGCGGTGATCGAGGTATTCGATCACGTCGCGCATCGCCCGCTTCAGCTCGACGAAATCCACCAGCAGACCGTTCGCGCAAAGCCGTTCCCCAGCCACCGTGACCTGCACGCGGTAGTTGTGGCCGTGCACGTTCTCGCACTTCCCCTTGTAGTTGCGCAGGGCATGGCCCGCCGCGAACGTCTGCTCGACGGAGACTTCAAACATCAGGCAAAGAACCTTTCGACATCTTCGATGGCTGTGGTGAACTCGTAGTCCGGCAGACTGTCGAAAAATACCTGGCCGTAACGCTGCTTCGTGATGCGGTTATCGAGCAACGCCAGCACGCCCCGATCCGAGCTGCTGCGGATCAGTCTGCCGAACCCCTGCTTCAAGGCTAGCGCAGCCTGGGGGATCTGATAATCGTAGAACGGATTGCCGCCGTTCTCGCGCAGGTCGGTGATGCGCGCCTCCACCACGGGATCGCTGGGGACCGCAAAGGGCAGCTTGTCGATGATCACGCAGCTCAACTGCTCGCCGCGCACGTCCACGCCCTGCCAGAACGACGACGTCGCGAAGAGTACGCAATTCGGCGTGCGGCGGAACTCGTCGAGCAGCGCGCTGCGCGGCCCGGTTCCCTGCAGCAGGACCGGATACTCGATCTCCAGCCAGACCCGGTCGTAAAGGGCGTGCATCTGCTGATAACTGGTGCAAAGGACAAACGCGCGGCCGCGGCTGAGCTCCAGCAACCGGACGATCTCGTCGCCGGCAGCGCGCGTGAAGGTGGCGCTGCGCGGGTCGGGAAGGTTCTGGGGGACATACAGCAGCGCCTGGCGGCGGTAATCGAAATGTCCCTGCACGATGAGCGGGCGCGCATTGCGGACACCAAGGCGCGCTGAGGTGAAATCGAAGTTGCCGGCGACCGCTAGCGTGGCGGAGGTCAGGACCACCGTGTCCACTTTTTCGAAGAGGCGCTCCTCCAGGATGGATGCGACGTTTATGGGCGTCGCCTGCAGCGCGATGCTGCGCGTGCGCCGTTCGATCCAGTAAACGTGCGTTCGATTGTTGCTCTCCATCCAGAAGCGGAGACGGGCGGACAATTCCTCGGCGCGGCGAACGGCGGGGATCACGTCCTCGGGCGATTCCTTCACCAGCTTCAGGTGCGCGCTGAGCAACTCCAGCGCGCGCCGAACGTCGTCGTATTTCTCGCAGTGTTTGTCGAGCCAGGCATTCTGATCGCGGAAACCCTCCCGGCCCTCCGGCCCTTCGAATGTCGCGAAGAACATGCCGGCGCGTTCCTGCAGCATGTCGAGCGTTCGGTCGAGCTCCTGCGAGCCGAATTGCTTCTGGCGGGAAATCGCTGCGACGTCGCGGATCAGGTCCTGAACCTGATAGCTGCTGACGGTAACGCCGAAGTACTGACCCGCGACGTCTTCAATCTCATGCGCTTCATCGAAAACCACCACGCCGTATTCGGGGATGACGCCGCCGTAATCCTCGTCTTTCACGGCAAGATCGGCGAAGAACAGGTGGTGATTGACGATGATCACGTCGCTCTCGGCGGCGCGCTGATGCATCAGCGTGAGAAAGCAGCGCTCGAACTGTTTGCACTTCTGGCCGGCGCAAAGTTCGCGGCGCGCATCGATCTTCCCCCATGCCGTGCTCGCCTCGGGCAGCGTGCGGATCTCCGCGCGATCACCTTGCTCGGTGGTCTTTTCCCACTCGCGTATCACCTGAAAATCGGCGACTTCTTCAAGCCCGGTGAGGATGGGCATGCGCTCGGCGTCGTAGATCTTCTGACGGCACGCGTAGTTGTTCCGTCCCTTCATGTAGCAGACCTTGAGCGGCGCGGAGAAGTGCTGCTGCAGGAACGGAACGTCTTTGAAGAAGAGCTGTTCCTGCAGATTCTTGGTGCCGGTGGAGATGACCACGCGGCGGCCGGAGAGAATTGCCGGAATCAGATAGGCCAGCGTCTTGCCGGTTCCCGTGCCCGCTTCCACCAGCAGGTGCCGTTTTTCGCGGATCGCCGACTCGATGGCCTCGGCCATTTCCATCTGGCCCTGACGATATTCGTATTGCGGATGCCATTGCGAGAGAATGCCCCGGCGCGAGAAGAACTTTCGCGCGGAGGGACTCTGGACGGACGAGGACATCGGAGGCGGTAGTTCCAGAGTACCAGCGTCAGTAAGCACCACGCCGGAATGGTGCATATAATAGGCACCATGCGAACATATCTCGGGTTCTTTGTACTCGCCGCCACCGTGGCCTGTGCACAGGACAAAGTGGACCTCAATGTAGTCCAACAGATTCGGACGGAAGCTTTCGACAACTCGAAAGTGATGGATACGTTGTGGCATCTCAGCGATTTGTACGGGCCGCGGCTGACCGGCTCGCCGGATCTTTCTGAAGCGGCCGACTGGGCGACGAAGACCCTGGAAAGTTACGGACTGGCGAATGTGCACCGCGAAAAGTGGGGGCCGTTTGGCAGGTCATGGAGCGCCGGCGAATACCGCGTGGAAATGACCGAGCCACGGTTTGAGGAATTTGCGACGGCGCCGCTGGCCTGGTCGAAAGGCACGGATGGCCCGGTGTCGGCCAGCGTCATCTACGCACCGCTGGGCGGTCCCATGCGCACCTATGATCCGAAGAAGTACCGGGGCCAGATCGAAGCCTGGAAGACGAAATACAAAGGCGCGTTACGCGGGAAGATCGTGCTGATGACACCGGAGTCGAAGATCCCGCCAGCCGAGAAGCCGGAGTTCGAGCGCTACAGCGACGCGCAATTGATGGATCTCGCGCGGGCGCCGGAGCCTCACGCATTGCTTCAGGTGGACCTCGATCACCTGGACATTCCCGACGACCCGCAGCAGGCGCGAGATTATATGTCCTCGCTGCCGCCGGACGTTCGCGAGCAGATCTTCGATGCGCGCGACGCGGAACGGGCGAAACTCAATCAGTTCCTCGGCGACGAGGGAGTGGTCGCGGTGATCACCTCCGATCGGCGGGCGCACGCGGGAATCCTGTCCGCGGAACAGGCCGGCGGGTACGATCCGAAATATCCGCTGGCGCCGCCTACGTTCGTGGTGACCGAAGAGCAGTATAACCGCCTGGCGCGCATCGTGGAAAAGAACATTCCGGAGAAGATCACGGTCGATCTCAAGGTGAAGACCAGCGATGCGCCGGTGGATTCATTCAACATCGTCGGCGAGATTCCGGGCGGCGCGAAGAAGGACGAAATCGTGATGATCGGGGGCCATTTCGATTCGTGGCACTCGGCCACCGGCGCCACTGACAACGGGGCAGGCAGTGCGGTGATGATGGAGGTCATGCGCGTGCTGAAGGCGCTGAACCTGAAGATGGATCGGACCGTGCGCGTCGCCTTGTGGACCGGCGAGGAAGAAGGGCTGCTGGGATCGAAAGCGTACGTGAAGCAGCATTTCGGAGATCCGGAGACGATGAAGATCACGGACGAGCAGGCGAAGCTGTGCGGGTACTTCAATCTCGACAACGGCTCGGGTAAGGTCCGCGGCGTCTACCTGCAGGGCAACGACGCGATGCGGCCGATCTTCAGGAAGTGGCTGGAGCCTTTTCGGGACCTCGGAGTGACCACGATCACGATTCGCAACACTGGCGGAACGGATCACCTTTCTTTCGATGCCGTCGGCTTGCCCGGCTTTCAGTTCATTCAGGACCCGCTTGATTACGAGACGATCACGCATCACTCGGACATGGATACTTACGATCACGCGGTGCCGGGCGATTTGATGCAGGCTGCGGCGGTGATCGCTGCGGTGGTCTATGACGCGGCGAACAATCCGGAGATGCTGCCGCGCAAACCGCTCCCGAAACCGCACGCATCGGCGAAATAGCGCGCGGACCGCTCCTTCGGGTCGCGGCTCGGAGAAACGTCAGTGATCGTCTTCGGGAAGTGAGACGGCGTCGTGAGCGAGGGCCCACGCGACGAAGCCTTCCGGGGCGTTGCGCACGCCGTAGACATCGGTCGCCTGGATGTCGGCGATATGCCGCCAGCGGATGCCGCGCAGATCGGCAAATCGCAGATCGGTGTTGCCGAGCCGCGCTCCGCTCAGGTCGGCGTTCCACAGCTCAGCGCCCACAAAATCGACGCCGGAGAGGTTTGAGTTGGCGAAAATCACGTCATGCAGTTTCGCGTGGCGGAAGTTGGCGGACCGCAGGTCGGACCACGACAGGTTGCTGCCCGAGAGATCGCTGTCGCGCAAGTCGCAATCGGCCAGATTGCAGCGCGACAGGCTCGCGCGGGGAAGACGGATGCCAAACAGGAATGCGCCGGACGCGTCCACGCCCACAAGGGGAACACCATCCATGTTCAGCTCCTGCATGGCCTCGATTCGGCCGCCGCTGCCCCCTTTGCCCTGCGCGGTGTTGATCACCTGCCACGCCTGATAGTGCTTCTGCTTGATCCGGTCGCCGGTTTCGGCGAAGTAGAAGACCACCGCGATGAGAACCGAGAGAGCGCCCAGGTATTCCAGGACTTCAAGCAGAGCCCAGCGGCTCAGGTAATACGCGGTCCATTCGAACATCCACTCGAGGCCGTGAAAGGGGACGAGCCACCGGTGGCGGGAGTCCGCGTATTGATGCCAGGGCTCGGGACGTTTTCGGAGTTCGCGCACCAGCATCTTACATGTACATTCCGCCGTTGACGTCGAGCACGTGGCCGTTGATGTAAGCCGCGTCCTCACTGGCGAGGAACTTCACCGCCGCGGCAACGTCGTCCACTTTGCCCAGTCGCCCCAGCGGAATCGCCGCCAGCATCTTTTCGCGAATCTCGGCGGGCAGACCGCTCGTCATGTCGGTATCGATGAATCCGGGAGCTACGGCGTTGACGGTGATGCCGCGGCTGCCCATCTCGCGCGCAATGGCCTTGGTCAAACCGATCAACCCGGCTTTCGAAGCCACGTAATTCGCCTGGCTGGCGTTGCCCATTTCACCGACAACCGACGCGATGTTGACGATGCGGCCCCAGCGCTCGCGCATCATCGGATGCAGCACCTGCTGGATGCAGTGGAATGCGCCGGTGAGGTTCACCTGCAGCACCAGATTCCAGTCCTCGGGCTTCATGCGCATGGCGAAACCGTCGCGCGTGATTCCCGCGTTGTTCACCAGTACGTCCACCCTGCCCATTTCCTTGTACGCCTTTGCGAAGGCTTCCTTGATGGAATCGAGCGAGGTGACGTTAAGATCGACGGTCATGGCCTTGCCGTTGGCCGCGCGGATGGCGTCGGCGACTTCCTCGTTCTTTTCCAGTTCCGGCGAGGCGACAACGACGTCAAATCCCGCGCGGCAAAGAACCAGCGCAATGGCCCGGCCGATGCCGCGGCTTGCGCCAGTGACGAAGGCAACTCGATTGATCATTGTGCTCCCTGAACGGTGACTTTAACGGATGGTAACTTTAATGATAGTCAATCCATGGCCTTCGCCGATTTGCGCGAGTTCATCCAGGCGCTCGAGAAGAATCGCGAGCTGCAGCGTGTCTCAATCGAAGTGGACCCTGTTCTCGAGATCACCGAATTCGCCGACCGCGCGGTGAAGGGCGGCGGACCGGCGCTGCTGTTCGAGAAGCCGAAGGGCAGCAGCGTCCCGGTGCTCATCAACGCTTTTGCCAGCATGCGCCGCATGGAGATCGCGCTCCAGGTGGAGAGCGTGCAGGAAGTGGCCGACCGCATCTCCGAGTACCTGCAGATGCGCATGCCCGAGGGGCTCATCGGAAAGCTGAAGATGCTGCCGAAGCTGGCCGAGATGGGGTCGTTCTTTCCGAAGATCGTTTCCGGCGGGCCTTGCAAGGAAGTGATCCGGCGCGAGGGCTTTTCGCTGGCGGAGTACCCGATTCTCCACTGCTGGCCGCAGGACGGTGGACGTTTCATCACGCTGCCGATGGTGTTCACGCGCAATCCCGAAACGGGCAAGCGCAATTGCGGCTGCTACCGGATGCAGGTTTACGACGAGCGCACCACCGGCATGCACTGGCAGACGCACAAGCAGGGAGCGGAGCATTACCGGCGGCTGGCTGCGGAGGGCAAGGAGAGCCGCATGCCCGTTGCCGTGGCGATTGGCGCCGATCCCGCGACGATGTATTCGGCCATTCTGCCGCTACCGCCGGATCTCGATGAGATGATGATCGCCGGCTTCCTTCGTGGCAAACCGGTGGAGATGGTGAAGTGCGAGACCTGCGATCTGGAGGTGCCGGCGAACGCCGAAATCGTTCTGGAAGGTTACGTGGAAATCGGCGAGTTGCGCCGCGAGGGGCCATTCGGCGATCACACTGGCTTCTATTCACTCGACGACGACTACCCGGTGTTCCACATCACGTGCGTCACGCAACGTAAGGACCCGATCTACGCGACCACCATCGTTGGTCCTCCGCCGATGGAGGATTTCTACATGGGCAAGGCGATCGAGCGGATCTTTCTGCCGCTGATGCGCCTGCAATTGCCTGAAGTGCGCGACATCTCAATGCCCGCGGAGGGCATCTTTCACAACCTGATTCTGGTTTCGATGCGCAAGTCGTATCCGTTGCACGCCCGCAAGGTGATGCACGCCATCTGGGGTCTCGGCCAGGCGATGTTCAGCAAGTGCATTGTCGTGGTGGATGAGGACGTGGACGTGCAGAACGTCCGCGAAGTGGCGTGGAAGGCGCTGAACAACATCGACCCGCAGCGCGATATCGAGTTCGTCATGGGGCCGGTGGATTCACTCGATCATTCCAGCCGGCTGCCGAATTACGGATCGAAGATGGGCATCGACGCGACGCGCAAGTGGCCGACGGAAGGATTCACGCGGCCGTGGCCGGACGTGATTCGCATGAGCGATGAAGTCAAGCGGCGCGTGGACGAGTTGTGGACGAAGGCCGGGTTGGTTAGTCGTCAACCAGAACGACCGTGACATCGCCGGGGCCGTGCACGCCGCGGACCAGGATCTGCTCGATGTCGGCGGTGCGGCTTGGGCCGGTAATGAAAACCATGGAGCTGGTTGCATCGGCGGGGAGCGGCACCCGCACGAAGAGCTCGTCAAGGCTGTCGATCAGACGCGAGACCGGCAGGACCGCGACGTGCTTCGGTGGCAGCAGCGAGACCAGCCGCGATTCTTCGGCGCCGGAGAGAAGCACGAGTGTGCCGGTATCGGCGAGCGCGTAATCGGCGCCGGTGATGCCGACATCGGCCCTGGAACACTCGGTCCACTCCGGCTCGATACCACACTCGCGCAAATAAGAAGCCCGCGAGGCGATGACGCGCTTTCCGGCGATGATCTCATTTACCGCATCGCGGGCGCAATCGCGCGATGGGCACCGTATCACACGGCCCGCCAGTGCTTCAAGAGCCGCCGTGAATCGGTCGATGCGTTGCTCTACCGTGGTCCGAACCTGCGAGAGGTAGACCGGCGGAGGAGGCGCCGGCACGTCGCCCGGTTTGCGGCCGAGGGCAGTTCGCACGCGCTCCAGAATGGCTTCACGGCTCATGCAGCCGGCCCGCTTTTTGCACGATTGCGCCAGTATTGCCGAAAGCTCTGCCTTGCCGGCGCGGGAATGTCGCGCTGGCTGAGCCATTTCTCGAAGACGCCAAACCGCGCGAAGAACGGCAGACTGCGCAGCCAGCCATTTTCTCCGCCGGGCGCCAGACGAGCGGCCATCGCCGTGACGAAGGTGTAAGCGCGCGGGTGAGTACCCAGCCAGGCGAAGGCGCGGAACGCGAGGCGCTCAACGCCGGATCGGCCACGCACCACTTCGCTGCGCAGTTCGAGCAGCAGCCGCGGAATGTCGATCTTCACCGGGCAGACTTCCGCGCAGGCTCCACAAAGACTGGAGGCGAACGGTAGCCACGGGTGCTTCAGCACGCCCTGATATTGAGGCGTGATGATCGCGCCGATCGGTCCCGAATACGTGCCCGGGTAGTTGTAGCCGCCGATCTTGCGATAAACCGGACAGTGGTTCAGACACGCGCCGCAGCGAATGCAAAACAACGATTCGCGTTTCGCCGCGTCGGCCAGAAGCTTCGTGCGGCCATTGTCGAGCAAAACCAGATGGAACTCGTCGGGGCCGTCCAGCTCGCCGGGGCGTCGCGGCCCCGAGAGGAACGACGTGTAGACGGTGAGCGGCTGGCCCGTGGCGCTGCGCCCCAGCAGCTTCAGAAAGACAGGCAGATCCTGGGCGCGCGGGATCAGTTTCTCAATGCCGGCGATGGCGATGTGAATCGGCGGAGCGGAGGACGTCAGCCGCGCGTTACCTTCGTTCTCCACGACGACCACCGCCCCCGAATCGGCCACAAGAAAGTTGGCGCCGGTGACCCCAATGCCCGCCGCCAGAAACTTCTCGCGCAGCACCCGGCGAGCAGTGAGTGTCTGGTTCTCGATGACTTCGTCGTGCGGGACGCCCAGACGATCGGCAAAGAGGTCGGCCACTTCGCGGCGTGTCTTGTGCAGGGCCGGGGCGACGATGTGGTACGGGCGCTCGTGCGCAAGCTGGAGGATATACTCGCCGAGGTCGGTCTCCACCGCCTGAAGCTGGTGCTCTTCCAGCCGCTCATTGAGATCAATCTCCTCGGTGGTCATCGATTTCGATTTGACGATGAGGCTCGCGCCGCGCTGCCTGGCGAGACCGAGGATGAAATCGGCCACTTCCTCGCCGCTGTTGCACCAGACGACGTGCCCGCCGTGCGCGGTGACATTCGCTTCGAGTTGCTCCAGGTAATAGTCGAGGTTTTCCAGCGTGTGCTGTTTGAGGCAACGCGCCTGCTCGCGGAGATCCTGGTAATCGGGCAGAACTTCGGGCGAGACAACGCTCGCGCGCTTCTCGATCAGACGGCCTGTCGCCGTGTAGATGGCGCCCTGCAAACGCTGGTCGGCAATTGTTTCGCGCAGGCGATCGACGGGAACAAAAGCGCCGCTCATCGTGAGGCCAGCACTTCCGCCAGATGCATGGTGCGCATCCCGACTCCCGCGCGCCGCATTGCTCCCTGCAACTGCATCAGGCAACTGCAATCGGCGGAAACAACCGTATCGGCTTTCGTCCGCAGGATGGAATCGATCTTCGTTCGCGCCATGGCGCCGGAAATGTCCGCGAACTTAACCGAAAAGGTCCCGCCGAAACCACAACATTCAGTGGCGGCATCCATTTCGCGGAGTTCCAGCCCGCGAACATTGGCGAGCAAACGCCGCGGGCCATCGTGGATCTTCAGCTCGCGCAGGGCATGGCAACTATCGTGCCAGGTTACCGCGCCCTCGTAACGCGCGCCCACGTCCTCAACGCGCGCCACCTCGAGGAGGAAACGCGAGAATTCCCAGGTGCGCGAGGCGACCTCCCGCGCCGTGGCATCGCCGGGCAAAAGCTCGGCAAAATGGTGCGTCACCATCGACGTGCACGACCCGGACGGGATCACTACGAATTCCGCATCGCGGAAGACGTCGACGAAGTGCCGTGCCAGGAGCCGCGCTTCGTCGCGGTAGCCGGAGTTAAAGGCAGGCTGGCCGCAGCAGGTCTGCCGTTCGCGAAAATCGACGCTGTATCCAAGCCGCTCGAGGACTTCCACCATCGCGGTGCCGACCTTCGGGAACAACTGATCGACAACGCAGGTAACAAAAACGGCAACCTGCCCTCGCGTCATGAATCTAACATTGTATACACGCGCACGCAGTGCCGGATTTGAAATGACTCGCCGCAGTGCTCTCGCTTTGTTCGTCCTGCCCGCTACGCTGCGGGCATCGGATGAGAGTTCGGCGCGCGGCAAGCTGATCCAGACGGCGGATCACGTACCCGCACTCCAGACCGCCGACGGCAAAATGATCCTGCTCGATGGCGACGACGGGACTCGCAGCGTCCTGAACGACGAACGACTGCGCGGCATGGATCTGGAGGCGCTCGGGCACTTCACGTCACCCGGCCATTTACTGGTGGATCCGATCTACAGGCGCGCGATGTTCGTTCACAAGGACGGCAAGCGCCTGTTCATCACGTACTGGTGCAACGTTTGTTACATCCGCACATACACGCCGGGCAACTGCCGCTGCTGCCAGAAGTACACCGATCTCGACCTGACGGAGAACGACGCGCAGTAAAGACTCTGCGACAATGAATGCGATGCTCGACGAGCGCTCCTTCTATCGGGAATCGCAAACCACGAAACCGGCCACTCTGATGTGCCCGTTCTGCCGCACATCCGAGAGCTACGAGCTGCGCTGGCTGGTCCGCACCAAGCTGCCGCAGATTCCCCGCGGCGCCGACGAACGCGACCGCGCGAAATTCCAGAAGGCGGCAAGCTACATGGTCCTGCTGGACGACAAGGTCATGTGCCGCAACATGCGCTGCCGCAAACGTTTCGATATCTCCGGCGTCAAAACGACCGCGTTCCTCTGAAGCGACGAAATACTTTCCCGCTGTCGTGAGTCTTACAACAGTGGAGGATGTGTGTTGCAAAAACTCTTACCCTGCCTTGTTCTGTCCGCTCTCATCGTGGCCGCTCGGGATCGGTCCGGTTTTGAAGGGAAATGGGTTCTCGATGGCGGCAGCACGGGTGACCAGCCGGTCCCCGTCCATCTCGTCCAGAGCATCAAGCAGAACGGATCGAACTACGACATCCAGTCGACTTTTGCCGAACCGAGCGACGGTGTAGTGCCGTTGCTGTATGTGGGCATTATGACGACAAACCTGACGCTTTCGACGGATGGTTCGGAGCAGCAGAATCAGATCGGGCCGTTCCAGCACGCCTCGAAGACGACCATGGACGGCGTCACGATGACGACGGAGTGGCGAGCCGTGATCAAAGGGGACGACGTCACGGGCAAATGGGTTCGCACTCTCGATGGCGATGGCAAGCACATGACCATGACCGTTCAGGAGTCATCCAAAGGTCAGGACCATCAGGCTACGCTGAAGTTCCGCAGGAAGTAGTCAGGCTGAGGCGCCGGCGAGAATCTTCTCGATGCGCTGCAGTTCTTCCGGCGCGAAATACGGGTTCCGCAGTGCCGCTACGTTCTGCTCGATTTGTTCCACTCGGCTGGCGCCAATCAGCGCACTGGTCATTGCATCGTGGCGGAGAACCCATACGAGAGACATCTGCGCGAGGGACTGGCCGCGGTCGCGGGCCACATCATTGAGGTCCCTGATTTGCGCCAATCGGGCGTCCGTAACGTCATTGCGGCTGAGGAACGTGTTCGGCTTCGCCGCGCGCGAGTCGTTCGGGATGCCCCTGAGGTAGCGGTCGGTCAGAAGACCTTGCGCCAGTGGCGTGAAGGCAATGCCGCCGACGCCCTCTTTTCGAAGCACGTCGAACATGCCCTCTTCGGCGGCGCGTTCGAACATGGAATACTTCATCTGATGAATCAGGCAGGGCGTTCCGAGTTCGCGCAGAATCGCCACGGCGCGCGCGGTTTGTTCGGCATTGTAGTTGGAAATGCCCGCATATAAGGCCTTGCCTGAACGCACGGCCCGATCAAGCGCACCCATGGTCTCTTCCAGCGGCGTTTCGGGGTCCGGCCGGTGCGAATAGAAGATGTCAACATAATCGAGCCCCAGGCGTCGCAGGCTCTGATCGAGGCTGGCGATGAGGTACTTCCGCGATCCCCATTCGCCGTAAGGGCCCGGCCACATCTCATATCCGGCCTTGGTGGAGGTTATGAGCTCGTCGCGGTATGGGCGCAAATCGAGCTGAAGCGCGCGCCCGAACGTCTCCTCGGCGGAGCCAGGCGGAGGGCCGTAGTTGTTGGCGAGATCGAAGTGGGTGATGCCCAGATCGAACGCTCTCCGCAACATCGCGCGGCAGTTCTCCAGTGTGTCCACGCCGCCGAAGTTGTGCCAGAGACCGAGCGAGATGGCGGGCAGGCGCACCCCGCTCTTTCCACACCGGCGATAGATCATCGATTCGTAGCGCGCTCCGTTTGCTTCGTACAAGGCGGTTGCTCCGGGGATAGAATCTGCATTCGAGGCTATCAGAAAGTTGCAGGGGCGTGAAAGACCTGATACTTTGCAATCAACCATGTCGACGATTGCCACGACCGCATCGGACAGAATCGCTTTCAGGGAGAAGGTCGCCTACGGCCTCGGGGATACCGCCTCGAACTTCTACTTCCAGATGTTCATGAACTTCCTGCTGTTCTTTTATACCGACGTGTTCGGTATAGGAGCGGCGGCGGCGGGAACCATGCTGGTGATCGCGAGGTTCTGGGACACCGGAATCGATCCGGTGATGGGCGTGATTGCCGACCGGACCCGGACGCGCTGGGGGCGTTTCCGGCCATACCTGCTCTGGGGATGTCTGCCGATGGCGGTGACCGGCGTCGCCACCTTCACCACGCCGCATCTGGACGCCGGCGGCAAGCTGATCTACGCGTACGTCAGCTACACGCTGGTAATGATGGCGTACACGTTCATCAATATCCCGTATTCGGCGCTGATGGGAGTGATTTCGCCGAATTCGCTGGAAAGGACCAGCGTTTCCGCGTATCGTTTCGTACTGTCGTACGGCGGACTCTTCGTGGTGCAGGCGGCCACGCTGCCGCTGGTGGGATACTTCGGCCGCGGGATGGCGAAACAGGCCGGCGATCAGCATGGCTTTCAGATGGTGATGGTGATCTACGGAATCGTGGGAACGGTGCTGTTCCTCATTACGTTCGCCGGGACGCGTGAGCGCGTGCAGCCCGCGAAAGACGAATCGAACACGCTGAAGAACGATCTCAAGGACCTGATGCATAACCGGCCGTGGATCATGGTCTGCTTCATCGGCGTGTTTGCACTGTGCCATATCGCCGTGCGTATGGGCGCGATTCTTTACTATTTCAAGTACTACGCCGGCAACGTCGAGATGGCCACTTTGTTCATGCTGCTGGGAACCATCGGTGTGATTTTGGGGACCAGCACCGCCGCCACGCTGTCCAAGTGGTTCGGGAAGCGCAGGGCTTACATGGGGCTGATGACCGTCGCCAGCGCGCTGTGCGTGGCGCTTTATTTTGTCCCTAAGGACCAGATCGTGCTGATTTTCGCGATCTGGATCGTGATCTCCATGCTGTTTGCGCCGACGTCGCCGCTGCTCTGGGCGTTTTACGCAGACACCGCGGACTATTCAGAATGGAAAACCGGACGCCGCGCTACGGGCCTGGTATTCTCCGCGGCGTCGTTTTCGCAGAAGCTGGGCTGGGCGGTAGGCGGCGCCATGGGCGGCTGGATTCTGGCGTGGTTCGGGTTCCATCCGAATGTCGCGCAGTCGGTGGGCGCGCAGAATGGCATCCGCCTCATGCTGACCATCATTCCCGCGGGCTTTGGGTTCCTTTCCGCGCTGGCCGTGAAGTTTTACTCGCTGGGCGACGACGTAATGGTGAAGATTGAACAGGACCTGAAGGCGCGCCGCGTGGAGCCGGCCTGATCCGGTCACGATGAGTTATCGCGCTGCGTTCGTCGGGAATACACAACTGCACCACCGGGCGCGGCTGGCGGAGGGCGCGCTCGTCGATCTCAACTGGGAACGCTTCTATCGCATCGCTAACTATGACGCGATGCCTCCGTTTCTGATGACGCTGGTGAGCGACTCCGACCACTGGATGTTCGCCTCCAGCAATGGGGCGCTCACGGCGGGCCGCCGCGATCCCGACCACGCTCTTTTCCCCTACTACACCGACGACCGCATCCACGACAGCCAGGAGACCACCGGCGGCAAAACCATTCTGCTGGTCACTCGCGGCGAACGCACATCATTGTGGGAGCCGTTCTCGGAGCGCTACCCCGGTTTGTGGCGCGTCACGCGAAGCTTGTACAAGAGCGTCTACGGCAACAAACTTGTATTCGAGGAAATCAACGGAGACCTCGCACTCGGCTTCTCGTGCGCGTGGATGACGAGTGAGCGCTTCGGCTTCATACGCCGTTCGACACTGGTGAACCTCGGCGAAGGTGACGTAAGCGTGGAATTGCTGGACGGCATTCAGAACATCCTGCCCGCCGACCTTACACGCCGTTTCCAGCTCGAGTACAGCACGCTGGCCGACGGGTACAAGGAAAGCGAGCTGGATACCGGTTCCGGGCTCGCGCTGTATCGCCTGAGTTCGATCCCCGTCGATAAAGCGGAGCCGAGCGAGGCGCTGCGAGCCAACACCGTCTGGTCGCAGGGGCTGGAACAGGGGCTCGACGCGGCACGGCGGTTGCTTTCCACGGCGCAGCTCGATCGATTTCGGCATGGCCAGAGCGTGGAGGAGGAAACCCTGGTTCGGGGACGGCGCGGCGCGTATTTCGTGAATGCTCGGGTGTCACTGCCCGCCGGCGCCCGGAAGGAGTGGAGCCTCGTCGCGGATGTCGACAAGGATGCCGCGGGCGTGGCAGAGATCGACACGAACGCCGGCCTCGATGCCGACATCGCTCGCGGTTCGACGAATCTGGTTAGGATCGTAGCGACTGCCGATGGCCTGCAACAAACGGCGGACGAACTGAGCGCCTGGCGGCACTTCTCCAACACGCTTTTTAACGTGATGCGCGGCGGCGTTCCCGACGACGGCTATAGAATATCGCGCGCCTATTTCGCGTCATTTGTGGAGAAAGCAAATCGCGACCTTGCCCAGCGGGAGCGCCAGTTCCTGGACGATCTGCCGGAGACAGTGCTTCATGGCGACCTGCTCGCGCGTGCGCGCGGCCGGCATGACCTCGATCTGGAAAGACTCGCCCGCGAATATCTTCCATTCACGTTCAGCCGCCGCCACGGCGACCCCAGCCGTCCCTGGAATATCTTCTCCATCGAGCTGAAAGACGAACACGGAAGAAAGGTCCTGAACTATCAGGGCAACTGGCGCGACCTGTTTCAGAACTGGGAAGCGCTGGCGCTTTCATTCCCCGGCTACATCGAGAGCATGATCTTCAAGTTCGTCGATGCCTCCACTGCCGACGGGCACAATCCGTATCGCGTAATGCGCGACGGCTTCGAATGGGAAGTGGCCGACCCGCACGATCCGTGGTCGTACATCGGCTATTGGGGCGATCATCAGGTCGTCTACCTGCTGAAGCTGCTGGAAGCGTCGATGCGTTATCATCCCGGTGCCCTGCCCGAGCTTCTGACACGCCCGGTATTCACATACGCGAATGTCCCGTACCGCATCAGGCCGTACGAAGCGCTGCTTCGCGACCCGCACAACACGGTGGATTTCGACGCCGCGCTCCATCGGCAAATCGAGGAGCGCGTTGCCGTAATCGGCAACGACGGCAAGATTCTCGAGTATCGCGCGAACCTTGCGGAGAAACTTCTCGTGCTGGCGCTGGCTCGCCTGGCAAACTACATTCCCGGCGCCGGCATCTGGATGAACACGCAGCGGCCCGAATGGAACGACGCGAATAACGCGCTGGTCGGCTACGGCGTTTCCGTGGTGACCATGTGCTACCTGCGCCGCTTTCTAGCGTTTTGCGAAAGATTGTTCGCGCAGGCTGCCGCGCAGAGTACGGAGGTTTCGACCGAAGTCGCTGTCATGTTTCGCGCAATGGCCGGCGCGCTGAAGCGCGATGCGGATCGGAGAGGCCTGCTGGATGCCCTCGGCGGCGCGGCCGGTCGTTACCGGGAAGCTGTCTATGCCAGCGGGTTTTCGGGAGAGCGCACGGCTGTCCCATTGCCCGAGATCCGTGCCTTCTGCCGGCTGGCGATCTCCCACATGGACCAGTCGATCTTCTCGAACCAGCGGGAAGACGGGCTTTTTCACGCATACAACCTGATGAAGGTGGCCGGGAACGGCGAAATTGTCATTCGCCACCTCTACGAAATGCTGGAAGGACAGGTGGCAGTGCTCAGCTCCGGCGTGCTGTCGCCGCGCGAATCTGTCGCACTGCTCGACGCGCTTCGTCGAAGCAAACTCTACCGCGAGGATCAGAACAGCTACGTCCTTTACCCGGACCGTCGCCTGCCGCGGTTCCGCGAAAAAAACAACGTTCCGCCGGAAGAAGCGCAAAAGTCGCCGCTACTTTCCGACATGCTCCGAAGCGGCGACCGAAGCATTGTTGTGCGCGACGTTCGGGGGCGGATTCACTTCAATGCGTCTTTCCGCAACGCCGGAATGCTGCAAAAGGAGCTTGCGGCCGCGGGAGCCGGCGAGGAGGACGAGCGTTTCATCCTCAATCTCTACGAGCAGGTTTTCGACCACCAGTCCTTCACCGGGCGCTCCGGCACGTTTTACAAATACGAGGGGCTGGGGTGCATTTACTGGCACATGGTCTCGAAGCTCGCGCTCGCGGTGCAGGAAGCGCTGGAGCGTGCGGTGGCGGCGGGCGTGGACAAACTCACAATCGACCGTCTGCGCGCGCACTATAGGGACATCCGCGAAGGCATTGGCGTGCACAAGACGCCGGATCTGTACGGCGCGATTCCAACCGACCCTTATTCGCATACACCCGGCTTCGCCGGCGTCCAACAGCCGGGGATGACCGGCCAGGTGAAGGAAGACATCATTGCCCGGATGGGTGAGATGGGTGTTTCCGTTCGCAGCGGCCGAATTCAGTTCACTCCGCGCCTTGTCGATCGCGCGGAGTTCCTGACCGCTCCCGCGACGTTTCGGTTTTTCGACGTCGATAGGGAAGCGCAAAGCATCGGCCTTCAGCAGGACACGCTGGCGTTCACGATTTGCCAGACGCCGGTGGTGGCGCATGCCGATGGTCCGCCTCGGATCGAGGTGACGCGGGGGAATGGGGCGCGCGAAGGCGTTGACGGGCTGGGGCTCGATTTCCCAACCAGCGCGGCGATCTTCGACCGAACGGGCGCCGTTCGACGTCTCGATGTATTTCTCGCTCTCGACCGCTGATCAATCGGGCAGTTTGTCGAATCGCGCGCTGTAATCGCCCACGAACGTTATGGACCCGACATGGTTGAGCCGGCTTTCCAGATCCACCCAAATCTCGCCGCCCATGTCCGTCCAGCGCCGGCAGAAACTGAAATCCTCGCTCATGTAGTGGCCGGTGACCGGATCGATCATGCAGTTGAAGAGCGCACAGCGCCACTCGCTGCCACGCAGAGGATCGTCGGTCTGATGCTCGCGGGTGTAGCGTAAATCCGCGTAACGCTCGATCATCGCGATCAGCGCAGAGCGGCGGATCATCAGGAATCCGGTTCCTGCCGCCACCGCCTTCACGAAGCGGCCACGTAACGCGATGCGCTCCGGCGCACCCAGCTCGACCACGTAGGAGAGCGCCTCCGATTCCGGGTGATTGCGCCCGCTGCGTGCCATCGCCGCGTATCGCGCCCAGTCGATGCGCTTGGTTGGATAGACGGCCGCCGTTACGTCCGCATCGAAATCCAGAAGGCGGAACACCTGCTCGGGTTCGAAGCCGATATCCGCATCGATGAACAGCAGGTGAGTGGCCGTGGGGTTTTCGAGGAAGTGCGCCACCAGATTCTGCCGGGCGCGCGTGATCAGCGCGTCACCGGCCTGCATGAGGACAGTGAAATCGATGCCGCCACGCCGAAGACACGCCTGCTGCAGCTTCAGGAGCGAGCCGGCATAGGCCGTCGTGACCTGCCCGCCATAGCAGGGTGTCCCGACCACAAGATGAATGCGCGTTTCCGCCAAAGCCTACGGCGCCTTTCCGCCGCATCGAGGGCACTTGTGCCAGCGGTTGCCGGAACCTTCGCATTCCGGGCAAACCTCGCCGCCGGCGGTTTCTCCCGTTCCGTCGCAGCGCGTGCAGGGCTCTTCCCATCCGCCTTGTCCATGGCAGGAGGGGCACGGGGCGCCGACTGTGCTCATTTCGCCGCGGCAAGCACTTCACTTACCGGCGGCTTGCCTCGCCGCGTGTATCGAATGACTCCGTCCGGTCCGATCAGGTACACGGTACGCCGAACGATGGGGCCGTTGGCATGGTAAAGCGTGGCCACTCTCTTTCCGTGGTCCACCAGCAACGGAAACGGCAATCTGTAGCGCGACTGGAACTTCTCATGACTCGCGGCTCTTTGCGGGTTCACCCCGAGCACCTGGACGTTCCGCTCGCGGGCCGCGGCCCAGGAATCGCGAAACTCGCATAGCTGGCGGCGGCAAACGGTTGTGTCGTCGCCCGGATAAAACACCAGAACGACATTGCGGCCCCGAAGGTCCGACAGGCGGATCGGCTGGCCGTTCTGATCGGGCAAAGTGAAATCGGGCGCGGTCGTTCCGGTTGGCAAAGGCGTCGAGAACAGCCACGAGAACATCGCGTTTTACGCCTGCGGCGGCTTCGCGTTGCGCAGCACTTTTCGGAGGATCGCCACGGCCCGGTCCACCAGTTCCTCGGTAATGACGTAGGGCGGCAGGAAACGCAGCACGGTATCGTGGGTGGCGTTGATGAGCAGGCCCTTCTTCATCGCGTCCAGCACGATCTGCTTGCCGGAAAACGCGAGTTCCACGCCCAGCATCAGACCCACTCCCCGCACATCGCGGATAAAGTGAAAATGCTTCGCCATTTCCTCCAGTTTCATGCGGAAGTAGGCGCCAACCTGCGTAATATGCGGCAGCAACTCGTCCAATATATCTGCAAATTCCAGGGCCACGCGACAGGCGAGGACATTGCCGCCAAATGTTGACCCGTGCATGCCCAGGGCAATGGAGGCGGCCGCACGTTCATTCGCGACAATACAGCCCAGTGGGATGCCGCAGGCCAGCGGTTTTGCCGTAACCATCACGTCCGGCAGGACCGCCGGCTCGATGAGCTGATAACCAAAGTACCGGCCTGTGCGCCCCACGCCGCACTGCGTTTCGTCGAAAAGCAGCAGGGCGTTGTATCGATCGGCGAGTTCCCGCGTGCGATGGGCGAATTCCGACGAAACCAGATTGATGCCGCCCTCGCCCTGAATCCACTCGATCACGATTCCAGCCGTCCGTTCACCCACCATCTGTTCGAGCGCCGTGATGTCGTTCATCGGCACGAAACGCGCGCCCGGCAGCAGCGGTTCGAAGTCGTGCTGGTACTTTGGCTGGCCGGTGATAGACAAGGCGCCGAAGGTTCGTCCATGGAAGGAATTATCGAGCGCGACGATCTCGTGCTTCTCCTCGCTGATGCGGCGTCCATGCGCGCGCATCATCTTCATCGCGCCCTCGATGCCTTCCGTTCCGGAGTTGCAGAAAAACGTGCGAGCCAGCCCGCTCATCTTCGCCAGGCGCTCCGCCAGCCGGCCCTGATACTCGTGATAGTAGAGGTTCGAGGAGTGCAGAAGCAGTCCGGCCTGGTCGCGGATCACCTTCACGATGCGGGGATGCGAGTGGCCCAGCGCATTCACGCCGATGCCAGTGATCAAATCGAGGTAACGGTTGCCGTCAGTGTCGTAGACATAGCAACCTTTTCCGCGATGCAGCACCACCGGATAGCGCGCGTAGTTCTGGAGCAGGTACGCCTTTTCCAACTCCATGACGTGCTGCGTCTCAGTGGCAGGCGTGCCCGTGGGTTGGGCGCCGGTGGCCTGCGCGTCCGTGTCTTGCGCGACTGTCGAGATCATTCTCCCCATGATAAGCGGTCACGCCATTACGGCCGGCGCAGTGGTCAATAATCCGCCCGCGGCGGTGAATTCGTCGAGCATCTCGCGTGCCTTCCGCTCGTCCAGAGCGCGGACCGCGTCGGTCGCCAGTTCCACGAGCTTGCCCAGGCGCAGCAGGCCGAAAGCCGCGCAACGGACGCAGACCTCCGTCACCACGCCGTAAACGACAAATCGCTGCGCACGCAGGTGATCGAGCACGAAGCCAAGATTGGCGTTGCTGAACAGGTCGATCGTCTGCTTCTCAATGATGAGCTGCCGGCAGGCATCCACCGAGAAGACGGCGCCGCGATTCGACGGCACGACGACACGCCGCTCCAGCAGAGTGCCGTCGGGCTTCTGCTGGCCCACTGTTCCCACTACGCAGTGCGGAGGCCAGCTACGAAACTCCGGGTCATCTTCGGCGTGGGCATCCATGGTGGAAAGCACCACCGCCCCGGTGCGCGAGGCGTGCCGGTTCAGGGCCGAGACAACGGGCAGAATTCTCTCCGCTCCCGGGACATACAATGAGCCTCCTGGGAAGACAAAATCCTTTTGCGTGTCGACGTCCACAAAGACCGTGTTCATCGGCCCTCCACCTCGCGCACATGCGGATGCGACTCGGCACGCACTCGCTCCGAGAGCGCCAGCAGTTTCTCGCTGTACTCGATTGGGTACGGCTCCTCGCTCTCGAACAGACTGCGGCAGGCCAGCGGCAGCTTATGCAGCGAGCGTTGTGCGTAGTCGCGCGCTTCCCGCGCCCTCGGCAATTCATGCACCAGCCGGCCCTGAACGACGACCGGGCGGATCAGCGCCCGGGGGCCGCCGTCGCCACGGCCGCAGCCGGCGCATTCCGACGAACATGCGATCTGGTCGTGATCGGCAAAGCGAAACACCTGCTTGGCGCCGGGCAACGTGTGCTTGCCTTCGCTGTATTTCGCCGTGGATCGCGTGACGCCGTTTTCTTCCAGCTCCACCAGCTTGTACACCACGCCAAGGCTCGGCGCGTCGGCGGACGTGGCCAGATCGGTGCCCACGCCGAATGCGTCAATGGGGGCGCCCGCCGCGGTGAATTCGAGAATCCGATACTCGTTGAGGTCGCTGGTGGCCATGATCCTGGCGTCCTTCAGGCCGGCGTCATCCAGTACGCGCCGCACTTCGTGCGAAAGCTCTACCAGGTTGCCGCTGTCCAGCCGCACGCCCCACAGCGGCCGGCCAAGATGGGCAGCGAGGCGGGCGCCTTCGACCGTGTCGAAGGTATCGATGAGATAGACCGTGGAATCGCCCAGCATCCGCTGCAGCCGCTCGTATGCTTCCCGCTCGCTGGGGAACGACAGCACCCACGAGTGCGATGCTGTACCGAAAACCGGGATGCCGAAACGAAAGCCCGCTTCCGTGTTGCTGGTTCCGATGCAGCCTCCGATGTAAGCAGCGCGCCCGGCGAGCACTCCCGCTTCCGGCGAGTGAGCGCGCCGCGTGCCAAACTCAACCACGCCGCGCGAGCCGGCCACCTCGACAATCCGAGCGGCCTTGGTGGCCACCAGCGACGGGTATCCGATGGAGGCGAGCAGATACGTCTCGACAATCTGCGCCTGAATCAGCGGGGCGCGGACAGTGAGCAGGGGTTCATCGGCAAAGACCGGGGTGCCCTCTTCCATCGCGAATAAATCGCCGGTGAAGCGCAGATGGAGAAGGTAGTCGAAGAACTCGGCGGAAGCATGCGCAAACTGCGGCAGGCCCCGCAGGTAGTCCACCTCTTCGCGCGTGAATCGAAGATTCAGCAGATACTCGACGGCCTGCTGGAGACCCGCGGCCAGAACGAAATTGCGGGTGCGCGGCAACCGGCGGAAGAACAGCTCGAAGCACGCGGTGTCCTCGGCCTTGCCGGCGTCGAAATAGCCGGCCGCCATGGTGAGCTGATACAGGTCGGTCAGCAGGCCGGTCATGGGGCTTGTTCCCGCATCAGGCAATGGTACCGGAAAACGCGCGCGTGCGCACGAGGGCGATTCACTTCCTGGCGATTCACTTCTTCGCAGCGGCCGTGGGTTTGACCGCCGCAGCCGCCGCTTCCAGATCCTGAATCGTCTTGCCGTCCACCTGATACAGCGAGGTCTCGTTCTCGCGCCTGGCGACGTAATCCGCGCCCTGCTTCGAGAACGACGCCTTATCCGTCCGCTTGCCGTCCTTTGAGGTCACGGTGACGTCCAGAGCCGGCGTGGCGAAGCCGCTGTCCACGAACTTCGCCGCGGTAAGCTCACGGAGCTTGTCGATGAACGACTGGATGCTCACCGTATCCAGCTCCTTGCCGCTGGAAAACCACTTGTCGCCGCCGCGCGTGAAGAAATAAGATTTCGCGCCGTCGTGCATTTCGATCTTGTTCGGATCGTCGAAGCCGAAGTCGAACAGTTTCTTGTTGCGGAAATCGTCCACGGTCTTGTTCAGTCCGTCGCCGAGTTCACTGGTGGATTTCCAGACGCCCTCGACGACGCTCGATTTCGCGTAATAGGCCCCGGCCTTGTCCTTCCGCACCTGTAGTTCCTGGGTACCGGAGGCGTCGGTCACCTTCGCGGTTCCGACCGGCGTTGCGGAAGCGAACGCCGCCGCGGCCTTTTTGCGGTCGTCTTCCGAGCCGGTCAGGTCCATCTTCGCGTCCTTCAGCTTGCGGACGAGCTCGTCCACCTGCAGGCCGTCGGCGCGATACGGCCCCGGCTTCAGGATCTGCCAGTCGCCCTGATTGTTTTTCCCGAACTCGATGTCCTGCCCTTTGGATGAAAGCTCCACGCGCGCAAGGCTGTCCTGGTTGAAGGTAAGCAGACGCTTGTCGCGCAGATCGTTGACGCTCTTGTCCACCGCGTTGCGATTGTAGGAAGCCATGGTGTAGACCTTCGGGTCGCCCACCGCCATCGCGTACACCTCACCACCAGTCGGCGCTTCGTCGCCAACAAGAAGCGTTTTGGATTTGCCGTTCTTCAGGCCGATCACCACGGTTTCAGCGGGAGGAGCCAGTCCATACTGGGCAAGATCGGTGGCTTTCTGTTCAATGACGTTGTCGCCGGTCAACGTACTGAGGCTGGAGAGGAGCCCATTGACAGTATCCTGGTCGGCCGCCCAGGTCTGGGGCGCGGTAATCCGCCAGTCGCTGCCGCTCTTCTCGAGCACCACGTCGCGACCGTCTTTCTTTTTCAGTTCGATCTTTGTAATGTCGGCCTGAGAAACAGAAATAACCGTCGGTGTCGTGTCCTTCGGGGGAGCGCTTTCTTCCTTCGCTTTTTGCTTGTTCGACCAGTAAATGACGCCCGCCAGCCCCACGAAGAGGATGGCGGCGATCAGCAACCCACGGCTGCGCATCGTGCTACCTCCTGCGCCACCAGACCAAAATTCCGCCCACAATCACGATGATGGGCAGAATAAACTGGCTCACCGAGCGAATCCACAGCATCTGCGAGGCGGTCACCGTGATGCGGCGGTCGTCCGGTTCCTTCGGGCGGATGGAAATGAGATCCTCGTCCGAGGAAAGCCAGTTCATCATGTTCAGCGCAAGGTCGCGATTGCCGTTAAAGCGGATAAACCCGTTGGCGGCCCAACCGGAGTTGCCCACCACGACAAAGCGCCCCTGCTTGTTCGGTTCACCCGTGCGGTAGGTGCCGGCAGCGGCCATGGCGAACGGACCTTTGGCCGCGGTCCGCGGATCGGCGCTGATCTCGCCCGGGCCAAGATTGGTAGTGGCGAAGCTGCCGTCGGAGGACGAGAAGAGTTTGTCCACTGTTGTCTTGTCCGTGGCCTTTGTGTCCAGCGCGCGAGTCAGCGGAAAGCCCGTGGCCGTGCCCTTCATCGGCTCGACGATTGGCTGTGTCTCATAATTCATCACCAGCGGGACTTCCGGGCCGAGGCCGGCGAGCTGGCCAATCGGGTTCTCATCCAGAATCAGGTTCTTTTCGGGGGTAACGCCCCAGCCCGTCAGCAGATCGTTGAGCGACGCATTATCCGCCACCTCGCGTCCGCGCACTTTCAGCGGCGGATCAATGAGGAACAGCGCGCGTCCGCCATTCTCTACGTCCTTTTTCAGGGCATCGACCTCAGGCTGCGCGTAGTCGGTATTGGGCCCGCCGACCACCACCACGGTGCAATCGGAAGGAACCTCAGCCTTCTGCAACAGGTTGATCGACTTCGACGCATAATTATCGTGCTCCAGCAGCGTTTTCAATTGCGAGAAGCCGCTGCGGTCCGTGTCGTCGAGCTGGTGTTCGCCATTCCCCTGAACGAAGCACACAGTCCGCTGTCCACCCTTCAGCGCGCGCACGATTGCGCCGGTGATGCCTTCCTCGTCGAACGTCTTCGCCTCTTCGTGTTTCGGCCCAATGTCGATGGTGGCCGTGCCAACGTTCTTGATCCCCGCCGCGCGCGCCAGTTGCGGCTTCTTGAAGGGATCGACGTACTCGACGTGAACGTTCCGGGAAAGATTTGAGTAGCGGTCCAGCAGGTCCTGACCCTGCTGGAAATTCGTCGATTTGTCCCAATAGGTGATCCGAATCTCATTCTTCGCTTCCCGCAGGATCTTCGCCGTCTGATCGGAAAGGGTGAATCGCTTGTTGGCGGTGGCGTCGTAGCTCTTGTTGTAACGGTTCGCGAGGAAATTCGCCGCCACCAGCACGGAGACGATCACCAGAATGTAGAGCGTCGCGTAAGCCGCGTATTGAGTCTGTCGAGCTTTAATCCATGCCGATGCCATTTACGACCTCCACCGCAGCGATTCCATCGAGCGGGACGTGAGGAACAGCCCGAAGAAGATCACCGAGACGTAAAAGACCGCGTCTTTCGAATCCAGCACGCCCTTGGTGAACGATTCCAGATGTTTGATGACCGAGAAGTACGCCATCACCTGCGCCCACGTGGCCGTCTCATAGCTGTTCCATTCCAGCACCCACAGCAGCAGGCAAACGCCAAAGGTGGCCGCCGCCGCGATGATCTGGTTGCGAGTCAGGGTTGAAATGAAGGTTCCGATTGCCAGCAACCCGCCGGCCTGCAGAAGCAGACCCAGATAGCCCACCGCCAGAGGCTTCCAATCGGGATTCCCGTACCGGAACAGAAACGCGAAGTTGACAGCCGTGAACAGCAGCAGACAGCCATACATGGCCAGCGCGGCGAGCCACTTGCCCAGGATGATCTCCAGATCGCGGACGGGCGAGGTGGCCAGCAGCTCGATTGTCCCGGTTTTCTTCTCCTCCGCGAACAACCGCATGGTGATCATAGGAATGAAGAACAACCCGATAACCGCGGCATTCGACAACAGCGGCCGGATCACCATCTCATTGATGTTCATTGGGAACGACTGGCCCTGCATCTGCGCCTCGATGCTGTAGTAAGAGAAGTACGCCACCGAGCTCCAGAAGAAATACCCGAATATCAGCGCAAACATCGTGAGCAGCAGGTACGCGATCGGCGATACGAAATAACCATGCAGCTCTTTCCTGAAAATTACCCAGATATTCCTCATTTCGTGCCTCCGGTGAGCTCGGTTTCCACGGCCGCGGTGTCCGCGCCAGTCAGCTCCAGGAAGACTTCCTCGAGGGTCATGGCCGCCGAGCGAAGTTCGTGGAGATTCCATCCGCCCTCCACCACCGCCCGCGCCAGATCGCCGCGAATGAAGCGGTCCTTCAGGCTTTCCACCTCGAAAGTCGAGAGCTTGTCGCGATGATCGCGGAGTACCACTCGGCTGACGCCCCCCACGGCCTCCAGCTTCTGCTGCACCGTGGCCGAGTCCGCCTCGCCGTCGCGTCCCTCCACGGTGATCAGCACGGATTCGGCCCCGCGCACGCGATTCTGCAGATTCGCCACCGAATCCTTCGCCACCAGCCGGCCTTTGTTGATGATGATGGCGTGGTCGCAGGTCTGCTCCACTTCCGAGAGAATGTGCGTGCTCAGAATGATGGTGTGCTCGCCCGCCAGACCCCGGATCAGTTTGCGCGTCTCGATGATCTGATTGGGATCGAGCCCAGCGGTCGGCTCGTCCAGAATGAGTACGTCGGGATTGTGAATGATCGCCTGGGCCAGGCCGACGCGCTGCCGGTATCCTTTCGAGAGCTTGCCGATCAGCTTGTTTTTCACGTCGGCTATCGCGCATCGCCCCGTCGCCTCGTTCACGCGCTTCGACAGATCGGCACCGGATAATCCTTTGAGTTTTCCGACAAAGGAGAGGTACTCGCGCACCTCCATCTCCGGATAAACCGGCGGCGCCTCCGGCAGGTAGCCGATGTGCCTCTTGACCTCGAGCGGTTTCTCCAGCACGTCGAATCCGGCTACGCTGGCGGTGCCGGAACTCGGCGGAAGAAAGCAGGTTAGGACGCGCATCGTGGTGGTCTTGCCAGCCCCGTTGGGGCCCAGAAAACCGACGATCTGGCCTTTTTCCACCTCAAAGGAGATGTTGTCTACGGCGACATTGCGCGCGTATCGCTTGGTGAGCCCGTTAACGTTGATCATAAGTCATAGACGCATTGGAACAAGTTGCGTGAGATCGCAGCGGATTCATTCAAAGTCACAATCCTAAGAATCGGCTTTCGCCTTGTCAATCGCGTACAGGCCGGATGGCGAGCCGCGCGCCGTCAGTCGTCGGCCGCCGCAATACCCATCACGTTGTAACCTGCATCGACGTAAAGAACATTCGCTGTAACGCCGCGGCCAAGGTCGCTTGCCAGAAACACAGCCGCGTCGGCAACTTCCGCGGGGTCGGTGTTACGACGCAACGGCGCAATGCGTGCCGCCCCGTCAAGCATCCGGGAGAAATCCTTCACCCCGCGGGCCGAGGCGGTTTTCACCGGCCCGGCGGAAATCGCATTTACACGTATTTTAGACGGGCCAAGGTCGCTCGCCAGGTACCGCACTATGGCTTCCAGCGCCGCCTTGGCCACACCCATCACATTATAATTCGGGAACACCCGCACGGAACCGAGGTAGCTGAGTGTCATGATGGCCCCGCCTTCGGTCATCAGCGGCGCCAGGGCCCGCGCAACGGCGACAAGAGAATACGCGCTGACGTCCTGGGCCAGCGCGTAACCGGCCCGAGATGTCTCGATGAAGGGCCTGGTCAGGTCCTCGCGATTCGCGAAGGCGATGCTGTGCACCAGCACATCCAGGCGCGTACCATCGGCGCGGAGCGCTTCGGCCAGCGCGGTAATCTCCTCGTCCCGTGTAACATCGCAGGCCATCATGCGCGCCGAGCCCAGTTCCCCGGCGAGATCCTGGACGGTGAGACGCTGGCGCTCCCCCTGATACGTCAGAATAATGTGGGCGCCTTCCCTTACGAACGCCTGAGCGATTGCAAAGGCCAGACTCCATCGATTGGCGACGCCCAGCACCAGCGCCGTTTTCCCTTCCAGCAATCCGGGCATGAAAGGGTTATTGTAGCGTGGGGTTCCTCAGGCCCCGGTTGCGGCGGCCGCCGCCCAGGTCTTCGCTGCCCGCTCAAAGGCCGGCGTAGCTTTGCCCAGATCCTCGACGGTCATGGCAGGCCGGACGGTGATCGAGGCATTGAAGGCAAGAAACCACGGCTCGGCCACGGCAGGCAGCTCCGACGAGTCGTTCATATGGAAGAAGATGTAGCCGGTGCGCGTGCCGTTGTCTTCGGCGAAGTACACAGCCTCCGGCTTAAGGTCGGCGAGGATCTTCTGTATTGTCGTCCCCAGACTCCCCTTCCGGACGGCGGAATTGCCGGTATCGACCGGCAAAGTGACTTTCATCATCATGCGCATAGCGGGCCCCTCCAGTGGGCATTTGATTATACGCCAGTATTCGGTAGCTGGATGGCTGCTGGGTTAGCATCGCTTCATGTGCTTCGACGCGATCCTGATCCCCGGCAATGGCGTTGGCGAAGATGGCGAGCCGCCCCCGTGGGTGCGGGGCCGTCTGGATCGCGTGGTGCGCGATTATCGCGGTGAGTACGTTCTTCCGCTCAGCGCCGGCACCACCCACCGGCCTCCGCCGCGGGATGTGCTCGGCTTTCCCATCCTCGAGGCGGCGGTGGCGGGGCGGTATCTTTTGGCGCGCGGCGTTCCCGCGAACCGCATCCTGACTGAGACGGCGTCGTACGACACCATCGGCAATGCGTTTTTCTCGCGCGTGATTCACGTCGATCCGCGCGGTTTCCAGCGTCTGCTCGTAATCCCTTCCGAATTCCACAAGGCCCGCGTGGAGGCCGTATTTCGGTGGGGCTACGGTCTTGCGCCGCGCAACCATTCGTATGAGCTCACCTTTGAAGCACACCCCGATGCGGATATGGACGCGCCAGCGCTGGCGGCTCGCCGGGAGCGCGAGCGGGAAAGCCTGGCGAGACTGGCTGGCCCTGCCGAGCGAATCACCACAATGCGCGAGTTTCACCGCTGGCTATTCACCGAGCACAATGCCTACAACGCCGCTCGAACCGCTTTTGGCGACAGCCAGGTGACAGGCGAGACACTGCAGTCCTATTAGCGGCCGGACTGTGGTAGCATCCTCCAAAGGTCGGGAACCGTGGCTTTTCACATCGTTATCGCTGGCGATTTTGCAGGCGCCAATTCCGAGCGCCCAAGCAAGTCCCTCGGAGTGGATCGGGACAATCTCGAAGCCGTGCTGGCGCGCGTGCACCCGGGGATCGAACTCCCGCTGAGCGGCGCCGCCGGTGAACCGCTGTCGGTGAGCATTTCGGAATTCCAGGATTTCCATCCGGACCGGCTCTACCAGCGCCTGCCGATCTTCGAGGCGATCCGCGCGACGGTGGATGAGGATCCCGCGCCGGAGCCTCCGCCGCCCTCGTCACCCGCGCCCGCGGCTAAACCCGCCGGAGGTTTTCTCGACGACATCCTGGCCAGCACGGAAGAGCGTTACGCGTCGGCTCCTCGGGCGAGCGACTGGGATGAGGCGCTCCATCGGATCGCCACCAGCCACGCTCAGCCGAAGCCCAGACCCGAACAGGAGCGCCGCGCCGCGGATGCACAGAAGGCGTCCACCCTGCTGATGCGGGCGATCCTGCACAGCCCGCAGTTCCGGTCTATCGAAAGCGCCTGGCGCGGTCTGGATTTCCTGGTGCGTCGTCTGGATACCGATTCGGATTTGCGCGTTGTTCTGCTGGACGCACCCAAAGGGAAGCTCGCGGAGCGCTTGTCGAAGGCCGGCGAGGAGGAGTGGAGCGTGGTGCTGGCGAACTACACCTTCGGCCCTGGCGATGCCGACCTCTCAGCGCTCCGCCATCTCGCTCACGCGGCGGCTGGCGTGGAGATTCCGGTGATTGCCGCGGCGCATCCAATGCTGCTCGGCTGCGAGAGCTCCGGCGATCTGTCCGATCCATCGGAGTGGAAGGTTCTGCCCCAAGCCACGCGAAATAGCTGGGCCGCGTTGCGACGGAGCAAAGAGGCCGGCCGGATCGGACTCGCCCTGCCGCGACTGCTGGGCCGCCTCCCCTATGGCGCGGCCTCAAGCCCGTGCGAGGAGTTCCCGTTCGAGGAGCTCGGACCCAGCGCTTCGCACGACGATCTCGCCTGGATGAACCCGATCTTCGGCTGCGCCGCGCTGCTGGGACAATCGTGGCTGGATTATGGGGAGGCCGACGCGGGTCACGACCTTGACGACATGCTCTCCTTTTCCTGGCGCGAGGGTGGCGAAGCGCGCTTCCAGCCCGCCGGCGAAGCACCGCTTACAGACCGCGCCGTGGAAGCGATTCTGGAGCGCGGCCTGATTCCGCTGATGTCGTCGAAGCACGGGAGCGAGGTGCGGGTTCCGCGCTTCCAGTCGCTGGCCGATCCGCCGTTGCCGCTGGAATTTCCTGGATAATTCGCGCCTCATGCCGAACGGGGAAGTTCACCGAATTCGCGATGAAACAGAGATGGTGCGCTTCCTCGTGCAGCGATAGCGCCTTCGCCTTGTCGGACTCAGCCGAGACCGCGACCTCCGGCCGGAGCAGCACCTCGGTGAACGCCCCGCTCCCATCGGGCCTCTCTTCCATCACGCCCGACGCGCTGTCCACGTAGCCTGTCACCACCACGCCGTTCACGGCACAGAGATGCAGGTAAGAGAGCAGGTGGCACGCCGAGAGACTCGCCACCAGCAACTCCTCCGGGTTGTAGCGCGACGGATCGCCGCGAAACGCCGGATCTGATGAACCGGGCAGGACCGGCTTCCCTGCAGCCGAGAGCTCGTGATCGCGTCCATACGCACGATAGCTGCTGGTCCCCTGCCCCAGATTGCCGGTCCACGATATCTGCACTGCGTAATCGTGTTGCCTCATACCGCATCCATATCCGAGCTGTCGCCGGCGTCGTCGCCGCCACCCAGCAGACTATCGCCACCGCTGTCGGATCCACCGGGCACGGTGCCGTCGCCATCGCCTCCGGGTCCGCCACCCGATGAGGGAGCCGGCGGCGCAGCGTCGTCCGGATCCGGTGGGGGCGGAGCGCCCAGACCACCAAGATCGCCCATGTCATCGAGCTGCGGTACTTTACCCAGATCGGGATCGTCCAGCGGCGGTGTTTCCGGCTCCGCGGGTTCCGCCGGCGTCGAAGTACCACCGCTGTTGATCAATACCGAGGTGCCGCTAATCGCAATCGACATCGGGTTGATGTCGATGAACGAGCCGCCGCAGGTCAGGCAGAGGTCTTCGTCGGCTTGGACGAAAATGTTCTGCGCTTTGATATGCAAATCGCCCGACACGGTGAGGTGCAGATCGCCCTGAATGTGAATCTGCCCCTCGCCCATCACCTGAATGTGCGTGTCGCCCGTGATCTGCAGATGAGAATCGCCCGTCACCTGGCGGCTGTAATCGCCGCCGATCTGCAGGTTGTAATCGTTCTGAACCTTGATATTGATGTCGCCGTCGACGCCCTGGTTGTAGTCCTTCTTGACGTGCGACTTTGAGTCGGCGCCGACGTCCTCCACCTGTTCATTGACAACCCGCAGGAAGCGGTCGTGCCGGATCTCCTCGAGGTAATCGTTCTTCGTCAGCTCGGCTTTGTTGTATTCGGCCTGAGTGTGGAAAAGCTCCTTGCCTTTGGTGTCGTCGAAGTGAATCTGATTGAAGTTCTCGTGGCTGCCCTTCAACGTGCTGCGCGTCCGCAGGCCGCTGTGGTTCTTCTTGTCCGGCAGAGCCCACGGCGGCATGTTGTCGGCGTTGTAGACGCGGCCAACGATCATGGGACGGTCGGGGTCGCCTTCCATGAAATCGACGATCACTTCCTGCCCGATTCGGGGAATGAACATGTGCCCGAAGTTGTCGCCGGCCCACGGCTGGGACACGCGAATCCAGATGGAGCTGTCGGATTCGTCGCTGCTGCGGTCCCAGTGGAATTTGACTTTCACGCGGCCATATTCGTCCGTGTAGATTTCCTCTCCCGGCGGGCCCACCACTCGGGCCGTCTGCGCGCCCATCATTTGCGACAGCGTCGTCTTTCTTTCCGGGCGATACGGAACGGAGTACGGCATAGCCGTGAACGTGTTCTGATAAACCGCCTCGCCTTTGTCCGTCCCGCCGATGAACGTAGCTTCCTCGGCGCTGATGTTCATCGAGGCGATCAGCCAGGTGATGTTCTGGTCCCGGCGGTCGTGGTTGTAGAGATCGAAGCGGAAGCCCGCATACATTGACCGGCAGTTGCTCTTGCCGGTAACCACCGCGTGCGGCGTTTCCTCCTCCTCGATGCGCATCTTCGTCCATTCGTCGCCGTCGGGCTGGATCTCATAGGAACCCGGATAGTCGTACACTTCGTACTTGTCGTTGCCGCCCTGAATGATCCGCGAAGGCGCCATCGCCTCCAGCGTGCGCGTCGGGTGCATGAAGTTGTAATCCCGCTGCGTGTACTTGCCCGGCTTGAATTCGTTGTGGAACCTCCACTCGAGCACGCTGTCTTCGTCGCTTTTGTAGCCCCGGCCGAAGGAATGCTCGTACTTCATGCGCGCCTGATAGGGGCAGGGCTTGTGGGCCGAGGGTGTATCGCCCATGACTAATACGTGCTTGTCCTCGTCGTGACGGAAGAAGAAAAAAATACCCTCAATTTCCATCAATCTCTTTACAAAATCACAACAATGCTCGCGATATTGAGTACAATATGCCCATGGCGTGCGCTTGAGAGTCGTTTGGTCTTCCCAGTCCTTGCCGCTCTGGAACCCGTAGCGCTGAAAAGTCTGCTTGATGACTTCCAGCGCCTCCGTGTCCTGGTAGATCCGGCAATCCCAGGCTTGTGTCAGCAGCCACAACCACGGCACAACCTCCGCCTTGTAGTACGCCAAACGGCCTTCGCCGGAGTACAGGGCGAATTTGCTGACGATTCCATTGAGGTAATGGAAGGTTTCGTTGTCCGACTGCCGGATGCCGATGGTGACCGGTTTGCCCACAAGCTGGCTGAAATCGATATCGTAGTCGTCGGAGACCAGATCGAGATCGTAGTGAAAGAGGTCCGAAATGGTCTCCCGCCCGCTCAGGCGTTTCACCAGCAGGACATCCTCGCCCAGTGGCGTGTCCAAATGGAAGAGACGGTCGGTTTGTTCCAGCAGCGGCATGGCGGTCCGTTAATTGTAGACGAAGCCACCCTCGGCCGCGACGCCGACGTGAATGTCCGCGGCGGGGTCTCCTGACGCCATTCTTCCCAGCATCTGGCGGGAGATCTCCGGCAACACGGTGTTGGTCAGAATGCTGTCGATGTTGCGCGCGCCGCTTTCGATCTCCGTACAGCGCTTCGCGATCTCGTCGAGCACCGCCTCGTCCCATTTCAGGTGCACCTTGTGGTTCTCCAGAATGCGGCGGCGAATACGGTCGAGCTTCAGCACAATGATTTCCTTCAGAACTTCGTCGCGCACCGGGAAGTAAGGGACGATCACCAAGCGCCCCAGAAACGCAGGCTTGAAGATCTTGTCCAGCTCGGGCTTGAGCGCTTTTGTCAGTCCTTCCGGCGCAGGCATCGTCTCCGGATCGCTGGTCAGCTTCATCAGGGTGTCGGTTCCCGCGTTGGAGGTGAGAATCAGAATCGTGTTCCTGAAATCGATTTCACGTCCTTCGCCGTCCTCCATCATGCCCTTGTCGAACACCTGATAAAACAACTCGAGCACGTCGGGGTGAGCCTTCTCCACCTCGTCCAGAAGCACCACCGAGTAAGGCCGCCGCCGCACCGCTTCGGTGAGGACGCCACCCTCGCCGTAGCCCACATATCCGGGCGGCGAACCTTTCAGGGTGGAGACCGTGTGCGCCTCCTGAAACTCGGACATGTTGATGGTGATCATGTTCTTCTCGCCGCCATAAAACAAATCGGACAGAGCGAGCGCGGTCTCGGTCTTGCCGACGCCGCTGGGTCCCACCAGCATGAACACGCCGATGGGGCGGTTCGGATCGTCGAGCCGAGCTTTCGAGGTGACGATACGCCTTGCAATCGTTTCCAGCGCGTGATTCTGTCCGATAACGCGCTTACCGAGGTACGCTGCCAGGTCCAGCACCGCCGCGATCTCATCCCTCACCATCTTGCCGACGGGAATGCCCGTCCACGCCGCCACCACCTCGGCGACAATCTGCTCGTCCACGCAAACCCGCATCAGCGGCGATTCGCCCTGCAGCGCGGCCAGCTCGGCGTTGAGCTTCTCCATCTCCGCGCGCAGCGCAGTGGCGTCAATGGCAGGGGCCGCAGCCGCTGCGCTATCGGACACACCGGCTCCGGACACAGCGCCTCCGGACGCAACTGCTCCGGCCGCAAGCGGCTGCACACCAGCCGCACTTTCCAGCGCGCTGCGCAATTCCCGCAGCCGCAGCACAATCTGCTTCTCTTTTTCCCAGCGCTCGCGAAGCTGGGCCAGGCCGGCTTCCACCGTGATCTTTTCCGCGGCGATCTGCTCCAGACGCTCGCGATGATCGGCGCCGGCGGCTGCTTCCCGCGTGAGAATCCTCTCCTGCACGTTCAGGTCGTCCATCTGACGTGTGGCGTCTTCAATCGCCGGCGGCGTCGCGTTCTGTCCCAAAGCCAGGCGCGCGCACGCTGTGTCCAGCACGCTGACCGCCTTGTCGGGAAGCTGCCGGCCCGCCAGATAACGATGCGAAAGCCGTACCGCCGCCCCCAGCCCGTCGTCCAGAATGCGCACGTTGTGGTGTTTCTCGAGCGACGGCACAATGCCCCGCAGCATCACCATGCACTGGATTTCACCGGGCTCTTCCACCTTCACCACCTGGAACCGACGCGCCAGCGCGGCGTCTTTCTCGAAATAGCGTTTGTACTCGGACCACGTCGTCGCCGCAATGGTCCGCAGCTCCCCGCGCGCGAGCGCGGGCTTCAGCAGGTTCGCGGCGTCGCCCTGTCCCGCCTGGCCGCCTGCGCCAATCATGGTGTGCGCTTCGTCGATGAACAAAATGATTGGCGCGGGAGACGACTTCACTTCTTCGATAAGGCCCTTCAACCGGTTCTCGAATTCGCCCTTCACCCCCGCGCCAGCCTGCAGCAGCGCAAGGTCAAGCGAGCGCACCACGACGTTGCGCAACGGCGGAGGGACGTCGCCGCTCGCCACGCGCAACGCGAAACCTTCCACGACAGCCGTCTTGCCCACTCCCGCCTCGCCGGTGAGAATCGGGTTGTTCTGCCGGCGCCGCATCAAAATGTCCACAATCTGGCGGATCTCCGAATCGCGGCCAAGCACCGGATCGATCTGGCCGTTCTTCGCGCGTTCCGTGAGATCGATGGTGAACTGGTTCAGGTTGGGCGTCTTGCCGGCCGCCTTCACTCCCGCCTGGGGAGCGGCCTGCGCGCCGCCCGCCGCTTCGCCCTCGTTCGACGCGGCCACGATGCCGGCGAACTCCGAGTGCAGCACCGAGCCCTGAATCTTCCCGAACTCCGGGCTGACATCGCTGACCATCCGATTCAGCTCCGGCTGCGTCGCCAGCGCCAGAATCGCCAGCCCGCTGCGAATCTCCGTCATTCCCAGCTCGATGCTGCCGGTGGTCCACGCGTCGGTGAACATGCGCACCAGTGACGGGCTCAGGCTCGGCGTGCGCGCATTGCCGGTGCGCAATCGGTCCAGGCTGCGCGTCAGGTCGGCCGACAAGCGCGATGTATCCACGCCAAATCGCTCATAGATGCGATCGGCATCGGACCCGGTCTCGTCGAGCAGCTTCAGCAGAAAATGTTCGATCTCGACGTCGTAATGAGTGCGCGTCACGCACAACCCCGCCGCGGACTCCAGCGCCTTGCGGCTGGTTTCATTCAGTTTCCCGATCAGGGACTTCAGACTGAGACTCATGACTCAAGCAACCTTCCATAGTTCGAGAACCGTATCGTCCGGATCGCGGTTCAGCATTCTCGTGCGCCCCCACGTCAGCCAGCCCAGCCGCGGCGCGGTATCTCCGCCCGCTCCCAGCTCGCAGAGGGGAGCTTCCTCGCGCCGCAGCACCAGCTGAACTTCAAAATCGAGGTTATCTCCGGAAAAGAACCTCGTTAATGCCCGAAGCGGCTGATATGCCGTTCCCGTGGGCAGAAAATCCAGATATCGCTTCACGCTCAGCGGCCCAATGCGGACCCGCACCACCGATTGCTGGTCCCACACCTCGTCGCCCGCCACCACGCCAACGCCAAGCGTCGAGGAAAGACGCGGCGAATCGTCCAGCGAACACTGTGTTTCCAGATCAAGCTGTCGCCAGACGCCGCGAAATTGCCGCACTTCCACCGGCACCTCGAAGTAATCGATGAGAATGGATCGCAGCGCCTCGGCCGACCGCGGCTGCTGCGCCAGCAATCCGGTATAGAATACGAGCGACTGATCCTTTACCGCCTGGCGGCCTTCCAGCCCAGGCGTGCCCAGCCCGATAAAATCCAGCAGGTACTGCGTGAGTTGATCGCGCTCGCCGCGCTCGTAGGGAACGCCGAAACGATATTTCTCCCAGGCGCGATAAAACAGCGAGATCATGCGATGGTTGAAAATATCCAGGAAATCGCGCAACGTCTTGTCGCCGGCGCGCAGCCGCTCGCGAATGAACTGCGTGTATACCAGCGGCAGCACGCCCACGGGCCCGAACAGACCCATGAAATTCACGCGCATCAGCGGCGGCCCGTCCTCGCGCTTCTCGAGCGACTGAATCTCCGCGGCCGGAAACGACACGTAGGCGTGAGTTCCGAACCGCACCGCTTCCTGGGCGGGATCGCCGAAGTGGCCGGGCGTGTGCCGCTCCGGCGTGAGCAGCTTCATCAGCCTGACTGCCTGGAAGAAAGCGAAGCACCAGGGTTCGTCGAACATGCGGCGCTCCAGCGCGTCGCGCAAGGGATCCGATGCCGCCGGCGCGGCCGGTTGTTCGACGGTGGCGATGGTCTCGGCGCTCATACCAGGATGATCTGTCCGGCGCGCGGCTCCCACTGCCGGATGATCTCCTTTCGCTGAGTGCTTCGCGCCACCAGCTGGCTGAAACTATTCATGGAGACGTATTGTCCGAGGAAGCACTCCAGCACGCTGGCGAACAAAAACGCCCCGCCGCCCACGTATTGCTCCTCGTCCACTTCCAGTTCCACTCGCGTTCCCTTGACGAAACTGATTCCCGTGTCCGAGACCACCCGGGCCAGATGCCGCCGGCTGTTGATTCGCGTAATCCCCGCGATCTGCCGCTCCAGCCAGGGCGAACCTGAAAACTCGTAAAGCCGCAGAATCTCCTGTAACGCGTCGCGGCCCTCATCCACCAGCGACAGGTAATTCAGGGAGAGATGCGAAATCAGCCGCCAGAGGGCGTTACGGCCGACCGGCGGCGGCACCGACTGCGTCGGCTTGCGCAGAGCCACAATCTGCTTCACCGGCGCATCCGCATCCAGATCGAAATCGCCGCGCTCGTTGCCCAGCGGCAACCGCGACGGCAGATCGCCATTCGTGCAGGTGCAGTGAATGGTGAGCGTCTCGAAATCGGCGCGCACGGGCCGGCCCTGCAGATCCACCAGCGACAACCAGACCGGCGAAGTTCCCGCCAGCTTGCCCTCCAGATCGCGCCGCGAGACATACCAGAAGACCTGATCCCGTGTGCGCGCGTGGCCGTGCCGGAAAGAGTAGAAGGGTTCGTAGGGTACGGGATCGTGAGAGCGGGGGCTGGCGGCCGAGATCGAGTCCACCGAGAAAACGTCTACCGAGTCGCGCCGGCGCACATCGGCAATCACCGGATATTCATAGGCGGTTTGCTCGTGAAGAATCGGCTCCGCCGTTTGCGTGAACAGATTCACCACCGGCGAGCAGGCGAGGCGGAAGACCGCGGGAGCGATGCCGGTCTGAAAAACCTGCTCCAGCTCGGGCCTCGGCAGGGCGGAGACCAGAATCAGCACCTCCACGGTTTCGCCGAAGCCGCGCCCGGTGAGCGTTTCCAGCCCGTTCAAATCCACGAACAGGAACTTTTCGGGAAATGCGAAATACTCCTGGAGAAGCCGATACCCGGTGAAGGAACGCCGCGGGTAGGGCAGCATGCTTTCGTCTTCGGCGAACCCCACCGGCTTCAACGAGCTGCCGGGCAGCCTGATGGTGCGGTTCCGGCCTTTGGGCGACGGGTCGCGCACCAGCACGCCCGAGCACTTATTGCAGAGCAGCTCGTACAGCGGATAGACCAGATTGGGGTCGCCATATAAGTGTGAGCGCAGCGAAGAAATGCGCAGCTCGTTGAACGTGACGCCGGCATTGGCGCGCAGCATCAGCCGGATTACGCCGGCGGCATCGGAGCCTTTCAGCGGCGGATCGAGCCGGTCCGGAGTCCGCCACTGCGCTTCGGCGATTTCCATGGGCCAGATGGTGGTCTCATAGCAGCTTCGAAACTTACAGCTCACGCCGGCGGCGGAACGCGTGTACAGCATGGAGCCGCGAGGAATGCGTATGGACGAACTGACCTTGCCGGACCGCGGATCGCCGCGGAACTCCGCGATGGTCATGGCCGGAATGGGCCGCAAATAATGCGGATAAACCAGATTCAGAAGAGCCTGTGTAATTTCCGGGAATTCGTCGTCTATCTTCAGGTGAAGGCGCGCTGCAAGGAAAGAAAACGCCTCGATGATCCTCTCCACATGCGGATCGTCGCAGCGCGTCGCTTCCAGCGACAACCGTGAGGCCACCTTGGGATACCGGTCGGCGAAGTCCTTCCCCATCTGGCGCACGAAGCCCAGCTCGCGCTCGTAGTAATACAGCAATTCATCCCGCACTATGCTCTTTACCTACCTGATATTCGCCGCGAATCGTATCGAAAATCGTATCGAAAACCACGCGCTCCGGCGCCGGGTCGGCCCGCAGCAGGCCCTCAATCTGAAACCGAACCACCCGCGTGGTCTCGCTCACCGGAAGCATGGTCACCACCACGTTCATCAGCCGCGGTTCGAATTTGGCGATGGCCGATTCCATGATCTGCAACAGATCCTGCTGATCCCGCGCCGAATTCAGCGAGAAGGACGTCAGATCGGGCAGGCCGTAGACAAAAACCGAATACGGCAGCTCTTTGGCGTAATCCGGCACTTCGATAATCGTCTGGCGCGTATTCAGCAGCCACTCCAGATCGCGCCGCAGCGAGGCCTTGATCTGGCGGAGAGACTGCGCCATTCCCGGACTCAGCTCGTCCCGGCTGCGTGGCTCGGTGTCGATGAGCCGGTCCAGCACCGATTCAATCAGCCCGCCCTTGCCTTTCTTCCTGGCCATCGTTAGCGCTCCAGCTCCAGGGCCCGCTTCGGATCCAGCCGGCAGATATCCGCATAGACGCGTTGCCGCTCCTCCACCGGAGCGTTCGTTCGGGCGAGGCAACGGTAGTACAACGCCAGCGTATGGGCGATCATGGCCGGCGACTCCCACGCCTCCAGACGCCGCTCGTTGATCTCCCCGGCAAGTTCACGCAGAATCGGATAGGCCACGGCTTCATGCCCCGCGGCCATGCACACCATCGCCAACTGGCTCTTGCGCTGGAACCGCGCGCGCCCCGTCGTTTCCTGCGCCAGCCGCTGCGAGACCAGATCCACAGCCTCGCTGCCGCGGCCACTGCGCATCGCTTCGCGGATCAGCTCTTCGTCGTCGGGCACGGCGGCATCGCCATTAACGTGCGCCGGCTCCGCCGCCGCGGCCGCGTACTGCTCGGCCGCTTGTTCGGGCTCCGCTTCGGGAGGCGCGGGCGGAGGCGGAGGTGGCGGCGGCTGAAACATCTCGCGGGTCTGTGTGTTGGCCGCCTGCGTGTCGTCGTTCAGCGACGCTTCCAGCAACTGCGGATAATCGGCCAGAAGCGCCTTGATCTCGGCCCGGATGGCTCGCGAAATCGCATCGTACCCCAGCGCGTCGCAGGCGCCCAGCGCGAACCTCTGCAGATCCAGCCAGGCGCGCCCGCTCGGTGTAGCCATCACCTCCTCGGCGGCTTCGAGCAGTCGTTGATAGTCGCCTTCCAGCGACAGGCGCTTGATGTTCTGACGCACGTCGGTCGGCGGCGCTTCCAGCATGCGCCAGTCGAGGTCGTAGGGGTTGGCTCGTAACTCTCCCCAGCGCAGGGCCCGAAGCAGGAGATAGGGCACCGGGCTTTGCGCCTCCTGCCTGCGAAACCAGCGCGCCACGGCAGCCACTCGCGCCGCCGCATCCTCGACACTCTCCGGCTCTGCCGTGAGGGTGGCTTTCGCGCGTGTCCGAGCGGGGGCGGCTCCGCTTGCGGCCGAATCCTGCGCAGCGGCTTCCGGCGCCGCCGCTTCCTCCACGGGCTCTTCTTCGGCCGTGGCCTCGTCGATCGGTCCGCCCTTCTTCAGAAGGAGGATGCGAACCGTCTGGCCGATCTCATCCAGCGTTGTCCGCAATGACCCGAAACTCGGCGCATCGTCGCCAAACCGCTCCGTACAGAACTCGTCGAGTGCGGCGAGCGAATCCTTGCCCTGCTGAATCTCTTTCGCGAGATTGTCGTAATACTCGCGCGACATCGCCGTAAATGCGGCGTTCCAGGCTTCCGGCGTCAGCTTGCCGTCTTCGAGCGCCACGCGGCGAAGTTGCTGCTTCCCCTCGTCGTAGCCGACGTCCTCCTCGGCGGGGACCGAAAGACTTTCCTTGTACTGGATCCAGTCGTGGCCCTCGCGGGTGAGCGGCACTCTGCGCAGCGGCACATCCAGTTGCGACCCCACCCAGTTGAGCGGCGTGGCCCGCATCTCCAGATCGTCCTCCTCGATCCGCGGATGAACAGTGTCCCAGAAACCGGTGAGCAGACCGAGCGTCAGATCGAGCCCCTGCTTCAATCCGGCAAAACCCTCGCGATGCACAACTGCCTCCGTCAGCCACGCGGCGATTTGCAGATCCTTGGACTTCTTTGCGAGGAACTCCGAGGCCAGCTTCACAACGAGGGGCCAATCGGCGGTCTTGACCTCTCGCTGCCATACGCCCTGTTCGGCGTCGTCCTCCTGACGCCTTGCTTCCTTGATCTGATCGTAAGCGGGCGCGTAGCGCAGGTCGGGCCCGCTGGGGTTGTCGCCCGGAATTGGATTGAGCAGGTCGTCGCGAAGCGGCATTGGATTCTCTTCAGTTGGCGCCGGTACAACGGAGTGGATCGCCGGGGCTTCCTTCGGTCGCCCGCAAAGCGGCTCCGCCCTGCACCCGCTAGCCCGCGGTCGCCGCCTCGTTCTCCGGCGCGGCGCCGCTCACGTCGAACGTCAGGCGGCGGACCTCCAGCAGCGGTACCTCCTCGTCATCCACGATCAGTACTTTCTGACCCAGCGGAATCGCGCCCTCCGGCGATTCCTCCCAAACCGTGCTGCGCCCCAGGCGCACCGCGTCGTCGGGACTCTTCGACGAAAGCGGGCACATCACCGGCAACAGTGCCTCTCCCAGGTCCTTGTCCTCGAATGCCCGGCCGGTGCGCACCACCGCCGGCGTCCAGAGAAGGTCGCGCAAACGGCGCGGCGCGGGAATCTCAATGCTCGCGATCTGATCGAAGGGAATCCACATGTACGCGCCGGCGGCGAACACTTCCAGCTTGGGTCCAATGCGCGGGTCGGCGTCGGAGATCCACTCGAAGCGGCGCTCGCCCAGGGTGCCCGCGGCTGTTTCCGCGTCGCTGTTCGGGAACGTGCCGCTCTCGAACATTCCCTGGCGCGTGCGCTCGGCCGCCAGTGCTCCACGGTACAGCAGCGTCCCCAGCTCCACGTTCTTGTTGCCGGAACGCGCCAGAACGTCGAGTTGCTTTTCGGCGCGGTCGTACTCGCCGGCAAAGCAGAGCAGCTCGAACAGGAAGGTACGCTGGCGGTCGTTGCCGGGATCGTTCTTCAGCTCCGCCACCAGCGCCTGGATCGCGTCGTCCAGCTTTCCGGCGTGAAACAGTTCCTTGGCGTTCATAAGCCTCCCAGCACGCGCCGGGCCGGGCACGCGACTACAAGTTCGCGACCCGGCCCGATTCGCGGCGAAAACCGGCCCCGACAGCTCCGCCCACCCAGACCAGCAGTCCGGGGTGGAACTGATTGCTGAGACAATTCGGTGACGGGCACCGAAATTCCGCGGCGCCGAGAGCCTTGTTTGCAACCCTTCCCGATGCGGCAAATTCGGCGCCCGTCACCGAATTGTCTGCCCACCTGCTTCCACCCCGGACCTGCTAGGTGCTCTGGCTGGTCTTCAGATCGTAACCGGCCATTAAATTACCTGTATTGACACCCTTATCCTGCGGAATGTATTGGTACTGAATCTGGGCAAAATTCAGGGAAATGTGTTCCACGGGCAAACCGGTGTCCCCGTTGGTCCCCGACGTCTGATAGGAAGAGACGATGAAATCGGAGAACACGACGTTAAGATATGGCTCGAGCGTTCCGCCAACCAAACCCGTGCGGCGGCAGATGAGGGTCGCTTTGGTCTGATGCTGCCCGGTCGCGCAAATCTCCAGCAACTTCGGACTGGATACGTCCGCGTGTTTGGTGAACGAGAAATCGTGCACCTGCACCTTACCCGACGCCCGGCCCGTGCCGGATTGAATCACGCCGGTCTGGTGCGACCCGAAACCCCAGCCGTCGATCTCGATCTTCTTGTTGTAGGCGCCGTTGTCATCCACGGATTCGCCGGGGATGGTATCGATATCCAACAGAAAACTGACTGCCATGCGATCTTCTCCTCTTTAATCTCCCTTCCCGCCCTCGCTCACTTGATGGCCGGAGGACCCTGAATCTGCACGTTCTTGGTGTTCTTCTCCGCGTCATAGCCGCCCGAGATGGCGCCCTGCGCCACACCCTTGACCAGTTGTTTGTACGACATCTTCAGAGCGCCGTAGCTGAAGGCCACGTTCTCGTAGGGCCATCCGCCTTCCGACCCGGTTCCCGTCACGTCGTATTGGGATATGACCAGGTCCCCAAAATCGACGAACAGATAGTCTACCGGCGTTCCGCCCTCGGAACCCGCGCGCCGGGCCGTGAACCGCGCCCACTTGATGTGCTTGCCGTTCAGGTTGTACTGCATCAGTTTCGGGCTCGAGCTGTCCATGCGCTTGGAGAACCGGAACTCATTCAGCGTCACTTTTCCCATGGCCGATCCGGTCGCGGTGGCGGCGACGCCCGTCTGGGTTTCGCCGAACGACCAGCTGTCCATCTCCAGCTCCTTCACATGGCCAGTCTGCTGGCTCTCGCCATCGACGCCGTCTATCTTCAAAAAATAATCAACAGCCATTCGTGCTCCTTGGTTGTTATGGACTGCCGCGAGCGCCCGTCGGACGCGGCTGGCGCTCCGGCGCGTCTCCGATTGCGGTTACCGCGCCGATTTTGGAAGTTCCGCCACCAGTCGCAGCGACACCGAAAGCTCGTCCAGCTGAAAGTGCGGCCGAAGAAACGCGATCGCCCGATACACTCCCGGTTTCCCGGGCACTTCCTGTACGTCCACACGGGCCTCGCGCAGCGGGAACTGCGCCTTGGTCGCCGGCGATGCCGTGTCGTCCGGAGTGACGTAGTTCATGATCCATTTGTTGAGAAACGCCTGGCAATCGGCGCGCGACATGAAACTGCCGATCTTGTCGCGCATCATCGCCTTCAGGTAATGGGCGAAACGCGAGACCGCCAGCATGTACGGAATCTGGGTGGAAAGACGCGCGTTGGCGTTGGCCGACTCCTGATCGTACAGCTTCGGTTTCTGGCACGACTGAATGCTGAAGAAGGCCGCATAGTCGGTGCCTTTGCAGTGCACCAGCGGCGCAAAGCCCATGTCGGCCAGCTCTTTTTCGCGGCGATCCGTGATGATCGTCTCGGTCGGACACTTGATCACCGTGTCCCCCTCGTCGGTCTGGAACACATGGACGGGCAGCGCGTCCACCAGGCCGCCGCCTTCCACGCCGCGAATGGCCGCGCACCAGCCATACCGCGCAAACGCGTCGGTGATCCGCGCGCCCAGCGCCCATGCCGCGTTGGCCCACAGGTACTTCTCGTGATCGGTCCCCGAGACGGCCTCCTCATAGCGGAACGCGTCCACGGGCCTGGTCTCTTCGCCGTAAGGAAGGCGCATCAGAACGCGGGGCATGGTCAGGGCCACATACCGGGAGTCCTCGGTCATGCGGAACCCCTTCCAGCGAGCGTACTCGGTAGTGTCGAAGATCTTCCCGAGGTCGCGCGGCGCGTCGAGTTGCGTGAAGCTTTCGAGGTTCATCATCTCCGGCGACGCAGCCGCGATGAAGGGAGCGTGCGCCGCGGCGGCCACCTGCGACACTTTTTCCAGCAGTTCGACGTCTTCGGGTCCGCGCCCGAAGTAGTAGTCGCCGATCAGCGCGCCAAAAGGCTCGCCGCCGAACACGCCGAATTCCTCCTCGTACACTTTCTTGAACATCGAGCTTTGATCGAACTCCGGCACGCGCTGCAGATCCCGCAGAAGCTCTTTTTTCTTGACGTTCAGGATCTTGATCTTCAGCATCGCGCTGGTTTCGGTCTGGCTCACCAGATAACGCAGCCCGCGCCACGTCGCTTCCAGTTGCTGGAAGGTCGGGTGATGCATGATCTCGTTGAGCTGGAGCGACAGCAGGTGATCGATCTGCGCGATGCGGGTGTTGATCATCGCCTCGATATCCGGCGATACCGTCATCTCGCCCTGCAGCACCTGGTCCACAAACTCGGATACCAGGTACTTGCCTCGTGAACGCATCGATTCGTCCCGGACCAGCCGGCCCTGTTCGACGATCTGATCGAGAAGCGTTTTTTCCTGAACTGCCGGCGCCGCCTGGGCCTCCGGGGCCGCGGCGCTCTTCGCCTTGCTAGTTGCCATTGCCGCCTCCTTCGGGCTTCAGACCCCGCGCTTCCGCTTTGACCTGCTTCATCTTGTCGGAGTTGCCGACCACTTCCTGAAGCAGCCGTTCCAGCTTTTCGTTGCCTTGCAGACTGCCGCGCAGGTCGGAAAGACGCGTTCGCAGCTCCAGCAGCTCGCGCAGCGGTTTCACCTGCCGGGCCACCTGCTCCGGCTCGAAGTCTTCAATACTCTTGAAGGAAATGTCGACGCCGAGTTTCCCGGCGTTGGGGTCGTCGGTCAGCCTGTTCTCCACCGAGTAAGCGACGCGCGGCCGCATGCTGGCGAGAACCGCATCGAAGTTATCGGGAGTGATATCGACGAAGCGCCGCTCTTTCAGACGCGGCAGGGGATCTTCGGGCATGCTGCTGAAATCCCCCAGCACCCCCATGACAAACGGGATTTCCTTGATTTCTATGGCGTCGCCGATCTCGACGTCATAGGTGACATGGACGCGCGGCGGGCGCACGCGCTCCAGCTTTTTGTGGACACTTTCTCTGGCCAAAGGGCTTCTCCTCCATTAACAGCGGCCGCTGCCGAATGTGGTCAATTATCTTTCGGATCAGCGGGGGAAGTCAAGCCCGACAGCCCGACAGCCCGGACATTTTTATTTGGCGTTGACAGCCCGACGCCCCGGCACAAGGCCTTGTCGTCAGGGGCCACCAGTGGCGGCTTCAGAACCCGTCCGGCGTAATGCGGAAGTGTTCTTCCCACTTGCCGCCCGGCGCTACCGTCTGCAACGTCGGGTAGAGACCTCGCTGGGCCAGGTTAAATGCGTTCGTGACTCCGGACATCGGTTCGAAGCAGACGAAATCGCGCCCCGCAGGCGCGTAGACTACCGCCACCGGATATTTCCGGCCGAAGCGCACGCCGATTTGCTGCCGTCGGCCGCGCAGCACGAAGTCCCGCCCCGGATTCACTCCCGCGAAGCCGGTATCGAAGGACCGATCTCTTAACCCAACACTCCCGGGAAGCCCGGCCGGCTGGCAAAGACCCGTGGGAATCAGCCTGTCGTCCACCTCCACAAGTTCGCTTGCGGGAATGGTCACCGACCAATCGTCCCGCGGAGAATCGGTCAGCGTGAAGTAGGGATGAAAAGCCACCGACAGCGGCATCGTCTCGGCGCCGGCGTTATAAATGGCCAGACGAACATCCAGCGCACCCTCCTCAAGACGATGTGTGATCTCGACGGTGTGCGCGAACGGGAACTGGGCCATATAGTTCGGATAACGCCAGAACTCCAATCGGCTGGTCACCCAGGCGCCGAACTCGGTGGATTCGAGAGCAGCCACCGTCCACTCTCCGGCATATTGCAGGAGCCCGTGGATCGGCAGACCGTTGCCGTCCCGGTGGAAGTTGTTCAGCTCGGCGTTGAGTTTGTATTGCCGCCCATTGGCCCAGAACGCGTCGCCGTCCAGCCGGTTCGCCCAGGGCGCGAGGAACGGAATGCCGAGGTGAACCGGACGCTCCCTGAATTCAGCCAGGCTTTTGTACGGCGACCAGAAGAGGTTCGTGCCGTTGACCTTCATCTCGAAGGCATTGTTTCCGAGGCCGGGCACGACAGACACCTCGGTCTGGCGTCGCTGGTCCGCCAGCCGAATCACCTCGATGCCATCGACGAGCACGCGTTCAACGGAGTAGTTGGAGTCTTCACTCATGGGCTGCTTTGATTTGACCAAATCTCCGCAAGCCCGTGGGGACCCAGGGACATGCGGCGTCAGCCGGGTCGTTGGCCGGTACCGAGGGACGCGGCTGGCGCCGCATGTCCGCCGCACGCAAAGTGAACCGTCCTGCAACGAGGTGGAGTGGGCGCCCGCTGCCCGGCCTTAGTCCGCCGCGGCAGTCTGCCTGCTGCAGTCGCGTGCGAGACGGATCATCGCTTCCAGGCTGCGCTCCACGTCTTCCTCTGTAGTGGCCCAGCCGGAGACGCTGATGCGCATCGCCGCGCGGCCATGCCACACCGTGCCGCCGCACCAGCAGGTACCGTCGGTCTGAATGGCCGCAATCACGGCACGGGTGGCGATATCGTCGCCGAACGACACCAGAACCTGATTGATCACCACGTCGTTCAGGATTTCAAAACCCGCCGCCCGCAGCCCTTGCGCAAAGCGAGCTGCGTGACGGCACGTGCGCTCAATCAGATCGGCCACGCCGGACCGGCCCAGCGCCGCCAGCGCCGCCCACACCTCCACGCCGCGCGCCCGGCTCGACATGCCCGGCGTCAGAAAACCGGGGTCGCGCGTGTTTCCGCGCTTCAGGTAGGCTGCATCGCCGCTCATCGACTCGCGCAGGTATCGCGCCTCACGCACCGCCACCACGCCGCTGTCATAGGGAACATTGAGCCATTTGTGGGCGTCGAACGACCACGAATCGGCCTCGGTGACGCCGCGCGTCAGATGTTCGCGCCCCGGCGCTGCCGCCGCCCAGATTCCGAAAGCGCCATCCACGTGCACCCACGCGCCATTCTCGCGCGCCACCGCGCAGATCTCCGCCGCATCGTCGAAGGAGCCGGTGTTTACGTTCCCGGCCTGAATGCACACCAGCGTGGGCACTTTAAGTCTCAGAACGGGTGGCATCGCATCGGTTCGCATGCGCCCCTGGCTGTCGGTGGGCACCCGAACCACCCGCTCCCGTCCCAGCCCCAGCAGGCCCAGCGCCTTGTGAACCGCGACGTGCGTCTCTTCGCTGACCACCACCGTGATGGGCGGGGCGCCGAACAGGCCCTGAACATCGGGATCCCAGCCCTCGCGCAGCAGGAGAGCGCGGCGGGCGGCAGCCAGAGCCACAAAGATTGCCACCGTATCGGAACCCACGAAGCCAACGCCCGATTGAGGCGGCAGCCCGAGGATTTCCAGCAGCCATCGCGCGGCGACTTCTTCCAGACGCGCGGCGACCGGCGAGGTTACCGACATCACGGCATTCTGATCCCATGCGCCCGCCAGCCAGTTGGCGGCGACGGTCACCGGAAGACTCCCCCCAATCACGAATCCGAAATAGCGGCCACCCGCGCTGGCGACAGTCGCGGGCGAACCGGCACGATCCAGCAGGTCCAGGACGGCCTCGGGATCAGCCGGGTCCGCGGGAAATTGCGTGTCAAATTGCGCCAGCCCGCGCAGACCTTCGGGCGTGGGCCAGACACTACGCTCGCTGATTCCGGAGAGGTAACGGATGGAACGCCGCGCGGCCGATTCCAGCAGGGCCGCATCGCATATGGACTGCCTGTTCATACGACGTTCTCGCAGACTTCCACCGCGGTGAGCCAGCCGTGGCGATCGGCACGCAACCCGCGCGCGATGGCGAAAAACTCGCGCTGCAGCTTCTCTGTGATAGGCCCGCGGGCGCCGGAGCCCACGGGAATGCGATCGACCGAACGCACCGGCGAGATCTCGGCCGCCGTTCCGGCCAGAAACACCTCGTCGGCGATGTACAGCATTTCGCGCGGAATCGGCGTCTCCAGCACGGGAATGCCGAGATCCGAGGCAAGTTGGATCACCGTGTCGCGCGTGATGCCCTCCAGCACCGAGGCGGCGAGGGGCGGCGTCAGGATCCTGCTGTCGCGTACGACGAAGATATTCTCGCCAGAACCCTCGCTCACGTTGCCCATCGCGTCGAGGGCAATTCCCTCCTGATAGCCATTGGCGATGGCCTCCATTTTGATGAGCTGCGAGTTCATGTAGTTCGCCGAAGACTTCGACAGCACCGGCAGCGTGTTCGGCGCCAGGCGATTCCAACTCGACACGCAAGCGTCGATTCCCTCGGCCAGCGCGCCTTCGCCCAGATAAGCCCCCCACTCCCAGCAGGCCATGAAAACCTCCACCGGGTTGTTACCGCTGTACACGCCAAGCGGCCCGTAGCCGCGCAGAACGATCGGGCGGATGTAGCAGGAGCGGAGCCCATTGACGGCCACCAGCTCCCGGGCGGCGTCGCCGAGCTGTTCCGCGGTCCACGGGACCTCCATGCGGTAGATCCGCGCCGAATCGATCAAACGGCGCATGTGCCGGTCCACCCGGAAGATTGCCGGCCCGCGCGGGGTTTCGTAGCAGCGGATGCCCTCGAATACCGAGCTGGCATAGCTGACCACGTGCGAAAGGACGTGAATGCGCGCGTCCTCCCAGCGAATGAAGGCGCCGTTGCGCCAGATCTTCTCGGTCGGAACGAGACTGTTCATAACTCATGCTACGAGAAATTGATATTGCAGAACAGATGCAGATCTGCGATATTGTTACCATAACAGTTAATGGGCGACCACGATCGTGCGTTTCTCTATCAGTCGGTCTCCGGGAAGATCGCCGGACTGATCGATCAGGGCGTGCTGCGGCCAGGGGACCGTGTGCCCTCGGTGCGGCGCATCAGCGCGCAGGAAGGAGTCAGCGTCTCCACCACGCTACAGGCCTACACCCTGCTGGAGAGCCGCGGCTATATCGAGGCGCGCCCGCAATCGGGCTTCTACGTGCGCGCGCGTCAGGCCGCGCAACCGCCGGAGCCGAGAGTCTCGCCTTTGGTCCGCCAGGCCACGCGCGTCGGCATCAACAACCTGATGTCGCGAATCATGCAAGCGGCGTCCGATCCGACCGTGGTGCCGCTGGGCGCTGCCTGTCCGTCGCCCGAGTTGCTCCCCATCCGTAAAGTGAATCGCATCCTCGCGGGTCTGGTTCGTGGCGCCAGCAACGCCATGAACGGCTACGCATTCCTGCCCGGTAATCGCGAGCTGCAACGGCAGGTGGCGCGGCGTTCCCTCGATTGGGGCGGACGCCTGGCCCCCGAAGACGTCACCATCACCTCCGGCGCCACCGAAGCGCTTCATCTTTGCCTTAGCGCCGTCACCAAACCGGGCGACGTGGTGGCCGTGGAGTCTCCGGCGTTTTTCGGAATACTGCTGCAACTGGAAGCGCTCGGACTCAAGGCGGTGGAGATTCCCTGCCATCCGCAGCACGGCCTGCGCCTGGACGTACTCGCCGACGCCATCCGCAAACAGGGTGTGCGGGCCTGCATCGCATCGCCGAATTTCAGCAATCCTCTGGGAAGCTGCATGAGCGAAGACGCGAAACAGGAACTGGTCGCCATGCTGGCTCGCCGCGCGATTCCTCTGATCGAGGACGACCTGTACGGCGACCTGCAATTCGACGGGCAGCGTCCGAAGGCGGCAAAGGCGTTCGACCGCGAAGGACTGGTGCTGGTCTGCTCGTCGTTTTCGAAGGTGGTCGCCCCCGGCTATCGAGTCGGCTGGGTTGCCGCCGGCCGATTCCAGGCGCGCGTGCAGACGCTGAAGCTCACCTCCACGCTGGTGACGCCTTCCCTGCTGCAGATGGCTATCGCGAAGTATCTGGAAGGCGGATCCTATGAGCGCTATCTGCGGCGCATTCGGGCGGCCTTCAAACTTCAGACCGAACAGATGACCGCCGCGGTGATCGATCATTTCCCGCCGGGCACGCGCGTGGGCCGTCCCACCGGAGGTTTCGTCCTCTGGGTGGAACTGCCTCAGGGCATCGACTCTCTGGAACTGATGGATCGCGCGCTGGCCGAGGGAATCAGCATCAGCCCCGGCCCCATGTTTTCCCCGCGCCAGCGCTATCGGAACTACATCCGGCTGAACTGCGGCTATCCGTGGTCGCCGCGTTTCGATCAGGCCATCCGCACCCTCGGACGCCTGATGTGATGAGGTGGAGCAGGATTTCATCCTGCGGCCGATTTTCAATCGGCCTCGGCCCAGAGGTACTCAGCAGACCGTCCCATGCATATGGACTCTTATCGGATCTCGTACCGCCGAATGCCCGTCGCCCGCCCCGTGCTCTCATCCACGCTGACGATGGCGCCGTGCAGCTCCGGCTGGTTCTTCGCGCCTTCCAGACGAATCGGAGTTCCCGTGATGAACCTCCGCAACGCGAGCTGCTTCTCGGCGCCGATAACCGAGTCGTAGGGCCCGGTCATGCCGGCATCGGTCTGGTACGCCGTGCCCCCCGGAAGAACGCGCTCGTCCGCGGTGGGCACATGCGTGTGCGTTCCGATCATCGCCGAAACGCGGCCATCCAGATGCCAGCCCATGGCCATCTTCTCGCTGGTCAGCTCGCAGTGAAAATCGACGAACCGTACCTTCACCGCGGGCGGCAGCGCAGCCAGAATCTCGTCCGCCTTGCGGAAAGGACAATCCGTCGCCGGCATGTGCGCGCGGCCCTGCAGATTGATCACCGCGACCTCCACCCCATTGCGCGCGCGCAGAACCAGGACACCGCTGCCGGGCAATTCGCACGGATAGTTCGCCGGGCGCAGCAACCGGGGCTGCCGCGGCAGGTACTCGTAGATCTCCTTCTTGTCCCAGATGTGATTGCCGGAGGTCAGCACGTCGAGTCCCATGGAGAACAGCTCCTCCACGACCTGCGGCGTCGGCCCGAAGCCCGCGGCCGCGTTCTCGGCGTTGGCGATAGCGAGCTGGATCTTCTCTTCGGAGATGATCTCCTGCAGGTGCTGCGCGACAATTCGCCGCCCCGGCGAGGCGGAGATGTCACCGATAAAAAGTATGTTCATTCCGGCGTGGCGAAACTACTCGCCGCCACTGCGCTCCCTGAGGCGCCGGTCGCGCGCTTCCGCGATGCGCAGCAACGCGCGAATGTTCTCTCCGTCCAGCCTGGCGCGCGATTTGAGGTCCAGGATCTCGCCATGCGGCAGTTTCAGACTCCTGGCCAGGGCCCGGTGCCGTACGGTCAGCGCGTTAAGCCGCCCCTCAGGTGTCATATGCGCTTTGCGAGAGGAAGTTGGAGCGCACCACACCGGCCGTGCCAACCTCCGTCATTGACCCCTGGGTAACAGAGGCGGAGTTCCCCGGTCGCCTTCAGGCTTCTCCATGGCGGTTTCCCGCCGGAGCTTGCACACCAGCGCTCGATCGAGCGGAACCCCTGGACATTGACTGTTGGATCAATTATATGGAAGCCACACCAACAGGGCAGACACGCTCCAGAGCAATCATAGCAGAGCGTTCCCCGAATGCGCCCCGGTGTTCACCCGAGTCGGCATCAGATGAGACCCTGGTACGGCATTACACCAGACGGCTGAAGTGTTTCCCGCCGGCTGCTCCGACTCGCGCACCGGGACCACCGTGAACGACAAAGCCAGAAGCAGCAGCGCTACCCATCCCAGTTTTACCCGCTGCGGTCCCAGCTCCGATTCGTCGCAGATCACCGGATGGCGCAGCGCGAACAGCAGCAGCACCGCCCAGACGTACCAGAACCACGAATCGGCCACGCGGCCCATCACCACCAGCGCGATCAGGAAAACCCGCGACAGCAGCTTGTGCCAGCGGCCGAAGAAAGCGTAGAGGATGTGGCCGCCGTCGAGTTGCCCGATGGGAATCAGATTGAGGGCCGTGGCAAACAAGCCCGCCCACGCGGCGCGCGCGATCGGATGCAGGTAGATGTCGCTGGTTGGTACATGCGGGAACAGAATCGCCTCGATTCCGCGCAGCAGCAGCGGCGTCGAGAACACCCAGTCGCCGTGCAATGCCGCGCCATGGGCCACGTGGGAGAGGGCGACTCCAACCACTGCGGCGGGCAGGAGCGTGATGAACCCTGCAAGCGGTCCGGCCATACCGATATCGAAAAGCGCCCGCCGCGTGTAGATCGGCGAGCGGATGCGGATGAAGGCGCCCAGCGTGCCCAGCATGCTCGGAAACGGAAGGAAGTAAGGAAGGGTGGCGTCGATGCCGTACCGGCGGCAGGTCAGGTAATGACCCATCTCATGCGCCAGCAGAATGCACATGAGGGTGAGCGAAAACGGCAACCCGCTCCACAACAGGGATGGCTCGCCGGGCGCCCGGAGCAGCGTATTCCAGAAGCCGTCGAACGTCAGCGGTGCGTTGTCGTGAAAGCCGCTCGCCAGCCAGCTGCCGACTGCCGTGGTGGTCAGCAGCGTCGCGGCCAGAAGCGAAACGTGCAGCGCCAGTCGCCGTTTCACCACAACCCGCGGAACAATCAGCGGCTCGCCGATGGCGCCCCCTGTAGTGGACGGATGCACAAAAACTTCGCCGGCGCGCGATGCCGAACTTAGAGCGTCTGCAATTCCTTGCCCGGCTTGAAGCGAACCGCTTTGCCAGGCGGAATGGCCACTTCCGCGCCGGTTCGCGGATTGCGGCCGATACCCGTCTTCCGCGGCCGCACGTTGAAGATACCAAAGCCTCGCAATTCGATGCGCTCGCCGTTGGACAGTGCCCGCTTCATGCTTTCGAAAACGGTCTCGACCGCCATCTCGGCTTTGGTCTTGGTAATGCCGGTTTTGTTGACGACCTCGTTAATGATATCCAGCTTAATCAAGGGAGCCCCTCCTGCCCACTTCCATGCCAGCCCGCAAACCTAATGATAAGATTGGGGTTAAATCATTGTCAAGGGCGCGTTTGGATGCCCGTGTCGATTCTATGACGCAGCCGAGCGCGCCGCGGCCAGCGCAGCGTCGTAATTCGGATGGTCGGCTACTTCCTTCACGTACTCCACATGCCGCAGTTTGTTGTCTTTGTCCACGACAAAAATCGCGCGGCTCTCGATGCGCAGCTCTTTGATCAGCGTCCCGTAGTGTTCCCCGAATGAACCGTTGCGGTGATCCGAAAGCATCTTGATGTGGTCCACTCCGAAAGCGCCGCACCAGCGCTTCTGCGCGAACGGAAGATCCATGCTGACGGTGTAGATATCCACCCCGTCGAGCTTGCCCGCTTCCTCATTGAAGCGCTTCGTCTGCGCGTCGCACACCGGCGTGTCCAGCGAGGGGACCACGCTGAAAACCCGGATCCTGTTCCCGGTCCCCGCCAGCGTCATCTGCTTCAGGCTGTCGTTCACGACGTCGAAGTCCGGCGCGGCGTCGCCGGCCCGCAGTTCCGGGCCGATCAGCGTCATCGGATTGCCGCGAAGAGTAGTTGCACCCGGTCGTTCCATGTGATTCCTTTCCGGCCTATTGTAGCAGCCGGCTTATGCTTTCATGCTCTGCGCAGGCGCGCAAACATCGCCAGCGCGGCGACATCGACGGCGGCCAGCGCGACCGCGCCATGGAACCCGCCGCGCGTCAGTTCCGTTGTGGTCATGTGACGCCAGAACGCCGCCGTCCATTCCGCGGAGGCGCCCCGCGCCAGCAGCACCATCGCGACCAGCAGGACCAGAAACAGCAGACGCAGGATTGTTCTGGCGGATCGGGCCGAGAAGAAGTGAGCAAGGAATCCCGTGGCCACTACCGCGGCCAGCGCGGCCCCGGCGCTGAATGCCACGCCCGCAGCAAGAAGCTCGCCCGACGGCAGCAGCAGGTGTCCGTGCCGGCTCGCTGCGTTCACGGTGATCAGGCCCGCCGCGATGATCACCATGCCCAGGCCCCATCCATAGAACGCCACCTGAAGAACACGGCGAACGGTACCCATCGCGCTTTCCGTGCCGCCGGCGAGCGCGTCCGCCGCCATCGGCGCCACCAATACAACCGGCAGACAGAAGTACGCCGCCAGCATCACCGGATCCAGAAAGTCGTAGCGCTTGTACCAGGGCACGAGAACGCCGAACAGGGCGACCACCGTCAGCACGGTGAGAACGAGTCGTGTCATGATTACTGTGGGACAGTGAAAGCTGGAGCCACTTCAGGGTACCTCCCCGGTCCGGAGTAAGGCAAATTTGGTACCCCCAGACTGATAATAAATTGCCCCCCCGAAGCCGATAAAAAATGTGTATGCTCGACAGGCGCATCGAACCTCGGCTGCTGTGCTCCGATCTTGTTGATATCGAGTGGCGGGACAAAGCCGCTCGCCTCCATCGCTGCGTGGCGAACCTCGAGGACATCTCTCTTTCCGGCGCTTGTCTGCAGTTGGATCGGCCAATCCCCCTGGGTTCGCCCATGCGAATCACTTACCCCAAGGGCGAACTGATTGGCACCGTGCGTTATTGCGTGTTTCGCGAGATCGGCTTCTTCCTCGGCGTGGAGTTCGAACAGGGGTGCCGCTGGTCGCAGCGCGAGTTCCGCCCGCAGCACCTGCTCGATCCCCGCAAGCTGGTGATTCGCGCGGTGAACCGCGTCGCGCGCAGCCTCGGCAACGGCAACAGCAACGCCAGCGTGCAATAGGCCGGCGCGGGGCGGAACCGCCCACGCAACCACGATATTATCTGTGTTTGGCGGGGCGCCAGCCATCATGAAAAAGACGGACCCCACGGCAGCGGAATCCGGGCTGCACGGCGTGATGGCGGCCTGTCTGTCGCCGCGGCGTGCCGGCGAGCCGAATGTGGACCTGGCCGCGCTGCTGGACATGATCGACTTCCTCTGCGCGGCGCGCGTGGACGGGGTCGTGCTCTTCGGATCCACCGGCGAGTTCGTTCACTTCGAGGCGGCCGACCGCGCCCGCGCGCTCAGCCTCGCCGTCAGGCGCAGCCGCTGCCCGGTTTACGCCAACGTCTCCCACGCCAATCTGGATGCCGCGCTCGCTCTGACCGACGAGGCTGCCGGCGCAGGCGCCGCCGGTGTTCTGCTCATGCCGCCCATCTACTTCCGCTACGACCAGGAAACGGTTCGCCAGTACTTCCTCGATTTCCTGAAGGCAGCCGACGGACTCCTGCCCGCATACCTCTATAACATCCCCATGTTCGCAACGCCGATCGCCCTCGAAACCGCCGTGGAGCTGATCGGCGCGGGTTTTGCCGGAATCAAGGATTCGAGCGGCGACGCCGAGTACTTCCTGCGGCTGCTGGAGGCCTGCGGGTCGTCGGGCGCCTGTCTGGTGACCGGGAGCGAGCTGCTCTACGGCCGCTTCCGGAATTCCGGAGCTGCCGGCGTCGTCTCGGGAATTGCCTCGGCAGTCCCGGAGCTGGTGGTGGCCTGGGACAAGGCCCTGGGCGCGGGCGATGAGCACGCTGCATCGAGCCTGCGCGCATCGATCGCGGAATTCATCGCCTGGTTCGAGGAATTTCCGACCCCCATGATCATCCGCGAAGCCGCGAAGCTGCGCGGCCTGTCGGCGGGCGCCCCGGCCGCGCCACTCGGCCCGGTGTTGAGCGCCCGCCTCGAGGAATTCCGCGCCTGGTTCCCGGGATGGTGGAAAGGCGTTCAGGCAGGGGCAACCGCGTTATAATTCAGGCGATCCACGGACAGGAAATGCCTAAGGAACCTGCAATCCAGAGCCTGACCATCCAGAACCTCCTGTCATTCGGAGACAAGCCGGAGGTCATCGAGCTGCGCAACCTGAACGTGCTGATCGGTCCGAACGGTTCCGGCAAGTCGAACCTGATCGAGGTGATCGGCTTACTGCAAGCCGCGCCGACGGATTTGGCGAAAGCCATCAACAAGGGCGGGCCGATTGAGGAGTGGCTTTGGAAGGGGGCGACGAAGGCACCTCCGACCGCGTCCGTCGAGGTCGTCGTGCATCGCGGCGACGGCAAAACGCCACTGCGCTATCGGTTGGCGTTTGGTCGCGCGGCGAGTTTCCGGTTCGAGATCACTGACGAGTTGATTGCGGGCGAGCAGACGGTCGCGCGCGGGCCATATGGGCTGTCATCCGGGATTTCCATCGACGACCTGATGCGGGTCCCGATGGGCCCTCAATCCTCGATTCTCGCCGGCCTTAAGGACCCAATGCACTACCCCGAAACTACTCATCTCGGCGAGCTGTTCTCGAGATTCCGACTATACCGCGACTGGGAGTTCGGCACGCATGCTGATGTCCGGGAGCCATGTGATGCCAGCTTGCAGGACGATTTTCTTGAGGAAGACGGTTCGAACCTCAGCGTCGTTCTCGAGCGGTTGTTGTCCCAGCCAGGCGTAAAGCACCAGCTCATCGAGTCGCTCCAGACTTTCTATCACGGAACCAGGGACCTTCGGACTCGGCACGTGGGCAGCAGGATAGAAACCCGACTCGAGGAAGCGGGTCTCAAGGATGAGATTCCTTTGAATCGCGTCTCCGACGGCACGGTGCGCTGGCTCGCTCTGCTCGCGATCCTGCTGAATCCCGATCCCCCGCCGCTGATCTGCATCGAAGAGCCGGAACTGGGTCTCCACCCGGACATGGTCCATGAGGTCGCGAAGCTGCTCACCCAAGCGTCCCAGCGGATGCAGCTCGTTGTCACAACCCACTCGGACCTCTTGGTCGAGGAGCTCACGGAGATGCCGGAAGCGGTACTCGTGTGTGAAAAGGAAGGCGGGGCGTCCCATTTCCGGCGTCTCGATTCGAGTGAACTCTCTGCCTGGTTGCGGGATTACGACAGCCTTGGCGAACTCTGGCGGAGCGGCCACATTGGAGGAAATCGCTGGTGAACGTCCAGGTCTTCGTCGAGGGTGGCGGCGACCAGAAAAGAACCAGGATCGCCTGCAGGAAGGCGTTCGCAACGTTCTTTGAGAAAGCGCTCGGGAGCGACACCTCAATGCCGAGGATCTCCGCGTGTGGCAGCCGAGACAAAGCGTACAGGGATTTCTGCCGTAAGACCGAGCAGGAGCGTGAGACGTTCTCGGTGCTTCTGGTCGACTCCGAAGGGCCGGTCGCGGGGGGCATCTCCGCGTGGAATCATCTGGGCTGGCAGCGCCCCGCAAATGCCATGGACCATCAGGCGCATTTGATGGTGCAGTGCATGGAGTCGTGGTTTCTCGCGGACCGGCAGACCCTCGCAACCTACTACGGCGCGGAATTCAGGGACGCTGCACTCCCCGGCCATCCGAATCCGGAAGACAGCCCAAAGCGCGACGTGATGGGCGGCCTCAGTCGAGCGACGGTGGCGACGCAAAAGGGCGAGTACCACAAGACCCGCCACGCCTTTGAAATCCTCGAACGCATCGACCCGGCGCTCGTCCGTGCTCGCTGCCCCCACGTCGACGCGTTGCTCAGCACGCTGGCGGCGCGGTTGTCAGTATCCTGAACTTATGGGTCTTCCTCGCCTGCTGCGCGTTCACCAGGATCTTCCCAGCCACGCTCTGAAGGACATCGGCGGCGAAGTGCGCCGCCAGCTCGGTTCCGCCGGGTTTGCCGCCCGCGTGAAACCGGGCGCACGCATCGCCATCGGAGCCGGCAGCCGCGGCATCGCCAATATCGACATCATCGTCCGCGCGGTTGTCGATTACTGGAAGGACGCGGGCCATCAACCGTTCCTCTTTCCGGCCATGGGCAGCCACGGGGCGGCCACCGCGGAAGGCCAGGCGGATGTGCTCGCGCACTACGGCATCGACGAATCCACCATGGGCTGCCCGGTAATCAGCTCCATCGAAGTCGTCTCGCTGGGCCGCACCGCCGATGGCATCGAGGTCTTCATGGACCGCGCCGCGTGGTCCAGCGACGGCGTCGTGTTGGTGGGCCGCATCAAGCCGCACACCGATTTCGCCGGGCGCATCGAAAGCGGTCTCTTCAAGATGACCGCCATCGGCATCGGCAAGTTCGCCGGCGCGCGCCAGTATCACACGTTCGGCTACAAGCTCGGCCTCGAGCGCGTCATCCGCACGGTCGGACGCAAGGCGCTCTCATCGGGAAAAATCCTTGGCGGTCTCGCGATTCTCGAAGATGCCCACCACCAGACGGCGCATCTCGAAGCGGTTCCTGCCGATCGAATGGAGACCCGCGAGGAGGAACTGCTGGCGCTGGTAAAGCAGTGGCAACCGCACATCCCGGTCGCTCATCTCGACCTGCTGATTCTCAACGAAATCGGCAAGAACATCAGCGGCGCGGGCATGGACACGAAGGTGGTCAATCGCGGCATCAACGGCGAGTACAATCCCTGGCCCGAGGTCCCCGTGCGCATCGAACGCATCTTCCTGCGCGACATCAACCCGCTCTCCTATGGGAATGCGGTGGGCATGGGCATGGCCGACATCGTTCCCGACCGGCTGCTTTCCAAGATCGACCTGAACGCGACCTATCTGAACTCGCTGACGGCATCAACCCCCGCCGGCAGCCGAACTCCGGTCCACTTTCCTAACGACCGCCGCTGCATCGAAGCCATTGCCGAGACCACCGGCCATGTGGACATCTCGCACGTCACCATCGGGTGGATTCAGAACACGCTGGAGTTATCGGATCTGTTGCTGAGCGAAAATCTGCGGGAGGAAATTGAAAGGAACGAACGGCTCTCCATCCTCGGCCCAGGCGAGCCGTTGGAGTTCGACAAGGATGGAAATCTGACCGGCTCCCTGCTTTCGGCGGAGGCCGTGGTGGGGAGGCCTTGCTGACGGACGCGCGCAAGCGCTCCTTACAGGCTCGCTATCGAGCCAGGCCCGGCGCGCATCCGTCGGCGAAAAGGATTGGTTTAGCTGCCCTGGTTGGCGGCGGACGCCATCACGCTGCCGATCTTGCTGAAGATCGTGCTGATGCTGGTTGCCACGTTGGGCATAATTGCGCCAGCGGCCACGGCCACGAATCCTGCCATGAGGGCATATTCGATCAGGTCCTGTCCGCGAGTATCCTTCCAGATTCTGAGCTTGTAAATCAGGTTCTTCATAGTTTGTCCTCTCCCTGCCCCGGATCTCTTCCGTTGCTATCAGTAACCTAACATCGGGTCCAGATTGATCCAATCGGCAGCAATGCTTAGAATGGGTGCTGGAAAAGTCTAAGGCGCTGACATCCCGGGATGCGCTCATGGCGCGCGCGCAGGTCTTTTTCGGCGGCCTCGCCGGCCGGCATGCATCCCGTTTTCGGTGGCGCCCCGGAAGCACAGGCACGCCGGACAGGCGTCCGGCTCGACCGCTCCGCCATTATCTGTCGTGAATTCAATCGCTTAAGGAATCACTCGGCCTCCGCCGACGCTCCGGCCCCGGTGTTCGGGACCGCTAGTATTGCTCAAGCTGGAACCAACTTAGTACAGGCCCCGAGACGGTACCTGCCCCGCAGCCTGCAGGATAGTTGCCCGGTGGCCGATCATTGAACCGAAGATGAGCAGGCCCGCCCCCGTGCTGCGCTATCTGGTGATATTCGTCGCCCTGCTGCTCGCGGCGATCTCATTTGTCATCCTTGTGTTCCCGCAGTATGGACAGTTTCTGCACGGCCAGAACGATTTCGCCGGGCTCTACATCGGTGGGGCGCTGGTTGGCAGTCCGCAACTCTATTCGTACGCGGACAATCAGGCAATGCTGGTCTGCTTGCTCCACGGCAGGATGCCAACACTGGCGTTCGTGCGCCCGCCGTTCTATGCCGTGCTGCTGCGTCCACTGGCCCTGCTGCCTTACCCTGTGGCCTACTGGTTGTTTCTTGCGTCGATGGTGGCGGGCCTCGTCTGGTTTGTCCTCCGTTTCTCGAAGGAATGCCCGGAATTGCCGGTGTTCGTCATACTTGCTCCCGCCACCCTCACGGCGCTGGCAAACGTCCAGGACACGCCGCTGCTGCTGGGGGTGGCCGCATGTTCCATTCTGTTGTTTCGCGGCGGACGGCATTTCCTCGGCGGTGTTGTGCTGTCGCTTTGCGCGGTCAAGTTCCATTTGTTCCTGCTGATTCCCGTTCTGTTGGCGCTGAAGCGGCGCTGGCGCGCGTTGGGAGGGATGGCAACCGGCGGATGCCTGTTGCTGGCCCTCGGGGCCGTTGGCGCGGGCCCGGATGCCTATCTGAAGTGGATCGACACCATTCGCAACCCGATTGTCGGTCCGAGCAACGCGATGATCAACATTCATGCGCTGGTGGAGGCGTGCCACGGTGGCCTTGCGATGGAGATCGCCCTCGTACTCGCCGTGGTTGCGTTGTTCATATGGATGTGCCGCAGGACGGAAGACTTCGAGTTCCTGTTCGGCGCAGCGCTGCTGTGCGGGATTCTGATTGGTATTCATTCCTACGCCTACGACAGCCTTCTGGTGCTGCTTGCGTTCGTGTTGATCGGAAATCCGAAAGTACGTCTTGCCTTCGTCCCGCTGTTGACGCCCATCTCCGACTACTTTCTCTTCAAGACGTTCACTGTGCCGTACATCATCGGCCTGTTGCTGGCGCTGGCGGTGGCGGCGGCAATGCTGGCCGCGCCCAGACCGTTGCGGAAAGCGATGCCGCTGTGCGCTACCCTCGGGGAGTGAACCTCTCCGAGACCATCACCCTTGCCGGCGGATGCTTCTGGTGCCTGGAAGCGGTGTATGAACAGATGCGCGGGGTGGTGCGAGTTCAATCGGGCTACATGGGCGGCAGCGTGCCCCGCCCTGCGTATCAGCAGGTATGCGGCGGGCGAACCGGCCATGCCGAGGTGGTCGAGGTGGAGTTCGATCCGGCCGTGGTCACCGTCCGCGACGTTCTCGAGGTCTTCTTCGCCATTCACGACCCCACCACTCGCGACCGCCAGGGCAGCGACATCGGCCCGCAGTACCGCTCGGCGATCTTCTATCACTCCGAGGAACAGCGTACCGCGGCGGAACAGATCATTCGCGAGCTTGAGTCGGAACACGTCTTTGCCGCGCCCATCGTAACTGAAGTGCAGCCGGCCGGCGATTTCTGGCCCGCCGAAGACTATCACAACGAGTACTTCCGCCGGAATCCCGATCAGCCCTACTGCTCATACGTGGTGGCGCCTAAGGTGAGCAAGTTCCGGAAAAAGTTCGCGTCGCTGCTGCGTTAACCCCAATGCTGTTCACTTAGCACTTCTTCCGCAATGGGGCACGCGGCGTCAGATGGAATGAGAAGGCCGGTCTCCGTGCGGGCTCAGCGTTAAGCTGTCCCAATGGGAACGCACTCGAGGTGCAAAAAGGAGACCGGCATGAAGAAGCATAGCAAGACGACAGTCAGCCCGAAGCGTGGGCAGTCCACGCAGCCGAAGGATATAGCGGCGATTGGTATTGATCTGGGCGACAGAAACAGTCGGTACTGCATGATCGGCAGCCGTGGCGAGATCGTCGCGGAGGGCAGTGTGGCGACGACGAGCAAGGCAATGGGCGGGATGTTCGCGGTGGTTCCCCGTTGTCGGATTGCGCTGGAGGTAGGGACGCATTCCCCGTGGGTCAGCCGGTTGCTGGCGGGTTTGGGTCATGAGGTGACGGTGGCGAATGCGCGCGAGCTGAAAGCGATCACGGCCAGCAGCCGCAAAAGCGATGCGCTGGATGCGCGGATGCTGGCGCGGCTGGCGCCGCGTGTCCCTCGCACCGCAAAGTGAACTGTATTGGCCTTAACCCCCGCAGCCCTTCCCGCTCCTGATCTGAAACACCGCCGTCTCCGCCAGCACATTGCGCCAGATCGGCACGCGACGCTGCCCGGCCAGACAGATCTGCCGCTCGATGGTCCACCGTTCCTGCTCGGCGAGCACGCGGAAATCGGTCACGGTCAGGAAGTGGATGTTGGGCGAATCGTACCACTCGTATGGAAACAGCCTGGTGCGCGGGGCGCGGCCGGTCAGCAGATGCGAAAGCCGCACTCGCCAATGTCCGAAATTCGGGAAGGCCACGATCGCCTCGCAGCCGCAGCGCAGCATCTCGCGCAGCACCTGCAGCGGCTCGCGCGTTTCCTGCAGCGTCTGGCTCAGGATCACGTAGTCGAACGCGGCATTCGGATATCCGGCCAGGGCATCCAGCAGATCGCCGTGAAAGACGGAAACGCCGTTGGCGATGGCCCTGCGCACGCGCTCGCCGGAGAGTTCCACGCCGCGCGCGTCCACGCCTTTGTTGGCCACCAGCCAGGCCAGAAGCTCTCCTTCGCCGCAGCCGAGGTCGAGCACCCGGCTGTTCGGACGAATCAGCTCGCTGATGATGGCGTAATCGCTGCGCCCCAGAAGCTCCCGTACGAACGGCTGCGCAGGCGTCTGCGAAGGCGACGACGCGCTCACGGCTGCGCCTTCCATGTGCTGGCCAGAAAGCCCCGAATCAGGTCCGTCTGCTCGGCCACGTCCACCAGAAAGGCGTCGTGCCCGTAGTTGGAAGGGAGCTCGCAATAGGCCACGTCGGCGTTATAGCCGCGCAACGCGCGCACGATCTCCTGCGACTGATAGCTCGGGTACAGCCAGTCTGAGCTGAAGCTCAGCACCAGAAAACGCGCTTTGATCCCCTCCAGCGCCGCGGCGAGCGACGGGCGCCCGGCGGTGAGATCGAAGTAGTCCATCGCCTTGGTGATGTACAGATAGGAGTTGGCATCGAAGCGGTCCACGAACTGGCGCCCGCGGTACCGCAGATAGCTTTCCACCTCGAAATCCACCTCGAAGTCGAAGCCGAACTCCTGCTTGCCGCGCAGCCGCCGGGCAAACTTCTCGCGCATGGAGTCGTCGCTCATGTACGTAATGTGGCCAACCATGCGTGCCACCGCCAGCCCGCGCGCTGGCGGAGCCTTGCCGTAGTAGTCGCCGCCGTTCCAGTCCGGGTCGGCCATGATGGCCTGCCGCCCTACTTCGTCGAAGGCGATCTGCTGCGCGCTGTGCCGGGAGGTGGTGGCAATGGGAATCGCCGCCTGGACGCAATCCGGATAAGAAACCGCCCATTCCAGCGCCTGCATTCCACCCATCGAGCCGCCCGTAACCGCCAGCAGGCGCCGGATGCCGAGGTGATCCACCAGCTTCTTCTGCAACCGGACCATGTCGCCGACGGTGATCACTGGGAACGACATGGCCCAGGGACAGCCGGTGGCCGGATTGATGGAAGACGGCCCGGTGGTCCCGCGGCATCCGCCGAGCACGTTCGAGCAGAAGACGAAGTAGCGGTCCGTATCGAATGCCTTGCCCGGACCGATCATGTTGTCCCACCAGCCGGGCAACCCGGTTTCGGGACTCACCCCGGCGGCGTGCGCATCTCCTGAGAAGGCGTGCAGGATCAGGATGGCGTTGGAAGCGCTGGCGTCGAGCTGCCCGTACGATTCCCAGGCGATCTGTACGGGGGACAACACAACGCCGGAGTCAAGCGTGAGCGAATCGAACGCGACCGTGTGGGCCTCGGCAATCATGAGCGGGAAAAGACAAATCATAGCAGGCTGGCCGCATACCTGCGACGACGCGTTATTCCAGATTCGGGATTTCGGGGATCGGGAAAGTCAGAATTTAGAAACATGGACCGATGATGACCGTGTAACCAACTGATTAACAATGACCTACAGAATGGCCTGACTGTTGCTTAACGCGACCTATCTCACCCGACCGGGTGTGGTGCGAAAACTCTGAGGAGGGGATTCTGTGATCAAGAGACTGTCAACAGCGGCAGGTCTTCTGGCGATGGCCGGTTGGCTTCTGGTCAGTTCTGCAATCGGACAGGAAGCAACAGGGACGGTAACAGGAACGGTGACGGACGCCAGCGGCGGCGCGGTCGCCAACGCGAATGTGGTGGTAAAGAACAGCGGCACGTCGGCGGAGTCGAAAACGACCACCAACGCGACAGGCCAGTACACGGTAGTGGATGTACCGCCCGGCATGTATACCGTAACTGTACAGGCACCAGGCTTTCGCAAGACCACCGTGGCCGAACAGCGGCTGGTAGTGGCAACCCCGTTGCGCATCAACGTAACTCTGGAAGTCGGCCAGGTCACCGAATCGGTGACTGTGGACGCAGCCCCGCCGCAGGTCAATACCGACGACGCGCAACTGGGGCAATCGCTCACGAACATCCCCGATCTGCCTCTGCTGTCCGGCGGCGGCGGACGCGACGTGCTCAATCTCGTCGCCCTGCAACCGGGCGTCAGCATGACGCCGGGCGACGGGGCGGGCACCAGCGTCGGCCCCTTCTCGGTGAATGGACAGCGGACGCAATCGAACAATTTCCTGCTGGACGGCGCGGACGACAACGATCTGGCTATCAACACGCCCGACGCCTCGGCGATCATCTCGCCAAATGCCATTGGAGAGTTCCGGGTGATTACCGGACCCATGAATGCGGAGTACGGCAGGAACTCCGGCGCAGTGGTCGAGGCCACCCTGAAGACGGGAACCAACTCCTTCCATGGCGAGGCGGAAGATTATCTCCGCAACACCGTCCTGAACGCCAATAACTTCTTCCTGAATGAGATTGGAGCTCCCAACCCGAAATACATCGCCAACGACTACGACGCCAACGTCGGCGGGCCGATCAAGAAGAACAAAGCCTTCTTTTTCGCGTCGTACCTCGGGTTCCACCGCGAGGAAGGAGAGGCCAACAGCGGCGAGGTGTTCACCGATGCGGAGCGCGCGGCCATCCTGCAATACGGCATTCCGGCCGCGCAGAACATTGTGAAGTTGGTGCCGCAGGCAACCAATGGCGGAGACCTGTGGATCGGAGCGCCCATCGATTCGCTCATCCGCAATCAGGGAGTGGGCACCATGGACTACCGGTTCTCGGACAAGAACAACCTGTCTGTGTCGCTGTTTGTCGAGAAGAACAACGATATGGACCCCTTCGCGTTCGGCGACGGCGTGACCATTCCGGGGTTCGGGCAGTACGACTACAACACGTTTTACAACGCCACCATTCACGATACGCACACCTTCGGCCCCAGCCTGATCAACGAAGCCACGGCGGCGTTCCATCGTCTGGATTCACCCGGCGTGGTGCCCATCAACACCGCCAGCCCCTCGAGCCTGGGATTCACCGGTATCCAGCCCGACAACCCCTCGGCCGCAGGCCCGCCGTTCATGTACATCGATGGCATCTCCCTGGGCAACACCTACGAGGGTCCGCAGGCGCGGCAGGATGATAACTTCGAGTACCGCGACAGCGTGACCTGGGTGAAGGGCCGCCATACCCTTAAGTTCGGCGCGCAGTTCGACGCCTACGAGCAGAATCAGATCTTCACCTTTATCAACAACGGCTACTTTCTGTTCTTTGGCAGCTTCACTGCTGCCGGGGCTATTCCGGTGCTGCCCGGCTTCCAGAACTTCGATCCTGCGATCAACGACTTTGCCAGTGGCTACGCGGACGACTACGACCAGGCCAACAACGCCCGCGGCGCGTACCGCGACAAGTTCTTAGCCGGTTACGCTCAGGACGACTTCAAAATCAGCCGCAACTTCACCCTGAATTTTGGTCTGCGCTACGACTACGGCGCCCCGCTCACGGATTACTTCAACCGCGTGAACACGTTCCGGCCAGGCGAGCAGTCCACCGTCTATCCCACGGCCCCCACTGGCATGGTGTTCGCCGGCGATTCGGGCGTGACCAACTCGACATATTACGGCGACAAGCACGAGTGGGGCCCGCGCCTCGGCTTCGCATGGGACCCCACCGGGACCGGCAAGCTCAGCCTCCGCGGCGGTTTCGGCATGTTCTACAACGATCCCGAAACGGAGCTGACCCTGCAGTTCCTGGGGGCCCTCCCCTATGGTGTGCAGCTTTTTGTTCCCGAAATCAGCGACATCACGCATCCCTACCAGACCTCCGCCTTCCCGCTGACCACGAATCCATTCCCGTTTACGCCGGCCAAACCGGGCCAGCCGTTCGCCTTCGACAACTTCGCGCCCATCGGGATGTTCTTCATGGACCCCCACTTCCAGACGCCTTACGCATTCCAGTACAGCTTCCAGGCGCAGTATCAGGTGGCTCGAAACTGGGTGGCGGATGTTGCCTATGTGGGCAGCCAGGGGCGGCATCTTGAATCGCGGTCGGATATCAATCCGGCGATTCTCATGCCCGGCGCGACAACCTTCAATGAGCCGGAGCGCAGCGTTTACAACATCGGCAACCCTGAGGACGCTGCATATGGCGGAGCGGTGTTCGGCGGCCTTACCGACCAGGCGAGCAACGGCAACTCGAACTACAGCAGCCTGCAGGCCAGTCTAAGGAAGCAGTTCTCCAACGGCCTGTTCATGACGAACTCATACACGTGGGGACATTGCATCGACGATGTTTCCGGATTGCGCGGCAATCTGAACCCGTTCAATGCGGGCAGAGACATCGGCAACTGCGACTTCGACGTGCGCCAGGCCTATGTGGGCAGCGTGGTCTATCAACTTCCGTTCTTCAAAGATCAGCGGGGTTTTGTCGGTCACCTGCTGGGCGGAATCCAGCTTTCCACGGTGGTCACACTGCAGAGCGGCATACCGTTCGATATCATCGACGACGCCGACCGCTCCCTCACCGGAGCCGGCGACGACCGGCCGAACTATCTCGGAGGCACTGTGGAGTTTGTCGACCCGCGGTCCAATTCGTTCTATTCCACCACCGGGAATTTGAATAACTACTTCAATGGCACCGGCGGCGGAACGCCCACGGGTGCCGGAAACCCGTATTTCGCACGTGTAGGCTCCGGCGGCTCGCTTGCGGACGGCGCCGGCTATTACGGCAACTTCGGGCGCAACGTGTTTCATGGACCCGGCGAGCTGAATACCGACGTGTCGGTGAGCAAGGCCTTTAACATCACCGAAAGCCAGAAGTTCAACATCCGTGCCGAGGCGTTCAACTTCTTCAATCACACCCAGTTCTACAACCCGGACGGGGATATCAACGACCCGACATTCGGCCAGATCACCACGTCACGCGCCGCGCGAATTGTGCAACTCTCGATGCAGTACACGTTCTAGCCTCAACGGGGGCAGGCATCCGAGCACGATGCCTGCCCTCCCCTTCGTTCACTCTTCCAGATTCGGTATCCTTCCTGCTGAAAAGCGGAGCTTGTAAAAAGCCCTCGTCTAACGCGTTCATAACCGCTGTCTAACCTCCCTCCGCCCTGCATACGCTTCCCTCGACAGGTAAAACGGCCTCACCGTTGCACTCGCCGCCTGGTCCCGCGGCGCCGGAGCACGGGCGCCACCGGGACGTTAAAGACAACTGGGAGGGTCCGCAAATGACAAGCATGGCAGCGGTGGCAGTGCGTACAAGCCTGGCCGCAGTCCTGGCTGGGTTGATTACCGTTTCGGCATGGGGCCAGGCCGCCACCGGAACCATAGTGGGGAACGTAACCGACGCAACTGGCGGCGCCGTGGTCAACGCGAACGTCATCGCCACCAACGCCGGCACAAACGAATCCGCGAAGACGACAACCAACGCACGTGGCGAATACGTTTTCGCCGAGATGACGCCGGGCATGTATGCAGTCACTGTGGAAGCATCCGGCTTCCGCAAAACCACGGTCGCCCCACAGCGTTTGGCGGTGGCCAGCGTCCTGCGCATGAACGTAAGCCTGGAGGTTGGCCAGGTCACCGAATCGGTCACCGTGGATGCGGCCGCGCAGCAGGTAAATACCGATGACGCGCAACTGGGCGAGGACCTCAACAACATTCCCGATCTTCCGCTGCTTTCCGGCGCGGGCGGGCGCAGCATTCTCAATCTGGTGGCCTTGCAGCCAGGCATCAGCATGACGCAGATGGACGGGCAGGCTTCCAGCGTGGGTCCCTTCTCGGTCAACGGCCAGCGCACGCAATCCAACAACTTCATGCTCGATGGGGCCGACGACAACGATCTGGCTATCAACGTACCGGACGTCAGCGGCGTCATCTCCCCCGAAGCCGTTGGCGAGTTCCGCGTGGTGACCGGACCGATGGATGCCGAGTACGGCCGCTACTCCGGGGCGATTGTCGAAACTACCACCAAATCGGGCACGAATTCGTTTCATGGCGAGGCAGAAGATCTCTTCCGCAACAAGCTCCTGAATGCCAACGATTTCTTCCTGAACGAGGGCGGATCCCCCCGGCCCGAGTACAACGCCAACGACTTCGACACAAACCTGGGCGGGCCGATCCGGAAGAACAAGACCTTTTTCTTCGTTTCATATCTGGGCTTCCGGCGCGCCGAAGGCGAATCCAGCACCGGCCAGGTTTTCACCAGCGAGGAGCGCGCGGCAATCGAGGCCAACGGCGTGCCGGTGGCGAAGAACCTGATGGCTCTGGTCCCGCTGGCCAATCTGGGGACCAATGAGTGGACGGGCGCGCCAGTCGACCGCTTTAACCGCGATCAGGGCCTGTTCCGGCTCGATCACCGGTTCTCGGACGCGAACAATCTCTCTCTGTCGTTCATCACTGAGAAGAACCTGGACACCGAGCCGTTCGGTATCTTTGGAGCGCCGCTGCCCGGTTTTGGCGATACCACCGCGAACACGTTTTACAACGTCATTCTCAGCGACACGCATACGTTCAGCCCGACGGTTGTCAACAATGCCACCGCCGCGTTTCACCGTCTGGAATCGCCGGAGGGCACTCCGCAGAACAGGACCACTCCGGGAAGCCTTGGGCTGACCGGCACGTTCCCGGACGATCCGACCAACGCGGGGCCGCCGTTCACTTTTGTTGGCAACATCAACTTCGGCAACACGATTCAGGGGCCCCAGGCGCGCTACGACGATCAGTGGCAATACCGCGACAGCCTGACGTGGGTGAAAGGGCGCCACACGTTCAAGTTTGGCGGGGAGTACGACGCCTACGAACAGGCGCAGACTTTCGATTTCATCAACAACGGCTACCTCGACTTTGACGGTGAGATGACCGAGTTTGGCCTGGCGCCTCTGATACCGGGTCTGGGGCTGGGCGACCCCGCGGTGAACGACTTCGCCGCCGGCGAACTGATCTTCTACGACCAGGCCACCTCCGGCAACGGCTCCTACCGCGTGAAGTTTGCCGCCGGTTATGCGCAGGACGATTTCAAGGTCACGCACAACTTCACCCTGAACTTCGGCCTGCGCTACGACTACGGCACTCCGATCACGGACATCTACAACCGCCTGAATCAATTCCGGGCCGGCCAGCAATCCACGGTGTTTCCCAGCGCGCCGGTTGGGCTGGTGTTTCCCGGCGACGCCGGCGTGCCCGCGGCCACCTACCCGGGCGATGACACCGAGTTCCAGCCGCGCCTCGGGTTTGCCTGGGATCCCACCGGCAGCGGCAAGCTAAGCATTCGCGGCGGCGCCGGCATGTTCTATAACGACCCGGAAACCGAGCTCGAACTGCAGTTCCTGGGCGCCGTGCCTTATGGCTTCCAGTTGGGCGTCCTCGCCGTGACCGACGTTACGCAGCCCTACGAGACGTCGGAAACGCCGCTGGCGCAGAGCCCGTTCCCGTTCGTTCCGGTCAAGCCGGGACAGCCGTTCGATTTCGCAAATTTCGCGCCACTGAGCCTGTTTTTCATGGACCCGCACTTCCGCACACCCTACTCATTCCAGGAGAGCCTGCAGGTGCAATATCAGATCGCCCGAAACTGGGTGGCCACGGCGGCTTTCGTAGGCAGCGAAGGGGTTCACCTGGAGAACCGCCAGGACATCAACCCCGCCCTCCCCACGCCAACCGCGAACTCCCAGAATGAGAACGCCCGTGAAGTGTACAACATCAACAACCCGCAGGACGCAGCTTATGGCGGCGCAGTGTACGGCGGCCTCGAGGACCAGCAAAGCAATGGCACCGAACATTACAGCAGCCTTCAGGTCAGCCTGAACAAGAACTTCTCGAACGGGCTGTTCATGACCAACTCCTATACCTGGTCGCATTGCATCGACGACGTGTCCGGACTGCGCGGCGGCCTGGCGGAAGACGGCATCAACCCGTTCAACGCGAACCTCGACATCGGCAACTGCGATACCGACATTCGCCAGAGTTACGTGGGAAGCGTGGTCTATCAGCTTCCCTTCTTCAAGGATCAGCGGGGATTCCTGGGCCACGTGCTTGGCGGCTTCCAGGTCTCCAGCGTGGTCACTTTACAGAGCGGCATACCGATGGACATCTATGACAGCGGCGACCGCTCCCTGACCGATGCTGGCGACGATCGGCCGAATTACATTGGAGGTAACGTCGTGTTCGTCGATCCCCGGTCCAACTCCTACTACTCCACGACCGGGGACCTGAACAACTACTTCAATGGGACGGGCGGCGGAACCCCTTCGGGCTGCATCATCAATCCGGACGGTTCGACCGGTGCCTGCAACCCCAATTTCGCGCGAGTGGGCTCGGGTCCCTCGGTGGCGCAGGGAGCCGGCTATTACGGCGACATGGGCCGCAACGTGTTCCATGGGCCGGGCATCCTGAACACCGACCTCTCGGTCAGCAAGAGCATACGCGTCACCGAGAGCCAGTCTCTGACGGTCCGCGCCCAGGCGTTCAACTTCTTCAATCACGCCCAGTTCTTCAACCCGGTTACCGACATGAACGCCACAAACTTCGGGGAGGTTCTGGCCGATCGTAATCCGCGCCTGATTCAGGTCTCGCTGCAGTACAAGTTCTAACTGCCGCACCTGCCGGGGCGCTCCACGCGGGCGCCCCTCCTTCTCCTGCAGCATTTTCCGCTGCACCGCGTCCATCCTGGTGGCGGCCTGGCGCGCGCATTCGATTTCCAGATTGTGCGCGAGACCTCGCTCGCCAGCCACCGGGTCTGGGTGGTGAAAGCTACTCCCCGGCCCAACTATCCGCCGCCGAACATGGAAGCCGAGGCGTTAAAGGGCATGACTGGCGCCCCTGTCTCCGTCCGTTCCCTCCTCCTCTCCGTGCTTTAATAGTAGTTACTCCCGGCGAGCCGGCACACCTGGAGGTCCCGACCGAGTGAATTCTGCGATTCTCGCCCTGGAAGACGGCACGGTCTTCGAGGGCAGAGGCTTTGGTGCGCGCGCGGACAACGTGGGCGAGGTGGTCTTCAACACGGCCATCACCGGATACCAGGAGATCTTCACCGACCCGTCCTACGCCGGGCAGATCGTCGTCCTGACTTATCCGCAGATTGGCAACTACGGAGCGAATCGCTACGATCAGGAATCCGAGCGGCCGTGGATCGAAGGCCTGGTGGTTCGCGAGTTCTCGGCGCTGGCCAGCAACTGGCGGTCGGTGGAGACGGCCGAGCAGTTCCTGGCGCAGAACGGCATCCCGGTGGCCGCCGAGATCGACACTCGCGCGCTGGTCCGGCATCTGCGCAGCCGCGGGGTGATGCGCGGCGTGCTTTCGGCATCGGGCACGGCGAGCGCGGTGGAACTGGTGGAGCGGGCGCGCAAGGCGCCCTCGATGGCCGGCCTCGAATTGGCCACCCGCGTTAGCACGCAGTCGAGCTACCAATGGTCGAAACCCGTCGAGCCCGTCTCCGCCACCGATCAGATCGCCCCCGCGCGCGAACCCTGGTGCCACGTGGTGGCCTGCGACTTCGGAATCAAGCGAAACATTCTGCGCCGGCTTTGTCATGTGGGCGCGCGCGTCACCGTGGTGCCGGCAACCACCCACGCCGAGGACATCCTCGCGCTCAAGCCCGACGGCGTGTTCCTCTCCAACGGACCCGGCGATCCCGAGCCGCTGCAGTTCCAGGCCGAGCAGGTGCGCAAGATGGTGGGCAAAACGCCCATCTTCGGTATCTGCCTCGGCCAGCAGATTCTCGGCCTCGCCTTCGGCGGGAAGACCTACAAGCTGAAGTTCGGCCATCGCGGCGCGAATCATCCGGTACTAAATAAGGTCACCAACCGCGTGGAGATCACGTCGCACAATCACGGTTTCGCCGTGGACCCCGATTCACTCAACCAGAACGAAATCGAGCTGACCCACATCAACCTCAACGACCAGACGCTCGAAGGCTTCCGCCATCGCAGCTATCCGGTGTTCTCGGTGCAGTATCACCCCGAGGCCGCGCCCGGCCCGCACGACTCGCATTATCTGTTCGACGACTTCATGAAGCTGATCAAGGAGAGCCGATAGTGGGCGACCTTTGGAACGTGGGGCAGGTTTTCAACCTGCGGCCGATTTTCAATCGGCCCCGAGGGGCGGGTTGGAAGCCCGCCGCAGGATGCAATCCTGCCCCACATGCGGTCTGCAACACCCGAATCGCCTTGTCGGAGGACCGCTCCTGATGCCGCGCCGCGACGACCTCAAGCGCATCCTGATTGTCGGCTCCGGGCCCATCGTCATCGGCCAGGCCTGCGAGTTCGATTACTCCGGCGCGCAGGCCTGCAAGGCTCTGCGCAGCGACGGCTATGAGGTGGTGCTGATCAACTCCAACCCGGCCACCATCATGACCGATCCCGAACTGGCCGACCGCACCTACGTGGAGCCGCTGAGCGTGGAGTTCGCCGAAGAGGTGATCCGCCGCGAGCGCCCCGATGCGCTGCTCTCCACCGTGGGCGGCCAAACCGGCCTGAATCTCTCGGTGGCGCTGGCCGACGCCGGCGTGCTGGACAAGTACGGCGTGGAGCTGATCGGCGCGAAGATCGAATCCATCAAGAAGGCCGAAGACCGCCTGCTGTTCAAGGACGCCATGCACCGCATCGGCCTGGACATGCCGCAGTCGCAACTGGTGAACGGCATCGAGCATGGGCTGCGGTTCGCGGCGAAGATCGGTTTCCCGGTGATCTGCCGGCCCAGTTTCACGCTGGGCGGCACCGGGGGCGGCATCGCTTACAATCGCGAGGACCTCGAGGAGATCCTCTCCAAGGGCCTGGACCTTTCGCCCGTACACGAGGTGCTGATCGAAGAGAGCGTCATCGGCTGGAAGGAATTCGAGCTGGAGGTGATGCGCGATCTGGCCGACAACGCCATCATCGTCTGTTCCATTGAGAACTTCGACGCCATGGGCGTGCACACCGGCGACTCCATCACCGTGGCGCCCGCGCAAACGCTCACCGATCGCGAATATCAGATGATGCGCGACGCGGCGCTGGCGTGCCTGCGCGAGATCGGCGTGGACACCGGCGGTTCCAACGTGCAATTCGCCATCAACTCGGAAAACGGCCGCATGGTGATTGTGGAGATGAACCCACGCGTCTCGCGAAGCTCGGCGCTGGCGTCCAAAGCCACCGGGTTCCCTATCGCCAAGATCGCCGCGAAACTGGCCGTGGGTTACCGGCTCGATGAGATCAAGAACGACATCACGCGGCTAACGCCCGCCTGCTTCGAGCCGACGCTCGATTACGTGGTGGTGAAAATTCCGCGCTGGCAGTTCGAGAAGTTTCCGGGCGCCGAACCGGTGCTGGGCACGCAGATGAAATCGGTGGGAGAAGTGATGTCCATCGGCCGCACCTTCAAACAGGCGCTGGCCAAGGGCATGCGGAGTCTCGAAACCGGCAGGACGTCGGCGCAGGTTTACGAGGACCACATGATCGCCGCGCGCCTCACCACACCCAATCCCGAACGTCTGGGCTACATCCGCTATGCCTTCACGCGCGGCTGGACGCTGGAACAGATTCAGGAGCGCACGTTCATCGACCCGTGGTTCCTGCGTCAGGTGCGCGAGGCGATCGAACTCGAGGACGAGATGGCGGCGAGTTCGCTCGACTCGGTGACGCGCCCCCAACTGCAGGCCGCCAAGCGCGACGGCGTGTCCGATACTGCGCTGGCGCGCATGTGGAAGACGGAACCGCTCGCTGTGCGGAAGAAGCGCCTTGATCTCGGCATTCGGGCCGTGTTCAATCGCGTGGACACCTGCGCCGCGGAGTTCGAAAGCTTCACGCCCTATCTCTATTCCAGCTACGAATCGGAAGACGAATCGAACGCCGCGGCGTGCACCCGCCCGAAGGTGATGATCCTCGGCAGCGGGCCGAACCGCATCGGCCAGGGCATCGAGTTCGACTACTGCTGCTGCCACGCCTCCTACGCGCTGCAGGAGTTCGGCCGCGAGTCGATCATGGTCAACTGCAATCCGGAAACGGTGTCCACCGACTATGACACCAGCGACCGGCTGTACTTCGAGCCGCTCACGCTGGAAGAAGTACTGAATATCGTCGATACGGAGAAGCCGGCGGGCGTGATTGTGCAGTTCGGCGGGCAGACGCCGCTGAATCTCGCGCTGCCGCTCAAGTTCGCCGGAGTTCCCATCATCGGCACCGATCCGGCGAACATCGATCTTGCCGAAGACCGCAAGCTGTTCGGCCGATTGCTTGACGAGCTGGCCATTCCCTCTCCCGAAAACGGCACGGCCACCAGCCCCGACGAAGCCTGCGCCATCGCCGGCAAAATCGGGTTCCCCGTGCTGGTGCGGCCCAGCTACGTGCTCGGCGGCCGGGCCATGGTGATCGCCTACGACGAGGAGATGGTCCGGCAATACATGCGCGAGGCGGTGAACTACTCGCAGGACCGGCCGGTGCTCATCGACCGCTTCCTCGAAGACGCCACCGAGGTGGACGTGGACGCGCTCTGCGATGGCCATGACGTGCTGATCGCCGGCATCATGGAGCACATCGAAGAGGCCGGCGTGCACTCGGGCGACAGCTCCTGCGTGTTGCCGCCGACCGGGTTGTCGCGGCACTCACTCGACACAATTCGCGATTACACGGCGCGGCTGGCGAAATCGCTGAACGTCATCGGCCTGATGAACGTGCAGTACGCGATTCAGAACGGCAAGGTCTACGTGCTGGAAGTGAACCCGCGCGCCTCGCGCACCGTTCCCTACGTCAGCAAAGCCACCGGCGTGCCGCTGCCGAAGATCGCCGTCGGCCTGATGCTGGGCATGAAACTCGCGGATTTTCCCGAATTGCCCAAAGGCGAGCTGAGCGTGCCAATGTTTTTCGTAAAATCGCCGGTATTTCCGTTCAATAAATTCCCCGGCGTGGACCCCGCGCTCGGCCCGGAAATGCGCTCCACCGGCGAAGTGATGGGCGTGGGCGAAAACTTCGGCGAGGCGTTCGCCAAAGCGCAACTCAGCGCCGGCACTCCTCTACCCGCCGAGGGCTGCGTTTTCATCAGCGTCAACGACCGCGACAAGCCCTCGGCCGCCGACCTGGCCCGTCAATTCGCGGAGATGGGGTTCCGCATTGCCGCCACGCGGGGCACCGCGGCGTTGATCAAAGCCGCCGGCGTGGATTGCCGGATCGTCTTCAAAGTCAACGAAGGACGCCCGAACGCGGTGGACCTGCTGAAGGCCGGCTCGCTGCAGCTTGTGATCTACACCACCACCGGCGGAACTTCGTTCAGCGACGAACGCGCCATCCGCCGCAGCGCCATCACCTACCGCATCCCGTGCATCACCACCATGAGCGGCGCGCGCGCGGCCGCCCAGGCTGTAGCTTCGCGAAGGCGCGACCCGGTGCGCGTGTGGAATCTGCAGGAAATTCACGCGGGCGGCTGAGCGACAACGCTCAGGGAAACTTCTGGTTTTAGAAGTTTGTCGCGAGTGAACCAAAGTACGGCTGGACAGTTTCCGAAAACCGTCTGGTAAATCTCTTGACATCGACCCGGATGTGTGTATTAATCTCTGTAAGGAATGCTTGAGCGCATCGCGAATATCGCGGTGATCGCAGGTGTTACCCTGTTCTTCGCGTTAGCCGCCAAGGATTACTTAGCGCGGCACAATCAGCCAGTACCTGGGAAGTTCCCGGATCCTCTGGCTATAGCCCGCTCCGAACTTATTGGGAAGCCGCTCGGCCCTGTGGGAGGCTTGGTCTTTCCCCGCCAGCGGCCCTCGATTCTGCTGGCTCTGTCAACCGCCTGTCATTTCTGCAAGGACAGCGAGCCATTCTATCGCCAGTTGTCCACGCGCGTGTCAGGAAAGGTCGATTTAATCGCACTGTTTCCGCAGCCCCTTCCCGAAGCGAGCGCTTACGCCCGTGATCACATTCCGACTGCCACCGTCCTTTCAGGACCACTCGAATCCATACACGTCGCAGCTACGCCGACATTGATTCTCGTCGACCGCAGCGGGAAAGTCCGGGAGGTTTGGGTAGGGCGTCTCAACTCGTCGCGAGAACAGGAAGTGTTGTCGCGCATTTTATCCATCAAGGACTGAGCCGACGTTCGGCTCAATGGCTCGAAAGGAGAAGCCGTGAAATCAATCATGAAGCTCGCTGTCGTGGCTCTCATGCTGACTTGGGTGATATTACCAGCTACCGCGGATTCTAATTGCTGCAACTACCTGACTGCGTGCCAGTCTGTCTGCGGGAACAATATGTCCCAATGTGAAGCATCTTACCAAGGTTGCGTTCCGTGCCAATGGAACGGAGGATGCAACGGGTGGCCGCCATGCCTTTGCTCGGGCTGCGCGGGCGGAGCGCAAAATGACGTTTGCCATGTTGCGTTGTCGGGTTGCATGCAAGGCTGCGCGAATCTCTACAATTGGTGTTGCCTATAGAGCAAGGGCTGGGTGAGAGATTCTTAATAGCGGGTCATCGAGCGACGAGGGACAGCCAGTCCGAGGGTACTCCGTGAAGCCAAAGCGCGCAGGGGCCGGTCACGTTATCGTGGTTCTGCTCGCCGTCACCCAAATCGTTGTCGGCCAACCGGCGGCCGGGGATGCCGCTCCAGGGAGCGGGTCCCCAACTTTCAGGTCCCGGGCCAACCTCGTAGTTGTACCCGTGATTGTGCGCGGTGAATCTGGGAACGCCATCGGGAATCTGCGACGCGAGGACTTCCAACTCTTCGACAAGGGGAAGCGACAACAAATCACGCAGTTTTCAGCGGAGACGCCGAGGCCTCCGCTACAACCGGTGAAGACGCTTTCCGTCAAATCGATTACCGTGCCGGATGTGTCCACAGGGAGGGAACGGCCCCCGTTCATTCGCCCGAGTCGCTACGTGGCGTACGTATTTGACGACATTAACCTGAGTTTCGCCGACTTGGCCTGGTCGCGCAACGGGGCCGAGCGCAACACGCGTACTCTAAGCTCAACAGACCGCGCCGCAATCTTCACGACATCGGGGCGCACGGCGCTGGAATTCACCGATGATCGCGACAAATTGGACGAGGCGCTCCTGCAACTCCGTCCATCCCCGCTGGCTCGCGAGACGGTTCAGACCTGTCCCGCGATTACCTACTACATGGCCGACATGATCCTCAACGGACCACTGCCCTCTCGAGATCCGAACAGCGGCGATTCAGGCAACCCCGCGCTCGATGCGGCCGTGCTGGATGTCAAGGCGTGCCGGCACCTTGGGTCGGGTGATAAGAGCGACGCGCCGGAGATGGCCCGAGCAGCGGCGCGCCAGACCCTCGCCGCGGGCGATTATGAGACAGAGGTCGCCATTGCCACGTTAAAGCAGATCGTCCGGCGCATGGGTGCAATCCCGGGAGAGCGCATGGTGGTTCTTCTTTCCCCAGGATTTGTCACCAGCGCGGAGTTCCTTCCTTCGCTGAACGACGTGGTCGACTACGCTACACGGCTGAACGTGACAATCAACGCACTCGACGCGCACGGACTCTACACCGATGCGCTCGATATCGATAAACAGGAACGCGACGCTCGAGCCACGCAGATCGGGCAGCAGCTTGGCCGCTCCAGCGCCCTCGCCCAGCGGCAGTCGCTCGCGGTGCTTACCGAGGGCAGCGGAGGGCGGCTGATCGAACGAACCAACGATATCGACAGCGGCCTTCGACAGATCGCCTCTCCTCCGGAGTATGTCTACATGCTCGGCTTTTCACCGCGCGATTTGCGCCCCGATGGCGCATTTCACCCGCTGAAGGTCACCCTGACCACGAAGGGAAAATACGCGATTCAGGCCCGCCGCGGATACTTTGCCACGAGGATGTTTACGGATCCACAAGAGGCCGAAAAAGAGGAGATTGAGCAGGCCCTGTTCGCCCCTGACGACATCCGCGACCCGGCGGTGGAAACACGAACGGAGTATTTCAAATCTCCTGACGGCCACGCCGAGTTGAACGTTCTGACTCACCTGGATGTACGTCTGCTGCGGCTCCTGAAGACGGGCGGCAGGAACGCAAACGATGTCACCGTGGTGGCCTGCGTTCTGGATCACAACGGTGCCTGGGTGGACGGCAAGCGAAACGCCGTGAAGCTCCGGCTGCGCGACGCGACCGTCGAGCGAATGCAAGGCTCCGGCATGACCGTGAAGAACACATTCAATGTGCCGTCCGGGCAGTACGCCGTGCGCACCGTGGTGCGGGATGCGAATGGCGGCCTGATGTCCGCCGAGAGCACGGTTGTGGAGATCCCGTGATGCGGCGTTTGCTGGCGGGTTCGCTCCTCGGCATCGCATTGACGGCGCAGGAGGCCGCACCGACGTTTCGCTCAAACGTCTCGGAGGTGGCGCTGGATCTTGTCGTGCGCGACGCTCACGGGCGCATCGTCGGAAATCTGCAGCCTACCGACGTTGAGATATACGAAAACGGCGTCAGACAGGAACTGCGGAGCCTGCGCCTGGTTCCCGGCCGTGAGGTCGAAAAGCAGATGATCGCCGCGGGCGGCGCGAAACCTCCACTCACGCCACTGCACGCGGTCAACCTCGTTTGCATCGTCTTTCACGACCTGAACAACGCGACGCGTAGATTCACGCTGGAAGCGGCGCGGGAGTTCGTGAAGCACCCTCTTTCGCCGGACACTTATGTAGGCGTCTTCAGCCTTGACTCGGGCCTGCGGCCTCTGCTGGCGTTCACCAACAATCGCGATGAGCTGGCCCGCGCCTCGGAACACGCCTTCGTTGGCGCTCCGGTGGATTTCGCAAGCGCCGCCGCGACGGTTCTGAATGCCAGCCCCGGCGCGGTCTCCGCCGGTTCGGGGCTCTTCAGCAGCGGCGTCAATACCCTGGCGGTCACCGCCGCGGACGTGAATACCGGCCAGGGCGCGGACGCGATCCGCGGCGATCTTGCACAAACCCGCCGCCAGTTCATTGGACTCGAAGGCGCCAAAGCAATGGACCAGATAAAGAACATGGTCCAGATGCTCGCGCAGTTGCCCGGCCGCAAGACCGTGCTCTTGCTGAGTCCCGGCTTGACCACCACGGGCGATCCGGACAGGTTCAAGGCGATGATTGACACGGCCAATCGCGCCGCGATTACCGTCTACGCCATCGACACCAACGGCATGACCGAGAATTCTTCGACTCTCGCCGCCGGTTCGCTCATGGGCACGGGTCCCGGAGTATCGATGGAGAGCGTGCACGCGGACGACTACCGCTATGACGCGGTTCGCACCTCCAACCCTCAGGCCCCGCTGCGAGCGCTAGCCGAGGGGACGGGCGGATTCCTCAGCGCCAACACGAACGATCTGCGCAAGAGCTTCGACCGAATCGCCGACGACGCGAATACGCACTATGAAGCCGTCTATCGCCCTTCCGACGACAAGTTCGATGGGCGCTTCCGCAGGGTTGAGGTGAAGCTGGTCCGCGCCGACCTCACGGTGGCCAGCCGGGCCGGATATTTCGCGCTGCCGGACGCGGGCGGCGCTCCACCCGCTCTATTTGAGACCGCTGCCTTGACCGCGCTTGGCTCTGGCTTGAAGACCAGCACGATCGAGTTCCGTTCGGCGGCGTACCAGTTCCAGCTCGAAGGCTCCGAGACCAGGGACGTTTTGGCCTTCGAGGTATCGGCAGCCGGGCTGACCACTACGCCTCTCCCCCCCGCCAGGAAACAAAGACTGCATATCAGCTTGCTCGCGTTGGTGAAGGACGCCAGCGGCCAGGTGGTGGATAAGATCAGCCAGGATTTTCCGTTCGAGTTTCCGGACGACCAGATGGCCGCCGTGCACGCCGACTCCATCCGCTATCATCGCGCCGTGAAACTCCTCCCTGGACATTATTCTATGGAGACTGCGGTTGTCGACCGCCAGAGCAACCGCACGACGACGGGTAGCATTCAGTTCGATGTTGCGGCGCACAGCGGGCTGGCCGTCAGCGATATCGCGCTCGTCCAGAGCTTGAGCCCACTGACCGCGCAGGCCGAGAAGACCGATCCGTTCCAGTTTGAAAACAAACTCGTCTCGCCCGAGCTGAATACCAGTCTGCGGGCGGGAGCCCGTCCATATATATACTTTGTCGTTTACCCCGATAAGGCGAATGCGGACAAGCCGAAGATACGGATCGAGGTTTTCAACGACGGGCAGCCTCTCGCCAGCCAGTCGAGCGACCTGCCCTCGGAAGACGCCGCCGGCGCCGTGCCCCTGCTCGTTGGCGCGCCCACGAAGCCGGGCAAATGCAAGTTGATGATCACCGCAACCCAGGGTGGCCAATCCGTGGAGCGGAGCCTCACTTATTTCGTTCCCAATTAGCGCCACCCGCCTCCCCCATGATGAACTGCGCGGCCGAGCGGTCGTCGCCGTTCATGTGTTCTCGAACCCAGCCGCGCATCGCCTGCATGGTGTCGTAAGCGATGGGCAGGTGGCCGGCCGCCGCTCGCCACTGGAGTTCCTCCAGCTCCGCCAGCATGCGCTGGTGATTCCTCGCATGGGCGCTCAGCCCGGGATACCGGCAGGACCTCATCAGCGTTTCCTCGCGAGCGAAGTGCACGGCCTCATGCTCGGCCAGCTCGCTGAGAACCCTCCCGATCACCGCGCTGCCCCGCCCCCGGATCATGGCCGCGTGCAAAGAATCGAGCAATTGCAGCATGGGCAGATGATCGTCGTCCATCTCCGGACAGCCAACCAGATTGCGGCCGGGCCAGGCGAATAAGCCCATGCCGCTCCTTTTCGTCCACGGGACCCGAAGTGTGAGCTACAATGCTCGTCGAGGGGCTCGACTTCAGCCATGACCAGGCCGGTTCTGATTCGCGTCGGCGATCGAATTTTGAACCTGGATGCCATCCGGTACGTCGAAATCGAGGGTCCGCATCTGGTAAACGTGTATATCACCGACCGCAAGGAACCTCTGCAATTCACTGAAGAGGATGCCGGAACGCTGCTGCGGATCTTGGGCGAGGGCTATGTCCATCCGCCGGGTTTGCCGGTGACCCCAGCGGAAGAGCCGTAGTATATAATTGACGCGAGGGATTGACCTTGAGGATTCAAAAGCTGTTGCCAGCCGGCACCATTATGTGCCTGGCCCTTCTTAGCCCCGTGCTGTTGCGCGCGCAGGGGTGCACCAATGCGAGTTATTACGGAACTTACATGGTTGAGCTGCAAGGCACCATGCTCGATGCGGCGGGCACATCGTACCAGGGGTATGCCTCTCTGGGGAAGGAAGTTTCCGACGGAAACGGCCACGTCACGGGCACGTACAACTACACATTGAACGGCGGGACCAGCAAGGGTACCTACACCGGAACCTATACGGTCACGTCGGAATGTGTGGTTACGGAGACGCTGAACGTGACGCCGACGGCGGCTAATGTGTACACCGAAAACAGCACGTTCCAGCTCGCCGCGGGAGGAGTGACGACCGTCGGAGGCACCACTACGACCGGCATCATCCTGGCCGGACAGGCGTACCGCGCCGCGGCTCAGGGAGCCAGCCAATGTTCGAACGGCTCGCTCGCCGGCACCTATGATTTCGTCGAGTTCGGAGTTGCGAGTCTGCTGTCGCCGCTGGTCAAGACTGGGCAGTTCAATCTCGACGGCGCCGGTCACGTCACCTTCTCGGGATCGAAGAATCAGGAAGGCAGCGCCTCCTCCGCCATCTCCGGGAACGGCACCTACACAGTGAACACAGACTGCACCGGGAACATGGCGTTCAGCCTGAACGGCGGCGGCACCGACACCCACTATTTTGGCGTGGAAGACGGTGGCAGCCTTCTTCTTCTGGAGCCGGACGCCGCCCAGGTAACGTTCGGAGTGGCGCAGCCTGAAGCGACCGAATCGATTATGGGCCAGTTCGTCTTTGGATCCGGCTATTCCACGTATCTCTACTTCAACAACGCCGGCCCCGCAGCGGCGACTTTCACCGTGAATTTCATCGCGGATAATGGGACGCCTTTAACCGTGCCGGCGCTGAACGGCTCCTCCACGCTCGTCCAGGTTCCCGCGTTCGGCACCGCGGTTGTCGAGGCTCCGAATAACGGATCGATTCTGAACCAGGGTTATGCCACCTTCGCTCTGCCGCCCGGCGTCAGCGGCTACGGTGTGTTCCGCCTGCAGGTGACCGGGATCAGCGAAGGAACGTCGCAGTATGGTCCGTCACTTGCAACTTCGGCGACTCTGGTGTTCGATGAAACGGGTACGTTGGTGGACGGAATCGCGATAGCGAATCCCACGGCGAATTCGGAGACGGTTACGATCACGGCCACTGGCAACAATGGCACCGTGCTGGGCAATGGCACCATCACTCTCGGCGCACACGCCCACACCGCGGCAGCGTTGGACACCATCGCCACCGGACTTTCCGGCGTGAAGGGGAATAGTGGACAAGTCACCTTCAGCGTGACTTCCGGGGCCGTCTCGGTCCTTGGCCTGCGCTTTAACGCCGGCGCCTTCACATCCATCCCCGCCCAATACTAGATTCGACGAATGCGTGCCGCTGCCGCCCACCGGTGGCGGCACGCATTTTCGTTTCCCTCGGATAGACCCTGGATCGGCCTCGGTAAAATCTGAGTACATTTGCACCTTTGCCAGAGCGATGCACTGGCTTATAATTGCCCCGATGCATCGTGCAACCATCCAGACAATGCTGTGGGCAGGCGCGATTCTGTGCCTGGCCCTTCACCCCGCTCGCTCTTACGCTCAAAGTTGCTCCAATACAAGCGTTTACGGCACAAGTTTCACCCTGCTGAACGGAACGATTACCGCCGCCAACTCATTTCTGCCGGAGGTGGTCCTCGCCAGGGAGGTCTATGACGGAAAGGGCGGGGTTTCGGGGACCTATGTGGGCAGCGTGAATGGAATCGCCGGCAATGGCGCCTTAGCGGGCGCCTACGCGGTGAATCCCGATTGCAGCGGCACGGAGAGCGACACCCTGACGCCGCCGAGCGGCGCGCCCTCCAATTTCACGAGCTCGTTTCAGCTCGTCCAGGGAGGAAATGCGGGGCTGAGCACGCTCACCGGAACCGGCACGGTTGCTTTTGGACAGTCGTATCGCGCGGCTGCCGACGGGGTCACCACCAAATGCAGTAATGCACTGCTGGCCGGAACGTACAGCGTCGATTCGCTCGGCGCCTCGGACGCATTCCCGATTTCCAGGATCGGTCAGTTTTCGCTCGACACCGGCGGGGGCATCGCGTTTGCGGGCACCATGAATGTCGATCCCCTCGGCCCGCAGGCGTTCAGCGGCAACGGGGGTTACACCGTGCAGGCGGATTGCACCGGCACTATGACGCTTCCCCGAGGAAACGGCCTTTCCGACACCATCGATTTCGGCGTTGTCGAAGGCGGCGACCTGGTGTTTATCGAGCCCGATCCGGGTGAGGTCGTGTCTGGCGTAGCCCGCCGGCAGTCGCCTCAAACAGTTCTGGGGCAGTTCGCGTTTGGCGGCGGCTGGTACACGGCGATGTACTTCAACAACGAAAGCGCCGGGCCCGTTTCGTTTACCGTCGACTTCATCGCCGACGGCGGGGCGGCCCTCACGGTACCCGCACTGGGAGGTTCCTCCGCAACCGTTCAGATTCCTGCCGGTGGCACGGCGACAATTGAGGCTCCCAACGTCGGCACTACACTCTACCAGGGGTACGCGGTCTTCACTTTGCCTCCGGGCGTGACCGGCTATGGAGTATTCCGGCAGACCGTGCCTGGCCGGCCTGATCAGGAGGCGGTGGTTCCTTTTGCTTCTTCGACGACCACTTCGCGCACCCTGCTTTTCGACGAAACCAACGGCCTGGTCACGGCAGTCGCCGTCGTCAATCCGTCCGCCGCCCCGGTCAACGTGGTGGTGAACGCCACGGACAACAATGGAAATTTTGTCGGATCGGCCGCGATCGGGCTGGGTGCGCACAACAAGATGGAATCCGCGATGGACATGATTCCGGGATTGGGCAATATGTTCGGACGGCGCGGAAGAGCGGTATTCGCGGTGACGACGGGCAGCGTCGTGGTTCTGGGTCTGCGCTTTGACTTCTCCGCGTTTACGTCGATTCCCGCGCTGGATTGAGCAAGGCCCCTGATTCGCCGGCGCTGGCCGGTGGAATTCGGTTCACGTCCGCGGAACGTCCTCGCCGGCGAGGTGAGCCGCGCGCAGAACGTCCCGAAACCCGGGCTCCATTCGCGGGGGATCGAGGTGCGCGTCGATCTTCATGGTGATGGCGGAACGCTGTTCGGCCGCTTTTCTGAGCCTGTCGACAATTGCTGGCAAGCGCGGAACGATGACCTTCAGCGTGAGCTCGGGCAATGTGGCAGTGCTGGGGCTGCGGGCCAATGGCGCGGCGCTGACCTCGATTCCGACCGCCGTCAACCGACGCCGCGGACCTCCGGTAACGCTCGTCACCTTCCGTCAAAGCGCCATACTCGCGTATAATTAGCGCGATGAATCGCTCATTCGTTCCAACGCTGCTGCGCGCCAGCGCCATTTTGTGCCTGGCATGCTTCTTCGCTCCATTTGTGCACGCCCAGGGGTGCACCAACGCGAGCTACTACGGAACTTCCGTCTTTGAGCTGCAGGGCACCGTGCCCGCCATCCTCTCCAACGTGCCTTACGTGGCGATCGGCCGCGAGGTCGCCGACGGAAACGGCAACGTCACCGGCACCTATGTGGACAGCACGAACGGAACCGCCGGCGGGGGATCATATTCGGGAACTTACACCATCGCCGCCGACTGCAGCGGCGCCGAGAACATCTCCATCACGCCCAGGGTCGGCACGCCGTTCGCCTCATCGAGCACCTTCCAGGTCTCGGCCGGGGGACGCACCGGGCTGAGTGCGAAGAACCCGACCGGCTATGTGCTGGCCGGCCAGTCGTTCCGCGCCGCGGCTCAGGGGTCCGCCGCCAGGTGTGGGAACGCATCGCTCGCCGGCGGCTACGATTTCCTGAGTTTTGGGACGATACAAGGCGTTTCGGTCACCAAGGTTGGCCAGTTGACTCTCGATGGCAAAGGCAACGTCGAGTTCAAGGCCACGGTTAATCTTCAGTCGACGGGCATCCAGTCCAGCAATGGCACCGGCTCGTACACCGTGGCTGCCGATTGCACGGGGAACATGACCATCCTGAGAAATGACGGCTTCAACGACACGTTCGACTTCGTGGTGCAGGAGGGCGGCGGACTGCTGCTCCTCGAACCCGATAACACCGAAAACACCTTCGGCCTCGCGCAGCCGCAGGTGGACAGCACCGTGCTGGGGCAGTTCGCCTTCAACGGAGGCTGGTACTCGGCGCTGTACTTCAACAACGAGAGCCCCGGGGCCGTGTCCTTCACCGTGAACTTCGTCGGCGACAATGGAAATCCCCTGAACGTGCCGGCTTTGAACGGCTCTTCCACAACCGTTCAGATCCCCGCCGGCGGCTCGGCGAAGATCGAGGCGCCGAACAGCACCACCACACTGAGCGAAGGGTATGCGGCATTCACGTTGCCTCCCGGCGTGACCGGATACGGTGTCTTCCGCCAGTCGGTGCCCGGACGGGTCGATCAGGAAGCGGTGTGTCCCTTCGCGCCCTCGACGGCCACCGTGAGTACGCTTCTGTTTGACGACACCAACGGGCTGATCACCGCCATCGCCATCGTCAACCCGTCGGCCATAGCGGCCACGGTTCAGGCGACGGCTTACGATAGCAGCGGCAACCAGTTGGGCATGGCGACGATCCCGCTGGCGGCGTACAGCAAGACCGAAGCCGCCCTGCACTTGATTTCGGGCCTGAGCGGTGTCACCGGTAACGCCGGAAAGGTCGTGTTCACGGTGAGCTCCGGCAGCGTGGCCGTGCTGGGCCTGCGTTTTGACGGCTTTGCATTTACGTCGATCCCGGCGCAACAGTGAAGGCGGAGCCAGGCGCCACCACTGCTCACGAGTATCTGATTTGCGGTGGCCCGGGCTTCAGCCTGTCAGGCCGCGCATTTGCAGAATCTTAATTGAGGGCGGAAACCAAGCGCTTTGCGCGGTGTTCCAACTCTAAGGAGTTTTTGCATCCTATGAGAACCACCGCCACAACCGTTCTGTTAAGCGCCGCCCTGACAGCGGCTCTGGTCCCGGCTCAGGCGCCATCGCGAGACGAGAACACTTCCACCGCCTCCACGCCTCCTTCCCCGGCAACGCTGGCGCAGCGCCGCGTGAAGATCCCGACCAGACTGCTGGATCTGATCTCGTCGCAGCAGACCGATGCGCTCGGCTACTACACCACGGCCTACACCAGCGACGCGGCGATCCAGACAAATCTGGAGTCGGCCAGGACGAGTGTCTGGTGGCCGCGACTGAAGCCAACAACACCACCGGGATCGCCAACGCCACCGCGAGCATCGGCGCCGACCGCGGTCGGATTCTGCAGAACGACGCTGCCGCGGACGCCCAGCTTTACCAGATTCCGATGCCCAACCAGCAGACCAAATTCGGCAACCTCCTGTCGCACACGGGCGAAGGCGGCGGATTCGGCCGAGGAGCTTTCAGCCCGCTGGGCGGCGGAAGATAGGCCTACGTTGACACAGGATACGTGTGCACGTATACTGTGTACGTGAATGTCACCCTTTCCATCGACGACGAAGTCGTTGGCCGGGCGCGCCGAAAGGCGGAGGCGATGGGCACGAGCGTGAATCAGCTTGTGCGCGAATATCTCGAGCAGCTCGCAGGGAACGCGCAGGGCGCGGAAATCGCTGCGGAATTCGAACGCCTCTCGCGCGAGAGCCGGGGACATCGGCGGGGCTGGAAGTTCAATCGCGAGGAACTTCACGAGCGCCGATGAATGGGCTGGCGTTCTTCGACACGAACATCCTCATATATGCGGACGACACGTCGTCGCCCCGCAAGCAGGCTCGCGCGGTTGAGCTGATCGCGGACCATCAACGGCGCGGAATGATGGTGGTCTCGCTTCAGGTGTTGCAGGAATACTTTGCCGCCGCCACCAGAAAGCTGAGCGTCGATGCCGAGCTGGCGCAACGGAAGGTCCAGCTTCTGGCTCGCGGGCGCGTCGCGCGGATCGACGCGGACGACGTGGTCGCGGCCATCGAGTTGCATCGGCTGACGCGGATCTCTTTCTGGGATGCGCTGATCGTGCACGCGGCGAGAATCGCGGGCGCTGCCGTGCTGTACAGCGAGGATCTGCAGGACGGAGCGGTACTGGGCGGGGTGAAGGTGGTGAATCCGTTCGGCGCGTGATGCGGGCGACAGGCTGGGGAAGGGACCAAGGAACCACCGCGCGCGATTGCTTGGCACTCCGCCTACTTCAACTGGTGCCGGATTCACGGGAGCCTTACGGTCACCCCGGGCAATGGAGGCGGGAATCGCGAGCCACGTATGGCCGAGTTGCTTGCTGCGTCAACGAGAACGCGCCATACTGGATTTTCAAATAATCCAAATCGCCATGTCGGGCCCACTGAACAAGCGTGTGACAAAACTCGAAGAAAGCGTTAGTCACTTAGAACGCGTCAAAACTCCACGGCACGAGAACGAAACGAGGGCAAGCCCACAAAATGCATCCAGTAAGAAAAGCGACTCCGCTCAGCGGCAAACTTCGCTCGTGGAGCATGTTGCAAGCACGGCACCCAATTCCGAGCGGCCCCCAAAACCCTGGTATGAGACCCTTCAGGGGTGGTATTACCTTCTTGGGATTATCGGAATCCCATTCGCCATCGGATATGCGGTCATAACCTACTTTCAATGGCACGACCTTCGTCACAGCTTTCAAGTTGACCAAAGAGCCTGGGTCGGATTGGCTGAATCCACCAATATCACCTTCAGAGCTGGCGAAACCGCAAAGATCACGCACGTACTCACAAACTCGGGCCGTACACCAGCCATCGACCTTATTACGCACGCCAACAGCAAGTTGGTTCCATACGGAACGCGGTTTAGCGACTCGCTGGCCACTTATGAAGACATGGATCCGGTCCTGATCGGAAGCCGTAGCACTATAATGCCTGGCAAGAATGCCTATCTTGTGCTGGAGGCCAAGCAGCCAGTGACCCGGGAGCACTTTGACGACGTTGTGAGCAAGAGGAGCATGCTTTACATGTTCGGTGAGGCCTGTTACCGCGACATTTTCGGCGACACACATTACACTCGGTTTTGCGAGTTCTTGATGCCTGACCTCACGCTGGGCAACTGCCCCACCTATAATTACGCGCAGGCCGACGAGGACGGCAGAAAGCACGAGTTTTGCAGGAAAATGGACCCACCTGTGCCCAGTAAACGCTAGCCGAATATGACCACTGCATGAGTCAAGTAACACTGCCAGTAGGTAATGGGCCACTTTGATAGCCTACTACCTGGCAGTAGTGTTCTTGACCTTCTTCCTCGTCTCTGCCCCACGCAGTCAAGTTGTTGATTCCACGGGTGATTAGGTATTCATTTTTCACGGCAATGCACTCCGTATCACTACCCTGCCGACCTCGCCCTTGACCTTGTCCTGCCAATGTGTGATTATTCATAGTAGTGAATAAACATTCACTGCTGTGAGAGGAGGCAGGCCCATGGCGACCGCTCGGAGTGCCCTGAAGGTTGCGCCGAAAAGCGCGATGACGCTGGCGCCTCAGTATCTGGCGCCCAGGAAGATTGCGGCCCGCGACCTGCGCTCCGACCTCGACCTCACCACTGACGAGTTCCGCAGCCTGCTCAAGCTCGCCGCCGCAGTCAGGAACACGCCGGCGCACTACGCGCACGCGCTGGCCGGCTCGTACGTCAGCCTGCTTTTCGAAAAGCCGTCGCTGCGCACGCGCATGACCTTCGAGCTGGCCGTGAAGCAGCTCGGCGGCGACACGGTAACCAGCATCGGCCGCATCGCCGAGCGCGAGCCGATCAGGGACGTCGCGCGGAATCTGGACCGCTGGACCCAGGGCATCGTCGCGCGGACCTTCGCGCAGCAGACCATCGAGGACCTGGCGCACTGGTCGAAGGTGCCGGTGATCAACGCGCTCAGCGACATGTTCCATCCCTGCCAGGCGCTGGCCGATTTTCAGACGCTGGAGGAACGGTTTGGCGAACTCTACGGCCTGAAGCTGGCCTTCAGCGGCGACGGCAACAACGTGGCGCACTCGCTGATGCTGTGCGCGGCGCGGATGGGCGTGCATTTTTCCGTTGCCACGCCGAAGGGCTACGAGCCGCAGCCGGAAGTGGTGAAGCAGGCGATGGAATTCGCGGCGGAAACCGGCAGCCGGATCCTCATCACGAACGATCCGGCCGAAGCCGTGGCCGGCGCGCATGCCGTCTACACCGACGTCTGGACCAGCATGGGGCAGGAGACGGAGACCCTTCCGCGGCGCGTGCTGTTCCGGCCGTGGCAGGTGAACGAAGAGTTGATGGCGCAGGCGCGGCCCGAAGCGATTTTCATGCACTGCCTGCCCGCGCATCGCGGCGACGAAGTGACCGACGCGGTGATCGAATCGGCGCAGTCGGTGGTGTTCGAACAGGCGGAAAACCGGCTGCACGCGCAGAAGGCGCTGCTGCTGATGCTGCTGGGATAAGAGACGGGCTGGGAGCCCGCCGCAGCCTGAGAGGCTGCCCCACACACAACGATAGAATCGAAAAGATTATGCAAAAACCGAAGAAGGTGGCGCTCGCCTATTCGGGCGGCCTCGATACGTCCATCATCATCCCGTGGCTGAAGGAAAACTACGGCTGCGAAGTGGTTGCCGTGTGCGGCGACATCGGCCAGGGTGGCGATGAGCTGACCGGCCTCGAAGAGAAGGCCCGCAAGACGGGCTCGAGCGAAGTGCATGTCGCCGACATGCGCGAGGAGTTCGTTCGCGATTACCTGTGGAAGCTGGTCCGCTCCGGCGGCGTCTACGAAGACAAATATCTGCTGGGCACTTCCATCGCGCGCCCGCTGCTGGCGAAGAAGCAGGTGGAAGTGGCGCTGGCCACCGGCTGCGACGGCCTGGCGCACGGCTGCACCGGCAAGGGCAACGATCAGGTTCGTTTCGAGCTGACCTACATGGCGCTGGCGCCGCAGCTCGCGGTGATCGCGCCGTGGCGCGAGTGGGACATCGTCTCGCGCGAGGATGCCATAGAGTATGCGCGCAGACACAACGTGCCCATCTCGCAGACCACCACGAAGATCTACAGCCGCGATCGCAACATCTGGCACATCTCGCACGAGGGCGGCGCGCTGGAGGACCCGGCCAATGCCGCGCCGGACGACATCTGGATGCTCACGAAGCATCCGCAGGACGCCCCGGATACGCCCGGCGAGGTGACTATCGGCTTCGAAAGAGGCGTGCCGGTTTCGGTGAACGGGAAGCGCTACGCGAAAGCGCACGCGCTGCTCGAAGAGCTGAATCGCATCGGCGGCGAGCACGGCGTGGGCCGCATCGATCTGGTGGAGAATCGCTTCGTCGGCATGAAGTCGCGCGGCTGCTATGAGACGCCGGGCGGCGCGCTGATCATGGCCGGACATCGGGAGCTCGAAGCGCTCACGCTCGACAAGAGCACGCTGCACTACAAACAGAAGCTGGCGCTCGATTACGCTGAGCTCGTGTACAACGGCCTCTGGTTCACGCCGCTGCGCGAGGCGCTGGATGCGTTCTTCGACGTGGTCAACGCGAACAACACGGGCGAGGTCGCGCTGAAGCTGTACAAAGGTAGCATCGAGCCGGTGAGCCGCAAGTCGCCGCACTCGCTTTATTCGCTGAAGGTGGCCAGCTTCACCATGGGCGCCGAATACAACCAGGCCGACGCGAAGGGCTTCATCAATTTGATTGGCCTGCCGATTCGGCTGCGGGCGTCGCAGAAATGAAGCTCTGGGGCGGGCGGTTCGAGAGCGGGCCGTCGGAGGTGTTCGAGCGGTTCTCCGGCTCGCTCCATTTCGACAAGCGGCTGCTCGACGCCGATATCCGCGGCTCGCAGGCGTTCGCGCGGGCGCTGGAGCGCGTGGGCATTCTCACGGCAACGGAATGCGAAGAAATGACGGCGGCGCTCGGCCGCATCCAGTTTGAAGAGGGCGCGGACGACGAAGACATCCACACTTACGTCATCCGAAAACTGAAGGAGCAGGTCGGCGGCCTCGCCGACAGAATCCACACCGGCCGCAGCCGGAACGAGCAGGTCTCGCTGGACACCCGGCTGTGGCTGCGCGACGAGATCGAGGCCACGCGCGCGCGGCTGCACGCGGTGATGGCGGCGCTGGTCGCGCTCGCGCGCAAATATCCGGACGCCGTGATCCCCGGCTACACGCATCTGCGGCGGGCCCAGGCGGTGCTCTGGCCGCACTATCTGCTGGCGTATTTCGAGATGCTCGCGCGCGATGATGAGCGATTTGTCGAAGCGCGGCGACGAGTGAATCTGCTCCCGCTCGGCTCGGGCGCGCTCGCCGGCAGCGGCTTCCCCTTCGACCGCGAGGCCATGGCGCGCGACCTCGGCTTCGCCGGCATTACCCGCAACAGCATGGACGTCTCGGCCGACCGCGATTTCGCGCTCGACTTCGTGTATGCGGCCTCCACCACCATGCTGCATCTCAGCCGCCTGGCCGAGGACTGGATTCTCTACTCGAGCGAAGAGTTCGGCTGGCTGGAGCTGGCCGACGGCGTCACCAGCGGATCGAGCCTGATGCCGCAGAAGAAGAACCCGGATTCGCTGGAGCTGCTGCGCGGAAAGTCGGGACGCGTGTTCGGCGCGCTGGCGTCGCTGTACGTCACGCTGAAGGGCCTGCCCATGACCTACAACCGCGACATGCAGGAGGACAAAGAGCCGCTGTTCGAGGCCGCCGATCAGCTCGGCATGTCGCTGGAGATGATTCGCGTGGTCATCGAGACGACGTCGCTTCGGCCGGACCGCCCGGCGCAGGCGGCGGAAGAGAGCTGGGTGGTGGCCACCGACCTGGCGGAGGCGCTGGCGCGCGCCGGCACGCCGTTTCACCGGGCGCATCAGATCGCGGGTAAACTGGTGCTCGAAAGCGTGAAGTCGGGGCGCAGGCCGGCCGACTGGACCGCGGAGGAACTCGTCGCCTTCGCGCCGGAGTTCCGGCCCGAAATGGTGGAGCTGATGAAGCCGCGGGTGGGCATGAAGAGCCGCGAGCTGCCCGGCGGCACCGGACCGGAAACTGTGGCGCGGGCGCTTGATGAGGCCGCGGGGCGCCTCGCGCAGATGTCGAAATGAATAAGGCGTATCGGCAGGGCCAGATTCTGAAGCTGATTCGCGCGCACGCTGTGCATACTCAGGAAGATCTTGCGCGCGAGCTGCGCGAATCGGCGGGCGTGCCGGCGACGCAGGTCACGCTCTCGCGCGATATCCGCGAACTGGGACTGGCGAAGACGCCCGACGGCTACCGCCAGGTGACCGTGCGCTCCGGCCCGAGCCTCGCCGAGGTGGCCGCGGAGTACCTGCAGGATGTCCGCCAGGCGCAGAATTTGATCGTGCTGAAGACCGCGCCCGGCAACGCGAACTCGCTGGCCGTGGCCATCGACGCCGAAGACACTCCGGAAGTAGTGGGCACGCTGGCTGGCGACGACACCGTGCTGGTCATCGCCCCGGATGCAGAAACCGCGGCGGCGCTCAGGGATCGCTTCCTGGGTTACGCGACGGCGGAGTAAGGACAACAAACCTCAGAGCTATCCCCAAATAGAGGGCACGTTTCCGCGTGCTCCTCTCGGATGAAGCGAGCGATGAAGCGCCTCGCGAATAGGGAACCCACCGATCCCAGGCATTCGATGCGAGGTATCGGGGCAAATCGAGCTGAGGATATTGTAGGATCAGGTTGTGCGCGGACTGGTCTTCTTTGTTCTCGCTACGGCTGCTTTTGCACAGCCGAAACCAATATTCAAAATCGACGGCCTCAAACCGAGCGAAGGCGGCGCGGCCGAATTGCTGGAGACTTTCTGCCCTGGCCAAGTCGACGTTGGAGAGGAAGTCAAGTGCCGCGAGCCTCTGGACGGAAATGAAATCCCCGGTTTCGATTGTCCGCCCAGGGCGAGAATGGTAACTCGCGGACACTTCCAATCTCCCAGGAGCGAAGATGCGTTGCTGGCCTACACTGCGTGTGAGCCACATTCGGCCCATGGGGGGAGCACGGCGCTCCTGACACGGGAAGGCAGCGTCTGGAAGCGTCTTTGGCATAAGCCAGGACTGATCACGGACCACTGCCATCGGATGACAATTCGGAGTGGGCGGGAAATCCTGGTTTGCGAGATGACCGAGGGTTTTCCAGGCGTGACCAGTAGAGGTCTCTTCGTGGTGGATGTACTCCGTGAACCGGACGTACCGCGCAACTATTATGTTGACGACGATTTTTTCGGCGTCGTGGATGAGATGACCTGCGGTGGGCCGGGAGATGTCGTGGGGGAGCCGATTACCCACTCTTACATTGAGCGCGTTGAATTCCACCCACGTCCCTCCGGTGACGGCGAAAACGTGACGGTTTTTGCGCAATACGGAAAGACCGAAAGGACTGCGGAAATGATCCAGACGTGCTCAAGCCCGCCTACGAAACCATACCGCATCGACTTCCTCTTCGACGGCCACGCCTACAAGGTAGCCCCGCGTAGCGCCGGAGCGTTGCGAGTTTTCAGCCAGCAATCCGAACGCCCCTAAGCTTCGGCGGTCCGTCCACACCGAAGCGATTGAGGCTCGCTAACCCCGCACCAACTCCCGCCCTTTTGCGATCGCGCGCCGGTCGACATCCAGCCACCTCTCGGTTTTCACCAGCCGGCGCAGGGCGCTGTCGATGAACGCCGCGTCGAGCCCGCCGCAAAGCTCGAGAAAAGCCCCGATCATGACCATGTTGCCCGCGCGCGCGGTGCCGAGGTGGTCGGCTTCCTCGAAGAAGGGCCGGGCGACGGCCGTCACGTCCTCGCGCACGCAATCCTGCGGGAGGGCCGCGCCGTTGTAGAATACATGCCCGCCGGGCTCCACGGTCTCGATGAACTTCCGCAGCGACGGCTCGTTCAGTGCGAACAGGACGTTGGGCCGGCTGACCATCGGTGAGTCCACCCGCGCGTGCGTCACGCGCACATGGCAGTTCGACGTCCCCGAGCGCATCTCCGGCCCATACGACGGCAGCCAGGAGACGTGATAGCCCGCCTGCATGCCCGCTTCGGCCAGAACCTCGCCCAGCAGCAGCACGCCCTGTCCGCCGAAGCCGGCCACGCGCACGCGCAGGTCAATCTCGCGCTCCGCCTCAACCGCGGCGCGATCCCCGTTGGGCTCGCTCGCGATTCCCAGAATTCGCTCCAGTTCGGCGATGTCGGGAGCCGGCGCGGGGGCGGGCCTCGGCGCGCGCTCTTTCGTGCGATCCAGGTATACGCCCGGCGGAAACACCTTCACCAGTTCGTCGCGTACGTAGCGCTGCGCATCGAGCGGGTCCATTTTCCACACCGTCGGGCACGGCGACAAAATCTCCACCAGCGAAAATCCCAGCCTATCCACCTGATTCCGGATCGCCTTGCGCACCGCCTTCTGCGCCTTCATGATGCCCTTGTTGTCGCCCAGCGCGACGCGCTCGATGTAGACCGGGCCCTCGAGCGTCGCCAGCAACTCGGCTACGTGCAGCGGATAGCCTTCGTTCAGCGCGTTGCGGCCGAACGGCGAAGTCGTGGTCTTTCCGCCAATCGGCGTAGTCGGCGCTAATTGCCCGCCGGTCATCCCATAAATCGCGTTATTCAGGAAAAATACCGTGATATTTTCGCCGCGATTCGCCGCGTGCAGAATCTCCGCCGTGCCGATTGCCGCCAGATCGCCGTCGCCCTGGTAGGAGATCACGATGCTCTCGGGCCGCGACCGCTTCAACCCGGTGGCCACCGCCGAAGCGCGCCCGTGCGCCGCCTGCACGTTGCCGACGTCGAAGTAGTAATACGCGAACACCGAACACCCAACCGGGCTGACGAAAATGGTGCGGTCCTGAACTCCCAGCTCGTCGATGGCCTCGGCAATCAGCTTGTGCGTGATGCCGTGGCCGCAGCCGGGACAGTAGTGCGTGGCGTGCTGCAGATCGGCCTTGCGCTCGAACGTGTCGTAGAAACTCTCCGAGCGCCCGTGGATCACCGTATATTCGGCGCTAGCCATGCAGCACCTCCGTGCTCGCCAACCTCGCGGCAATGCCGGCGACGAAATCCAGCACCTCCTCGGACGTTGGCACCACGCCGCCGCATCGCCCGTAGAACTCCACCGGACGCTTCCCGTTCAGCGCCAGACGCACATCGTCCACCATCTGGCCGACGCTCATCTCCACCGTCACGAACACACGCGCGTGCGCGGCAATCTCCTCGAGCGCACGCGATGGGAACGGATACAGCGTGATGGGCCGCAGCATGCCCACTCGGAACCCGTGCGCGCGCAACTGCTCAACAACCGACAACAGCACGCGCGACACGATCCCGTAGCCCACCAGCACAATCTCGGCATCCTCGGTGCGATAACGCTCGCACAGCACCTCGCGGTCCTCCAGCCGCCGATACTTCGCCTGAAGTTTCTGGATGTGCCGCTCCATATCCGGCGGGTCGAGATAAATGGAAGTGATCAGATGCTTCCGCGTTTCGGCCGTACCCGTCACCGCCCACGCGGGTGTCGAAGGCGCAATCGCCTCGGCCGGGAACTCCACCGGCTCCATGATCTGACCGGTGCACGCGTCCACCAGCACATAGGTCGGGTTGCGATATTCCTCGGCCAGCCGAAACGCGAGCCGGGTCAGGTCCACCATCTCCTGCACGGATGCCGGCGCCAGCACGATGCTGCGGTAGTTGCCATGGCCGCCGCCTTTCACCACCTGGTTGTAATCGCCTTGCTCGGGACCGATGTTGCCGAGCCCCGGCCCCGCGCGCATCACATCGGCGATCACGCAGGGCAGCTCGGCGCTGGCCATGTAGCTGATGCCTTCCTGCATGAGGCTGATGCCGGGGCCGCTGGAGGCGCTCATCACGCGCACGCCCGCCGACGAAGCGCCGTAAATCATGTTGATGGCCGCCACTTCGCTTTCCGCCTGCAGGAAGACCCCGCCCACCTGCGGCATGTACAGCGCCATGGCCTCGGCAATCTCGCTCGAGGGCGTGATCGGATACCCGTAGAATGCGCGGCAGCCGGCCAGAATCGCGCTGTGAGCAATGGCCTCGTTCCCCTTCATCAACTGGCGCGCCATGTCAGGCCGCCTCTCTCGCTCCCGCCGTTGCTTTCGCCACAACGGCGCGGAGCACGCGAATGCCCCCCGGTTCGGGACACACGTAGTAGCAGATGCCGCACCCGGTGCAACCGTGGCCGACGTAGGTGCTGACGTGGTACCCGTAGCGATTCAGCGACTGCGAGAGATGCAGCACTTTCGGCGGGCACGCCTCCACGCAAAGCGCGCAGCCTTTGCACTCCTCGCCGTTCATCTCCACCAGACCGCGATCCTGAGTTGTTCCAGCCATGATTGCCCTCCCCGGTTCACGCCAGCATGGCGTGCACGGGCTCGAGGTAATGAGCGCGATACGCGAACTCGTACAGCGTGTCGCGGAACTTCGGCTCCGCGATGGCGATCAGCGCTTCCGCCCTCTGCCGCAGTGTCTTGCCATGCAGGTATGCGATCCCGTGCTCGGTTACGACATAGTGCACGTCGGCCCGTGAGGTAACCACGCCGGCCCCGGGATCGAGCACCGGCGCAATGCGGGAGACAGTTCCGTCCTTCGCGGTGGCGGGCATGGCAATGATCGGCTTGCCCCCTTTGGACCGCGCAGCCCCGCGAATAAAGTCTACCTGACCGCCGAACCCGCTGTACGGACAGGTGCCGATGGAATCCGCGCAGACCTGACCGGTGAGATCCACCTGCAGAGCCGAGTTGATGGCCACCATGTTGTCGTTCTGCGCCACCACGAAGGGGTCGTTCACGTAGCGGATCGGGTGGAATTCAAACAACGGGTTGTCGTCGATATAGTCGAAAAGGCGCTTTGTGGCGATGACAAAACCCGCCACCAGCTTGCCGCGATGCAGCGTCTTGCGCCGGCCATTGATGACGCCGGCCTCAATCAGCGGGATCACGCCATCGGAAAACATCTCGGTGTGGATGCCCAGATCCTTGTGGTGGCCCAGGCAGGAAAGCACGGCATCGGGAATGCCGCCGATGCCCGTCTGCAGCGTCGCACCGTCGGGAATCAGGGAAGCCACGTGCGCCGCAATCCGGTGATGCACCTCGGTGGGAGCCGGGCCGGGAACCTCCAGCAGAGGATGATCCACCTCCACAATGGCCGACACTTCGCTCACGTGCAGGAACGCATCGCCGTGAGTGCGCGGCTGATTCCGGTTCACTTCGGCGATCACCCGCTTTCCATAGCGCGCCGCGGTGAGGGTGCAATCCACGCCCGTGCCCAGGCTCATGAATCCGTGGTCGTCCGGCGGGCACACCGAAAGCAGAACCACATCCAGCGGCATCGCGCCGGAAATGATCAGGTCCTCAATCTCGCTGAGGAAGATGGGGGTGTAGTCGGCGCGGCCTTCTTTGACCGCAGGCCGGACGTTGGCTCCGGTGAACAGCGAGTTCACACGGAAGTGGCCCTCGTATTCGGGCCTGGTGTAATCGGCTTCGCCGAAAGTCAGCATCTGGACGATCTGCACGTCGCGAAGCTCCGGCCCACGGCGGAGCAGCGCCCGGAGAAGACTGTCCGGTACCGAGCAGTTTGGCTGGACCCAGATGGAGTTGCCGGATCGGACCATGCGCAGCGCTTCGTCGGCAGTGGTCCGTTTGCACTCGTATTCGTCGTGCCAGCTCATCGGTTTTCTATAGCCCCACATGCACGTGGGTTACCTGTGAATAAGAATTGCGAATGAGTTCATAAGCAGAGCCAAGTATTAGAAAATACAGATATATATTCCTCTCTCTGGGGAACCCTGCTGCGGGAAAGTACGCAGCGATGGGTGAAGTCGCGCTCAGCAACTGAGGGCATGACCCAGCTTCAAGTGAGGGTGGTATTGACAGGAAATGGTACTAGCAGTACTCTGACATGGTCCGCCGTACTTCGCAGACACAGACGGGCCGCTGGACTGAAGGGCAGTCCGATTTGGCCGCTGTCTGTTGCTTGTCCTCAATTTGGCCGGTCTTCGGGCTCCTCCCACCTCTCCCGGGGACCGGCTATCTCATTTCAGGCGCTCGGTCGAGACCTTTGTGCCGGCTTGCTGAAGCTGAAAATGCAACAGCCACTGCTGACGGTTGCCGGGTGGAAAATGCCAGCGGCGGGCAGCATCCAGCGTCAGGTTGGCAAGATAGCGACTGCCTTCGGGCGGCACAATGCTGGCGTCCGCTACGCTTCCCGATTCCTCAACATCCACTCTCACATTGATCCGCACGGTTCCGTGAATGGTGTCGCGGGCCTTGCCGGGAATCTCAGGTAACACCTGGCGCAACGCAGCCGCGGTAGCGCGAGAAGCACGTGGCCGCTGCGGCCGGACCGGGTTTGGCTGAACCGGATTCGGCCGAACCGCGTTCACCGCAATCGGCGGAGCGGTTTGATGAGCACCGTGCCGAAGCCATGTCACAGCCGCCACGAAGACGAGCAGCGCAGCAAGCACTATGGCGATCCACGTCATTGAACTCGGGCGTTTCGCCGATCGCGCGCCCGCCGGGATCGGGGCGGCAAGGTACGCCAGAATCTGCCCGGCTGTCCAGCGATCGCCGGGGTTCTCCTTCATACAGTGGCTGACGATCTCCTGAAACGGCTCCGCAAGCGCAGAAGAACACACAGGTCGCTGAGTCAGCGCCGCCGTAAGCACCGCGCCCAGGGCCCACATGTCGGCTGCGGGCGATACTCCTCCCCGGGCAGTTTCCGGCGCGTCCCACTGGTCACAATCGCGCAGCCTCGCGCACTCTCCCTCCCATCGGCACACCGAATCGCTGGCGAGCTTCAGTTGATCGTCCACGGCCAGAACGTTGGCGGGAGAAAGATGCCCGTGGACGAAGCCCTCTGAATGAAGATACGCGAGAACATCGAGGGTCGGTCCGAGGATGTCGCGCGCTTCAGTGGCCGTCAGACAGCGGGTCTCGAGAACGCTGGCCAGGTCTTCCTCGGCATGTTCCATCACCACGTAAACGAATTCGACTCCGCGCAGAGTACCGGAGCCGCAGCCGAACAGGCGAACCAGTCGCGGATGCGACACCGCCTCCGCCGCCCGCCAGCGGTCCAGAAGCATGGCGGCGTTGCGGCCGCCCGCCAGCACCAGCTTTACGGCCGCGCGTCGCGAGTTCGCCAGATGGTATTCGGTGCGGAAAACGGCGCGGTCGGGCGATCCCCCCAGATACTGACAAAGCGGAAGCAGGCCATCCACGACCTGCCCTTCCCAGCGCCTCCAGAATCCGGCAATGCCTGCTCGGTTCCAGAGAGACTCGTCTGGCATATCAAAAGAGTATCTCTAAAGAGTCCCGTTGCTACACTGGGTGCCTGTGCCGCTTCGGCTTCTTCTTGCTCTGGCAGCATTCACCTTCTCCGTTCGGGCCGCAAATAACGTCATTCTGATCCGCCACGTGAATGTGGTCGACACCGCCGAGGGCCGCATACTGCCGGACCGCTTCGTGCTCATCGCCGGCAAACAGATCGAACTCGTGGAGGCTGCGCCCATTCGTCCGCCCCAGGGCGCGGTTGTGATCGAGGGCGCGCGGAAGTACCTGATGCCCGGCCTGTGGGACATGCACGTTCACCTCTGGTACAAGGAGAATCTGTTCCCGCTCTATATCGCGGCGGGCGTCACCGGCGTTCGCGACATGGGCAGCGACCCGGCGCGCACCAAAGCGTGGCAACACGAGGTGGACCAGGGCAAGCTGCTCGGGCCGCACGTGATCACGCCCGGCCGGCCTTTCGACGGCGTTCCCTCGGACGATCCGAAGCTGCCGGTGCTGGTACCGCGCTCGCCGGAAGAGGCCCGCGAAATGTACGACCGCGTGGACCGGGAAGGCGTGGATTTCATCAAAGTCCTGACTCGCCTGCACGCCGACTGCTACTACGCGCTGATCGATCGCGGGCGTAAGTGGGGGCTGCCGGTGGTGGGTCACGTCCCCGACGAGGTCAGCGTCTGGGACGCCATCGAGGCCCGCCAGAAAAGCATGGAACACCTGATGGGCGTGGCCCTGGCCTGCTCGCGCGACGAAGACCGTCTGCGCCGGCTGCTGCTCGAATCGGAGCGCGAGAACAGCCTGGAGAAACGCCGCGAGTACTCCAAAGGCGTGCTCGATACATACGATGCCGCCCGGGCCGAGAAGCTCTTCCAGCGTATGGCGCTGTTCGGATCGTGGCAGACGCCGACACTGGTAATGTGGAGCCGGACGTATAACCTGGATGCGGCCGAGCGCCTGGCAAATCCCGAGCTGAAGAACATTCCGCACGAAGTGCGCGCCGACTGGCCGGCATTGTCCACGGATCCACCCGCGCGCGCCACCGCCGCGCTGATACAGCGCGTCTGGGATCGCTACCTGCAGATCGTCGCGCGTATGCAGGTCAACGGAGTTCCATTGCTGGCCGGAACCGATACGGGCGATCCGTGGTCTTATCCCGGCGCGGAACTGCATCGGGAACTCGAGCTGCTGGTGAAAGCCGGGCTCACTCCCGCTGAAGCTCTTCGTACCGCGACGCTGAACCCGGCGAAGTTCCTCGATGCCGGCGATTCGTTCGGCAACGTCCAGCCCGGCCTGCTGGCCGATCTGGTGCTGCTCGACGCCGACCCGCTGGCCGACATCGGCAACACGCGGCGCGTGGAAGCGGTCTTCCTTGGCGGCGTGTACCTGCCGAAAAAGAAGCTCGATTCGCTGGTAGCCGGCCTTCCACGGTAGTAGCCCGGATGGTGGGGCAGGTTTCTAACCTGCGGCCGATTTTCAATCGGCCCCGAGCGCGGTTGCAAACCGCGCGCAGGATGCAATCCTGCCCCACGATTGTGCGATCCTGTCGTCGGAGGAATCTCCCATGGCTGTGACAGCGTCGGCCGTCGAATTGGCCCGCGTGCGGCAGATCCTGGAACGGCTGGGCATCCGGGCTGTGAACCCCGGTGCTTCGGCCGGCGAGTGGATCGACACACCAGGAGCGCAGGAGCTGGTCTCGCATTCTCCCATTGACGGCAGCGAGATCGCGCGCGTGCGCCTGGCCGACAGCGCCGCTTACGAGCGGGTCATCGCCAGGTCCGTCGAGACATTCGAGCGCTGGCGGATGGAACCGGCGCCGCGGCGTGGTTTGATCGTGCGCGAGATCGGCGACGAGCTGCGCCGGGTAAAGGACGACCTCGGCGCCCTGGTGACGCTGGAGATGGGCAAGATCCTCGCCGAAGGCTGCGGCGAAGTGCAGGAAATGATCGACGTTGCCGATTTCGCCGTGGGCCTCTCCCGCCAGCTTTACGGACTGGCCATGCACAGCGAACGGCCGGGCCATCGCATGTACGAGCAATGGCATCCGCTGGGCGTGGTGGGCGTGATCAGCGCATTCAATTTTCCCGTCGCGGTGTGGTCGTGGAACGCGCTGATCGCAGCCGTCTGCGGCGATTGCGTGGTCTGGAAGCCGTCGCACAAGACGCCGCTGACGGCGATTGCCGTGCAGAACGTGTGCGACCGCGTGCTGGAGCGCCATGGCTGGAAGGGTGTGTTCTCGTTGCTGATCGGCGAGAGCCGGGAAGTCGGCGATCGCCTGCTCAACGACCGCCGCGTCCCGCTGGTCAGCGCCACCGGGTCCACGCGCATGGGCCGCATCGTGGCGGAGACGGTGGGCCGGAGGCTCGGCCGCACGCTGCTGGAGCTGGGCGGCAACAACGGTATCATCGTCACCGCCGACGCGAATCCGGATCTGGTGGTGCGAGCCGCGCTGTTCGGCGCGGTGGGGACCGCGGGCCAGCGCTGCACCACGCTACGGCGGTTGTTCCTCGATCGACGGATCGCGGCGGCCATGACCGAGCGGCTGATTGCCGCCTGGAAACAGGTGCGCATCGGCGATCCGCTGGACCCCGACACGATCATGGGCCCGCTGGTGGATCGCGGGGCCGTCGATACCATGATGCGCGCGCTCGAGCGCGTTCGGCTCGAGGGCGGCGAGGTGCTGCACGGCGGGCGGGAACTGGGCGGCTGTTACGTCGAACCGGCCATTGTGCGCGCACAACCGGAGATGCCCATTCTGCAGGAAGAAGTCTTCGCGCCCATCCTCTACACGATCGAATACGACCTTCTCGACCAGGCCATTCGCTGGCACAACGACGTGCCGCAGGGACTGTCGTCGGCGATCTTCACGACGAATCTGATCTACGCCGAAACGTTTCTCAGCCATCGCGGCAGCGACTGCGGAATCGCCAACGTGAACATCGGCACCAGCGGCGCGGAGATCGGCGGAGCGTTCGGCGGCGAAAAGGACACCGGCGGCGGGCGCGAATCGGGCAGCGACGCCTGGAAGGCCTACATGCGCCGTCAGACCGTGACCGTCAACTGGTCGGGCGAGCTGCCGCTGGCGCAGGGGATTCAGTTCCCGAACTGACGCAGTTGCTCTCCGGCTACCGGGACCGAGCCGCAACCGAAGGAAGCGGTCTCTTCAATCGCCAGCCTGGCGCAGGCCCTTGATCATCACCAGCAGCATCACCATCCCCGTGCGCGCCACGATGGCGTGCGCCAGGTTCGCCGGCATATAAGCGAAAGAGCCGCGCTCGACGGGGTTTGAATTGCCGCCCAGGGTCACCGTTCCGCTTCCCTCCAGGAAATGCAGCGTGGCCGGCATGGGCGCGGTGTGCGCACTCAGCTCCTCGCCCGGCGCGAACGCGAACAACACCACCTTCACCAGGTCGTCGTTGTGCAGAGTCTGGCTGAGGATGCCTTTTGCGGGTACTGCAGTCGCCGCAACAAGATCCGGGTTGAAATAGTACGCCATACCCTTCAGTTTCCCCCGGAAAAAACCAAAGCTTTCGAAGCCGCTGCCGATACGAACATCCAGAGCCGCTTACTCCCGGCTCACACAGATTCGAGGGGAATAACGATGCAGACTGCCACCATGGACAAACCATCGGCGCAAGCCACAGGCGACGACCGCGCCGGAAAGTATCTCACCTTCCGCCTGGGAGCGGAAGAGTTCGGAGTGCGCGTCGACAAAGTCCGGGAAATCATGGGCGTGCAGGAGATCACCGCGGTGCCGCAGACGCCGGACTATCTGAAGGGCGTGATCAACCTGCGGGGCAAGGTGATTCCCGTCGTGGATCTGCGGCTGAAGTTCGGTCTGGAAGCCGTGGAATACACGCAGCGCACATGCATCATCGTGGTGCAGGTGCGCGGCGAAGTGAGCCTGATGCAGGTGGGCCTGGTTGTGGACACCGTTTCCGAAGTACTGAATCTGGTGGGCGCGGACATCGAGAACACCCCCGATTTCGGATCGCAGCTCACCACGCCGTTTATTCTCGGCATGGCCAAGGTGAAGGGGAAGGTCAAGATTCTGCTGGACATCGACCGCGTCGTCAGCGCGCAGGAGATGGCCGGATTCGGTTCCCTGCTGGCCCGCGGATAGGGACCGCCGGAGAGGAAAAGATGACCAACACGGACATGATTGCGGCGATCATCGCATCGACGCGTGAGGTGTTCTCCATGATGCTGGGGATCGAGGTCGAGCCCGGGGAGCCGTTCGTGGGCGAGAAAGCGGCCACCGAATCGGGGGTGCTGGCGCTGGTGGGACTCGCCGGCTCCTGGGTGGGGACGGGCAGCATGTCCTGCTCCACCGCGCTGGGTTGTCACCTCGCCGCACAGATGCTCATGACCGAGTGTCCGGGTATTAACGACGAGGTGATGGACGCTCTGGCGGAAATCGCCAACATGGTCATCGGCAACGTGAAAACTCAGCTGGAGAGCACCGTGGGCAGTATGGCGCTGAGCACGCCCACGGTGATCTACGGACACAATTTCGAAACGCGCCGCGTGGGCAGCCGGGAATGGGTGGCGGTGCCGTTCCGCTGCCACGACGCGACGGTGAACGTGCAGCTCTGTCTGGCCGAGGCGCACAGCGGCGCCACCTTCCGGCCGGGTTTTTCCCTGCCGCACGCGGTGCAGATCTAAACGAGGACTCATGGGCGGAGACAGCGGAAACACAACCAGCACGACGGCGCCGATGGCGATCGCCGACGACCCGGAGCTGCTGGGCGATTTCATTCTCGAATCGCGCGAGCACCTCAGCTCCATCGAGCAGAACGTGCTGACGCTCGATCAGGACGCCTCCAACTCGGAGGCCATTCACGCGTGTTTTCGGGCGTTTCACACCATCAAAGGACTGGCCGGGTTCCTCGAGCTGGGGGCCGTGCAGGAAGTGGCGCACGAAGTGGAAACCGTACTCGATCAGGCGCGCACCGGCAAACTGGCCATCGATTCCAGCGTTATCGACCGGATGCTGGAGAGCAAGGACTATCTGCTCGTCTGGCTCGATCAGTTGGAGGCGATGCTGCAGAAAGGGACTCCGGTGGCGGCTCCGGACAACAGCCGACTGCTCGTCTCCATCCGGGCGCTCACCGCGGAACCGGTTGCGCGCCAGCCAGAGCGGGCGGAGGTCGCGGTCGAGGTCCCGGCGGAGGTCGCGACGGCTGTCGAAACGCTGGCGCGTCTGGCCGAGGCTGTCGCGGCCGCGGAATCGGTGGCCGTGGATGTGCCAGTCGCCGTGGATGTTCCGGCCGCCGCGGACGCTCCCGCGCCGGCGGATGCCCCGGCGGCGCAGAAGGCGGTGGAAACGCCCGCCCACGAAGCCCGCGCCATCAAGGTCGATACCAGCAAGCTCGACTATCTGGTGGACATGGTCGGCGAAATGGTGATCGCGCAATCGCTGGTGCGGCACGATCCCGATCTCGCCGGCGAGTCGCGGCCGCGGCTGATGCGCAATCTTTCGCAGCTGTCCCGCATCACCGACGAAGTGCAGCGCACCGCGATGTCCATGCGCATGGTCCCGGTGGGCCAGCTTTTCCGGAAGATGAGCCGGCTGGTGCGCGACCTGGCGCGACGCAACGGCAAGCGCGTGGAGCTGGAGACCTCCGGCGAGGACACCGAGCTGGATCGCAACATCGTCGAGGAGCTGGCCGATCCGCTCATGCACATGGTGCGGAACTCGCTCGATCACGGCGTCGAAACGCCCGTCGAGCGCGCGGCCACGGGGAAGCCGGCGGTGGCGCGCGTCGCGCTGCGCGCTTCCCACCAGGCCGGTCATATCGTGATCGAGGTCGCCGACGACGGCCGCGGCCTGAACCGGGAAAAGATCCTGCGCCGGGCCATCGAACGGGGCCTCGTGGAGCCGGGCGCGCAGCTGACCGAGCACGAGCTGTTTCACCTGATTTTCCAGCCGGGCTTTTCCACCGCCGATCAGGTCACCGACGTTTCCGGACGCGGCGTGGGCATGGATGTCGTCCGGCGGCAGATTCACCGGCTGCGCGGCCGCATCGATATTCAATCCACCGCCGGCGTGGGAACGACCTTTTTGCTCAAGGTTCCGCTGACCCTGGCCATCATCGACGGGCTGGTGGTGACCGTGGGGGCGGAGCGCTACATCGTGCCCATCTTCGCGGTGCGCGAGATGGTGCGGCCCACCGAAGGCATGATCGCCACCGTGCAGGGCCGCGTGGAAATGGCGCTGGTGCGCGGGTCGCTGCTGCCCATGATTCGTCTCTATCGCCGCTTCGGCGTGAAACCGGCCAGCGAGGATCCGACCAAGTGCCTGCTGATCGTCTCCGAAGGGGCCGGCCGCAAATTCTGCCTGATGGTGGACGGCCTTCTCGGCAAACAGGAGGTGGTGATCAAGAGCATGGGAGAGATTCTGCAGCGGGTGGACGGCCTGGCCGGCGGCGCCATCCTCGGCGACGGACGCGTGGGACTGATTCTCGACCTGGAGGCGCTCTGTGGCTAGGAGCGCGGCGCCAGCGGGGTCCGCTCCGCCGTTCACTCTCCAGCCCGGCTGCGCGCTCAGCGAGAGAGAGTTTCAGCAGATCCGGCAACTGGCCTACGCGCGCTTCGGGCTCGACCTCCACGACGGCAAGCAGCAGCTCGTCGCCGCGCGCCTGGGCAAGAAAATGCGCCAGGGCGGATTCCCGACCTTCGCCGAGTACTACCGGCACGTCAACGCGGACGCGAGCGGGCAGGCGCTGGTGGAGCTGATCGACGCGCTCACCACCAACCACACCGCCTTCCTGCGCGAACAGGCGCATTTCGAGCGGCTCGCGGAGATCGTGCGGGCCACCCCCACGCGGCTGCCGTCCATCTGGAGCGCCGCCTGCTCCACCGGCGAGGAACCGTATTCCATCGTCTTCACCGTGCTGAGCGCGCTCTCGCGCATTCCGCCGCCGCACACTCCGCCGTTCGTGCTGGCCACGGACATCTCCACACGCGCGCTGGCTCACGGCCGCGCGGGCCTGTTCGCGCCCGACCGGCTCAACGCCCTGCCGGAGGCGTGGAAGAAAAGCTATCTGACGAAAGCGCGCGGCGAGCGCGAGGGATGGATGCGGGTAAAACCGGAAATCGCCTCGCTCATCGATTTCCGACGCCTGAATCTGATCGAGCCTGTGGGCCACGGCCGCCTGTTCGACGTGATCTTCTGCCGTAACGTCATGATCTACTTCGATCGCCGCACGCAGCAGGATCTGGTGAACCGCCTGGCGCTGTGCCTCCATCCCGGCGGCCATCTTTTCGTCGGCCATTCGGAGAGCCTGAGCGGCATCCAGCATCCGCTCGATTACGTCTGTCCGGCGGTGTACCGGCGCGGGGAGAAGCAATGAAAACGCTGGTCATCGGCATCTCCGATTGTCAGGTGAGCAATCAGCCCGACACTGAGCTGGTGACCTACGCGCTGGGATCGTGCATCGCCGTCTCGGTCTGGGACCCGTCGCGGCGAATCGCCGGGCTGTTGCACTTCATGCTCCCCGAATCGAGCATGGACGCGCAGAAGGCGGGAGCCACCCCGTGCATGTTTGCCGACACGGGCATCGACCGGCTTTTCAAGGCGGTCGCGGAGATGGGCGCCGAACGCCGCCGGCTGGTGGTGCGGCTGGCCGGCGGGGCGCAGGTGCTCGATCCCCAGGGCGTGTTCAATATCGGCAAGCGGAACTATCAGGCGGCGCGGAAGATGCTCTGGAAACTGGGAATCCTGATCGCATCGGAGGCGGTGGGAGGCGAGGTGTCGCGAACGGTGCGGCTGATCAACGAAGACGGCCGCTTCCGCGTGCGCGAGGGAAACGGCGCGGAGCAGGATCTCCCGTTGCATGCGCCGTCGCGAAAGGAGGCCGGAAATGGCGTACCGAGTGTTGCTGGTCGATGATTCACCGGCGATGCGATCGTTTATCCGCCGGGTGATGGTTCTCTCCGGCTTCGATCTCGACGTTTGCGTCGAAGCGGGGGACGGCGCGGAAGCGCTGGAGCGGCTGCGGCAGGAGAAGGTGGACGTCATCCTGACCGACATCAACATGCCGTGCATGGATGGCGAGGAACTGCTGCGCCGGATCTCCGAAGATCCGGAACTGCGCGACATCCCGGCCATCGTGGTCTCCACCGACTCGACCAAACCGCGCATCCTGCGCATGATCGGTCTGGGAGCGCAGGGATACATCGCCAAGCCGTTCTCGCCGGAGAGTCTGCGGGAGGCTCTGGAGAAAGTGCTGGGGTGCCAGGTATGAGTTCGCCAGACAGGAGTGCGCCAGACAGGAGCGCGATGGTCACGCCCGCGGAACTGACCGCGTCCATCGCCGCCGCCGCGGGCAGCGTGCTGGAAACCATGTTCTTCGCGGAAGCGGAACCCGGTCCGTCGGTTTCCGAGGAGCAGCGGCATCAGATGATCGCCGTGCGCATCGGCTTCGATGGCGGGCTGCGCGGCGAGTTCCGGATCGGTTTCGAGCCCCATCTGGCGCGGGCGCTCGCGGCCGCGTTCCTCGGCATCGACGAAAGTGAAGTCGCCGACGAGGAAGTGAATCAGGTGATCTGCGAGACCGCCAACATGATTTGCGGCGCGGCTCTGAGCCGCATCGAATCGGACGAGCACATGCGCCTCGAAATGCCCGCTCTGACCGACAACACCGCGGAGTGCGCGGAGTTTCTTCAGGCGTGTTTTGTGACTCCCGAAGGCGCCATCTGCACCGGCGTGCGCATTGAGTAGCGCACAGAAAGAGTCCACAACACCGCTTGCTCCGCGCGCGGCTCGAAAAAGGCAAAACAGAGCCGCGACCAGAGGGAGCGGCCACGCCTACTTCCGGTCCTGGTCGCTTCCTTCGAAGTGAATCACCGAATCGGCGCCGAACTTGCGATAGTCCCGAAACTCCATCTCGTTGCGGATCCGGCCCTCCCAGGTGATTGCGGAAACGGTGGCCGTCACCGGCAGCAGGTACTGCCTGTCGCCGATGGTCGTCTCGTCGTAGTCGATCACGGTGGAGACCTCGCGCGTCTGCAACTGGGGCGGGATATCCTTCGTTACCGCTTCCGTAATGCGCCACACCGCGCCCGTTTCCGGATCGGCAAACACGGAGCCGTGGTAGGCGAGCACGGCGCGCGCGAGATCGCTGAGCTGCAGGTGCAGCGTGGAGCGCTCCTTGTCCACCGAATAGTCGAAGACGGCGAGTCGCTTCCCGCGAACCGTTTCCCAGCGGTTCCAGGTGAAGGTCGCGTAGCTCTCAGGGCCCAGCACGCCGTCGATCAGGATCCCGAACTCGCCCTCGCTGGTGAAGCGCTCGCGCCACGGTCTCCGGGCGCCGTCGGCCGGTTTCCCATTCACCAGATCGACGGTGCGTTTCTCCTCGCCGTCGTGGAAGCTGAGCTTCTCGGTAATCGTGTCGCCTTTGTGAAAGCGATTCGACTCGATCGCGGCCTCGAAGTGCCGGGTCACCTGCACGCAGAGAAAGTCGGGGAGGCTGGAGACGTAGTGCGCGCCGTAGGCCTCGATCTTCTCGAGCATCCGATCCTGCTCGTCTGCGCCGGGCGCGGAATCCTGCGCGGGTGCGGCATTCGGCGCAGACCAGGTTTTCGACGCAGGCGCGGAATCCTGCGCGGGTGCGGCGTCCTGCGCAAGCGCGAAGGGCAGGACGAGCGGGAAAAGAAGCAGCGGCCTCATCGCGACTGTATGCTATTATCGCGTCGGTGACGACGCCCCACGTGGTGGACCTCGCGGTCATCGTCGCCTATCTGGCGGCCATCACCTGGTTCGGCGCGCGATTCCGCCGCTCGCAGCGCAGCCTGCGCGATTATTTCCTCGGCGGGCGAACCGCCCCGTGGTGGGCCATCGGCTTTTCCATCGTCTCGGCGGAAACCAGCACGCTCACGGTCATCGGCACGCCGGCGCTGTCCTTCAGCGGCAATTTCGGATTTCTGCAGGTGGTGTTCGGATATCTGCTGGCGCGCGTGGTCGTCTCGACGCTGTTTCTGCCGTACTACTTCCGCGGCGAGATGTTCACCGCTTACGAGCTGATCGGCCGGCGTTTCGGCGAGCGCGTGCGCCGGGTCGCCGCGGGCACGTTCCTGATTTTGCGCACGCTGGCCGAGGGCGTGCGCGTCTTCGCGTTGTCCATCGTGATCGCCATCGTGCTCGCGCCGCTGTACCAGCGATTCGGCATCGCCGCATGGGCGGAAGCCGGGTCCATCCTTCTGATTGTCGTGCTCACCCTGTTCTATACGTTCGAGGGCGGCATGACTGCGGTGATCTGGACCGACGTGGTTCAGATGTTCCTCTACGTGGGAGGCGCGTTGCTGAGCTTTTTCGTGATCCTGCGCCGGATTCCCGGCGGCTGGGCGCATGTAGCCGCCGTTGCCGGCGCCGCCGGCCACTTTGAGATTTTCGATTTTCGCTTCAGTCCCGGCGCGGCGTTTTTCGCGCGCAGCTACAGCTTCTGGGCGGGCCTGATCGGCGGCTGCTTCCTCACCACCGCCAGCCACGGGACCGAACAACTCATGGTGCAGCGCTACCTCGCCGCGCGCAGTGAAAGCGAAAGCCGAAAAGCGCTGTTCGGAAGCTGGGTGGTCATCTTCTTTCAGTTCGCGCTTTTCCTGACGATCGGCGCGATGCTGTTCGTGTACTACTCCGATGCTCGATTGACGCCGCCGGCGATCGCCGATCGCATCTACCCGGCGTTCATCTGGAACAATCTCCCCGCTGGCGTGGCCGGCCTGGTAATCGCGGCGATTCTGGCGGCGGGAATGTCCAACCTCAGCGCGGCGCTCAACGCCTTGGCCTCCACGTCCATCATGGATTTCTACCGGCCGTTGCGGCGTGCGGCACTGAGTGAAACAGACGCGCTGCGGCTGGCTCGATGGGCCACCGTCGCCTGGGGCGTTGCGCTGTTCTCCATCGGCCTGGTGGCGCGGCACTGGGGCTCGGTGCTGGAAGCGGGCCTCACCATCGCATCCATTCTCTACGGCAGCCTGCTCGGCGTGTTTCTGCTGGGCCTGCTGACGCGGCGCGTGGGCCCGAATGCGGCACTCGTGGCCATGGCCGCGGGCTTGTCGCTCATGCTCTACGTGAAGCTGGCCACAACCATCGCCTTCACCTGGTACGTGCTGATCGGAACGGCGGTCACCTTCGCCGTCGGCCTCGCGTCTTCGTACATCCTGCGCGAGCGGGCGGCCGCATGAGCGCTCCGCGGAAGCGAACGCTGGTGCGCGGCCTGTCGCTGACGGCCGCGGCGTCCATCAATATCGCCAACATGATCGGGACGGGCATCTTCCTGAAGACCCGGGTGATGACCTGCAACGTCGGCAGTCCGTGGCTGGTGCTCGCCGTGTGGGTGGTGGCCGGTTTGCTGTCGCTCGCCGGCGCGCTCACCTTCGCCGAGCTCGCCGCGATGATGCCGCAGGCCGGCGGGGAATACGTCTTCCTGCGAAACGCTTACGGCCGCCCGTGGGGATTCCTCTACGGCTGGACCATCTTCTTCGTCGCGCGCACCGGATCGCAGGCCGCCCTGGCCACCGGCTCGGCCATCTTCCTGAACATCCTCACCGGCGGCGCGCTCAGCCGGACGTTCTTTACCGCGCATCTCTTCGGTCATGCCATTCCGTTCGGCCTGCTGCAGGTTGTCGCGCTCGCCTCGATCGCCGCGATCACCGGCGTGAACTGCGCCAGCGTGTCGGTGAGCGGGAACGCAGCTTCGGTGCTGACCGGAATCAAGCTGGCGCTTCTGGTCGCCATCGGCGCAGGCGCCATGCTGCTGGCGTACGGAAACTGGGGACATCTGGCGATGACCGCAGCCGCGGGAACATGCGAAGGAGTTTCCATCGCCGCGCGCGGCGGGCTGGCCGGGTTCGGCGCGGCCATGCTCGGCGCGCTCTGGGCCTACGACGGCTGGGACAACCTGACGCCGCTCTCCGGCGAAGTACGCAATCCGCAGCGCACCATTCCGCTCGCGTTTATCGGCGCGATGCTGGTGGTGGGCGCGCTCTACGTGTTCGTCAACCTCGCCTATTTCTACGTGCTGACGCCCCAGCAGATCGCCAGCGTGCCGATCGCATCGTCGGTGGCCACCGAAGTGGTCCGCCGTTTTGTCGGAAGCGCCGCCGTGGGACTGGTCGCCGTCGCGCTGCTGGCATCCTCCATCGGCGCGCTGCACGCCTCCGTGCTGGCGAACTCGCGCGTCCCCTTCGCCATGGCCGACGACGGACTTTTTTTCCGCCGCCTGGCGGACATCACGCCGAAATCCCGGGTGCCCCGAAATGCGCTTATCGCCCAGGGAATCTGGGCCTCCGCGCTGGCGCTCTCCGGTTCCTACGACCTGCTCACCGACTATGTCATCTTCGCGTCGTGGATCCTCTACGCCCTGGCCATCGCTTCGGTCTTCGTGTTTCGGCGGCGTCTCCCCGATGCTCCGCGGCCGTACCGCACGTGGGGTTATCCGGTGGTGCCGGTGTTGTTTCTCGTGGTCACCGCCTGGCTTCTGATCAACACGCTGTGGACCGGACCGCTGCAGGCCTTCGCCGGGCTCGGCCTCATGGCCGCGGGCGTGCCGTTTTATTTCTACTGGTCGAGGAAAGCGCGCACCCGCGGATAGAGGGTTCCACTCTCGCAGCCGGGCGCGAGATGGCCGCAGTCGCTCTCCAGTTTGATCACCGGCGAGTCGATGTCCCGCGCGAATTCCAGCGCCGGCCCGGGATTCACCATGTGATCCTGCGCCGCCGCCACGACGAGCATTTTCGCTTTCACCGCATGCGCCGCCCGTTCGAGCGATTCATCGTATGGTTTCGCCACATCGAGCGCGATCATGGCCTGCAGTTGCCGCAGCCAGTCGTTGGCGTCCATGCGCCCCAGAGGCGCGTCGTCGATAGTCTTCCAGAATTGGGGGAACTGGCCCGGCGGGGTTTCGCGCGAGCGATACGTGGGCGTGCTCAGCGCGAACGCCTGCATCTCGCCGACGGCCCTCAATGAAGGTGCGTGCTCGTAATTGCCGCCGTTCCAGCCGACGCTTTCGGTGATGGCGTCGGCTTCGGCGTTCCACAGCAGCAGATCAATCGAGGTCAGGCGCGGCGACCCAACGATGGGCACGGCCTTGTCCATGAAATCGGGATACGCCACCACCCACTGGAACGTCTGCATTCCGCCCATCGAAATGCCCATCACCGCGTGAAGATGCGGGATGCCCAGGACGTCGTGCACCAGCCTGTATTCCGCGTTCACCATGTCGCGAATGGTGAATTTCGGGAACTGCATGCGCGGCTGCTCCCTGCTGTTCGAAGGCGACGACGAGACGCCATCGCCCAGTGCGTCCACGGCGATCCCGAAATAGCGCCCCGGATCCACCAGGCCGTCCGACGCCATGAACTGGATCAGGTCTTCGCTGCTCCCCGTGAACCACGTCGGAAACAACACGGCGTTCGACTTCGCGGCGTTCAGCGTCCCGACGGTGCGGTAGCCCATGCGGCAATCGCGGATCGTCTCGCCGCTTTCCAGCTTCAGATCTCCGAGCGCGGCCATCTGCAAGTCGCCTGTTGCGGCGAACGCCGCCATCGGGAGTAGCAGAACCGCAAAGATGCGCATGGTATAGAACAGTTATGAACGAAAGCGACAAGGTTCGCAAGCATATCGCCAACGTGCTCGCCTGGAATGAGGCGCACCAGACCTTCGAGGATACCGTGGCCGATTTCCCCGAGAACCTGCGCGGCGTGCGTCCGCAGGGATTGCCGTACAGCGCGTGGGAGCTGCTGGAGCACATGCGCATCGCCCAGTGGGACATGCTGGAATTCAGCCGCGACCCCAAACACGTCTCGCCCGATTTCCCTTCCGGCTACTGGCCTTCAACCGCCGCGCCTCCGAACGCCCAGGCCTGGGACGAAAGCGTCAGGCGATTCCTGGCGGACCGCGAGGAGCTGCGGACGCTGGTGCTCGATCCGGCCCGCGATCTCACCGCGCCCATTCCCCATGGCACCGGCCAGACTCTGCTGCGCGAAGCGCTGCTCACCGCCGACCACAATTCCCAGCACCTCGGCCAGCTCATTGTGCTGCGCCGTCTGCTGGGGGCGTGGAAGTGAGTGGGCGGGTTTTCAACCTGTCCCGATGGGCCTGCGGCCCACGAAAAATGGATGAAAACCCGCAGCCCGCGTTCCTGCCGCGCAGCAATCTGTGCGGTCCGGGAGGACGCGGGGCTGCGGTTTTCGACCGTGCGGCCAATTTTCAATCGGCCTTAGCTGGCTCCGAATCCGCAGCCTGTGCCGCCGTAAGCGCCTCCGCCAACACCGCCGGCAGGGGCCGCGAGCGCCCCGTCGTCACGTCCACGCAAACCGCGGTGACGAAGCCGCGCGCCACCAAACGTTCCTCCACGCGCGCCTCGAACGCCAGCTTGTACGACGCATTACCGACCCGCTCCGCGCGCACCGAGATCTCCAGTTGATCGTCGTAGCGCACCATCGCCGTGTATGTGCACTCCACGTGCACGCGCGGGAAATTGACGGCTGCGTCGCGGCTCAGCAGCCCCAGCGAACGCAGAAACTCGATCTCCGCCGCCTCAAAATACCGCAGCATCGCGGTGAAATGGATTCGCCCCGAAGCATCCGTATCGACGAAGCGCACGCGAACCGGCCAGACAAAAGGCATCTTCTGGATTCTACGACAAGCCGGCCGTGTTGCTTGCCCGGCTCACTCGCCCGCGCTGCCGCGCCCGGTCACACGGTATTTCGCCGCGTTGGTATCGACACTGAACTCAATGGGCCCCGGACCTCCGCGCGTGCCTTCCACCGAGATCCGCCAGATGCCGGGCTTCGGATGCGGGATGCGGAATTCCTGCGGACGCGTCTGCTGGCCCGAGTATCCGGTGGTGTTCCCGTACCAGCCATAGTGTTCGCCCGACGGACTCATCAAATGAAGATCGGCGCCGGCGTTGCCGTCGGCCCAGGCGAGCGTAGCGTCGAGAGACCTGGCGCCTTTGCGCACCAGCACGAAGTCGCTCCACCACTGCGCCACTGAGACGCTTCCCCGGAACTGCGGCTCACGCACAGGTTGCGGCCTGGAGGTGGCGGGCGCACCCGGCGATCCGGCCGTAACCGCCGCCGGCGTGAGCGGCGATCTGGCCGCGGCAGCCGCGGCCGCTGCTGATCGAATCGACGCCACTTCGGTGACTGGCCCCTCCGCGGGCCGCGAGCAGTCGTCCAGCGTCGAGCGATTCGTGGAAACAATCACGCCAGTGCGGATGTTGCCATCCAGATCGTCGAAGCGGAACGGCACGCTGCCCGACGAGATGGACGGCGAGCGCGTCACCTGCACGTGCACGTGATAACCGCCGCCTTCGCCCAGCGTGTATCCGCTGTTCCCGACCGTCGCCAGCGCCTGCCCCTGCTCCACGCGCTCGCCGTCGCGAACCACGAACGTGCCGGTGGCGAGGTGCGCGTAGTGGCTGTACTCGCCGTCGCCGTGATCGATGGTGATGTAGTTGCCGTAGGTGCGCCGCGAATGATCCTGGTACATGCCGAAATCGTGCGTGTGCACGATGCCCGCGCGCATGGCCACCACGCAGCGCCCGCGCAGCGGCGCGATATCGTACGCGTACTGGCTGTTGCCCCAGTGCGAGAACGATCCGTTCGGCCCCTGCGTCAGCACCCACTGCTCGCCCGCGGGAATGGGCAGCTTGTAGCCGCCGCCGGTGGCGATCACAAACGGCATCGGCGGGCTCACCGAGCGATCCGGATTCTGCACGATCACCCAGTATTCGCCCGGCGGTAATGCATCGTGGTGCGAGACAAGTTCCGTCGGGTTCGCCGGCGAGGGCTGCACGCTGCTCAGGTAGGTCCAGCCGCCCGCCGACGTGTAGCGCGCCAGATGGACCGTGGAGATGGGCGAGAACCCGGAGCCCTCGATCCGCAGATCGAACCCGCTCGCGCCCGGAGTCATGTTCACATGTGCCACCTTCAGGCCCGACGCCGCCGCGCCCACGATCTGAAAATCGCGCGTGATGGTGATGAGCCCGTTCACCAGCACCTGGACGCGCCACTGGCCGGGAGACGACGCGGCGGCATATCCGGCGATCGGCAATTGCGTGGTGAAGCAGAGCGCGGGAGCGGCGGGAATGTCGCGGTAATCGGCCGAGTCGACCACCTGGCCGGAAGGATTCAGCCACTCGACGCGAAGCTGATCGGTGGGGCGCACGCGCTCCGCCACGAACCAGAGAAACACCTGACGCTTCGTGCTTTCGATTTTCGTGACCGGCGCCGGCGCGCTGCAGGAGGATTCGTCCGCCGTGGTTGAGACAACCGCGCGCCGGACGTTGGCCCCCGTGGCTGCGGCTATACTCAGGGCCAGCGCCGCAAGAAGTCGAACTGACAAGCGCCGGCACAACGGAGCAGACCGCCCGGCCTTGCCTGAATGCATGGTGGGCGGCTCCGCCCCGTGCCGGCTTCCTGCTCGAAACATCCGCTTCTTCAATTATCGGCGACGGCCCGCTTCGCTATGATGACCTCGGATGTGGGTGGCCATTGGCGCGCTCTCGCTGGCGATCTGGGTGGCGTTGCTGCTGGCCCGCGGCGGCTTCTGGCGATTTCGCGAGGCGATTGAGCTCGATCCTCCGCCGGACGGCGCGCCGATGCCCGCGGTCGCCGTGGTGATTCCCGCGCGCGACGAAGCCGGGGTGATCGGGCGGGCGATCCGCTCGCTGCTCGGGTCCGAATACGGCCGGCCCATGCGCGTTTTCGTCGTTGACGATCACAGCTCCGATGGCACCGCGCAGGCGGCAAGGAGCGCCGGGAACGGCGTTCAGGTCATCTCTTCCCGTCCGCTTCCGCCCGGCTGGACGGGCAAGTTGTGGGCCGTGGCGCAAGGCGTGGATGCGGCGATGGCGGCCAACCCTGAATTCCTTTTGCTCACCGACGCCGACATCGTCCATGCGCCCGGCAACGTGGCCCGGCTCGTCGCCCGGGCGCAACGCGATCGGCTCGACATCGCCTCCGTGATGGTGCGCCTGCACTGCCGTACCTTCGCCGAACGGCTCACCATCCCGGCCTTCGTGTTCTTCTTCTTCAAGCTGTATCCGCCCGCGTGGATCGCGAACCCGCGCCGCCGCGTCGCCGGCGCGGCCGGAGGCTGCGTTCTGATCCGGCCCGAAGCCCTGGCGCGCAGCGGAGGGATCGCCTCCATTCGCGGCGAGCTCATCGACGATTGCGCGCTGGCCCGCCGGGTGAAATCGACCGGCGGACGCATCTGGCTCGGCCTCAGCCGCGACACGACAAGCGTCCGCCCATACACGGGCTTCGCCGACGTGCGCGGCATGATCGCCCGCACCGCCTTTACGCAGCTTCGTCATTCCGTGGCGCTGCTCGCGGGCACGCTGATCGGCATGGTCCTCGTCTACCTCGCCCCACCCTTGCTGCTGCTCGCGCCGGACACGGCCGCGCGCACACTCGGAGCGGGCGCATGGCTGCTGATGAGCGTCGCCTACATGCCTGCGCTTCGCTTCTGCCGTCAGCCTCTCGCGCTCGCCCCGCTGCTTCCGCTGACCGCCGCATTCTACAGCTTCGCGACTCTCGAATCGGCGGTGCACTACTGGCGTGGCTCGGGCGGGCGTTGGAAAGGCCGGTCGCAAGCTACAACTGTCTGAGGATCTCCCGCGAGATCTGCTTCAGGTCCACAACCGCGTTGGCGAGGCCCCCTCGCACCACCACGCCCGGCATGCCCCACACGACGCTCGATGGCTCGTCCTGCGCGATCACGTAAGCGCCGCTGGCCTTCAAACCCTGCGTGGCCGCATATCCGTCCTGTCCCATTCCCGTGAGCACCACGGCGACGGATGCGCCTCCGTAAACCTGGTTCACCGAGCGAAACAGCACGTCCACGGCCGGCCGGCACGAATTTTCCGGCGCGGACTGATCGAGCGCGATGCACTCCCGTCCGCCGCGGCGCGTAACGCGCATATGATAGTCGCCGGGAGCGACCAGCACCGTGCCGGGCTCCACGGGCATGTTGTCGACAGCCTCAAGCACCTTCAGCGGGCAGAGGGCATTCAGACGCTCCGCCAGAATCCGCGTAAACATCGCGGGCATATGCTGCACCACCAGCACCGGCACCGCGAGAGCCGCCGGCAGCGCGGGAATGACCTGGTTAAGAGCGCTCGGCCCGCCGGTGGAAACGCCAATCGCCACCACTCGCCGCCGTTTCGTCGCGCGTTGCGCCTGGACTGCCGGCATCGCCGCCGGCCGGGCCAGAACGGGCGCCGGCGCCGCAACCGTTCGCGACGGAAAGAACTGGCGGATCTTGGCCGTGAGGTCGTGCTTCAGCCGCGGAATCGGAAGCGCGTTCGATCCCGGGTCCACCTTGGGAACGTAATCGTTCGCGCCGTTCAGCAGCGCGTCGATGGTCACCCGCGCGCCCGCCTCGGTGAGCGTGCTCAGCATGATGATCCTCACCGGAGGCCAGGCCTCGCGAATCCTGCGAATGGCCTCCAGCCCGGTCATGCGCGGCATCTCCACGTCGAGCGTCACCACGTCCGGCTTCAGCTCGGCCGCCCTGCCGATGGCGTCCAGCCCGTCCACCGCCATGCCCACCACTTCAATCGCCGGGTCGTCCCCCAGCACCCGCGAGACGATGTTCCGCACGAACATCGAATCGTCCACGATCATCACCCGGATGCGCCGGTTGGGCAGAATACTCACGCTGGGCTGAGTTGAGGTCACCTGCAGGACATATCGGCCGTGGGCCCGCGTTTCCACTAAGGAAAACGTCGTAATTCGTGTTGGCGCCGGGAACTTTCTGCGTGACTTCCGTGTCCGGTTGCCCGCAGGAGCGCGTCGCCCTCATGCCACACTGAGTGCATGGCACTCTCGACTGCGTTCCACGTTCCCCGCCCCGGCGACGAATTCACGGCGATTGAGCGCGACGTTCGGCGCCCCGGCCCCGGCACGGTTCTGCTTCGCGTCGAGGCCTGCGGCATCTGCCATGGCGACATGGTTACCAAGGAAGGACACTGGCCGGGCATTCAGTATCCGCGCGTGCCCGGTCACGAGGTGGCCGGAGTCGTGGAAGAGACCGGAGCCGGCGTGGAGAACTGGAAGGCCGGCGATCGCGCGGGCATCGGCTGGTGCGGCGATTACTGCGGCGTCTGCACCCCGTGCCGCCGCGGCGACTTCATGTCCTGCGTGAATCAGAAAATCACCGGCCTGAGCTTCGACGGCGGATATGCGCAGTACATGATCGCGCCCGCGCGCGGGCTCGCCCGCATCCCCGATGCTCTCTCGCCGGCGGAAGCTGCGCCGCTGTTGTGCGCGGGCATCACGACGTTTAATGCATTGCGGCACAGCGGCGCACAACCGGGCGATCTGGTCGCCGTTCAGGGCATCGGCGGACTGGGCCACATGGCCGTGCAGTACGCGCGCGCATTCGGGCACCAGGTGGTGGCGATTTCCAGCGGCGCCGATAAAGAAGCCCTCGCGCTGAAGCTGGGCGCTCATCGCTATCTGGATTCGAGCGCGGTCAACGTCGCGCAGGAGCTGCAGAAACTGGGCGGAGCGAAGGTGATCCTGGCCACGGCCCCCAGCGCCGGCGCGATGAATTCGGTGCTGCCTGGCCTCGGCGTGGACGGAGCGCTGCTGATCGTAGCCGTGCCCCACGAGCCGCTGTCGATCCCGGTCGGCCTGCTGATTGGCGGGCGGAAGTCCGTCAGAGGCTGGGCCTCCGGCACCCCGCGCGATTCCGAGGACACGCTCAACTTCTCCGTGCTGCACGGCATTCGCCCGATGATCGAGACCTACCCGCTCGCCGATGTTCGAGCGGCGTACCAGCGCATGATGACCGCGCACGCGCGCTTCCGCGCGGTGCTCACCATGTAGCGCGTGGGGCAGGTTTGTAACCTGCGGCCGATTTTCAATCGGCCTTCTGCCACTTCACCCGCGTATACGCGATGCGGAACCCCTTGCGCTCGGCGTTGCGCTGCGATTCGCTGCCCGCTTCCGCCACCATCATGGCCAGATCGCAGCCGTGCTCGTGGGCATGGCGCATGCGCTCCTCGAGCAAAGCCGCCTGCAGTCCGCGCCGCCGCAGTTCGGGAACCGTAGCCGCGCCCGCGAACAGGGCCACGCCATTGTCGATGGACAACGCACCCGCCGCGCCCGGTGTGCCTTCGTATTCGGCCAGGAAGCGCACGCTTCGCTCGCGCGACGCCACGATGGCGCCGATCGAGAGAAGGAAATCGAGAAGCTCGGGATGCTCGTGGGTCCAGCCACGCGCGCTGACATCCGCCCAAAGCTGCGCCTCCTCCCGCTCGATCGCGCGCACGCGGATTTTGTCGGGGTCCGCGCTTTGCCGCGGCTCGACGGGCCGGCACATCACGCTGCTGATCTCAATCGGCCGGTAGCCCCGGTCGCAGAGCAGGCGCAACGCCCCAACACCCGCCAGCGGACTCACCTCATGATTCGCCGCCGCCCCGCGCTCGAAAAAGAACCGCTCCATCTCGACCAGCGTGGCAGCGGTGAGTTCTTCGAATATGCCCAGCCCGAAGGTCTGCGTGATCGGCGAGTCCACGCCATCGAAAACCGCGTACGCGCCGCCGCATTCCGTCCACTCCGCGCCGCTTTCCGGGAACAGCCGCCGCCGCGCTTCCGCGAATTCCACGCAGGCCCGTCCCTCGGCGCGTTCCAGCCGCCGCGCCAGCGCGATATCGGCGAATGGCATCCTGACCGAGCGTAACAAATGCCCGGCACAGGGCGGAGCCGGCCACAATGAAATCAGACAAAGCCGGGCGGGCCGCTCCGTTGTGCCGGGACTAGCTTCCGGGATCGATAATTAAGATGTGGCGGACGAACCGCGGGACATGACCGAACAGGAAAAGATGCGCCTCTGGGTGGAGACCTGGAAGCGGGCCGGCCCGGAACTTGAAGCCATCCGCCGCCGCGAGATCCGCGAGGCCGACAACATCAAGGTGCTCGCCTCGCTCGAAGGCGCCTTCAATCACGCCACTCGAACTCTGCCTCCGCGTCCGTCCTCGGGGATGGTGGAAATGCAGGCCTGGTTTGCGAAGCTGCGCAAATGATCGATCTTTTCGACGCGGCGAGAGCGCTTCAGGATTTCTGCGACCGCCACGGCTGGCGCTCGTGCTTCATCGGCGGAATCGCCGTGCAGAGATGGGGCGAGCCGCGCGTGACCCGCGACCTTGATCTCACTTTGTTGGCAGGCTTCGGCAACGAGGGCCACTTCGCAGACACACTTCTCTCTGCCTACGAAGGCAGAATCGAGGACGCAGCAGCCTTCGCCCGGCGCAATCGCGTAGTCCTGCTCCGCACATCGACCGGGATCGGGATTGACGTCTCGCTGGGCGCCATTCCCTTCGAAGAGAGCATGATCGAGCGAGCAACCGTGTTCTCCTTCGCGCCCGGAGTCGATATCCGCACCTGCTCGGCCGAGGACCTTGATGGTCATGAAGCTCTTTGCCTCGCGCCCCACAGACATCCGCGACGCGGAAGCGGTGGCCGCCCGCCATGGCGCCACCCTCGACTGGAGCTACCTGGAGCGCCAGCTTCGCCCTCTTGCCCAGATCAAAGCACAGCCCGAGATCCTCGGCACGCTCGCTCGCCTCCGCCGGCCCTGAATCCCGCGATCGTGTCCCTGTTTCGTCACCCCTACGAACGCCGGTTCGAGGACGCAGCAGCCTTCGCCCGGCGTAACCGTGCAGTCCCGCCCCGTACGCCGACACTCACATGCATACCGTCACGTTTACCTTCTGGGCCACTTTTGACCGACTTGGGTGGTTCAAGCTCGACAGTCGTATGCAATCGCACGTGGAGCGCATCCAGAACTTTGATTGCTCGTTCAAGCGTGATCCCGAAGTACTCGTTGCGTTCGTCACGCGATACCTGTGACTCGTGCACATCGAGCCTCTTCGCCAGGTCGCGCTGAGACATACCTTGAGCGATACGAAGCGATATCAGCAGTTGGCCGAGTCCGCGGAGGTTGTCAAGTTCTTCAAACTCGCCACGCCTGAGGCGCTCATAGCTCTCCACCTCCTCTTTGAGTTGGAGATGGAAAGACTCCATTGGATCCACGACGCGCTTGATCTCCTCCTTGCTGAGGCCAGCCTCTTCCAGTCGCGTCCGGTGTTCGGCGAGCCGGTACCGTTCTTCGGCGAGCCGGGCGGACACCTCCTGATATTCGGTCTCATTGCGAATCATGGTTCACCTCCGTACTTGATTCTTACGATTCCTCTGGGCCTGCCATCGCGGCGCGATCGCCGGAACGCCGAGGGAAACTCGAGTTCATGCCCATATTTGTCGCGGATGCCGCTCCCGAAGCCGAGCCCGGGCACGTGCGGATAAAGCTCAACGCGGTACCGATGCCACATCGGTAGTTGCCTCTTTGGAAAACCGCGATATGGTTTGCGCGACGCTGGATCCCATGTCCACACCTTGAAGGGGTCAAGCAAATTGAGTCGCCAGGTCAGCTCGCCAGTCTTCAGTTCGTCGAGACCGCAAACGAAATACCCGTCGATGTCATTCGGATGGTCTTTGTCCTCGACGAAGGATCCGTTGGCATACACTTCCCGAATTCCAACCTGCCAAAGCTGACGTGTGAGAATTTCGAGATTCTGCACCAATCGGCCTCGCCACGGCGCGTCCCATGCGGAATATCGCTCGCGATCATCCGGCCCATGCACCAGGAAAGACTGAGCCAATTCTTCGAAAGAGACTTCGTAGTCGCCCGGCGGCAGCAGTCCCTCGGGCCCGAAGGGCGGTATGGTGCGGACGGCCACGCCATCAGCATAACATAACTGCCATGCTTGAGTAATATGTCACATCATTGCGCATCCATGCCGGAGGCGCTGCTCCGTGCATTCCCCGGCTCCGCTGGCAACCCCAAAGAGAACCTTGCCGAGATGCTCGAAAGGTTGGCGAAAGAACTACAGGCCGTCCGCCGTCGCGAAATCCGCGAAGCCGACAACCTGAAGGTGCTGGAGTCGCTGGAACACGCCTTCAACCACGCCATCCGAGCCCTGCCCCCGCGACCGTCCTCGTGGCTCGTGGAGATGCACGCCTGGTTCGAGAAGCTGCGAAAATGACCGATCTGATCGAGGCCGCGAAGGCACCGAGAGTCGCCACTGCAAAGGTAAGGAACAGGGAGATGCATAGACCGAGCTGATTTATGTGGAACCCCTGCCATCTGGTGTATGGATCGTTTTCATCGTCAATATCGCCAGCCACCTTGCCTCCTTGAAGGGAAATGTCTGTGTAGTGCAGAGTCTATTGCATCCCCGTTCACATTACAATCCCGCGTTCGCTTCGGCTGTGAGCCTCGTCTGCCACCCCTCTGCTGTATCCTTCTATCGTGACCCCTATTCATCGCCTCCTCAAAGGTCTCATCGATTACGCGGGTCTGTTTCCTCCCGCCGGCCTCGGCATGACTTCCGCCGTGAATAACTATGCCTCCTACCGCACCTCGAACGACTGCTGGGCGCTGGCCCGCTTCATCATCGTCGCCTCGCGCCTCGAAGAGTTTGAAAACGAAATGCGCGAGATCCTCCCCGAGCTCACCGAAGAGAAACCCTGGCGCATGAGCGCGCTCTGCGGCCCCGTGCTCGACCAGGATCTGGCCGACGTGGACGCCTTCAACGGCCGCCACAAGACCATCCACATCGATTCCGTGGAAATCAAGGTCACCACCTCCGACGACGTGGCCGCCTTCGCCTCCGCCGTCCCCAAGGGCCTGCGCGTCTATTTCGAGTTTCCGCTTTCCACCGATCCGCTGCCCTTCATCCTCGCCATCCAGAAAGCCGGCGCCCGCGCCAAAGTCCGCACCGGCGGCGTGCGCGAGAACATGTTCCCCTCCATCGACGAGGTCTCCGGCTTCCTCACCATGTGCTGCCGCCACAACGTCGCCTTCAAGGCCACCGCCGGACTGCACCACCCGTTCTGCGGCAAATACCGGCTCAGCTATGACACCGACGACAATCGCAAGGTCCTGATGTACGGCTTCCTGAACCTGATGCTCGCGGCGGTGTTCATCTACGCCGGAATCCGCCCGGAGCTGCTGGCCGAACTCCTCCACGAGCCGTCGCCCGCGGGCTTCACCTTCGATGAGCGGGGCATCGCCTGGCGTCACCACTGGGCCAGCCAGGAGCAGATCGAGGAAGTGCGCGCGGGCTTCGCCATCGCCTTCGGGTCGTGCTCGTTCGACGAACCCATCCGCGCCATGAAACAATTGCACCTGTTATGATTTGGGCGATTTTATGATCGGGGCGCCTTTATGATCCAGGCGATGGACGAAACCCACGATCCGTCGCTCCAAAGCTGGGTGGACAGCGCCAACACGCCCGCCTGCGATTTCCCTATCCAGAACCTGCCCTTCGGCGTGTACCGCACCGACCGCAAGGCCGACCGCATCGGCGTGGCCATCGGCGATTTCATCCTCGACGTCGCCGAGAGCTTTCGCGAGGGCCTGCTCACCGGTGTGGACGTCACCTTCGGCCAGTTCTTCGAATCGGCGTTCCTGAACCCGCTGATGACACTGACCCCGCCGGAGCGCGCCGAGATCCGCCTGTCGCTTTCGCGCCTGCTGCGCGCCGGTTCCCGCAAACAGGAAAAAGCCGAGAAATTGCTCACGCCCATCCACGATGCGCTCCTGGTGCGCCCCACCCTGCAGCGCGGCTACACCGATTTCTACGCCTCCATCCATCACGCCACGCGCGTGGGCCAGTTGTTCCGGCCCGACCAGCCGCTGCTCCCCAACTACAAGTGGGTGCCCATCGCCTATCACGGCCGCGCCTCCACGCTGATGGTGAGCGGCACGCCGGTGCGCCGCCCCAACGGCCAGACCAAATCGCCCGATGCCCCAGAGCCCGTGTTCGGCCCCACGCGCCGGCTCGACTACGAACTCGAGGTCGGATTCTACGGCGCGGGCCTGCAGCGCATCGGCGAGCCGATTCCCATTGCCAAAGCCGAGGAACACATCTTCGGCGTCTCTCTCGTGAATGACTGGTCCGCGCGCGACATTCAGGCGTGGGAATATCAGCCCCTCGGCCCGTTCCTCGCCAAGAATTTCGCCACCAGCGTCTCGCCGTGGGTGGTGACGATGGAAGCGCTCGCGCCATTCCGCATTCCGGCGTTCGAGCGCGCACCCGGCGATCCGCAACCGCTCCCCTACCTCGCCCACGAAGACGACCAGCGCGCCGGCGGAGTGGACATCACGCTGGAAGTCCAGCTCGCCAGCATGAAAATGCAGTTACAAAGCGTCCCGCCGGTCACGCTTAGCCGCGGCAGCTTCCGCGACATGTACTGGACCATGGCCCAGATGGTGGCCCACCACACCTCCAACGGCTGCAACCTGATGGCGGGCGACCTGCTCGCCAGCGGTACCGTCTCCGGCCCCGAGCGCGAATCGGCCGGCTGTCTGCTGGAGCTGACCGAGGGTGGCCGCCGCGCCATCCCGCTGCCCACCGGCGAGGAGCGCCGCTTCCTCGAAGATGGCGACGAGGTGATCCTCCGCGGCTGGTGCGAGCGGCCGGGCTTCCGAAGAATCGGCCTCGGCGAGTGTCGCGGATTGATATTATCGGCGGCATCATTACACTAATCTGAGATTTCAGGTAGCACAGGCTTCAGCCTGTGAGTCTCCAACCATGTACTGCGACGTCAGCCTGCCCATCCCGCTTGATCGCCTCTTCACCTACCGCCTGCCCGAAACCCTCACCCACCGCGTCAAGCCCGGCTGCCGCGTCCTCGTCCCCTTCGGCACGCGCAAGCTGACCGGCGTCGTGCTGGCCGTCCACGATTCGCCGGGCGACGGCCCCATCAAGGAAGTCCTGCGCCTGCTTGACGAGGAGCCCGTCCTCGATCCCGAGCTCATCGCCCTCGGCGGCTGGATCGCCGAATATTATTGCGCGCCGCTCGGCGAGGTGCTCCGCAGCATGACCCCGCTCACCGGCGAAGTTCGCCGCTCGAAGCTCTACTCGCTCACCGACGCCGGCCGCGACGCCGCCCGCCAGCTTCTGCTGGGCGATCCCACCGACGATCCCACGCTGCAGACTCTGGCGCTCCTCGATGCCCGTCCCTCGTCGGCGCTCTATCTGAAGAACAAGGTCCCCGGCGCGGCGAACGTCATCCGCACGCTGGAGAAGCGCGGCTTCATCGCCGTCGAGGATGTCGAAGCCGACCGCGATCCCTTCCGCGCCTCCGCCGCCCGCCTGCGAGTCGAATTCGTTGCCCGCAGCAACGGCCGGCTCCCAAAACAGGAGCGCGAGCTTTTGTCGTATCTGGAACTGCACCCCGGCTCGCACAACGTGCAGCAGCTCGAAGAGATGGTGAAGGGCGCGAGTCCCGCCGCGCGTGCGCTGGCCCGCCGCGGCATGGTGAAGCTGGCCACCGAATCGCCGGTGACATGGCGCGAGCCCATCCGCCCCGAGCGCACCCTCAACCCGCACCAGCTCCTTGCATACCAGCAGATCGAATCCTCGCTCCGCGCCAACCAGTACATGGCCTTCCTGCTGCAGGGCGTCACCGGATCGGGCAAGACCGAGGTCTACCTGCGCGCCATCGACGCCTGCCTCGCGCTCGGCCGCGGCGCGCTTCTGTTAGTCCCGGAGATCGCGCTCACCCCAGCGGTCGCCGGACAATTCGCCCACCGCTTCGGTGATCGCGTGGCCATTCTGCACTCCGCCTTTAACGATGCCGAACGCGCCGAACAATGGCGGCGCATTCGCGGCGGGCAGGCCGGCGTGGTGGTGGGCACGCGCTCCGGCGTCTTCGCCCCGGTGCGCAATCTCGGCCTCATCGTGGTCGACGAAGAGCACGACCACAGCTACAAGCAGCAGGAGACCCCGCGCTATCACGGCCGCGACGTGGCCGTCTATCGCGCGCAGCAGTGCGGCGCGTGCGTGGTGCTCGGCTCGGCCACGCCCAGTCTCGAAAGCCGCTACAACGTGGAGCGCGGCAAGTACCAGTTGCTGGAGCTCCCCGAGCGCATCGAACAGCGGCCGATGCCCGCCGTCGAGCTGATCGACATGCGCCAGGAGTTTCTGGAAACGCGCCAGACCGCCACCTTCTCGCGCCGCCTGAAAGATGCCGTAAGCGAGCGTCTGGCGTCGCGTGAGCAGGTAATGCTGCTGCTCAACCGCCGCGGGTTTTCCAGCTTCGTCACCTGTCGCGCCTGCGGCTGGCGCATGGAATGCCCCAACTGTTCGGTGACCCTGGTATGGCATCGCCGCGACCGGCGCATGCTCTGCCACTACTGCAACACCGCCCAGCGCACCCCCAGCCGCTGCCCGCAGTGCGACAGCGAGCATCTGCAGTTCATCGGCACCGGCGCCGAGAAGGCCGAGGACGAGCTCCACCGCGAATTTCCCGAGGCGCGCATCGCCCGCATGGACCGCGACACGGTGAGCGGCAAGCGCCACTTCGAGTCGATTCTGCACAGCTTTCGCGATGGCGACTACGACGTGCTGGTGGGCACCCAGATGATCGCCAAGGGCCACGACATTCCCAACGTGACCCTGGTGGGCATCGTCTCGGCGGACATCGGACTGGGCCTGCCCGATTTCCGCGCCGCCGAGCGGACCTTTCAGTTACTCACCCAGGCCGCCGGGCGAGCCGGACGCGGCGATCTGGCCGGAACGGTGCTCATTCAGACGGTAAATCCCGAGCATTATGCCATTCGTTTCGCCGCCGCTCAGGATTATCAGCTATTTTATGAAAAAGAGATTCAATTCCGGCGGCTAATGCGTTATCCGCCGTTCAGCGCGCTGGCCAACGTGCTGGTGCGCAGCGAACATCAGGAGCAGGCGCTGGCCATGAGCGCGGAACTGGGCGCGCTGCTCGACCCGCCGCCCGAAGGCCTTAAAGTGCTCGGCCCCGCCGAGGCCCCCGTTCCTCGCCTGCGCAACGAGTTTCGTTATCAATTGTTGTTAAAGGCGGCCAGCCGGAAAAAGCTGAACGAGGTGCTCCAAACCCTCCGCCGCCACGCGGTGGACCGCAAATGGGGCGCAACCGCGCTCGTCATCGACGTGGACCCGATGACGCTGATGTAGGCGGTGGAGCCTATGGGTACCCTACCCGCCTGCCCGGCGCGCCTTTGCCACCGTGCCGTATCCGTATTTCATGATCAAACTGTTCAGAAACCCGGAATCGAGGCCGATCGCATACGCCAACAATCCAGCGAGTTGAGCCCGGGCCCGTGGGTTAAGAGAGTCCACCCTATGGATCAGCGACCTAATGCGCCTCTTCAGCGAACGGCCGATGTGAGGATCGCCATCGCTGCCCAACACGATACCAGTGACTCTGCGCAACCGCCGCTTTGATGAATGTCGTGTCTTCGAGGCGTTGATGGTGAGGCCAGCAGGCAGTTCCAGTTGTGAAACAGTCTTCTCAACTTCGATCTGGAGTGGCCGTAGAATGTTCGGACGTTGGGTCGAGAAGAAGAGGTCATCCGCGTATCTGGAATACATCGCCCCGTACCTGACCGCCAGATCCGTAAGCGCGGAGTCCATGTCAAAGCATAGGATGTTTGAGATTGCCGGCGATGTCGGCGCCCCGATAGTGAGATGCGAGTACTTAAACACGATCATGGATACCACGTCCACGTCGAAGGGCGTCCAGTCTGCAAAGAGCGACGGACGATCTGAGATATACCGCCGAAAGTCGGCTTCGGTGATCGACGGAAAAAACTTCTCGCAGTCCATTCGAAGCAGGAATCTACTCGCGGCATGGATCGCCGCGTTGTCGAGGATCGACCTGCCCTTACGGTACGCCGCTGCTGCTCGATGAACAGGGAAGCCTGGAAGCACGTATTCCAGGAGCCATCGTTGCATCGCCTTGAGTTGCCTTGATGGGTGATCGATTTCTCGCGAGCCACCGCCACGCTTTGGAATTGGGTAGGTCTTGTATGCGTGTGAGGCCCCGCGCGCGAATGAGTGGATGAACCCTGCCTTGAGCCCAAGATCAGCGGCCATTCTATCGACAATCATCTGGGAGCCCTCGCGGCCTCCATCACAGCCCTTGCCTCGGGGATCGCCAGGAGGACGGAGGCATAGGCCGCCCGCTGATTCTCCAAGTAGAGAAACCTGCTGTGATGGAATGGACGACTCGCGTCGATGCAGTCCGTCGGGACGAAGTACGTCTCGGGGTGGCCGCCTGAAGACGCCGTCACCGGGCACAGCAGGTCCATCGCTACGGCCAAACCGACCAGCGTCGGCACGTTAACGCCACTCGACGAGATGGACGGAGAGATATCCTGGAGGTAGCCGCCAATCATCGATAGGGTAGCCGGATAGATCACCGATACCAAGTCACAGATGAAGAACAGCAGATGTTTCGGGCTCGTTGCGAGGTCTTCTAACTTAGTGCTGTGGCCCTTCGGGATCCTTCGAATTCGTTCTTGGACCTCGTCCGCTGCGAGAAGAATGTTGTTAAGGTCCGTATATATCGTTGGCTTGAAATCGGATTCGTTATCGATCCATCTCAAAGGACCATTGGTAATAAACGATGAATCGTGCCGGTGCGCTTCATCGACGATCGGCAACATCTTCTTTCGAAGCGGGGCGCTCAGAGAGAAAGCGCCGAGTTCCGTGAGCGTGCCCGCGCTCTCGACGACGAGGATGACGAGGTCGGCAAGTCTAGCGAGTTCGTCCTCCATTTGGAGCGCATCCCGCTCGCCCAGGCCTGCGATACTTGCCCATACCCTCTCGGCGTAGAACAGGCTCACGGCGGGTGTGTACTTTTGTAAATAGTCGCGGAGAAAATCTCGACCTTTGCTGCGGTCAGCGCCGCACAGAAAAACCACGGGATTCAGGCGGCGGAAGCGATACTTCGGCGGCCGAAGGTGCCGAATTAGAGCCTCGCGGACCCGAAGATACCGCGGGTGCTGGAGCCACGATGCCACTTGTCCCTACTGTGAGCGTACCCCCGCGCCTGCTTTGTGGCGCGGGGGAGAAAACCTATCAATACTCTCCGGCTGGCTAAACACCAGCCACCACTCCCATAACGCCTTGGTGCATTGAAACTAGGGACACTAATAGCCTAGTATTCGCGCTGGCTCGCGTCAAGTCGCCCCCTCGACTGCGTCGTAATCGCCGCCTTGCGACGTCAACCGGCGCTTACGCCGACTGCAGAACCTAAATCGATTTACCGGTCGCCAAACGATACAAAACGTCCGGACAAAAGTCCACTCCGTTCGGCCATACGATGGTTCCAGCGTCGGGCTCCAAGCGGACCTATCTGAAGAACCCGATGTCGGCCAAAGGGCGAAACACGCCGCCTCTCCCGACAATTCGGTCTCGGAAATCCACGTCCTTCCGCACGCCCTCGGTGAAGTCCAGTTCCAGACGATAGTCGCCGAGCCACCTGACGTGATTCACTCGCAGAGCCATGATTCCATACTATCGGCTACCATCAGAAAAGGAGGCACTGTGAGCCGAGTCGAGGAAATCACCCAGCAGTTGCGCACTCTCTCCGGCACCGAACTGCGCGAATTGCGGGCATGGCTGGACGAATACCAGAACCAGCTCTGGGACGAGCAGTTCGCGGCTGACGTCGCCGCCGGCAAGTGGGACACGCTCGCCGAGAAGGCGCTGCAGGACCATCGGGAAGGCAAGTCCACGCCGCTCTGAATTCCTGCTCCCCTCATCAACAACCCTCGACGCCGCGGCGACCTGCGCGCCACAGAGTAACCTGTAAAGAACCGTGCCAGGGATTACTGCATTGCTGGACGCGCAGGCGGCGCGCGATCCATCCGCCATCGCGCTGCTCGCTCCCGAGCGCGGCCCGCTCACTTTCGAAGCTCTCACGGAAGTGGTGCGCCGGGTGGGATCGGCGCTGGCGGGCGCGGGTGTGCCCGCCGGGGCGCGCGTCGCACTGATCTGTTCGAACGGCCCGCACATGGCCACCGCGTTTCTGGGGATCGCGGCGCACCTGGCGTGCGCGCCGCTGAATCCTGCGTATCGCGACAACGAGTTTGAGTTCTTTCTGTCCGACCTTGGGCCGCACGCGGTGGTCGTCGAGAGCGGGCTCGATACTTCGGCGCGGGCAGTGGCGGCGAGGCTGGGCATTCCTGTGCTCGATCTGGCGCACGAGCCGGCCGGCGCCGCCGGCGACATCCGGATTGCGGGCGCGAGCCTCGGAAATGGCTCCGCTTATTCTCCCCAGCCTGACGACATCGCGCTTCTGCTGCACACCTCCGGCACCACTTCGCGGCCGAAGCTGGTTCCGCTGACGCACGCGAACCTGTGCGCATCGGCTGGGCACATCGCCGAGTCGCTGCAGCTCGGTCCGGCGGACAGATGCCTGAACGTGATGCCGCTCTTCCATATCCACGGGCTGGAGGCGGCCGTTCTCGCGTCGCTCACGCGCGGCGCCAGCGTGGTTTGTTGTCCGGGACCGGTTGCGCCGAAGTTCTTCGAGTGGGTGGATGAGTTCCGGCCGACATGGTACACCGCCGTGCCGGCCATTCATCAGGCGGTGCTTGCGAGAGCCGAGTCGAATTCCGCTGCGCTGGCGCGGCACTCGTTCCGGTTTATCCGCTCCTGCTCTTCGGCGCTCGCGCCATCTCTGATGGAGGCGATGGAAACGGCGTTCCGCGTGCCCGTGGTCGAGGCATACGGCATGACCGAGGCCGCGCACCAGATGGCCTCGAACCCGCTGCCTCCCGGGAAGCGGAAACCGGGGTCGGTGGGCGTGGCTGCGGGGCCGCAGGTCGCCGTGATGGACGAATCGGGCCATCTCCTGCCGGCGGGCGTTACCGGCCAGGTGGTCATCCGCGGACCGAACGTCACTCCGGGTTACGCGGCGAATCCGGAAGCGAATGCCCAGGCCTTCGCCAATGGCTGGTTTCGCACCGGCGACGACGGTTACCTCGACGCCGGCGGCTACCTGTTTCTGATTGGCCGGCGCAAGGAGATCATCAATCGCGGTGGGGAGAAGATTGCGCCGCGCGAGGTGGACGAGGTCCTGTTGCTTCACCCGGCCGTGGAGCAGGCCGTGGCTTTTGCCGTGCCGCACACCGCGCTGGGCGAGACGGTTGCCGCGGCAGTGGTGCTCAGGGCCGGACGCAACGTGTCCGAACGCGAGCTGCGCCAGTTCGCGCTTGCGCGACTCGCCGACTTCAAGGCGCCCGAGCGAATTGTGTTCGTCGAACAGATCCCCAAAGGACCCAGCGGGAAGCTGCAACGCATCGGGCTGGCCCAGCGGCTGGGTATTGAGGCGATCACCCCGGCGGCGTTGCCTCGCGCCGAGTACGCGGCGCCGCGGTCGCCTATGGAAAAGCGCGTTGCGAGTCTGTTCGCCGCCACGCTGGGCATCGAGCGCGCCGGCATGAACGATAACTTTTTCGACCTGGGCGGCGATTCGGCGCTGACCGCTTTACTGATGGCGCGGATTGAGGAAGCCACCGGGGCGCGCGTGCCGTTGCTCGAGTTCTTCGACCATCCCACGCCAGGCGGCGTGTGCCGCCGTCTGGATGCGCCGCGCCACTTGGGCCAGTTGCACAATGACGAACCGTTGCGGATGGTGATTCGCGCCGTTGCCGGAGAGCCCGGCCTCTTCTGCATTCCCGGTTCGCTCCCCGGCGGCGACATCGCGGGCTTCTTCAACCTCTCCAGGCGCCTGGGCACGGCGCAGGCAGTAACGGCGTTCCGGCTGCCGGCATGGCCACCGGGAACCTACACCATTGAGGATCTTGCCGCGCGCTACGTCGAAGAGGTGCTCGACTCGCAGCCCGAAGGACCGTACCATCTCGCGGGTGTCTGCACCGGCGGGTTCGTGGCGTGGGAGATGGCCCGGCAGCTTGCGGAGCAAGGCAGGACCGTCGGTGCCCTGGCCTTGCTCGATTGCTACAACCATGCGTGGGCACGCAACGTGGGGCCGGCGCAGCGGTTCGGTCACTGGCTGGATCTGCTGGGGCGTCGATTCCTGTATCAGGCTGCGGAGCTGAGGAAGACCGGTTGGGCGGGCGCGCCGGCTCACCTTCGCCGGAAGGCGGGCGACATGATGCGGGTATCGCGACACCGGTGGGCGGAATCGATGCACCGTCTGTTCGCGGCGGCGGGATTCGAGCCGCCTCGCGGCGGGGACTCCGTTAGGCTGGCGATCCGGCTGGCTGCGGCGCGTTACGTGCCTCGGCGCTGGGAAGGACCTGTGCAGCTTTTTCGCGCCGCTGAGCCTCGCGTTGACGGATACGATTATCCCGATATGGGCTGGCAGGGACTAGCGCCCGGGATCTCCATCCACGACGTGCCCGGCAGCCATCTGACCATGCTCTCCGAACCGCGGGTGAGCGTAATTGCAGCCGGGCTCATGGAGGCTCTGAGGGCTGCGCCACTGGCCATGAACGCGCCATGAACGCGTATGAACTTCTGAGCTGGGCTGGATTCTGGCATCGGCCGCGATCTTCGCCGGCGCATTTTCGGCGCTGGCGGGACGCCCGCGTTCGCCTGCTGGTGCGGCACGCTTCCGCGAATGTTCCGTTTTATCGGAGGCGCCTGGGGAACTGCGATGAGGTCCGCGGCGCCGGCGATTTGCCGAGTCTGCCTCTCCTCCGCAAGGCCGATCTGTTCGACACGCCGCTGGAGGATTTCCTGACGGCGGGCACGAATCTGCCGGCCTGCATTGTCCACGATTCGTCGGGCACGACCGGCGAGCCCATTCACGTGGTCCGCAGCCGGGCCGAGGAGTACGCGCTGTTCGCGCATCGGCTGCGCGCGCAGATTCTGTCGGGGCTGAAGCCGTGGCACCTGCGCATAAAGATCGGTTGGGTTCCGGTGGAGACTGTACCGCGTCGCGTGGGTCTGTTTCGGTGGGGAACCGTCAGTGAGAGCCTGTCGCAAACGGAGATCGTCGAGCGCCTCGAGGAGAGCCGGCCCGACGTGCTTTATACGCACCCAGGAATGTTCGAGTTGTTGCTGGCGAACCACCACGAGGCGTACCTGCGGGCGCTCCGTCCGAAGTTGCTCTTCTCCGGCGCGGAACCGCTTCCGCAAAGCCTGCGCGCCCGGCTGGAAGAGGTCTTCGAGTGCCCGCTGGTCGATTTCTACGGCGCGGCCGAGGTGAACCTGATCGCGTGGGAGTGCCGCGCGTGCCGTTGTTATCACACCTGCGACGACGGCGTGCTGGTGGAGGTGCTGCGCGACGATGGGAGCGAGGCGGGGCCGGGCGAGTTCGGCCGGCTGGTGGTCACCGCGCTGCACTCGTTCACCATGCCCTTCATCCGCTACGAAATCGGCGACGTGGTGCGGCGGCCGGAGAAAGCGTCCGATTGCGAAACTCGCTTCGGCTGCATCGACCGGATCGCCGGCCGGATGTCCGAATACATGCTGCTGCCAAATGGCCAGTGGCTGACCCCGTATCGCCTGGAGGAGGCCATCGAGGGCGTGCCCGGGATCCGGCGCTTTCAGGCGGTGCAAACGGCCCCCGGCGAGATTGTCTTTCGGGTGCAGGCGGCGCCCGCCTTCAACGGCGGGAGCATGGAGCGGCTGCGTGTGAACTTCACTTCGCTGCTGCCGGCGGAGGTTCAGGTCAACATTCGGGTGGTCGACAACATCCCGCTCACTCCGGCGGGCAAACATCGCGTGGTGCAGGCGTGGCGCCCGGAGGGCTCAGGCGCGCAGGTAACAGTTGCACCAGCCGGCGAGAATCGCCAGTGACCAGGGACGGGCATTCTGCAGCCAGCCCCCGCTTCTCCCATTCACACCCCATCTTCCGCTCGTTTTCATCCACTTCCCGCTCCCGCTCCTCCCGCTCGCGCTGGCCTCGCCATCAGGAGTTCGTTGCTCTGTCGCCGGAGAAACGGATCACCGGGCGCACAGGACGCGGTGTCGGCCGACATGAGCGTCCAGAACCGGGCGCCGCCGCGTCCGTTGTGCGCGATCCAGAAAAGCGTGGAAGCATCCGCGGCACGCCACGCAGCGTTATGTGCGACGAATCGTCCCCCGTGCGTCAATCGGCTCCTTTCCGTTGCGGATAATAAACGGACTCTTCGCCGTGAGGGTTAATCAAGCGGCTCGGGAGCGCTCCTTAAATCGCGAATCGAAACCAACGCCGCCGCCTCCGCTAAGGCCACCACCTGTATCACCCTCCGGCATTCACTCCATACTCCGCCGCCCCCTCGCGCCCGATGGACGATTATGAAGTTCTCCGCCTCGGCGATGAGCCTCGCACTGGCGCCGCAATGAGCGCCCTGCCCACCCCCGAACGGCCCGCCAGCGACGACAGCCCCGATTCGTGGCTGCCCGACGAGATCATTCCGCCCGTCCCCGAAACCATCGAGGAAACGGCGCTCCCGGCAACCACCATCGAGCAGCTCATTCTGAAAAAGCTGTTCTTCCGCGGCGAAATGCTGGGGCGCGAGCTGGCCTCTTCGCTCGGCTTCAAGTTCAGCCTCATCGAGCCACTGCTGGAAACATTCAAGACCCAGCGGCTGCTGCACGTCAAGCGCTCCATGGGCCTGGGCGACGCCTCCGCGGTCTTCGTTCTCTCCGACCTCGGCCGCGCCATGGCGCGCGAGTATCTCGAAACCAACCAGTACACCGGCCCGGCGCCCGTGCCTCTCTTCCAGTACACGACCCTGGTCCGCAGGCAGCGCCGCCAGCCCGGCTGGCTCAGCCAGGACGCCCTCGCCTACGCATACCGCAAAATGGTGATCACGCCGGGAATTCTGGCGCGCCTCGGCCCGGCGGTCTGCTCCGGGAATTCGCTGCTGCTCTACGGCCATCCCGGCAACGGCAAGACCTACCTCGCGGAAGCGCTCGTCAATCTCGACTACACGCCCGTCTACATTCCCTACGCCGTGGAATGCCAGGGACAGATCGTGCGCGTCTTCGACCCCATGTATCACCAGCGCATCGACGACGAGGCGCGTTCATCCGTGCTCGAGTGCGAGCCCGTCTCGGACGAGCGTTTCGCCAAATGCCGGCGGCCCTTCATCGTCACCGGCGGCGAGCTCACCATGGACATGCTCGACCTCACATATAATGCAACGGCGAAAACCTACGACGCGCCGTTTCAGGTGAAGGCCAACAACGGCATCTACCTCATCGACGACTTCGGCCGGCAACGAGCCACGCCCGCCGAGGTGCTCAATCGCTGGATCGTGCCCATGGAGCGCCATGTGGACTTCCTCTCGTTTCAGAGCGGCGGCAAAATGACCGTGCCTTTCGAAGCGTTTCTCATTTTCTCCACCAACCTGCGCCCGCACCAGCTCGGCGACGAAGCCTTCCTCCGGCGCATTCAGTACAAGATGCTGCTGCGCAACCCGACCGAGGAGGAGTTCTCGGAAATCTTCCGCCAGTTCTGCCGCGCGCAGGAACTGGGGTTCGAGGAGGCGCATATCGAGTATTTCCTCGAGCGGTATTATCGCCGGCCCGGCAAACCGCTGCGGCGTTGTCATCCGCGCGACGTGCTTTCTCATGCCATCAATCTGAGCCACTTCGAGCTGCTGCCCTTCGCCCTCACCGAGGAACTGATCGACCGCGCCTTCGAGAGCTGCTTCCTGCAGGAAACCGACGAGTAGCGGTGGGGCAGCCTCTCAGGCTGCGGCGGTCTCTCAGACCGCCCCGTCGAGCGCTCACGAACAGGCGGGCTGGGAGCCCGCCGCAGGCAGAGTGCCTGCCCCCACCAGACCTGGTTTTCGACTGTGCGGCGGGTTTCCAACCCGCCTCTTCCGATACACTCAACGCATGCTGCTCTGCCCGGTACGCGATTGCCATCTCGGGCTGGCGCGCGAGGAGCGGCGGGTGGTGTGCCCGCGCGGGCATTCCTTTGACGTCGCGCGCAGCGGGTACATCAACCTGCTGCAGCCGCAGGATCGCCGGTCGCGCCGGCCGGGGGATACTCGCGAAGCGCTCGCTGGCCGCGCTCGCCTGCATGATCGCGGCGTCACTCGGCCTCTGCTCGACGACATCGCGGAGCTCGCCGCGGCCACAGCGCGCGACATCGTGCTTGACGCGGGCTGCGGCGACGGCTTCTATCTCGGCAATCTGGCCGTGCGAACCGGCTGCAGCGCGCACGGCGTGGACATCTCGGTTGCTGCTATCGACTCGGCCGCGCGGCGCTATCCCACTTGCGAGTGGATCGTGGCCAACGCCGATCGATTCCTGCCCTTCGCCGACGCTTCGTTCTCGCTCGTCCTTTCCATCACCGCGCGGATGAACGCCGACGAGTTCCACCGCGTCCTGCGCGACGACGGACGCCTGCTGGTCGCGTTGCCCGCTCCCGACGATCTCGTCGAACTCCGCGGCACAGGCCGCAACCGCGCCGCGCGCACCATCGGCACATTCGCGCCCGATTTCACTCTCGCGGGTCGGCGCCACGTCACTACCGCGGCCGACCTCGATGCCGGTGCCGTTCACGACGTCCTCCACTCCATCTATCGCCCGCTGCGATCGCGACCCGCCGAATCCATGCGCGTTACATTCAGTCTCGATCTGCTTCTGTTCCGCGCGAACCGCCGCGCGTAAATCGCCAGATTGATCGCGCACACGCCGATCCCCAACGTCGCCAGCAGCGACGCCGGAATATCCGGATACACCACCGCATCCAGATAATGCAGCAGGAAACCGCCCTGGTACGGCCCGCCCTGGTAAAGAACAGCGCCGGCCTTCGTCTCGAAGAAGTTCTCGAGCAGCGTCAGGGGACAGGGCCAGGGCCCCGCTTCCACGATGATTCCCCAGACCAGCGACAGCAGGTGAATGGCGGTGAGCACACGCCGGCCTCGCGTGAACAACGCCCCAATCATCACCAAGACGATCCACGTCAGGTGCACGGCGAGAACGGCATCGGCAAGCGCGGTGAACACGGGTCTCCTCCAGTGTGATGCATCCTACTTTTTGACCTCGATGCCCAATTTCTGGCATAATGGCCAGGACAGTTTTGGAAGAGATGGTTTACCCCCCGCTTCGCTCGAGTTTTCCCTCCGGCCTCTCCGCGGTTGTGGTCCCTGCTAGTCCGAAGTTGTCAGTCAGGAGTGAATGTGAGACTTTTCGTAGGTAACCTTCCTTACTCCGCCACGGAAACGGATCTCGAGAGATTCTTCTCGGATGCCGGCGTGACGGTAGACAGTGTCAATGTTATGCGCGACCGGTTCAGCGGCGACGCGCGCGGGTTCGGGTTCGTGGAGATCAACGACGCCGCGGCAAATCAGGCTATCGAGGCGTGCAATGGCCGCGAACTGCAGGGCCGCGCGCTGGTGGTGAATGAAGCGCGTCCCATGGCCGCTCGTGAAGGCGGCGGCGGTGGTGGTGGACGCGGTGACCGCGGCAATCGCCGGGGCGCCGGAGGCGGAGGGTATCGCTAGCGCCAGGAGTTAAACCAGACAATTCGGAACAGGCCGGGCCCCGCGCCCGGCTTTTTCTTTTGCAGGCCGACTTTCGGGAACCGGGAGAACAGCTCCAGCGTGTTTAACAGTGACATGACCAGGATTTGTCTGCTTGCCGCTTTGTTCGGGCTGGCTCTCGCCGCCGAGACTTCCCCGAATCCCCTGGCCGATCTCGAGGCCCGCGCCGACGAGGTGGTCCGGGTCAACCTGACTGCACCCGTGCTCCGCGCTCTGTCCCAGGCCACGCCGGAAGACGCCGAGGAGGCCCGCTTCCTGAAGGCCCTTGCCGGGGTTTCGGGAATCAGAGTGGTGGTGTACGAATTCGCCGGCCGCGAGATGCCCGACTCCGACGATGTGAACGCCGTGCGCGCCGCCATGATTCCCGCGGACTGGCCGCGTTTTCTGACCTCCCGCTCGAAAGATCCCGATGAACTGGTTCACGGCTATGCCGGGCCCGGCGGTCTCGCCCTGATTGTCGCGGAGGCCGGTGAGATTACGGCGGTGCACATTGACGGAATGATTTCGGGAAGCGCGCTGCCCGTGCTGAGCCATCGTTTCGGTTTGCCGGCACTGGGCGCGGCGGACACGGGCCCAACCGACAAAGGAATCCCCGCCGCCGCCGAATCGGCCCCGGTACGCACAGTGCACGCCGAGGCGCTGTCCTTTGGGCGGCTGGTGCACGATCTCGAGGCGGAGAGCGGCGTGCAACACATGCATGTCCCGCTGATGGGCGCAGCCATGAAGGTGGCGAGCCCGATCGCCTATGTGGCTTCCGGCGGCCGCGCGAAAGCGATCAACGTGGCCATCTTCGAGGGCGCGCCTCCGAGCTTCACCGACGATGTGGACAAAGTCCTGCCCGAAGGCTGGTCGCGATTGGTGGAGGTCCGCGAGCCGGATGAGAGTACCAACATCTATGTGGGCGAGGTTGGCCGCTGGATGCCCATGTTGATTGCCACCCGCGACAGCGACGACGGCGTGCTGGTCACCGTGAAGGCCAGCCTGAAGGATCTTTTCAAATCGCCTCTCGACTGGACGCACCACAACGACGAGTAGTTCCCTCGCAACTTTCATCCTCCGGGAGGGTTCGGACGAAAGGGATCGCCATCGCGATCCCGTACTCGAATCGGAGGAAAACCAAAGTGTTGCGACTCTTCCACTACACGTGTCTCCTCGCGCTGGTCGCGGGAGGACTTTACGCCCAATCCGTACCGCCGCCCATTCTGGAGACATCCGGCATGGTCGGCATCGCATTCGGCGAAACCGCCCGTCTGAACGTGCTGAATCCAACCACCGTTGCCTCGTGCTCGGCAACGCTGTCGTTCCTGGACGCCAGCGGAACCCTTCTCAAGTCGGAAGCGGTCACCGTACCAGCGGGAAAAAGCGTCTGGTTCGATCTGCACAGCGACACCGATCTGGATCTCGGCATGACCGACCGCCGCGAGATCCGCGCCACGCTGCTCATCCCGGGTCCAGTGCCAACCAGCACCACCACGTCGACAGTCCCAACCTGCGAGTACGTCAAGACTCTCGAAGTCTTCGACGACGCGAGCCTGCGCACGCTCGTGGTGCTCGGTCATTTCCGCGACGTTACCACGCCGACAGTTGCTGAGGCCCCCTGATACTCCACACCCATCAGGAACAGCCCTCGCGCCGGCGCGCTGGGTCCGGGTGGAATGCCACAACCCGTTTCCAGCCGCCGGCAAACATCGTCGCGCGTCAGATTGCCCTTGCCGACCTCCCGCAGCACGCCCACCATGTTGCGGACCATGTGCTTGAGGAAGCCGCTGCCGCGGACGGCGAAAATCAGCCGCGGGCCGTCGCGCCGCAACGAAGACGAGTATACGGTGCGCACTTTCGAACGGCCTTCCTCATCGCTCTCGTCGGTCGCGGCAAACGCGGTGAAATCGTGCTCGCCCTCGAACACCCTTGCCGCATCGGTCATCGCGCCTTCATCCAGCGGGTACGGATGATGCAAAACGTACAGGCGATCGAACGGCGGGCAAATCTCCTCGCGCCAGATCCGATACTCGTACGTCTTGGCGCGCGCGTCGAAACGCGGATGAAAGTCGCGTGCGGCTTCCTCGGTTGACAGCACGCGAATCGAGCGCGGCAGCAGGCGATTCATGGCCCGCCGCAGATTGTCCACGGGGATGCGATTCTCCAGATCGAACGCCGCCACCTGAGCCAGCGCGTGCACGCCCGCGTCGGTTCGCCCCGAACCATGCACCGCGACCGCCCTGCCCGCAATCTCTGCCAGCACGCGTTCCAGTTCGCCCTGGATGGTAGGCAATCCCGGCTGCACCTGCCACCCATGAAAATCGGTGCCGTCGTAAGCGATGGCGATGCGAATGCGGCGCATGCTGGCGTCAATATAACATCAAGTACAGGCCGGTTCTTGTTGCCGGTTGCGGAGTCGGAATGCTCTGGGTTCGCGCTGTGATTTTCACCGTGCTGGTGCCCGGTTTCGTGGCCGGCTGGATGCCCTGGTGGCTGCTGAACTCCGGGAGAGGAGTGCGCGCTTTCGATCCCGGTTTCTGGCGCTGGGCGGGCCTCGCGCTCGCGCTGGCCGGAATCGCCGGCTATCTTCTGTGCGCTTTGGATTTCCTGCTGAAAGGCGGCGGTACGCCGGCCATCTTCTTTACCCGTCCCGTACGCTTTTTACTCGGCGAGGAGCCGCAGGTGGTCGTTGAGCAGGGCCTCTACCGTTACTCGCGCAATCCGATGTATCTGAGCGTGATCGCCGCGATCCTCGGGCAGGGAGTCTTCTTCGGATCGATTGCCGTGCTGCTCTACGGCCTCGCTGCATTCGTGTTCTTCCATTTCGTCGTGGTTCTGCTGGAAGAGCCTCATCTGCGGCGCAAGGGCGGCGATAGCTACCGCGAGTACTGCCGGCGAACTCCGCGCTGGCTATTGAAATAACGAGATGCCCGCGACACCGGCTGCGCCAGCGGCAATGCACCGCGGAGCGTTGGCCTCGGTAATGCCGCCCAGGGCGTAGATCGGGATGCGCACCGCGCGCACGGCGGTGGCGAGCGCCTCCAGCCCGATGGGCGCCGCCTGCGGATGCGACGCCGTCGCGAACACCGGGCCATACACCGCGAAGTCAGCGCCCTCGCGCTCCGCACGAACCAACTCCCCGAGCGTGTGGCAGGAGACGCCGATCAGGAACCCGGCCGGCATGATCGAGCGAACCACGCCGGCCGCGAGTCCATCGGAAGGCAGATGGACCCCCTGCGCGCCGCACGCCAGCGCGACGTCGGACCGCGTGTTCACCAGCACAGGCACGCCGCGCGCCACCGCCACCACATCCCGAACCAGCGCCACCAGCTCCCGCGTGGGCAGCGTCTTTGCGCGCACCTGAATCATCGCCGCGCCGGCCGCCGCAGCCCGCGCAGCAACCTGCACTGAATCCGTAATACAGTAACGCTTCACGACCGACCCTTACAGCAGGCGCATCGCCGCCGGCGGAATCTCCACCACCCAGTCCTTCACTCGCCGGGCCTCGTCGGCATTGCCGTTCGAATCCTCCGCAGCCAGATCTCCACTGAACTCCAGCCGCAGCCCGTGCACCCGTTCCCGCACGCGCTCCAGCGTCACCGGGATCTGATTCGGCGCCACCCGGCCGGGCCGCGGCGACGCCCGTACCTGCCGCGGCCGGACGCAGATCCACACGCGATCGCCAATCAGATGGCCCGGAAAATACGGACCTTCGATTTCGCAATCGAGATAGCGCAGCCGGCTCGATTTGCGCAGCGGATCGAGCGCCACGATTTCCACCGAAAGCAGATTGTGCAGCCCCAGCAACTGGGCCACAGCGAAGCTCGCTGGCCGGTCGAACACCTCGTGCGGGATGCCGCTCTGCGCGATGCGCCCTTCGCGCACCACGACGATATCGTCGCCCAGCTCGAAGCACTCATCCAGGTCGTGCGTGACCAGCAGAATCGGAATCCGATAGTCGTTGCGCACCTGGCGAAGGGTGGCGTACAGTTCCGCGCGCAACGGGGCATCCAGACCTCGCGCCGGCTCGTCCAGCAGCAGCATCCGCGGCGCGCCGATCAGAGCGCGCGCAATCGAACAGCGCTGTTTCTGCCCGCCCGAAAGCTCGTGCGGACGCCGGCCCTGCAGCCCTTCCAGATGAAATCGTTCGAGCATCTGCGCGATGCGCCGGCGCCGCTCCAGACGAGGCCGCCCATGCAGCGCGAATTCCAGATTCTGCCGCAGCGTCATGTTCGGAAACAGCGCGTAGTTCTGAAAAACGTAGCCGCAGCGGCGCCTGCGCGGCGGCAGCGAGACGCGGGCCGCGCCGTCGAACAGGATCTGGTCGTCGAGCAGAATGCGGCCTTCGTCCGGACGCACGAAGCCGGCGATGCAATCGAGGGTGAGCGTTTTGCCCGCGCCGCTTGGCCCGAACAGCACGGTGACGCCCGCCCCGGCGCTCAGGTCGAGCTCCAGCGCGAACTCCGCCGAACCGGGACCAGCCGGAAATCGTTTCCGCAATCGGGCTTTCAGCATAGCGTCAGCATGACGTCAGCGTGCCCTCAGAACGGCTCCGGAGCGCGCCGCCCGCCGAACGTACGCGCGCCCATACGATTCGCAAACCAGATGATGGCCAGCGACACCGCCGAGATGACCAGCACCAGCGTGCGCGCCAGCGCGCCGTTGCCCGATTCGACAGCGTCGTAAATCGCCACGGCCACCGTTTGCGTGCGACCCGGAATGTTTCCGGCGAACATGATGGTGACGCCGAAATCGCCCAGCGACCGCGCGAACGCCAGCGCCGTCGCCGCCAGGATGGAGCGCCGCGCCAGCGGCAGCGTGACTCGCGCGAAGGTCAGCCATTCCGACGCGCCGAGACTCCGCGCCGCCCGCTCGTAGGAATGATCGACGCTCTCGAACGCCGCGCGCGCCGATTTCACCAGCAGCGGCATCGCGTGCAGCCACGCCGCCACCACCGCCGCCTGCCACGTGAACACCAGAGGGCCGCCGAACATCCACTCGTAGACGCGGCCGAACGGGGTCGCGCGTCCCAGCAGCACCAGCAGATAGTAGCCGAGCACCGTCGGCGGCAGCACCAGCGGCAGCGTAACCGCGGCATCCAGCAGTTCCCTGCCCCGGAACTCCCGATTCGCCAGCAGCCACGCCACCCACAGGCCGATAACGACGGCCGCCGCGGTGGAGATCGCCGCAACGCGCAGACTCAGCCAGAGGGGAAACCAGTCGATGGCCACTTTCCTTTAAGGGTACCCGTTTCGCGAAACGTTGACGAAGGAATCTGTTTCGGGCGCGTTTCAGGGTATCGGGCCTCCCTCCACCCAGGCGACCACCGTCCGCTTTCGACGCTGTTCGTTCCGGCAGCGGACACTTCCCATCCCGGCAGGCGCGCCGGGATGGCGCGAAACCTGGCAGCCTGCTTGCATTACGCACCGTTCGAGACCCTGAACCCGCCGTCCCCCAGGGTTCTGGTTCGCCCCCGCCGCGCGGCGACACGCAGAGGCAGACAGATGAAATCCACACGCAGAACATGTCTTCAGCTCGCCGGCGGCAGCCTGCTGCTCGGCGCCGCCGCACCCGACGCGCCGGCCCCGGCGCCGGAGTTCCTCTCCTTGTTCGCCAAACGCCAGTCCGTCAGGCGCTACAAGCCCGACCCGGTTCCCGAAGAGCACCTCCGCCTGATCCTCGATGCGGCCCGCCGCGCGCCGACGTCAGGCAACCAGCAGCCGTGGAAATTCCTCGTGGTCCGGGACCGCGCCAGAATCGAGCGGTTGCGCGCAAAGTGCATCGAACTGGCCACGTCCCGCGCCGCCGGCCTCCCGGATGAGGCGCGTGCGCGCCAGCGCGAGATGGTGGAAAAGCGACTGGCTGGCTATTTCTCGGCGCCTGTCTATATCGTGGTGCTCACCGATTCGCAATCGACGTACCCCACCTACAACCACTGGGACGGCCCGCTTGCGGCAGGCTACCTGATGCTCGCCGCGCGCGCCCTCGGCTACGGCACGGTGTTCGTCACCGACTCCATCCCCGAGGCGGCAACGAAGGAAGCGTTCGAAATCCCCGAGCGCTACCAGCGCGTCTGCATCACGCCGGTGGGCGTTCCCGACGGCTGGCCGGAGCCGGTGCCCAAGAAGAAACTCGACGATCTGATCGCCTGGGAAACGCTGTAGCCTGATCGCCACGGCGGGCGGCGGGGACGGTCAGAGCCGCACGGCTCCTTCGATTTTCGCGAGACGGCGGTCGAACGTGCCCAGTGGCAGATGCCCGGCCTTCCGCGCCAGTTCGAGCATCAGGCAATCGGAAAAGCCGAGAGCGGGGCGCGAGCGGAACAGATCGAGGGCCACCGCGACAGCATCGGCATCCTGCAGCGTCAGGTCGCGGTGATTCAGCAGCATCTCGATGGCGCTGGCGAGATCGGTTGCGTTCCGCTCGTAAACAGTGGCTAGCACCCAGGTCGCTTCGGCGAGCGCGAGGACCGACACCCATGCGCCTTTTTCCATGAACGCGTCCGCGGAGGCGGTCTGGCGGGCATCGTCGCGCGCGATCAGCCGGACAAGGACGTTGGTGTCAATGGCGCGCATGACGTTCCCGTGTGCGCCGCCTGATCCCTTCCTTCATCTCTTCGACGGTGTGCGGCGCAGGGGCCCGCTTCGGGAACAACGCGCGATGGATCTCCTCTGAGGTGAACCGGGCGGAGCGCCGCACGACGATCTGCTCTCCGTCGTCGTCCCATTCGAGGATCGACCCGGGGACAATACCGAGCTTTCGCCGAACGTCGGCGGGGACCGAAATCTGCCCCTGCGCTGTGACCTTCGAGTATGCGAGTGGCATATATGGATTTTAGCATTACCGGGGTAATGCCGCAGTTTCGTGGCGTTTCCGACAACCTGCAACGCTACGCCGTCGGATCTACCATGAGAACAGCCCTCGTCAAGGATGCATGGCGGGTGCGCATCGAAGGAGCCCATGAACCTGAGTCATTTGCTCGACAGCTTGGATGGCCTCAAAACTCTCGTCTTTAAGTTGCTTCCAACCGAAGTAACTGACCTGGTCGCGGCCGTTCCGATGACAACAGACGGACCCTGGACCGAGGATCAAAAGGCGGTCTACCAGAAGAATATTGGGATTCCCGCCGAGCGATCTTACTGGAAGCCCGGAGGGTTTAACAATGTACCACTTTCAAAATCCGAGGAACGAGAAAAGTGGATCGATGCCGTTGCTAAGATACCCCACCGGTACCTGTTCCTCGATCCCGATGCGGGTTTTTACAGACGGCACACCCGTGATTCCAGAAGGATACTCGTGCCTGATGAGCTCAAGAGAATTCTGACCAACCGAGATGTGTTGATCATTTACAGGCATCAGTACTGGCCGAAAACTAATCATCAAGACGCGCGCGTATATCCGTATGTGTCCGACGGTCTGCATATTCTAAGAGAGGCGTGCCTTACGGCGTGTGCCTATCAGTCGCCCGCCGCCAGTCTTTTCTTCGTTTCCGGGGTGCCTGATAAGATTGCTCCTTTCGCGGACGGTCTTCGACGCGAACTGAGGGGCGAACACACAAGGAGATTGGTGGAGTAGTGATATGGCGGCCTCCCGCCCGCTATCCTGAATAGGTACCGCCACCCATGTTCCCCGATTTCTTCGGTAACGCCGAGACCGCCGCTGCGCTCTTCGCACTCACCCAACAGAAGCGCCTGCCGCAGACCATCCTCCTCGACGGCCCCGAAGGGATCGGTAAAGCCACGCTGGCCCGGCGATTCGCGGCCGCGCTGCTCGGCGGAGCGAACAAAATCGAACAGGACGACCTCAGCCTCGCCGCCAACGTGGCCGCCATCGCCGACCGCGAAAAATGGACCGCCGAGAAGCGCAACGAAGACCCACTGCTGTTCGCCACCCATCCCGATTTCGTCACCTTCCCGCCCGACGGCCCGCTGCGCCAGATCTCCATCCCGCAGATGCGCCTGCTGAAGGACCACGCGCGCCTGAACCCGATGCATGGCCACCGCCGGGTCTTCCTGATCGACCACATCGACCGCGCCAACGAGCAGGCCGCCAACTCGCTGCTGAAGACGCTGGAGGAGCCGCCGCCGCACCTCATCGTATTCCTCACCGCGGAAAACCCCTACGACCTGCTGCCCACCATTCGCTCGCGCGCCATTTCCTTCCATCTGTCGCCGCTCGCCGCCGAAGATATGGAAGCCTTCGCGCGCGCGCGGGATCTCAGCGACCCGCAGCGCCGCATTGCGCTTGCCGATGGCAGTCCGGGGCTTGCCGCCTCGCTCGATCTGGAAGCGTACGATCAGCGTTGCGGCAGCATGCTGAAGCTGCTCGAGGTGGCCTCCGGACGCGCACCGTTTTCGGCGTGGCTGCGCGATGCCGAGGCGATCTCCGCGCGCCGCGACAAGCTGGATGCGTATCTCGCCGTGCTCTACGTGCTGCTGGAAGACGTGCTGCTGATCGCCGAGCATCCGGAGCGCGTGCGCAACCGCGATCTGGCGGATCGCCTCGCCAAGCTGGCCGCCGCGGTGAGCTTCGACTGGCTGCACGCGGCGGTGCGCAGGGTGGACGAGCTTTCCGAACTGGTGCGCCGCAACATTCAGAAGAGCATCGCCCTTGACGCCTTCGCCATGGAGCTACGCGGATTGTCTTAGTCATACCTCGGGGGGGTTCCCACTCAAAGACCCGCGCGCCGTGCCGATGAGCCCAGCGTGGCGAAGAAATACGCGTTTCTGTTTGCACTGACTCTTTGCGCCGTCGGCGTCGCCCGCGGCCAGGCTCCGCTCACCGCCTCGGCTTCTCCGAACGCGCTCACGTTCGTCTACCAGATGGGCAATACCACGCTCCCGGCGGCGCAGACGGTTTCGGTGCGCGCCAGCGCGGGAACGCCGGCCTACACGATCACCACGGCCGATCCCTGGGTGACGGCCACGCCCAGCGCTGGCTCGCTGCCCATGCAACTCAGCGTGCTGATCAACCCCAGCACTTTGCCCCCCGGCACCTACACATCGACGGTGAACGTGCAGGTGGCGGGCATCGACGCGCCGGTGCAGGTGGCGATTACTCTGGCGATCACGTTCACGAACGGAGGGCTGACACTCAACCCGGCCACGGTCTCGCTGACCGCGCCGCCGCTCCAGCAAACCGCCACCGTCGAGGGCAGCGCCGAAAACGAGCCGGTGTCGTTCACCGCCACGTCCGGCAGCGCCTGGCTGACCGTCTCTCCCACGGTCGGTGTGGCTATTCCCGGAGCCCCGGTCACTTTCACGTTGTCGGTGAATGCGAGCACACTCTCGCCTTCCGCGACTCCCTACAGCGGCAAGATCACCATCGTCTCCTCCGGTACCGGCACCACAACGAAATCCCAGGTGCTGACGGTCGCCGTGACGGTCAATTCGTCCTTGCCGACCATCATCAGCATCTGGCCGCCGGCCATCCCGGTGGGCTCCGGCGCCACCGAGCTCACCATCACGGGAACGAGCTTCTATTCGGGCACCACGGTCTCGGTCACCGGCCTGTCCACGTCGCCGAAAGCAACGGTGCTCGATTCCACTCACCTCGATGTCACCCTGCCGTCCAATCTGCTGCAGGCGCCCTCCACCCTCACCATCACGCTGACCAATCCAGCGCCGGGCGGCAGCGCCAGCGCCACCGAGCTGGTCAGCAATGCGCCCATCATCGGCTCGGTCAGCAACGCGGCCAGCTACGATTCCACGGCCATCGCGCCCGGCGAGCTGATCGCCATCTTTGGAGTGAATATGGGCCCCATGCCTCCGCTGACCATGACCGAAACCGTCAACCCGGGCTTCGCCGACACCACTCTCGGCGGCGTCACCGTGCAGATCGAAGGCCTGCCGGCGCCGCTGCTGTACGTCAGCAACACGCAGATCAACGCGCAGGTTCCATATGAAGTGACCCAGGGAAGCGACCAAAGCGTGGTCGTGAATTATGGTTCGAACACCGCTTCCTGGTCCATGACCGTTGCAGCGGCTGACCCTGGTCTGTTCAGCGCCAACGGCTCGGGAACGGGAGCAGTCGCCGCGGTGAACGAGCACACGGTGAACGCCGTGGTGGAGTGGTCCCTGAATACCGCCTCCAGCCCCGCCTATGCCGGCGACGTGGTGGAGCTGTATCTCACCGGCGAAGGCGACTGGGTTGACCGATCAATCATCCCGGAACCCACCGGGTTTATCGTGCCCCTGACCATGAGCCCGCTGCCGCAGGACCAACCGTATCCCGTGGTGACTATCGCTGGACTGCCGGCCACGGTTCAGTTCGCTGGCCCGGTGCTCGGTTGCATCATGGGCCTGCTGGAGATCGACGTGCAAGTGCCGGCGGTTACCACCATTGGCGCGGCCGGGATATCGGTCACCTTCGGCACCGCGCCAAACCCGACCTTCACGACACAGGACGGCGCCACGCTGTACGTGCATCCGTAGAAATTCGGAAATGAGGTGTACGTCACGAATTTCCGGCCGACGAACGACTCGTTGGCCTGCCTCGCAGTCCGGCAGATTCGGTGTACGTCACCGATTTGTTGTTATCATGAGCAGGGCTCGCGGCGATGCTCCCTTTCAAACTCGTCTGGCATCCCGGCTATGACCTCAACCTCGGCGACCACGTTTTCCCCGCGCAGAAATACCGGCTGATCCGCGAGCGCATGCTCATCGAGCGCCTCGCCGACGAGAGCGATTTCATCACCCCCGAGCCGGCCTCCGACGAAGACATTCTCCGCGTCCACGAAGCGGGGTGGGTGGAGCGCCTGAAGTCGGGCACGCTCGGCTACATGGAGCTGCTCAAGCTGGAGATTCCCTACTCGCGGCAGATGGTGGACGCGTTCTGGCTGGCTTCCGGCGGATCGATTCTGGCCGCGCGGCGCGCCCTCGCCGACCGTATCGGGTTCAATATTGGCGGCGGCTTTCATCACGCTTTCCCCGATCACGGCGAGGGCTTCTGCGCGATTCACGACGTCGCGGTGGCCATTCGCAAATTGCAATCGGAAGGCGCGATCCGCACCGCGATGGTGGTGGATTGCGACGTGCACCATGGCAACGGCACGGCGGGCATCTTCGCCACCGACGAAACCGTCTTCACCATCTCGCTGCACCAGCTCAACAACTACCCCAGCGAGAAACCGCCGTCGAACATCGACGTCAATCTCCCCGACCGCACCGCCGACCGCGAGTATCTGGCCTTACTGGAAGACGCTCTCGACCGGGGATTCGGCGCCTTTCAACCGGACCTGCTCGTGTATATCGCCGGCGCCGATCCGTACCGGGAAGATCAGCTCGGCGGCTTGTCGCTCACCGTTGGAGGGCTGAAGCAGCGCGATCTAATGGTGATGCGCCGCGCCGTCGGTGCGCGGGTGCCGGTCTCAATCGGCCTCGCCGGCGGCTACGCCTGGGACACCAACGACACCGTGACCATCCACTGCAACACCACCCGGGCTGCCGCCGAGGTCCTCGAGAAGGATTGGGGACGCCGCACCTGATGTCGGCTCCGCCGCTCCGGCGGCCAATCACGCCTGGGATGTCGTCCACGGCGATCCCAGCGAGTGTCGGCTGCTCTCGACTCTTAATCCAATGCCTTCTTACAAACCGGGCAGCCCGAGCTCCAGCCGAGGCCAACTGGCATCGGCCGCAATAGAACTTGTTGCAATGGTCACAATAAAGAAGCCCGGAACCGCCGCTCCCGATCACAACGACGCCACGTCTTCTCGCCTCCTCAAAATCTTCGAGGATCTTTCGCTCGGTGCGACCGCACCGCCCGCACAGCTTTCCAGCCGCGCCGGCCGGCGTCGCTTGAGGTTTCTCTCCCGAGGCTCGTGGTGTCCTGACAAAACGACGAATTCCGGAGGCAATTAGCCCGGTGCCCACGATCGCCAGCAGGAACACCGCGAGAGGATGCCGGTGATGCGCGGTACCGGTGAATTCCGACGGCCGTCATCACGAACAGCAGCCCTCCGCACCCCAAATTGATAACGCCCTGAACCTTGTCGTCACCGCTCATCGCCGGCCTTCGCTTTCACGGTTTGCGCCACCGAGAGGGGAGAGAACGTGCCCGTGTCCCGTGGGATCGGACCGATCACCGTGGGAGGTTTATTCACCTCCGGTACGTCATCTACTTCCCTTCCGCCAGATCCCGCGCCAGCAGATCGGCCCGCTCGGCAAGACTGCGCGCGGAAACCAGATCGGTCTTCCGGCGTTCCTCCGCCTGATCCACGAACGAGGCCACCTGCGCGGCCATGTTCTTCTGCGCGTCGGTCAGGTTGGGATTGCTGCGCGCCTTTTGCAGATTCGCCCGCGCACGGTCAAGCGCAGCCTGGATGCGCGCTTCATAATCGCGCCGCTGTTGATCGGTGAGCATCTGCCCGAGTTGGGGAACCGGAGCAGGCGTGGTCGTCGCGGTCGTCGCGGGAGCCGGAGCCGTGGCAGCGGGCGGTTGCGCCTCGCTGCTCTGCGCGGTCTGCGTCTTCTTCGTCTGCCGGCGATGCTTTCTCGGAGGACCCGGCACGTTCTGCTCGGTTGCGGCGGGAGGAGGAGCGATCGCGGTGCCCGTCTGCGAAGGTGGCAGAGGAGGTGGTGGGGGAGGCTGCGCCGGCTGTTTCTCGGGCACGGGAACTTCCACGGCCGGAGGAACCATCACCGGCTGCGGCGGTTTTTTGCGGTGGCAGCCGCTCGAAAAGGCCGCCGCGAAAAGCGCGAGGACAGCAATTCGGTAGTGAAGCGCTCGCATGCGAACAGGCCCGTGTCAGGAGCGCGCCTGCGACAACGCCAGACGATTCCGTTCGACCTGGGAGGCTTCCGGAAAACGCAACCGGAACGACGTACCCTTACCTGGCTCGCTGACGAAGTCGATTGTACCATTGTGTAACTGCATCATCCGGAAGGTCAGAGCGAGCCCGATGCCCGACCCTTCCGGCTTGGTGCTGTAGTACAGATCGAAGATCCGGTCGCGGATCGAGTCCGGGATCCCGGGGCCGGTGTCGGACACTGTGAGCACGCACTCGCCCTCCACGCATTCCACGCCGAGCTCGAGCCTTCCGCCCGACTCCATGGCGTCGATGGCGTTCACCACCACGTTCAGAATGGCCTGGCGCAGCAGCTTCGGGTCGCCCTGAATCCACACGTCGGCTTCGAGGTTCGTTCCCACGGCGATGTGATGCGCCTCCGCGTCGGGCGCGACGAAATCGGCGAGCTCTTTCACGAGCGTCGGCAGATGGACGCTGGTCAGATCGACTGACAAGGGTTTATTGAAATTCAGGAAGGTGCGCACCACGTGATCGAGCCGGTGGATTTCGCGGGTAATGAGCTCGATTTCCGGCTCTGGGGCGTTGAGCTTGCTCCGCAACACTTCGATGTGCACGGCAATGGCGTTCAGTGGATTCTTGATTTCGTGCGCGACGCCGCTGGTAAGCCGGCTGATGGCGGTGAGGCGGGCGGAGAGGTCGAGGTGGGTGGCCAGTTGTCTGCGCGGCTCCGGATCGCGGAAGCGCACCAGCGTGCCCATGGCCCCGCCATCGCCGCCGCGGGAGAGCATCTCGACGCTGAGGAGCAGCCGCCGGCGGCCCTGCTCGGGTATTTCCAGATATACCGCGCGATCGCGAATCGGCTCGTTCCGTTCGAGAGCTTCGCGCACCGCGGCGCCGGCCATGTGGTCGAGCGGAAACAATTCCACCAGCTTGCTGCGCAGGATTTGCTCGCGCGGGAGACCGAGAAGCTGCTCGGCGGGACGCCCGGCCATCACCACGCGCCCCTGCGCGTCGAACAGCAGCACGGTTTCTTCCAGCCGCTCCAGCAGTTCCTCGATGTTGCTGCGCAGCTCGGTAGCGTCGCGGCGCGCGCCGTGAAACTGCTGGCCGAGGACGCTGAGTTTCGATTGCACATCCGCGTATTCGCGCGATTCGCGCAGCCCCTGCGCTTCCGCGCTCTCCGGCAGCTCGCCTTTGCTGATGAGGTCGATGTTGCGGCTCAGGCGCTCCAGAGGCCGCAGGGCGAGGGCGGGCACCAGCCACGCCAGCGCGAGCGACACGGTCATGGCGATCAGAAACCCGTAGCCGATGTTGGCGAACGCGGGTGTCAGCGCGTGGCGGATCAGGTACGACCGCACCACCACCATCACGGTGAATTGCGGCGTTTTGTCGCCGGGCGCGGCCACCGGAACCTGGATGGCATAGTTCTCCTTTTCATTGAAGAGCTGCCAGAGATTGCGGAGCGGCGGCCCCTGACGCCAGGCGTCGAAGGACTTGTAGTGAGCCTCGGCCGCCTTGTATGCGCCCGTGAATGACGTGAGCATCTGGCCGGACGGCCCGAAAATGACGATGTCCAGCACCGCCGGGTTGGTGCTCACGTTGCGCGTGAGCATGGTGGGAATCATCGTGTCGGTGCGAATGATGCGCGCCACTTGCGCCCGGACCTCGTCGCGGTTGGCGGGCCGCACCGGTTGCGCGGCCAGATTCTGGTTCACGCGTTCAGCCACGTAACCGGCGACCTCGCCGCCAATCTGCTTCGCGCTGTCGGCGGCGGCGTCGATCGCGGTGCCGGTGAAATCGTAGACGTAGACGAGAGACACCAGCACCACGACGATGGCGACCAGGGCCGCGACCGAGAGGCGGATTCTGGTTTTCAATGACATTAAGAAGAGGACGACGCGGCTTCGCTCTCCGCCGCGGATCCGTACTCTTTCAGTTTATTGAACAGCGTCTTCAGGCTGATACCCAGGATCTCGGCGGCGCGAGTCTTGTTGTTTTTGGTGTGCCGCAGGGTGAGCTGAATCAGCGCTTTTTCCGCTTCATCCACGGTAGTGCCGACCGGCAGACGGACGCCGTCCATGTCGGAGGCGGGTTGCGCGGGACGGTTCCCCGGCTGCGCGCCGAAATCGCGCGGCAGATGTTGGAGTGTAATGGTCCCTTCGCCCGCCAGGATCACCGCGCGTTCCAGGACGTTGCGCAGCTCGCGCACATTGCCGGGCCAGTTGTGGCGGTGAAAAGCGTCCAGGACTTCCCCGGAGACGTCCACGACGCGGCAGCCGTGCTTGCCGTTCAGCGCGCCGATCAGCGCCTCCGCCAGCAGCGGCAAATCGCCCTCCCGCTGGCGCAGGGGCGGCAGCGTCAACTGAAAGACGTTGAGGCGATAGTACAGATCCTCGCGGAGCTCGCCTTTGCGCAGCGCGTCTTCCAGATTCCTGTTGGTGGAAGCGACGATACGGACATCCACGGCGATCTCGCTTTTGCCGCCGAGGCGCCGCACGTGCGAATCCTCCAGCACGCGGAGAAGCTTGGCCTGGGTGTTCACCGGCATATCCGCCAATTCGTCCAGCAGCAGCGTGCCGTTCTGCGCCAGCTCGAAGCAGCCGGCGCGCTTCTCCACGGCGCCCGTGAAGGCGCCTTTTTCGTGCCCGAAGAGCTCGCTCTCCATCAGCGCTTCCGGCATGGCCGCGCAATTGATGGCCACGAACGGCCCATCCCGGCGCGGACTCAGATGATGAATCGCGCGGGCCACCAGTTCCTTGCCCGTCCCGCTTTCCCCCACGACGAGGACCGCGGCTTTCGAGGGCGCCACCTGGCGAATGAGCGAGTAGACCTGCTGCATCGGCGGGCAGGCGCCCACCAGATCCACCAGCACGCCTTTGTATTGCAGTTCCCGCTGCAGCCGCTCGGCCTCCTCGGCGAGCCGGCTTTGGGAAGCCGCCCGCTCCAACAGGATGCGCAAAGCGCTCGGCTGAATCGGCTTCTCGAGGAACCAGAATGCGCCGAGGTCATGCATGGTCTGAATCGCCGTTTCAATGTTGCCGAAGGCGGTGAGCACGATGGCCGGCGGCCCGCCGCCCTGGGAATTCAGCCGCCGGAGCAACTCGAACCCGTCCATCCGGGGCATCATCAGGTCGGTGATCAGTACGTGAATGGGCAGCGCGCCAAGCTTCTCCAGCGCTACCTGGCCATCGGCGGCGGTTTCCACCGCGAATCCCCAGGACTGGATCATACTGGCAAGACCTGTGCGCTGGCCTTCCTCGTCGTCCACAATCAGAACGCGGGCCGGCGGGCGCGAAGCAACCTTGCTCATTCGCCCAATTATCCCCCACGCGGCGCCTCTTTCGTCATCCCGCAGGCTGCCACTTGCATCGTATTGGTAATGCATGGTCTCCTGGTAGATTCAGGATCGCGATGAAATGTAACATTCGAGAAACCCTGGCGGTTCTCCTGGTGCTTCTGGCCGCGCCCGTTTTCGCTCAGCGGGAGCTGGCCGGCGACGCACGCGTGTATGAGACGCTGCACAGCCTTGCCAACACCGGGAGCGTGCTCATGATCGCGGCGCACCCGGACGACGAGAACACGGCGCTGCTGGCGTATTTCGCGCGGGGGCTGTGCGCGCGCACGGCTTATTTGTCGCTGACCCGCGGCGAGGGCGGCCAGAATCTGCTCGGTTCGGAGCAGGGCGACGCGCTGGGAGTGATCCGCACGCAGGAACTGCTGGCGGCGCGGCGCATCGACGGGGCCGAGCAGTTCTTCACACGGGCCATCGATTTCGGCTTCAGCAAGACGGCCGAGGAGAGCATGCAGAAGTGGGGCCGCGAGCGTACGCTGAGCGACATTGTGCGGGTGATCCGCCGCTTCCGGCCCGATGTCATCGTGCTGCGTTTTTCCGGCACGCCGGCGGACGGCCACGGGCACCACCAGGTCTCGGCGATTCTCGGCAAGGAGGGTTTCTTCGCCGCCGCCGACCCGAAACAATTCCCCGAATGCGGCCCGGCGTGGCAGGCTAAGCGATTGATGTGGAATATGTTTGGCTTCACGCGGGAACAGCAGGATGAGAACGCGAGGGCCACCGGAAAGATTGCCATCGACGTCGGCGCGTGGAACCCGGTGCTGGGCTATTCGTACCTCGAAATTGCCGGCATGAGCCGCAGCCAGCACCGCAGTCAGGGGATGGGGTCGCCGGAGCGGCGCGGGTCGTCCATGGAAGCGCTGAAGGTGATTGCGGGCGAGCGGGTGGAGAAGACGCTTTTCGATGGCGTGGATACCACATGGGGGCGGTTTCCAGGCGGCAAGCCGGTGGGCGAGGCGCTGGAGAAGGCGATTCAGGCGTTCGAGCCGGGCCATCCGGAGAAGCTGGTGCCGTTTCTGGCGGAAGCGAAGCGTGCGATGCCGGGCGGCGACGATCCATTACTGAAGCAGAAACAGCAGGATCTGGATGAGGCGATTGCACTTTGTGCCGGATTGTGGGTGGATGCCACAGCCAGCGAATACGCTGTGTTGCCGGGGGCGAAGGTGGCCGTGACGGTGACCAGCGTCAACCGCGGGCCGCTGGAGGTTCGCAGGGATGGCAAAGCACTCGCGCGAAACGAGGTCAGCTCGGAGAGGAAGGACGTTCCGATCGCGGCGTCCACGCCTTATTCGCAGCCCTACTGGCTGCAGTTGCCGCGTCATGGCGACTCCTATGAGGTAGGGGATCCGAATCTGATCGGCACGGCCGACAGCAGGCCATTGCTGGTGGAGTGGGTCGGGTTCGACGTTGCCGGAACGCACATCGAGCTGGAACGCCCCGTTGTCTACCGCTGGGTGGACCGCCTTCTCGGCGAGCGGTGGCGGCCGCTGGCGGTGGTGCCGCCGGTTGAAGTCCGGCTTCCGGAGCCGTCCATTCTCTTTCCCACGGCCGAGCCGAAGCGCGTCGCGGTGGAGATCAAGGCGGTGGAATCCGAAAAAGGCGAGGCGCATCTCAATGGCGCGGCCGCCGATTCCTTCGCATTACAGAAAGGCGAGGAGACCACTGCGAATTTCGAGGTGCCGGCTCCTACCGCGCAGGGCGCGACTGAGGATACTGCCGAGGTTCGCGTGGATGACAAGACTGTCACGGTTGCGACGCAGCTCATCGACTATCCGCACATCCCGCCGCAGTATTTGTTCCCGCCCGCCACGGTGAAGCTGGTGCGCGTGGATGTGGGCAATCTGGCGAAGAACATCGGCTACGTGATGGGCGCGGGCGACGAGGTTCCCGACGCCCTGCGGCAGATGGGCAGCACGGTGACCCTGCTCACCGCCGACGACCTCTCCTGCGGCGACCTCAGCCGCTTCGACGCGATTGTCACCGGCGTGCGCGCTTACAACACGCGAACCGATCTGGTGGCCAACCAGCAGCGGCTGGTCGATTACGTGCACGATGGGGGCACACTGGTGGTGCAGTACAACACCATGAACCCGTACTCCGGCGAAGGCACCGGCGTGCTGGAACATGCCGGCCCCTGGCCGTTCCGGATTGGCCGCGAGCGCGTGACCGTGGAGGAAGCGCCGGTGGCATTTCCGAATCCGGCGAATCCGCTGCTGCACAAGCCGAACGAAATCAGCGAACGCGATTTCGACGGCTGGATTCAGGAGCGCGGCCTGTACTTCGCCACGCAATGGGACGCGCACTACACGCCTTTATTCGAGACGCACGACCCGGGCGAGAAGCCGCTGCTGGGCGCGACGCTGGCGGCGCGCTACGGCAAGGGCGCGTTCGTCTTCACGGCATTTTCCTGGTTTCGCGAGCTGCCCGCCGGCGTGCCGGGCGCTTTCCGCATCTTCGCCAATCTGCTGAGCGCGGGAAAGACGCTGCAGTGACGGAAGCCGAAGGGCGCGATGAGCAGATGCCGGACGAGCGCCCGCCGTTCCTCGGCACGTGGCCGCGTGTTTACGCGGCGGTGCTCGCCTGGGTCGCCGTGCTGATCTTCCTGTTCTGGATGTTCGCGCGCGCCTTCGCCGGATGAGACCTCTCGACTGGATCGTCATGTTCGGCTGGCTCGCGTTCATCGTGAGCATCGGCCTGTGGCGAGGCCGCGGCAGCGGGACGACACGGAAGTACATGCTGGCCGGCAAGACCATGCCGTGGTACGCGATGGGGCTTTCCATCATCGCCACGCAGGCCAGCGCGATCACATTCATTTCGACGACGGGCCAAGCATACGTGGACGGCATGCGCTTCGTGCAGTTCTACTTCGGGCTGCCGATTGCGATGGTGATTCTCTCGGCGACGGCCGTGCCCATCTTCCATCGCGCCAACGTCTACACGGCTTACGAATATCTGGAGAAGCGCTTCGACGCGAAGACGCGCGCGCTGGTGAGCGCGATTTTCCTGATCCAGCGCGGGCTGGCCGCGGGACTGGCGCTCTACGCGCCGGCGGTGGCGCTGTCGGTGATTCTCGGCTGGCCCGATCGCGTCACCACCGTGATCATGGGCGTGCTGGTGATGCTGTACACGTCGTGGGGCGGCATCAAGGCGGTCACGTGGGCCGACGTGTATCAGATGGCCCTCATCACCGCCGCCCTGGTGCTGGCCTTCGGCATGGCGGTGTATCTGCTCCCGCACAACGTCTCATTCGGCGATGCGTTGTCGCTGGCCGGCGTGATGGGCAGGCTCGACGCCGTCACCACGAAGTTCGACCTGAACGACCGCTACAACATCTGGAGCGGCCTCATCGGCGGAGCGTTTCTGGCGCTCGCGTATTTCGGCTGCGACCAGAGCCAGGTGCAGCGCTATCTCACGGGCCGCTCGATTGCGCAGAGCCGGCTGAGCCTGCTGTTCACCGCCGTGGCGAAAATCCCGATGCAGTTCTTCATCCTGTTCATCGGGGCAATGGTCTTCGTGTTCTTCGTTTTCGAGAAGCCGCCGCTGCTGTTCCATCCGGTGGAGCGGGCGAACATCGCCGCCCACACTGGCTACTCGACGGTGCAGCAGAGCTACGATGCGGCATTCGAGCGCCGCCGCGAAGCCGCCGAGCAGTTCCTCGCCGCACGTCACAGCGGCAATGCCACCAGCCCCGCCGCAGATCGTTATCGCGACGCCCAGCGCGATCTCGATGCCGCACACACTGCCGCCGAGCGTCTGGTCTCGCGCGATTTCAACGACACTAATTTCATTTTTCTGTCTTTCGTGACGCGATATCTGCCGGCGGGGGTTGTGGGCCTGATTATCGCGGTGATTTTCTCGGCGGCGATGTCATCCACTTCGGGCGAGATTAATTCGCTGGCCACGGTGAGCGTAATCGACATCTATCGGCGCCACTTCCAACCCGACGCCAGCGACCGCCACTATGTGATGGCCTCGCGCGTGGCGACCATTCTCTGGGGCTGTTTCGCGGTGGGCTTCGCGAATTTCGGCCGCGATTTCGGCGCGTTGATCGAGGCCGTGAACATGGTGGGGTCGTTGTTCTACGGCGGTCTGCTCGGCGTTTTTGTGCTGGCGTTTTTCTGCAGGCGCGTCGGCGGGAACGGGGCGTTCTACGGCGTGCTGGCGGGCGAAGCGGCCATCTTCGCGGCGAATCGCTTCACCCACATCGGCTTCCTCTGGTACAACGTCATCGGCTGCGTGGTGGTAGTCGCAGTGGGGCAGGCGATCTCGGCGTCGAGGCAACGGGAGCCCGCGCCGGCGACGAAGTGAGAACAGTTGCCGACTATCTTTTCGACGAGCGCGAGCGGCTTTTGGCGCGGCGCGGCTTCTTTCGCCGAAGCAGCTCTCGCAGCTCCTCAAGAGGGTCTTTGGCTGGCGGCGGTGGCGGTGGCGTGACCTCCACAAAGCCCCGGCCGCGCTCGCCGGCAACGAGACCCTTCATTCGCGCCTGGAGATCATCCGGATCGTCGGGCATTTTCACGGAAGCTCTCCTGAGCGGGCTGTCCGTTTGCGCGACACGCGTTTCTTCCCCGCGAGCAACGGCAGCAGGATCTCGCGCCAGTTTTCGATGGAGCCGAGCACGCCGTTGATTTCAAGTGTCTCGTCGTCGTAATAAATCTCAATCGCCTCGTCGCAGCAGCCACAGCGAAGCAGGTACCGGGGCGAGACCCATCCCTTCCCGCGCCGCCGCGCCGCCCGATGAGAAACGCGGATGGCCCAGCCTCCTTCCGGCCGCGTCACAACCGATCGTCCTTGCAACTTCAGCGGAGGTTTCGGTATCCACTTCGGTTTTCTGCCGCTCATGATTCCCCAGTATGTGCCTTCGCGGTGAAACCGCTTCCCGCTAACAGCCCGACTCCTTTGTCGCAGCAATGGATGCCGCCGGCCGCGCGGGCGTCTGATTACTTCGCCGGCGAGTGGCCGATGCCAACAGCGGGCCACCAGGGGTCGAGGGCGTGGGGATCGTCGGCGAGGGCTGCGGAGCGATTCGCGCCAGCGGGCGGAGGCACCAGACGCGCGAGGGTATCGTAGACTGCACCACGATCGGGGGCCGGCGCATTGCGGACCAGATTCAACAGACTGACCGCATCGTGCGGCCTCGCCGCGGCCAACACGTCAGCCAGCGCGCCGGACGAAAAATCATATGCCGAGAGCGCCGCGCGGAACGCTTCGCTTGAATCCTCGAAAAACGGCGTGCCCGGACCGGCGCCGGCGCGCATCACCGCAACGGCTCCCGTTGGCACCAGCGACTCCCGCCGTCTCCATTCCAGCTCAATCCAGCCGTGGGTCACGCGCAGCAGTCCGTCGCCGGAGGGGTCCACGTGGAGCGTGTAGGCGCAGCCGAGGTCGGTGGCCACCGCCGACGGCGTATCGACAATGAAGACACGAGGCGGCGAGGATACGCGCGCATGAATGGTCCCGCGCAGAAGGCTCAGGCGCTGCTGGTTGTGCTTCGATTCGATGAGCCGAAGGGACGTGTTGGGCTCCACGTCCAGCCGGCCCACGGGCATGCGAATGCGCGCGGTGGCGCCGGCGCCGGTCTCGAAAACCTCGCCCGCGTGCAGCCGAGCGGAGCCGGACAGAGCCAGGCTCCCCAGGCGCGCCTCGCCCCCCAGCACCGACACAGTCCACGTCTGGGCCGACATGCCGCGCAGCACAGACCACGCGCTCACCATCACCACCACCGCGGCCACCGCGCCGGCGAGAACGAAGGGAGGCAGGAACAACCACGTTCGCCGCTTCGGCAGCGGTAACGGCGGCAGATTCCCGCATCGATACGGCTCCAGCAGCGACTCCAGCCGCTGGATTTCCGGATCCACCGGGCCCGACTTATCCCACAGGTAATCGTTGTCGTGCTCGCTCATACTGCCTTCTTCGCCAGCGCCTCGCGGAGCATGGCCATTCCACGATGCAGATTCACCCTGACCGAGCCTTCGGTCAGACCCGTTCGCGCGGAGATCTCCGGGCCATTCATCCCCTCCACCAGCCGCAGCGTCATGGTCTCGTGATAGGCCTCGGGCAGATTGCGGATGGCGCGCATCACGAACCACGCCTCGTTCTCGACGGGCCGGTGCGAGGGAATCTGCTCGGGCAACTCGGAGCCGTGCGGCGCGCGATGATAATCGTTGGCGCGGTTGCGCGTCACCGTGGCCAGCCAGGCCCCAAACGAGCGCGGATCGCGCAGACTGCTCAGACGCTTCAGGGCGGTGAGGAAGACGTCCTGCAGCAGATCTTCCACCTCGTCGCGCGGCACGCGGGCCAGCAGGATGCCGTGGACCATCGGCGCGTAGCCGGCGTAGAGACGGCTGAACGCCGCCCGGTCGCCTTTTTGCGCGGCGATGACCAGATCGTCGTCCGGGATGTTGCGGGCACGCGCCGGGCGCTCCGGCGAAAATGAGAGCGCCGATTGTGGTAACGCCACTTCATTCGCCAGCATAACAGCCCGCCCGCAGTCTCTCTGATGAAGAGGACGGGATGCGAGACGGCGGTGTTAGCAGTGGGCAGCTTTGCAAGCTGCGGCCGATTTTCAATCGGCCCCGAAGGCGGGTTGAAAACCCGCCGCAGGATACAATCCTGCCCCACAGTTAACAGCTTTCGCCGCGGATGAGGTCCTCGTACGTTTCGCGCGCGCGCACGGTGCGCCAGGAAGCGCCTTCCACCAGCACTTCGGCGGCGCGGGGACGGGTGTTGTAATTGGAGGACTGCACGAAGCCGTAGGCGCCCGCGGTGCAGACCGCCAGCAGATCGCCGGGAAGTACGTTGGGGATCTCGCGGCCACGGGCCAGAAAATCGCCGGTTTCGCAGACCGGGCCGACGACATCCGCCACGATTGTCCCCGGAGCGCCCCGGCGCACGGGCACGATCTCGTGATGCGCCTGATACAGCGCGGGGCGAATAAGATCGTTCATGGCGGCATCGACGATGATGAATTCCTTGTCGCCGTTGCTCTTGCGATAGAGAACGCGGGTCACCAGAACGCCAGCCTCGCCCACGATGGACCGCCCCGGCTCCACCATCAGAAACAGATCGCGGCCGGCCGTTTTCTCGCAAACGAAGCGAATGAAATCCGTAATGCCTGGGCGGGCGTCGCCGCAGCGGTAGGGCACGCCGAGACCGCCGCCAAGATCGAGCACGCGAATGGGAATGCCGGCTGCACGGAGCCGATCCACAAGCGCCAACAGGTGCTCAAATGCCTCGCGCATCGGCGCGTCCTCGAGCATCTGCGACCCGATGTGACAACTCACGCCTTCGAGCACGAGGTTCGGCAGGGCCCGCGCGCGTTCGTAAACCGCGGCGACATCGGCGATGTCGATGCCGAACTTGTTCTCGCGGAGGCCGGTAGAGATGTAAGGGTGCGTGGCCGGGTCAACGTCAGGATTCACGCGCACGGCCACGCGCGCTTTGACGCCCAGACGCGACGCCAGCGCGTCGATGAGCGCCAGCTCCGGCTCGGACTCGCAGTTGAAGCTGTGAATGCCGTGTTCGAGCGCGTACTCGATTTCGCCGGCCGTCTTGCCGACTCCGCTGAACACCACCGATTGCGGATCGCCGCCGGCTTTGATCACGCGGAAAAGTTCGCCGCCGGAAACGATATCGAATCCCGCGCCCGCGTCGGCCAGCAACCGAAGCACCGCCAGATTCGAGTTGGCCTTCACGGCGTAACAGACCCGGTGCAGCGAGCCGCCGAAGGCGCGGTCGTATTCGTGGTAGCGGTCCAGAATCGCCGCTTTCGAATACACGTAGCAGGGGGTGCCGGCCGAGCGGGCAATCTCGGCGAGCGGCGTGTCCTCGCAACAAAGCGCGTTGTCCTGCCAGGTGAAGGCGTCCATTACGTTACCCGGATCGCCATCAGGGTTTGGTCGTCGAAATCGGGCGTGCCGCCGCGGAATTCGGCGAGGTCTTTCATGACCGCGGCCACGATGTTCGCGGGAGACTCGCTGCAGTGCGCCTTCAGCACGGAGGTGAGGCGTTGCCGTCCGTATTCCTCTTCCGCCTCGTTGATCTGATCCTGCACGCCGTCGGAATAGAGCAGGATGACATCGCCGGATTCGGCGTCGAAGGTCACTTCTTCATATTCCTGCTCTTCGAGCAGACCGAGCGGCACACCTTCCACGCGAACCTTGAGGATCTCTCCCTTGCGGCAGATCATGGGCGGCACGGCGCCGGCGTTGGCCATGACCAAGCGGCGGTCGCGGCGCGACCACAGCAGCAGCGTCAGCGTGACATACTGCGCGTCGATCTTGCGCTCCAGCAGTACTTCGTTCAGAGCGCGCATCAGCAGAGCCGGGCCGCGGCGGCGCGGGGCGAGCGAACGAAGCAGGCCGCTGACCAGCGCGCCATACAACGCGGCCGCGGCGCCTTTGCCGCTGACGTCGCCGAACGCGATGACCGCGTAATCGTCGCCGTGCTCGAAGAAGTCGTAGATGTCGCCGCTGATCTCGCGCGCGGGGCGCAGATTCAGCGACATGTCCAGTCCGCGAATCTCCGGCGCTTCGCGCGGCAGCAGCACCGACTGCAGTTTGCGCGCGGCCTTGAGATCCTCTTCCATGCGCTTCTCGCGCTGGCCCAGTTCCTCGTAGAGCCGCGCGTTCTCCACCGAGCTGGCGATCTGCGGCGCGAGCAGCATCAGCAGGCGCACATGCTCCTCGGTGAAGAAGCCCATGCGCTCGCTTTCCAGATCCATCACGCCGACAACGCGATCCTGCACCATGAGCGGGATGGCCACTTCGGCGCGAATGTCCGGGTGGGAAGCAATGTAACGCGGATCGGCGAGCGTGTCCGCCACGCGTACCGGCTGCCGCGATTCCGCCGCCGCGCCGGTAATGCCTTTGCCCAGCGGGACGTTGTCCAGGCACACGCGCTCGTCGTAGCGCTGGCTGAACCGGTGGCGCAGCAGGCGCTTGTCGGCATCCAGGAGCAGAACGCTGAAGGCGTCGAATTCGATGAGCGAGTGAACGGTTTTGGCGATATGGTCGAGCAGTTCGTCGAGAGCCAGAATCGAGCTGAATTCCTGCGACAGGTGCGCGAGCGTTTTCAGGGTGCGATTATTGCGCTCCACGCGGCGATAGAGCCGCGCGTTGTCGATGGACACGGCGACGCGGCTGGCGATCAGCATGAGAAACGAGCGGTGCTGCTCATTCCAGGCGTCGAGCTGCGTGGACTGCACATCGAGCACGCCGACGAGCTTGCCGCGAGCCATCATGGGGACGGCCATTTCGGAGCGCACGGCGTCCACGGTGTTCAGATAACGCGCGTCCTGGCGAACGTCGGGAACCATGACTGGCTGGCGCGCTTTCGCGGCTGCGCCGGTGATTCCGTCTCCGAGACGCACCACGAGATTACGGACGATTTCCTCGCGGTGGCCGATGGAGTAGCGAATGCGCAGGCCGGCCCGCTCGCTGTAGAGGAGCACGGCGAACAGGTCGTAGGGCACGACTTCCTTGACGAAGTCGGCGAGGCTGGACAGCATGCGGTCAAGATCCAGCGTTTCGGCCATGGCCGTGCTGATCTCGAGCAGGAAGTCGAGAAGCTCGGCGCGTTCCTGAAAAATGGTTCCCGGCGCGGGTGAGAGAGACATGAGCCGGCCTCCTAGCGCGCCGCCGCTGCCAGCTTCACGCCCGAGCTGGTTCCGATGCGCGTGGCCCCGGCCGCGACCATGGCCTGCAGGTCTTCCAGTGTGCGGATACCGCCCGACGCCTTGACGCCCATGCCGGGGCCCACCGCTTCGCGCATGAGCCGCACGTCGGCCACGGTGGCGCCGCCGGGTCCGAAACCGGTGGAGGTTTTCACAAAATCCGCGCCGGCCTGCTTCGCCAGCTTGCAGGCGGTGATCTTCTGGGCGTCGGTGAGCAAGGCGGTTTCGAGAATGACTTTCACGATGGCACCCGAACGGCGGCAGAGATCCACCACCTCGGCGATGTCGCGGCCGACGGTGGCGAGATCGTCGCCGCGCAGCGCGCCGATATTGATGACCATGTCGATTTCCTGGGCGCCGCAACGCAGGGCGTACGCCGCCTCGGCCACTTTCACTTCGCTGGCCGAAGCGCCCAGCGGGAATCCGACCACCGTGCAGACTTTCACCGGAGTTCCCGCCAGTTCGGCGGCAACCAGAGGAACCCAGCAGGAGTTCACGCACACGCTGGCGAAGCGATACTCGACGGCTTCGCGGCACAAGGCCACGATCTCGTCGTGCGTTGCTTCGGGACGCAGAAGAGTGTGGTCGATCAGAGCAGCGATGGCGCTCGTGCCGGATTGGGTGGAATTGTTCAGTGGGTTACCCTAACTTGTAGAAATCGCGAGGGTTTTGGTTCTTCCCCGAAGATCCATGATAACACACGGAGGCCACCGTCGTTGGCGCAAGATTAGGAGTACAACTCGGGGTGGAGACGAAAGTCGATGAGGGTGTTTTTCGCGACATGGTTGATCCTCGTCAGCATTCCTGCCTCGTCCGCAGGGCACGAACGGGTTGAAACCATCTCGGGACGCGTCGTCGCGTATTCGACTGGCCTCCTCTGTCTTAACGGGAACGGGTATTGGTCGATGATCATTCGCGTCGAGGTACCGCGGAGGACCCAACCCGAGTTCATCCGGGTTGATTTCAGTCTGCCATGCGCGAAATCACCACCCTGGATCAGCGGGAAAACCTCTGTTGAGAAATTCCATTTGTTCCGCCGGAAGGAACGCGACGCCGTGCTGCCGCAATTCATGAGAATCGAGCCTGCCCAGGAGGAACACTGGCCCGTGTGGAAGTCCCCCCCCGGCAATGAGCCGGTCGCTCTGCCTTTCGGCAAGGTCGTGCCGGCTTACGGCTCCGTCGATCTGCCTCTTCTGCCAATCTTCTGAGTCGGGTGTGGCACGTCCAGCCTCTGGCGTGCGCCGTGACGAATATGGAGTACGGTGACCCGCGCCTGCTTCTCCTCGACGCGATAGATGATGCGATAAACGTGAGGTTTGTTGCCATACAGAAGGTGTCGGAGATGGGGATTCTCCGGCGTTCTCGGGCAGCGGTTCGGATTCTCTTTCAGGCTGAGGATCGCATCCCTGAGGCCGAGGTACCATTTCCGCGCAGCGCCGGAGTCTGATGCGCCGATGGCAGCGTACACTCGCGCGAGGTCCCGTTCCGCCCGGAGCGCGATCTCAACCGGGTAGGCCATGCCTGGCTTCGAATTCGTCGAAGAACTCCTCGGCCGGCCGCACTCTTCCTGTTCTCACGTCCTCCAGCCCCTGGCGGATGCCCTCTTCGGCGCTGGCCTGAGCGGCGATGTCCAGTAAGCGCTGATAAGCCGCGGCGTCCTGAACGACGGCCGAGGCTTTGCCATTCACGGTGAGAACTACGGGGCGCCTCGTCTTCCTGAGTTGCCTGAGGAACTCGCCGGAACGTCGCCGAAATGTCGTAAGAGGCTGAATGTCCTTCGTAATGTCCAGCATAGGGCTGTCTTCATTAGAGCACCTTCAGAGGTGCTGTTTGCGAGCCTGCAAACGGCTAAGCCGGCCTTCGCAAGAGCTCCCGGCGGGAGGGCGACCAAGAAGGTTCGCCATGCCTGTTCACCTCGGCGTAACCGCTAATGTTGTAAACTGATTGTCTTATGGGGGTGCGTCTTCAGCAGTAGCTGGCTCACAGCATCCGTCCCTCTCCAGCTCAGGAAGTATTCTGCGGTCTTTTTTAACCTCGTTTTCCCCGATGACTGCCGGCTGTGCGGTTCTCCCCTGATTGAAATCTCCCGCGTGCCGGTGTGTGCAGGGTGCCTGCGCAGGCCAACTGCATTCGAAGCGGAGTATTTCTGCCGCGACTGCCGGACGCCGTTTCGCAATCGCTTCCCGCTGGACGAAGACGGCCGTTGCGCCTTATGCCGGCTGGGGCTGAACAGTTTCGATGCCGCGTATTCGTTCGGGGCGTTCGAGGCCGAGCTGCGGGAGCTGATACACGTTTTCAAGTACGGCGGGGTGGAGACGCTGGCGCAGCCGCTGGGGAGGTTCCTCGCCCTGGCGTTGCCGCGGGACGAGCAGTTCGACGCGGTGGTTCCCATGCCCCTGCACTGGATGCGCCGCTGGAGCCGCGGGTTCAACCAATCGCAACTGCTGGCGCGCGAGATGGGCAGGCGGGCGAGCGTCCCGGTACGCAATCTGGTGCGCCGAGTGAAAGCGACGGCGCCGCAGGCCGGACTCACCAACGCAAAGCGCCGCGCCAACGTCAGCGGTGCGTTCCGGTTGCGCCGGGGCGCCAGTGTGGGCGGGTTGCGAGTCCTGCTGGTGGACGACGTAATGACCACGGGCGCCACGGCAAGCGCCTGCGCCAGAGTGTTGAAGCAGGCCGGAGCGGCGCGCGTAGTGCTGCTGACGGTAGCGCGCGTTGACCGGCGCATGAACGTGGAAACCGAGCGGCTCTTCGTTGAGCCAGACCAGGTCGGGAGTGTCGATCATGTTGCACGCGGTTGAACGGCTGCACAGGCCCGTGCTCGTTCTCAACGCCAGTTACGAACCGATCAACATCTGCGCCGCGCGGCGCGCGCTGGTGCTGATTCTGAAGGGCGTCGCCTCGGCCGAGGAAGAGACCGGAGCGGACGTGCATTCGCCGCGTCACCGGGTGCGCATTCCCTCGGTCATCCGCCTGCTCGAATATCGCCGCATTCCGCATCAGACGCGCGCGCTCTCGCGGAAGAACATTCTGATGCGCGACCGCTACACCTGCCAGTATTGTCATCGCACCATGCCTTCGGGAGAGCTTACGCTCGACCACGTGGTGCCGCGTTCGCGGGCGGGCGAAACCACCTGGGAGAACCTGGTGGCGTGCTGCCATCCCTGCAACAACCGCAAAGGGAATCGCACCCCCGAGGAAGCGGGCATGAAGCTGACGCGACTGCCTCGGCCGTTCAGTCTGCACACCAGCCGGCACCTGATGCGGCTGATGGGCAAGGCGGACGACCAGTGGCGGAAGTATCTGTTTTATTAGTCGGCAGGCGGTCTGGGAGACCGCCGCAGCCTGAGAGGCTGCCCCACATCGCACTTTTCGCCTTGCATGGCTCGAAAACCGCTGACACAATGAGCAGGAGGATGGTGCTTCCGGATGCAATTGCGTGTCCTGGCGTTTGTGCTGGCCGGTGGAAAGGGCACGAGACTCTATCCACTTACTAAAGAACGCGCGAAGCCTGCGGTTCCTTTCGGCGGCCGCTACCGTATCGTCGATTTCGTTCTGAGTAACCTGGTTAACTCGGGCATCTACTCGATCTATGTCCTGATCCAGTTCAAGAGTCAGTCCTTGTTACAGCACCTGCGCGAGGGATGGGAAGCGGCGGGTTTGATGCGCAATCATTTCATCATTCCCGTGCCGGCGCAGATGCGCTCGCCCGGCGAAGACTGGTATCGGGGCACCGCGGACGCCATTTATCAGAACGTCAATCTGATCGAGCAGGCCGATCCGCATCTGGTGGTGATCTTCGGCGCGGATCATATTTACCGCATGAACATTCGCGAGATGGTGGAGTACCACATGCAGAAGCGCGCGCAGGTGACCGTCTCGGCGATTCCGGTGGAGCGCGAGCACTCGGTTGAGTTCGGCGTCATCGAGACGAATGAAGAGAGCCTGGTAGCGGGCTTTCACGAAAAGAATCCGAACGCGCCCACCATGCCCGGGGATCCGAACCGCGTGTACGCGTCGATGGGCAATTACATCTTCAGCACGCGTCCCCTGCTGGAGCAGCTTTATGCCGACGCCGAACGCGAGGACAGTTCGCACGATTTCGGGCGCGACATCCTGCCGCGCATGATCGGCAAATACGCGATGTACGCCTACGATTTCCAGACCAATCGGATTCCCGGCGATCCTCCGGGCGCGCCGGTTTACTGGCGGGACGTGGGAACGCTGGACGCGTACTTCGATGCGAGCATGGATCTGCGCGCCGTTTCGCCAGTGCTGAATCTGTACAACCGGCAGTGGCCGCTGCGGACGGCGGGCTACTCGGACGCGCCCGCGAAGTTCATTTTCGACTCGGAGGGGCGGCGCGGGACGGCGCTGGACAGCATCGTTTCCGGCGGCACGATTCTGTCGGGCGGGATGGTGCGCGGGTCGGTGCTGGGACGCGGCGTGCGCGTGCACTCGGCAGCGTATGTCGAGGACTCCATCATATTCGACAACTGCGATATCGGCCGGCGGGCGAAGGTGCGGCGGGCCATTCTCGACAAGAACGTGAAAGTGCCCGAGGAGGCCACCATCGGCTACGATCTGGCCGAGGACCGCAAGCATTACTACGTGACCGACAGCGGGATCGTGGTGGTGGAGGGGCACCGCACAACGGTGGATGTGGCGTCGATGACGCTGTAGGGGAAACCGCTCCGTCTGGTCGCGGCTCCGCTGCGAGTAGCGGACGGTTGAACGACACCTTTTACGAATCGCTTACACGTTACCGACGACCGTGGTTTAAAGCGCTGGTAACCTGCGTGACATGATGCTGGCGCAGGCCGCTCCGGCCCGCTCGGTCAACGCGCGGATCTTTGCCGGGCTTGCGACAGTCGGCACGCTGGCGGCTCTGGTCCGGGCTGCCGGCGGCCTCAAGATCATTGTCATGGCTCACGTGCTGGGCGCTTCGGCCAGCGTGGACGCATTCCTGTTTGCGTTTCTGATCCCGGCCTTCTTTTCCGACGTGGTGGCCAGCTCGCTCACGCCGAGCATCATCCCGGTGGTGACCTCCATCCGCGTGCGGCACGGCGAGGATCGCGCGCGGCGGCTCTCGGCGAGCATTCTGGCGGGCAGCACGGCGCTGCTTCTGGCGATCTCCATTGCCCTGGGGCTGGCGGCCACGCTGATTGTGCGGATGCGCGGGGTATCGGGAAGCGGGACGGAAGAGCTGACCCGCGGTTTGCTGCTCGGACTGCTGCCGTGGCTGCCGCTGACGGGCGTGCTGGTCTGCTGGCGCGCGATTCTAAACATGCACGAGCAGTTTGCCATCGCCGCGGCGGCGCCGGTGGCTACGCCCCTGCTGACAATCTTCCTGCTTTATGTTTCGGGTCGCACGGCGGGCGTGCAGGTGCTTTGTTATGGCACATGGGGCGGCGCGCTCATCGAGGTTCTGATTCTTGGCTGGTCGGTCCGGCAACTGGGTTATCCGCTGAAGCCGAGATGGCTGGGGTGGACACCGGACATGCAGGCGGTGGTCCGTCAATATCTGCCGGTGGCGGCGGGAGCGCTGATCACTTCGGGATCGGGGCTCATCGATCAGGCATTCGCCTCGCGTCTGGCGCCGGGTACGCTTTCGGCGCTGGCCTACGGGACGAAGCTGACCGGCGTGGTGGTGACGATTGCGGGGACGGCCCTGAGCACGGCCGCTTTACCGTATCTTTCGCGCATGAGCGCAGCGCGCGACTGGGCGGCATTCCGGCACACCGTTACGCGATACGCGACGGCGGCGGCCCTGACCGGCGCGGGGGCGGCAGCCGTGTTGATTGAGCTCTCGCATCCGCTGATCCGCGGGGTTCTGCAGCATGGGGCATTCACGGCTCAGGCGGGCGATGCGGTCAGCCTGTTGCAGCGGTGCTCACTGCTGCAGCTGCCGCTGGCGTTTCTGCTGGCCTTCGGGTTCGTCACGGCGTCGGCGCTCAAGGCGAATCGGCTGATGCTTTCCATCGCGCCGGTGGCGCTGCTGACCACGGTAACGTTCGACTACACGCTGATGCGCTGGTTCGGGGCGGCGGGCATCGCCACGGCTCCCGTACTGACCGACGCCGTATGCCTGGCGGTCCTGCTGGTGTTGCTGCGGCGCATTTTGCGAAGAAAGCAAAACGCTTAGTCCTTCCGATGTTTACAACATTTTGACTCAAACCAGACCACTGCTCTCGCGGTGAGACCTTACGCTGGGCCTATGAACGCCGGCGTTGGAGCTGCGAGATCGAATCCGTGTGGAGGACCGCTTTGGGCGTTTCGATAGCCGCGGCAAGAGCACCCGAACAACAGAGCTCGCCGGCGGCGGTTCGCCCCGCGTTCTGGCATCTGGTCTGGTTGGCCGAGCGCGCATGCGCTCTGTTGCTGGGATTGGCGCTGTTGCCGGTGCTGGCCGGCGCAGCGGTCCTGGTGGCAGTGCTTTCGGGTGATTCGCCATTTGTCGCGGTGGCCCGCGCGGGTCAGCGCGGCAGGCGCATCTGGCTGCTGAAGCTGCGCACGATGTGGAGCCGGGAAGCGGGCGTGCGGCGCGGCACGCGACTGATCCAACGAATCGAAAACTCGCGCGTGCCCGAAAACAAGACGGACTGCGACCCGCGCGTCACCAGCACATTCGCCGCCTTATGCCGGCGTTACTCCATCGACGAGCTACCCCAGCTATGGCACGTGGTACGCGGCGAAATGTCCCTCGTCGGTCCGCGCCCACTTACTTACGATGAGCTGGAAACTTACTACGGATACGAGGCCGGCGAAGTCCTGAGCGTGAAACCGGGACTGACCGGACTGTGGCAGGTAAGAGGACGTAACTCGCTCACTTATCCACAACGGCTCGCTTTGGATCTGCATCTGGTACGCCACTGGTCGCTGACGTTATACCTGTCCGTACTCGCAGCCACGATTCCGGCGGTTTTTTCGGGAAGGAATGCCGGTTAGGATGCCGCATCACACGACAAAGCTCTTGCTGGCGCGAGCGGCTCGGAATCGGGCTCCTGGTCGCGCAGGCAGTTACCGAGCCGCGACCACGCGGGAGCGGTGCTGTTAGGACCATGATGACGCGTATTGTTTTCGGGCCTCGATTTGTCGGAGCGGCTGTGCTGGTTCTGTGCGCCGGTTTGGTGGCCGCACTCTACGCCGACGCAGTGTCGCACGGAAAAGAGATATTCGACGGTAAGTGCACCAAGTGCCATACGCTTGACAAGGACAAGGAGGGGCCGCGGCTGCGCGGCGTGTATGGGCGGCAGGTGGCCACAGTGCCCTCATTTCAATACTCGGATTCTCTAAAGGCCGCTAAGTTCACGTGGGACGACACAACGCTGAATAACTGGCTGGCCGATCCGGACAAGATGGTGCCCGATAACGACATGGCTTTTCACCTGGACAGCGCGTCCGACAGGAAAGCAGTGATCGCCTATCTGAAGAGCCTCTCGGGAAAGTAGCGGCAGCGTGAGACGTCTCCTTGTCCTCGCAAGCGCCGTTCTCGCGGTGGCCGCAGGCGTCGTGATCGCATCCCGGCGGCCCCAGCCCGTCACGCCACTGGCGGCAGGGGTTACCGAGGACCCGGCCGTGGCTGCCATTCTGGCCCGATCCTGCCAGGACTGCCATTCCGGCCGGACACGCCGGCCCTGGTATGGATACATTCCGCCGGCGAGGTGGTTACTCGACGGCGACATCAGGGATGCTCGGAGTCACATGGATTTCTCGCAGTGGAGTAAGTACTCGGCCGGAGACAAGCGGCAGATTCTTACTTCCATCGCCGCGAACGTGCGCAATAACCAAATGCCGCCGAAACGGTACCTGTTCATGCATCCCGATGCCCGTCTCTCGGCCGAGGAGATTGCGCGGATCTACGCCTGGACTCGCAGCGAGCGGCGACATCTGCGAGCGGAGGCGGCGAACGCCGGCGGCAATGCGCAATAGGTTCCTGACACTCGCCGTGCTCGGCGCGGGCGTCTGTGCGCTGGGCGCCGACTATGTCGGGAGCGATGTCTGCCAGAAATGCCATCCCGACGTGCGCGAGGCGTTCGCGGGAAACCCACATTTCCGAAACTGGGCGCTCAAACAAGACCCGGCACTGGGCTGCGAAGGTTGCCACGGACCGGCCGGCGATCATGTGAAGAAGCCTTCGCGGCGAACTATCTTCGGGCGGTCGGCACACACTGCGGCGGAGTTCACGGAGCGTTGCCTGAGTTGTCATGCGCGGGATCTCAGCCGGGCCAACGTGCGCCATTCGGAACATACACGCGCCGGAGTGGAGTGCACATCCTGCCATTCCATCCATCAGGCGGCGCCGCAGACGAAGTTACTCGCACACGCGGAACCTTCTCTTTGTTACACCTGCCATCCCAACATTCAGGCGCAGTTTTCCATGCCCTTCAAGCATCGTGTCAACGAAGGTTTCATGAAGTGCAGCGATTGCCATAACCCGCACGGCGAGTTTGTTCCGACGTGGCGAATGGCCGACCGGCCGCACATGGTTTCTCAGCGACTCTTCAACGAAGAGGCTTGCCTGGCCTGCCATGTGGAGAAGCGCGGTCCGTTCGTTTTCGAGCATCCGGCGGTGCGCGTGGACGGTTGCGAGGCCTGCCACATGCCCCATGGTTCGACGAACCCGCGCATGCTGAAACGGCCCGTGGTGTTCACCATGTGCCTCGAATGTCATAACGGCTCGGGCTCCGGCCGAACGGGGCTGGGAATGCCGTTTCCAGCGAGCTTCCATAACCTGGCGGACCCACGCTTCCAGAACTGCACGGGGTGTCATGTCCGCATTCACGGATCCAATGCCAGCGCATACTTTTTGCGGTAAGAGGCTGTGGGGCAGGATTGCATCCTGCGGCGGGTTTGTAACCCGCCCGGGGCTGATTGAAAATCGGCCGCAGGTTAAGAACCTGCCCCACATAGTCATTTGCATCGGTCTTTCCGGCGCTCTGTTCGCACAACAGACCGTGACGCCTTCGCCGGAATCGCCGGAACAGAACACGATCGGCGATTACAATATCACGCAATCGTTCGAGGCCGGTTATCGGACGCTGTCGGTTACCGGGAACGATGCCAGTTACCAAAGCATGGTGAATTACGGCGACGGCCTTCGCCTGTTCGACAGCGACGTCGAGGCGTCCTCCAAAGATGGCCACGGGTGGTTATTCGATCAGCTCAGTCTGAAAACCGCAGGGCTCGGCAACGATCCCTACGAATCGGCTGTGTTTCGCGTGGAGAAAAACGGCTGGTATGAGTACGACATGAACTGGCGGCTGAGCGATTACGTGAATCCCGGACTTACCACGGTGGACGGAATCGACGCCGCGAATCTGCAGCATCGCTCACAGGATCATGATCTGACGCTGCTGCCGCAGTCGCGGGTGAGATTTCTACTGGGATACAGCCGGGTGACCGAGGACGGGCCCCAACTGACTACCGTCTCGGATAGTTACTTTGACGCCACCTTCAACCCGGGCCTGCTCGTTCCCGCAGTTTTTCAGAATATCCGGCGCACCCAGGACGAATATCGTGCCGGCGTCGACGCGAAGCTGTGGGGGTTCAAGCTCAACATACTGCACGATTGGGAATTCTTCCGCGACGACACAAATGTTCTGCAAACGAGCGTTCTGCAAAGCAGTCCACCAACACAACTTCGAAGCCAACCGGATCACGGTGAAACATCCGGCTGGCGGGGATTTCTGGAGCGGGATTTCGGCGGCACGCTGTCGGTAAACGCGCGAGCGACGTACCAGGGCACTGGGCACGGTTCGCTTCTCGACGAGCAGCTCTTCAACCCCCTTACCCCGGGCGAGGCCCCACAAATCATCGCCGTTTCGGGCGAGGCCAGCCGTCCGGCGACTGCGGCGAATCTGAATATTGTGTGGTCGCCGGCGAGTAAGTTATCGATTAAGAACGAAGCATCTTACGATCAGGTGCAGATGAACGGCAACGACACTTATAGTCAATTCAACACGGCAACCCTGATCGACTACTCGGTGAACTTCCAGCTTCTCAGCATTCGCAGTTTTTCAGATGTGTTCGATGTAAGTTATCAGCCCCGCGCGTGGCTCGGTCTGGACGGGGGCTATGAGATCACAACCCGGCGCTTTGCTTCCGTCGTCCAGTCCAGCGATAACAGCGCTCCCGATCCTGGCGCTTACTCGCAGAACAACATTCTGCACGCGGGAACGGCGGGCGTTCGCCTGCGGCCCATGAACCGGCTGACCGTCAATCTGAGCGGTGAAGTCGGCCACACGAACCGGCCGATTTATCCGATCAGCGACAAGGACTACCATACATTCAGTGGCCGCGCGCAGTACCGCGCCGGATCGTTTTCGGCGGGCATCTTCGCCAAGGCCGATTACAACGTCAATTCGGTATCGGTGAGTTCCTTCAGTTCACAGTCGCGCAGTTACGGGGCGGAAACGTCGTGGACGCCGCGGCAGTGGTTGACTTTCGATGCCACGTGGTCGAAGCTGCACCTGAACACAGCGGGCGGCCTTCTATACTTTGCCAATTCCACGCTCATTTCCGGAACGGATTCGATTTATATCAGCAACGTGCAGTTCGGCAACGTCGGGACGCGGCTTGCGTTGACCAAACATGCCGACCTGTATCTTGGCTACAGCAGAGTGCAGGATTTCGGCGACGGGCGATCCACCGCGGAAGGCTCGGGCACTAATACGGTGGCGGCATTCAACGTCGCGCAGACTTATCCGTTGCTGTACGACACCCCGCTGGCCCGGCTTTCGGTGCCTCTCGCGGCGCGGCTCCGCTTCAATGCGGGCTGGCAGTACTACCGCTATCATGAACAGTTTTCCGCAATCCGCGACTATCACGCCAACACGGCTTACACGAGCCTGGGGTGGTCTTTCTGAAGAGCGTCCATCTCCCGTTAGTGAGCTGCAAAAGTCATGTAAAAACGACGCGAACGCGACCAATCGGGGCTCCGGGTATCGTACACTTCAATCTGTGGTCCCAGCGACAGTTCTGGTAATCGACGACGACGAAAGCCTGCGGGACACCGTCCAGCTTCTGCTGGAGCGGGAAGGATTCCGCGTCTTGTCGGCAGCCGACGGTAACGCCGGATTCAACGAGGCGGTGACGGCGCGACCGGATCTCCTGATCGTGGACCTCCGGCTGCCCGGCATGAGCGGCATCGAAATCTGCAAACAGATTCGAGCTTCCGGCATCAAAACGCCGCTTATCGTACTCAGTGCGGTGGGCGAGGAAGTGGACAAGGTTCTGCTTCTCGAAATCGGCGCGGACGATTACGTGGTGAAGCCGTTCGGCGCGCGCGAACTGCTGGCGCGCATCCGGGCGGTACTGCGGCGGTCGCAGCCCGACCAGCCGAAGGTAATCCAGTTTGGCGACGTGAACGTCAATCTGGAAAAACGCATCGTGCTTCGGCGCGACAAGGAACTGAAACTGACCCCCGCCGAGTATAACCTGCTGACTTACTTTCTCAATCATCCCGACCGGCCCCTGACGCGCGATGTTTTGCTCAACTCGGTGTGGGGCTATGAGTCCTTTCCGAACACTCGCACCGTGGATGCGCACGTGGTCAAGCTTCGGCAGAAACTGGAGCCCGATCCTTCGACGCCCCGCCACTTCCTGACGCTGCACGGCGTCGGCTACCGCTTCGTTCCCTGATGGCCGAGGAAGCTGCGGAACGGCTGATTTTGCTGGTGGAAGATCGACCTTCCTCCGCGGCCGCGCTGGAAATGGTAGTCGGAGCGATCGCTTCGGCTTCGGTGCGGACGTTGTCAAACGGCGCAGCCGCATGGCGCTTCCTGGACAGCGGCGAGGGCGCCAGGGTTTCGGCGGTGGTCACCGATTGGGACATGCCGCTGATGAACGGTCTGGAACTGATCCAGCGAATGCGATCAAGCGCCGCGCACCGGGCGACGCCGGTGATCGTCATCAGCGGAACGACAGAATCAACCGCGCCCGAACGGGCGCTCGAAGCGGGCGCGAACGCGTTCTTTGCAAAGCCATGGTCTCCCGGACGGGTGCGCGCCACATTGGAGCAACTCCTCTATGAGAGAGACGCGAAAAGCGAGTAGGGCGGCCCTTGTTCTGGCGGCCGCGGCGGTTCTACCCCTGTCCGCCCAGCCGGGACCGGACAACAGCCAGATCATGGAACGGCTGGAACGTTTGGAACAGCAGAATGAGAAACTGATGGAAGAGGTCCGGCAACTGCGAACGGAGCTCAACGCTCTGCAGGGGAAGAACGCGCCATCCCCGCCGGCGTCAGCGGCGACTTCGCCCGCGGCAACCGAAGACGCGCTGGCGATTCAGCAGGCGCGAATCGACGAGCAGGCGCAATCGAAAGTGGAGGCGGCGCACAAGCTGCCCGTGCGGATCACGGGCATGGCCCTGTTCAATGCGTTCTACGACACGCACGCGGATGCCGGATACTATTCGGGGTCCACCGGGCCGATGTACTCCAGCGCAAACGCGGGCGGCAGCCTGAGCCAGTCGATCATCGGGCTGGAGTTCGACAGCCCCAACTCGATTGTCGGGGCACGCGTGCATGGCGACATCTTCGCCGATTTCTTCGGGAGCGCCGGCTACAACTCGCAGGCCGCCACCCTAACCTATGGCCAATGGCCGATGCCTCGGCTGCGCACCGGCGGCGTGACTCTGGACTGGACTTCGAGCAGTTTCAGCGTGGGCGTGGACAAGCCGCTGATTTCTCCGCTCACACCCGATTCGTTTGCGCAGATTGGCGTTCCAGCGCTGAGCGGCGCGGGCAACCTGTGGTTCTGGGAGCCGCAGGCGCGGTTCGAGCAGCGCATCCACTTGTCGGAGCGCGATGTCGTGCGACTGGAGGGAGAACTGATCTCCACCTATGAATCACCCACTTATGTGGCGCAGACATACGCATCCAGCCTCGCGCCACGCAGGCCGGGCTGGGAAGGGCGCGCGGAATTCGCGCACAAGGGAGGAGAGGATGCGGGTTTCGATTTCGGCGCGGGCTTCCATCTGAGCGAGACGCATGTGGCGGGACAAACCGTCAGCTCGAATCTTTTCTCCCTGGATGGCAAGTACTGGATGACGCGCTGGTGGAATCTGGAGGGGACGTTCTTTCGGGGCCAGGACCTGGCGGACATCGGCGGCGCGGGCCCGGGATTCAGCATCTTCGAGGATCAGGTGGCCCGGCCAGTGCACGCCGACGGGGGCTGGCTGCAGCTCACCCTGATCCCGGCTTCGCGTTTGTCCTTCCATCTCTTCGGCGGCGCGCAGAACAACCGCTCTTCCGATCTGTGGGACGATCAGATCGCATCCAACACCTCGTACGCCGGTAACGTATACTATCAACTCGCTCCAAATGTCTTTGCGTCGTTCGAAGCCGCGCAGACGAGAACCGACTGGCTTTATTCCGGCCGCCACCTGCGCAACTTATATGACCTCGGTCTGGCGTATCTTTTTTAGTTTCTGCGCGGCTTTTGCTTTCTGCGGGGCGCCTTTGCCTGCGAGCACGGTGACCGGCACTGTAGAAGTGACCGGAGTACGCGGCGTAGCGGGGAACTCCGGCGTGGCGCTCTGGCTGATGCCGAGGAACGGCGCAATGCCGGCGGACCGGCATCCCGGCGTGGCGCGGATGGTGCAACACCGCAAACAGTTTCAGCCGCACGTGCTGGCTATTCAGGTGGGAACCGCGGTGGATTTTCCGAATCTCGACCCGATTTTCCACAATGCGTTTTCCAATATCGACGGCCAACCTTTTGACGTCGGCCTGTACCCGCCGGGGACCAGCCGCCGGGTGGTCTTTCACAAGACCGGCATCGTTCGCGTGTTCTGCAACATCCACGAATCGATGAATGCCGTAATCGTGGTGGAGGACACCCCGTGGCTCGCGGTCAGCAATGAGCGCGGCGGATACACCATGACCGAAGTGCCACCGGGCGACTACACCCTGCACGTGTTCTATGAGCGCGCCACCAGACAGACGCTGGACAGCCTGGTGCGCAATCTCGAGGTGGGCGAGGGAAGAACGGCGATTCCGTCGATACAGATTTCGGGAACGGGTTACATCGCCGCGCCGCACAAGAACAAGTACGGCCGCGACTATCCGCCGGAGGATCAGAACGGGAGCTACGGCGCGAAGCCATGAACCTGCTGGGCAACCTCCCGCTTCGGGCGAAATTCCTGCTGGCAACTTCCGCCGGCATCGCGGCGCTTTTCATCCCCACGGGACTGGTCATTGAATACCGGACCGTGCGCACGGCGTCGCGAGGCCTCGAAACGGAGGCGCTGGCGAGCCTGGAAGCGTACGAATCGCTTTGGCGGGCGCGGGCGGATCTGCTGTCATCGGTCAGCCTCGCGCTCAGCGGAATGTCGGACATACGGAAGGCCTTTGGAACCAGGGATGCCGAGACCATCCGCGACACGGCCGGGGAGCGATGGGCGAAACTCGCGCGCGAGAACGCAGTCTTTCTGGTGACCGATCCCCATGGGCGGGTGATCGCCTCCTTCGGCGAGAGACCCCCGGCGGCGGTATCCGAGCATGTCGCAGCGGTGGGCGTGGCGGCTCATGCCTTCCCGAAGCAGAGTACCGGCTTCCTGTTTCAGGGCGGCAGTCTGTATCAGGTGGTGATCACCCCGGTGTATGTGGGATCGCCGGCCGATCCGGGGTTGCTGGATGTCCTGCTGGCGGCGTATCGGGTGGATGACAAGTTGCTTTCCCGTTTCAGCGTGTCCACCGGCGGCAGCGAGTTTGTTTTCGCCGCGGGCAACAAAGTGGTGGCCTCGACGTTGCCGGCTCAGGATGTGGCGCCTTCCAGCGTGGAGTTCCTGCAGCGGGTACAGGGGTCCCGGGCCGAACGCGTTCGAGCCGGCAATACGGACTACCTTGCGTTGCGCCGGAGCCTGCTGGATATCGGTGGGCAACCGTTCGGCGATGTCTGGATTCTGCGGTCGTTCAAGGCGGAGCAACAGGCAGTGTGGGTACTGCGGCGCGATCTGGCGGTGGTGTGGGGCGCGGCTCTGCTTGCCACGCTCGCGCTGGCCTGGATTCTGGCCCAGCGTCTCATGCGGCCGATTGCCCGGCTGGACATCGGGGCGGCGGAAGTGAGCCGGCAGAACTACGCGCATCGCGTGCCGGTAACCACGCACGATGAGCTGGGACGTCTGGCCGAGGCGTTTAACCGAATGTGCGAGTCCCTGCAGCGGGCCAAAGCGGACCTGATCCGCCAGGAGCGTCTGACCGCGGTGGCGCGGCTTTCCAGTTCGCTGGTGCACGATCTGCGCAACCCGCTGGCGGCGATTTACGCGGGTTCGGAGATGCTGGCGGAAGGGGATCTGGAACCCACGCGGGTGCAGCGCCTGGCGACGAATATTCATCGGGCGGCGCTGCAGATAAAGACCATGCTGGACGAGTTGCTGGACGTTCGCCGCGGCAGCCACGGCGAGCCGGAGCGATGTTCCGCGCTGGAGCTGATCGAGGGCGCGTGGGAATTCCTGTCCACGCGGGCGGACGTCAGCGGGGTGACGCTCGAAGCGGCGATCGATCCGGAGTTGCAGATCACCGTGCAGAAGGCGCGCATGCAGCGCGTGTTCATGAATCTGTTCGCCAATTCCATCGAAGCGATGCCGGAGGGCGGGAAGATCGCCGTGCGCGCGTCCGCGGACGAGACGCACGTGCTGATGCACGTGGAAGACAGCGGCTGCGGCATCGCTCCCGAGCTGCGCGACAAGCTCTTTGAGCCGTTCGCGACCGGGAACAAACGGAATGGCATGGGGCTGGGCCTTGCGCTGGCGCGGCAGACGGTGGCGGATAACGGCGGCGAGCTGTGGTCGGATGCCGCGGTGCTTACGGGAGCGAGATTCTGCCTGCGGCTGCCGAGCGGGAACGCGCCGGCCGCGGGAAATGATGGAAACGCCGCTTAGACTCCAGCGCCGCCGCTATCATCGCTTCCATCTCCCGGCGGAACACGGACTCGGAAAAACGCGCTGCCCAGGAGCGTAACTCGTGCGGGTTGACGCGGTGTTCGGTGGCGTCGAACTCGCCCAGCGCCCCTTCCAGCGCGTCTTCGGCCGGCTCGTCATAGAGGACGCCACAAGGCGCGTCGGGTGGAACAATTTCCACCGTGCCGCCGCGGCCCAGGGCGATAACCGGCTTGCCGGCGGCGAGGGCTTCCACGGTGGCGATGCCGAAGTCCTCTTCGCCAGGCACGATCAACGCACGGGAGCGAGCGTAGAGCGCGCAAAGCTGCTCGTCGGGGACGCGCCCGCAGAATTCGACGTTGGGCGCGGCGAGGGCGCGGAGCGCGCCGTATTCCGGCCCATCACCGACAATGCGCAGACGACGGCCCGTGGCGGAGAACGACCGCACCGCGTAGGCAAGCTGTTTGTAAGCGACCATCTCCGAGACGATCAGGAAATAGTCCGCGGGCGGCTCCCAATGGAAACGGTCCACGTCCACCGGCGGATAGACGACCTGGGCGTCGCGACGCCAGACGTGAGCGATGCGCCGGCGGACGTTCTCACTGTTGGCGAGGAATTCATCCACGCGCGCGGCCGAGGCATAATCCCAGAGCCGGAGGTAACTGGTGAGTGGGACCATGGCCAGGCGCTTCAGAGCGGAGCGGGTCCAGGCTTGGCTGCGATACGCCGGATAGAGATCCCACAGATAGCGCATCGGCGTGTGGCAATAGCAGATGTGGCACGAATCGGAGCGCGTGATCACGCCTTTGGCCGGGCCGGATTCGCTGCTGACGATGAGATCGTAATCGCGAAGGTCGAAGCTCTCCAGGGCCATCGGGCACAGCGGCAGAAGCGAGCGATGGAGTCCGCGGGCGGGGTTCAGCCATGAGGCGCGGACGCGGTGCGAACGAATTGTCCGGGAGACGCGCGCCGGGTCGTAAAACAACGTGAAGATGTCGGCATCGGGGTACATGCGGCACAGCGCTTCGAGTACTTTCTCGCCGCCGCGCATTCCCAGCAGCCAGTAGTGGACCAGGGCTACGCGCATGATGACCGGCGCCTTTCAGAAAGGCGGGCTGGGAGCCCGCCGCAGCCTGTGAGGCTGCCCCACGATGGATGATCGGGGCCGATTGAAAATCGGCCGCAGGTTGCAAACCTGCCCCACATTCGGGGCATCAGGCGACCGCCTCCCGACGATGCAGCGAGCAGACGCAGCGGCGGCAAATGGGATTCGTGGCGATGTCGAGCGAGCTGCGAAAGTTCTGGGCTCGCTCGGAATTGAGTGCCTCGGCGAGGGATGTGTGCTTCGCGTTGCCGATGGCCGGCTGGAAGAAACAGGGCCGAACCGTGCCGTCGAAATCGAGAACGGCGGAGACCCACGGCGCGTTGCACAGGGGAGCTTCGGGTTCTGCGCCATTGGCCGCCGCATGGAAGTAATCGACAATGCGGCGCAGCTTCGCGGGCGTTTCCGCAACCATGGAGGAGACCGGGTCACCCAGCAGGCGGGCGATCTCCGATTCCAGTCGCTGGATCTCGTGGGAGGTGAGCAGATGCTTCCCTCGGGGAGCGCCGGGCGCGTGATGGAACGCATCCGAGCTGACATCCACGGCGAGATACGAAATCGAGTTCAGGTTCAGGGAACGCGCGGCGTGGGCCGTATCGAGCAGGGCGGCGTGATTGGCCTTCTGCACGGTGCAACGTGCGCCGATTGGATAGCCGGGCGCGGCGGCATGAATCGCCCGAACGCCCGAGGCGAGCTGATCGAAAGCGCCGATCACGCCGCGGATGGAATCGTGAATTCCACGGGGGCCGTCGAGGGAGACGATGACATCGTCGATGTGCGCGACGATGTCGCGCGCGTAACGGCCGAGCAGCAGGCCGGACGTGAGCACGCTGACGCGGATGCCGGTGTCGCGGAGTACGCGCGCCATGGCGAACAGATCGGCGTTCATGAGCGCCTCACCACCGGTGAAGACCAACCACTCCACACCGAGCTCGCGAATATCGCTGAGATGGCGCCGGAGATCGGCCATGGTGAACTGGCGCGATTCCCGTGTGCGCCAGATATCGCACATGCCGCAGCGGCAATTGCAGCGGCTGTGCGCCGAAATCACCAGAACGGGCAGCCGGGCAAGGCGAGGATTCATGCCATCACCTGCCGTCCCGCCAGCGAAAGGCCCGCGGCCATGGGCGGAGGCTCGGCGTGCACGTACATGGAGCCGCGCCCACAAATAGTGAGCGGATGGAAACGGGCGATTTGCGGCAGCGAAGCGCGCCAGAGCGCGGCGAGATCGGCGGACACCATCTGCGGTTTGCCCCCCACCAGCACCGCTTCCGGCACCTGGGCCAGCAGCGTCTGTGCGGGCGTGAGGCCGCGATCGCGGAACAGCAAAAGATCGGCAACGCCGCCGCGCTGAATGGTTCCCTCGCCGTGCGCGAGGCGCAACACGCGAGCCGCGCCCACGGTCACCATTTCGTAGAGCCTCGACTCGCTCAAACCGGAGACGCGCCGGGCAACGCGCAGCTCGTCAATCATGTCGCCCTCGGCGGTCAGGGCCGAGTCGGTGCCCAGGGCAATGGGCAGGTCGGATTCCAGGATTTTGCGCGGCAGCGTCTTCCCGAGCGTGAAGAGATTCGAGCTGGGGCACCACACCAGCGAACAACCCCGCTCCTGGGCCAGCGTCATCAGCTCAACGTTGAGGCCCACCGCGTGAACCATCACCGAATTCGACGCGAAGAGGCCCAGCCGGGCGAGCGCTTCCATCTCCCGCGCACCCGCGCCGTTAACCGCCTCGCCGGCATGAAACACGAACGGCTGCGTGCTCGGGCACGCCGCGTGCAGGGACTGCAGATCTTTGCTGAATTCCAGCGAATGCGCCCAGGCGAGGGCTCGAAGCACACGCACCGGGAAACGTTCGCCGAAGACCTTGTTCCAGGGGTTGTGGTGGCACACCGTGGTGACGCCGCTCATCAGATTCCTGAGACCGCCCCACAGCAACCGTTCGCGCAGGGGAACGGCGAGCACGTTCTGAATGCGATCCTCGAACTTCGCGTGAATGTCGAGCGCCCATTCGGTGGCGCTCTCGTACGGGCCGTTGCCCAGGCGGGGGAACAGGTTGAAGTCGAGATGATCGTGCGCGTTGATCAGTCCGGGGAGAATCAGGTAGCCGCTGCAATCGAGCCGATGGCGTCCAGGCAGTCGGCCCACAGCGGCAATGCGGCCGTATGCGACGCCGATGTCGGCGCAATCGGCGCGATCGGGCGACACGGCAACGCGGGCGCCATGCAGGATCATGCGCGCCTCCAAAGGACGGCGAAGACCGCCGGCACACGGGACATTCCATCTAATGCCGCTTCGCGTCCAGCGTGCCGGAAGATCTCCCGCTCCGGTTCGCCGAAGGCCGCTTCGGCGATGTGCTCGATCTTTAACCCGCGATCGCTCGCGGCGGAGAGGTACGCAGAGACGGCATGAGTGTAATGCTCGATCTCGTAGACGTCGCCAGCGCGGCGGAACGACCGCTGCCATCCCATTGCCAGCGCCGCCGGGTGAACGTCGCTAAGCATAATGCGGCCGCCGGGGCAGGTGATGCGCGCCAGCTCGTTGACAAGATGCGCGGGGGACTCGACATATCCGGCGGTGAAAGCGCACACCGTGACGTCCGCCAGATCGTCGGAAAACGGCAGATGAAGGACATCGGCGACAACGCATCGGTTCCGCACGGTTTCAGCGGCGGAGAGCATCGGGGCGCAAAAGTCCGCGCCGACCACATGCGCGCCATGGTCAGCCGCGTATCTGGCCCATCGGCCGGTGCCGCAGGCGACATCCACGAAGGTCTGATCGGCCAGCTGCGGCAGCCAGGGCGTCACCGTGCGCCGCTCCAGCTCAAGCAATGGATTGGGCGTATGGTCGTAGACCTCCGACCAGATGGCGTGTCCTTCGAGCGCGCTCACTCGCATTTACAGGCTCTCGAAACGCGGCTTGCGCAGGTTCATGAATTGTTGCGCCCATTCTAGTTCGAAGGGGTGCTGATAGACGCCGAGGGCATATCGCCACGCGCTCAGAGTCTGCAGCATGAAGCGGCCCCAGCGCGGCAAATGGATGTCCTGCATGGTGGGCCAGCGGCAATTCACCACCAGCTCGAAGCCGTCGATGCGGCGCTTCACGGCGCGCGGCAGCCAGGGCGTGTTCGGCTCAGTGCGAATCACGAAGTTCACCCAGCGTTCGCTGGCCCATTCTTCCAGCGTGTCCGGGAAGCGCACGCAATCGCCGCCGCCGTAGGAACCGTCGGGATGGGGCACGGGAATGTAGTGCTGGACGATGATTTCGGAGGCGGGGTTGAGTTTTTTGATTTTGCGGATGAACTCAATGGTCCGCCGGGTATCGCCCGCGGGATCCTCGGGGTTGCCGACGACGAAGGAGAACTCCGGGACGATGCCGAAGCGGCGAATGCGCGCGGCCAGTTCGAGCGTCTGCTCGGCGCGCAGGCGTTTGTTCATCTGCTTCAGGGTTTCATCCGATCCCGATTCCGCTCCGAAAAAGATCATGGTTGCGCCCGCGTCGCGCAGGCGCTTCAAAGCCGCGTCGGAAAAGCGCAGCAGAATGTCGATGCGGCCCTCGCACCACCAGCGGAGTTTCAGTGGAGCGATGCGGTCGCAAAGATCGAGCGTATGGTTTTCGCGGAGGAAAAAGTTGTTGTCGTAAAACTGGACTGCGTTGATGCCGTATGTGCGCTGCAGGTGCGTCAGGACCTTCGCCGTGCGGATGGGCGATTCCATCTTCTGGCGGCCGTCGAACAGCGGAACGACGCCGCAGAAACGGCAGCGGTAAGGACAGCCGATGCTGGCCTGGTGCACGGCCGTGCGCGAGCCGAGGAACGTGCGCGCGATGTACTTTTCGGGCGTTGTCAGACGATGATAGGGCAGCTCCGGGAAATCGTTGGGCGAGCGCAGCGGCCGCGGCGCGTTGTGGACGTGCAGACCGAAGGCGTCTTTGTAGGAGAGTCCGGCGATGCTCGCAGGGGTTTTGTTTTCGCGGATCGCTTCGATGACTTCGAGAAATGTCTCCTCGCCCTGCCCGCGCACCACCATGTCCACGTAGCTCGCGTTCAGCGTGGCATCGGTGTAGAGCGAGGGGAAGTAGCCGCCCCAGAGCACGGGAACGGAGGGATGGCGCCGTTTGAACTCGCGACAGAGCAGGTGTGCGGAGACCATCTGCGGTCCGGGCATCACGGAAACGGCGAGCAGCTCGATGCGATGCTCGGCGGCGAGGCGCTCGATCGTCGCGCCGGGATCGGGATCCAGATTTCCATCAACAATGACGTACTCCTCGCGGCCTTCCAGCATGGCGGCGAGCGAAAGCACGGCGAGCGGGAAACGCCGGTTCTGCGGGCGCGTGCTGCGGGGATGGAGGAGGACGATCATGCCAGCCTCCGGCGGAACACGTACAGCCGATGATCGCCGCAGGCGCGAAACACCGGGAGGCACCCGAGATGCGAATCGATGGCTTCCGCGATGCGCACGAGACGCCGGGGCAGGCGGACAAAGGAAGGCGGCACGGTCACGCCGACGCCACGGCTCCGGATCAACTCAAAATCGCGGCCGAACGCCCGCTGAACCAGGCGCGCGGATGGATAATACACCGGCAAGCCGAGCGAGGTGGGAACGGGGCCGCGAGTCAGGCGCCGGAAGGCGGTGCGAGGCCACAAGCGCAGCGTGTACCACGCCATCTCCCAGGCGCAGGTGCGATTCAGGAGGCAGACGACGGCGTAGCCTCGGGGACGGACCAGACGCGCGAAGGAGCTGGCAACCCGTTCGATGTCCGCGGTGCAGTTCAGCGCGCCGAAATCGGAGAGCAGGCCGTCGTAACGGGCGTGAATTCGCTCCAGTTCCTCGATCGCGAGGCGCGTTGCCGCGACGCCGCGCGAGCACGCGATCTTCACCATCTCGCCGGAGGCGTCGATCCCGCTCACATGAACGCCGCGCCGGCCCAGGTGAACGGCATCCTCACCCGTGCCGCAGCCGACGTCGAGAATCTCGTCCCCAGGCTGAAACAGCCGATCCACGACATCCCACACCGCATCGCGCTGCGCGCGGCCGACGCTCGATCGTGTCCACGTCGTGTCGTAGTCCGCCGCAATGCGGTCGAACGGCGCGCCCGCGGAAGCGTAATCGGAAACCGTCATGCCTCCACCTCATGAAGCGTTTCGGCAAGTCCGGCGCGCGCGGAAGCGATGCGCGCGGGATCGGGAAGCGGCGCGGTTTCCGCTCGCAACAATTCATCCGCGAACTGATAGAAGCGGCGTGAGTGGCGCCCGCGCACGGCGATATTGCGGTCCGTGGATTCCCGCCAGTTGCCAATGCCGATCAGCTTCGAATGCACCTCCGCGTAGTAAGGCGTGCCGCGGATGGGATAGGAGACGGTGGTGAGGCACGTCTCCGGCCTGCATTTCCTGACGTGCGCGATGGTGGCTTCCACGTCCTCCAACCGCTCGCCCTCGTAGCCCCACATGATGAACATGCCGGTTTCCATTCCGGCGGCGCGGCAGAGGTCGATGGCCCTTTGCACCTGCTCCACGGTGACGCCGCGCTCCATGGCGTCGAGTATCCTTTGCGATCCGCTCTCCGACCCGATCCACACGCGCATGCAGCCCAGTTCCGCAAGCGTTTCGGCCACGCGCTCGTTCACCCGATCAGCGCGAGTGATGCACTCGAAGGGGACGCGCAGGCCGCGACGGCGCATCTCGCTCGCGTACTCGAACAGCCACCCGTGGTGAATGGTGAAAACATCGTCGGCCATCCACAGCATGTCGGGCTGGTAGCGTCCGATCAGGTACTCGACTTCATCGGCGACGCCCGCGGCCGAGCGGCGGCGATGGGTCATGCCGTAGACGGAATGGCTGCACCAGCGGCAACGGTACGGACACCCGCGCGCGGTGATCACCGAGAGCGAGCCCTTGCCATGGCGTTCGCGCCAGGTCTGCACGTAGCGGGCGGTATCGATGCGCTCTCGATCGGGCCAGGGCTGCGCGTCGAGATCCTTGATCAGCGGAGCGGCGGCGGTGTGGACGATGGAGCCATCCGGCGCGCGATAGATCAATGAAGGAAGGTCCTCGGAAATCACACCGCCGGCTTTGAGTCGGGCGAGCAGCGCGGCCATGGCCACCTCGCCTTCGCCGCGGACGATCGCGTCGGCGCCCGCGTCGAGATACTGTTCGGGATAATTGGACGGCTCGGGACCGCCGAGGACGACGAACCACCCGCGCTCGTTCGCGTATTCGGCGATGCGCACAACTTCAGATCGCGTGAGCAGATTGCCGTAAACACCCAGCACCGACGGCCGTTCGGTATCGAGCACGCGAAACAGATCGGCACGCGAGCCGAACGTGGAATCGTGGATCTCCACGTCGAACCCGGCGCGGCGCAGATGGGACGACAGGTAGAGAATGCCCAGCGGCGGGTAGGGCTTCATGATCCGCTGTTCTTTCGGATCTTCGGCGAGGAAGTAGCCGTGGGTGAGCAGGAGATCCATGGTCAGGCCGCTCCTGCATGCGCGAGGACGGGCAACTGAAAAGAGCCGCTGCGGCTGACCGGCTCCAGCTCCGCAACCAGTTTCCAGGCATCGGCGGCACTCGCTTCGCCGCTGCGCACTTCCTGATGCAGCGCATCGGCGAGAGCCCGATATAATCGCGCCGTGTACGCGCCCTGGAACATGATGTCGAGGTCTCCCGACTCGTTCCAGTTGGTCTTGCCGGTGTTCTGTGCGCGGACCATGTCGTGAAAGCGCGTATTGGGCAGGGGATAAGAAACGGAAATGCCGACGTCATCGGGCCGCACCGCACGCACCATGGAAATGGTCTTGCGGATGTCGCTCCACGTCTCGCCAGGGTAGCCGAACTGCAGGAAGAGGCAGGCGCGGATACCGCGAGCCCGGAGATTCTCGCGGGCCGCGCGAACCTCGCTCACGAGGATGTCCTTCTCCATGGCGTCGAGAATTCGCTGCGAGCCGGATTCAGCGCCCATCCAGACTTCCGCGCAGCCGGCGCGGCGAAGATCGCCGACGGTATCGCGGGTCATCAGGTCGCACCGCGATTGCATTTTGAAGGGCACCTGCGCGCCGAGCTTTTCAACGGCGTCGGCGAACTCGGCGGTCCATTTGCCCGAAAGCGCAAAGATATCGTCGGCAAACCAGATCAGGCCGGGATTGCACTCGCGCTTCAACCGCAACATTTCGTGGGCGATCTGTTCCGGGGGATGATAGCGGTACGTGCCGCCGTAGATCGGCTTCGCACACCAATTGCAGCGAAACGGGCAGCCGCGGCTGGAAACCAGGTTCAGCGAGAAGTGGCCGTGCGCGGACAACCATGCCCGGCGATAGGCGGAAATATCCACCAGATCCCAGGCCGGCCCCGGAACGGCGGAAAGATCGGGGACTGGACGGCGCGGCGCACCACAACGAACCTCGCCGCCCGGATCGCGCCACCAAAGTCCGGCGATGCCGCGCGCGCGAGCCGGACCCCGCTGGCACAACTCGAGCAGCGTTTCCTCGAGTTCGCCGGCGATGACGAATTCGAATCCGTGGGCCAGGTAGTCCGCGGCGCGATCAGCCGAATCGGATCCGTTCACCACAATCGGGATTCCCGCCGCGCGAGCCGTTTCCGCATAACCGAAAGCCACTTCCCGGTTGCGCACCAGGCACATTTTCGTCAGGAAGTTGAAGTTGTCCTCGGCCACAACGATCAGCGACGGCCGATGCTTCTCGATCGCCTGGGCCAGTCCTGCGGCGGGGGCCTCGAAAGTGGCGTCGAAGAGCGCGACCGAATAACCGCGCTCGCGCAGCAGCGACGCCACGATCAGCGTCTGCAGCGGCGGATAGGGCTGCATTTTCCGCACCTGCTTCGAATCGAAGTACAGGTGGTTCGAGTGCGTGAGCAGGACGTCGGCCATGATCTCAGCAGGTCACCGGTTCGGAGGAAAGCAACGAGGCGTCCACCTTGGGCTTGGGCATTGCCGGGAAGTACTTCTTTGCCGCGTTGTTTAGCGCAATCTCGAACGGCCAGGCGTACGCATCGCGATCGAGCCGCCAGCGCGAGGAAACGCGCACCGCGCCCGCCACCGCGCGAGCCACCGGGTGCGGTTCGAAGCCGGAGATGGGAACCCGGGCAAAGGCCAGGCGCAAATACTCGCGCATGGTCTGCAGCCGCGCATGCTTCGCCCCGCGCAGCCAGGGGAGTTCGGTGTAGCGCGGGAAGAAATCGGTCCAGCCCTCCAGTGTTTTGGGCACTTCGATGCCGAGCTCGAACGCTTTCTCCATCACCGGCGAGCCCGGATAGGGCGTGAAAATGTTGGTCCAGAACTCGGCGCCCGGATAGCGCCGGCAGACGTCGAGAATCAAACGGATGGACTGCCGGACGTCGTCGTCGTTCTCGCCGGGGAACCCGAAGATCATGTTGAACGACGGGCGAATGCCCGCCGCGGTGAGCCGGGCGGCTGAATCATGAATGGTGTCCAGCGTTTGAAACGTTTTGTGCATCAGCTTCCAAACGCGGGGCGAGCCGGAATCGGCGCCCTGGGAAATCTGCGAGAGACCGGCGCGTCGCAGCAGCTTCAGTTCGTCCACGCTCAGGCGAGTGACCAGGTTGGTGGTGGCCTGAATGCTCCAATCGAAGCGGACATCGCTGCGCACCAGGCCCTCGGCGATGCCCAGGGCGCGCTCGATATCCACCAGGAAGTTGTCGTCCACCACCCACAGCAGGCCCAGACCGTAGCGGCGCACAAGGTCCGTGGTCTCTTCCACCACCTGCGCGGGTTCCAGCGCGTTCCACTTACGCCCGTACAGCCCCTGGTTGGTGCAGTAAGCGCACTCGTAGGGACAGGCGAGGCTCGAGGTGTACATGGCCCAGCGGCGGCCGGCCACTCGCTCGTACGCGTCGAAATCGGCCAGATGATAGGCCTTGGGCGGGAGTTCGGCGATGCGCCGCAGCTCGCGCGCCGCATTGAAGCGCAACTGGCCGTCTTCCTTGTAGCCGACGCCAGGAATCCCCTGCATGTCCGCGCCATCCTCGATGCGCTGGACGACTTCGAGCAGCGCGTCTTCGCCCTGGCCCTTCACGACGATATCCACGTATTCGGCGGCCAGCGTCTGGTGCGGCAGCAGCGAGGGATGCCAGCCGCCCAGGATCACCGGCTTCTCCGGATAGCGCAGTTTCGCCGCGCGCGCGATCTGCACGGTTTCGCGGATCATCGGCCCGGTCACCAGCGATACGGCCAGACACAACGCGTCATCCAGCTCTTCGAGTACGCGCTCGTGAAAGCGCGGCGTGATGGTGGAGTCGATGATGCGAACGTCGTAGCCGGCGCGGAGCAGCGGCGTGGCTACCGCGAGGATGCCCAGCGGCGCGGTGGCTTCGCGGCTCGAAAACGCCGGGAAGAAGAAAACGACTTTCCTGGTTGTTCGCTGCATGTCAGGCCGATACCATCGCCTGCCTGAGTATCTCGTCGGTGCGGCCCAACGAGCCACCACCTGGCTGTAAAACTTTTGTATTTTGTGCGGGTAAGCGAGGTTTACAGCCTTCTTACACACCCTTTGCGACAGCCCCCGCCGCACACCGCTACGATGCAGATGGACCAATGGCCACCGCCACTCTGGAACGAATCGCGCGCGAACCGGTAACGAACGACCCTCTGCTCACCAGGACGCCCCTCGACTACGAGGCGGAGTTCTTTCCTTACGGCTTTCCCGCGAGGTTCCGATCGAATTCGCGGCTGGTCATCGATGCCGCCGAGTTGAGCTGGGGTACTTACGCGCGGCAGTTCGCCTGCGCGCCGCTCGATGTGCGGCTGATGGTGTCCCAGAGCTCCAGTCCGGCGCTGACCGAGCCGCCCATGGCCCGTTCGCAGGGGCATCTGCTCACCATCGTCGGAGACGCGGAGAACTATGTCTGCCTGGATCTGCGCTCCGGGTTCAGCTTTGGCTGGGTGACCCCGAACACCGCGGCCAGCACCGGATATTTCCGGCAGTGCTTCGCCAACGTGATGGTCTACCCGCTCATCGAGATCCGCCATCTGCTCACGATTCACGCGGCGTGCGTGAGGTTCGCCAACAGAGGGATTCTGCTCGCCGGCGAGTCCGGCGCGGGAAAATCGTCGCTCGCTTACGCCTGCGCTCGCCGCGGGTGGACCTACGTTTCCGACGATTCCAGCGCTTTTGTGCGCGAAGCGGAAACGCCGCTGGTGATCGGCCATCCCCAGAAGTTTCGCTTTCGGGACAGCGTCGGTGCGCTTTTCCCGGAATTCCGTGGATTGCAGAGCACGGCCCGCGCATATGGGAAGCCCACGATAGAAATCCGCACGCGCGAGCTGGAGCATCTTCGCACCGCGGACACCAGCCCGATCGACAGCATTGTGTTTCTCAATCGGAAAGACTATCGGGCCGGCCCGCCGCGGTTGTCGCGGGTGTCGCCCGACGAGGCCTGGAAGCAGTTGATTTGGTCCGTGTGGGCGGTGGACATGCCCGAGTACGACGAACGCCTCGCTGCCGTGGAGCGGCTGCTGGCCATCCCCGCTTACGAGATGCGCTACGGCGACCTGGACCCTGCCATCGATCTGCTGGAGACACTCGCGCGTGAAGCATGACCTCAGTTGCAATAGTGTTCACTTTGTGGGGCGAGGGACATGCGGCGCAAGCCGCGTCTCTTCGGTGTCGGGGGAAAACGCGGCTTACGCCGCGTGTCCCATTGCGGAAGAAGTGCCAAGTGAACAGTATTGACGTCAGCTCCGTGCCGAATGGCGTACGCGCCGTGGTGGAGGCGTTACGCTTCAACGGACGCTCTGCCGACCGGCTGCGGGCCGTGCCGGAAGAAGAGTGGCCGGCCCTGCTGGCCTGGTGCGACGACCGTCAGGTGACGCTGCTGCTGGGCGCGCGCTGTGACGGCGATTTGCCGGCGGGCGTGCGAGAACGCGTGAGCGCGGGCCGTGAACGATACGCGCAGCGCTACGCTCGGCTGGAACACGACCTGGGTGAAATGGTGGATGCTTTCCATCGGCAGCGCCTCGACTTCGTGCTGCTGAAGGGGATGAGCCACGCACCGGCGCTGACGCCGGACCCGCTTCTGCGGGCGCAGGGCGACATCGACCTCTGGTTCACCAGTGAATCCATCGGCGTGGCGCGCGAAGTTTTGAGCAACATGGGCTATGTGCCGAATCGCCGCCGCGGCGCCCGCGACGACTCGCGCCATCTGGCGCCCATGGCCCGGCCGCACAACTGGAAGTGGCGCGACGACATGTTCGACCCGGAAATGCCCATTCACGTGGAAGCGCACTACCGGCTGTGGAGCGACTCCGCCGACTATATTCCGATTCCGGGTCAGACGGATTTCTGGAACCGCCGCGTCACGCGCACCATTGCCGGCCGGCCGGTTTGCGTTCTCGGTCCCCAGGATCTGGTCGGATTCGCGGCTCTGCACTTTCTCCTGCACCTGATGCACGGCGATCTCCCACTCCAACGCGCGTGGGAGATCGCCTTCTTTTTGCAGGAAAACGCGCGGAACAAAGAATTCTGGAGCCGCTGGCGCAAGTTGCATTCCCCGGCATTGCGCAGGTTGCAGGCGCTGGTCTTCGCGATCGCTCAGATATGGTTCCGCTGCGATGTGCACGAGAGCGTTCAGCGCGAAGTGCAGGGGCTCGCCGGCGATGTGCGCCTGTGGCTCGACCATTTCGCCTGGTCGCCGCTGAGACGGTACAGCGAGCCCAACAAGGACGAGGTGTGGCTTCATCTGGCGCTGGTCCATTCGCCCGCCGATCGCGCCCGGGTGTTACTGCGAAGGTTATTTCCGTTTGTGTTGTCGCGCAAGGGAGGCCTCACCTGGGCCCGGCTGGCGCACCATCGCCGGACGTTCATTCCGACGGTGCTGGGCGGCCTTCGCTGGATGCAACTGAAACGCCGCATGAATCGCGGGCAGGCTCCGGCATTGCCCCAGCGCGAATCGCCGCTACCACCTCCCGGCACCATCGATCCACGTTCCAGTAGCTCTCCCACTCTTCCCGCGCACGGCGTGTGATCGCGGCCAGGTCGGCGGGCGGCGCAAGCATCGCCCTTGTGAGCGCGTCCGCCAGATCCCGCGCTGTGACGCCCGCCGCGAGAAACCCGTTTTGTCCGTCGCTAATCACCTCGGGGATGCCGCCGGTGGGCAGAGCAACCACGGGAGCTCCCGCCGAGAACGCTTCCGGTATTACGCGGGTGGGGCCCGGTTCGGCGATGGAGGGAACCACGGAGAGATCGAGCTCGGCCAGGAACGGACCGATGTCGTCGATCCAGCCGGCGAAGCGCACATCCAGACCTTCCGCACGGCGGCGCACTTCGGCCTCGTATTCGTTCGACGAGAACAGCGGCGCGCCCGCTACCATAAGGGCAATCGCGTGCCCGTCGGCGGTGAGGAGCCGAATTGCGTCCATCAGAACCAGGTGGCCTTTCTCCGGCGAGATTCGGCCCACCACTCCCACCCGCCACGGACCTTTGGGCGGATAGCGTCTGTGGCGGAAGCCGGCGTCGGGAACGCCGTTCAGGATGACGGTGGCGGGAAGCGTGCCGCCCGAATAGGCGCAACAGGCGATCACCGCGGAGCGGCAGGAACCCAGGGAAAGCCGAACGATGGCCCGGTCCGCGCGGCGTCGCAGAAGGTTCCACGCGTGATAGACGAGCGGACAGTGGCCCCGAGCCGCGAGCGCCGCGCCGGGCAAAACGCGCGGTCCGTTGACGTAGACCACATCGGCGGCGAAGCGCCGGATGAGACGACGCAGAATCGCGCGCTGGCGATGCGCGTCGGCGAGGAGTCGAAGCGCGTCGGTGACTCCTCGACCCGTATAGGGCCCGCAGGGGATCGCTTCGGTGATGAACCCGGCATCCCGAACCGAGCGCAGCAGCGTCCCCTCGGCGGGAGCGGCCACCATCAGGGCGTCCTCGCGCGGCCAGCCGGCGATGAGATCGAGCAGGCATTTCTGGGCGCCGCCGGTCTGGCCGTATTGATCCACCATCAGAACATTCATGCCGGTGTTCCCCGCGCTTTCACCACGGCCAGCGCAATCACAAAGAAGAACACAGGCAGCAGACGCCAATACGTGAGCAGATCGGCGGCCGACATCTGCAGTATCTCTCCCACCCAGAACGAAAATGCCCAGGCGCCATAGAACGCGGTGGAAGAGTCGGGGGAGCGGGCGGCGCGCCACGTGGCTCGCAGAATCGCAACGTGCAGGGCGCAAAGCGCAGCCAGCCCGGCGATGCCGGTTTCAATCAGGGCGCTCAGGTATGTGTTGTCGGCCACCACGGGCCGGCCCAGCACAGCCGAATAGGGCAACGTCTTGTAGCCGACGCCCAGCAGCGCGCGCACGGGATGGTCCAGCACAAAGGAACCGATGATGCTCCAGCTCGAGACTCTGCCCGACAGCGCCGCATCGCTGGCCGAAAAGGCGAGATGCAAGGTTGTCTGCGCGCGCGTCCACCACCACGCGACCAGCCCTGGCGCAACCGACCCGACCACCGCGGCCACCAGCACGCCAGCGGCGCACGCTCCGATCACAACGCGAAACCACTTCACATCGCGCCGTCTCACTAACAGCATGGCGGCCACGCTGACCGCGACGCTTAACACACTCGCGCGCGAGTAGGAGAAGACCAGCGCCGCGGCCAGAGGCACCGCACCCGCGGCCGCAATCCAGCGATTCAGCCCGCCTCGGCCCGGCCACAACATCGCCACAGCGGCCATCACCAGAAAGAACGCGCACATGTTCCCGAGCGCACCCGCGTCGTAGAACAAGCCCTGCGCCCGGCGCAGGATTCGGTCGGAAAGCCAGATGAATTGCTGGCTGGATCCGGAAGGCGCCGGGAGCTGATAGAAGAAATCCACACATGCGAACAGAGCGGAAAGCACGCCGGCGGCGAACAGGAGCTTCGCAGGGCCAAAGCCGGCGCGCGCGAGGCGCTGGCCGGGTCCCCACACCACGTACAGGAAGACAAACGGACCGAGCGCGAACAACAGCACGCGGGTGGCGCTTCCCGCGGCAATCTTCGCGCCGGAATACATCAGCGCCATGCTCACGGAAGCCAGCATGGCCGCGGTCAGCGCGATCATCGGAGCGGTGACGGGCGATTCCGTGAACGTCCAGCCATTGGCGAACAGCAAAGCGGCGTACACGCCGAAGGCGGCCAGCAACAAGCCGGGGTGCGCGCCGGAGTTGCCAATGGACGCCGGCAACGGGGGAAGCAGCAGCACCGCCCCCAGAAACAAGCCGAGCCAGGCAATGGAACTCGAGACCATCCATCCCAGAACCGGCAGCACACACAGCACTGCCACGGCGCAAAGCCTCGGCACGGGCGGCAGGATGGCGATGCTCGCGGCCACAAGCGCGATGATCAGCGCCGCGCTTCGTTCAGCGGGATAGAGTGCGCTCTTCATGCAAAGCGGCGGGAGTGCGCACCACAGTGGGCCGTCGCGCCGGCATTCCGGCCATGAGGTTCAACCACGCAATGGCGATGCAGGCGGCGAGCAGCGCAGCGGCGACGGTGTTCAGCAGCACCCTCGGCGACGATGGCTGCTGCGGTTCCACGCCCGGATCCACCACGTGCATTCTTTCGCCGTGCATGCCGGTAAGAGAACCAAATTCCCGCGCGCGTCCCAGCGCCGCATCATACTGCCGCTGGGCGGAATCCAGTTCCGAGCTGGCCAGAGAGTGCTGGGCCGTGCTCTCGGCCACCAGTTTGCGTTTGCTGGCGATCTCGTCGTTGAGGTCGCGTTCGCGAGCGGCGTACTCAGCGGCACGCGCTGCGCCGGCATTAGCCAGAACCGTGCTCGACTGCCGGTCTTCGGCCGCGCCATCGCGGGCGCGAACGCGCCATTCAGCGGCCTCGGCATCGGCCTGTTCGTGCAGGCGCCGGGTTTCGGACAACAACCCGATGGCCGCGCCGACTTCCGCGCGCAGAGTCTCGGGTGTATCGTCGTGCGCGACCCGTTCCCACTCCACACGGGCGCGGTCGAGCCGTTCGCGAGCGCTCGCCAGTTCCTGGGTCACGCTGGCCAGCGAGTCCCGATCCCCGGCCAAAGACGCGTCACGACTCGCCTGAATTCCCTGCTGAGTGATGTATTGCACCATGGCCAGCGCGTCCTTCGGGTTCGCCAGCTTCACGCTCAATTGCAGAATCCTGCTCTGGTGCTCCACGGCGACCTTCAGAATCTGCTTACGCAGGGCGGAGATTCCCGCAGCCCCCGGATCGAGGTGGAACCGCCGGGCGGCCTGCTGGAACAGGGTGTCACTGGTGAAGTAGGGCTCGAAGGTGGCCAGCGAATCGAGGTAGGCGGGGTTCAGAACGCTTGCCGCGTGAGGATCGCTCGCCGCCGGCGGATCGATGATCACGATAGCAGTGGCAGTGTAGCGGCGCGGCAGGAATTCGCTGACGGTGAATGCCAGTATCGCGGCGACCGCGACGGTCGCGGCAAGAAAACGCCATCTTTCGACGATGTACAGCGTCCGCTCGCGAATTGTGCGTTCTTCTGGAAGGGCCATCTCCGTCTTCCCGATCATCCATCGAAAAACCGCCGACACGTGTGTGGATGATGTAAAGGATCGGTCAAATTGGTCCTTCGCAAAGGCAAATCACCGTTTGACGAAGGCTTTACATGGCGCGAACGCCTGCTGGCGGGGAGCGCGTCATCCTGGACTTCGGTGTGAGCGCCGAATCCGTCATCGCCCGGCCGCAGACCGTCTCATGGCCGGCCGTCCAGGCATATTGCCGAACCGCGGCCTTCTATCTCGCGTGGGCGAGCGCCGTATCCATCCCGCTCTCGATAGCCGTCTCGCAGATCCCGTTGGGAATGGGGACTGTCGCGTTGCTCGCTCCGGGCGAGAAGCTGCGGTTCCCCCCGATTCGGCTTCCGCTGGGGACAGCGAAATCCTCACGCTGTTTCTGACGATGGTGGCGTGCGTGTCTGTGGCCCGCGCGGGCGAGGCGTTCCTACACCCCAACCGGCGCAGCCATCAGAATGCGCTCCTCGACGCCCGGGCCGAATCGTTTGAAGTTCTCGCGGAAGCGTTGCGCGAGGTTCTCGGCAGCGTAATCGTAGGCGGCCGGATCGCTCCACTGTCCGCGGGCATCCAGCACTTCGGCCGGCACTCCCGGACACTGCAGGGGCACCGCGATCCGGAACACGGGATGGAGCCGGGTTCGAACTTTGTCGAGTTTGCCCTCAATTGCGGCGGCAACAATGGTGCGCGTGTAGCCGAGGTCCATGCGATGGCCGACGCCGTATGGACCGCCGACCCAGCCAGTGTTGACCAGGTAGCACGTGGCATTGTGCGCCACCATGCGCTCGCCGAGCATCCGCGCGTATTCTTCGGGATTGCGCGGCAGAAACGGCTCGCCGAAACAGGTGCTGAAGGTCGCCTGCGGCTGTGAGCCGAGACCGCGTTCCGTGCCCGCCACTTTGGCCGTATAGCCGCTGAGGAAGTAATACATCGATTGTTCCAGCGTCAGCCGGGCGATGGGCGGGAGCACGCCAAAGGCGTCGGCGGTCAGGAACAGCACGTAAGAAGGGTGCCCGGCGACGCCCGGACGAAGCGCATTCCTGATGTAGCCGATAGGGTACGCCGCGCGCGTGTTTTCGGTGTACGTGTCGGCGTCGAAATCGAGCGTGCGCTTCACCGGATCGAGAACGACGTTTTCCAGCACGGTACCGAAGCGAATCGCATCGCGGATCTGCGGCTCGCGCTCCCGCGACAGGCCGATGCACTTGGCATAGCAGCCGCCTTCGAAATTGAAGACGCCGTGATCGCTCCAGCCATGCTCGTCGTCGCCAATGAGCCGGCGGTTCGGGTCGGCTGACAGCGTGGTCTTGCCCGTGCCGGAAAGGCCGAAGAACAGCGCGATGTCGTCGCGCGGCCCGGCCGTCGCGGAACAATGCATGGGCAAAACGTTTCGCTCGGGCAACTGGTAATTGAGAATGGTGAAAACCGACTTCTTCATTTCGCCGGCGTACTCGGTGCCCAGGATCAGCACCAGCCGCTCGGTGAAGTTCACCGCGATGCAGGTCTTCGATCGGGTGCCGTCCAGCTCGGGGTCCACTTCAAAATCCGGCGCGAAGATCACCGTAAAATCCACTGAAAACGCACGTCCGGGCACATTTCGCTGTTTCAGAAACAACTGGCGCGCGAAGAACGAATGCCAGGCCTTGCGGGTGATCACGCGAACCCCCAGCGAGTACGCCGGGTCCGCGCCGCCAAAACAGTCCTGCACGAAGAGCTCCCTGCCCTTCAGAAACTCGAGGAGGCGTTTATGAATGCCGTCGAAAACATCCGGCGACATGGGCTGATTCACCGACCCCCAATGGACCGTTGTCTCGGTGGTTGCGTCGCGGACGATGTACTTGTCCTTTGGAGAGCGGCCGGTGAACTGGCCGGTTCGAACCACGAGCGCGCCGCCCTTCGACAGCATGCCCTCGCGGTTTTGGATGGATCGTTCGATCAACTCGGCGGAGGTCAGATCCCAATGCACCACGGCGGGGAGGGATACACCTTGATCGCCCAGATCGCGCGAATACGTGCGTTCGCCTTCCGGGTTCATATGAAAAAGCGTAAGAAGCCACAGTTTATCATGGTGACGGGAACAAATTTCTTATGGGGTTTTGGGGGCGTCGAGCGGCGCTCGTGATTTGCCTCTTGCCGGCGCTTGGCTCGCGCGCCCAGGTGATCGATTTCGAGTCGGGTGGACTACACTACCGGACCCTGACCCGAAGCGGCCTCACCATCATGTTCGCGACGCTTCCCACGCACGTGCACTCGTACGTAGCGATTCAGGTGGCGGTCTCGAATGGCGCGGCGATCTCGTGGAATATCAAGCCCGAGGACTTCAGCTTCCGGCGCGCCGACGGAGAGGTGGTCCGCGCCGCGCCTGCCGCCGAGGTGGTGGACTCGCTCATGAGCAAGGCTTCGCGCAGCGATGTGATTCATCTGGTCACGGCGTACGAAAACGCAATCTACGGGAACACGAATTTCAAGTCGTCGATCAACGGCTACGAGGCGCGACGGCGCAGCGCGCTGGCGGAGGTGTCTTCGGCAAAGTTGAAGGCGGCGGCGGCCGCGTCGGCGATCGCGCTGGTCAGCACGAATCTGTTTCCCGGCGATTCCACCGATGGCGCAGTCTTCTTTCCGAACACCGGTAAGTCTCCGGGGGCCGGCAAGCTGATCGTCCACGCGGCCGCGGAGACGTTCGAGTTCGACACTGATCCGTTCCCCGCGAAGTAGACGCTGGGGGACGGGAGACGCGGACGCGGAGGCATTTCCCCGGAACGCCGTATCCAGACTGTGCGGCGAGGTGCTGAAGCACGACGGGAGTTGGTTCGCTTTCCGGAATGGCCGGCTTCGCCACTGCTTCCGATTTTTGACCCGAGCCACCTGCTTCAGGGGAAGTGCCAACGAGTTAGCGGCTATAATAGCGTCCACGGAATGCCTCTCATCCCCGGCACGAAACTCGGTCCTTATGAAATTCAATCCCCTCTTGGCGCGGGCGGCATGGGGGAGGTTTACCGGGCGCTCGATACCCGTCTCGACCGAACCGTCGCCATCAAAGTCCTTCCTGAATCGTTTGCCAACGATGCCGACCGGTTGCAGCGGTTCGAGCAGGAAGCGCGTGTTCTGAGCGCCCTCAGCCATCCGAATCTCCTTGCGATCTATGACATCGGGACGCAGGGCGAGATCCACTATCTCGTCTCTGAGTTTCTCGATGGACAAACTTTGCATGAACGGATGGGCGGCGGTTCGCTGCCGCAGCGCAGGTCGAGCGAGTATGCGTTACAGATCGCCAACGGACTCTCGGCCGCGCATGACAAGGGAATTGTTCATCGCGATCTGAAACCGGAGAACATATTCGTCACTCGCGATGAGCGCGTCAAAATTCTGGACTTCGGGCTGGCCAGGCGAACCCGCGCGGAAACGGTGGGATCGGAGAGTGCGACGCTAACCAGTCCGTCGCCGACGGTGGCAGGCATGGTCCTGGGAACGGTCGGCTACATGTCTCCCGAGCAGGTACGCGGGCAACCCGCCGATCATCGCTCCGACATCTTCAGTTTCGGCGCAATTCTCTACGAAATGGTTTCCGGCAAACGCGCATTTAAAGGCGAGTCGAGCGTGGAGACCATGAACGCAGTACTCAAAGAAGAACCACCGGAATTGGCCGACAATGGCGTGGCGCTCAGTTCCGGTTTGGAGCGCATCGTTCGCCGTTGCCTGGAGAAGGCGCCGGAACGCAGGTTTCAGTCGGCGAGCGACCTGGCGTTCGCCATCGAGGCTCTCACGGGGATTTCCAGCGGCAAAACCGCGCAGCCGGTTCTCGCCGCGCCTTCGATATTTCGACGTCGAGCTGTCTGGATCGAGGCGCTGGCGATACTCGCTGTGGCTGTCATTGCCTTCGTCATCGGCGTCAAGGTCGCGACCAATTCCCCGCCGGTTTTCAGAGAACTCGCCTTCGGACCCGGATATGTAAGTTCCGCGCGTTTCACGCCCGATGGCGCCAACGTCGTTTACGGGGCTGCATGGAACGGCAAGCCGCTCGAGATCTTTTCCACGCGGCTCGATGGCGTCGAATCGCGCAGCCTCGGCCTGCCTCCGGCGGATGTACTGGCGATTTCCGCGAGCGGAGACATGGCCATTTTGTTGGGTCGGCACCATTTCTTCCAGTGGATGACGATCGGCACTCTGGGCCGGGTGCCGCTCTCCGGCGGAGCTCCCAGGCCGCTAATGAAGAACGTGTGCGATGCGGATATCACGACCGATGGCAAAGACCTCGCAGTTGTACGGTGCGACAGCGATCGGCAATCTCTGGAGTTTCCGATCGGCAACGCCTTGTACCGCACCGCCGGGTGGATTGATCATCCGGCTATTTCTCCGGACGGCAAGGAAGTGGCCTTGATTGACCACCCCATTGCGGGAGACGACCGCGGATACGTTGTGCTGGTGAGTCCTTCCGTGAAGACCAGCCGGCTCACGGAGGAGTGGTCTTCGGTTAAAGGGCTCACGTGGTCCCGGAAAACCCGGGAAATCTGGTTCAGCGCCAGCGTCGGTGGAGAATCGGTCGCTCTGCGCGCCGTTACCCGTTCCGGCAAGCAACGCGTTCTGCTTTCCGCGCCCGTGGACTTAATGATTCGGGACATCAACGCTCAGGGGCAGGTGCTGTTGACGGCTACTCGTTCCTTCAGCGAGATTGCGATCCACCGCCCGGAGCTGACTTCCGACCGGGTGCTGGATTTCGGCAGCAGCACGGGGAGCATTGCCGGATTATCCGATGACGGCTCCCTGATGGCAGTGAACTACTCGGGTTCTGGCACCGGCACGGACTACCTGACATACGTGGTCCGAACCGATTCGCCGGAACTGATTCGTCTCGGTGAAGGCGACCCGAGTGGGATTTCGCCCGACGGCAAGTGGGTCTTCTCCTTCAGGCCCTCGTCGCCCGGAAAGATCATCTTGTATCCCACCGGGACCGGAGAGCCACGTTACTTCGATATTGGCCCTGTCTCAAACATCGATATTTTCTGCTCGTGGACGCGCGACAGTTCCCAGTTCGTTTATACCGGCTCGGAGTACGGAAAACCTCCCCGGGCATACTTGTTTGACATCGCCGCAGGTAAGGCACGGCCGGTTACACCCGAGGGTACATCCGCCACGATGATTCAGCCCGATGGCCATGCTGTCCTGGCCAGAAACGCTCAAGGATTTGCGCTATATCCCATAGAAGGAGGGACACCGCAGCCGGTCCGGGGAATGACTTCTGACGACTACCCCGTGCAGTGGGACCCCTCCGGAACAAGGCTTTATATCTGGGACCGTACCTTCCCAGCTCATGTGAGCCTCCTTGATCTCCGCAGCGGGGAGCGCAAGTCGTGGCTCGAAACCATGCCTCCGGATCCCGCTGGCCTGCTTTACGCAAATCTCTTCATGACTCCCAATGGCAAATCGTATGCATACCGCTATCGGCGAGTACTCAGCACCTTGTACGTGACCGATGGGCTTCGCTGATTCGATTCATGCTGACGGTTTCGCGGACGACACGACATGCAACTTATCCACGCAATGACCAGCATCCGTCGCGGAACGTCGGCGATTCCATCGATGGGACCGATGCCCCAGGATGACGGGGCGCCATGAGCCCTCGCGCAGTCCTGCCTGTGCCAGTTCGAGCGGTTCCGTGGTCCGTTCCAGAAGCGGTAAGATTGCTGCAGTGGACGACGTCATCACGCTTCTCCTGCGGTTGTGCCTGGCAGGCCCGATTCTCTACATCGCTCTGCTCATGATCGTCGAGCCGGCAGTCATCGACTCCTGCGTCCGGCACATCCACGTCCATCTGCACGATTTCACGGGGCGTCCCCGCTGGCCGGATTCGCTTCCCGATTCGCCCACGGCGCGCGGATTCGTTCGAACATGCGGGTTCCTTCTCGCCATTTTCGCCATCTGGCTCCTGGCTGGCGCGTCCATCCTGCTACAATAACTAAATTGATCGAGATTGGGGACATCTCGGCCACTGAGCTTCTCAGCAACGCGCTCGACCGCTTCGGTTCCGCGTTCGCGGTGGTCACCAGCTTTCAGGATGAAGGCGTGGTGCTGGTGGACATGGCCGCGCGCATCCTGCCCCACGTTCGTGTGCTCACCGTCGATACGGGCCGATTGCCGGCGGCCACACGCGAGATGATCGGTATTGTGGAACGGCGCTACGACCTGACGGTGGAAGTGATTCGGCCCGACCCGGCTGAGGTTGCCGCGATGGTCTCACGCTTCGGCGTGGATCTGTTTCGCGAAGACATCGCCTTCCGGCGGCTCTGCTGCGAGGTGCGAAAGGTTCGCCCACTCGAAGCCGCGCTGAGCGGAATAATGAAAGGCGTGCCGGACGTGCGGGCCTGGGCGTCCGGTGTGCGGCGTGAGCAAGCCGAATCGCGCCGCGACATCGTGAAGGCGGAAGAGAGCGACGGCCGGCTGAAGCTCTATCCTCTGGCCGACTGGACCAAGGCCGAGGTCGCCGATTACATCCGCGAGAACCGCGTGCCGCGCCATCCGTTGTACGCCGCGGGATACACCAGCATCGGCTGCGATCCGTGCACGCGCGCCGTGGGACCCGGTGAAGACGAACGCGCCGGGCGCTGGTGGTGGGAGCAGGATACGCACAAAGAGTGCGGTATTCACTTCACGCCCGACGGTCATGCCGAGCGGCAGGTGGATGTCCTGTTGAGCGAGGTGCTGGGGGCGCGGTGAACGCGGACAAAGGCTTCACGTTGTGGTTCACCGGCCTGTCGGGCGCGGGCAAAAGCACCATTTCCGGGATTATCTTTCAGCGGCTGAAGGATGCCGGGCGGAAGGTGGAGCTTCTCGACGGCGACGTCGTGCGCACGCATCTCTCGAAGGGCCTGGGATTCAGCCGCGAGGATCGAGACATCAACATTCGGCGCATTGGCTGGGTGTGCGAAGTGCTCTCGCGCAATGATGTGGTAGCGATTGCGGCGGCCATTTCGCCTTATCGCGCCGTTCGCGACGAAATCCGCGCGCGCATTCCGCATTTCGTGGAGGTGTTCGTCGATTGCCCGCTCGAAGTGGTGGCCGCGCGCGACGTGAAGGGGCTATACAGGCAGGCGCTCTCCGGAGAGATTCCGCAATTCACCGGAGTCTCCGATCCCTACGAGCCGCCGCTGAACCCGGAAGTGCGCGTGGACTCCTCCGCCGAGACCCCCCAGCAAAGCGCCGATCGGATCTGGGCGACACTGGAGAATCTGGGTCTGGTTTGACGGCCCGCCGGAAATGATCGATCTGCACTCGCACACCGTCGAATCCGACGGAACCTATACGCCCGCGGAGCTGGTGGAAGCCGCCGCCGGCATGGGGCTCGAAGCCCTGGGCATCACCGATCACGATACCTTCGCCGGTTTCGAGCAGGCCTTGCCGCCGGCGCGCGAGCGCGGGCTCGATCTGGTGTGCGGCATCGAGTTGAGCACGCGCGCGGCATTCGGGCGCGGACAAAAGACCGTTCATGTGCTGGCGTACTTCCTCAGTGGCGGACCCGCGGACGGGTTCCGCTCCTGGGTGGCGCGATTGCTGGCCTCGCGCCGCGAGCGCAACGTGCGCCTGATCCGCAGCCTGAATGAGCACGGCATTGAGATCAGCCTGGGCGAGGTGGAAGCGCTGGGCCGCACGCTGACCGGACGCCCGCACTTCGCGCGAGTGCTCATGAATAAGGGATACGTCGGCAGCACCGAGGAGGCCTTCCGCCGCTATCTTGCCGAAAGCGCCCCGAGTTTTGTGGAGCGCGACAGTCCGTCCATTGGGGATGCCATCCGCGAGGTGGCCGCGGGCGGCGGCATTTCGGTGATCGCCCATCCGGTGCGCCTGGGATTTCGACGGCATGAGGAAGAGGAGCGGTTCATCGCCGCATTGGTGGAGAAAGGGCTGCGCGGCATCGAGGTCTGGCACTCGGATCACAGCGCGGCGGACATGGCGCGGTATTTTGCGCTGGCGGAAAAGCTCCACCTGCTGCGAACCGGCGGCACCGATTTCCACGGCGGCAACAAGCCGGGGCTGCGGCTTGGAACGGGGCGCGATGGGAGTATGTCGATTCCGCGGTCCGTGCTGGACGAGTTGCGGGAGCAGGCGCCGGTGGTACGCTGAAGACGATCGCTATGGGGAGCGCGCGCTACATCTACTGGCAGGACGGGGCCCACTGGCTCGGCTACTTCGAGGAGTATCCGGATTACATGACTCAGGGGGAGAGTCTCGAGGATCTCCAGGATCACCTCAGGGACCTCTACCATGACCTCACCAGCGGCGAGATTCCGGGCGTGCGCAAGGCCGCAGAACTGGCCGTGTGACCCTGCGCCGACAATCCGAATAAGAACATCTGAAGCTCATCTTGTTTTGCAATACCCGCCACTGGTGTTTCCACAGCCCATAGCGTCCAAAACATTGAGCGAGCACGGTGTTTTTCCTGTGGAAACGCTCGTTGAAATCCGGGGCGGTGTGGCTACAGTGGAAGTGTCGGCATGATCGTGGCGATCACGAGATCATGAAGCTTCAGGACCTAATTCGGCGACTTGAGGAGAACGGCTGCATTTTCGTCCGGCACGGCCGTCGCCACGACTGGTGGCGCAATCCTCGCACGGGGTGCCACAGCCGGTCCCGCGCCATCGCGAGATCAATGAGAAACTCGCCAATCACATCCTGAAAAAGCTCCACGATTGATTACTTCCTCACGCCGGCCGCGCGCTCCAGCACGGCGATGGTCTCCTGCGCGGCGCGTGGCCAGGTGAACTGGCGGGCGTGTTCGCGTGCCGCGGCAGTTTCCGGCGGGGCGTCCATCAAACGGACCAGTGCCTCACGAATCGCCGCTTCATCGCCCGGATCGAACATGGCCACGCAACCCCCGGTGATTTCGCGAAATGGCGGAATATCTGAGCATGCCAGCGGCACGCCCGCGGCCATGGCTTCCAGCACGGGAAGACCGAAGCCCTCGAATGTCGATGGCTGAATGACCGCCCAGGCAGTGCGCAGGAGCTCGCGGATTTCCTGCCGGGTCATCCATCCGGTAATGCGCACGCGATCGCCGATGCCCAGCGCCGCAATCAGCGCCTCAAGCTGCGCAGTGAAGAAACCGCGCAGCCCGGCAATCACCAGAGAGAAGCCGGAGCGGTCGGAAGCCGCAAAGGCGCGCACCAGCCGATCCAGATTCTTGTGCGGATGCAGCGTGGAAAGGCACAGGATGAAGCGTTGCGGCTGGCGTTGCTCGGCGAGGGCGAACAACTCCGGCTCGATGCCGTGATGAACCACGGTCGAATCCACGCCGTAATATTGCCGGAGATCGTCGCGCGTGGCCGCGGAGACGGCGATCAGGGCGCGCGAACGGTGCGCGGCGGCCCACAACAGGAGCCGCCACGGCGGCAGATCGAACCAGCGGAAGTACTCCGGGTGGCGCTTATGCTGCAAATCGTGAAACACAGTCGCGTTGGGACACGGGCACAACAGCGGACAGGTGAAACCCGGATTGAACAGAACATCGAGACGGCGGCGCGCCGCGGCGACGGGCAGCGCCGTCTGTTCCCAGAGGATGCGCGCCGGCCGATTCGAGGCCCGCACAGCCTGCGGCGCATGAAGGAAATTCGGCGCGCCCGGAACCAGATCCGCGCCGGTCTCGCGATTGGTGAACACAACCCACTCGTTGACGCGATCCACTTCCGCGGCCGCGCCCAGCAGACGGCGCAGGTAAATCTCCGTGCCACCCACGCCGCCGGGGATCAGATACAGCGCGTTGACGCCGATGCGAAGCGCCATTACTGGCTGCCTGTTTGTTGTTCGATAGCGCGGATCGCGTCGCGCAGCGTGGTGCTGAAGGGGTTGATGGCAAGGCCCCGGCGGAACTCGGCGAGCGCCCGCGCCCGGTCACCCTGCTTGTAATAAACGACGCCGCGGTAGTAGTAGATCAGGTCGAGCAGCGGATTCTTCTTCTCGGCGATGTCGAGCGCGGCCAGCGCGTCGGCGTAGCGTCCGGCCCGCCCATCCACCATGGCGATCTGCGAGTAGACATATGCGCTGTGCTCGTGAGCCAGGGCCTGCTGCAGCTTCTCCAGCGCCTCGTCGATGCGGCCCTCATAGGCAAGCGCGATGGCCCAGTCCACCAGCAGATCGGCTTTCGGACGCCCGATCTGCGCGGCCTTTGCGTACTCGTCCACCGCCTCACCGAGCTGCCCGAGGTCGAAGTACGCTTTGGCCAGTTGAAAGCGCGGACGAACGCTCTGCGGCGACTTGTCGGCCGCATCCCGCCACATGGCGATCCGGTCGCCCCAGAGCTGATTCCTCTGCCAGGACGCCCACGCCTCGGCGGCGACGATGACCGCCAGTACAGCCACCAGCACCTGGCGGGTCGCGCGCCAGCGCCGCAGAAATTCGAGCACAATAAACACAAGCCCGATGAACGGCAGGTATATGCGGCGTTCGGCCAGCGGATCCTGAATCGGTATGAACGAGGAAGTGGGCGCCAGCAGAACCAGAAAAACGAACCAGCCAAAGCTGGCCAGGGGGAAACGGCGGCGATAAAGCCACGCAGCCACGCTTACGGCGACCAGCGCCAGCATACCGAAGACGGCGCCATGATCGGTCAGCGAACGCGAAATTGCGAAGCTTCCCGTGTAGTCCAGGTTCTGGTGGATGGGAAGAATGAACTTGCCCAGATAAATCCAGATAGCGCGGCATTCGGTGAAGAAATACTGGGTCCACGTCACTCCCCGCACATGAAATCCCGCGGAAGTGGCCTGCTTCAACACGGAAAAGACGAAGACGCCGCCCGCCGCCGCCACCGCGATGAGCGGAATATACAGCCGCCAGTTACGCCGGATGCCGCGGAGCGAGAACCCCGGATTCCAGAAGTAATCGGTTAGCAGAAGAACCGCCGGCAACGCGAGGGTGTGCTCCTTGGTCGTACTCGCCGCCCCCAGCAACACGAGAATCGCGCCGCTGCGCAGCCAGGAGATCTCATCGCGCGGCCGCCAAACAAATACGGCGAGTGCAAGGTAGGCGAACAAGATGCTGAGGGTCTCCGAGCGGCTGGCTACGTACGAGACGGCCTCGGTCTGCAGGGGATGGAACAGGAACAGCGCTGCGCCGAACGCAGCCAGCACGCGGCGGCGCCAGAGGTCTATTTCCAGTTTCGCCAGTATCCGGCTGGCGATCGCGAACACCAGCCAGCCGTTCATCACGTGAAGCAGAACGTTGACGAGGTGGTAGCTGTACGTGTCCTGGTGGCTCCACTGGAAGTTCAGCCAATAGGTGAACATCAGGAGGGGACGCGTACCGATGACCCAGAGCCGCAGCGGAGTTTCATCCGCGCCGGGGCGGTCAAACTGGAGATAAGAATCGTCCAGCAGGAACGGGCCATGCAAAGCGGGCCCGTAGACTTCAAACACGACCGCCGTGACGATCAGAAACGCCAGCAGCCAGGGCCACCAGCGACGCCGCGGCCGTTCTGGACGATCGGCCACCGCGGCCGTCACGGGCTTTCCGCCGCCGCCTTTGCTTCGGGCGCCTTTGGGCGATGCTCTGGGTGCGCGCTTATCGCCTTTCATGCAGGGCCCGAAGGTGGAATTCCAGAATGGCGACGCGCTGAGTCAGAGCGATGTTGGCGTCCTTCAGACTGGAGATGATCACCGAGAATCGGTAAAACACCACGAGGAAGACGCAAAGCGCCAGCATAATCAAAGCCAGCGGTCCGGATCCCACGCCGAGCAGCGTCGCCACCCGCTCGAGAATGGACCGCGATCGTGAAAGCACCAGCAGGACGACGGCGGCCCCGAGCCAGCTCACGGAATACTCCACGCGGATGTGCGCCCGGCGTACGGAGGCGAGCACCAGCACGAAAAGCCCGATGCTCAGCAGGGTCATGACATTCATTAGTCGATCCATGGCGCCCTTCCCGGAACGGCCGGCGGTCAGGTCCTCTTGCCGCGCACAGCGGCCTGCGCCTGTGCGCTCGCCTCCATCGGCCGGGACCACCGCCACCGCTCGAACTTCAGGATGTTGACAAACACTCCCAGCAGCACGTGAATGATGTAATAGAGCGATTTCAGCGCGGTGATGGTGCTGCGGCCGGTACGGCGCGGGCGCATCCGGCAGGGCACTTCCACGAACTGAAACCGCCGGCGCTGCAACACCACCAGCGCTTCAATCTCAGGGTACTCGAGCGGGAAACTGCGGCTGAACACTTCCAGCGCCTGGCGATTCACACCGACGAAGCCGGACGTGGGGTCGCGAACGTTCTTGCCCAGAATCGGCCGCAGCAGTAAGCGAAAAATGGCGATACCGATCGCGCGCGGGGCGCTGGTATGGCTGTTTCCGTTGCTTTCGGAGAATCGGGAGCCAATCGCCATCTGGCGCCCGGTGGTGCGCAGCGCGTCGAGGATGCGCGGGACATCGCGCGGATCGTGCTGGCCATCGCCGTCCACTCGAATCACGTACTCGAACCCGAGTTCGAACGCGAGCCGGTAGCCCGCCTGTACACATCCGCCGAGGCCCAGATGGAACGGCAGCGTGAGCACCTCGGCCCCGGCCGCCAGAGCCACGCTGCGGGTCGCGTCAGTAGAGCTGTCGTCGGCCACGACGATGGCAGCCTGCGGAAGAACGGCGCGGACACCCCGAATCACCTCGCCGACAGAGGCCTCTTCGTTGAGGGCGGGAATGAGGACGAGCACGCCATCGGCCTGCCGGGGATCGATCACAGACGGGCCACCTGCCGGGGACTGATGGAGAAGCGGCGCAAAAGGCGGGCGTATTGCTTCGGCGTGAGACGCGCTCCCCGAAGGATGAGCCGGCGTTCCCGCCAGAGGGTGCGCAACCGGCCCAGCATGGCCATCCACGCGCGAAAAACATATCGGGGAAGCTTCGTCGCGCTCCCGCCGGCGCGGGTGAATTCCGCCGCCGCGCCGCGTCCCCGCCACATCCACCAGATGTGCCAGAAATAGCGCGCCAGCGCGTAGAACGGCGCCAGCAGGAGCAATCCCAGCGGGAAGTTCTTCACCAGCAGGAACAGCCGGTTTCGCTCGGCGTGAAACGCCTTCAGCGGCGAAGCGCGGCCGGCCGTGCCGGAGTAACCGTGCTGGACAATGGCGGAGGGAACGTACAGGCATTCCCACCCTTTCCAGCGCGCGCGAAGACCGAGGTCGGTGTCCTCGCAGTAGAGGTAAAAATCGGCGTCAAAAAGGCCGACCTCATCAAGCATCTCGCGCCGGTAGAGCGCGGCGCATCCGCTTGGCAACAACACCTCCTGCTTCCTGGGATAGCGGTCCGCCGGTTCGCCGTGGCCGCGCTGGCGGCTGCTGCCATCGCCGCAGATGAGCATACCCGCGCTGTCCAGCGCGGTCTTGTCCAGACGAATCTGCGGGGCGACCATGCCGACGTCGGGCCGGCCGTCCAGCGCCTGCAGCATGGCGTCCAGCCAGCCGGGATCGGCCACGGCGTCGTCGTTCAGGAGCGCGACGAACGGCGCGGAGCTGGCGCGGATTCCCTGGTTCACGGCGGCGCCGAACCCGACGTTGTCGACGTTTTCGATAATCGCGACCGCGCGGCCTTCGAGCGCGGTGCGGGCCCGCCGGATGCCGCTGTTGTCCACTACAACGACGTCGAAATCGCGGAAAGTCTGCGCTTCCAGTGAAGCGATACACGCCGCCAGCGGCTCGCCGGCCGCGAGCGTGGGCACAACGACAGTGACCTCGGGGTTCGGCAAGCTTCGATTCTATCGCTTACTAATCCATACCGGCACAACGGGGCGGACCGCTGCCGACCGACCGTTCCCTCGCGGTCGCGGCTCCGTAATTACGATTCCGAGCCGCGCGCGCCAGCAAGCCGTCTTGTGCCCACTATTTACCCTGCCATTCGCCCATGTTTTCGTACCACTTGAGAATGCCGTCGCCGATGCAGACGATGTCGGGCTTGCCGTCGCCATTAAGGTCCGCGATGGCGCAACCGGCGGCGGGAATGCCGGAGTCCAGCACCGACTTCTCCCATTGCTTCCCGTTGAACGAGTACAGGCACACGTTGTGCGTTCCGCGGGCGCCGGCGAGAATCTCGTCAACTCCGTCGCCGTTGAGATCGACGGTGGCGATGGTGTGGCCATCCTGCAGTTCGGTGTCGATCACCTCGCGCTTCCAGCCGTTCTTTTCCTCGCGGTAAACGACCACCTGATTCCCATGCCATGGCTCAATCGCGGCCAGAAAACGTTCTTTCTTCATTCGTCCAATGACGACGTCGCTCGATCCCCCCTTCGGCCACGGCGCCGGATCGCCCTTGCTGATGAGCGTTCGCTGCCATTTCCCGTTGGTGTCGAGAGAACGCAGAGCGATGCCGGAGAAGCCGGCGGTGAGAATCTGGCTGCGGCCGTTGTGGAACCAATCGACGATAGTGAGGCCGTGCAGGATGCCCTCCTCTTCGTTGTCGATGAGATGGCGTTTCCACTCGCCGGGGCGGTAGTAGACAAGCGGAACATGATCGCGGTAATCGGGGGCCACGGCGTTCGGCCCCACCAGCGGCGCGTCGATCAGCACCTTCTGCCCGCTGCCGTCGATATCGGCCCAGCGGACGCGGTGCGAGGTGGGAAGCTCGTCCACCTTCGTGACGGTCCAGGGGTCGGTGACATCCGCCGGGCTGTGCAACACGGAAATTGTGCCGCGGCTCCTGCGGGGATCCATGTCGAAGTCGTGAGCGAGGATCAGTTCGGGCCGGCCGTCGTGATCGTAGTCCCACGGGCTCACGTTGATCATGCCGTTGAACCCGGCGGAAATCAGATGGCGCTGCCAGCCGGGGTTTTCGTACCACACCAGGCTGATGCTATCCTGGGCGACAGCAATGAGGTCGATGGCGCCATCGCCGTTGAGATCGGCGGTAACCACCTGATAGCCTCCAGGGACGTCGCGAGTAATGATGTGCTCGCGAAAATGGGGCAGCGGGCGTTCGTGCGAAGCGCCTTCGACCAGGGTCATGAGAGCGACTCCTGCGAGCAGATCGATTGCCGTCCGCGCGGGCATTCCATTCAGTTTAGAATGCGCACAGGACGAATGGGGTCCGTTGTGCGCGGTTCAAAATGCACGGCTATATTGCGGCGGCAGGGGCGGAACCGCGCCAAGCGTGCGCGCAGCGTGCAACGGCCAGTAGGGATGGCGCAGGAACTCGCGGGCAAGCAGGACCAGATCGGCCTGTCCACGGGCGATAATCTCGTTCGCCTGAGCAGGCTCCGTGATCATACCCACCGCTCCGGTAAGGACGCCCGCCTCGCGGCGGATGGTTTCGGCGAACGCTACCTGATAACCGGGGCCGGTCTCGATCTTCGCCCAGGGAACTGCGCCGCCCGAAGAGCAATCGACCAGATCGACGCCGAGAGGCTTCAACCGGCGGGAGAGTTCCACGGAATCGGCGAGGCTCCAGCCACCGGGGGCCCAGTCCTGCGCGGAAATGCGGATGAACAGGGGAACGCGGTCCGGCAAGGAACCGCGGACGGCCCGAGCGACTTCGAGGGTCAGGCGGATGCGATGGTCAAATGCGCCGCCGTAGTCGTCGGTGCGTTGATTGGCGAGGGGCGATAGGAACTCGTGCAACAAGTATCCATGCGCGGCGTGGATTTCCAGCACCCGGAAACCGGCGGCGAGAGCGCGGCGAGCCGCGGCCGCGAAGGCCTCGACAATGCGCTTGATTTCGGGGATGGCCAGCTCGCGCGGAGCCGGATCGGTTTCGCGAAAAGGAAGCGGCGAAGGTCCCACCGGTTGCCAGCCCCCGTCAGCGGGAGCGATGGCCTGTGTGCCGACCCAGGGGACCTGTGTGCTGGCCTTACGACCGGCGTGGGCGAGCTGCATGCCGGGGACCGCGCCCTGAGACGCGATGAAGTGCGCGATGCGGGCGAGATTCGGGACGTGCTCGTCTTTCCATATGCCGAGGTCGGCGGACGAGATTCTGCCTTCCGCGGTCACAGCGGTGGCTTCGGTGAAGACGAGAGCCGCTCCGCCCACGGCGCGCGAGCCGAGATGAACCAGATGCCAGTCATTGGCGAAGCCGTCCTCGGACGAGTACTGGCACATGGGGGAGACGGCGATGCGGTTTCGCAGGGTGACGCCGCGAATGGGGAGCGGGGTGAACATGCTCCCAACATACTGGACTGCGGGAATAACAGCCGCGAATCTCTTTCTCCTTGACAGCTTAGGAGAATCGGGTTACACTCCTTAGTGTCTTAGGAGGACATCATGTCCAACCAGGCGCAGCTTCTTCCGGGAACGCTCGATCTCCTGATTCTGAAAGCGGTCTCGCTCGGTCCGCTGCATGGCTACGGGGTCCTGCTGCGCATCGGGCAAATCTCCGAACGGGCGTTGCTCATCGAGCAGGGAGCGCTCTACCCCGCCCTTTTCCGGCTGGTGCGCCAGGGATTGCTGAAGGCCAACTGGGGCGTCTCTGAGAACAACCGCCGCGCCAAGTTCTACGAGCTCACGGCGGCCGGGCGAAAGCGTCTGCGCGAGGAAACCGACGGCTGGAATCGCCTGGCAACGGCCATCGCTTCCGCTCTTGCCGCTCAGCCGGAGGAAGTATGAGGTTCCTGCCCCGGTTCTTCCGCCGTTCGCAGATCGAAGACGAGATGGAAGCGGAGCTTCGCGCGCACATCCAGCATCGCGCGGACGACCTGGAGCGCTCGGGGCTCAATCGCGCCGAGGCGGAACGCCGGGCGCGCATCGAATTCGGGGGCCGCGAGCGCTATCGCGAGGAATGCCGCGAGACCTTCGCCGGTAATTTCATCGAGATTCTGATGCAGGATGTGCGGTTTGGTCTTCGCGTGCTGCGAAAGTCCCCGGGTTTTACGTTTGCCGCCGTCGTGACCCTGGCGCTGGCCATCGGCGCCAACGCCGTGGTCTTTGGCTTGCTCGATGGCCTGATCCTTCGCCCGTTGAACGTGCCGCGGCCGGACAGCCTGTATGCGATCGGGAACCCTAACAACAATTCTCTTGGCCATTCGTATCCCGATTACCTCGACCTGCGCGATCACACTCGCAGTTTCGACGGCCTGGCGGGCTTCAAATTCGGGCTGGCCGGACTGGACACAGGTGACAACGCAGCGCCCTCCTGGTTGTTCGAGGTGACCGGGAACTACTTCGACGTCCTGGGCGTGAAGCCGTATCTGGGACGCTTCTTCCACGGCGCCGACGAGCACGGCCCCAACAGCGCTCCTTATGTCGTGCTCTCGTGGGCGTACTGGCACAGCCGATTCGCGGATGATCGGGGCATTGTGGGCCGCGTGGTCCGCCTGAACAAACACCCGTTCACCGTTCTCGGCGTTGCCCCGTCTGGCTTCCACGGGACAATTCTGTTTGTCTTTCCGGATTTCTACGTACCCATCGTGAACGCTCAGCAGGTGGATGGAACGGAAGCGTTCAACGACCGTCAGAGCCGCTGGCTCTTCATGGTGGTGGGACATTTGAAGCCAGGGGTCGGGCCGCCACAGGCGGTGGCCGACCTGAACTCGATCGGCTCGTGGCTGGCGAAGGCGTATCCCAAAGAACACGGTCCCACCCGCTACACGCTGGCCCGGCCGGAGCTTTATGGGGATTTCTTTCGCGGTCCGATCCAGGCGTTCCTGACCGGCCTGATGCTGCTGGCGGGATTGATTCTGCTGGCCGCCTGCGCCAACCTCGGCAGCCTGTTTGCGGCGCGCGCGGCCGATCGGTCGCGGGAAATCGCGGTGCGCCTGGCGCTGGGATCGGCTCGCAGCCGGATCCTGCGGCAACTGCTCACCGAGGGCTTGCTGATCTCGCTGGCGGGCGGAGCGGTGGGGCTGTGGCTCAGCTCGACGCTGCTGAATCAGCTCAGCGTCTGGCAGCCGATGCCGCGAGCGCCCATTCAGGTGCCGGTGAGCCCGGACGCGAGCATTTACGGGATCGCTCTGCTTCTGGCGCTGGCGAGCGGGTTTCTGTTCAGCATGGCTCCCGTGCGCCAGGTGCTTCGAGTGGATCCGTACCAGGTGGTGAAAGCGGGAGCCGGCGGCGCAACGGGAAGGATCACTCTTCGCGATGTGCTGCTGGTAGCCCAGATTGCGATTTGCGCAGTGCTGGTGACCTCCTCGATGGTCGCGGTGCGGGGACTCATTCACTCGCTGCACGGCAACTTCGGGTTCGAGCCGCGAGACGCCACGCTGGTGGAAACAGATCTCGCCTACGGGGGTTACCGAGGCTACTCCGTTCCGCCAATGCAGAAGCGATTAATTGACGCCGTGGAAAAGATGCCGGGCGTGACTTCAGTGGCTTTGCTCGATTGGCTGCCGCTGCAGGGAGGGTTCGCCCGATCGTCGTTAGTGTTTCGCGAAGACGCCACGGATCTGAGGCGATCGAATGCCGCGGCCGAACCGGGGATCTTCAGCGTGTCGCCCGGGTACTTCCACACGGCGGAGACGACTCTGCTGGAGGGCCGGGACTTTACCTGGCACGACGATGCGGCCTCGCCCCGCGTCGCCGTGGTCAACTGCACTTTCGCCAGGAAAGTTTTCGGCGCGGCGGCAGGCGTAGTCGGCCGGCATTACCGGATGGGCGACGGAACGCGCGTGCAGGTCGCCGGCGTCGTGGAAGACGGCAAATACACGTTTCTGATAGAGGATCCGCAGGCGGTGATCTTCTTTCCGCTCGCGCAATCGCCGTCGAGCGGAACCAATCTGGTGGTGCGATCGAGCCGCGATCCTGGGCAATTGGCAGCGGCGTTGCGGAACACGGTGCGCGATCTCGACTCCGGGCTGCCGGTCCTCATCGAACCGTGGACGGAGTCACTCGACATTGCGCTGTTTCCTTCGCGCGTGGCAACGGTCGCGCTCGGCATACTGGCGCTGATGGGAGCGATGCTGTCGGTAACCGGCATCTTCGGGATGGCCGCGTACTCGGTGAGCCGAAGGCTGAAGGAGCTGGGGATTCGCATGGCTATTGGAGCGCAGAGGACGGAGGTGTTGCAGGCGGCGCTGGGGCGAGCGGTCAGACTGCTGGTTCTTGGGTCGGTTGCGGGATTGCTTCTCGGCGTGCTGGCGACGCGGGTACTGGCGCACCTTGTATATCAGGCCAATCCGCGCGATCCTCTGGTGCTCGCCGGCGCAGTCTTCGCCATGGCCCTGATTGGCCTGGTGGCTACATGGATTCCGGCGCAACGCGCGCTGTCGCTGGATCCGTTGACCCTGCTGCGCGAGGAGTAGCGAAATGAGTTTCCTGACCAGATTCTTCCGGCGCTCGCGGATGGAAAGCGATGTGGAGGAAGAGCTGCGCGCGCACGTCCAGCACCGCGCCGACGACCTGGAGCGTTCGGGGGTGAGCCGCGGGCAGGCGGAGCGGCAGGCACGCATCGAGTTCGGCGGCCATGAGCGATACCGCGAGGAATGCCGCGAGACGTTCGCCGGGAATCTCATCGAGACGCTGATTCAGGATTCGCGGTACAGCGTTCGCGTGCTGCGCAAGTCGCCCGGGTTTGCGCTCGTCGCAATTGCCACGCTGGCGCTGGCCATTGGCGCGAACGCGGTCGTATTCGGCATGCTGAACGGACTGATCCTGCGGCCGCTGAATGTGGCGCGGGCGGAGAGTCTCTACGTGATCCAGGGCCGGGACGGCTGGGGATACCAGTCGTATCCCGACTACCTCGACCTGCGCGATCGCAACCGCAGCTTCGATGGTCTGGCGGCTTATACCATCACCGGGACGGGGCTGGAGGCGGGCGAGAATCCGTCCCGCGCCGCGGTCTATGAAGTGAGCGGAAACTACTTCGACGTGTTAGGAATTCAGCCGTATCTGGGCGCTTTCTTCCACCGCGCCGATGAGCATGGTCCGAACAGCGCTCCGTACATCGTGCTTTCGTACGCGTATTGGCACACCCATTTTCAGGACGATCGTGGCGTGGTGGGCCGCGTTGTGCGGCTGAGCAAGCATCCGTTTACCATCCTCGGTGTAGCGCCACCGGAGTTTCGCGGCACCTTGTTGTTCTTTTCTCCCGATTTCTTTACTCCGATCGTCAACCACGAGCAGTTGAGCCCGGGAGGCGATCTGAACGCGCGCGGGCGCCGCTGGGTTTTTAACGTGCTGGGGCATTTGAAGCCGGGAGTCACTCCGGCACAGGCCGCTTCCGATCTGAATTCGATTGGCTCCTGGCTGGAAAAGAGCTATCCCAAAGACGATGGCCCGACGATCTTTTCGCTGGCTCGTCCGGGCCTTGGCGGCGACGTTCTTGCCCGCCCGGCCGGGGGGTTCGTTATGGGATTGATGCTGCTGGCGGGCTTGATTCTGCTGGCGGCGTGCGCCAACCTGGGCAGTCTGTTTGCCGCGCGCGCGTCCGATCGGGGGCGGGAAGTGGCTCTGCGCCTCGCGCTGGGAGCCAGCCGCAACCGTATTCTGCGGCAACTGCTGACCGAGGCCGTGCTGATTTCCCTGATGGGCGGCGCGGTCGGACTATGGGGCAGCATCGCGCTGTTGCGCGGGCTGAGCGTGTGGCGGCCGGTGCCCAGGTTTCCCATTCAGGTGCCCGTGCACCCGGACGCGAATGTCTATGCGATCGCGCTGATACTGGCGTTGATCAGCGGAATCCTGTTCGGTCTGGTTCCGGTGCGTCAGGTGCTGCGGGCGGATCCGTATCAAATTGTCAAAGCGGGATCGACAGGGAGGCCCGGACGGCGGATCACGGTGCGCGACCTGTTGCTCGTCGCACAAATTGCCATCTGCGCCGTGCTGGTTACTTCTTCGATGGTTGCCGCGCGTGGGCTGGCGCGCTCGCTGCACGCGGACTTCGGATTTGAGCCGCGGAACGCGATGCTGGTGGACACCAACCTCGCCATGGCGGGCTACAGCGGCGACGGAGTGCCCGCCATGCAGAAGCGCCTGACGGACGCCGTGAAGACGATTCCCGGCGTGAAGGTGGTGGGTCTGGTGGATAACCCGCCATTGGTTGAGGGCTGGAACGTGGCGTCTGTCTTTACCGACAAGACGACGGATCTGAGGCTCGGCAACGTCGCGGCTGTCCCCGTGACGTACCTCATGTCTCCCGAATACTTCGATGCGGCAGGCACGGCCCTGCTGTTGGGGAGGAATCTGTCATGGCATGACGACAAAAACGCGCCGCGTGTGGCCGTGGTCAACCGTGAGTTCGCTCGCAGGATCTTCGGCTCGGCATCGAACGCGGTGGGCGGATATTTCAAGATGCGGGATGGAGCGCGCGTCCAGGTGGTGGGGATTGTCGAAGACGGGAAATATACGACGAACATCGCCGAAAACGCGCAGCCGGCCATGTTTCTTCCCATGCTGCAATCGCCATCGAGTCAGACCTGGCTGGTGGTGCGCTCGGACCGCGATCCCCAGCAACTGGCAGCAGCCATCCGGAGCGCGCTGCAGGACGTGGATGCGGGGTTGCCGTGCTACATCCAGACGTGGACCCAGGGAATGGATGGCGCTCTGTTCACTTCGCGAGTGGCCACGGTGTCGCTGGGCGTTCTGGGCGTGATGGGCGCGGTGTTGTCGGTTACCGGCATCTTTGGGATGGCGGCGTATTCGGTGAGCCGGCGGCTGAAGGAGCTGGGAATTCGCATGGCCATGGGGGCGCAACGCGGCGAAGTGCTCGAGGCGGCGCTGGGCCGAGCGGTCAGGCTGCTGGCTCTGGGTTCGGCGGCGGGATTGATTCTCGGAATTCTGGCCACCGGTGTTCTGGCTCACATCGTGTATCAGGCGACGCCGCGCGATCCCCTGGTGCTGGGCGGCGTTATTCTCGCCATGGCCCTGATAGGATTGGTGGCGACATGGATTCCGGCGCAGCGCGCGCTGTCGCTGGATCCTCTGACATTGTTGCGCGAGGAGTGAGCCGCCATGAAAGCTGCCGTTTATACGCGGTACGGCCCCCCGGAAGTGGTCCAGATCCGGGATATCGAGAAACCGGTACCTGGAGACAAGGAGGTTCTGATTCGAGTCCGCGCCACGACCGTTTGCGCGGCGGACTGGCGGCTGCGCAGCGCCAATCCGTTCTTCATCCGGTTCTTCATGGGCCTGACCGCACCGAAGAAGGTCCACGTGCTGGGAATGGAGTTCTCCGGCACGGTTGAATCGGTGGGCCGGGCCGTAACACGGTTTCGCGCGGGCGATCAGGTATTCGGGGGTACCGGTTTCAAATTCGGGTGCCACGCCGAGTACGTGTGCCTGCCCGAGGATGGCACGCTGGCGCTCAAGCCCTCGAACATGACTTTCGAGGAAGCGGCCGCGGTGTTGTTTGGCGGATTCACGGCGCTGACCTTCCTGAGGAAAGCGAACCTTCAGGCCGGACAGAACGTGCTCGTTTACGGCGCCTCAGGCAGCGTCGGGGTCTTCACGGTTCAACTGGCGAAGCACTTCGGCGCGCGGGTGACCGCCGTGTGCAGCACAGCGAACCTGAAGATGGTCAAATCGCTGGGCGCCGATGACGTGGTGGACTACACGCGAGAGGACTTCTCGCGAGCCGGCCGGGTCTACGATATCGTCTTCGACACGGTCGGCTACAGCGGATTCTCGCGCAGCCTTCGCTCGCTGAAGCGCGGCGGCTGCTACGCGCAGATCGGCTTTTCCGGGCGGCTCCTGTCGATTCCGGTCAATCTGGTTCGCGGGATGTGGGCATCTCTGACGGGCCGGGCGAAGGTGATTGGCGGCGTGGCGGCCGGCACTCGCGAGGATGTGGAGTTGTTCAGGGAGTTGATCGAAAACGGGGAACTCAGGACGGTGATTGACCGCTCCTACCCGCTGGAGCAGATCACGGAAGCTCACCGGCTCGCGGAGTCGGGGCACAAGAAGGGGCACGTGGTCGTGGTTGTGGGGGAGAGAAGCGAGTAGCCGGCCGCGCCTTTAAGTAAACGCCGGCACAACGGAGCGGACCGCCGGCTTTACTCGGTTCGCACTGGGGGCGGCTCCGCCCTGTGCCGGCTGGGCCTTGAGTAACAGGTCGTGTCAGGCCTTGCGGATGGCGTCGCCCAGAATGGCCACGTCGCACATGCGATCCGACCATTCCACCGCCTCTGCATAGGCGTCGGCTACGACGTTGGTGTCGAGATCGAGCGATCGGCTCAGTTCCATCACGCGGTCCCACTCGGCGCGCTCCCAGGCCAGCGCGAGATGGTAAACGCGGCACAACCTGGAAGATTCATCGCCGCCGCCCATCAGCGCCTCGCGGACATCGGTGCTTAACCCGAGACCGGACACGACATCCTCCATCGGCGACTGCAGCACGACATCAAACAGCGACAGGAGGCCCATGAGGAACAACTCGGCGCTGCGGCTGTTGAGCTGCGCGCGCGAACTGAGCACTTCGCAAAAGCGCCCGCGAACGATCGCGCTTACAATGAGCGCGCCTGGACGGCCTTCGGCGAGGCTGGCCAGACCAAGCAGCCCGAGCCAGCGGCGGAGGTCCTCGTCTCCCAGCAGCGAAAGCCCGTGGCGAACGGAATGAATCGGGCTGCTCCAGCTGAACACGGCCGAATTCAGGTAGCGCAGCAGACGATAGGTCATCGGCGGATCGTGCTTGAAAAGATGTTCCAGCCGGGCGTAGTCCAGCTCTTTGCGGGCGACCTCGTTGAGCACCTGGAGATACGTGGACTTCTGCGACGACACCCGGTTGGCCGTGACGATGGCTGGTCTCTGGAAAAAATAGCCCTGAAAATACGAGTAGCCGAGCCGGCGCGCCCGCTCGAATTCGTCGTGCGTCTCCACTTTCTCCGCCACCAGCCTCGTCTGCGAGTCGGAGAACGCGGCGGCAATGCGGCCCTGCTGGACGGCGTCGGTCTGCCGGAAATCGACCTTGACGATATCGGCCAGGGCGGCCAGCGACTTCACCATATCGAGATCCGAGACGTCGTCAAGCGCCAGTTGGAAGCCCCGCTTCTTGAGCTCGCGGCAACGGCCGACCACTGCGTCGTCCATTTGCACCGTTTCGAGGATTTCCACGATGACCGTGCGCGCCGGAAGCATCATGGGCACCTCGCCGAGCAGGAGATCGCGGTCGAAATTGATGAACGCGTAACCGTTGCCGACCAGCTTCGACAAGCCGATGGTCATGAGGCCGTTGGCGATGACTTCCGTTGTGGCCCGCGAGCCCTCGGTTCCGTCAAACGCGTTCCAGGGGCTGGAGCGGTAGAGGAGTTCGTAGCCATAGATGCGGTGATTCAAACCCAGGATTGGCTGGCGGGCGATGAATACCTGCACCGGGGTTTCGGGTCGCTGGGATGCGGTGGGACGCGAAGTCTCCTGCAGCCGGGCAGTGTGCATCCTCGTAGTGGCCTCATCACACTTATCGGAAGTGGCGACGTTAAAGTTGAGGCAATACAAAAAAAGGTGAAAAACGGAGGCCGGGGCCAGATCGCATCAAAGATAATGTAAGTTGCTGACAGATCACGGGATGATCCTCTTCAGGTGGGCAACTGTGAACACGGAGAAGTCCGCTCCAGGAGGGGCCAGCGAAAACGTCTCCTCAATTTCGTCCGGCGAGATGATCCGGTAGCTCTTTTTCGCGCGGAACCCGGGTGGCTGGTTTTCGATGTACCTGGTGACAAAGTCGAACGAGCGACCTTCGGCGCTCACCGATTCCAGCGTGTATTCGTTGACGAATCCCTCGCTGTGGAACTGGCGCCAGACGAGCTTTTGCGCGATTTTGTCGTAGCTGAAAAAGCCGAAATCGACGCGGGTACGCTGGCGGCCATCGGGGGACTTGGCTTCGTAGACGGAGTCGTCGTGCTGCGAGAGGAATTTGCCGTCGAGCTCGAAGCGGTATTCGCGGCGGCTGAACTGCGTGCCCGGCTTGCCGGTGACGGTCCCCTGCCATTTGCCTTCGAAGATGCGGATGGGCGCCCAGGGATCGGACTGAGCGGCGGCCGTGAAGGCGAGGAGGAGGGCGAAGGCGAGGAGCTTCATCGTTCTCATTATGCTCCGGAATCCAGGAGCGCATAGGCTACTTCCGATTGGCCCTTCGCAGTCACGACCTGCGCCACCCGGTACGGCTGCGTGGGTCTTTCTCGTCGGCCGGATCGAACAGGCGGAGTGGGGCGGACGGGCGAAGGCTCAGGCGGCCTGACGCTGGCGCCTCACCCTGATCTTGTCGTAGCTCCGCATCGCAGATGCGAGATCGTATGCGAGCTGCATGCGCAACCACGTCTCCGGCGTGCTGCCGAAGGCTTTTGACAGCCGGATCGCCATCTCGGGGCTAATCCCCGACTTTCCGCTGATCACCTTGGTGAGTGTCTGCCGCGTCACACCCAGCGCCTTCGCGCCCGCCGTGACCGACAACCCCAGGGGCTCCAGACAAGCCGTCCGTACGCTGCGTCCCGGATGTGGCGGATTCTTCATCGGCATGGAGTCACCTCGAATCAGTGGTAGTCGATCAGTTCGACATCAAAGACATCCTGCGCCCGGAATCGGAAGATGATCCGCCAATTCGCCCTGACCGTTACCGACCAGAAGCCCTCGCGATCACCCTTCAGCGGGTGAAGCCTGTAACCGGGTAGATTCATCGCCTGCGGCGCATCGGCGTGATCGAGACGCGCGAGAATGTCTTCCACGGTTGCCACAAGGTCCGGCCGAATCCCTCTGGGGTTACCGTCCTCATAAAGCAGCTTCAGCCCGCGGTGCTTGAAGCTCCGGATCACCCGCTTGTAATGTAAACTGGAAGTTGTCGGTTGTCAACCGGGTATGCATCTCTGTCAGCGCTCGCCTCGCTTGGCTACCGCGTGAAGGTGTCAGTCGTTAGGGCCGCGTAAGCGCCTCAGTCTTCGCCAAACCCCTCGAAGTGCTTCGGATTCGTGCTCAGGTCCTCTGGCAGATCCTCTGCGATGCCGATGACGCCGAGTTCGCGCGCAACATCGAAGCAGGTCTGATCGGAGTTGTCGATGCGATCAAGGCGGGATTCAGACTCGGCGCGCATCTGACGGACCCATTCTCCTGAATCATCGATTTCGGGGTGATCCTCGGGTTTCCAGGCCGGCTCGGTCCTGTCGAGGAACTCGATCAGACGCTTCCGCCGGGTGTCAGGATCGCCTGCCATACTCACTTATTTCACCACGGCGGCCAACCGTGCGATAGCGCCGATCAGGCCGTGCCCTTGTGAAGGTACTTCTCGGCCCTATCGTATGCGGCCTGGAACGTCTGACGGTGCTTTTCTAGTTCGGCCAAATCGCGGATCTTCAATTTCTCCACGTTCTTGCGGTCCCTGAATTCGACGCTGAGCCAGTTCTTCGCGACAGAAATTCGAGCGAACACCCTGAAATCTTCACCACTGACGACTTTAGCTCGGTAGTCCGGCGTCTGGGTCGAGTACCACTCGGCTTTCGGGAAAGACGGTCCCCTTACCATGTTCCGGACCGCCTCAAGCAGCGACTGCATGTTCGGCGGCACCGGTCGTGGAGGCGGGAGCACGGGCGGCACTGGACGTTCGACAGGCTCCTGAGGCTCGAAGAAGTCCCAACCGAGGGCCGTTACGATGAAGATCGCCTGCTCCATGAGTTCAGTCGTCTCGCTCACGTCGGCTGGGGAAAGCTTGGCAGCACCAGGTTCGTTCTTATTCATCAACGTGCATGTGCCAGCTTGGAAGGCGCGCGCGAACAGCTTCGATTCCAGGAAATGACACTGGCTCAGATTGAGCGGGTGGTCGTCCTGCCGCTTGATCGCGATGACCGTTTCGAACCACTGCTTACTGTCGCTCTTAAGATGTTCATGCAGTCTGTCGGCAACGCTATCAGCCTGCCCAACATAGAGTCGCCAGCCAGCATTGCGGGCATGAGCGTCCGACCTTTCGGGGCGGGCAACGAGTAGATAGACACCCGGCGCATCGAGGGCTTCGCGGCATGCGGTTCCTGAGCCAGGAGACAGTGCTTTTCTCGAGGAAATGAGACACTCAATCGGCCACAGGGACTGAGTGACCTTGCGCAGCGCATACGGCTTATCCTCGAGAAACTCAATAGTTAAGCGGCGCGATTGCGTTGCCATGATGAGACGAAGTATATCGCCATTATCAGAATGCCGACGAACAACGCGGGAGCCGATTGAAAATTGGCTACAGGTTGCAAACCTGCCCCACAAACAAGGCGGGCTGGGAGCCCGCCGCGGCCTGTGAGGCCGCCTCACTATAATGGTCATTACCGCACCTCTCCCATGTTCGATAACCTCTCCGAAAAGCTGCAGCGTGTCTTCAAGAACCTCCGCGGCGAGGGCAAGCTCACCGCCGAGAACATGGAGGCCGCGCTGCGCGAGATCCGCGTGGCGCTGCTCGAGGCCGACGTCCACTTCAAGGTCGTCAAGCAGCTCATCGAAGCGGTCAAACAGAAGGCCATGGGCGAGGAAGTGCTCACCGCGCTGTCGCCCAGCCAGCAGGTCATCAAGATTGTCCGCGACGAGCTGATCAAAATCCTCGGCAGCCACACATCGAAGCTTCGTTTCGCCAACGAGCCGCCCACGGTCATGATGATCGTCGGGCTGCAGGGCTCGGGCAAAACCACGTCCACCGGCAAGATCGCGCGCTATCTGACGAAGAACGGCCACAGCCCGATCATGGTCTCGGTGGACGTCTACCGCCCCGCCGCCCGCCATCAGCTCACCGTCATCGCGCGCGATTTGAAACTGCCCATCTACGAAGGCAAGCCGGAGGAAACCGCGCCGCTCGATCTGGCCCGCGCCGCGCGCCGCGAAGCCATGCAGACCGGGCGCGACGTGGTGCTGGTGGACACCGCCGGCCGCCTGCACATCGACGAGCAGCTCATGACCGAGCTGCATCAGTTGAAGGAAGCGCTCAGCCCCACCGAGATCCTGTTCGTGGCGGATGCCATGACCGGCCAGGACGCGGTGAAATCGGCCGACCAGTTTCACAAGCAGCTCGGCATCACCGGCGTGGTGCTCACCAAGATGGACGGCGACGCGCGCGGCGGCGCGGCGCTTTCGATTCGCACCATCACCGAGCAACCGCTCAAATTCGTCGGCACCGGCGAAAAGTTCGACGCCATCGAACCGTTCCATCCCGATCGCGTCGCCCAGCGCATCCTCGGCATGGGCGACATGCTCTCGTTCATCGAGAAGGTGGAAGAGAACATCGACCAGCGCAAGGCCGAGGAGATGCAGCGCAAGCTCATCGAGAACGAGTTCACGCTGGAAGACTTCCGCGATCAGATCAAGCAGATCCGCAAGCTCGGCCCGCTCCAAGGGCTGCTGGGCATGATGCCGCAGATGGGCCCGCTGAAGGGGCTCAAGGACGTGAAGGTGGACGAGAAGGAGATCACGCATATCGTCGCCATCATCGATTCGATGACCCCGCACGAGCGCGACAACCACATGATCATTAACGGCGCGCGGCGTCGGCGGATCGCGAAAGGCAGCGGGACCTCGGTGCAGGAAGTCAACGCGCTGTTGAAGCAATATGCCCAGGCCCGCAAAATGATGAAGAGCATCACCGGCGGGGGCGGATTCCTCGGTAAACGACTGGGAAAAATGAAGTTACCGCCCGGCTTCCCAGGGTTTCCGCAGTAAACTTCGCCGCGCCGCTGGTGGGACGACCACCCTGTGTGGTTTCATAAAGATTAGGAGATTTGAGAGAGTTCAATGCTGATGATTCGTATGGCGCGCTTCGGCGGCAAGAAGAAGCCGTCCTATCGCGTTGTTGTGATTGATAAGGAACGGGCGCGCAACAGCCGCTCGGTGGAAGTGGTGGGCTACTATAACCCGGTGACGTCGCCGGCGACGGTGAAGCTCGACTACGACCGCATCCAGCAGTGGCTGAAGAACGGCGCGCAGCCGTCCGATACCGTGAGCCGTTTGCTGAAGAGCAACCCGGCACCCGTGGCAGAAACAGTCGCCGGTTGAAACACTCCAATTCCGCAGGGTCCGATGAAGCAACTGGTGGAAGATATTGCGCGCGCTCTGGTGGACCTTCCCGATGAAGTCGAGGTGAAGGAAGTCGAGGGCGAGCAGGTGACAGTTCTGGAGCTCAAGGTGGCGCCCAGCGACCTCGGCAAAGTGATCGGCAAACAGGGCCGCACCGCCCGCTCCATCCGCACGCTGCTGGGAGCGGCGGGGATGAAGCTCAACCGGCGTTTTCAGCTCGAAATTCTCGATTGAATACGGAACCTCTGGTTGCCGTCGCGCATCTGGTCCGCGCCCGCGGCATCAAGGGCGAACTGACGGCGATTCCCCTCAATGATCGGCGGGAGCGGTACGACACGCTTCGGCGTGTGATTGTGCGCGACACAGAATACGAGGTGGAGCGCGTGTGGTGGCACGGCGATCAGCTCATCCTGAAGTTCCGCGGAGTGGACACGCGCTCGGCGGCTGAAGCGATTTCCGGAAATGAGGTGTACGTCACCGAATTGGAGCGGGCGCCGCTGCCGGAGGGGGAGTATTACCTTTCGGATCTGGTGGGGTGCGAGGTTCTCGACCGTGGCTCCGGGCGCGTGGTTGGCGTGGTCTCCGGGTGGCAGGAGGCGGGCGGGCCGCCGCTGCTCGAGATGGAAGGCTCGGAGGCGTTGATTCCCTTTGCGCGATCGATTTGCCGCGAGGTTGACCTTGCCGCGAAGCGCATCGTGATCGATCCGCCGGAAGGTTTGCTCGATCTGAATCGGTAGTTATTACGAAACTCTGACACTCAACGCTCCGCGCGCATGTCAGGATGGGGCTGCGAAGTAAGAAATGCAGGTCCATCCCCGGGGCGCGAACGCTCGCGTGTTATTCAGCAGCGTGTTCGGCCCATACGCCCGGAACGATGAGTTCGGGAGCCGCTCCATCAATCCCATGGAGCTGTATCACAATCAGGTCACTCGCATGCAGGGCGAGTTCTCCATTCGCATGTTCCACCGCTCGTGGGGGCTCATGATGATTCAGCAGAACCTCGCCAATCCTTCCACGCTGCTCGATTTTCCGACGCGGGAGCAGTTCGCCACGGAGCTGAAGGAAGGGCATTACGATGTGGTGGGGATTTCCTCCATCATCGTCAATGTCGGCAAGGTGCGCGAGATGTGCCGGATGGTGCGCGAGCTCTCGCCCGATTCGGTGATTGTCGTGGGCGGTCACGTGGCCGCGATCCCCGGCATCGAAGCCATGATCGACGCGGACCATATTGTGAAGGGCGAAGGCATCTCCTGGATGCGGGAGTATCTGGCGCAGGACCCCAGCGCGAAGATAAAGCATCCGGACATCATGTCCGGCTTCGGGCATCGCATTCTGGGAATGCAGTTCCCGCATCGCTTCCACCAGCCGGCGGCCACGTTGATTCCATCGGTCGGCTGTCCCATGGGCTGCAACTTCTGCACCACCTCGGCGTTTTTCGGCGGCAAGGGGAAATTTCACAACTTCTTCGAGACCGGCGACGAGCTCTACGACATCATGTGCGGCCTGGAAGAACGGCTGAAGGTGCATTCGTTTTTCGTGATGGATGAGAACTTCCTGCTGCAGCGCCCGCGGGCGTTGCGGCTGCTCCAGCGCATGGTGGATGGCGGCAAGACGTGGGATCTGTATGTGTTCTCCTCGGCGAACGCCATCCGCAAATACAGCATGGAAGAGCTGGTGCAACTGGGGGTGTCGTGGTTGTGGCTGGGCCTCGAATCGCCGCAATCGCAGTACAGCAAGCTCAACGGCGCGGACACGGTTTCGCTGAGCCGCGAGCTGCGCGAGCACGGCATCAAGCTGCTGGGGTCCACCATCATCGGGCTGGAACACCACACACCGGAAAACATCGGCCAGGAGATCGAGTACGCGATCTCGCACGACACCGATTTCCATCAGTTCATGCTGTACACGCCGGTGCCGGGCACGCCGCTGTATAAGCAGGTGGAAGCGGAGGGACGGCTGATCGACGTCGATCTGGCGGACATCCACGGGCAGGACCGCTTCAACTTCCAGCATCCGGCGATTTCGCGGGAAGCCTCCAAACGTTATCTGGATCTGGCGTTCTGGCGCGATTTCGAACGGAACGGCCCGAGCCTGTTTCGCATCTGCCGGACCACGTTCGAGGGATGGAAGCGGTATCGAAACTATCCCGACCTGCGCGTGCGCGAGCGCTTCGCGCGGGAGCTTTCCAGCCTGAAACACGCCTACACCGGAATGCTGTGGGCCATGGAGCGCCGGCTACGCCAGTCGAACGAGGCGGTGAGCCGCCGAATTCGCGAGCTGCGCCGGGATATTCTCCGCCAGTCCGGTCTGGATGCCTACATCGCGGAAGCCGTCGTCGGTCCGCTGATGCTGTGGGCGGCGAAGCGCGAGCGCAAGCGGCTGGATGCCGGGACGACTTACGAGCCGAAGATGATAGTCGACCGGCGCAACTGGGCCCCCGTCGAGGCAGGCTGAGCGCGTACTTTTCAGTTTGCGGGGCGAGGGACACGCAGCGTCAGCCGCGTCCCTTCGGTGTCGGCGGAAGACGCGGCTTACACCGCGTGTCCCACAGTATTAGCCGCTGATGTAGCGAGCGTACAGGCTGCGCGCAACACCGGTGTCTGTCGTGCCCTTGACGATGACACGGCCATCCGGGAACACCGTCAGCAGATACGGCGGCGCTTCGAAGCGCAGTGCAAATTCGTTGCTGCGGACGTCGCCGAGCGGGCGCAGGCGGGAAGCCAGTTCAGCCAGGTCCAATGGCCGCGTCAGTTCGTGGATCTGCACGGCGTTTCGACCGCACATGCTGATGGGCGTGCGGCGGCGGGAATCGAGCCAGGTAAACTCGCGGCGCGCACAGGCGCGGCAATCGGAATCGGGCGGGGGCTGAGCGATGCGACGAATCTCCCCGTCCCACGCATCCACGGTGGTGATGCCCGCTGAAACCTCGCCTGAAACAATCCATTTCATCGCCGCGCTCACCTGCAGGCTCGCCACCAGCGCGGTGACCGCGCCAAGAACGCCGACGGTTTCGCACGTCGGTTGCGCGCCGGATGGCGGCTCGGGGTAAACGCAGGCGAAGCAGGCGGTGCGTCCGGGAACCACCGGCATCGCGATCCCATAGCTTCCCACGGCGCCTCCGTAGATCCATGGAATGCCGGCGCGGACACAGTAATCGTTGAGCAGATAACGGGTTTCGAAATTGTCGGTGCCGTCGAGGACGATCCCGGAGTATTCCAGAAGCTCGCCGGCATTGGCGGCGGTCAGATCGGCGATCACCGCCTCTACCCGCACGCCGGAGTTAATGCGGGCGATCTGCCGTTTGGCGGCAGCGGCCTTCGGCGCGGCTTCCGCCGCGTCGTTTTCATCAAAGAGCCACTGCCGCTGCAGGTTGCCGAGCTCGACGTAGTCGCGATCGACGATCCGGATGTTTCCTATACCAGCGCGGGCCAGGGCAGCCGCCTGAAAACTTCCCAGAGCGCCGCAACCGACGATAGTGACGCGAGCGTCCAGTAGTTTTTGCTGGCCCGTTCGTCCGATGCCCGCAAAGAGGAGCTGGCGCGAATAGCGGTCGAACCCGGCGTCGTTCATACAGTCACCGATGTTAGCAATCCCTTGGTAACGAGCGCTGCGATATCATGGTTGTTTGTGCCCGCGTCCGCGGACGGTCGTAGTAGTGTCCTTGCGCTGCTGATTCTGTTTTGTTTCCTTCCCGTATGCGGCGCCGCTCCGGCATACGAAGGAAAACCTGTCACTGCCATTTCCTTCGATCCTCCGCGGCAGCCGCTCCCCGACGGTCAGTTGCATGAACTCCTGCCCATCAAAGTGGGGCAGCCGCTCACATCCGACGCGGTTCACGCCGCTTTGCAACGGCTCTATTCAACCGGCGAATACACGGACATCGCCGTGGACGCCAGCCCGTCGGGAGAAGGCGTGAGTCTCCGCTTTCTGACTCGCGCCGCGTATTTCATAGGCCGGGTTGCGGTGAGCGGCGCGTCGGAGCCGCCGACCACGGCGCAACTGGAAACAGCCACGAGGCTGCAACTGGGAGCGCCGTATTCGGAACAGGATATTGCGCAGGCGAAGGTGAACCTGCTTGACGCACTGAAGCGAAACGGGTTCTATCACGCTTCGGTCGACGAGGAGGAAGCACGGCACGCGGACACGCGTCAGATGGACATCGAGTTCGCCGTGCAGACGGGGCCGCGGGCGAAGTTCGACGGCGTGCGCATCACTGGCAACGCCGCCCGGCCGGAAGCGAAACTCATCCGCGCGACCGGCTGGCACAACCCTTTCGGCCTGCGCGGATGGAAGCAGCTTACCGAAGCGCGGTTGCAGGATGGTCTTGACGCGGTGCGAGCCACTCTCCAGAAGCACGATCGCCTGCTGGCCCGGGTGACCCTGACCAGCCTCGATTATCACGAGTCAACCAACACCGCGACGCCCAACATACAAATCGAAAGCGGGCCGCTCGTGCGAGTTCGCGTGGAGGGCGTACACCTGTCCCGCGGCAAGATGAGGCAGTTGATTCCGATTTACGAAGAAAGAGCTCTCGACAAGGATCTCCTGATGGAAGGCCGGCGCAATCTGCTGGACTTTCTGCAATCGGAAGGTTACTTCGACGCGCAAGTGGATTTCAGTACGTCGGCGACTCAGCCCGGCGAAGAACTCATTACTTACTCGGTTACCCGGGGCGCTCGACACAATCTGGCCCATATCGAGATCAGCGGCAATAGACATTTCACCACGCGCGCATTGCGCGAGCGGATGTACGTCATGCCCGCGACGGCCATTCGTTACCGGCACGGCCGCTATAGCCGCGAATATCTGGATCAGGACCTGAACGCGCTCCGCGACTTATATCGTTCGGACGGCTTCCGCGACGTGCGAGTGGCTTCGCGCACAGAAGACAACTATCGCGGCAAACGGAATCAGTTGGTGATTTACATTGACATTCAGGAGGGCCCCCAGTGGTTTGTGTCCAGTCTGGATGTGCTGGGAGTTCCACCCTCGGAATTAACGGCAATTCGCCCCAGCCTCCATCTTTCCGCCGGCCGGCCCTGGAGCGAGACCAGCGTGGCGAGCGATCGCGATCTGGTGCTGAGCCGCTTCTTCAACACAGGCTATCCGGATGCCACCTTCGCATACACCGCAACTCCGGCCGCGGCTCCCAATCGCATGGATGTGACCTACGTGGTCCACAGCGGCCCCCGGCGCTATGTTCGCGGCGTCCTCGTCAGCGGACTCGATACAACGAAGAGATCGCTGGTTGAGAAACGGATCAGCCTCAAGCCCGGAGATCCCGTTTCGCAAGTGAAGATGACGGAGAGCCAGCGGCGACTCTACGACCTCGGTATTTTCGCGCGAGTGCAGACCGCGTTTCAGAATCCCGCGGGCGAGGAGCCGGCCAAGTACGCGCTTTACGACATGGACGAAGCGAGCCGCTATTCGCTGACCTTCGGAGTCGGCGCTGAAATCGCACGCATCGGCGGAGGAACCACCGACCTGAGTAACCCCGCGGGCGCGGCCGGGTTCAGCCCGCGAGTCACCTTTGGCGTCAGCCGGCTCAACTTTCTGGGATTGGGCCAGACGCTGAGCCTGCAGACACAAGCCTCCAGTTTCGAGCAGACCGCTTTGCTCACGTATCTGACTCCGCAGATTCTCGGCAATCCCAACCTGGATCTGCAGTTCTCGGTGTTATACGATTACTCGCACGACGTGCGCACTTTCACCGATCGCCGCGAGGAAGCGTCCGTACAGCTCTCCCAACGCCACGGCCGCGCTCTGACGTTTCAATATCGATTTCTTTACAGGCGTGCGGATGTTATCGGAACGCCTCTCATCTCACCGGAACTAATCCCTCTGCTTTCCCAGCCGGTACGAGTGGGCACAACCTCGATAGGTATTATCGACGACCATCGAGACGATCCGGTGGACCCGCACCATGGCGTCTATACCACTCTTGACCTTGGACTGGCCACCAGTTTGTTCGCCTCGACGACCGACTACGGCCGTGTCGTCTTTCGTAATGCGAGTTATCATCAACTCACGCACTCGCTGGTGCTCGCGCGCTCCTTTTACTTTGGCGATATCTCTCGGTTTGGCGGGCTGGCACAGATACCGCTGGCCGAGCGCTTTTTCTCCGGCGGATCCAACACCGACCGCGGTTTCCCAGATAATCAGGCGGGCCCTCGCGATCTCGAAACCGGGTTTCCGATCGGCGGCACCGCGCTGCTCATGAACACCATTGAAGCGCGCTTCCCGCTGATTGGGGATAACATCGGCGGAGTAATTTTTCACGACATGGGTAATGTTTACTCCGACATCGGCAGCCTGAGTCTGCGCTATCACCAGAATAACCTGCAGGATTTCAACTATGCGGTTCAGACCTTCGGATTTGGGATTCGGTATCACACGCCGCTCGGTCCAATTAGTCTGGATCTCGCGTTCAGTCCGAACTCGCCGAACTTTTACGGTTATGAGGGAACTTATGACCAATTAATTTTCGGAACAGGCCAGAAGGTACAGCAGCGCATCAACCGATTCCAGTTCCATTTCTCGCTGGGGCAGGCATTCTGATGAGAGCTATCAACGGCATTTTCGCGGCCAGCCTGTTCCTCGGGACACTCCATGCCGAGATTATCGACCGCATCGCGGCGACAGTGGGCGACCACGTCATCTCCGAGCAGCAAGTCCTGCACGAGATTCGGATAGCGGCTTTTCTGAATCGGGAGAGCCCCAACGTGTCAGCCGCAACCAAACCTGACGCGGCCGAGCGTTTGGTTAAGCAGGAACTGATCCGGCAGGAAATGGAAGAAACCCACTATCCGCTGCCCGACCGGAGCGAAGCCGGTCCATTGGAGAAGCAGGTAATCGAGAACTACGGGGGTGAGACCACTTACACCGCGGCGCTTGCGGCGAGCGGACTTACGCGCGATGACGTGCGCAACGAACTGTGGTGGCAGCTCACGACCCTGCGCTTTATCGATTACCGTTTCCGGCCCGCTGTGCACGTTGCTCAGAGCGCAATCAGCACTTACTACGATCAGCAAGTCGAAAAGTGGAAGGCTCAGGGTCAAAAGAATATCCCTTCGCTCGAGGATAGCCGCGAGTCCATCGAGAAGATACTCACTGAAGACCAGGTGGACCAGGCGCTGGATCACTGGCTCGCTGAGCAGGGGCGGCGCCTGAATGTGCGCTATCGCGGGGAGGCGCTCCAGTGAGGCGGCGGACCAGACTGTTGTTGTGGCTCGCGGGGAGCGTTGCCATTGTTTGTGTGAGCGTGGCGCTGATCGCGATCGCCGTGGTGCGTTCGGCGTGGTTCAGCGATCGGGTGCGCGAACGTATCGTCGGCGAAGTGGAGCGAAGCACCGGCGGCAGGGCGGAGATCGGCTCGTTCCGGTTCGACTGGCACAGCTTCACCGCGGAAGTGGCGCCGTTCGTTCTGCACGGAAATGAGCCGGCAGGCGCGCCGCCGCTGTTTCGCGCCGATGCGATCCGTGTTGGCCTGAAGGTCGTGTCGCTTGTGGAGCGGTCCGTCGATATCCGGTCGCTGACAGCAGACAAGCCCGAACTGCGGATCGTCGTGAATCCGGATGGCTCCACGAATGTTCCGCAGCCGCGGATGCGGCGTCGTTCGGGAGGTTTGGTCGAGCAGGTGCTCAGTCTGGCGGTTCGCCGGGTTGCGCTCAACAACGGTTTCGTCGAGTACAACTCCCGGCGATGGCCCCTGCAGATCGAGGCGGAGCGTTTGCGTCTGGACCTCGTGTACGATTCGCGCGGGCCGCGGTACCGGGGAAACGTGTCGATTTCGCCCCTGCACTTTAGCGCCGACCCGGCTCATGATCTCACGTTCAACGCGAGCGCTGCGCTGGCCATTGACAAGCGGGGCCTGCGAGTGGTTCGCGGTCTCCTCACGATGCCGAACTCGAACCTGGCATTCAACGGCGATCTGTTCAACTGGGCTGCTCCGGTAGTGGACTTCAGCGTCGGCGCGCACCTGACTGTGCCCGACGTAAGCCGGCCGCTTCGAATTGACCACATGTTCGATCGCGGCGCCGTGGATTTCAAGGGGCGGCTGCATTTCTCGGGACAAGGACTCCGCCTGAGCGGTTTTTCCTCGGGGCGCGACATCGATTTCCAGGCGCCAGCGTTCCGACTGAGCGGTGGGTCGTTCTCGGCGCGCACGGAGATCACAGACGCCGGCCTCGATCTGAGCGAGCTCAGCCTGGCGGCCCTGGGAGGCGGTTTCGAGGGAAGTCTGAGCATTCAGGATTGGCGGAGTTTCGTTGCCGACGGAGAAGTGCGGGGTGTCTCGATACGCGATCTGGTGCGCGCGCAGGGTCGAAGCGCTGCCGCCTGGGATGGAACGATCACCGGTCCGGTTCGCGCAAGCGGAGAGTTCGGTGCAAGCGGTCTTCGTGATGTTGTTGCCGAGGCCGCGGTGGATGTTTCGCCCTCGGCTGCCGGTCCGGGGATTGCCGGCCGGCTCGACGTGAACTACGATCAACGCGCCGGAACGATCCGATTGGGCCAATCGCAGCTCAGCACCGGCAACAGCCGGGTGACACTGGAGGGAACGCTCGGCGAGTCGCTCAGGGTCGGCGTGGAGACACGCAATATCGACGATCTCCTTCCTCTGTTCAGTCTCGCCGGAACGGACCATCCGCAAAACGTTCCGTTGCGTCTGACGAACGGCGCTTCCGGCCACCTCGTCGCGGCGATGCAGGGGCCGCTGGACGACCCGACGATTGCGGGCCACGTCGATCTGGGGCAGTTCGAATACGAAAAGCAGATCTTCGGCCACAGCACGGCGAATTTTCAGCTCGGACGTTCGCGCCTGGACGTGCGGGATCTCAGCATCACGCACGAGCAGACGCAGCTCAGTGGCGCAGGGCATTTGGATCTCGACGCCTGGCGTGTGAAAGATACAAGCTCGGTGAACGGTGCATTCCTGCTGCGCAATGGGGACCTGGCGCGGCTTGTTGCCGAGGCGGGGAAGAACTGGCCGATCGCCGGTTCGGTTTCGGGAACGCTCAACGTGGAAGGGACATGGGGAAGGCCCATCGTTAACGTCAACGGCCGCGCTGCGAATGTGACCGCGTGGCAGGAGCACATCGCGACCGCGGCCCTCGATCTTCGATACTCCGCCGACGCGGTTGAGATCCGCAAGGTGAACGCCGATACCGCTGGCGGACATCTGCAGTTCTCCGGCACGTGGCGGGATGGCCAGCTCGCGTTTCACGTGGCGGGCGATGGGCTGGATCTGTCGCGCATCGCGCATCTGCAGGATCTCGGCGGAAAGGCCGGTGGAGAGGCCAGCGTCAATGTTACGGGGACGGCCCGCGTGGCCAAAGACCGCGTGGAACCTGAGTCTCTCCAGGGTTCGCTCGCGGTAAGCAACGCGACAGTGAACGGCGTACCCGCGGGCAGTGTCACGTTGACCGCCGATACCAGCGACTCGACGCTGCGGGTCAAGGCCGACGGGAATCTGCGCGAGGCACGATTGCACGCCGACGGCGAATGGAAGCTCGAAGGCAATTACCCCGGCCACGCGCAACTCACCGTAGCTCCCGTGGGCCTGGCCGCTCTTGACCGCATCTTCACGGCCGCCCGCGGCGAGCCCCCGCGCGATCTGCCGTTTGCCGGCGCCGTGAGCGGCTCGGCCACAATGACCGGGCCTCTTGCCGATCTCGACCAGCTACGGGGCGAGGTTCGCCTAGACCAGATTCGCATCGCGCCCAATCCCGATGTGCAGGCGCGCGCGGGCGCCGCTCCGCCCGAAATTGCACTCCAGAACGCCGGTCCGGTTGTTTTCGACGTATCGAAAACAGGAGCGGAGATCCGCGACGCGCGTTTCAGCGCAACCGACAGCGAGATCTCCGCCCGAGGCCACATCGGTTTCGGCGCGCAGAATCCCTGGGATGTCGGCGTCAACGGCTCCATCAACCTGGGTATCCTGCGCCTGTTCAATGCCGACCTGCTGGCCTCCGGTCACGCCGACGCGCGGGCTACCATTCGGGGGGCGTTCGACAACCCGCAATTGGACGGCCGCCTGGAACTCCGAAACGCCTCGCTCTATCTGGCCGATCTGCCGAACGGCGTGAGCAACGCCAATGGCGTGATCGTGTTCGATCGCAACCGCGCCACCATCCAGCAACTGACGGCGGAGAGCGGCGGCGGCCGAATCTCTTTCGCCGGTTTCGTGGGCTTTGCCGGTCCCGTGCTCACTTATCGCGTGGCGGCGCGGGCTGAGGGCGTCCGCTATCGGTCGCTGCAGGGGGCCAGCATCACCATGGATGCCACGCTCGACCTCACCGGTACTTCGCAGGCGAGCCTGGCGTCGGGCTCGGTAACCATTGTGCGAGCCGCCTTCAACCCGGGCGCCGACATCGGTTCGCTGCTGGCTCAGGCCTCCAAACCAGTTCCGGCACCGCCAGAGCCGAGCGAGTACCTACGCGGCCTGCGCTTCGACATCCACGTGGAAACAGCGCTACGTCTGGAGGTCCAGACGTCGCTGGCGCGCAATCTGCAGGGACAGGCGGATCTGCGCATCACCGGCACGCCACAACGGCCCGTGGTTCTCGGCAACATCAGCGTGAACGAGGGAAGCATCGAGTTTTTCGGCAACCGTTACAGTATCAGCCGCGGTGAAGTGCATTTCTACAACCCATTGAAGATCGAACCAGTGATCGATCTGGATCTGGAAACCCGCGAACGCGGGGTCACGGTGGACATCATCCTTAACGGACCGCTGGACCGGCTCAGCCTGTCCTATCGCTCCGATCCGCCGCTGAAGAGCGAACAGATCGTGGCGCTGCTCGCGGTGGGCCGCTCGCCGAACGCGCCCGGCGCTCTGGCCAGCACGCAGACAACGGGGCAAACCGCCTTGCTCGAAAGCGGTTCGAATGCCCTGCTCCAGCAGGCCCTCACCGCTCCAGCCACCGGGCGTCTCGAACGCTTCTTCGGTGTGAGCCACATTCGGCTCGATCCGCAGCTCAGCGACATTACGACGGTGCCGCAGGCGCGGCTTTCGGTGGAACAGCAAATCTCGAAGGATGTCACGCTCGTCTATACCACCAATCTGGCGCGCACCCAGGAACAACTGGTGCAGATCGAATGGGACCTCAGCCGCAAATGGTCCGTGGTGGCGGTGCGCGACGAGAACGGATTCTTTGGCATCGATTTTCAATACAGGAAGCGATTCAAATGAAGCTGCGCACGGCTCGGGGCAAGCTGAAGGTGGAGCATAGCATCATCGACGGCGTGCGCGAGATGCTGGAACGGCTGCTGGCGCGCAACTCGGAGGTGCGCTCAGTGATACCCGGGGTGATCCGGCCGGTTCGGAACGCCCGCGGCGACGTGAAAGTGCACGTGACCGTACCTACAACCAATGGGTGGAAAGCCATCGCGCTGAGCGCGGGAGCGAGGCAGGAGCTTTTCATCAGCACGTCGTTTTCGCGGGAGCAGTTGGAAGCGGCGCTGAAGGAGTGCGCGGAGCGGTAGGGATCAGGCGGTGGCCAGGTGCAGAGCCACGATGCCGCCGGTCATGAATTCGTGCCGCACTTCACGGAAGCCGGCCGCGCGCATTTGTTCCTCCAGCTCGTCGGCTGAAGGGAATTTTCGGACGGAATCGGGTAAATAGGTATACGCATCGCGGGAGCCGGAGATCAGGCCGCCGATTGCCGGAAGGATGCCGCGGGAATAAAAGTTATATGCGGCTCGAAACGCGCGATTGCGCGGCTGTGAGAATTCCAGGATGGCTGCCGTACCGCCCGGCTTCAGGACGCGCAACGCTTCCTCGATCCCGCGCCGGTAGTTGGCCAGGTTGCGGAATCCGAAGGCCACGGTGATCAGATCGAGCGAGTGATCGCGCAGAGGCAGGCGGAGGGCGTCGGCTTCGAACAGCTCGGCCGCGGGTCTCTTGACGCGGGCCGCGAGCAGCATCGGGTGACAAAAGTCGCTGCCGAGAACGCGGGAGGGGCCAGCCTTTTGCAAGGCGATCATCAGGTCGCCGGTGCCACAGCAGAGGTCCAGACAGATCGCGTCCGGCCTTCCCAGAACCTCACTCACGCGCCGGACCGTTTTCGCGCGCCAGCGGCGATCAATGTTCGCCGAGAGCAGGTGATTCAGGAGGTCATAGTGGCCGGCCACGCGGCCGAACATCCCACGCACCCAGGCGGCGGCCTCTTCTTCGGTACGTGCTCCTCGAGGTGTGGCTCCGCTGCTCACGCCGCCAGCGCCGTTTGGATGGCCGCGAGCACGTTCGCCTCATTCACATCCGCGGTAACGCGCGTCGCGCCGATGCTTTCGGCCAGCACGAAATGGGTGCGCCCGCCGACGGTCTTCTTATCGCTGCGCAGGCGGGCGGCAATACGCGACGGGTCGATGCCGTCAAGGGGCGGAATGCTCTCGTAAGAATCGATGCAGGCCAGGATAGCCTGAGCGTCCGCGTTGGAAAGAACGCCCTCCAGGCGCGATAACTCGACAGCAGCTTTCATACCCCAGCCGACTGCTTCGCCGTGCAGGAAGCGCTCATAGCCGGTCTCGGCCTCGAGTGCATGACCGAATGTGTGGCCAAAGTTCAGAATTCGCCGTAATCCGCCTTCTTTTTCGTCGGCGGAAACCACCTCGGCTTTAATCCGCACTGAATCGGAAATGATACGCTCCAAAATGGCGCTGTCGCGGGCGAGCACGCGGTCTCTCTGGTCGCGGAGCGCAGCGAAAAGGCCGGCGTCGGCTATGATGCCGCACTTGACGATTTCGAACAGACCGGCGCGATACTCGCGGTCGGGAAGGCTGGCGAGCACCAGCGGGTCGATGAGCACGACCAGCGGCTGGTGAAAACTCCCGATCAGGTTCTTTCCGCTGCACAGGTTCACACCCGTTTTACCGCCCACCGATGCGTCCACCTGGGCCAGCAGCGTGGTGGGAACCTGAATCACAGGAATGCCGCGCATGAACACGGCGGCCAGAAATCCGGCGACGTCGTTGACGATGCCTCCGCCGACGGCGATGACCACGCTGGCGCGATCGGCGCCGTGGGTCACCATCTGTTCAGCGAGCGTCTCCACCGCGGAAAGGCGTTTGTAAACCTCGCCGCCGGGGAACAACAAAACATGGTGGCCTCGGCGGCGAAGCGCGCCGGCGACCTGCGAGCCATATAGGTCCCACACCCGCTCTTCACTGACTACGAAGATACTGGTGGCCTTTGGAGGCAGGAATTCCGCTACGCGCGCGAGGCAGCCGCGCTCGATGATTGCGTTGTAAGTGCGCTGTTCGGTGCGAATGTCGTGAATCAAACCTCTGTTGTACCATGAGGTAACTGAAGCCCGACTTCCTCGTCATCGGAGCCGGCGTCGCCGGTTTACGCACGGCCATCGAGCTTGCGGAAGCTGGACGCGTACTCGTAATCGCCAAGGACAGCCTGCAGGAATCGTCGTCCGAATACGCGCAGGGAGGCATTGCCGCGGCTTTGAGCGACGACGATGAAGTGACTCTGCACGAACAGGACACGATTATTGCCGGCGACGGGCTCTGCGATCCGGCTGCTGTGCGCATGCTGGTTGAAGAAGCGCCCGCGGCCATCCAGCAGCTCATCGAATGGGGCGCGGAATTCGATCGCGAAGGGGCGAAGCTCGCGTTCGCGCGGGAGGGCGCGCACAGCCGCAGCCGGGTGCTGCATGCGCATGGCGACTCCACTGGCGCGGAGATTGTCCGCACCTTGTATCGCAAGGCCGCTTCGTTGCCGCATGTCGAGTTCCGCAGTTTCGCCGCGGTGACCGATCTGCTGCGGGGGGACGATGGTGGCGTGTGCGGCGTCGAGGTCTGCGACGCGAAGTTGCAGGATCGCGTGTCGATTCGCGCACGCGCCGTTCTGCTGGCCACGGGCGGTCTGGGGCAGGTCTACCGCGAAACCACAAATCCCGCGGTGGCCACCGGAGACGGTGTGGCGGTGGCCTGGCGCGCCGGCGCGGTGATCTCCGATATCGAGTTCGTCCAGTTTCATCCGACCGCGCTTTTCGTCGAAGGCGCGCCCCGGTTCCTGCTGTCGGAGGCGTTGCGCGGCGAAGGCGGGTATCTTCGCAACGTGGCGGGCGAGCGCTTCATGGAGAAATATCATCCGCTGGCCGAGCTCGCTCCGCGCGACGTGGTGTCGCGGGCAATCGTGGAGGAGATTCGGCGCACCGGCGGTACGCACGTTTTCCTCGACCTGACACATCTGGACGGCGCGCATCTGCGAGCGCGGTTCCCGCGGATCTACGACACGTGCCTCCGCTGCGGAGTGGATATCACGAGCCAACCGGCGCCGGTCCATCCGGCCGCACATTACGCCATGGGTGGGGTGCGGACCGGCCTGGAGGGACGGACATCCGTGCCCCGGTTATTCGCTGCCGGCGAGGTAGCCTGCACGGGCGTGCATGGAGCGAATCGACTGGCCAGCAATTCGCTGCTCGAGGGCCTTGTTTTCGGTGCGCGCGCGGGCCGGTGCATGCGCGAAACGGAGGGCGGGACCACAAGGGGCGCCGCCGCTCCCGCGATGCAGTTTCCGGGTATCTCCGTGTCCCGCCTGCGTGCGCTCGCCTGGGAGAAACTGGGCATTGTGCGCACCGGAGAGGGACTGCAATCCGCGCTTGATGAACTGAGTGGCGCGGCGGAAACGGCTTCCTCGGCCCCAACCCGGGCGTTGTTCGAACTGCGCAACATGGTACGCGCTGCGGAATTGATCGCTCATTGCGCGCTGGAACGGCGGGAAAGCCGTGGCGGTCATTACCGGGCGGATTATCCGAACAAAGACCAGGCGTTCGCGCGGCACTCCACGATTTCAAGGGAACGGATCCCGTGACCCGATCACGCTGGTTCTGTTTCGTCGCGCTGCTGGTGGTCGGCGCCGAGCCGATTCGCGCCGTCGGCCCGGCCGCCGTTCTCTGGACCGCTCCCTGCATCCTGTTCGCTTCCATGACCATCGCGTGGGGCGCGGAATCCGCGCAGTTCTTCGTTTCCCAGGGCGTCGCGCTGGCCATCCTCGCCTGGATGCAGACGCTTCCCGAATTCGGCGTGGAGGCCGTGCTCGCGTGGAAGCAACAGACGGCGTTTCTTTTGGCCAATCTCACCGGCGCGCTGCGCATGCTGACCGGCCTGGGCTGGCCGCTCATCTATTTCTCGGCGGCGGCGTTTCATCGGCGAAAGACCGGAACGCCGTTACGCGTCATCCGGCTCGATCGCAAACACAGCGTCAACGTGGTGGGTCTGTTTGCCGCGCTGCTTTACACGGCGTTCATCCTGGCCAAAGGCAGTCTCCAACTCTACGATGCCGCGATCCTCATTTGCATCTACGCCGCGTATTTGTTCGTGCTGAAGCGACTGCCACCCGAAAGCGACGAGGGCATCGACGATCTGGAGACCATCCCGCGCGCCATCGTGCTGTCTCCGCGCCCGCTGCGCATCCTGCTCATCACCGCGTGCTTCATCGTCGGCGGCGGGCTCATCTACTTCGGCGCCGAGCCGTTCCTCGGCAGCCTTTTCGCATTGTCCACGCTGCTCACCATTCCCACTTTCCTGTTCATCCAGTGGGTGGCCCCGTTCGTCTCCGAATTTCCCGAGATGCTCTCAACGTTCTACTTCGCGCGGACGGTGACGCGCGCGCCGATGGCCCTGATGAACATGGTGTCGAGCAACATCAATCAATGGACCCTGCTCACCGCAATGCTGCCCGTCGTTTACTCAATCAGCCGCGGCTCGGCGTCGGCGATTCCTTTCGACGACCAGCAGAAGCTGGAACTGTTGATGACTATCGGCCAGGCACTGGTGGGCATGATGTTCCTGGTGAATATGGAGCTGGAGTGGTGGGAAGCGACGGTGCTTTTCGCGCTGTGGTTTATCCAGTTCGCGTTTTCCGCGGTGCCCGCGGGCACGACCGGCGCACTGGGCTACCTCGGCCATCGCGTGCACGTGTGGGTCACGCTCGCGTATTTCGTCTGGGCCGGGTGGGAAGTGCTGCGCCTGTTCACCGGCGCCCGGCGCGCGCTGGCGCTGGTGGAGTTCGGGCGCATCTGGCGGGCGCATGTGGTGCGGATGTGATCTGACAGCGAGGCTTGATCGCTCGCCTGCTGCGGCCTCGTTGCGATCGCGGGCTTTATTTACGGGGTTTGCCGATATCCGAAAAGAAGCCAGCGGCCCTCCGTTTTCTGGAATGTGTACACGAAGCTGACAGCCCGCTTTTCATACTTGAACTCGACATGCGAGACGGCTACCCAACGCATGGGAGAGCCGTGCCCATGTACTTCAGTCCGACCTTGTTCCACCGACTTCAGCCGTCCAAATGCGGGCCTCAGTCCGGCCTGCTGGCTGACAAAGTCCTGGTATGGCGTGACTGCTCTGAATTCGGGGCCGCTCAACTCATAAGCACGCGGATAGTCTTCGTGAGTCAGAGCTGACGCGTACGCCCGAAATGCTTCGCCGAATAACCAGTACTGCCTGAAGCCTGCGACCATCAGCGGTTGCAACGCGACGTAGATGGCGCAGATTGCAATTGCGGCTACAATAAAAACTACCCGCCAGTTTCTCCCTAACGCCTTTTTCGGCCTCTCGAGCGGCAACACAGGAATCTGCCTTACAACCGCACGATCTTCTCCGACTTCCGGTTCCTGTACGCGTTGCGCGTGTCCACGATCAGCTTCGCCTTCTCGTGAATCGCCTCGTAGTCGAAGTCCGAGTGATCGGTGATGATGACCACGCAATC